>SDBT01000057.1_pt1 | contig 133887 bp, 220 predicted proteins | sample 2277101 | NCBI WGS metagenome assembly SDBT01 (sample SAMN10404973, study PRJNA504765) | marine sediment metagenome | isolation source: marine sediment core GS10_PC15, 103 cmbsf | place: Arctic Ocean: Southern Knipovich Ridge | collected 2010
TTTGAGATTTGAGATTTGAGATTTGAGATTTGAGATTTGAGATTTGAGATTTGAGATTTGAGATTTGAGATTTGAGATTTGAGATTTGAGATTTGAGATTTTCGAAAAAACAGTATTTAAAAAAGTTAAAGTAGCAAATGTCGATACAGAATCCAGACAATACCCTAACCCCCTGCAAACGCCATGCCGAACTGACCCACCCGCCTAACCCTACCCCGGGTAACGACTTAGCCCGGCAGCTGACAACCCTGTTGACAGTGTATGATTCCAGACACTGACAACGCTGTTGACAGCTAGCCCTCCAGCTGCGCACTCTGTTCACAGCAGGCCAGCCTTACTACCCCTGCAACTGGCGTGCCGTGACATTGTAAAATCACCCTAACCCCTGACCCCACCGTGAGTTAGCCCTTGGCACGCTGCCGCAGGCAGCCCCGTTCGTCTCACCTAGCAACTAGCGTGCCCAAACCGTGACACGCAAAACCCTCTAAAATTTTGAGGCGCCACCCTTTCGTTGCGCCACCGTTCTGTTGCACCCTGACCTAAACCCTTACCAGGCCAGACGCCCCAGGGCCATGGGCCCCGCCCTGGGGCCAGCCGTGGAGGGCCCTGGGGCCTGGCCTGGGGCCCTAGGGGCGCCACAACCTCAAACGCCCCAGGGGTTTGTGTTGGCACAGCCTTTGCACTAAGACCCTTCGTGACAGCCAAGCCCACAACCCTAACCCTCGTCTCCCACGCAGTCCTGTTCTGGTCTGTCTGGGTCGCCACGGTTGGAGTTATGCTGAGCCTGCTACAGCTTGCGAGGGTTTACAGTGTTTAACCCCTTGGAGCTAGCGCTGTTAGCACGCCTGGTAGCTCCCCTGGCCCCCGTGGTCCAGGGGTTCCTGTTCTGGCTCATTGCCGTTACAGTGTTTGCGGGGTGCGCCAGTGCATAACCCCCAGCTACCGCTGCAGGGAGACGGCAGGCTAGCAGCCTTGAGTGTCCACCGTGACACGGTCCAGGCCAGCCTTACCAGGGCTTACGCCTCGCTCCCCAAGCCAGAGCGGCAACGCCTCGCCGCTGACCGCCTCGCCGCACGCCAGGCGCCCCGCCCCCAGGCCCCCGCTCACATGGGTCTCACGGGCCCTGCCATGGCCCCTACGGGCCCCGTTGCCCCCTGCCGGACCATACGGTGCCGCCCCGTCACAGAGGCGTCTCCCTACCGCGAGCGGCCCCGCTCCGTCAGGCTCCGCCCCGCCCGTGCGGGTGAGCGACCCTGGGGCTCTATGACGGGCCCTGGCGCAGACGCTGCCGACAGGCAACGCCAGAACACAACCCACCTTGAGCGCAAGAGGGCCAGGGCTAACGCCCGTTCCGCCCGGAAGCGAGGCCAGCGCTAACAACTCACGGTAGCACGCTAGGGTCAGTGACGGGCATTTGCCTACCGCCTAGCGACGGACAGCCGCGCGCCCCCTTGGCGCCCCGCCCCGTAGCAACGCTGCCAGCCCCTGCCATTGGAGGGGTCAACCTACGCTAGCCATAGCGGTTACGAGGGCCTAACGAGCCTTGCGTAACTCACTAGGCGGGGCGCCGGTAGCCATGGCACTATTGACGTTTGGCTTTGCTCGGACTAATACCCTGAGCCAACCGTGAGTCCTGAGACCGGAGCGAGACCGGAGACTGGGCTACAACCGCATGTCACTTCGTCAAATTGGTGAGTCAACGGTGAGCGCAATCTCCGGGTAGAACCGGGGAGCACAGTCGCCACGACCCGTTGGATCCGGAAACGTATCGCACGTAACCGAGTGTTAGGCTCAGCCTTGATTTCTTATCAAGTGCTGTGAACCGGCCCGGGAACCGCCGACACGGAGTCCCATATCCCTCACCAGCCACGCGAGGCGGCCCCCTGCGGTCGCCCCGGTAGGTATCGAGTGTTTCACTCTGCCTGCCGGGGCGCGCCGCGCTTTCACCCCGGAGACTGCCATGCCTGACCCCGACCCTAACGACACCGTGATTCTGGAATACACTGTTGTCTGGCTCACCCCGAAACAGTTCGATTCCTACGAGGCTTGGGAGGCTCACTTCTTAGAGTCTCTCGACTAGCCCAATGGGGCAAAATGCCCCACCAATACAACATAGGAGGCCCTCGTGCTGGAAATGCTTATCGGAATCGTGTTCTGTAGCTTCGCATTCACCCTTTCCTACGGTATTGTAAAGGGCATGCTGGAGATTTGCGGACGGTAGCTTGATTCCAGGGTATCTGGTGGCAGTTCAAGCGGCTGCCGCCCGATCCCCGGGTCTGATAAACCAATCGAATCCGTTTGAGACCCAATTTTGATTTGATTACGGCTCAAACGAGCGGCCTTTGATAACAAATCAAAGGGTTCGTCCCTGCGTGGCTTCTTTGCAGGAGGTCCCATGCTTCGATTGCTTGTCAAAACCGAAACCGCTGAAAACGCCCGCACCTTTGCGGAGGCAAACGGCGTCGACACCGGTGGCTTTACCGGTGGACGAAAAGTCCGCCAACACGAAATGTGGATCCATGTGCCGAACACGCCCGACAATCGAAGGGCTGTTGTCATATGGTTCATAGCTGACGACATGGCTCCGTTTCCAGTGGGTGCATTGTTGCTCTATAACGAAGCCTAATAGGATCCCGGCCTAGCCGGGCTTCCTGCAAAGGAGCCACGTAAGGGCCTTGGCGTTGGGCAAACGGAACAGGGTTACTGTAAACAGTCGTAAACAAAAATTCCCGGCTAGACACTGACGCCAAGGCCCGCTAAATCAAAGGGGCCTTTCCTCAACCCTCAGAGCCCTGTAACAAGGGCGGCAGAAGCCAAAGCCCCGCAAAGGGGCTTGGAGGCTCCACTAAGAATCAAAGGCTCTGCCTTGCGTGGCTGCTTTAGCGAAGGAGGTTTCATGGGAATTCAATTCTCAGACTCCGACTACGAAGTGTTCGCCCAAGCTGCTGAAAAGGAAAAGGCTGGGGACACGGTGCCAATGGTCTACTTGAGCATTGCCCGCGTCTACTGCTGGTTCAACGAAGCCGAAAAGGCTATCAAGATCCAAAACTCGCCTGTTCGCCAACGGCTCAAGCGAAAACGACGCAGTCGGCGTCGCCGGAAGGCCCCGCAATAGCGGGCCTTCGCTAAAGCAGCCACGCTGAATACAGAAAGGAGGTCGCCATGGAACGCTGTGGTGATTGCGCTTTCTGGGAGCTACTGAAAGGTTGGAATCAAGACAAAAAGCGTCCGAATACAATCGGTCAATGTAGCGCCGTCAAGGATAGTGTCGATAGCGGCTCTCAAATCCCCACAGAAGGGGCCGGAGCCACGTGCCACTATCCGTGGGCTTGTGAAGGACATTTCTGGACTCATATAGCCTTCGGCTGCACCCTTTTCCAAAAGCGCCTACCTCTGGCTGACTAAGGTCAGCCCCATACACGGGACCGCCTCGCTGATCGAGATATCAAGGCCACTGTTTTCTCTGAAAGGAGAATTTCAATGGCTACCTCAAGCGTTTTGCTGGTCCCCCTGGGCGCGTTCGGGCACATTTGCACGGACAACACCAGGGCCCAGCTGCTGCCGGAGTGGGAGGGCTGCAAGTTCGCCTTCTCCGCGTGGCTCACGGTCTACGGAGAGAAGGATGGCAAGGAAACGAGCCGTCACGATTTCAAGAAGACCGTGATCAACCTCCTGCGTGACGGTTGGAACCTGTCGCAGGGCGCGCCCCAGTCCTTCACCCTGAAGGCCGACAAAGGCAAGCTCTCGGCGGAGACCCTCGAAGACCTGACCGCTCAGGGGAACGACTTCCGAAAGTGGCTCTTGGAGGAGATCGACGAGATCGCCTTCATGGTCCCCAACGATCTCGTCCCCGAGTCGTTCACCGGACGTTCGTCCGGCGTCGCCACCAAGGTTACCCTCTCGGGTGCCGACGTGGTGCTGATCGATCAGGAGATCAGAGGAGAGGTCCTGGAGGACGCACAGTGGAAGCACCGCTGCCACACCGCGTTCCGCAGGACCATGATCGCGATCCCGTTCGTGAACGCGATTGCCCGCAAGCTCGGAATGGATTCCCGGATCATCCGGAACCTCCACGTCGAGCCGAAGGTGTTCGTGGACGCGGCTGCGGCCTACGAAGACCGCATGTCGGAGAACAACCTGAAGACCGACGGCTTCCGCCGGTTGAACGGTGTCGACGACCTGGTGAACGGCAAGCGCTACATGGACCTCTTCGGGTTCCTCCGCGAGGGAGAACTGCAGAAGAAGCTCGGCGTGAACCGGGGGCGGATCCAGAAGGTCTACCCCACGATCATCCTCAACCAGCAGCACCCGAAGCTCCGGCTGATCGAGCGCATCGTCAAGCGCGAGATCCCCTTCGCTGCCGTGGACAAGGAGATCGCCAGAAAGCTGGTGATCCCCGACGATCCTCGGAACCCGAAGGACAAGGCCGGGAACTACTGGGAGGCCAAAGCCGACGTGCCTTACCGCACGAAGGACAACGCCTACGTGGCTCTCTCACCAGCTGACCTGCTGGTGAAGGCCAAGGTCGCCCCGACCGACACCTCAGGCATCTCCTACAAGAAGGCCGAACTGACCGCCCTCAAGGCGGCCCGCAGGCCGGACGTGGAGCACTACTTCCTCACGGTCGCCACGACCAAGAGGTCGAAGTTGCCGCCTGTCAAGACGGTGTTGGAGAACGTCAAGAAGGGCAGTCCGATCCAACTCGTCAAGGACGTGTGCACGCACGTCATGGCGCAGGATCAGCCGGAGCTGGACAAGCTCAAGGCGTTCGCTGGACAGATCAACGCGGCTTACGTCGCGGCGCAGGAGGGCAACTACTGCCTGATCACGCCCGACGGCTCGTCGCGCCAACTGTCCGGTGCCCAAGCCAAAATCGTGCTGACTGCTCTGCAGAAGCACGAGAAGAAGGGAAAGAAAGCGGCCGAAAAGGTCGGCTAATTCCCACCCCGTTCCCGACAACGGACGGGAGGCTCGCTCGAAAGGGCGGGCCTTTAAAACACTTTTAAGTCCGAACCAACGGACTGGTGTATTTCAGTGTAGAGACAAGCCAACCTCTGCACTGAGCGTAAACCCGGTCTTGATACCGAAATCAGCGGGGTGTTCCCTTCCAAAACACAAGGGCCGGATCTAAGGCAGCCACTCCTTAACCGGAGAGAACAGCAGTAGCCGAAGGCCCAACTTACAAGCCGCCGCCTAGAAAGCGAGGATCCTATGGATAGATCGATTTCCAATCTGGTTCGTAGGTTCAAGGCTGGTGACGATAGCGTGGCTCCAAGGTTGTGCCTAGACCTCCTAAGGGTCTATTGCGACGAGGAGCCACCCTACTTAGTCGCCATGCCTATAGTGAATAAGGACGGAAAGCTAGTGATTTCGTCCTTTAACAGCTTCCCATACACCGAAGGCATGACGCTAACGGATATGGCTAGGATTCGTTATCAAGGTGAACACAAAGGCGTTTTGGATGGTTGGATAGCCAACCTCCGCGCCGGAGAGATCATCGTGATCACGGATTGCACAAAGGAACTGATCCCAGATGTGTCAAAATGGGGTATTGACTTCCAGAGACATATGAGGGTCATGTTCTTCAAGCACAATGCCGTCAAGGTAATCAAACCGAAGCGGCTCAAAGATGATGACCCCACCTAACTACAAAGGCGGCGCAAATACAGAAAGGAGGCTGCATGATCGAGATTGAACGACTCGAACTCGCGAGACGGAGGCTCGAACGAGCTATCCAATACTTCAAGGTTGCTAAGGAACATGATTCCGAATCAATCAAAGAAGACGCAATCGAAGACTTCAGCGAAAGCATCACAATCCTTCTCCGAGAATGGGGAAAGATGCAGTAATCAAGGTCAGTCTAGCGCCCGAGCAAAGGGCCTGATGGTTGAAAACACAACCGACTGACCGTTAATACAAAGGCGGCAGCCTTGCGGGCTAGAAAGGAAATCCCATGACGAGAACCGAAGCTGAAGCGCTAAGTGCTCAACGTAAGGATCTTGCCGATAAGCGTAAGTTCGCACTCGACAAATCCCTTTTTAAGAAACTCGGCGGAATCAAAAGACTCGCCGGATTCATTGACAAGCGACTTGCTGAAATCGGTGATCAACTCCTAAAGGCCAAGCGTTGTCTAATCTGCGCTGAGCCAATCGACAAAGGTCACCATACCCATTACGGGTGCGCTCTTAACTCTTAACCCAACTGCCCGCTAAATACACCGCCGCCTCGCATGGTCCCTAGAAAGGCGGCATGATGATCGAAATCATTAGTGGCACCGACCGAGACTATAACAAAGTGTTCATAAACTGGGTCAAAGGCTGGGTAAAGGACATGAAAGGTCCTTTCAAACACAAAAAGATCATCGTCACCTCCGGTCCCTGGCGGCCCAGTGCCGTAACCTTCAAAACCGAAGGCGACACCTTGCACCTCGACTTCTACGCCGGTTTACGAACTGGCTTCGGTAATCTCCCAAAGGAGGATATCGAATCACTCAAAACTCACTTCTAAAAGGGACCATGCGAGGCAGAATACAAAGGCGCCAGCCTTGCGGGCTAGAAAGGAGACTCCTATGGAGACAACCTTCCAATGCCGCGAATGCAAATGTCAAACACGCATCGAAAGATGGTGGTGGCTTGATATCTCCTACGACATAGTAGGAGTCCTTAACTACTGCGGCTGTGAATACTCAGCCTCACTCCTCGAAAAAGGCGACCTTGATAGACTCAAGTTCTTCACAGGACGCCTGGAGACAGACGAAAAAATGCGGATACGATTCCGTGATCAACTCTAAAGCCCGCTAAATATAAGCCGCTAACGAGCCCTAACCTCAGCTTAAGGAGACTTATGAGGTCGTTCGTAATGATCGTCCTCTTAATTGCCCATCAAGGCAGTTTTGAGGCAGCAAGACGAACCTCTCAACGACGAGGGCCTAACCTTGTGCAAAGCAGTGACAAGCTCTTGCACAGTTAGATTTCCTATCCATCGAGTAGAGGGTTCTAAAAGGGGCCAGGGAAACCTGGTCCCTTACTTAACTAAAGGGAGCCAGCCTGATCCAATATCCCCACTATCCCCCAGGATCGGGTTGGCTCCCGCTAACAAATGTTGGACCGAGGCCGTAATATCCAAAAGGTAGCAAGGTCGCAACAGCTTGGACTGGATAGGTAGACTGGTCTAAGGCGGCATTCCTCCAGTGAGCTTGACCAGGCCATCCCAAGCCCTATGCAAGACGGTGGAATGTGTCTAGCTGGAAGCGGGATAATCGCTTGTCGATTTAAAATCTACCGCTAACAAACTAAGAATCAGAAAGGAGGCCGTATGAATAGCGAGGTATTGGTCATTCTTGGCCAAGCATGCCTGGCTGCTATGCAAAGTGAGGTAGTCTGGGTTGATTCCGGAACGGTCAGGCTCACTTGCATAGACTGAGGCCACCAAGGGGTTAGGTTATCCTAGCCCCTTGCTCATACAGAAAGGAGGCCAGCGTGGAGTTAGAGTTATCCGACGTAGAGGATTTCTTATCAAAGGTCGGGACCAAACGATTCACCGTTTGGTTCATCAAGCAGGATGGTTCACTGAGGAAGATGATTTGCAATCGTCGCCAGTCCCCTCCCTCTCATACCAATAACCCTGAACTCGTTACCGTAAAGGAGCTACGTTCCGGTGTTCGTTGTTTCAACAAGCACCTTGTTAGGAGACTCCGAAGCGGTAAGCTGACCAAGCCTTGATTTTAGGATCAAGGCTCCATACACGGGCTGCCTTTGGGTGGAAAGAAGGTTCGCATGGACCTGATTTGCAATCAATGCCAAAAGGAGTATTCTATGCCAGAGTCTACTCCTACGCTTGAACTACTCTTGTGTTCAAACTGTTCACAAGGCTTCAAGGTCCGAGACGGAGCAGCCATGGGGATTGGAGATCAACTCCCCGTCGCTATCTTCGCTCTCGTCACCAGCTTGAAGGCTAAAGTAGATCATCATCGTGCAAACGAGACACTGATCCTCCTCATGGAGAGGATGGAGAAGCATGGTCTCAAGCTAGGATCCAGGTGCGGTATCTGTGGCTCCTCAATGACAGCAGAAGTTGCAATCGAGAATCAAGCACGTTTCGATTGCCCTCAAGGCTGTCAAGGTATCCTCGTCTACATTGACAAGGACAACGTCCTCCACATTGTGGGTAACAAATAACCCCAAAGGCAGCTCTCCAATTCACAAAGGAGGCCGCATGATTATCGGAATCATAGGGTTTTTCGTGGCTCTAGTCTGCTTCTTCGCTGTATTGAAGATTTTCTTCATAGCAGATGACGTAAAGAGAATCAGACAAACCCTCGAAGCAGAAGACGAACCTCTAGGGGTCACCAGTCTGCGTTTTCCTCTACTCCGATAGGTTGGTGGCCCCGCTTACAACGCTAGGGTGGCACCCTGGTAGGAGAGCCCGGATCATTCATTTGGTCCGGGCTCTCCATTCTTTTATCTTCACCACCGATAGAGTAACGGGGAATTCTGTCTCCACGATTTCACAACTATATTGATTTCGAGTATCAAATAGTGTTCAATTAGTGTTTGTGTTTCATATCCGTATCACGATTCCGCCAAATATGTCAGATACGCTTCACCTCACTTTCTGTCCCGTTTCCGACGTCATTAGAAACTCTCTTTAGTCACAATTGACGTAACCCTAGCAGCTAGAGTCACTTCCATTATGTCTAATAGCTTCTCTCTCTATACCTTCGTATGGAAGCTATTCTATTTTTAGTTCCATATAGATAAGTGGAGGGCGACCTGTCAGCATTTCTAGTCACTCGCCTCCGAGCACAACTCACTCACCAATACCCTCTCTCCATCCGCCGGAGGCCCGCCACGGCCCCGAAGGGGCGGGTCACGTAGTCTACTGCCTCCAGCAATTTCGACGCTCTCAAGTGATATTAGTTTCTGTCGGGATTCCGCATCAAAGAGACAGATGAGACTCTCTAAGCCTCATCTGTCTCTTTAAGTTTAAACACAATTGATTCTGGGTATCAGTTAAAGACCCGAGCCACCCTCTTTAGGTTTCCAGCGTTCCTCTTTCTTTTGAATAGGAAGTGGCTTGGGCTCAGGCTTAGGTTTCAAAACTGGAGGAGGAGCCTTAGGCTGCGGCAAAGCCGCAGGCTCCGGCCAATGTATACCAGTGATCCTATCTGGGCTCAACGGAATTACACCCTTCCCCAAAGCCAAGTTACCATCTTGGTAAACACCGACACCACCAGTGGTATCTAAAACCGATCCATTGAATACCTCATGCATCTTCGCTTCAGAGACCTTTCCACCCTCAACAAGTTTAATCAATCTCTTCAAAAAGTCAATAACTCTAGCCACTTTTCACTCCTGTGGATCCAAGCCCGGCCTGGCCGCGATCCGTGTTAGTATCAATACTTTCAACAAACTTCAAACGTACCGAAGGCACCCGCTTAAACACCAATTGTGCTAACCGGTCCCCTCGCTCATAACTAACGCTCCATTCACCCAAATTGTGCAAAATAATTTTAATAGTATTCCTGTAACCGCTATCTACAGTACCAGGACTATTGAGTACAAAAAGACTTTCTCTAGCGGCCAGTCCCGAGCGGGATCTAACCTGTCCTTCCCAGCCCGGCGGCAACGCCACTCTAACGCCTGTATCAATAACCTTAGTAGCATGACTCCTAATTACTCCACCCTCTAAGGCAGGTAGATCGAAGCCCGCATCTCCGTCATACGCCTGTTTAATCTCAATTACTGTCTCTACTTGGATATCTTCCACCTAATATTCCCTTCGTTATCTTCACTATATAAGGTATCCTGGACCTATCCTCATTAATTAATCGCCAACAAAAACCCATACTAAAACATTGATACATGGCTGAAATCTGATTGTCTGTTAGATCAGTATCCAAACCCTCAATGAATGTATCAAACCCTTTAACACATTCTTTGTTCCATTTAATTATATCTTCTAATCCGTCTCCAAGCCCATGAGTATCACTATCCTCTTCCATATAATATCCCTAGCCTTTTCTTCGTCAACTTTGTCATAAAGTCTCCAAAGATTCTGTACTTGCCTTATCACTCTAGATCCTAAATCCCTCATCAAGGGATGCAGGTCACATCTAATATTCTCACATTCAAAAGTTGTTAACAACAAGAACCCTTTACTCCCGCATTTTACGCATCGCATCTATCAACCAGACTTGGTCTATCGAATTAAAATCCTTTAACGTTTTAGGTATTAACATATCTTCTTTAAACTCCATAATTTGCAGACAATGCAAACAGATACTTATATCTCCTGGCTCCGGTCCTCGATTATAATCTCCCCTGACTTTATTAATATGCGACCGACATCCAGGGCATCGAAACGTCCAGCTATCGTACGTACCCATACCTAACCCATTCAATGTAACTATCTATTATCCACTTAGGAATATCCTTCACATTCAGTATGTCACCGGTACGATCAACTGGCTTCCTAGTTTTAATCATCCGACGATCAATGATGATCGGCGGCGGAGAAGAACATCCTAATATACAAGTGACCACAATTAGGACAAGTAACAGGCCCTTTAAAATCCTCAAACGAACACCTACATCCTAAACATTGATACTTAGCCAACGGTTCTTCGTCACACTTATTACAGAATAACTGCTTCTTAGGTGGCAGTGTCTCCTTAACATATCTCCAACATCGGTGACAAGATCCCGCGTAGCGGCAGCACCATGTTGAGCACTGAATACAATATCCTCGCCCACAAAGTGAACATAAGTCACTCAGCCTTTAGCCGTTTAACTTCGGCTTCTGCCTTCTCTGCACGCGCTCCAAAGTCCCTGATTCTTCGGTGTGCGCTATCTATTTCCTTAAGCAGAATAGATGGACTCTTCTGTTCCCAGTCATCACATAGACCAAGAATCATTTGAGGATCGGCTGCGGCGATGAAAGCGGCGTCTTGTCTGGTGCATACTTTCCACGCGACCGCCCGGTCTTCGAGCGGACCGAAGCGAATGCTCCGCCAACCTCCGCCACGACCACCGCCGTCATGGTGAACCTCCCAGGGTCCAGGCGTCGCAGCCTCTGCCAGGCACGCAACTTAGTTACTTGCTCAAAATTCATATCTCACAGACTCCACCCGGGCCACAAGCTACTGTCAACCGGCGGCTCGTTGTATCCCGATCTTCTTTAAAGTTAGCCCAATCAATGGGCTTATAAAGCTTAATAAGTCTGTTCCATAATGCCTCTTCAGGTGCTCCAACCGCTTCGCGGGGAGCATATCTAAACTTCTTATCTAAGAGATAAGGAACAAAGGACATAGCAGTAATCGAGAATCTATTCTCCCAAATCGTTTCCATAAGCTCAGCACGTTCATCATCCCTAACAGTAGTCGTCGAGCTAACATTATGTGTCAGTCCCGGAGCACTATCCGGTAGGGCTGTCCCAGGTAGTATCCAATTATTGTAAACTAGAAACACCTTTTCAACGAAGTCCTTAGCCAACATCTCTTTAACCGTAACAGAGCCATCAGCAGCTTGAATCGGGAAGGTTATTACCCAGTCACCATTAGGTTTCTCCTCGCACATATGAGGATTAATTGACTTAAGATACTGGAACTGTGGCTCCCCAACATTAGCTAAGACCCTATTCAGATACCGTCTAGCCCATCTCGGACCAATACCACTCGATACACCTGCTACAGCCGGACCAGTACCACCTGGCTTAATGGTAGTAGCCCGCGCCGCCTGGTTAATACCAATGATCACAGCGACCCGTTTGTTCTCTTCGACTACTGCTTCTGCTCCGCAGCGCAACAGCGCTGGATCAAACGCCAGAGAAACATTGTCCATCATGCCCATAATACCGACGCCTATCAACGCTTCTCTCTTAGTAATAGCTTCGGTAACAGGCCCAAGATAGGGAAAATAAGTATAGCTGGCTTGGATAGTCCCAATAAAGGCCGCTGCGCGACAAGCTACTAAAAAGTCTTCCCTAGTAGCACACGCAGCAACATTAACCTCACAGAGATTACAGAACTGAAACCCTGACTTCATAACTAAATCAGTTGTACATTTTTCACACTGATCATACTCAGCAGACCTATAGTCTCGACATTGAGAACACCAACTAATCTTAGGCCACAGACCGATCTCACCACAAGGGTTCGATCCGTAGTCTAAGTTATCAGTCCAGTAGAATCCCGGGTCACCATAATTTTCCGTCGAAACCCTAATGATTCTATCAAACAGCGCCCGATCCGTCGAACCTCGTAACAAGGCAGCACTGTTATTAGCCATTTGACGATGGCTATTCAGGCCACCAGGCTCAAAGTTTCCTGATGCCTTACAATAAAGCATCTCCGTATCTGCCGGACTAAACAGACTGATCAGGCTGCTCCGTCTGATCCCTCCGGCAAGAACGGCTTCGGCGATGTGACAGACGATGTCGTGTGCTTCCAGAGGCCGCAAACGGCGGCCCTGACTGGCCTCCAGGATCCCTCGGACTCTTTCCAAACAACGCTTGAGCGGAAGGTGTCCAGGGGCGAGTCCGCCCGACGTTTTAAGCAGCGATCCTTCCGGCCGAATGGCCGAGTAGCTAAACTCGACATAAAAACCACTTTCATAGCTGCGGATAAGAGCCTCGATAGCATCTGCCCATCCCTCGATACTATCTCCGATAGTATGATGTACTACGTCTCTAGGATCGATCCGACCAACCGCTGATAACTTTTCGACATGTTGCCATTGGACCGAGTATCCTACACCACAACCCGAAAGTAACAGAAAGAATATCTGACTGAAGACTTCCCAGCGATCAACATGTGTATAGCTACAGTTGTACAGCCTAGCATTGTTAGCTTCAATCGCCAGCCCACCGAACTGCATGCTCCGCATTGAGGCAAGAATAATCTTCAATTCAACTAAATCAAATGCTGCTCTAAGATCCCGAACCAGTGACTCACATTCCTGTGCACTAATCCGCCCCGATTCGTACCATTGTTCCAGCCGACGTTCATGCATCTCAAAGCAGCGAGTAGCTGTTTCTGGATATATCTCCCTCCTCTCTAACTCTGAATCAAACTTAGCATACTTAGCTACATGTAGATAATCAGACAGTGCATTATTGTCCGGAACAAGACGCCGCGCACGTGCCTCATCGCGACTAACCCTGTATCTCATAAACGCAGCAGCAACATTGTGGTAACCGGACTCTAATAGTACAGTTTCACATGCTATAGCAACCTGATTAACCTGGATCCCTTCTCCCGCTAGTCTCGATAGTTTCTCAGCAACTCTCTGTACCAATGGACTAACGTTTGGCACAGGTCCAATGGCATTGAATGCCATTAACAACGCTCTTTGTATTTTACTTAACTCTAACTCCTGTAAGGAGCCATCTCTCTTCGTTATCCTAATCACTTCTATCCCATAACCACACCCTGGAAATAAATAGAAATCCAGGTCAACAGGGTGGGTGGGTCAAATAAATTTAGTTTGATTGATTAAATTCTCTACATTTCTCCTTATGGAAGTACTTCCTTTGGTCTTTAATTCTAATAATTTCTCCCATTGCTATAGTAGTTCCAACTGCTTTAGCAGTTTCAGCAAACTCTCTAATATCCGCTGGTGAAAATTCGCCAGCTAATTCTAGAAACTTAGCCTCTTGCTCAATTGTTAAGACAATAGAATACTTCTCAAGATAATGTTTAAGAATTATCTTAGAGGATGCCAATGACGGCTCCGGGACTTCTAAAATCTCACTAATCCTACCCGGTCTCAATAATGCTGGGTCCAAACGTGTTATATCATTAACAGTAATGCAAGTGATCAACGGGTTCTTATCTTCAGCATAATCAGACTCTAAAGCCTGAAGCAAAGTTCTATTTTCCTCTGCCTGTCCCCGATCAATGTCATTAAGGATAACTACACCCGGACCCAACAACCAGATAATTAGATGAGCACTCTTAGTTAATCTATGAATAGTAGAGTGATCTATAATCACGGCTTTAGAATCTAAGTGTTGGGCAAGAGCCCTGGCTAAAGTACTTTTACCCGTCCCGGGTGGTCCTACAAATAATAAAGTCCTATTGAATCCCTTACTTGTAAACGCACTACATCGTCTCGATAATTCTGTAACATCATTATATTTATCTTGACCGCAAACGAAATCCAAGTTATCACTTAATGGAGATAACATAACTTGAGAATGGTAATCTGAATCAGACATCGAGATTAATAGAGCCTTAGTCTTCATCTCATTCCAGATTTTTTGTCTTAAGAAACCTGCAAAAAACTGACGATCTTCTGATTTAATAAAGGGTCCGTCCCAAAGCGTTCCCACTGAACTAGCAGCTGTTACTTCGTCGTTAGAGTGAGGTACGAAATATCCTTTCCTTATCTTGTCAATCTTGAATTCAATCAATGCCCCACGTGTATTCCCCTTTTCTGCCTTAACAGTAATCCCAATAAAATCTTCACCATCTAATACTTTACAAACAAAGCTGTTGAAAGCTATTGCTGATCCAGGGAACGCTCTAGAATAACCTTTCTTTTTCAACCATGATCTACCAGGATCACTTCCCTCATTTCTTGAATCTTTTTGCTCTTGATGGTGGGTATAAACAGTTCCAATAGTATCTAGCGATGCCTTCCCATATCTCAATAAAGACCTATCTCTTTTAGCTATAGCCCAATGGCCTACTATATCTTGAAGAACACCTAAGATTCCAGGTAATTTTCCATTAGCTAGGTCTTTCATTGCTTTACTGGTTCTGGGAGACGCCCAGTCATTATCGAATATGAATTTACCCATCAGTCTCCTGTAGCTGCTTGCCCACCATCCCAGGCCATTTTAGCTATGTCTATAGGTGGTAGCCCAATGAATCTCTTACGATTCTTACGGTACCAGTCATCGAATTCCCAAATGTCCTCGACCCGCCCCTTAGCTAAGTATAGCTTCTTAAACGGTTGTTCAATTAACCGACCATACTTAAAGATAATCCAGACTGGCTTGCTATGTCCACGGAATGCGCGTTGTACCTCAAAGTGCCCAAAAGTATACACTCCACTTAACCGATCATCATCCCAGCTTATAGCACGCTCAACAGTATGCACATGATTCATAGCCACTCAGCCACTCTGATTTCATGGATCAAGCTACCCGGAATACAATCCAAACACTTCTCTTGATCAGGTCCATAGATCCAAACAGTTCCTCTCAACAGTTTATAGGGCTTATTAGGCGACCGCTGTTTACGTGGCCCCTCGATCATATACTCACCCTCTCCAGTAGTAATAGTAACTCTCTTTGAACTAGTCCAACTACCATGAACGTAGTCTAAAGAACCAGTGAACTTCTTACCAGTAGCTGTACTCTTACTGTACATACTAAGATCAGGTATGTATTTAGGTCCTTTGTTGATAATAGTCACAATTTCTTGAATCCGTAGTGTAGTGAGTGGACACCTCTTAGCCAGTGCCTTCTTAATAGAATCCTTCAAACAGTTAGGACAAAGCATCCCTGTCTTACCATTAGCCAGTTTAATATCAAGCAGTGCACCACCACGACAACGCTCTGTCGTGCAGCCCATACACTCTTCATAGTCCGGATCGTAATCAGACATCAACCCAAGCCTAGAGCCTTCAAACCCATCTTAACTACCACATTACCCAACTCTTCCATAATTGTCTTGAATAATTCTTCTGCCTCACCAACGGTAGCAATTTCACCAGAGACAACCAGATTCTGTAACGCTGCCTTAACTGCTCCCGCAGGCAGAGTAACATCATCTCCTGCCAGGGCTCTCAACGAAAGCTTAGCACTAATAGTCGTTGCCCTTAATAATAACTCTCTCATCTCTTCATCAACGACATTAAGTAAAGCCTCTTTAGCCCACGCCTCGTAATCAATTTGACTCATTATACTTCTCTCCAGCTTGCCAACGCTTCTTCCAAGTGTCATCCAACAACTGATACGCTTCCTGATCCTGTATAGCTTGAGCCCTAATACCCATCTCTATAACCGGACGCATCCGTTCCCATGTGTGACGATCTGCCGCAACGTAATCAGCATTGAGACTACAAGCACTAAGACTAACCAGCCAAAATCCCAGTATAAATTTCTTCATCAGTAACTTTCCTTCTACAGTTTAAACAAACATAACAACGATCTTTAGCCCAGTATTCCCAATTATGGGAACGTTCTAAACATCCAGATCCTCTAACCATTTTCTTTAGTTTCTTAAGCTTAGCCTTATTGTCACCAGCTAGAGCCATCATCTCATCTAGTTGTGGTGGTGCAAATATCCCTCGAAAGTTAGCTTCCTCGATAGCTAAATCAATTTCAGTTCTGTGATTATTCTTGTAGAATTGTTGCCAAGCATAATCAGAATAGGGCTTATGAGTATCGTCGCTAGCAATACTTAATCTACCAATAGTTTTTCTCTCTTGAAGTAACTCAGCTAAATGATCATCACTAAGGTACATAACGGCAACATACTCTCCGGAGAGAAAGTATCGTTTCTCCGTTCTCTCCTTCCAGAATCTAGTGAATCTCATTAAGGCATAAACATCTTTCTGTGGTAGGCCCTGAATATATTCACTCAATTGCTCAACGACTTGTCCACTCTGCGTAAGAGCCCGTAACCCTGTTCTTATTTCACGATCTGACACTATCCCACTCTGCTTTAATCATGTCAAGTGTTCGTTTCAAAAGTGGGATAGATAACGGAGAGTCAGTTATCACTAAAACTGCGTCCTTTAGATATCGAACATGAGTCTCTTCACCCTGAGCAAGCTGTACCAAAATTAGCCTGTCTCCATATACCCACCACGCATCAGCAAGTCCAGAAGGATTGTCGATATCATGGATCAACACAGCTTTATGATCTCCAAGACCCTCTTCTGGTTCACCGTAGATTGATAACTCACTGGCCTTCATAAATATCCTTCAATAACTCATGACGTACCCGATAGATTGGAAACGTCTCGGATCGTAGAGCCCATGTTATGCATTTAACATCATCCCCATATGCAAATATACGCTGAGCAGCTTGGCCGAATGTTGTGTTACCCCAAAGCATCTTACCTGTTGTAACGACTCGACCATGCTCATAATACTTCTCCAAGTAATCAGCAACACGCCCGGCTACATGGTGTGGGAACCAGTTACATTGATTAGTAATCTCACTTATCTCACACCTAACACTATTGGGACATGGTAACCACCATCTTGCAAAGTTGCTCAACATTAAAGCGGCTTGTCTTTTATTAACTAATGCAGCAACTTGATTTGCCCAGGCAATCTGATTAACGAAGATCAAATGGTCATAATCAATGACTGTTAGTACTCTTGACTCATCCAAGTCTAATGCTTCAGCGGCATCGGCATCAGCGAATAGTGCAGCGAGTCTCAATTGATCAGGCTTAATCTTACCAGCTCTAATCAGAGCCTGTAGATATCCAACTCGATCACCCGATCTCTTCAGTCTTCTTAATCTTTCGTCCATAAATTAATTCTTCCCATTGTGCTACCACATTGCGTCCCTCATCTGTATCCCACGTATCTGCTACAGCTTTATGTAGTTTTTGTCCGTCTTGTTTTTGGCAGCAAAGGGTTAATCGTCCTTCAATTGGTTTGAGTTTAAGATCGTGAAGTTTACATTTCTTATCTTCAAGAAAGATACAACCACTTTTTAGTGGGTTATACCCAGAGAGAATATCAAAGATACTTATTTCAGGAGCACTACAACCTTCATAGCCTGGATTTGCTGGGCAAAGAATAGAAATATTTTCATCAGCGTGCCAGTAATCAAGCATAAGTTGTTTAGCAAAACCTGCTTCAATTAATTTTAATACTTCAGCTGGTGTAGGCCAACAGGGTCGCTTACATGCTGCAACACAGAGAGAACATGAACATTCAGACTCGGGAATAGTTTTAAGCATAGCTCCTTGAATTTTTCATCCATTAAATAATGACAACATGTAGGTTAAACATTTCTTACAGAAAGCATACTTGACAACATCACTTCCAGCTGGACAATAGTCCCATTCGATTACACATTGCCTTAATCCTCCTCCACAACGTGTACAATAAAATTCTCTTGTATTAGTATATTGACCGACTACTGTTCCTCCCACGATGCACGCCTCGTCTCACAAATTATCTCAACTAATTGCTTACGCCTAATCCAAAGATTCTTCTGATCAACCCTAGCGGCCTCTAATAATCCATGCTCATACTTAACGTTCTCAGGTATCTCCTTATCATCTACGATAAGCCAATCATCAGGCTCGAAGAAATCAGCAACCTGATCCAGGTCAACCTCACACTTAGTGGATATATACTTAGGCCATACCCATTGAAAGATCGGGTCACCAATCTTCTCAGCATACCAATCCTGTAGTTTAAATGGTATAAACAAACCATAAGCCCAGCAAGATAACCACTCAATAAAGAATAGCCACCAAGGGCCTTCCTCCTTTATTATAGTAGCCTCTTTGTAGACGCTATTCGTCCCTATTCCCCAACGTTCCATTTATTTTTCCTTAATAGATATTAATGTTTCCACAATGCAGACATTCCCTAAAGTTATAAACTCCAGGACCAGGCCCTGCTTTAGTATCAAGATGTAAACAATCATCTCTGAATTTATGAAACTCTTCCCATAATTCCTTTACCTTAATCTCGGCGGTATCGATATCTTTTCTAATATCTTCGATAGTTCTTATCATTTAATTCCTCGAATGATCTACTAATCCAACAGGTCCTGTAGGTAAATCACATTCTGTTAAACTATCAGGATCAATACCGAAGACATCACGTTCCATCATTAATCTATTATACTCAGCAGTAACAGCCACTTTAACAGTAGGAGGACCTTCTACATATTCATCGAAACCTATGACAACACCCGTTGCCCTGGCGGGTCCAACCGGTAGAGTTTCCATGGTGGGAATCGCTTAGCTAGTTTCCTCACTTCTAATGGCCGCTCAGCCAACCACTCAGCCCAACTAGCCCGCTGCTCATCACTCGGTTCATAGCGATTAGCCATTTGCTAACCTCTGTCTCTCCTTTTTCCTCATCTCAATGTCTCGTTCCAGCCTCGGTACCCTCTGAGCTTTAGCTTCTACTCTAGCCTCTTCTTCTAATTTCTTTCTGGCTTCCTCAGCGGCTTGAAGTGCAGCCGTCATGATTTTGGCTGCTGCCTCATGAGCTTTTGTTCTTTCCTCCACAGCAACTGCATGACAGCCTGGACAGAGGTCATCTCCTAATTTATTATTATGATGAGCTATATTATCTACGTACCAATTACTGCCACTAAAATAACCATTCCCGGGAAGATATCTAACTACATAGCTTTCATGAGATCCACCACTCAGAGTCAATTTCAGTTCAGCCTCACACCAGTCACAGATTAGCTTGATCAAAATAACCGAGGCTCCAGTTTCTTCTCCAGCTTCGCCCGCTGAATCCGTAGCTCAATCATCTTAACTTCATTCTCCAAGAGACGTCTTTGTTCACCAGAATCCCGTTCCTGTTGTCCTGGAGTCCGCTGGTTATAAGGCAAACATCTAGCACCATGTTCCATTGGTCCATAGACAAAGAATAAAGTAAAAAGGATCCCAATAAAGAATCCTCCGAATATAACTACTATATCTTCGTTACTCATTTTGTTCTTTCTGCCAGGCTACTCCGGCTCTGAAGGCTTTAATAACTGCACCCACAACTAAACCGTCACCAACTACTGAACTCATCATTAAATCAATCTTATGATGTTCTTCAAGATAAGCTAGTACAGCTTCATCTTCAGGCTGTAGCATTACCAAGTCGCAAACCAAATAATATCGTCTTCAGGAATATGTGTTATAGCTTGTTTGATTGCTTCAAGATCATTACCTAAATACTCACCATGTTCTTCAACAAGATCAGCATAGCTATCTTCAGTGTTTATATAGGTTAAAGAGTCTCTATAAATATCACCGTTGTCACAAAGATGTGTCCAGACTCGCTCCTTTAATCCTGGCCTCTCAGCTGATTTCTCAACCTCTTCCAGAACTTCCAACACATCTAAGTATCTCATAGTTTTCAGTTTAATTAATGTCATTAATTTGATATCTCATTGTAGCTTCCTCACCATACTTTTCAATAGCGTGAGCAAGGTAGACTTTAGCAGTAGGTAACGGCATCTCGGTTGCCCAATTCTTATTATCAACGAGCTGTGTCAGGGTAAACAAATCATAGCAGTCACCATCGAAATGTTGATACAACTTATCAGCACGTTCAAAGCTATTAACATTGTATTGATAAAGCGATACTGCGATAGCAGCTATCAGCTTATCCATGCTTCACACAATGGACAATGGGTCCATCATCTTTATAAAGAATCGGAGCACCACAACCCTCTGTCCCACATTGACCCTCTACAAGACCGTCTGGTGGATTATTTATTATTATATTGTCTTCGGCAATAGCTTTAACAGCCATTGATCTGGACCAGTTACACCCACTGTTTAAACGGATCTGATCAAGTGCATTACGCAACTTGCCTGCTCTGATATTCATATTTCTCCCTTCTTAAGCATGTAGACCGCATCACATTGGAAGCAGGAATATGAGTGTCCTGAGAATGCTAGTTTAAACTTACATGCTATGCAATGGAGATAGAAACAACTCTGTGCTGGATCTGGCTCATAGGGTGGACACTTAAGTGGCTTCGGATCTTTGAAAGCATCTGGTTCATGTTTTGGTAAGAAAGGATCTGTCACTGACGACCCAAGTGATCCAGAGCATTGTCACCGAAGTTATCATTGTCCAATCTCCATAGCTCCTCTAACTCATCAGCTAGTGATACTCTCCCTGCTTGGAATGCTTCTTCAATTGAAACGTCTACACCGTCTAAAGACTTGATCCACTCGTTATACGTCATCTTCCTCCTTATCAAAGAGGTTATTACACCATGCCTCAGCGTTGTACCAACCTGCACGAATAGGAATAATTAGAAGCCCAATCCAGAAGCCAACATAAAGTAATGGCAAAGTCACTACTAAATAGGTAGCTTTTGGTCCAGACTTAAACGCCTTTTTGAAACTCATTCTCTTTTAATTCCTTCCGGCCCAGGCGGCGGGAACCTTAGCTCCCGCCGCCTCTCATCCATTATTCTTCTTTGACTTGAATCACTAACTCTGGTTGCTGAGTCAGCTTCAATGGCTTGTCGCATAGCATGTAGCGACCATTCCACTCAACATAAGTCCCATCGGTGCAGAAGAAGAAGACTGCATCCCCGTTGCTACCGTAGCTGCCATCCAGATCAGGCGAGGGTATGACTATGTGGTGCGTACCATTACCTGTTCGGTATCGAGTGACGATCTGATCAGGTGTTGTTAACAAACTGTTAACCGACGACACCTTACCTTTAACGGTATAGAACGCCATGATCTTCCCGAAATCAATCAAGTAAATATAGCTGACCTTGGAATCAGTGTTGAATCGTTTCAATCGTTCGACCAGGTTCTTACGTTCCTGAGAGGTAGTCATCTTAGGAGGAGGTACAGCACCAACGAGTCGAGCATGATTCTCTTCCGTCTGCTCCATCTCCAGAGCCGTCGTCTTCCCAGTATCAGTATCCTTGCTACACCCCTTGTTGCCAAGTGTAGCTAAGAGAGCCACCGCAATCAACATCCCACTAACGAACTTCTTCATTTGATTCTCTCCGGTGTATCCGTTCCCTTAAAAATAGCTCGATTGATCATTCGAGATCGAGCGTTGTAATCTGCTACTAAATCGGCCCGCTGTTGCTTGAGACCCGTAGCTATGGACCTGAGCCTGGCGGCTTCGCCTCTGTCGTCCCGCTTCCACTCTTTCCGTGGTCCTGCTTCCTGTTTAAACTCAACGACGTCCTCTTCAGCCAGAATGATCTTGGTATCAAGTGACTTAACATCTTCGTGGCGCTGCTTGAACCACTCATAATTTAACTTAACGTTTTCGCTATTTAAATTATCGGAGATAATACCAAATGGCTTGACGACTACAGCTATCCCGCAGGTTGTAATCCCTACCAAAATCAATGCGCATAGTCCAACTTTCCAGATAGCACCCATCGCTTGTATGGGTCCCTTGTCAACTTGTTCTTCAAATTTCTTCCAGCTCATCCGCTCTCCAGGTTACAGTGACAGTCCAATTAGAATACCAAAGAAATTACTTGTTAAAAACAATAAGACTAACCATCTCTTAAGGCCAGTGAAACTAATATCGTTCCCAATCGCAAAACCTTCGTTCCAAGTAACCCTAGATTCATAGATAACCTCATCACCTTCCTTAACAGTAAAGTTATCACCTGATCCAGTGTAACTCACATCCGGAGTAGGTTTCACTGTTGTCAGAGTTTCTGGGTAAGCCCGACAAACCGCCTGTCTTCTCTTATCTTTTAGCCTGCGTCCTTCATAATAGTAACGTTCTCCATCATGAAGTCCCTTATCAAGGGGCTTAGTGACGTCAATACCTACTCTTTCTCCGGTAAGACGATCATAGTGAATTGGATGCTCTTCAACCGGTGGCTGGGCTTCAAGGGTTTCGACTCTCTCAACCAAAGCCATTCTAATCTGTTGCTCCTCTTGCAAAGCAGTCTGAAGCTTTTCCAGGGACTTATCAACATCGATGCTCAACTCATCCCTACTATCTTCAAGCGGCTGATCTTTTGCTTTCTTCAGAATAATACAGACTCGACATAAACATTCGTCAAAGTAATAAATCTTTTTACCGCCGTTCAAGCGGCTTTTCTTTTTACATAAAGGACATGCTTCTAGCTTTACTTTTTTCCCATTATTATGATGGTTTTTATAATCGTCACCAAAACTTATGCAGTCACAGTCCATAATTCCTTTTTCTTTATTTCTATATTCCTCAGCATTAGCATGGCTAAAGTTTTCTAGACACCAGCTTCTTCCATTCCCTAAATAGAGAAAGTTATTTTTTTTATCAACCCTAGTAACCTGGTGAATACCTTCCTCACCACCATACTTCTCGTAGATGAGAAGATGCTTATCGCGGATGACCCAATCACCAGCCTTAATCGGCATGGCCGCTATCTCTTCATCTATCGCCAGACGGAAATATGCTTTAAGCCAGTTAAAGGGGCTGGAATCTCCTGAGAAATTTAGAGAGTCTCCTTTTACTTTAGAGATACGATGTGGTCCGGCTCCTTTAAGAGAGGAGCTGTTCTCAAACCAATTAACATCATTAACACGTACAACCAAGTCACCTGTTTTCATGAGCCCCAACCAATATGCCCATTGGCATCAATACCTTCAAAATAGATGTGATGAACGTCAATACCACCAAACCAATCTGTTGCTCCACGAGTTTGTTTCTGGTTATCAACAACAGCTTTGACCATATCCCTAACGGTAAAATATTTACCATTAGGTGCTTGATGTTTAGTTGTCTCTCTGTCTCCACAGTAATTACTAATGGAACAACCTAATTCGATCTCAGGACAATCGAAAACAATTAACTTCCATTCTTCTTTTGTTAGCTCTCTGAAGGGTTCATTCTTATCTGACGTATAAACTCTGACATCCTCCCAAGTCACATCCAATAGCTTAGCTGTAGGTACTGACTTCAGATTCAATAAGCTACCGATTCGTTCAGGCTTCTCAGACGTCTCGATATTAATAGTACCACTCAAACCATTAAAGAAGTTAAGACCCTCCATCAATCCACTCCTCCACAACCCTCATCGCGTCTCCGGCATACTCAAACTTATTGCTTATGTCCAGGAAAGGATGCTTGATTCTCCAGTGTTTCTTCTTTTTATGCACTAGAATATCTCCTCTAACATAAGCACCCTGACTCTTATGAGTCACATTATCCCAGCCTTGTCTGACGACAATAGGATCATCATGAGGAACTCGTTCTCCCTCTTCATCCTTCTTCCAATTCTTACTAATCCTTCTTAGGTGCGTGGTGACTAGTGGTACGAAATCAAGAGGACTCATCTGTTGAGCGCGGTGAATCCAATTAGGTTGCTCAGACTGTGGCAACTTAGCTAAACTATAAGCATTAGCGACGGTGATTTTTCCACTAAATACCAGAACATTGACACTAGAAGTTAGGTTCGGCATGAGAAGATTCTTAATCCTCATTGGTGACCAGTTATGAATCTTCATAGCTAATTGACTGATTGTTAAAGATATGTCTCTCGTTAGAATTCTTTTGAAATGGTTAGCATATTCATAATTTGTAGTTTTTTGATAACCGCAGTCACCATTACAAGTAATCTGCATAGCCAGTACTTCGTCGTCATCGATATCAAGAATCTCAACCTTAATGGTCGTCAATCCTGCATCCTTAGTGGCTTGGTAACGATACAACCCATCAATGATTTCAAGGTAATCAACATTAGTATAGTCACAAAACTTTTTTCTAACGGAGATTGGTGGGAGTGAATCAAAATCCTTAGTCAACATTTTGACTAGACCTTGATAACCCTCACTGTCTCGATCAACAGTCCGTAAGGCTACAGGATTCTCTCGAACGTCACTGACCATTACTGTCTCAGTCACTTGTCCTTCTTCCTCCGCTCCGACAGCTCTGCTTCCAAGCGAATTATACGTTCTATGAAACACCGACAGGCACCATGCGTTCCACCGCAGTTCTCTTTCTTGGAAACTGCTTTCAACCTGCTCTTGACCCATTGTGGTAGCTCACTTTCCAAAGTAATCTAACTCTCTTATCTTAAGTTCCATTATACTTTTAGAGCCGTACTTACCGCCTCCACCAAAAGAATTAGATTCTATTTCTAAAGTAGTACCTTCCACTTCCAGATCCTTGACAGCGTTCATCATCTCTACATGCTGTTGTCTGATAGCCAGGGCTAAGAGTCTCATATTGCTGAGACGCTGTAGCTTTTCCTCCATTTGTTTTTGCTTTTCAATAGTATCTTCTAATCCTATAGACAAAGGAGTATTAAGCCATTGCTGCGCTAATTTTTCTTTTGTATTTTCAGCTTCGGTCTTAGCAGTCATGGCTTTTATTAGGTCAAGAGCATGCTTCTTCTGAATAAAAGTATGAGTCTTCTTAGATTTCTGAAGATTCTCAAGACGGACTAGAAGTTTCTCACGTGTAGAATATAAAGCATGAGCCTTTTGAGCGGCATGTAATTCTGTTAATACAGCCCATTGAGAAACCGTGAGATCCTCTCTACGTAAATCATTATAATTTGGACAGTTGACTCTCTTAACAACCTCTTTAATAACCTCCTTTACCTCACAAGTATGCCCCTCAACAGAACAATTATGTAAAGCAACAGTAGTACTCGTACTAGCAGCCACTATCATTGTAGTAGCTAAAGCTATACTCAAAGCGAAAATAACTGGTTTCATTGGAATCTCTTCTCTCATAATAATTTTTCTAACTTAGATGGTAGCATTGAATCCAAGATCTTTTCAAGAAACTTGGGATCATCCTTAATCTTTATCCTGGCTTGTTCTTTAATTCGTAGTCTTCTAGTTGGTGTCCCCATGTCTTTAAGAAAATCCTTAATCATTGTCCTAAGCATTGCATCAGAAGTTCCGGCGGGAAGCTCAGGATGGACGCCTTTGAAGGTAAGAATCTGTATCATTAGCCCAGGGTAATCCTCACTGGAATCTCTCGCCATCCTGTCAAGATGGCCCTGAATGAACTCACAAATCTCATACCTAAATGTCGCATCTGTAGGCACAAAGAAAGTTACCACACCAGGAAGTTTCCACGGAACATGCATCCTCTTCCATTGGAAGATTACCAGCGTCTGCCATTCTGTGATAACAGTGTATACAATACCCCAGAGCTGTAGTTCAAAGACGCAGAGATGATCGTCACCCTTCATATACAGCCTTCTCCGAAATATCCCAGCCACCAACGAGCCTACCTGCCTCTTTCAATACCTCCATGAACCTAGCATTGTCACCATCAACGGTAGCTTCGTGGACCCTCACAATATCGTAGTATTGATTAGCAACCGTTAGCATACCGTCGATACCAATCTGTATCTTATCACTTGGTATCATCGGACCGAATGCCAATCGTGTTGATTGTTTCTCATCCTTCGAGTCATGTGTCTTATCGTCCTTATGGATTCGGACTCGACCCATAACGAATTGACAACCATCTTGACCTGACCAATGGGCCATTAGTAGATCGGCACCTTCACCAGCACCGAGCCAAAGCCTATGAATATGGTCACCCGGTATCATTGCTAGAATGAACCCTTGATTCATGACTTCTCGACGCTCGTCACAAATCTTAGCATCACCTATTTTAAACATTAGGCTTATCCCAGATGATACTCGTTATGATAACCAGGTAGATCATGTTTAAGATACATAAGAATCCTGTTCCAACTCCAGCTGAATCATTATTCACACTGTCGTTAAACAAACCAGGGGAGCCCCAGAGGAAGGTCAGCGTCATGCCTAATGATAACAATCCTAATACACCAAGAGCAATATTTAGGACCATACGTTTTCTGAAATCATCCTCTTTCATGTTGTAAGACAGAAGTATGTTGCAGTCCAAGTAACAGCAATAGCTATAAACACACAGGCTATTGAGGTAAAGACTACTTCTCGATTCTTCCATTTGATACCGGCTTCATAACCCGTAGCACGTGATTGATGACGCACACGATTAATCTCGTCAGTCTGAGCTTTAAACTGTCGCGCAGTAAGCTCAGTCTCAGGCACGGGCTCAAGGGCAATATCGTAGCGTGCCTTAGATTCAGAACCATCAATAGTATAAAGTCCGCATGCCTCGTTTTTTCCGTCTGCATGACGGAATCCTACGACCTCTTTACTGAAACGCTCCCGATAGAGCACTGGCTGTGACTCTGGCTCTGGCTCGTTTTCGATAGACCCAAGCATCCGTTCATGAACAGCCAATGAACAAACCATATCCTTATTGTTTCGTTCATTCTGACTAACTCTCTTCTCTAAGCTGGCTAATACCTTCTCTAGCTTCTCCTTATCAACACTCTGGTCAAGATCATCACGGCTGTCTTCAAGATTTTCATCTTTCCCCATCTTACTCCGATACTCTTCTGGAGTAGCGTGCCTCCAGTCGGGATAATCAGTAGGCCCTGTTCTGCCTACCAGGGCGGCATGTGGACTAATTTTCTGTAATCTTTTTTGCGACTTACAATACACCCAGTCACCTTCCTTGAAGGGTACTGCAGCGATCTCCTTGGGTGTAGCCAGTCTGAAATATGATCTTGACCAATTACTATGAGAAGGATAGGGGAAATCATTTAGAAAAATACTATAGCCACTAACCGATGAATCATCAATTCTATAGGCTCTAGCCATTGCCTCCTTCGTCCACTCTGGAATCGCATTACTATCTGTTCTGATTACCCAATCACCAATTTTCACGCGCACACCTCACACAGTAGACGGTTTTGAAATTCTTCATCGTAGCAGCACAACTCGGACAAGTATATTTACGACTATAATCTTTCTCGATCAGCCTGAATCTAGGTGTCAAGTTATCCCGAACCATAAAGTTCGCAACTGGCCGACTGAATTCCGGCATCCCGACAGCGTCACCCTCTTTAGCGTAACGAATACTTAGTACCGCTACATCAGTTTCAACCCGCCACTCGTATCCTAAGATGATATAACGGTTACCTTTAAAGTGTTCCCATATGTCGCCAACACACGGTAGGTGCATCATCGTTTTCGCATTGCTGTTAATAATCCAATAATCTTGCCTCTGATATCTCGGCCACCTCGATAATTACTGCTTACTACTAGTAGCCCAATACCTCGTGACTTTAATTTCTTATTAACTCTCCTACCCTTACTACTTTTAATTTGTAGGAACATCGTTCCTCTATCCGTTTCAATAACTGCATCAATCTGTTGATGATCTTCTTCACGCGTAGCCATTCGTCCAGATAATACCCAAGGCGGCCATGGTAGTGAACCAATTGATTCTAGAGCCTTAGCTACCACAGCTTCGCTACGGCGGCCACGCTCATTACCAATGCGCCCTAGCTCTTTATTCACAATAGACTCCTAACTCGTGCTAATGCGTTCTCCAACTGCAACTCTGCTAGTTTGATACGTCCCTTAATACAATCAGCATCGGTCGCCTGACCTTTGCCTCTTACACTAGGAACCGCTTTCAATGTTGCCAAAGCTAATTCAGCTGAACTAACTGCACTATCCCAAGCTAAGAGAACGTCTCCACTACTCATAACGTTGCTCATCTTGATACAATATTATCCTTGCCTTTTCTAAGGCTACTCGAAACTTCTTTTTGATACGTCTTCTATCAGCTACCTGACCTGGTGTATAATGGTCCACCAATTCACTTTGAATCTCCGCATCTAGAAAGGACCAATGCATAATACAAAAGATCCTTTCCTTTTGAATGATTTCGTTACAGTTCTTCGCTGCACAAACGTTTTTCCTCATCACTAAGACCCTTAATGAGTGAAAGAATTGGCACAATATAGTCCATATCTTCCTCATAGGCTTTACGGTGTTCTCTGATAGTTAAGGAATGACCTCTATATTTCTGTAATAATTCAGTCTCTGCTTCGGCCATATGACCGATAGCTAACCACTTATGCTCTGGATAGCCCAGCTTGGCTTCGACCATTAAGATCGAAGCCTGAGCCAGGTGCTTACGTGCGCAGTCTAGACAGCTAGGCCGCATAACTAAACGTCGATGGTCTTACTAAGCCATCATTATAAGCTATTAACCGACCAGAGTAACTACTCGGAGGATCCTTAGCCCTCGGACATCCATACGTTGAGCAGTGTTCCCTTGGCCCACTTATCTCATCTAGACATTGACAAAAGAATTTATTAATCATCAAACCACTTCTCTAAATCTTCACTAGTTGGGGTACCATCTATATCTCTAACAATATCTTCTTTAATCTTCTTCTCTACTTTTAATTTAGTAACTAAATCTAACTCTTTACACAACATACACTGACAGTCAGAATCATGGAAAGGCATCACCATTTATCTTATTGCTACTCCTGCCTCTTTAAACATTTGTTTCGAACGCTTTGCCTCTTCGTCCCATTTCTTTTGAGAACTCGCTCTTTCACCAAGAATAACTTCTACTATTCCCGCTTGGATAATAGCCCTAGCACAATCTGTACAAGGAGTTAAACAACTAAGAAAAATTCGACAGCCCTTAGTAGGTATCCCCACTCTAGCTGCATTATAGATAGCGTTTCTTTCAGCATGTTCAAACCAAAAATACTTTTCTGGCCTCTCTTGTCTCTCCTTTAGATTATCGTTCATACCTCTAGGAAACGAGTTATAACCAGTGCTTCTTACTTCATTATCCGGACCAACAATAACGGCCCCTATTTTTGTAGACTCATCTTTTGATTTCTGCGATACAAACTTAGCTAGTCCAAGAAAATACTCATCCCAAGTTACCATATTCATCTCCTAATCATACCCTACCATTTCTAAATTATACCACTTAACCCAACGCTTCTCTACACCACCTTTAACAGGAAACTCTACTAAGGCTTCGCCTAATCCAGTGTCCTTAGCAAGGACAACACCAAGCCGACCATCTTTATCCCGAACCTTAACATCAATTTCCATCAAGCTTTTCCTTTAGATCCTTAATCTGAGACTGAGCCTTCTCTAGAGCACTCTTCTTGTGCCAAAGCTGACGTTTCCTACCCCTATGTTCTTCGTTTAGATATTTAATCTTAGTTTTTAAACCTCTGATAAGAGAATCTTGAGTTAAAAATAAAGTTAATAACTCTTTACCGTTGTCTCTAGCCCAGTTCCCGAATCTATAAATACGCTTGAATCTCTGCCAAGATGAGCCAGGTAATTGCATCTGAGCTAATAGGAGTTCGCCTTTTTCTATGTCCATTTATTTCCTAGAACCCAATCTATAAGCTCGTCCCGTATGGCTTGAGATACGTCTGTTAGCTGGGCAGCGTCTTGGATTGCATCCGGCGCATAGCAGCCCGACATACCTCCTGCGGCTGCGCCGTAGCAAATCTCACGTGATAATCCCCATACGAACCAAGGCAGTCCTGAACTCGGCGTTATTTCACACGCCTTCTTGTTCTCAGGCGTCGGATCTTCTAGCCAACGTCGGGCTGCAGTGACTGTTCGGCGAGGTGCGTCGTATTCGTCGCTCTCCGGGTGTAAATGATTCGCATACCAACCCGCGCCGTAGCCTTCGGGACAAGATTGTTCCTGATACCACGACGGCAATGCACACTCAGCAGAGACGACTGTGGCACGGATCAAGACAGTAGGCCAGCGTGTCTCCAGCTTCTTCGCCCATGTGTCCAGACTCCATAGATCGTGCTCAAGATAGTCCCCGCACAAATCGCAGGGAGCCAGCACCCGCGCAGCATCATGACCACAGTAAGCAGCCAGAGCCCAGCGCTCCTCCCAAGGCATGACGCCCTTGCCGGTGCCCTTGCAGATGGAACAATCAATCTTATCAAGAACAGCCATCGTTGGTCCGGCTCTTCCAGGAAGAACTCGCCAGTCGTGAACAGGGACTCGTCCGCCCTTACACGTAGAATTCCCGTTAGGAAACTGAAGATCACGGCACGTCACTATTAGATCCGGCACCAAGTGCGTTCTCTGTTCCAGTAATCTTACACCAGCATCCAAGTCTCCGGTGGCGGCTTGGCGGTCTGCTTTACGAAGAGTCTTATCCACTTAGCACCCCCAGACCCGCAGCTGTTCTCACCTTCTCAGTTCCAATGATTTCAGCGGCACTAGCGAGGAATATCTCTAGATGATCATCTCTAAACTCAAGCAGACAATGACAGGGGACCCATCTCATTTGTCGGTTCGCTCTAATACCGCACCCTCGGTGCAATCTCTCAGCCCGCTCAGGGCATGGACAGCGTAGCCATGCTTCTGCAGCGTCGAGAATCTCAATTACACGCGATTGATATGGATCTGGAAAACTGATTTTTGCTTCACGAGTTTGAGATGCTTCTATGCATGCACGTCCAACTGCTGATACCATCTTCACACTTAAATATTGTGCGGCGGGGATTTCGATATAGCGGGTGCCGGTACGATTACAGTCTGAACAATCTGGATTTGGTATAGCAGAGGATGGTTCACCACAATGGCATGCTACCCCACTCACCACAATAGACGGTAGCGGAGCGGCAAGGCCAGGAATCTCAGCCGCCCATGTTTCTATGTCCGTACAATGCTCGGGAAGATGTATGAAACCAATAGGCTTATTACACAATAAACAGGCATCAGCGTAGCCTGCAATTTCTCTAGCTATTGGATCTCCGAGGTAAGCCTTTAATTTAGTAATATCTAGTATCACAGCGTCAGGCCAGGTTCGTTTGTGGAATTCATGCGTGTGAATCACCGGTATCTCTTGTAGAGGCACCTTAATCTCAGCACGAATCTGCTCTTTCAATAGAGCAGCTTTAGCCTCTGGACTGGGGTCTATTAAAGATTTACGGGTAAGATTTCTAAGAGTCTTATCCATCGTGCCACGTCCTACCCCAGCCACAATTTGCGCAGTAGCTCTTGTGTATAGCCTCTGGCCCCAGAGTCAATAAAGCATCATGGCAACGGGCCTTGCGCTTAGATACCTCGACCTTATGCTTCAAAGCATCCCGCTCAGCACGCAGTTGTGTCGCCTTGCGATGCAACCTCTGCTTGTTCGCGCGGGGGAGGTGATCAACCTCACGCTTCAACGCATCGCGTTCTTTACCTAACTCTACGATCCTCCCACTGAAGACAACCGTTAGTTCTGTGGCCTTATCAGCGACATCTTTCAGCCGCTCAACCTCGGCCTTCAAAGCATCATGCTGTTCACATAACTCTACAACCTTGAGCGTTAGTTTTCCGGCCTTGTCAGCGATACCCGTCAAACTTACCCAATCCTTACACAGGTCTTGGATTAAATCTGAGACTGGAGTCCCAAATATTCGACCCAAGTCTTGGAGATCGGAGTGCTCAGCCAAAGCACGCAGCTTAGCTACGGATTCTGAAGTAATCATATTGTCTCCGTATCTTCTTTTAGGAACAGGCGACTTGCTTCAAGTATGCTCTCTATGAATCGTCGTACATGTGGTGGAGCTTCTTCATGTTCCAAGATCGCTTCACTGTGTTCAATGAGATTTGCTGAAAGGGCTCTTACATGTTTATGCGCTTCATCCATCGGAAGCCTTTATTACTTTGAAGATACCGGAATCAGAAGTATCAGGAACAACATAAGTAGTTCCGTAAACATATATCTTCGTCTCTTGAACATCATCCTCATGCATTATGAGACAACATCTTTGTCTGTAAACATCATCGCCTAGGATGATCGAGTCTACATGTTTTGGTAGCTTGATTTTCTTTACTAAGCAACCAAGATAATCATATAAGGGTACTTCGATCACTTACGCTCCACCATATAGCAAACTTTACAGTTTCTTTGAAGAACGAATCCTATAATTCTATAATCCTTTGGCCAATCATGACCATTGATGCAGTCAGGATAGATTAGGGAGCTAAGTCGTTTTACTTCATTAGCGTCTTCGATACCCCAAACCGTATCAAAGATTAACTGAGTCAATTTACTTGAGAAGACGCGCTCCTTACACTTAGGACACTCTTGCCAAGAGACACACGGTATCTCAACATCATGACTACGAGCCGTGAGTTTAAGAGTTTCATTAACCTTAGTCTCAAGTACAGTCCGACACTCAGGGCATCTATTCCGTATCACTTTTTCCTCACATTTCCCACATTCAATCCAATCTTTCGGTAAAGATTCCCATCCCTTTTTCTTGAAACCATCTAGCCAGAGGAAACCGCTTAGAGCGAGTCGACAAGTCTCTTCACCACAGAGTGTATCATCAGGACTCTCTTTAGCGACGATGTGTAGGATCATTGGTTCCTCAAAGGACATGGGCTATTATGTATCTTAACAAAAGTATGTCCGTAATGAGTGTATGAACATTTATAAGCAGGATGACAAGGCTTAGCTTTAATGATATGTAGCTTCGCATCAAGTGTTGAGGGTATACAGCTGACTAAAATTTGGTTGAAATCATGATCTTGATAAGCTACATGGAATCCAGATGCCTCAGCATCTTTGAGCAACCTTTTAAGAGAACGCTCTAAGTCCCGTTTACTCGTCATGATCCCCGTAAATATTAATTCCAAAGATACTATCATGTATCCTGGCTATGTAGATAGTTAAAACTGGTACTATAATCAAGATAACTGGAATTACTATAGGTAGAGCTATTATTGCCACTACAACTTTTAGAATTTTACGAGTCTTTGATTCTTCTTTTTCTTTTTCTTTTTCTTTTTCTTTTTCTTCTTCTTTATTTTCCATCTTATTTCCTTAATGACGCCTGTTGAATAGTCTTGCTAACCTAAACAACTTTCGGACACAGGGGTGACGTCCACCCTGCCTAATCGAGCGGTATAGACAGTATCCATAATGGAGTAACCCTCCTCGCCCTTATCCTAATTTATTTTCTAAGTGGTTGTGCTTAGGATATAGAAACCAGATACAAATGCAATGGACAGGACTATAATCAACGCATTCACTATCCAGATTTTTCGGGCACTATGATACCCATCAATCCCAGCAGCCACAAGGTCAGCCGACGTGAACACTTCTTCCTCAGGGATCGGCTCCATGGATTCCGGGTAGAGGTGGTAGGTGCTTTGTTTCCCTTTATGTTCTGCTACTGTTTTGCAGATATAAAAACCTCTGCCATCCTCGTCAGTATAATCTCCGCGCACACGAACATAAGTCTTGTCGTTACCAGGTAATCGTGACTGAAGCAACGGTGGCAACTCAGGCACTGGCTTGGCTTCTAAGGCTTTGATTCGTTTCTCTAAGTTAACTCGCACGACGTCAACATGTTGGCTTAGGTGGCTAAGTTGAGTCTCGTGGTCACCCAGTTGAGCCTCAACCTTCTCGGCATCAAGTTCCCTGGTATCAGGATTGGATTGTTCGAGGAGTTCGTCTTTAGGTATCTCCTCGTCGGTGGCATATCTAAAACGAGTGTGAGCAAAGCAAAGATCACTGAATGCGAATACAGGGCACCATCCCGCAAGTTTAGTGATTTGGTGGGCCAGATTTGGAGTAGGACAGCTTTTTTCCCAACCGCCCCTATCTCGAAATTCTGGTAATCGAATAACCCAATCATCAATCTTGAGTTCAGTCTTCTTCACTCCAGCTATCTCTTCGTCAGTAGCGAGACGAAGGCATTCGCTAACCTTCCAGCATCCGCCATATTTCTCTTTATCAAGACGCACTGATCTATCAGAAGTCTCCAAGACTTGGAACGGTCCGTCTCCTCCGAGATCTTTTCGTATCTTATCAACTGTCGAAAATGTGTCGCAGGGTGTAACCCAATCGCCGACCTTGAACTTGTCTTCTGTCATAGATTCCTCCTGGGTTTGGGCAGCACGCGTTCGTACTGCCCACGCGTCGCCTCGCTTCATGGTGTAGGGCTCTTTGATCTCGACGTCGTTCACCCAGAGGCTGAGCGGATGGGCGAGGGGCTTGAGTTTTCGGTTCTCCCAGGTTGCAACTCTGGGGTTTTCGTTCCAGTTCGCCCAGGTCCTTTCGAATGATGGTTCTAGAGTCATTGCATGAGCCCTGTTTCGGGCCAATACCTCACCTTTAGGCCACCACCAATTCGGATCTCTGATCCAACCGAAGAACAACGGTGGCAACTCAACCACAGCCTCCGGCTCCTCGACCTCCGGCTCCTCGACCCCAACCGCCTTGCGGTACTCTTCAGGCGTAGCGTGCCGGCAGGTGCAGTGCGGGTGCCCTGGAGTACAATACTCGTTCTTTTTCGCTTGAGTTTGTCCCTGCATTATTATCCACTCCCCTATTTCAAGAGGCCGCGACGAAATCTCGGCGTCGGTTGCTGGGCGGCAGCAGTAAGGTGCCCAAGAGCGTTCCTCAAATCGTCCTACTATTCGGTAGTGTTCATTTTGTTTAATTGACTCTACTCTTCCTATTGTGCCCCTTGGCGCGCTACCATTATCGGTACGCACAACCCAATCACCCACTATCACAGGAATCTCCTCCTCAACCAGGCAGCTATCTGTTTAAAGGTTTTACCATTATCATTCATACCCATAAGGATACCTTGATCAGTTGTTGAGAGGCCCACATAGTTTCTTATATTGTTAGGAAGTATTGTACCGTGGCCGCTCCCACCTAAGGCACTAATATAGTAGTTACCATCCCATCTTCCGTTCTGGCCTAAGTCACAAAGTACTCCAAGACAATCGAAGAGATTCCCATTTCTCAGCCTCCCCTTAACCTGCTTATAATCACCAGACTCAAGTCTCTCAGCCCAGTAGAGAATGATTTCTTTATTGATCATCTTCGTCTCCTCCAACAGCATGGCTCTAAGCATTTTTGTTTCTTGGATAACTTAAGTATTACCTCAGGTGTCGCTGCCTGTTTGAATTGACGACGTGCTGCCTGTTGCTTACACCTAAGGAAGCCATCCGTACTGCAAGTACATTGAATATTCATAGCTGCGCGGGCTAATTGTCTTAGTTTCTTCATGCCCAATGCGATCTAATTCCACCACATTTTCTAGAGCAGGTAGTCTGTCTACCTCCTTTACAGAAATGTGTTTGTCTAATTTCTCTGATAAATTCTTTTTCACAAACAGGACAAATTAATGTAGTCATAGTTCTACCTTTAGCAGAACGTCTTGTATTTTCTAGTCTAGGAAGTAATTGAAGATTCTCAATCCTGTCATCAGTTTTATTTTCATTTATATGGTCAACAGTTTCAGTATTTGGATCTAATAATCTTCCTAATTTAACAGACATCAAATACCTGGCATACGACACGGTGGTTCTATGTGTAGAACTAACTAACTGTGCATACCATCTACCTTCTTTATTGTGAAAGACTTTATATAAAGTATATCCTTCAAATGGCTTTTCCGCTTTCATATGGGCCCAGTAGGACTCGAACCTACACTCTTCGACTTATGAGATCGTAGCATTCACCTTTATGCTATGGGCCCAGGTAGGCAGGGAGCGATTTCACTTCTGATACATTATCAGTCGTTCTTCACCGCTCCCCGCCTTATTAAACTGTATCCTCCTCCAGAACTTCGTCTTGAACTCGCCGAGTGATATCAGCCAGAGAGAGATGCAGACCAAGCTGACCACCTTGAGTCCTGAAGACCATCTTCAGATAATTAATCGCAGCCAACTTTCCAGGATGCTCGTCTGCTGGGAACTCCGGCACCCCATCGTCCTCCTTCAGTTGCCAGCAGCCGACTGCTTGCATGAAGAAATCGTAGAGCTGGATCGGTAACTCCCACTTCGATGTCCGATTCTCGGCTTCACCCATGCCCTTAATGCGGTTGTCTTGATAGAGAATCGTCTTGCATCCCAGACTGTTGGGCTCAGTTTTCTCCTCGGGCTCTACTTTAGTAACGATATGGTAATCGTTATAGTATCCCTCCACTTCACGTGTTCTTATGGCATCGAGGTTAATCTTGGTTTCTTCCGTCATCTGTCGTCCTTCGTTGGTTTGCGGCTCCAAAATAGAAATAGCTTTTTGATTCTGTTTAATACGTTTCTTTAAAACAGAGATAAGATCTCTAAGCTTTTGAGATTTCATAACTCAATAACCCATGGCTTATAGATAGGTCGATAGTCACCATCAACTATACTAGCATTAATGAATGCTGTTCCCGGGATCCCATCAGAGCGAGTGATACCACGACCTTCGTGAATATGTCCAAAGATGTGTAGCTTTGGCTTAACTTTCGCTACTCTATTAAGCAATTCAATACACCCTACAACCCTATTGTCCCGAGGAACATAGTCACCATGACCATAGGGTGGACCATGTGTTATTAAAATATCAGTATCGTCAGGAATCTGTTCCCACGGGGCGTAGCCTCTACTATACATGAATGCCCAATCAAAGAACCTCGGTGTCTGTGGACTACCCCAGATTTTGAATCCTCCAATCTTGACGCTCTCACCCATAAGCAGGTGAACATTTTCTAATCCTTTAAACATGTTCTGGCCGCGTGGTCCCTCCATAACCTTATCATGATTTCCGGGAACAAAGATTTTTTGCTTGGCTGGTGCAGCCTTGAACCACTTTAAAAACTTCTTCAACTCACTCATTGTTCCATAGCGACATGCGTCACCAGCGTGAATCAACAGATCACATTTCTCTATTTCTGGATGGAACAGATGAGTGTCAGAGACGATAACTAGTTTCATAATTCTTTAGAGCCCGAGACTCATGTTCTACTATCAATGCTTCTTTAAGTCCTAGCTCAGGCATATAGGCTCTAGTACCATTCGCCCAGAAGCCTGTTCTTGCGGCCTTAGCGATTCTACTAAGATGCTGATTACCCAGCTTAGTAATAGGCTTCCCGTTCCAAGTAGCTTTAGTATAGCGGGGTAAGAGTTGTTTAGGGACACCGTCAATATAACTTTTCCTAACAGCATCCTCGCTGCCGAGGCTTATGACTTGTCCTAGATAGTAAACTTTATCCTCTTTGATTTGTAAGGGACTACCAAATGCTAACGGCCAAGGCTCTGGTTCTTCTATTAACTCAAACAGACCAGGCTCATCTTTGATTGAATTAGTACGAAAACCGAACACCCAAAGTATAGCCCAGATAGGAAACCAAATCGGTAACAGAATAATTCTGGTGATCAGTTTCCAGAAGGACCAGAGTCTCATCCTAATCGTGCGCACAGTTCATCCCTGCTGTTCGAATGAATATACCAGCTTTAGTGGGTCGTCCACAGAAGCAACACATTACTTCGTCACTATCTATTACTCTCATAGGATAACGTCCAAAGACTTCACCATCTTGAGATAGCTCCATGCCCCAGTCGTGTTCGACAGTGAACCAACACTCTCCGCAGATGTTATGTCTCATCGACCATAGATATCCTTACTGAGAATTTTTAATTCCTTAAGAGCTTTGATTCTAGCTTCTTCTAAGTTAGTAGCTTCACCAGTTCGAATCAAACTATCCATTAACTTAATGACACCACCGAACATCATGTCTCTGCGGTTGGACTCATCCATAGCGAAAAGAAGCTCACGCTCTTTACGTCGATCACTATCTTCATAATCATTCATAAACACTTTAACCCACTAAATCTGTACTTAAAGAATCTTAACTCTGATCTAAACCTACGCTTAACTATATCTATTGTTTTAGGATCATAATAATGATGGTAACTTAATTTTTTATCAGTAACATTAACTCTACGTAAACTCATTCGCGGCAATTTAACTTGATCCATAACTTTATTAAGTTGATTCTGTAGGTCCTCGAAACGTATCACATAATCAGAATACTTAGCAAAGTAGAAAAGATTCCCTTGCCTCACCATAAAAGAATCATTACACTCTGCAACAAATGTCTTAAAGTCTGGGTAGTCCCATTTATCTTTAACAACTAGCCACCAGGAGACAAGACAATCAAACGGATTCCTGACAACTGACATAACCTTCTCACCACGTTCAGGTAGGAAGAGTGTATGACGGCTCTTAGTCTTAGCAGTAGGTAGCTTGGCTAACGCTTCCCTAATGGCTGTACTACCAGTTCTAGGATGTTCCAGATAGATTAATTTTCTAGGTATAAGAACAGCCACTTACTATTCCAATTATTCTTGAGCCTGATTTAGTAACACCATCCCACCTTAAATCTTCATCGACTTCATAGCCACTGGTTATTAGAAACTTCCAGCCCATTTCTTTAGTCCAGTTAGATCTAGGTGGCCTAGTGTAAATGAATTTATCGTCAATCTCTATGACCTCGACATCAACTGGTACTGTTTCAGCCAATAACCGCCGGAGTATACTACCGATACTAACCTTCATAGATTCCGAAACCTCTTCCAGAAGTATTTTGAAGCTTTAGATATTCATGCTCCGCTAACGCTCCAGGAGGGCACCTATCACAATAGTCAATAACGACTGATCCAGGTAGTCCATTCCTGGCTAAAATGTCCTTCTTAATTTGATTAACAATCGACTCTAAAATCTTTCCACCGCATCCGTTACAATTCATTTACGCTTTCCACAGATTGGACACCCAATTACTAATCCTCTTCCACCACAACAAGGATCTTTCGGCTTCCAGCCGTTCTTGATCCAGTTTTTTAATAAGTTCTGCCTTAACCTTCTTATGTCCATCTATTGCTTCCTTGACATTATGATAGCGCCAACAGTCATTGCTAGGGAAGTGCATCGTCTCAAAGAAAGCATCCATTCTATTCTTACAATCTCTATCATAGCAAGGTGCCCTCATAGCTAGATGGACCGTACTAATGTGCGTCCCATCAGGTAGATCGTCATAAGCTACCTTTCTTAATGAGTCTATCTTCATTAACTGGTAGATATGTATTGGTCTTCCTTTACGGTCCCTCCAAGGGGTGCAGTCCTCACAGAAAACTACACCCCCTTCCATAACGTGTCTTATATTACAGAACTTACAGATCAATAGTCTTTCCAAACCTCTTTGCGTAAGATGGGTGATAAGTTACCTTAACAGGTATGCCTTGATACTCATACTCACAATCTAAATAGTCCTTAAGATTCTCGTTTGGTCCCATGATTCCTAGAGACACGGCTGCCGTCTTACCGAGACAAACAATTTGCTCTGGCTTCACTTGAGCAATCTCATTATCAAGCCAACGTTCCCAGCAGTAGTTAATCTCTTTCTTTTTCGGTCTCCTATTTTCAGGTGGTCTGCATTTTACAGCATTTGTAAAATACGATGGACCCTTGACCCTTTCTCTAAGGAACTGACCTGCTTGTCCAACGAATGTTCTTGAGAGTAACATTTCGGTTGAGCCAGGTGCTTCACCTATGAACATTGTCCCGCTTGTTTCACCCTCCCCCTGTACCATAATTCCATTTAAGCAATCTGATTGGTTACAGCGCAAGATGGATTATCTCATTGATACAAGCACCGATAGTCAATACAATGGTGCCTAAGAACAGCCATGCAACTACATTAGTGTCCTTAGGATAGTCTTCGAGAGCGTCCTTGAAGACTAGCTCTGCATATTGACTCGGAACTTTTTTATCCTTAATCTTGATCTTATCGGATTTCCCCTTAAAGACACAAACCATGCCCTTCGGAAGATAGTCATCGATCTCTGGATCGAAAGGAACTATAACCCAAGGACCTTGTTTGGTGATAATACAACGAACTAGCTTCGGTAGAAGTGGTTTCTCCTCAAGCTTCGTTAAACGCTCCTTGAGACCCGTCCGAACACCAACGTTGAAAGCTTTCTCACGATTGAGTTGCTTCTGAAGATCCTCAATTTGGTTGCCAAATTTTGCTGAGGTATCCTTCTGAAGAATGATTGAAGCAGCTAAAGTCTCCTCAAGATTCTTAAGTGACTCAGGAACATTAATAGTCAGTTCGTCCCTGGAATCTTCCAGTTTCTCATCAACCAGCTCTAAGGCTTTAGCACTATCAGTCTTATGATAGGTATCAGTTCGGTCACCCCAATCGACTTTAACCCTCTCCTTAGAATTAATACCTACAACTTCACCAACACTTCCGACGGGGACATGTTGAGCACCATACTTCTTACGACGAACTTTATCACCTGTGATCATAAATCTCCTCAACCAAGTACAGTCTTTACACGGACAAATTTCACGATAGAATGTTAATTTATTACAGCCTGGACATCTGTCAGATGTTCTATCCCCATTTTTAAAAGAATGATCCACAGTAGAACGTTTACAAGTACAATCAAGGGTAGAACCTTTACTAGATGTAGGATTAGAATGAGGTACTAAGCCACGATTGAATGAACAATACCCACAATCACATTTCTCACGGAACCAGAGTGAGAGGTTACACGTTTCACATTTCTTATCAATGGTCTTATCGATACCTAATCTAGCGACAATTGTCCCTGAATCAGAGAAACAATCATGCTTATCCAAGCTGGTGTGATGGTAGCAGCCTAGCATCATACACCGAAGAGGATAAAGAGTTCAGCAAGAGCCAAACCAAGAGTCATAATCAATGCAGTTCCCATAATAGCTTGGAAGAATTTAACAGGCTTGTCTACTTTATGTACGATCTCGGGCGTAGGCTTAATCCACGGCTCAAGAGAAGCCTCGAAGACTGTCTCTGAATATTGACATACTCCTCCAATACCTTTTGCCTCCGCACCATAAACACCACTAAATACCTTGACCATACCCTTCGGGAGATAGCCATCGACTTTAGAATCATGGGGAACCACAGCCCAAGGACCCCTCTTAGTGACGATACACTGAACTAGCTTAGGTAAGGTAACCTTCGGAACTTCTTCTAAGTTAGTAAGCCGAGTATGAGTATGATTCACTTTTTGATGAGCATAGGTAGTGGACTCTTTAAGTTCAGTAATCTGAACTTTAAGCTCGTCAATATATTTCTGTTGGACTATAGAGGCCCGTTCATTGGTCTCGGCTCGATGCTCAACGATCTTAAGATGGGCATTTAGTTCCATAATCACAGGATCAATAGTCAGCTCGTCTCTACTATCCTCTAGTCCCTCATCTTCTACTAGTTTTATAAGCCTTGATATTTCGCTAAAAGAGTAACCACAATTAAAATTGTGTTCCCAAGTTATTCTAATTGTTTGATGAACAAAATCTACTTCTATGACCTCACCAAGTGATCCGGCTTTAACACTTTGATAAGTAGGATCATTCTTCCTCTCTACCTTGTCGCCTTTCTTGAAAGACATAACAAGCTTCATTAATTTGTTAAAGCTATCTGGATCGGCATATCTATTTGTTTGAGTCTTACCATCCCACAAAACTTCAATCCAAGATAGATATGCTGTAGAAGGATTTTCATAGACATTCGTAATGGTTCCGTGCGTCCCAAATGTGATACAAGTTTTACGACCATCATCAATACGCTCTACACGGTCATTAACTTTGAACATAACACTCCCTCTCCAATGATTACAGTGGTCGCACTTACATAGTTCTCGGTAGCCCTGATATAGATTCCCATTGTGTCTATTAGTACCGTGGCTCTTCTTACAGCAGGGCTGATTACACATCTTGTTTTGATGCTTATGTAGGAATGTGTATTTTCCTAATACTTCTTTCCAAGAGTTCGAGGTTCCGTGGCGCTTCATACCGACGGTATCTTCTGGTACTCGACGTTGTGGTCTAGCTTGACAACAGTAATCACAGACACATTTTTTACGATAGCCTAGGAAATCTCTCTTACATTTTTCACAGGCTCCAGAAATCTCTGTCCAGGATCCTATATCAGAGCCAATGTGTCCTTGTCTTTTAAGATGAGTACAACTAAAACAAATCATCTAGGTAGTCCAATCGCTGTAAATTTTGCTCCAATAATTAGAGCTTGCCCCGTCTCCAACATAACACAAACTACACCATCTTGATAAAGAATCTTCTTTATCCTCTGGCCTCTAGCTACTTCATTAGCTTTATCTTCCCAGACTTTTTCGCCTGGATTAATATTCGTCGGTTCGTCATCGATACTGAAGGCTACACCCATTAGATCCTAATTATCTGGCAGCATGTTGAACACTCTTCTTTATCGGGATGGCATTCACAACCACAAGGACCATTACCCTCTATTGCATCCGCAAGTTTCTGTCCAAGTTTCAAAGCAGCTTTGATTTGTGGATCATTAGGGTCGCGGTTTGGATCCTTCATCTTCGCTAGGAAAGCGTCAGATTTCTCCTTGAGAGAGGGTGGTTGTTTGATAGCGCCAAGCTTAATTAGCTCCTCAATTAATTCCTTAGCATCGTCTGGAACTTGATGATACCAGTGGGCAAAAGTCTTATCGAAAGGATCGTCATGATTGAGAAGATAATGTGGACCCTGCTCTAAAGCAGCGTTCTGCCTCTCCCAAGTTTTCCTGTTATGTCCTCCCGTTCTAGTGAATAGAACAATCCTAGGAGTAGACTCCTCAGTATTAATCCAGCAATCCCGGAATCGAGGAGGATCAATCGGAGCCAATATCTGCATTAGAAATCTGGCTACTGAATCATAGCCATGGATTTTGTTGTATAGACTCATTAATTTAGATATTCTCTCACCAACGCATCTCCTTCTTAAGCCTTTTCTCTTCAACGTCCAGAGCCTTTTTCTTTGCCTGAATATCAAGCAGTTGAAGCTTTCCTATTTCCGTTGCAGGATCAATCTTCTCAACTCTTGTTTCAAGAATTGTATGCAATCGACATACAACCAGTTTCAAATCCCCTATTGGCTTGGGTTTTTGAGGGGGTTTGATACTACCGTAAACACCATAACTTGATCTTGTTGACGGCTTCTTGGATCTCGCTATTGCTTTCTTATGTCTTGTCATTAATTTCTTTAAAGCAAGAACTACAGCTTTACGCTCTTTGAATCTAGTGCCAGCCTTAGTGAAGTTCATTGTCTTTTCTGAGAGGAAACGTCCATTCTGCTCTATCTTGTAATAAGTAACAACCTCAGTCTCACCCATTCTGATTTTGTTAGTCATCATCTTTTGGAGAAGTTCAGGATCATCAGGATTAGCAGCTAATTTACGATCAATTTTCCTAGACTTAGTCTCCACTAGTTGCCTCCAAATATAACAGATGAATATGTGTATCGTCAGGTAGTTTAGTTATCTCTGGTTCAAGAGGACGACCCATTACACCAATGAACTTCTCGCCATCACGATTGATAGCATAATAACGCATGGCTGCAGCGAAGCCCTTGAGGAATATATCCTTGTCAGTCATGTGTCTCTCCACAACAGGGTCGCCAATAGGTCCTACAAGTAAAGCAGTAATAGCCGGAACCAGCGTGATCAGCACATCTGCGCCCAGATCTATAAGCATAGTGATGTGCTGGGATACCTAGTCCCTTTCGTCTTGCGTCCGCTCTTCTTGTTTTACGCTTACGTTCCACTACGTCCACATATAAGGAGCAATATCAATTACTCGTTTCATATTGATATTAAGCTGCTTCTCGTACTCTACTTCCTTAGCCCTGACTGCCTTAAAAAGTTCGTCACCTTTACGTTCGTTTTCTAGGCTGTCCCAGACATGCACCCACTCGAAATATGTCTCATCAGGATCATAGTGAGGACTACATCCTTTCAAAGGATCCTCATGAGGCAACCAAGCATCTTTACAGTGTGCCTCGCTAAAATCATGCCACTCATCATGACAATGATTAAAATTCACTAGGTAATCCTGATGCCACCAGTCATAAAGTTCCTGCATCTCGTCTCTAACGTATTTACCACTCTCTAACTTATGACCCCATTCACCATACCATTCTACATGGCCATCAGGACCACACTCTCCCTCAATAAACTGAGAAAGGATCTCGAAGATCATGTGAGGAAGTAGGTGGGATCTATCACACCAAGTGTGGGGCAGAGTCCTCGGCTTGATAGTAGTGTATCGCTTCCAAGTCCAACACTTGAAACGATACCACATCCGACCAGGCCGCCAACGATAGGGAATCAGTTTATAGTAGATTTTTATTAACTTATTCATTTATATTATCTTTCATTAGTTGGGTGGAACCATATTATTTATAATGTGGGCTTTAATTCGGCAACCCTGACCTTATTTAATATAGTTCCACCCAAAAGACACGCTTGGATTCGAACCAAGAACCTAGTGACCCAAAATCACTTGTTCTACCAATTGAACTACGCGTCTAAGTGGGCGGGCAGACCATTGATTAACTTATCTTCGGTCTTACGGTGATATCAACCAGGCTATAGTCTCCAGCCTTTTACGAGAGGACAGCCTGCCCACCCTATAGTTTGATAGGCGGGGAGCGTGGATAGTTAAATATCCTCGGACTTATAACGGTCTAAGACCAACGGTCTTGTAACCTGCCGTTCTCCAAGCTCCCCATTCTAATTTAATAGGCAGGAGTCACTATTCTAAAAATTGCCTTAACTCTACTCAAGCCAAGGTTTCCAAGACAGTACGTAGTAGTCGTACAGGTGACTCCCGCCCTTGTCTTATTTTGTCTTGTCGAAGAGGACTTCCATCTTGGCGAGCAGCTTCCGATTGACTGACGTTGATTGCACCCAAACGTTCCACTCACCCAGGTTACCAGGATTCACGGTTCCGTTCTTGCCTTCCGGAATACCGAGTGTGTTCCGCACTGCTGTTCCGCCGAACAGCTCACTGGTGTCCTTGCGCTCCAAGATGATTTCCTTGTAGCTCTGGACTGTCTCCTTCTTCTGGAGCTTGTAAAAGGCACAGCCTTTCCTAAACGTCAGGCCCTTGGACTCAACGAATGCTTTGATTTGTGTGGAAGCTGTAGTCTTCAGCTTCCGGAATCGATTCTTATCGACAGGCTTAAGCTTCTTAGCGACCTTGCCGACCTTCTCGCGACCGATGTTGACTTCAGCGTAGAAGGTTGGAGTGCTTCGTATACCTTTCTTCCTAGCAGCTGCGTATCGGACTACGCCGCTCCTATTCGACTGTCCCATGCCAGCGACACCAGCTGACGTTTGATCCCACTCCTCAAAGTTGCCAATCGGGATTCCGAGTCTCTTCGCTAACTGTTGGGAGTGTCCCTTCGGAGTGGAGAAGGCAAACGTCCAGCGATCTGTCTTCTGCTTGTTCTTGATGAGTTTCGCTAGAGCAGCAGCGGATATCGAAGACGTGTTCTCGTGACCATCAGTGATGGCAATGACTAAGTAACTGGATACTCCGTCATCACCAAGGTTCTCAACCGCTCGTTTGACGGTATCAAACAACGGAGTTCCACCACCGGCACGATAGTTGCTGCCGTCAAGCTTTGGAATCCTCTTCGTCTTCTTGTTCGTCCACTCGGTTTTCACGTCCCCACCGAACGTGTAGAAGGAGACCCTATAGTCGTCACCCTGTTCCTTGATCGGTTCGCAGAGAGTGTTGAATGCTTTAACGGCACCTGCCCGTATCGAGTGCATTGATCCAGATCGATCTAAACAGACAGCAACCTTGGTATCTGTGAGGACAGGTTTGACTTTCTTAGGTTTCTGACCTGCGCCAGCACACGTTCCGTGCTTACCGATCTTTCCATTCTTCCTAAGCTTCTTCCGATTTCCACAGACTTTGCAGATTCCACGTTCAGTTAGCGTCGCTGTCGTCATAATAATCTTTCAGGCTCCGGGCACATAAAAACAACATTCCAACCCCCTTCGGGAATCGGATCTAATTCCATTAATAAAGCATGTATTCCTTTTGTGATTTTATCCCAAACTTTATCATATTTCTCTTCACCAGATCCATCTTTCCAATGGATACTAGTTCCGACTCCCACGTCACAGGGTGTGGTTATTTCTATCTTAATCATTTATTTCGTCTTCTAGAGTTTCTCCATGCCTTTACTTTAGCGTAGTCTAAAATCTCTTGAGCTTGCTCTTTTGCTTTAAGATATAGACGCTCGCAGTAGAAGCAAAGTCTCATACTTGCAACTGTACCATCACAAGATGTACGACTAACTCCTGGTTCCTGACGACCGTTACACCAGTCACATCTCTTACCATTGAGACTGTATGAACAGAAATCAAACTTAGTGCTTACGTCACCCATATAATCCCCATAGGACTCGAACCTATAACCGTCAGCTTAGAAGGCTGATGCTCTAGCCATTGAGCTAGGGGACTAAGCGGGCGGGGATGTTTGAAAAAGTTAAGCGCAACTTCCATCCCCGCCCTAGTATTAGCGATTGCTGTAACTGGACATGGTGCGCTGGAACTTGCCAGTCCATTCCCAGTTGTCGTTGATGAAGTACTCGAAATCCTGGATCGAAAGATCCATGTCCTCCTTGGTATCCCAGTCCATCAACGCAAGAGCCTGGTCGTAGTCCTTGCTATGATCCTGTGGGACGTCCAGATTGGAATAGGTGTTCCAGACCTCTGTCAACTTCTTACGATCCTTCTTCTTGAGATGATCCGTGGCCGATGCGACCTCTGCGATCCGAACAATCGCTGTGGCCCTAGCATCTAAATATCCGGCGTACGCTTCCTTGAAAGATTTCTTGTGAGTCTCCAGATTCTCCTGGAGACGCGCGACCAATCGAGCCTTCTCCACTGTGATCTTCTCGACAGCCGAATCCCGACTGTGATGACTGAAACCGCCCATAATTATTGTCCTTTGTAGTGGATTAAATCCTTCTGGCGAAACTCAGAAAGAGTCTTCCAGATTTCATAATCCTTTTCGCTGAACTCGTCAGCTTGACGATGTGAAACAAAATAGCTTCCTATGAAACTACTAAAATTTAAATCTGGTTTCGTCCAATAGCAATGATCACTGTGAATTACTACCCTACGATTATCGGCCCAATCCTGAACGTTCTCACGATCATATTTTGGTTTCGGTTTGGCCCAGGAAAATTTCTTCTCCTGCCACCTTTCACCAGTCTGAAGAATACCATTGTCATCTACCTTAAAATAATGCAAGGTAAAACGTTTATGCGTCTCTTTGATTTCCACCCAATCAAGCATATGCTCGTCGACAACATGTGATAACGCGATCCCACGCTGCCTGAATTTAGTACTTAATTCACTGAATACATCATCCCAAGGCTGTCCAATCTTAGAGAACAACCACTTCATTGCAGGACCAATTTTATCGTCTTGATCAAACGAATAGCCTTTACGACCACGTCTTGGCGTAGCACCCAGCTCCTCGAAGTCTAAGAGAGTTAACGCATTATAGCAAAAATGCTTAGCCTCTCGGCGATCACGACGCCGCAGACACTGTCGAGCATACTTGCTCCGAGATGTGCGTCCGGGTTCAATGACTGTTTTTGCTAAGTTTTTAGTTGCCATATTAACACTCGAAAAGATAGTGCCTATGTGTTGTAGGATGATCGTTGCATGGAGAAGGATTCTCTTCTCCCGTTCTAAATGTATCTTTTGATAATGCCCACTTAGAGCTAATACCAGTAGGATGACTAAGATTAATACTCTTTATTATCGCTGCTACTGGCTCATTAGAGCAAGCTGAAAGATAACAGAGTCCCCAACTATAGACTTCTACTGACATTGATTTCTTTACTTAATGGAAGCTTCTCGTCAATCCAATTCATGAGAACCATGGCATTAGAATGTCTCTTAGTAGTGATAAGTCCAAACACAGGATGTCTAATCATATAGACTGAGGCAGTTCCTGTAAAGCTTACTATTACGACAGTCACCCCGTCTGTTCTGAGATAGCCTAGCTTATCATCCCTACGGTAATGATCCCAGCCTGTCTTGAGACAGGGATCAACGTACATCAAGAGGCACCTTCTCATCGAGCCAGTCCATCGCTTCTTTAGCAGTCTTGAATGAGCCTTTGCCAACGTTCCCAAGAACAGGATGCTCAGCCCACCAAGTAACCTTATGATTACCTATAACCATTCTCACTGTGCAGCTGTCGAATCGAATATATCGACGATAGCGAGGCTGTATATGACACCAAGTCCAATCCCAACCTTCCTTATAGACTGGTTCTGAATCTTCAGGGAGTGGAAGAACTGACTTAACAGGCTTAGTCAGTTGGATCTCTCCACAAGGATTATGGAGCAGATCGAAGCCAGTTGCAGGCGACTTCTTTACTCCTCGCTTGATCTCGCTCTTGATACTAATCTTCACGCCGTTAGGTATGATCTCAAGATCAGTTTGCCCAAGATTCTCGTCAGAGATATGCTCCACCTTGGCAAGATAGTGCTCCATAATTGACATGGTTCTTTCAAGATTTCTCCTAGAGATTTCCCACATCTTTCCACCTATCTTGTAGTAGGTATTACATACAGAAGTCTTGACCAAGACATGACGTTTCATGGCTATCTGAGATACGTCTAGCCACTCCCAACCCAACTTCTCTGCTTGCAGCTTTAGCTTCCTACGATGTGGCTCCATCTTTGTACTCCTTTAGCTTTGCTTCCCAATCAATTTCTTCTAAGGCTCCTGCTACCATAAACATAGCACCAGAATAGAAGAATAGTTGATTTTGTGTAGTGTTGTCATAGCCGAAATCTCTGCAGAATCGTGTGCAAGCTTCAAAACAGAGTTCACGGAAGTCCTCAATTTTCATACTCTCTATTCAGTTCCTCAAACTTTTCTGTTTTTATAAGAGGATCATAACCACGCTTTTTGAACTCGTAGATTAGAACCTTTTGGATATCTATAATACCAATAGTAAAGAACCTCTGAATAGCATTATAAAGATGTAAATCAGACATATCTCTAATTCTGATCTTCTCACCATTACCAGTCGTCCAATGACTATGTGTCTTATCTTCTAATAGAGCTATTTTTCTTAGCTTCTTGACTTCTTTCCTAGTTAATCCATCAAGCGCCTGAACTATTACCTCTAATGGCAGGCCACCTTGGGCTCTAGCCAAGGTCATTAATCTACGATACTGAGCGTCCATAAGCTAGGAGTGGGGTTCGGACCCACGACCTCCTGATTACAAATCAGGTGCTCTACCAACTGAGCTATCCTAGCGGGTGTTGATACTCTCAAGGCCGTAACGTGAGTATCAACTTGACTTGGTTATCAATTAAGTGCAAGATGGTTGTCGAGGCTGGCCAGCCAAGACGCCCACTTAATCAATCTCCTCGTCACAAGGCTGGTTTGGCATGACTGTATACATCAAAATCCTCCCCATGTTGTTGCGGCCGAACCGGTTGTATTACTAGGAGCTAATAAGCTTCCGAATGTAGTTTGTTGTTGTGTAGCAAACGTTTGTTGCCAATTTACTATTGTAGGACCTATAGTTCCTGGTGATATTGTTAGTGGCCCCATAGCATTTATACTGATACTGGATGCCGAAGTAGCTCCACTAAATGCCAATGGATCCATCTTATACCTAGGCGTCTTAGCCCAAGTCCTGACTCTTTTCGGACTCTCACAATACCACAGCCAAATGGTATAGAGCGCACACTTGACGAATTCTGTTAAGCCGCTAGACGACTGATGTATCTTACCGTCTTTCACAATGGCGCGTGTACGGTATTTAGACATATACTCACTAGCCAATACCTTAGCCCTCGATCCAGTGTGACCAGGAAATACTTGGAGCAAAGGATTACTTGCTGATGCTAGAATCAACGGAACATTATTAAGTCCCGCACATTTAGCAATAGCTTTTGGTATAGTGCCTGCATAACCAGTATCAAAAAGTATAACATCATCCCAATCTTTGATACTCCATTCCTTCAAAACTTGTTTCATAGTCACATCGTGACAAGCGATAGACCTAGATACTCTAGGATCATAGAGATGATCGATACCCATCTTCGCGGCCAAGACAGCCCATGTCCAGGCATCACGTCCAGGTAGAACTAACTTTTTTCTCTCTTTCTTTAGTTGCCTTAAAGTAGCTTTAACGAAAGAGTGAAGTACCAAAGGACCAGGTATCCCAACGTGGTTACCTAATTTCTGGAGATCAGTACGACTGGTCGCCAAACTATGTATTGTAGTCCGACCAATAACATTATTACCCATCTGTTTACATAAATGTTCTAAATCCTTATTCCCTCCCTTGCTGCGTAGTGCATTGTAGACCATGCCTGCTTCCGGCCATCGACAAAGTCGACTAGGCTTAGCAGCTTTGATGCCCATGCCTGGTAGCACAAACTTAGTTACATGATCCTTAAGCCAAGTCACCAATGAACTCCCTCATCCTCGCAGGCCAATATGGATTGTTCCAATCAATTGGTTCGATGACTTCTGGCTTATAATTAATAACTCCGATCTTATAATCAGAGCCAGTCCAATGGAAAACTATTAAGGCATCGTCGTATTTCGTGCCTTGATCCGGCTTAGTAGAGATGTCTAGACTACAGACTAGCTCCTTGAAGTCTCCTATATGTTGCTGTAAGAATGTTTTCCACTCGTCAGAGTTTCTTACAGCTATAGCAAAAATAGTTAATCCGTCATCCTTTAATCCAACACCTTGATGAGGGTATACACCTTCGTCATCCATTGCGATGCTGATTAGCTTATTAAAAGTATCTAGAACTTCACTCATGGCTACAATGTCCTTCGATACCGTAATCTCTGCCGCGACAGGCCATACACATGCTCCCACCCGCTCTCAGCTTCTCAGCATCCTCACATCCACATTTAGGATGCGGCCAAAGAAGCTTATCAATCACCCAATAGCCGCACAGGCAGCCACGTTTCTTCTTATGGAGTGCTCTTGTTTCTTCTTGATTCACAATTGATATGTTGCCAGTTATTTTGTTTATGATTCCGCTGGAACATTCCTGCTACACCGCCACATAATGAACAAACAGTATTAGGGACTGGTTTCTTTTTGAAAAGATTCCTTAGCCACTGGATCATAGAGTCATTATATGATCGACAATGGCTTTCCTAATAGCTTTAGCGTCCTTCTTACTGAAAGCCTTATTATCCTCTACACCCTGGAGAACTCCGTTAATCAACGTAGCCTGAGTGATCCATGTCCTACTATTGTTTATATAGATAGAGAAATTAGTGGGACGAGAGCCACTTACGATTAGGTAATCACCGGCTACAAGATTCACTTTAGATTCTTAATTCCTTTGATAGCTGCTTTTAGTTCGCACTTGGCAGACATGTGTACGTTATAAGTCTGTGTTCCCAAATCTTCTAGAGTAGCACAACCATCTCTAATACTTGGACGATCCTTTTCCAGACGCTGAATCCTTTGTTCTAAGTAGAAAATGATCTTCTCTTTCACGACTGTATAGCTCCCGTGAGTCTGCCTGCGTGGTCCACTAATGATGTTCCGAAAGCATGTGCTTCACCTGGTGTCATTACAACAAAACTAAGTTTTACACCGAAGTTAATTTTGACACACGGCTGACCTCCCACTAAAACAGGGAAGATAGCTGCCTGTAATCCACCCTGATCGTCTTCAACATCTGGATGTGGACTCTCGCCAGTCGGTCCAATAGTCTTAACACCGATGTTGAAGCCCGCATTAAATGACTGTTCAGCAAGATCGCCGCCACCAAATCTATGAGAGCCAATCATCTCACTATGAAGATTATACCAAGCAAGCCACGCCTCTTTACGTTCGTCCACTAGAATACCTCAGCTTCATAGTCACCGAAGGCAACTGTCTGGCCCCAGTCTCTAATCTCAGGCTCATCGAAATTAGGACTAAACTTAGCATTGGGAGGGAAGTCACTCTTTAGTTTTGTTCTGATTTGTAAATCACCCATGACAAAAGTGATCTTATCTTCTTCTACCTTAACAGCTAAGCAAAGCTTGGCTTTGTTAGGTGATCGGAGTATCTCTATTGCCGCTCCACTAGTCACCGACGACTGTGTCCAAGGATTACGCCAATCCAGGTCCTTAGCGGCATCGAAGTCCACATACGTATGATGACACATCGTACACTTTGGACATGGATCAGCTGGCCGATCCGCTAGTTCCGTTGTACAGGGAACTTTAGAGAATCTGTTGAACCAGCCTTTCATAATGACTCTTTAAGATACTTGCTCTCGCCTTTTTGGCAAAGATCAGAATAGATGAATCGTTCGTCACCTTGAAGATCAAGGAGCCCTCTTATATCAAGCCAGATATTTGATCCACTCTCATAGAGAAGTAGTGCCAAAGCTTCGACCTCAATAGATTTAATCATTTAGCTCTTGCTCGATTCGTTGAATACAGTAATCTGGGACTGTATGGCCGAAGATAATATGTTCGCCCACATGACTCTTTGCTTTTTCCAAAGTGGCTAACTCTGTATCACCATGCATATCCAGTCCCGGTATAGCTGTCGGAACTTTTTCAACTAATCTACAGCAAACACAAATCCAGTTATCAAGTGTTTTAATCAGGTAAAGATCACTGCCAGGTCCAAATCGTGCATAGCTCACAGTTCCTTAACAACCTTACATCTGAACACTCGGAACTTACCATCTGTACCTGCCGGCACAGAAGCTAGATCCTTAGGACACTCGAACTCGACAGCCATGTGTCGATGACCTTTGTATTGTTGTTCTACATATTTCTTAGGCCCAAGATTAACACCCTTTGCGCAATCTGTATCAGAAGTATCAGCATCTACAATTTCCGGAGTATCTCCGATCCTGTAGGATAGCTTCGGATTGAACTGAGTTTTCGTTGGCGACCCGTAGTCTTGAGTCACGCCCTTGTAGGCTCTGACTGTTCCCTTAAATGTCTTGAGCTTCTCCAGATCAGCTTTAGTCAGCAGATCCAAAGTGTCTGGTCCCACTACACCATGGATCCTGATCGTACCATCAGGTTCTAGGGTTACTAGAATCTTCTTCGATCCGTAGTAATTACCAGGCTCCGGTGGACGGTATTTAAGACTTGTCGCTGTGACGTCGCTTATACGATGGACACGACGGCTGCTGTTCCACGCGCGTTTCGCTCGTCTTGTTACCTTCGCTATGTCTAGCATCAATCCACTCCTCCATCTTCAATGTGAAACAGATATTTTTCAGCGTCTGCCACTGTACAAAACACGGCCCACAAAGTCTTATATTTTCGGCTCTTATAAAGCCTTTAACAACACCGGGAGGAACTTGTTTACATTTCTCACAAACTTGATCCTTGGAATCATTCCAACCCTCTCGCCATTCTAAACGATTTTCAGTCTTTTTGGGGTAAGGATTCCTTATACCCTCTAGGAAGAAAGCAACTTGTCCTTCTTGGAATGGATCAGGCACTAAGTAACACTCCAAGTTTCTTCTTGGCTCGCGAGACTCTCAGCGCAGCGTTATTGGGACTAATCTTAAATCTTTCAGCAATTTCTGTAGTAGGTGGTCTACGACTACCATCTTTTAATTGTTCACAATACATAGTGATAGCGTTTTTTAGTTTAGGAGTTAATTTCCTAATAGCTTGTGTAAGCTCTACTTTGTTTTCCTCAACTATCATGTCCTCTATAGTCGAACGTTTAGTATCAGGTGGATCAAATAATATTGGTAATGGAGGCTTTCTTCTAAGGGAGGAGAGTGCTGTATTTATTACAACCTTAAAGAGCCACCCCTTACCTCTAGGCCATTTAGGTGATGACGAATCAAGTTTATGCAACCGTGCTAATGCTTTAGTGATAGCTAGCTGTACAATGTCTTCTGCATCTTCTTGATTCTTTACGATCCTAACAGCTACTACAAACAATCCATTTTTATTTTTATGGTAAATGGTTTCTATATATTCATTCGGTGTCATAATTTAGTTGGGCAGTTTTTGGTCGCTACCCAGGACGAGTTAAACAAATAATATCAACACTACAATTACAGGGAATTTATGCCGGTCTTCCCAAGACCTTTCCATTATCTTAGCTTGTTAAGTGGGATAGTTTAACCGCGTCATATCCCAGGACGTACTGTCGAGTTATAAGAAAGTGAGATTTATTACGGTCCCTCACTACCACCGGACCTAATATCCGAACATCTTAATAGATGAAGGAAAACTAGGCAGGGTTCTTAGCCTCCGCTCTAGCTTGAATGATATCGATGTTGACAACATTTTCGAATGCTGCTATTTGTTTCTTGATCTGCTCCTCAGGACCCCACCAACATTCACAACCCCAGACTACCTTGAGATTGTCTAATCTGATTTTCGGATTCGTCATCTTATTTTCATGGAGATCGACACCGTAGAGACTTATACCTCTAGGTGGAACCTCGTCACCCTCGTAAACCCCGTATCCGTAGAGATGCACTTCCTTTCCTTCAGTATGACTAATTGCACCAACTCGATCCCCGGGTTCTGTCATCTATCCCTCAACCTCAAAGCGATTTCATAAATATAATCATGCAATTCAACTGGAACACCGAGTCTGTTATTTAGTTCCGCAATAATCTCTCGATTCTTTCTAGTATTATGAGTCAGAGTCTCTACTATTTTTTTAAGTTTCTTGTTAAATTTCTTCTCTCCTGTTAGTTCGAATTCCAGGAAATCATTAATCATAGATTTATCTGAAACAAGAGCCGATCTAATACCTGGTTGACAGGTTAACTCGGCTGTTATCTCTAGAATCTCATCAACATAAGGCTCAAGAGCCTCAACAACTGTTCGATCAGCAAATTTCATACTCGGACGCTAGGACTCGAACCTAGAACCGGCGGGTTAACAGCCCGCTACTCTACCATTGAGCTACGCCCGATTGTTGTTCCTGCTGGTAATAAGAAACTCTTAATTCTATAAGGAAGATTTGGGACAATATATTCAATCTCTTCAATAATACCTAAATCTATAGCGTTTTGGATATGAATAGGCTTTAGGAAAATCTGCTTCTTAGCTGCCGCTACTACTAGCTCTGTCGCCTTCAGGCCCTGTCTCATCTCGACTATCTGTTTGATTACTGCGAATTTTGAGTCGGCCATCGGCGTCACTCCGGACATAAGATCGTTTGTTGCTTATTCCTTTGATGACATTTCTATGAACTGCCTTCTGGAAATCTAAAAGAATAATCCTCACCATAAAAGACATCTTAGGATCAAAGGAGGAAATCTTCGGCATCTTCTCGGCTTCAATCAAGTCTACGCAACCCTGACAAGAAGCCCACCGATTCCCAAAATCAATTTCCTCGTCATCTAAAGCCATTTTCATAGGCTCCATCTTCAAATCATAGAGCCACTGAGGATCTCTCTTGTCACAGAAATCACAAGAAATATCTGGATTGACCATACCAGGTATGGATTTTAATTCCTCAATTGTCATTTGCCGTCGGGGTGTTCCTCGTGTTCCGTGTTCATTCGTGTCTTCATTAGATTCTTCTGGAACACAAGCTCCGCAGTAAACATCAAAGCCTTTCTCTAGATTCTTAACGTCTCTTAAGATGACTCTAATGTCTTCAACGGTATCACAAATTTTACAATGTAGTTCCACCCATTAACCTCTTTATATTTTCCAAGCAGAAGCCTGGATGCTCATTCCGTTCGATCAGTTCGTAAACTAATCCATGTTGCTCAACAGTAAAAACTTGTCTTAACGGTGTCTTACAAGGACACTCTAAAATGGCTGATTGAAAATCAATATCTACACGCATCCATTGTGCCTGAGCGTCATAAATATTCTTAACGGAAAGGGCTATATGATGGACGCCTTCTCCATGATCGGTAATCCATTTTTCTAAGCCGGGCCCGTCACTTATAAACAAATCATGAGGCCCAACCATAGCTATAGACTCGGCCTGGATTTCTGGTAAACTAAATCTCTCCGAGACTTTGAATCCTAGTTTTTTAAAGTAGTCTGCTGTAGCTTCACGATCTTTGACTCTTAAGGCTATGTGATCTAACATTAATCACCTTCTTCTTTATGCTCTCCATGGCTGAGACGGGACTTGAACCCGTATGTCCTAGGACGAGGAGTTTTAAGCCCCTTGCGTATGCCAATTCCGCCACCCAGCCTCTAATTTAGATTTGGATCTTTCACCTGATCCATTAGCTTTTTAGCATCTCCATAGAAAACAGCATATGGTTTTGCAACAATCATTGTAGTATGATCATCAAAAATCAAAGCAAAACCATCTTCACTTGGAGAGTAAGCTACATGAAGAATGGTTTTTCCGCTTATCATTTCATCCATTCTAGCAACAAATTCTATATTACTATCAGACAAGTCCCACCCCCTCAATACCGCGTTTCGTTTTAAAGCTTGTAGCTTTCCGTTTTATAACTAGTTCAGATGCAATATCTATAGCTACCTCTACAGAGATTGAAAGATCCTTTGATAGACGAGGTATTGTACAAGCCCCACCATGGAAGGCTAGGACATTAACAGCATCAGTTAGTAAAATATTTGCCTTTTTGTTGCCCTCTTTCTCTAACTTTAATTCGTCAATCCTATTGATTACTTGTTGAACATAAGGCATTTCTTCAATATGATTAGTGCAATGAGGTTTCCCCTCACGAACACTATTACCACAAACTAAACATGATCGCCTATAATTCATAGAAACTGGACTACGATACCGTTGCAATAGGCTTCTCATTTGAGTAGATTACCCGCTCTCTTCTTAAGGGGTCTATTCCGTTCACTTTTTCTAATACTCTTCTGGACTTTTTCCCATAGAACATTAACTTCTTCCAAGGCTCCCATAACTGAAATCTTCAGTTGCTCGATATGGGCTGGATCAATAGATTTATTAATTTCTAAAGCCATATCACCAGCCGCATCGAGTTCTCTTTTCAAACGTTGATGACGTTCGAAGACCTTTTCTAATTCAATACATGCCATTTTGTAACGTCTGTTTAAATCTTTAGCTTGATTAGTTTTCTTCTTAGCCTTCTCCTTTAACGGAGCCCGGTCCTTCAGACTATCGTCTAAAAGATTACAAACTGTCTCTAAACGACGCTCGGCCATCTTAGCATTTGCTAAGTTTTGCTTCTTTAACAAACGTTGTTCATTAATTGGCCTAGCCTTAGCTAAGCTCTCCTCAATCTTCTTAGTGACTGCTCTGATTCTCTTAGCTTCTTTCTCAGCTGCTTCAGCACTAAGCTTAGCTGCAACCTTATCACCCCATCGTAGATCAGCCATATCTTTTATTCTCTCTCGTTACTTTAGCGAACCAGATCTCATTCGGATCTGAATCATCGTATGCTTTGTGGTAATCATCGAGCATTTCCTGTCTTGCTTTAGACTGCTCGTAAGTTAAATCCGTGAAGATGTGTCCTGAATGTATTGTGTCCCAAACAAATTTAATTTGCAGCCATAGAGTCTCTTGGAAGCCCTTAGATACCCTGGAACGATGCCTAGCTACTCTAATCATAGGCGCCTTCGGCCCCGGCTTACAAGCTAATTGGTCGATACCTGTAATAAACTTACCACCTACCTCTTCACCCATCAACCAACCATATAGACAAGTTTGACCGCCCCAACCTTTGTCTATATCCTCAAGATACCTAGCTATATTTATTTCGATACCGCCAACAAGCATTGAGTGACAATCTCTATGAGCTTGTCTATTATTTCTAGATGGTGGACCTTCTGTCCATCCATCAGATATCATCACATATCCGGCTTTAGGGGAATGGCCCTTGCGGCTACAGTAACCGTTAACCTTCCAATCGAAGATGACGTGGATGCCGGTATGCGTAATGAACCAAAGGTCCGGCTTCCCGAGCAACGGCACTCCGTTAATGGTCCGGCGAACAGTGAACTCGAAACGAGGTTCACCACTTGCTTGCTCAAGTTCAATGAGCAAATCCCGCAACGCGCCAGATTTCTTATACGATTGAAACGCATGTTTACCAGCTTCCCAAGCCCAATCCCAATTGTGCTTTTCGACTTGTGTTTCAAATAGTTTTTGAAGTTTAAACGCCGGACGGTCTCCGAGAAGCTTCTCAACTAGGGATGCTTTAACATAAGCATCGAAAGCACTACCGACCGACATTGGTCTGGTTTGAGGTATTCTCGGTGGCCTATTGTTAGTTAGATATCTTAAGTAGAATTCCATTCTATCAGAATAGAACAATTTAACAGAACTGTTAGACAGATACTCCGGGATACGCACTTATAAATCATATTCATTTCCTTGGACAATAACGCCCGGTTAGGTTAACAAACCCAGGGGTTTGTTGTTTATAAAGAGGCCCGGCGGGATTCGAACCCACATTCTCCTGCTTAAGTAGCAGGTGCTTTCGCCAATCTCGTTACCTTCGCAGTATGCATCCCACTCCGGTAAGTCAACGATCTCTATTAAGCTGCGGACCTATGTAAGGCGGAGCGGACAGGCCAGGGTTGTGGGGAAAGGGGGAAATTCCGGCCTGCCCGCTCCTAATTTTCTTTATCTTTTCAGGAAACGCTTCCGACGATGGTGTTCCCTAATAAGCTGAATACGATCTTTCCGTTTACGATTATTACTTTTCAAGCTTGTAGCCTTGATCTAAGATCGTGGAATAAGCATCTAATAATTCAAAAGCTTCATCAACATCAGATGTATTGAGAACATAGCTTTCACCGTCTGTACTAATCGCAGCATCAAGCCACTTAGTAACTGTGCCTTCACCACCACAGACTGGACACTTGTTCTTTCCTTTACAGGGACAATCACGCCTGACGGCTAGTTGAGTGTCACTGGTATCTTCTTCTGTAACCACATATATTGCATCAGCATGGAACTGATCATCTTTACCCAAACGATGGTCTATAATTATCCAGGGCTGACCATCTGGAATCTCTTCCCAAGGAGTCCTAATCCATTCCTCGACTCTTTTGGTCATTCCGGTAAAAGGCTCAATCTTGTACGGATTGCGAAGTACCGAAAGATTTGTTGGAGAGCACAATTTAGTCCAATCCTTAGAAACAAAATCATCCTCTGTGTCCCAGCCATTTTCGACTAGATTATGTGCTTCTTCAGCAGAATCAGAAACGACGTAAGCAGTCTTAGGTCCACCATCATATCTAAAAATATCCATTTCTTTCTCCTTGATGAACTGGAAAGGAATCGAACCTTCCTAGACCACTCAGTTCAGGTGGGGCTGTTTATCGGCCTGCCCCTAGCCATATCATATAATAACTTCACATCATGTTTCAGATGAAACAGTCAAATCACGTCATTGAGATTCCTCAAGGTTGGGTTTTTAATGGCGTCGTCGATGCGGCGAATAATGCTTTGTCGCTGTTGGCGAATAATATTTCGTTGTTGTCTCAGTTCGTCTCTAACTTGTCTTAGTTCGTTCCTAATATCTCTCTCTGGATAAGCTCGATGCCGACTATAAATTCGTTCAGGCTTCTTGCGCCACCAATCAACAAGTCTCGTCCACAGCTTGCGCGACTGCCATGATACCTCACAACCCAGTGTGCCGCAAGTTATCAACTCACCAGCACACTCATTGTGATAGACGGCCCGACAGCCTGCACAGACCGTACCACCGTTCCAGGTATCATGACAGTAGGCGCACCTCATTTGAGGAATTTCTTCTCAACAAACTCTGCAGCCGAATATGGATTGTCAAAGGAGTTACTTACAAGAATAGTGGGATGCTTGATGGTCCAATGAGGACCAGAAACGTTCTCGATCAGCCAGTCTCCGTTGCAATAGGCTTGATGCTTTCGAAGATTGTCCCAACCCTCAGGGGCTAAAGTAGGAAGAATGGCACCCCGCTCGCCTTCACTAAAGTCGTATATTTTTTCTTCTTTCTTCCCGTGGAGCAACTCGTGACTATCGGCAGTCTTATTGACGATAACTGCTTCAATATCACTGAAGGGAGTCTCAACCTCAACAGAGTGAAACTCCTCAACGACAGTTGCTTTCTCTAGGCCCAGCGTTAGGCAGCAGGTGGGAATGACTCGATTGCAGTTCTGTGTGTGTATTCTACCTCTTGCAGTTTGTGAGGGACTACTCACTGAAGCCAAGAAGCTCTTACCGGTGAGCATCTGGACAATAACCTTCCAAGTTCCATCCGAAACAGGACTCTGACTTGATTCCTCGCAGAGAACCTTGTGATGCTCGTAATCAAGCGTCCTTAGCTTAACTTTGTACTCATTCTTACTAAGGTAAATACAATCCTCAACCGTTAAGTGTGTAGGCTTGTAGTATTCTTTTAAGGCATTCTTCTCCTCACCAGTCGGCGTGATTGTTGTCGTTTTGACGTTAGAAATCCTCACTGTCTTCATGATCCTTAGACCATTATAGGTTGCGCCGCCAGATGCAGTAGTGATATAACGAACCAAATCTCCTGATCTCATAATAGATGCTCCTCGACGAATGTTGCTGCAAGTTGTGGTGTGCTGAAGTGATTCTTACTGGCTTTAACAGTGAGGATTGGGTGATCGATACCGTAGCCATTTGACTTCCTTCTAATCAGCCAGTCGCCAAGACAGTAGCCAGCCGCTACGTTGTCCCAGCCATCAGGGATTGGAAGATCCTGTGGAGTAGTATCGTAGACTATGGGGACGGTCTTTTTCTCACCGTGAAGTAGCTCATAGGTATCCAGATGCTTCTTGGTTGCTTGTTGCCAGGCCGCTGATTTCTTAATCACTAGCTCACCAACAGCTAGCGTCAAGCAGCAGGCAGGAATAACGTAGCCACAAGCTGTATCATGCGATCCAACTCTGCCTCTGTTCTTATAACCAATGCTAAACATTGGAACAAATGTCTCGCCGCTTAAGGTCCTAACAATACATTTCCATTGGGTAGAATTGGCCACCTTGTGACCCGACTCTTTGCAGAGCTTCTTCATCTCTTCCGAATCAAGAGTACGAAGCTTGACCTTATGACCTTTCTTCTCCAGCCATGCACAATCCTCAACCGTCATGTTAGTGGGCTTGTACCAATCCCGTCTTCCACCATTTGGACTGCCGCCGGGCTCTCTCATGGAGCATCTGCTAACGTCAAAATCCGTTACAAGTCTTAAGTTAGATCCGCTTGTAGAGATATCCTTATAACGATATAGATCCCCTACTTGCATTGGAAATACTCCTCGATGAAGTTTGCTGCTGATTGTGGATTGTCGAACTGAGTCTTGATTTCGACCACCGGATGAAAGATGCCCCAGACTGATGCAGATTTATTGATCAACCAATCACCACAGCAGAAGCCACGCTGAACATTGTCCCAGCCTTTGGGCGGGTGTAGTTCTGATTCCATGACGATCTTGTAAGTGATCTTTATTTCTTCCTTCTTGCCGTGGAGCAATTCATGGGCTGTGAGTTCTAAATCACTGGGAGCCAGAGTCAAGCAGCAAGTGGGGATGACGTAGGTACATGGTATATCTGTCGCGCCTCCTATACTTCCTGAGTCTGGATAACCTCCACTCAATTTCGGAACAAACGATTTGCCACCTAGAGTATTCACCAATGTTTCCCATTGGAGTTTGTGGGCTTTTCGCTGGCTTGCAATATCACAGAGCCTGTTCATCTCCGACGGATCGAGAGTTCGCAGCTTAACCTTAAGATTTTCCTTCTCTAGCCACTTGCAGTCATCAACAGTCAGATAGGTGGACCTGTACTTTGAGCCCAAAGCGTTTTTCTTTCCGCCGTCGGGTGTAGTAACGTACGTTATGTTTCCGTCGACTCTTCTCACGATACGCAAACCTCGACAGTTTGCTCCTTCCCAAGCTAAACGAACCAAGTCCCCTACTTGCATTGGAAGTGCTCCTCGACGAAGTTTGCTGCTGATTGTGGATCGGTGAAGTGATTCGTAATGCTGATTACTGGATGAATGATTCCCCAGACTAATCCAGCTCTATTAATCAACCAATCACCACAGCAGAAGCCGCGTTCAACATTATCCCAACCGACAGGCGGCAATGGTGTGAGGTCAACACCCTCTTCAATGTGAACATGCTCGGATTCCTTGACACCATGGAGTAGCTCATGTGCCGTAAGCCCAACTTCAACCTCCTCTAGTTTCACTTTGACTTCACCGACTGTCGTCTTCACTTCACCGACTGCCAGTGTCAAGGCAGCAACAGGAATCACGTGTCGACAGTCTATATCTCCTGTTATACAGTTATCGGCGAATACTTTTGTTATCTTAAAAGATTTACCAATACCACCTTTTAGAATAGATTTCCAAGAAATCTTCGTAAGAGGACCTTTACAGATAGCTTTAACCTCTTCATAGGTCAGATCAAGTAGCTGATCACGCAGCTTAACCTTGTGGCCCTTTTCCTTAAGCCACTTGCAATCGTCTGTAGTCATGGTAGTAGGCTTGTAGATTGTATGTACACCACCATTTTTGGAGCCATCAGAATTAGTAACCTCTAAACGCTGATCATTCACTTCTTCAACGACACGCAGATTCCCGTATCTGCCTAGCGATTTCGTATTAGTGCGCACCAGGTCACCGGCCTTCGGGATCTCGCTGAGACCGTTGGAAAAAACACTTCTTGTTTTCCCATCTATTATGATAGTAGATTTACTACCATGCTTAACTACCTCAACAATCTCCCCTTCTTCGGGAATCCGCCCACAGCTTTTAACTAATCCTGTATCTCCGTTGATCCGCATCTTCTTCAGTGGGAAGATGTAATCAGGATTAATAATGCTATGTCTGGGTTTGCCGTCCAAACTAGCGATATCAACAGCTCCTTTTTTAGAAGCAAAACCGACAACGACAACCTCTCCGTTTTTTGCAAGAGGCAGTGCATGACGCTTCTCTGGAGTCACTCCCTCCGGACGTTGAATGATTACGTGATCACCCTTCTTCGGCAGCCAACCCTTTGGTTTCTTCACAGTAGATACTCCTTGATTAGTTCTCTTCTGACGTCGTCCATGTTTTTACATTTAGGTGTTAATGTGATTTGACAGCCTTTACAAACCTTTTGGCCGTAGAGTCCCGTCAATATCTCATTCCCACAGCAGGGCTCATAACCACTAGTGGCTTCCTTAGCACGCTGCCCACCAAGCTTAATGATTCTCCTCATCACCATTTGTTGTCTCTGAATGAGCCAAAGCGGCTTGTGTTTGGGATCTGCTGACCAGCTATCGGTGCTCTTGTAGGACCAAACTGAATGTTTTTGCTCTCTTGGAGCACTAGGACCACCAATCAACAGAACGAAGTCTTCGATACCCGCTGAACAGAGAACGTCCCTAATGTTATTACTCCATTCGAGTACGCCCGCGCGTATGCGTTGATTAAGGTATCTTACTCTAGACTCTTGGTCCAGAGCAAAGTAATCAACGGAAATAACCTTCCGGAAACGCTCTCTAAGCTTAGTGTCCATATTAGTTAAAATTGATGTCAGGGTTAAGGTTCTCTTCTTGATTCTTAAAATCATCAAGTCTAATAACCTGAACATCAACACCTAACTTCTCCTGAATGCCCTTCACTATCTCTTGCATAGCGTTTGAGGCTGAGGCTTCACCAACCACATCCCCGACCATCTTAAAGAAACCAGCAATCTTCGCTGGTTCCAGATCAGGATCAATAACAATCGTGGCTCCTTTCTTGTTTAAAAGACTATCCATCTCTTCTAAGAAGAGAGCCCGAAACTCGGGATCCTCTTTATTGTCCACTATTTGTTGAGTCAATCTAAGCACAACCGTCCTCCTAATTTGTTAAGAGCAGACTATGTTTAAACTCCGGTCTGCCAGCGGAGCTAGCGGACGACGCTAGTTTGTCACCTTAGCCGGTATTTTAACGGCTGCTGCAGGCTGCTTAACGACTTGAAGCATACCCTCGACGACGCGTTTGCCCATCGAGTCTCCAAGCTTCTCGGAGTTCGACCGGTTGTCGATGCCCTTCGGCTTGAGGAGTTCGAGATGATCCTTGATCGACTTGGCAGTAACTTCCAGATCGTCGGCGGTGATCCGGAAATCCGTCTCTCCGTTGTTGCGACCGATGGCCGAGAGCTTGGAGCGCTCGACAACCTCTCGCAGAACAGCCGGAGTCGTGCCATCGAGCAACTGACCGACGCGGTCCAGATTCTCGGACTGACGAATCAACCCACGACCGTAGAGACGGAGCAACTTGGCAGCCGCCTCGGCATCCGGGTAACTCAGACTGATGACCGCATCGAGACGACCCGGGCGAAGCATGGCTTGCTGGATCTTCTCGATGTGGTTGGTCGTTAAGACCACCATGATCTCGCTGCCCTTCGCGTCGATGCCGTCCACAACGTTAAGGATCTTATTAACGTTGTTGTCCCGCTCTCCCGCGAGGGCCTGATCAATGTCCTCGCTGAAGATGACGGCGGGCTGGTAACGCTTCGCGAAATCCACCGCCTGGGCCAGATGCGTGGAGTTACGCAAGTAGACGTAGGTCCACCCGTTTTCCTCGCACAGCAACGCTAGCACATTGGCGGTCAGCGTCTTGCCCGTGCCGTACGGACCGGCCATCAGCACACCCCGCTTCAACGGGATGCCTTGCTTCCGGCAACGATCAGTATGCTCGATCGGAGTGAACAGGTTGTCCTTGATGGACTTCTGCAGATCCTTCCGGAAGATCAACTCGCTCGGCTTGACGTTGGTCAAGTCCATGAAGTTCGGGGCGAAGTCCCACGGGTTGAACTCCTTGGGATCGTCGGGGAACTTGATCTTGATGGCCTTGCCCTTGTAGATCGAGTCGGTCGCCACGATCCGACGAACTTCGTTCGCGAGGTCGTGAATCTCGGCCTTGTGCTTCTGCTTGACCTCGCCGCCGATCTTGAAGAGCAGACGATCATCCTTGAATGCGAGACCCGTGCTGATGAACCCGTTGATGTTCGGAATCTCCATGCGACCCCAGGGAACCTGAAGAGTCTCGTTCTTGCTGATCGGTACGGAGAGCATGGTCGGAGGACGCGGTCCCCAGAAGGTTGGCGTCGGGACCAGACTGGACCAGCCGAACGTTTCCTTCATGGCCTTCATCAATGCTATGGCACCGTCAAACGGCCAAGCATCGATTTCCTCGTTGATGGCAACCGTCTCGTTCTCCTCTTTGATCATACGCTGACACCATTCGATAGCGTCCTCGTAACTCATTCCTTCTGGCAGGATGATCTTCTTGCCCTTGCGCTCGACTTCCAGATCCCCAATCGGGGCTCCATTAGCGAGCGCGAGGGCCAGCATCATCTGTGGGTCCAACCCAGTCGCTTTGGCGAGTGCGTTGAGTTGCATCTTCTTACTTGCAGTAGTCAATATAATCCTTGTTGTTGTCGTCGTCGTCAAAATATTCCCCACAAAACTTGTTAATCATAATTTAAATGCATCAGGATTCTCGGCCTTAACAGCACGCACTGCTGCCATACCTTTCGTAATCATCTCCCGTTCCTCAGAATCTAGGAACTCCATTATTAGCTTAGCCGTACGCAACTTCTCACCGTCTTTTTTGTAGACAAGGGGAGCAATACAGTGGGCACAGATAGTGTAATCACCATCCTCTGGCCCAGCCTCACCTTCCATATTGAAATGACCAGACATAGGAGCCTTACACTCCGGACAGTCACTTGTCTCTACATAATGATTAGCCATTACCTATACTCAGATGGCCACTTACGATGACGTTGGAAATACCTACGTTCAGTTTCAGTAGCACGTTCACATCTACGTAAATGCTTATCCAACTCAGGATTACTCCCAAAAGCTTGTTTACGTGTGGAGTTAGTGATTCTTTTAGAACCACAAAGAGGACAGTTATTGTGTTCTTGTGAATTCATAATTTGTTAGTGGAGGCGACGGTTGTAACCTAACCGCCGCCCCCGAGGGTGTCACCGAATTGCAATCATCAACGACGTTTAAGCTTCTGTGTTAGTTCTTAGTACCTGCGTCTTACCGTTGGACTACCGGCCGTCGTATCGGCCGGACGGAAATCGAACCCGCATCTCAGGTATGGGTGGATCAGAAGCGATAGAGAAGATGAACAATGACAATGCTGAACTTAAGAGATAGAAGTTCAACATGAATTTGAAACGGGAGTTTGGTGCCTCTGCCGTTGGGCTACTCCAGGTTAAAAGATTTTAAAATCCTGGAGGCGGGACTCGAACCACGCACTGGGCCAAACTTATGCCCTAAGTTTAAGACTGAATTTGTCTCTTGTTTTAACCGAACAGGTAGTCGAACACCGACGACCCAATCTCTTTGTTTTTTGCTTCCCCGGAATTGGCGACTTCGCGAGCAAACTTCACCGCCTTGGCGAGATTCTCGATACGCTCCAGGATGCTCTCTCGATCACCGCGAGGTAATGCACCGGACTGCTTCACAGTCGTCCAGTGACCGATCACCACATCCTCACTGATCAACTGGGTTTGGGCAGGATGTTCGGGTGTAGCGTCATACATAACGATTGGCTTCTGAAGCTTACGGGTCTTGTGAGTCGTTTGGGGCTCCGCCTTGTAGACGCCGGAGGAATCATCGAACTTCCAGTTGTGCGCCGGATCAAGAATCGGTAAACAGCTAACGAACGTTTGGATATCGTTCAGCTGCTTCTCCAGGAAGATCAACGTTGTCGCCGGAATGTCCTTAAGGATCGTGTTCCCATCAACTATGACGTCGGCTTTAGCCGACTGATTCGCGACATCCTTAGTCGCCACCACGTCGAACAACTCCGTTAAAGACCTGCTGCAGGCTTTAAGACTGTCGACTACCCGCTGTTGGACGATTTGACTTTCCGATGGGAACGTCTCTCCGTCGCTATCAAGCGGCTTGAAGTGTTTGCTGAAGCCACCAAACAAAGCAGGCTTCTTGTTGAAATGATGTTGAGCCGTGATCTTCTTCTGGATCCGTCCCTTGACTTGGCGCTCAATAGCAAGCACCTGATTGAGTTTCTGAGTCATGATACTCCTGAGGTTGAGAATAAGGTGTTCCGTTATTTAAACAGCACGGAACGACACTGTGGGGTAAAACTCATTAATGTTCCGTTATTTATCCAGCACGGAACGACACTGTGCATGCGTCACTGGCAGCTTGTTAAATCTCTACACCCCAAGCCACGAACATGTTATCGACCTTCTTATCAAGGATCTTAAGTTGTTGGTCAACCTGATTTTGCGTTTCGAGTCGAGCCAATCGATCATCAATCAGAGCATTGATTTTCCCCTCGATACGGGCCAGGATAGAGTTAAGAGTATCGTCTTCCTGAACAGGCTCCTGACGGAGTTTCTTTAAGAGAAATCCGAACTCGACCTTGCTGCCGTTGTCGTTAACGTCACCAGCGACCTCGTCGAAAACGAACTTCTTGGCCTTCTCGATGGCTACTTGTGTCTTCTTCATGACGTTCTTGCCGACGCCACCAGCGATTATCAGCTTGAATCCCTCAGGAGAGACTCCAAGCTTCTTGTAAGCCTTGTCCTCGAACTTCTCGACCAGCGCCTTGAGGACGCTAACATCTTCCTTCGTCAGACAATGATACTTGCTATTGCCGTTTTTGGCCTTCGCCTTCTTCTTTCTTCGGGCCGCTCTGATCCTGGTTAGGACCTTATTGAGCTTGTCCCGTGTCGGAGCGTGGGTGGTATTACCAGCCGCGATCCTACTGACCGTTCCACGATTGAGCCTAACTGCTCCAGCAACCTTATCAATCGTACCAAAGTGGCTGAGCAGATCTCTCATCCTACTTTTCGGGTATACTTTTCCCGCTGATCCCATAAATATCTCCTTGTTGAAAAAGTGTTCCGTTATTTATACAGCACGGAACGACACTGTTGCCTTCGGGGCTTAAGATTGTTATGTTCCGTTACTGGCCCGGCACGGAACAACACCGGATGAACAGGGCTAAGCAAGCCCTACTGCCGTGTACTACAGATCGAAGTACTTGATCACGCGATCAAGCTTCGCCTCGATTCTCTTGAGTCCTTCGTGGTCACCGTTGAGAACTTCAACGAAGGTTCTAGGAGCCTTCACTTGTTCTTTCCGAGCGGCCACCCTACTAAGAGGAGTGTCCCGCTTCTTCCTCTGTGTAACCGCCTTCTTGATGACCTCAAGAGTGGCCTTTCGGACACCTTTCTTCTTTCTGATCTTGGTGAGGATGTAGCTGCTGATTCCAGTCTTCTCGGCAACAGCCGCCTGTGAACCGTGCTTCTTGATAAGCGCATTCACGTTGGCGATATCGTTAGCCGTCGGTGCTGGATATCTCTTCTTCTTCTTAGGCATGTCGTCCGTCCTTGTCAAATGGTTGAGAAACAAAATCAAAACTTGTTATCTAAAGTATCTCGCCTCTTGAGGTATACCGTCCTTAGATTTCCCTCGATATCGGAATCGAACCTCTGACCCTCTAGGGAAGTGTGTAGCTGCTATCCAACTTGGACACTCTGATTCTGGATTATCCAATGCCCAGTGATAGGCATCTTCCTTATCTTTATAACCTATTAAGTCACGTTCTAGATCAGTAAACCCACTTAACTCTAACCGCTTACCTTGATAGTCTAGAATCAAAGCACCCATAAGTCCGAGTAGCTTTGATCCTTTATCAGTCTCTCTCCCGGTTGTATATCCAACAACCGTTCCTTCGTCATCGTGTAGTTTCTTAACCTTCAATAACTGATGGCAACGCTCTGGAACCCAAACACTACCAGGCGCTCTTAACATCAGACCTTCGCCGCCTTGACTGGATACCCTATCCAGCTCTTCCTTAACTACCTCACCAGCTTTAGCTGTCTGGAATGGAAGCTGTATTTGTTCATGGAGAACTATCCTATTAGGGAATTCTCCATTCTCTATTTGACGTCTCTCCTCTTTCCGTAGCTGAACATCAGTTCTTAGTTTTTTAGGTTCTATATACCGTTGAAGAATTTTATATGTTGATTGAAACATCGTCGTAGACTTTGGACTGTAGTCCAATTGATCTACCTTAGGACCCCACCACTCTCTAGCGTCATTAATGGTTTTATTAAAGTTCGTTACCTTGATCTCACCGTCTGCGAACACCGTTTCAAGAGGCGGCATTCCAAAGACATAAAACCATACCCGGCGCCATCCAGGGCCGGGAATAAGTTTCTTGATTATCGACATCAACGTTTGTCTATGTTCACCTTCGATATAAAGTTCTCCGTCTAATGGAACCTTTGGAAGTTGATTCAGCCACCAAGGAGGCGCATGTATTACATTCCCATATCTACTCCACAATCCTGTCGCTATTTGCTCCTCAACATATCGATTATCCTTAGCTGTATTAGCCCAGGGAACCTCGACTTTCCTAATACCTCTACTTATTCCTCCATCCCAGAAACATCGTTGACCATCAAGTTTTTCGGAGAGAAACCATCCTCCAATACCATGTTTGATGGCACTCTTATATTGATGTGCCAACATCAGGAATTGTCTCTTCGCCATCATTCTCCTTTCGGAAGTTCAGGATGTTGTTTTCTGAGTTGTTGATAACGTTTCTTAATTTGTTTTATATGGTAAAGAACTGTATGATGCGCCTTACCTATTCGTTTTCCTATCTCCGTTAGGGTATGTCCTTTAAATCTTAAATCGAGTATAACTTGCTCCTGATCACTTAGCTTTAGTAGCTTACAAATCTCTTCATAACCCAATGGGCTTACTTCTTTAGCTTTAGCCAGTAACTCAATAGTGAAGTTATCATCCGCTACTTGTGAACAGAGATGCACCTTAACAATAAATGGTTCGTCTGCTTTAAGTTGCTTCCTGATCTCTGTTCGTGGTATCCTAATTATTTTATTATGAGTCAGATAGTTCTTGATCTCGTTATCAATCGATACTCTAATATAACCTTTGAGGTTCCCTTCGCCCGGCCATGCTCGGTAAGCTTTAACAAGAGCTAACAACGCAACTGAGATGATATCATCTACCTCGTTAGGCCAACTCTTGATCCACTTACCACAACATCTCCGGGCGAAGGGAATTAAATCCTCAATAGACTTAGACTCAGCCTTCGGCTGGCCTTTGTCAGGCTTCGCAGTAAAAACTGGAATCCAGATTTTGCGGAAACAGTAGGCCATCAGCTTTGGAAAAGCTCCAACTGTTCGGGAGTGACGCCGCACTCAGCGGCAATATCCTCCTTTGAATCTCCACGCTCCAAGCGCGCCTTGATCTCGCGATCAAGGTAAGTCTCTTTGACCTCCTCGACAGGCTTAGCCATCGGGAAGTTCTTTCGCCTCATGCGAAGAGGTGGTCGGTGTGGCGGCCCCTCAACCTCATGATGAATGAACGTCCCCTCCTTAAAGGAGAAGAGGACTGGACCGACTCCTATAGAGTCTGATCCATAATCAGCGACAACCCCAAGGGCCATAAACATGGCCTTGAGGTTTTGTTGCTCCGTCATAGTGTCCCTTTGATCAGCCATGAGTTAATGCTCATCCCCTCGCCAAGATTCACCCTTGCTCTTTCGCTTCAGATCATCCGTAGTCCCTTGAAGCATTTCTCCAACAGTATCCATGAGACTATTAAGTCCCATTGCTTTCATTTGTCGTTCATGTGCCCCAGTATTAAACCAGATACCGAACAAAGCAACTCTCGCTTGTGGATCTGTTGGAAATTCCAGAGATTTACTGAAGTTTTCCCACATTTTTACAAAAGCTTTTGCTTCCATATCATCCTTTCATTCGCCTTGACGGTTCTTATGGCACGTCAGGCAGGTCCATCGTCCGCCACGTCCACGGCGCATCAACTTACGATCCTCACACCACGGACACAGTTTGATCTCTTGATCGACTTTTGGTCTTGGTCTGGTAGACGGCTTCCGCTTTGATCGCCTATCAGTCTTCGTCCTAGTCAGAGGATCCTTCTTAAAGACCCTTTGTTTGTTCATGTTCTTTCTAAGGGTTTCGTTTGCGAATGATTTCGAATCAAGCAACACTTGCGGTCTGATCTTTCGGAGTGGGCAAAGCTCCCCATGATCGGGTAACGGCCAAAGACAATACTTACACGACTTACGTCCAGTGTTCTCTTTAAGCAGTTGATTAATAATCCACGGGTGGCCCTTTTGATTTGATTCCAGCGGTTTCTCCTCCGGTTCTAGTGGTCCACCAATATTAGACCATGGCTGTCAAGCCGGAAGCTGTTTAGTCATTTTGATTTGATTTCCAGAGTATCCAACACTCCCGGACCTCGAATTGATTTAAATCAATGATGCGACCATTAGGATCGTAAACTTGGCTCCCATCCCATGCACAAGCGTGTCTTTTACCTAGCAATATGCCTCTTCGATTAGCTATCAAACGCTGAAACCTCTCCATAGCTTGATCTGGAGGTGATAATATTTTGATATCAGTAGGTGCTAAATATGAAGCCGAACATGGATGGGCCTCGATTGGAACTAATCCAAAACCTCTCTTGATACAACAATCAATTATCTCTTGAATATGATAGCCACGATGGCTATATGGCAGCTTCACTTGAGGCCACCATATAGCCGAACCATCGTGGCCAATTTCTTTCTCAAGAGTGCGAGGATCCTCATCTAGGATCATAGCAGCGGAGTATAGCAAACAATCATTACCTCGCATCTTGAGTAATTTCATCTATATCTTCTTCTCCTCTAATAACGATTCCGGAATCTCAATAAAGCTAGTAGCCCTATCCTTTAGATCCTTTGAAATACCACATGCAAGAACTAAAACATCTACTCCTTGATCCATACACCAATCGACTATAGGCTCCAAATCTCCGTCTGCAGTTCCTAGGATTACCATATCAAAACGTTCAATCATTCTAACAATATCGATAGCGATACCAACATCCCAATCGGCTTTTCTTCTAAGACCCGCTTCTTCATGATAAGATTTAACGGCTTTAAACTTAGTTTGGAAACCTGTTTCATTAAGACAATAAATAAATCCTTTCGCTTCTTCACCAACTTGAGAGCCATAAGCAACAGCTTTAACAACTTCTCCTATGTCAGCGACAAAATGCAAATACTTCCGATAATCAAGCTTCCTCTTTAAAAACTTTTTCCCAACACAGTAATACAAGTTGCTGACATCTACGAAGACTCCAATTCTCTTCATAGTGCCATAAACATTCTTGTATAATCAATCTCTATTGAAGCATTTTCTAAGTAATCAATAGCTCTTTGAAAAAATTTAGGATTGTCTTTAAAAAGACCAAGACCTGTATTACAATGTAAACATAATAATCCACGTATAACAAATGTTTTATGATCATGATCAATATTTAGTACTTCAAATCTTGATTCACAAATTTTACATTTATAATCTTGATCTTTACACATTCTCTCATATTCTCTACGAGAAATACCGTATTTTCTTAAACGGGCATCAACAGCCCTATTACATTTATAATCACACTCCCGACACCAACTTCTTAACCCATTAGTTCTTCGTCTATCAATATCAAAAAGAGCTTCGTCTTTTTCTTCCTTACATTTAGTACATTTCTTCATTTATTTAAAAGCCTCTAGAAACTGCCACCAGTTGAATCTGGAAAAGAGCTTTTGATACTCTGAGTCAGAATCACCAGTTAATATCCAGACACCTGCTCCGTTTGCGCATAGCTTCGGAAAGCAGTCAATTTGTGCTGGCGTGAACTTAGATCCCTTCATCTTAGGGAGCTTAACTTCAATCCAACGACATCCATATTTGCTATGAGTTGCAAATAAGTCAGGAAAGCCAGATTGATACATATTGCCATGAGTCTCCATGACATACCAGCCTTTTATCCTCAGCATATTCATAATAGAGTCCTGAATTATACGTTCAGGTCCCCGTTTGTTCCGTCTCGGCTTCAGAGGTTCCATAGAGTTTTTGGAATTCCTCCTGTACTTCTTCTTTAGTGATGATATCTTTATCAATAAGTAATTTAATTACGACCATACATTCAGCAACTTTAATTGCTGTTCGCTGTGCTAACTCGTGAACGGCTTTTAGCCTTAGAAATCCTGTTCTTTGCTTTTTCATATTTCTTTTTCTTATAGAAGTCTGGGCGCTTGCGACTAACGATCATCATTCTTAACTCATTAAGACTTTGTCTTAATAAAATCACTTCACGATGATCGTCGAAACCACCCCATTTTCTGTAACGAGTCCAAAGTTCTTCTGGGAGAAGACCTTTAACTCTTTTCACCTTTTTATATTCCGTTTCATAAATTTGCATTATCCATTTAAAGCCCGGTCGTATAAAGTCTGCTCGTAAGTCCTCACTATTCTCTGGAATCAAAAGAGCATTTTCTTTTATAGTGATCTTCTCTTTCATTAGGAGATCCATAATTTCTGTACCCATAGTCATCATATTGTCAATCATATAGGCTTTACTGTGAGCCATACTGTCGTATACTCCTAATTAAATCAGGTTTTAAAAGTCTAGAATAATTTATTACATTTAATTTATAAGCTATTTCTTTAAGTTCGGCCAATGATTTATCTTCTAATTCTAATGAGGGATGATTACGTATCCAATCAAAGATTTTAATTTTATTAGGAACATCTAAATATTCTAAAAATTGTTTACGTTCCGAGTCTGAAGAATCATCCCAAAGACTATCAAACCTGGGGTGGTTGATTGCTGTCTCTATACTCCTCAGTATCAGAATCTTGTGATGAAGTTCCTCCTTCATCTTGATCAGGCCAGATGACATCCTTCGCTTCCTTTATAGACTTATAAAGAATCAACTCATATAGTCTTGCTTCCTGTTTTATTGTTACACAAAGTTGATGATAGAGTGCAAGTTCATAACCATCTAGTTCATGGTCAGTTGATTTACAAATCAGATTACCGAATAGTTGTGCCCATTTTTCGTTGTTCATGGTCCTAAATATCGCTCCACGTATTGTCCTGTGATAGTGATATTGTAGCCTTCATGATTCCAAGTCTCCCAGCGGAAGTTCTCAAAGATGATTGTCTGATTATCGTAATCGCCAGTAGCTGTAAACATATTCTCTTCAATACGAATACCGACAGCATACGGACAACCACCATTTGGATCGGTCGTCCACCAAGAGCCTCCACCTTTTATAGCCTCTGCAACTAAGCCAACGTCAACATCTTTTAAGGTACATTTGAAATCGCCAACCTTACGGCCATTGGCGTGATCAGAAACTTCTGCAGGACCGGCATCCCAATCATATTTTTCAATACCGTAGCTGTGGCCGTTACTGCTGTAAAGTGTCAGCATAACGTGCCTCCACTTTTTCACGTTGTTTTGTAGTCAAACAATTCCAACAATTAATATAGGTGCCGATAGTATGATTTACGCCAATCATATCTCGCTCAATAAGCATCTTACGCTTGCATATTCCACACAGAATTATTTCACCTATCATTTGTCCGCCCAACTCTTAAGATGACTCTCCCACTCAATCTCAGCAAGAGGAACACTCTTCTTTAGTTCTACCATGAAATCATCAACTGTCTTTTTTACACGATTAATATAAGTAGGATGTGTAGGAACCATGACTTCATCGTGAACATTCATTGGCTGAACTTTCCAGTCCACAATACCTACTGGTTGATGGTCCCAAATCTGTCGCTGTAACTTCTTTGTAGTAGTTGCTCCAGATGATTGGATGACATGGTTACCAGCAGCACGCATATTTGCAGCTTGGATTTGGAATGCCGATCCAAATAACGCTGAACGTAGCGCACCACATGCGGACTGAACACGATCTCTCCTTATCACTTTGATCTTTAAATCTTTCCAATCTTTAGGAGGCTCCTCGGCTAAATTAAACAGCACTTTACAAATACTATTCTCTAAGGTGAAGTACCGTTTGAATCCAAACATAGACTCAATATAATCAGCTGGTTCATGCCAATAGACCTTAGTTCCAAGGCCGCCGGGTTGGCGCATGGAACAGAACATGTCAAAGATTTTCTTTCTTTCCCTGCCCCATACTTTATGATCATCACACCATCTCTTAAAGGCATCTTCAGCAGCTTCTTGGCTAACGCCTACCCTTGTCTGAAGTGTATATGCTTCACCACCGTAAGCTGTGGCGTAGACGCCTTTCTTGCTCCTGTCATACTTATCTAATTCTCCCGGCAATCCCTTCGTAGCTAATATCTCACCATATGTCATTGGCGGGAAAAGATACTCACCGAATAGTGCATGAATCTTAGTATCAGTTAATCCTGTTCCTTCACACTCTCGACAATCAGACTTAATTTCACCATCACAGATATGACATGGTCGCTTTGCTACTAGCTTTTGGCGCAATACTGGATCACCGTAAGCAGCATCCATGAGACAGATTTCAAAACCAGAGAAATCACCACCACAGAGAACCATAATGCCATCGGCAAGAGGAAAACGACTACGGAATTTCTTATCATGGTTGATACCTTGTGGATTAAGACCATCGGCTCCCGACATTCTAGAAGATAATGCCCCGATTACCCGGAATGAGGCATGAAATCTACCTGCTAATAAAAACTTATTAATGAGCTGTATTCGTTTAGATGCTCTTCGGGCTTTCAATACCTCAGCTGCTCGTATCGCGGCTGGGTGTTTTACACCCGTCTTAATTAGGCCGTCGTCACATTTCTCACAACCAAAGGAAAGACAATCGTCACAAACATCTTCGATTTCCCATTTACTTATCTCTTCTAAGATAATTCCCTTGGTACTAATCTTTCCTTTCGGATCCTTCAATACGGCTGCTTCTGTCGGAGACAACACTTGTTCAAGATAAAGTCTAACAACTCTATGCGAATTATGATTATAACTTAACTCATCAATTACCTTTTGTGCTTCGATCTTCTGCTCTTTGAGACCTTCCTTATCAATTGCAAAGCCTCTCCACCTAACAGCACCAACCATAGCAGCAAGAACGGAATCATTATCATCGCGACTAGGGTAATTGAAATGAGCATCAAGTAACTGTAAATATCGCACATCATCTTCAGCATATTCCTTAGCTTTACTATTAATCGCCCAATGTTCGATGTGGGTAGCTATAACATCAGGCCAAGCCCCATTCCATTTACCAGGCTTCCCAACAGATAACGCATAAGGAGCATATCCTAATTCAACTGGGTATGCTCCTCTGGGTAGATCAATATCTGCGAATACTTTAATCTTTTCAGTATCAATTTTCAAAGCATCTTGGATCAGGGCTTTCAATGCACTTGATGCCATGAATTTCAATACGACATTCTTAAAGTCTGGAATGATTTCGTCATCCTCGTCTTTGATGTCGTAGACAACCCATTGCTTTTTGCGTCTCTCTTTATTCTTGAATCCCGCAAAGTAAATATCGTTAAGTGGAATTCTCTCTTGAAGCTCAACAGCTAATTTCTCTGCTAAGGGTGTTGGGACTCTTCGAATCTTAATTGAGTCTCGGCCCATTGTAGATTGGTATGGACCCTTGCGCGCGTGTAGCATAAGATCGAAAGCCTTCACAGGCTTCAAGCAGATATTACTGAATCTAGCTCGCTCTTCACAAATTGCATATTGCTCAATATGATCTTCAGGCCACTCGTCGTCTCCTACTTTCTCTGCAAGCAGCTTTAAGGTCGTATACGTCTGACAGAAATGGAACCAGTCGAATGCTAAGTTGAAAGCACAAACTCCGTCAGGATTATTAGTAATCTTTTCAATTAGTTGAAGTGTTGCCCAAATTGCACTCTTCCATACATGATGCAAATGTATCTTATCATCTGGACCATCTGCCCATTGTATTAGAATAATGGGACCATGAAATCCACAAGTTTCAGTATCGAAATATATAATGACTAACCACGCCTCTCGCGGATTTCAGCATCTTCAATGAAATTCTCAGCTGCTTCTAGCAACCATCCTCTATGTTCCTCGTTACCATGTAAAATAGCATTAGCAAATACTCTTACAGATTCAACCGGAAACACTACCTGATTATCATCATGGTCGAAAAGAATCTGACTAGGATCCAAATTAGTTAACTTATAGCTCATAGGATCGTGCCCTCGATCCTCAGCAGATTCAATAGCCTCATCCAGTATTTCCATCAAGTCATTAAGTGTCATATCGCCTCATACAGATTGGACAGTTTGGATGTTTCTTCTTAACATTAAAACAGAACACTAATAAATTTATACATTGCCTTACGGTTATAGGAGTCATAACCGCACATGCTGTACATATACGGACAATCACTTAGAGTCCTAAGCACCAATAGCAATGACAGTCACACGCACATCTACCGCAACCACAACAACAGAAACTAACTGGTCTTAACCCATTACATTTATAACAACGCCAGTCATCATTATCGTCTTCACGCCAACCTAAATTACAAAGCTTTTGTTTTCTCTTCTTCTCTGATTTAACTGTCACTGAGTACCTCAAAATAGATGCGATTTATGTATACGTAACCAAGTATGAATATTAGCTAACTCAGCTGTTAGCACGACTGAACAACGCTTACCGTTTATATGATGCCAAATATCTCCGTTGCCGAAAACTTGAATAACTCTCTTAAAGATAAAGAATCTTGTTTGTTCAATGAGAAGAAGTAAATGACTCTCTTTCCTTGAAGCACTCAAGAGTCTAATCATTAATAAAACCTCAATTGATTCTTATCGTCTAATATTTCATTAGGATGCTCCTCTGGATGTCTACATTTCTCATAGCCTCCGTCTATAACATCCTGACCACAATTTGTTCCTGGAAAGATAGGGTCATTTGCGTGCATACATTTCTGCGCATCCCAACAGCACTCTAAGCCACAGCGTCTAATACTCATTCAGTAAGTCCTTCACTATCTTCCAGGATTTAGGATCATAGAGTGTTCCACAGAATGCACAGGTTTGGATTGTAGTATCATTTAAAACAATGTTCCCTGGATCTGTCGCAATAGCATTAGTCCCTATCGCTACTGAATATTGGCCTATTGCTACCGCGTTTATACCGAGAGCTATTGAATATGGCTCCTCAGTATATATTGGAAACTGCATTGTCGCATAATCCCCACGATCCCTAATAACTGATTTACTTCTCAAGGACTCTAGAATCCTAGCCTCAGTTTGCAAATCTTGGACTGTAATGTAGGCTTTACAATTAGGACAAGGGCTCTCATTCTCCCTGTTAGATTTTATCTTACCTGCTCTTACTAAAGCATTCAGATACCTAGCGACTCCTTCTTGTGTTACCGCTAATCTCTTCAGGCGTTGTAGATGATCATCCATTAAACCACTCAAACAGATTGTAGTAATACTTAGAATATCTACCGAGTTCAACTAACTCAATAGGCGTTCTCCAACTAGGCACTGTACCTTCTTCAACTTGTTTAGGCTCTTGATCTGTGAAAGCTACAAAAGTAGTAGTAACCCAATTATCGTCAATGGCGCTTTGATCTGTGAAGACTGGTATTAATTGTTCATGTGTTACTAATATGCCAGTCTCTTCTTTAAGCTCTCTAATTGCTGCTGCTTCTAGTGTTTCACATTTCTCAACTTTACCACCTGGTAAACAGAAACCTCCAAAGCGTCTGTTCGTTACAGTTAGAACTTTAGAGCCTTTGAAAATAAGAATAGCTACTCCCTGATTCATTTTCTATTAGTCCAATTGCTCAGACTGGCTTCAAATTCTGCAGTCGTAATTTCTCCCGCACACCAAGCAAGTGTTCTAGTCACTATACTATTACCGAATTCATCACGAATCTTATCTTGCATCTCAAACAAATCAACACGGGATCTATGTCTCTTGGATTTAGCTTGATCTTTATCAACTTTACGTCTAATACCTTTTCGTCCCTTAATTTTATCGTCTTTAAATTCCCTAGCAATGTCGAAACAAGCTTCTTTACCGGCTCGTTTAAAATGTGTGTAAAGATCTCGAATCTGTGGTTGTGTAAAGAATCCTGCGGCTATTTCTTCTTGGACTTCAACTGGTAGCTTTAGAACCATATAACGAATTTGGACCCAGCCTCTAGATTTTTTAAGTCGTTCGGCAGTATCGTATTCACCTAATCCTAATTCCATCAGCTTCTCAAGAGCCTTAGCCTCCTGTAAAACATTAAGAGCTTTACGATGTAGATTCTCTGAGAGATTAAATAATCGTGTTGATGTTTCGTCACCGATATTAGTTCTAATAACGCAAGCAATAGTCTCTCGTCCAAGTATCTTATGAGCAGTATAACGACGATAGCCTACTATAAGCAGATATTTAAATCCTATTCTAGTCTCCTCTTCATCAGAATATGGTCTAACTACAACAGGCTGTATAAGGCCCCGTTCTTCAATATCTTTAGATAAGTCAACAACATCCATCGGAGAGATAGCTCCACGACAATTGAATGCTTCATCATAATGAATATCTGTTAATGGTATATGTTTTACTTCCACTTTAATCCTTAGATTTTTGGTCTCTAATACTTTTAGCTTGTTCTGCCTTCATCTTAGAAGTATGGCATGAAACCATGGTTCCTGTATCAGTTCTAAAAACTACGTAGCTACCCGAGCTACCATCACTTTTCTTTCACGATTGATTTCTTATTCCGAACGGCATCTTTCTTCTCTTTCAATGTAATTAATTTCTCGCTATAGTAAGTTCTTCCTTCAACATAGAAGACAAGAACTCCGTCCTTAGTGATCTTCTTTATTAATAGGGTATTGGAGCCATGCTTAACACCTACTAACTTATCGCCAAGATACTTCCCGTCTACTACCTCGAAGAAATCACCTTCCTTCACGATTCGATCATTAAGAATAGCAATAGCTTTAATGTTCTTCCCTATTACTAATCCAGTAACCTCTAATTTAGGTTCTGCATAACAGATTGAAGAAAGCATTACTAGTAACAATAAAATTCTCATTTGTACCTTTTATCCTGCGCAGATTCTCGCAATAAGTTCTTTGGCTACTTCTTCTGGAATAATCTGGGCCATTGTTGTAACCTCTCTCCAGATTGTTTCTCCATCGTCCGCATAGGCGCACATGTATCTAGCCTCCTCTTCCGAGGAGGCCCTAACTAATTGCTGATCATTTAAATCAGTCCTCGTCAACAGATATAGTTTACGCGGCATCGGCATCTAACTTCCTTTGTAATTTAATGACATATGGACTATAAGTATGAACATGTTCTGAGCACCATGGCTTACCGTTAGAAGTCTCTTTACTACAAACTGTACAGTAGTGTGTTCGATTCCGTTTACATTGCTCTGGAAACATTCTTGTTCTAAGCTGCTGAATGAACCAAAAGATACCGTATCGAGTAGGACGTTCTTCTTCGTTATGCATGATGCTCCATTATTAAGGGCGGAGGGAACCTAGCTGCGTCCAACTAGGTCCCCTCCTTTAGAGGTTCTAGTTGTCGGTGAACGCGTCGCGAAGTTCACCCATAGTAAGATTCTGCATCTTCTTTTTCTTCTTGAGATTATTTAATACAAGAAGATCAGTCGGAAGCATGATTAAGTCTTTGATTGTTAATCCTCGATTCAAATCCATGCCAGGACGATGCCCACGATCTTCGGCCTGCATCCTAGCTTCACCATTAAAAACATTTGAGTAGAAAAGTTCTGTTGGAGAGCTTGTTAAAGTCAATGCCATACCACCAGCTTGAGGATGACCTACGAAACAAAGCTTAGGGTAACTTTCCCTAAGCTCATTGTATCTCGGATCACTTCGATCCATAGCATCAAGCATTTCATCGGCATCTAAAATTTCTCCGGTAGGTGTTCTAGCATTATATCCTCGACCATCAACACACAAAGTGGCCCATCCTTGCTGGTGACAGATACCCACCAAACGGTCAAGAGTACCAGTAAACCCACCCCACACAATATATCGCCCAACGTCTTCATGTGTATCTAATTCCTCGATAAACACTTGATCCTTCGGAGATCCCACAACTTCTGTATCTCTGCTATAAACTGTTACCTCACCTGTAGCATTACAGTTATCGCAATCTACAGTCTTAAGCTCAAAGTCTTCTTTATCTACATTAGTTGTTGGAGCCATCTTATCTATATAGTCTTTAGGAGCATGAATCTCTACTGTCTTCAAGCCATGACAATTAGGACATTTCTTAGTACCACTTGGAACTTCTATATACTGAAACCCATCGGCGATTTCCCTGGTAAGGGTAAGCGCCGTAATGGCTCGCGTACTTCTGGTTTGGATAAGTTTAACGGCTCTAATAATCTCAATGGTAGGTTTGACTCGTATAAGCTCATATTGTTTTTCAGGTAAGTCCAAGCAGTCCCTTTTAAATTTAACCAAGACGAGCCCATGCATTCTTTCGTAGAGAAATCTGACTTCGTTCTTTGAGAGTGTGAAACTGTGATAGTCTTCATCACCTTTATTAATGGCTGCGTGATCTGGGTGTCCTTGTTTTTTGCCACAAACTTTACATTTAGTCTCATCATCTAACCAAGTAATAAGATGAGGATAAGCCCCACCTGTAATGGATTGACGCATTTCAACAAGTGACAATCGAGCTTTGAATTTGCCAACTGTACCTTCCTTAATGAAACCTGGACACGCTACTTCACATTGATGCCACCAATCAACAGGTGTTCTTGGAGCAGGTGTGCCTGACATAAGTAACACGAATCCATTTAACCCGTGTTCTTTACGAACAGCATTCGCTAAATGTAATGCTGCTTGTGATTGTTGTGTTGTTGGTCCTTTGATCTTAGACGATTCATCAAAACAAACAAACCTAGGAGCGGCTAGTCCTGGATCCCAGTTCTTAATTTCTTTAACTAAGCCACGATAGGTGAACCATTGTGGACTAAATTTTGCTTTCCATTTCCTACACTCACGCTCTACAGCTTTAATACCGGAGCGTGGCCCTACGTACCAGATTTCATGATCAGCGGCACCGCAACGTTCTGCTGCTTCAATAAAGACTAGACTTTTACCGGATCCCATTTCACAAGCTAAGACGCAATGTCGTCGAGTCATTACATGACCAAGCATCTCTAATTGATGCTCATAAAGTGGTCTTTCAGCTTTAAATTTAAGTAGATCAGCATCATAATGAAGATATGGATTCATACCAAGCATGAAATGAATCTGGAATTCATTCCTTAAAGTATTTGCTACACTCCAAATCTTTCTTGGATTGATTTCTTCGAACCCGTGATAGCGATGCCCCTCCATCGCTTTAATCTCTTTGTTTAAGGCAGGCCAATATCCGAAATCAAATTCTATTCTATTCCTCTTATAGATAAGTCTTCCAGACTTACGATAGTCACCAACTCGAAGTTTACAAGGTAGAATTTTATCTTCAGACTTCATTAATTCCTTTGCTTTATATAATTTATTTCTTGTTTTCATGTCCATTTTAAAATTTATCCCTCATCTAAAGATGGCAGCTACTCCTTGTTTACCTGGTACTCTATATCCTACTACCAAACCAATTAATTCACCATCAATATTTAAGACAGGACTACCTGAATCACCAGATACTATCGACCCTGGATTCCAAGGGAACACACCTTTTGTGGTAACCATTACTGACGGAAGAGGAAGACCAGCACCTCTTTTAAAGTATTCAATCTTCGGAAAAGAATCCTCTCCTACTAACTGTAAGATAATAATATCTTCAGGCTTCGCGTGTATTCTTCCAACTACTCTTGCTGCAGCCCACTTCCTCTCAAATTTTCCAACATCAACCATTGCCATCTGTTGTTTTTTAATCACATGAGCAACAGTTAAAACAATCTTACTATCAAGTACAGCACCAGAACCTAAAATACCATTTACCGAAACGTAAACTACTCTTCCAGTTATTCTAGTTGGTTGAGGATATTTATCCTGAGGTTCAGGTTCAAGTTCAATTTTAACAATCTTAGGTTTGGTCTTAGATTTAACTGAGGGTGTCCATGTTAAATAACCGTAGACACCAACTGACATCATAGTTAATAATGTACAAGCTATCGCTAATTTTTTAAACATCATGTGAGTATGCACGTTTCGTCTTGTAAGTCTTCTTTTGTGTAAGAACTAAATATTTCTTTTAACCCTGTTTGTTGTAAATATTCTAACACTCTTGACATAATCCAACGATAGTGATACTCTGTATCCCGTGAACAAGCTTCTACAATACTTGTAAGCCACTGTTCCATGTTACCAGTAAGAATGGTTAAATAGCGGTCTCTCTTATATTCTTTTGAAAATGCAATTAGGCGGCTCCTCCTCTGCAAAGAGAGTAGGGCCGCCTCGTCAATATCAGCAATGAAAGTCATAGAGAAATGTTGGAAGATACTTCCACCCTCTCTTAGAGCTTTAAGGGGATCATTCTCTAGATTAAGAGATCCTATGTAAGCTGCAGGATCCTTAATATCTAGGTATGATTTGTCTACTCCTCTAGATGGACTATAGCCTAAAGTATTCTGACAAAGGTCAATGAATACACGCCAGTCTACTTGTGTGTAGGCTAGCGGGTAAATTTTATAGTCCACATTTACCGCCGCCAGGCGGGGAGACTAGGAATCACTTAGTCTCCCCGCCTACAAACTATCGAGCCCGACTCTCCTCGTCACCAGAAACACCCTCTAGTGTTGGTGCCGGAGGATTGTTAAACTGCTCAACAGCCTCCAATAAAGCATCCCTTTCTGGCATCTCAAGCGGAGTAGTGCAAGCCGTACAGGAGGGAGCAAACCAAGTGAACTTCGGAGTCTCAATCTTCTTGGAACTAAGGGTAGCAAACTTCTTTAGACGCGCCTTGACATTAGGAGCCTCACGTCTCGAAGATTTAGTTCCCATAAAGAATGTTGAAAAACGTTTCAGTTGGGGCACCCAAACCAAAAACTCTGGGCCGAACATACAACCGGAATTGGCCTCAAAGGATTTCGACTGAATACGCTGAAACTCTTCACTACTTGGCTGATACGCACTAATAACTTGGTTACCTGTTTCAAGAGCCTTAGGCCGCCAAGTTACAACCAAAAGATCAACCGATTTTCCTAGATCGGTATGATTCTGATCAGCAACCAAAGCATAATGATTGGTTGGAAACTCACCGGCTTTGCAGACTCCGGCATTCGATGTCATAAGCTGGAGGCGTGGAAGATACTGGGCTGAAGATTGCGCTGCATCGAAATCTTCATCAGTATATTTATCTAAACCCAAGCCACCAATATCATCCAGTTTAACAAGTTCGTTCTCTGACATAAGTCTCTCTTTAATGGTTATGAACAAAAAGCAAAATCAAAGTCTAGGTATACGTCCTCTTAATATTTCAGCTTCACAAGCATAGCATAAGCCAGGTGCTAGGTCGCCGCAACAAACACAGAAACCATAATGTAACTTAATCTTCAATCGTTTCTGAATCTTGGATTTACTCTTACAACTTGAACATGGTTCAGACTTATCGCCTTCCTGTCCAAGATAGGCACCACAGCCACAAGTATAACGTATGATCCCGATTGATAACCTTTGCTTAGCTTGGTATTCTCGTCTAAGCCGCCAATGCTCGTTATTGCGATGGCGATTCACTATCTTGTCCGGTTCTTCGATCAAACTCGTCTTGATCAATACCTCTCGGCGCTTTAACTGGTAGCGAATGGAGATGCCCATTAGTGGCTGATGTTACGTGACTAGATTGTAAAAGATGGATATGTCCATTAGCTGCTTGACCCGTAACACCCCCTCCCCACTCAAATGAATGACTATGATTATCCGATCCACCTGGTCCAGTCTGTGGCATGTCGTCTCCTTAGGTTGTATGATTCTTGTATCCGAGTGTATAAGGCGCTAAACGGAGTTGAACCGTGACTATTCTTTAGTAGAGAATTGCTTTACCATTAAGCTATTAGGTTGCGTGTGGGCACTATACGGATAGATACAAGAAATGACGGGGGTGGGATTCGAACCCACGACTTCAAGGTTATGAGCCTTGATTGCTACCAGACTGCATCACCCCGTTTTGTTGATTACTGAAGCCAAGTATGTGTCATGTAAGCACGACCACGAAATTGGATCCAAAATGTCGCCAAAGGTAAATCAGTATAGGATGAACATGATGCCTTATATCGACTAAACATTGGCATAGGAAAAAATTGTGAGAGAAAAAGTTTCATCTTTAAGCTCCAGGCAGGGGTCGAACCTGCATCTTCAAGTTAGTAAGGAGAACTAGATGGACAGACAACGAACAAGGATTCTTGAGATGTTCCATTACACCACCGGAGCAAGTAGCAGACTATTTTTCTCCCGGTCTGCTATCGGAAATCATGACGCGGTGCGTTAGACCTGTAGCTGAGCCTCGGCTTCAGCAGCGGCCTTAGTAGCTTCGTCCAGATCCTTCTTAGCCTTCTCGGCCTTCTTCTTAGCGCGTTCAGCAGCCTTAGCAGCCTTCTTCTCGCCTCTCAAGCGACGGCGCTCCTCATCCTTGGCCTTCTGAGTTTCAACACTCACAGGATCCATATGCAGAGCCCACATAACACCAAGAGCGAAACCATCAGAAGCCGTCGAGACGCCAGTCTCAGCCACAAGAGCATTGCCGACAGAACCGGATTCCAGTTCCTCCTTCAAAGCCTTGATCTTACGGACATGAGGCACCGGCTGGAATTCAGCCGACTTAGCATCACGACCTTGGCGGCGGGCCTCTCTTACCTCTTTCAGTCTACCAGAAGCGGCGGGCACAAACTCATCAGGCGGCAGAGTCATTGCTCTATCGACCCAATCAGAATGCTCCTCAGACGGGAGACGCGCCAGAGCATAAGCGTTTGATAAGCAAATCTTGCCCTCATTCACTAACTCTCTAATACGCTCGTTGTCAATCTTCGTAAGGCTCAGACGCCCAGCAATCCAGGCTGTGCTCTTACCCAACTTAGAAGCCAACTCAGCCTCAGTCATCAAAGGATTACGAGTCAAGATGCGCTTAAGCTGACCCGTATACTCCATCGCGCGAGTTTCAATCTTATGAATGTTCGCCATGATCTGCGCTTCAAGAACCTGGTCATCATCAAGATTAACTACATCAACATTAATCTCTGACAGGCCAGCATCCTTAGCCGCTGTGAAACGATGCAAACCATCAATAAGCTCGTAGAATTCTTCGCCCGTCTCAGGATCGACCTGCGGACGAACAGTTATTGCACCAAGAAAACCTTTCTGTGATATAGAATCAACAAGACCCTGATACTCCTCGGTGTCACGATTGACCGTCCGCAGAGCTACAGGGTTTTCACGAATAGCAGAAATAGGAATAGTTTTAAGTTCTCCCATTTAAATTTTGATCTCCAATCAAATAGTTGATATCAAATCATAATTTTGATTTGATTCTTTAATGCCATACTCCTTGCCTAAGACCAGTAAATGGTCTAGGCACTATATATAAGGGTGAATTGGCCTGAATTGTCGAAACAAAGTTATTTAGTCTAAAGCCTTTGGTAGCAAGCACTTACGCTTTTTACTGACAATTCGCCTCTCCATACCCTTATATAGTTGAGAGAAGGAAATTCCTTCCATACAAGGGTTAGAGAAACAATCAGTCAGTATGTTAGTAAGATGTGGAGAACTTGATGCACAACATCATGTTATCAACTTTATTTCAAGGTAGCTTGAAAACGGTATGATCCCTAATCAAAAGCCAGTCAAGACATTGGCTATTAAAAGATTTCTGGTCGCGCGTACACATGATGATTTGGCATCATTATATACGTCTGAAATGGAAGTCCAGGTTAACGTAGCACAGGATGGTGGCGACCGTGTTACAGAGGACTTTAAAGGTAGGAAGTGGCAAGGTTATACTGATGGATTAACTACTTGGAAAGCATTTAGGATTCCCTGGAAAGCCAACTCTGAGCCAGAGTATAAAGATAGTCCATTGCAATTCGATCTTGATGCCCACGCTGAGGGTATTGGAATGACCGGTTGGAATTGGGCCAAACGTGTCTCAAAGTGGGTTGCCTTCGATTTCGATGCTATCATAGGCCACTCCCAACACCATAAAGCTAAGTTAACAAATGAACAGTTAGATGATGTTCGCAAAGCAGCCTTCAATCTACCTTGGGTAACGATTAGAAAATCAACCAGTGGCACAGGTCTACATCTTTACGTTAAACTAGACAATATTCCTACAGCTAATCATTCAGAACATGCCGCGCTCGCACGAGCCATACTTGGTAAGATGGCTGCATTAACAGGCTTTGATTTCGCCTCTCGTGTGGATATATGTGGCGGGAATATGTGGGTATGGCATCGCAAGATGCGTGGTACTGAGGGACTTACACTCTTGAAGACTGGAGGTATCCTCCCAGAGGTTCCACATAACTGGCGAGATCACATTAAAGTAATCAAACGCCAGCGTCGTAAGAACCTTCCAAAGACGATTACAGATCCTTCTTCATTTGAGCAATTAACAGGACAACGCCCTAAGGTTAAATTTGATGAAGAGCATCAAAAACTAATTAATTGGCTCGAAGAAAATAATGCATTCTGGTGGTGGGATCAGGATCACCATATGCTTGTTACCCATACCTATCCATTAAAACAAGCACATGAAGAACTAGGCTTCAGAGGCTTCTTTAATACAGCGTCTCCTGGATCCAATATTCAAGAACAAAATTGTTTTGCTTTCCCACTCAGGCGAGGAGCTTGGGCACTTAGACGTTACACGCCTGGTGTTCAAGAACACTCCAGTTGGGAACAAGATGGAGCCGGATGGACACGATGCTATTACAACAGGGAACCTGATCTTGGAGCTGCGGCCAGAGCCTTCAATGGTATTGAAGATCCCTCCGGCGGCTTTGAATTTAGAGAAGCTGAATGTGCAATTAAAGCCGCACAGCTACTTGGAGTAACTATTAACCTTCCACCAACTATGGGTGGTCGAAGATCAAAACTCAAGCAACATCGAGACGGTAGATTAATTGTAGAAATCCAGCAAGAAACACATGACCGTGGCGATGCTATGGATGGTTGGCTTGTCAAAAGAAAGTCATGGACTAGAATCTTTAATTCACAGATTACTACACCGGATGAACCTGATGTAGCTAACTATGATGATCTAGTTAGGAAGCTAGTTGTAGAAAGTGACACGCGCGAGGATGCAGGATGGATGATCAAAACAGATGCGGTCTGGGGTTCTGAACCTATTGGACACATTAAAATTGCTATTGAATCACTTGGCTTCTCGGTTAAAGAAGTAAAACAAATCCTCGGCTCTAGTATCTTTAGATCGTGGAGGATTGTCAATATGGCTTTCCAACCTGAATATCCAGGTGATCGACAATGGAATCGTAATGCCGCACAATTACGTTTTCTCCCAACACAAGACACAGAGAATCTAAGTTACCCTACTTGGCTTAAGATTCTTAATCATTGTGGCTCCGGTCTGAACGACGCTATTCAAAAGCATCCTTGGTGTAAAGCAAATGGTATTGTTTCTGGTGCAGATTATTTGAAATGTTGGATAGCTTCAGTATTTCAATTTCCTCACGAACCTTTACCATATCTGTTTTTCTACGGTCCGGAAGATAGTGGTAAATCTTCTTTCCATGAAGCCATTAAACTTCTCCTTACCAAAGGATACAAACGTGCGGACACAGCACTTCAGAATCAATCCGGTTTCAATGGTGAACTTGAAGGGGCTATAATTTGTATTGTTGAAGAAACTGATCTCAAAGGTAATAAGACAGCAAATAGACGTATTAAAGATTGGGTGACAAGTCAAGAATGGATGTGCGTCCATAAAGGTAGAACACCTATTCACATTCCCAACTCAATGCACTTCATTCAATGTGACAATGATTTTGAAGCGTGTCCTGTTTTCCCTGGTGACACACGAATTACAATGTGTTATGTAAAGGAGCTTAATCCACTAGAACTTATACCTAAAAAGAAACTTATACCAATGCTAGAGAAAGAAGCTCCCGATTTCTTAGCAGAGCTTCTTAATTTAGAATTACCTGAATCCGGTAGTCGTCTTAATATACCCATCATCTCAACACATGAGAAAGCTGCATTGCAGCGTCTTAATCAGAATGAGTTAGAAATCTTTATTGAAGATAAATGTGTTACAGCTGAGGGTCATATGATTAAGTTGTCTACTTTCTATGACAAATTTATTCGTTGGCTAGATCCTGCAAGAATGGAGAATTGGAGTAAGATTAGGGTAGGTAAAAGAATACCTCCTCAGTTTCCCAAAGGCAGGCGACGCCAGGATGGCCAACATTATATAGGAAATCTATGGTGGCGTGATGAACCAATTGAACCAAAAAACTTCAGGTATACCCTTAACGGGAAATATCTCGAATCGACCAATGCTTAAAGAGCTTCTCGATAAGCTATCCATTGACGATAAGCGACAATTAATGTACGCTTTCGAGGAAGGTATGGCTCAATTTATTCAAATAGATACTAATCATTTTATCGGTGTCTATGTAGAATGTTTAACTCAACTAGAAATATTAGAATCAGTAGGTGCATGGAGTTATGGTAAAATTAAATAAATTGATTCAATTGATTGGTCCACAAGACTCAGGTAAAACTGAATTACGTAGACGAATGTGCCCAGACGCAATAGACATTTCACTTTTCTTTCAGTCAGGATTTAATGCACCAATGGCCGATGCACCAGGTTATTATTTTGAGGGATTCCCTGGGACAGATAGGGCTAGGAATTTATTAAATCATTGGTTGAATACCAAGTATATTACAATAACTCGAATAGGTAAAAGTTCAATAGGATATCAAAATCCTGGAGTCTTTATTTATGAGGGACTGTCTCCTCTACACGGTATCGAGCATAGTCTAATTTGGGAGGTGAATAAGTATGTCTGATTTTATGCAATGGTTAACTTATCTGCTCGGTGGTACAGCCTGGGTTGCAGTTATGATTGAACACGGTTCTATTGGTATGGCCCTCGGTAATTTAGTATTTTGTGCTGTATTAGCGGCTTTATTAGCTAGACAAAAATAATGGTGCTACCATCAATAGGACAATGTTGGAAATGTAAGCAACCAGCTACACTTGGTTGTACTGGTCTTTGCTCAAATTGTAAATATGAGGAATCAATGAGCGTTGAATGTTCAGATTGTGGAAACAAGGTCCATGATCCATCGTGTAGTAAATATAAGGGTCCATTTAAAGGTATGTGTCTTCATTGCCAACGTGCTGGTACCGTTGGTATATCAGGATTATGTAGTGCTTGTAGAGGAGTCATAATGAAAACAGATTTCGATGAGGTTAAAGATTCCGGTGATCGGCGTACATTTGAAACAGGTTCTGTACGTGATGTCAGAAAAGGAAAGGGGCGTTACGACTTGATCTCTCCTATTGCTCTCAAACGATTAGCTAAACATTATGAAAATGGAGCTGCTAAATATGGAGATAGAAACTGGGAAAAAGGACAACCTCTTTCTAGCTATATGGATAGTCTTATTCGTCATGCTTATGCCTATATGGCTGGAGATAGATCCGAGGACCATGCTGCTGCTATAGCTTGGAATGCTTTCGCTGTCATGCATACTGAAGCTATGATAAAACAATCCAAACTTCCTGCATCATTTAACGATCTTCCAGAAGGATTAACCGATGTTGGCTAGTTTTGCTATGGAGAAAATTAAAAATGGTTGGTTACTTTACCTTACATATCAAGGTAAACGAGCAGATGAAACATGGTTTTGTAGTATACCCGAAAAGGGTTTAATTAAAATTAAGGATATACTTTCTAATGGAGAAGGAGATGAGGATTGCCCTACGTAGCATACGTGCTAGTGGGCAAACAGTTGAGCTTATAGAACATCTACTAGAGGATACATCTTGGGCCACAATTAAAGAATTAGAAGGAGTAGTTAAAAGAGTTAAAACGTCGTATCATGCTAAGAGGATACTTAGAGCTTTTAGTGTACCAAGTAAAACACTTATGTCTTTTAGACTATGTATCCAACAGGGTGCTTTCCCAGAAATTAAAGCTAAAATCAAAACCTTTAAACGTGAAGAGAAGACTATTATCTTTAATGCAGAGTGGGAAGTAGATCGTAATGTACATAGCACAGCAGTAGCACTCTATGATGATCAGAATTTCTGTTTTGGATTACGCCCTTATCATACTGGGTCTCTGCATTTAAGACATGCTGATATCCTCAAGATAAAATATACATTGGAGATGAATAATGGGCTTGTTTGACGAGGTTGATAGGCTCAGCGATAAGCCCACTAAAGACAATATAATTAGGGCACCGTTTGGTTATCCAGGAGGGAAGAGTAGAAGTGTCTATAAGATTATACCGCACCTTCCTTACTGTGGCAGTTACATTGAGCCTTTCGGTGGGTCTGCTGCGGTCATGCTTGCCAGGAAGACCAGCAAGCTTGAGGTGTTTAATGATCGTTATGCTGGCGTTGTGGCTTTCTATCGTTGTATGCGAAGCAACAAACTCTTCGAGCAACTCCAAGAGTGGATTCAATTAACAATTCACTCTAGAGAAGATTTTGTATCATGCAAAGAAACTTGGAAAAATGTTGACGATCCTGTTGAACGAGCAGGACGTTGGCTCTATATGACCAGCTACTCTTTTGGAGGACTAGGACGTAACTGGGGTCGATCAACCGCACCCGGTAGTAGTATAGCCGGTAAGTTAAGACGTAAACTTAAGTTGTTCCCTAAGATTCATAAACGATTCGAAAATGTCCAAGTGGAGAACCAAGATTGGGAAGATTGCATTAAAGACTACGATCATCCAGAAGCAGTATTCTATTGTGATCCTCCCTATGTAGATGTGAATGCTGGAACATACAAGAATGAGATGAATGTTGAACGTCATCGTGACTTCTTGGATCTAGTCTTTGCTAGCGATGGTTTCTTTGCTGTATCAGGATATTCAAATCTTCTTTATGAGGAACAAAAATGGACTGAGCGTCATGAGTGGGAAAGTTTCGTTAGTATTCAAAGTATGGCTTATACGAAAGGTAACAAGAAAGAACATCTCAAGGGTTTAGAATCACGTAAGAATGCTACAGAAGTTCTATGGATTAAGGAGTCCCAATGACGTGTTGTTTATTTTGTAGTGCTATGGAATGGTTAATTGAAGACGGTGGATTAATTTTTATTATTCTATTACTGGTTGTTTTTGCTTTAGGTGGCTTAACAGGTTCAGAAACACACGACTGTCCACCAGCCTGCCCGGAGATTAGTACACATGTCTGGTAACACTTTCTTTATACAACAGCTCTATAAAACTGAGACTAGAGTATTAGAGCTGTATAAACACGTTAAACGATTGTATATATTTATTTTCTTCCTTTGTGTCATTAACATTCTACAGATAGTCATTGCATGAAAATTCTATTAGACGTCGATGGTGTCCTTGCAAATTTTGTTAAAGCCGCAGCTAAATTACATTGTCGTGCTGACCCGTATGATCTCCCTGAGAATTTTGGTAAATATTCTGTTGAGGATATTTGGGGAATGTCCAAGAAAGATTTTTGTGAACCTATGGGTTATGAATATTGGAAGACAGTAGAATTACTCCCATATGCAAATGATATTGCTAATCTACTTGCTGATACTTTTGGTAGTGATAACATCTGTTTACTCACAGCACCACTTAAAACACCCGGCTGTTTAGAAGGTAAAAGAGAGTGGATCAAAAAACACTTTCCTGGTATCAATTGGTTAATTGGTAAGCCTAAGTATTTCTGTGCTCATACCAATAGTCTCCTAATTGACGATAGTATCGTAAATTGTGAAAAGTTTGTTGAAGCCGGTGGCCGGGCTTTCCTTGTTCCTGGTCCCTGGAATTTTAAGTTTGAACAAGATCCACTTAAAGCCTTAATGCGCTTTATCCAGAATCTTAAGAGTACTGGAATAATCTTTTAATGAGTACTTCTATGATACATTGGAACGGTCATCAGCTTTGTGTTATTGACACAGAGACTACAGGTCTTGATCCTAATTACCACGAGATTATACAGATTTGTATTCTACCACTGGATTCAAATATTAAACCTCGTAGGGATGTATTTCCTTTTTATATTGAAATCATCCCAGATCATCCTGAACGTGCTTCACCAGAAGCTATGGAGATTAATCGTTTGGACTTCGCTAAGATAGCCCAACGTGGCATCGACCGAGAGAAAGCTAAAGACCTATTAGGTGACTGGATTAAGAAGCTTGAGTTACCAGAAACACGCTATGGAAATAGTAAAAAGATCATACCACTTGGTCAGAATTTTGCCTTCGATAGAAGTTTTATGATGATTTGGCTCGGTAATGAACAGTACCAAGAATACTTTCATTACTCATATCGAGACACTAAAATTGCAGCCGCATTTGTCAATGACAAAGCGGCTATGCATGCAGAGAAAGCCCCGTTTTCTAAGACGGGACTTTCTTGGTTAGCTAACAAACTAAATGTAGTGAACGAAAGAGCCCATGACGCTCTTTCTGATTGTGTTACGACGGCTGAGGTGTACCGGAAGATGTGTCAGTCTGGCTTACTTGTTTAATGTGAATCTTACCACCACAATTCGGTGTAAATTCTATAGACGCCTTTAATCCTAGGATTAAGGCGTCTAATGGTTTTTGGTCACATTCTAATGCAGCCCAAATAACAGATTCACAAACAGTTGAGCCAGAACCTAAAGCAATATATGTGTCCCATTCCGTAATAGCATAATCTCCATCCATAGCCCAAATCTTATTAGCATCTTTTGAAACTACTAAAAAACATCCTTCATGGTCAGGCAATTTGTTATTCTCAGAATCTCCGACACCTAATTCTCTTACACGCTCATAAAGCAAACGGGCTAATTTTTGAACATCATACTTTTCTTCTACGGTTAAGAGATGTGTTGATTCATCTTGTCTGAGTATTTCTTCAAAAATCTGTCCATAGGATACTGCTCCAGCACTAGCAATGACCAAATCATCTGTAGGTAAATCTAAAAACTTTCCAGTTGAATAATTACAGCGGCCGTAGTCTGAACCAAAACTAATAAGACTATCAGTACCGAGATAAACACAATCTTTATCAACTACACCCGCGATAATCGTCATCTATGTAACCCATATCTTAGTCATGTGGCATAACCCACGTTCCTGATCTATTAAAAAGAATGCTTGCATAGGAGGTTCAGGACTTGCTCCAATCTTCTGGGCGTAAGCATTATAGCCAATTAAACTACCGTTTGTAACACCAGACATTCCTTGAAAACCTAACTGGTGGTAGTGGCCTATACAGGTGAGGTCAGCTTGGACCGCTCTATCCCATCGAGCTATCTTCTTGCTCATGGGAACAGCTAAACCGTTGACTCCACCCTTGTATTGTATATCGTCTCCATGATGAAAACGTATCATCTTGTTGTAGACTTTCACATACAATAATGATCCATCTGAGATGATGAATTTAATTCTCTTCTCATCCTTACACATCTTAGCCAAGACATGATACATTAAGTATTCATATGAATTCTTGGCGGCTGTTGAAACCTTTTTCTTTTTATCAGTACGTCCGTGATTTCCAAAGTTACATGGAACGATCAGACGTTCTATTTTGGTATTTTCCAAAATATAGTTAAATCCTGCATAGAAAATATCTATACAAAGCATAGTTGCTTCAGTAGGACTTAACCAATTCGATTCTTGCAGCTCCTCATGAATGTATCCGGTGATAAGATCACCACCCATCCAGAGTAGAGCATCTTCTATTTGGTAGTCTTTCGACCTACTATTAATATTAAAAACAAATCCTCTAAAGAACTTCTCAGCACGTTGTCTAGCTATAGTAGGATTGTATTCATTGAGTCCAGAAATTGTCTTGGGATCAACGTCCTCTTCTACATGCCAATCTGATGCTAAGGCACAGGCACAAGCCTTCCTCTTTTTAGACCTAGATTTTGGTTTAATAATTGGGATTTTTCTGTTTACAGAAATAGTCCGTACAAAATCAACTCGTTCCTCTGCTTCTTTAATCTCTTTAATAAGTCGTTTATTTTTCCTCTTTTCCCATCTTAGATTGTCTTGAAGTTGAGACTTGGACCTTTCTAACTTTTCTACCAAGCTCTGCATCTGACCTAAAGTCATCCTTAATTTCTTCGACATTTGGCACCATCCATGTTAGCGGTGTCACGCCTGCTCGTCGTCTAATCTTATATATGTGATCTAGAAATCGTTTAGGATTTCCACCCCATGTTGCATCGTAACCGACACATTTAGCATATTTAGTAGCTTTAGTCACGCAGGCATCAAAACAACACATAATATATGCTGTACAACCAAGCTTTTTAGTTATAGTGATAGCAGCCGAAACACTAAGTGCGTTTCGACTGAGACCTAATCTAGTATTATCAAAGACAAAGACATTAGTCTTTTCAGCATAGAAGTTCACAGCTTTCGTTGATACTATTATGGGAGATGATTTTGGATAACAAGTGTCTCTAAGTTTAGAGTCTTGTTGTAAACAAATAGTAAAGTTAGGTAAATTTAAAGATTCAACTTTAAAAATAGATTCATTTAGACAGACAATAGGAGAATCAGTATGTTTAAAATGTCTTGAGTCTAAATGATCCAGGCTAGGACCTTTACCGATTATGTAACAAATCTTACCTTCAAACTCTCTCCTTAAAGTTTCAAGAGATTCATTTTGATCAAACTTTGGTCTCCATCGTAATTCATTAGGGAATCGAATACATTCCTTATCCATGTATTTTTCGACAGGACGATTTTTTCTCGTAATATAATAGCTTCCATTTATATCACGACGTATTCTAATACCACCTATACTTTCAGGCACAATTGAACTAGGATAAATTTCTGGTATCCAGGGATTCCTCTTAATTCGCCTACTAGCCTGGAAGTGTTCTATAACAGGTTCACCTGCCCCTTTCATTGAATCAAAAATTTGGGTGTAAGTGGGCGGAAGTTCAACAACCTTTATTGTTTTATCCTGTGCGAGGATATCCTGGAAGACTTTTTGGTCCCAGCGTTTCTTGTTTTTCTGTTGTACTTCAGCCCAATGTTTGATTAGTTTCCTAACACGCTCATTATTTTTTAAGTAGATAGTACCACTTAAAAGTTCACGGTGCCATTTATGGCGCTTTCTATAATGGACGCCAATGTCTCCTTTAAAGTCGTCAAACAAACCAGGATATTTACGCACTCTAGCATCAGCATCAATATATAAAATATCGGTGAAAGGATGTTTACATAACATATCATAAATGAAAAGTGGTTTTAGAGCACAATTCTTTACCCAAGAACCTTGATCTCTGTACGCTTCAATATGTATCTTAATACCAAACTTAGCACAAGTTTCTTCGAGAAGAGCAACTTCAAGTTCGTATAAAGTATGTTCTGTATAGTAAGCAACCGCTATAAAACTCATAGATTAAAACCTTGTAATGCTATCTTTCCAACATATTTAGTAACAGCTAAATTATCATGAATCATGTTTCGTCCATGAACAACTCTAATCCAATATCTTCTATCGGTTAATTGTTTGACGGTGCCATGTTTCCTAGCGCTACCATGAGTATCAAGATAAACAGTTTTAAGATTCTTTAACCGCTCTATTAGACTTAAGAATTGATTACTACGATGCTCAGTCTTATACACTTTCTTTCCGTGGAGAATATAACCTTTCCTAAGATTTAAGAATTCAGAATCCTGATGATCAAAACAAGTTTGAATATCATTAATGGCTTTCCTATGAAGAGCATCATCATTATCAAGACGTGTTGTAATAATAAACTTTGTTTTTGTTTTAGAGACAATATAATTCTTTAAAACAAATAGCCAATTTAATCTATTTACAAAAAGATAAGTTGGACCTTCTGGAAAGTTTCTTAAATCAGTTCCTTCTTCAACTAAAACTAACCATTCAAAATTCTTATTAGTTTGACCCACCACCGACGGTAAACAGTATTGATTGAATAAAATCAAACGCGATTTCAACCAGTATCTAGTTCTGACTTCCTTACCAGCTTTATCTGTTTTCCAATGTCTAAAATCAATATTAAATCGAGTTACAACAAAATGTTTAAACTCCATATAATTCCATAGTATCTGTACAAAGAACTGGTTTGCCAGTTACTTCTGCAATACCTTTAGATTGACGCTCACTACTTTCTAGGAAGAGTGAATATTTTTCATCCTTATAGATAGTTGCTTTATGATTTATGTGTGCGCCTTGTTTTATTCTTTCTTGTTTATTTGGAAGATCTAACATAATAAGATTCTGGCATCGAACATTCCACTTCTTCAACCAGGCTTCTGTTTCAGGTCTGTATTTTTCTAGTCTATTAGTGACAAGAGATAGAATCTCCACCCGAGGCAAATGACGAGGAGGAGCAGTGCTAATGAAATGCCTATATCGTATACCGTCGTCATTTTCTTCTTGAGTTGGGTCACGACATAATACTCCATCTATATCTACACAGGCTCGTCTAAGCCAATAATGATTGAAAACATTCCACTGGAAAATCCTTGGAAGTGGAACAATTCGATAGTGCAACCACGACTTCATAAGACCTCTTATGTAGGGGGCGCCGTAGTGCATTTCAAATGGTAGTGTTCTGGTTAGCTTCTTAGCCTTAGCAATACTCTTTCCAGTATTGATACTGTCATCAACAATTAGTACTTTCCTAACTTCTCTTGTGTGATCTCGATGACCTCCCTGGAGAAAGGTACATCTAAGAAAACCGTCTAGACTACCTAATTTTATATTCCAGTGTAACGCCAGGATATTTGCAACAAGCATCCCACTACGGGGTATACCTACAATAGCATCATAATCTTGATCAAGCTCTTGTGCCCAATTGATAACATCTATAACTAGTTGATTATAAGTAATAAATCTCATTTTACCGCCGCTACACCAAGATTGATATTGCCGTGATCATATCCTCTTGGTTTCTTTAGTCCTTGACAATGTCGGAAGCCAGCCTTCTTTAGTTGTCGGACAAGATAAGGTTTGTCAAAAGCAGCCCTATGCCAATTCTCTTCACCAGGGCCATAAGTAAATAATCTACCGTTGAACCAAGTCACTGGATCACGTTCCTTATTGAACTTAAGCCAACGATCTCCAATCCTATTCTCTAAATAACAGTTAACTAGATACCGAAGATCAGGAACCCATATTTCAACTGTGCCGTTATGTCTTAAGATTCTATGAATTTCTTTGAGAACTACTACTGTTTGAAACCAGGGAATATGTTCAAGAATATGGCTCATGTAAACTAGATCATAAGTGTTACTTTGAAATGGAAGTGGGAGCTTTCTTAGATCATGGAGAAAAGTAGGCTTACCTACCATATCCATAGTATCCCAAGTCTTATCAACTGGGCTCCTACCAGGACCTATCTCTAACGCACGCACTTCAAATATCCTTTAGGATTAAATGTAAGAAAGTAACGTTCACAATCTGGATCTATAACAAATCGTCTATTAATCTTTAAGAATTGATCAATAGCTTCACCAGGACCTGGACCATGATCTCGTCTAACTAACCGATTAATATTGGTATCTTCTACAATCATGTAACTACCTTTAGTTACAAGTGGACTATAGAGTTGCATCTCTTTCAAAACATGTTTGCAACGATGATCTGAATCTAGTATTACCATTACCGGTCCAGGATGCATTCTAGTGTATCTTTTAACATAATCTATAGTTTTAGTTTCAATAGAACTTCCTCTATAGAAAGTTATTCTATTATGTTTAACTGGGCTCTTTGGCTTCTTGATATCAATAGAGATTATGTGCCCTCGCCCAATAGCTTGACAGATAGTAGCCATAAATAAGGCACTACCACCAAAACAAGTACCCGTTTCAATTATCAAGCTTGGCTTGATTCTTGTTATTAATTCTTGATAGACCATAAGGTCACAGGGATTTTTAAGTATCTTAACACCAAGCCATCGAGTAAGATGCCAAGTACCATCAATCGTTTCGTGCCAAAATTTATTGAAAGACTGAATAGTTTCTTGATTATTATCTCTGGAACTTTCCCACTTCATCTGTTTCCGTATCGTTCCAATGCTTGAGAATGCGTCTTTCGTTGTTCTATGCGCATCCTTTGACTTATTTGTTCGGAATGTCTGCGTTGAGTATAAAGATGTTCAGGGATATAACCCCAAGTAAATCCCTTATTCAAAGCTCTAAAATTCCAATCTCCATCACTACCTGCTAATTGTCTCGGTATAAAAGCAAGAATCTCATAAATTCTAGACCAAGTAACTACAGTAGCATTGACAGGACGACCTCCTTTATTACTTAGATAAAGTTGAGGAATCATCTTCTCTGCTTTTTGTGGAACAGTAAATCCGTTCTTGAGCCAATTATAACGACAAGTTACAATATCAATTTTCGGATTTTCCAAAAGAAATTTTACTTGCTTTTCTATTCGTGTTGGACCACAAAGATCATCTGCATCTTGTCTAGCAATAATCTTACCCTTACTCATCTTTATACATTCATTACGGGCAGTTGGACATCCTCTATGTTCAATACTTTTTACCCTAATTCTGGGATCCTCATGTGAGCAGGCTTTAGCCATATCTACAGTAAGATCACTACTACCATCATCTACAACACATAACTCCCAATTCTGATAAGTTTGATTTCTTATACTCTCAATAGCATCAAAAATAAAAGAGCCAGCATTATATGCAGGCATCATGATACTTACTAACGGTTCTTTATCCATTCTGGGTTAGCTCCACATTCAGCACAGGTTAATCTTATGACTCGTCGTTTAATAATATCGCAGAAAATTCTATCGGTGCGTCCACAACAACGTATTGATGGTGTCTGGATGATTCTATTAGGGCATTCAGGTAGTATGGGACGAAAGATGTAGGAATCTCCGACATCCCTTTCATAACCATCTGGGCAATCAGGCGGCTTGCCTCTTCGTGGGGCGACAAGATATCCATTACTTAGCCTTCTCAAGGTGATCCAAACGCATCGCTAGCTTCTGCTTTTAAAGTATATGTGACTGTTACATTATCTCCAGGTGCGACCGTCACAGGTGCTGTGAGATTAGCTCCACCCCATAGCTTTCCAATGAGTCCAAGTTTCTGGGTACCTGTAGTCCAAAATGCTCCTGTGATTGTCCCCGCAGCAGTTATCAGGAACAAATCTACATTACCCTTGATGATCTTCGCAGTGCCATCAGCAGTTGCAGGGTCACCTACAGTATCAATTGCTGGTCTGAGATTACCTTGGAAACCACTAAATTCAGTTATGCCCGGAGAGGCTGCTGTCGAAGTTAAAGTAATTGCACCAGCAGTGAAAAGTCCGACACGCCAAGTGCGTGGGCCTATAGGTGGAGGGGCTGAACCTATTCTCCACAATATCTCTACTAAATGGAGCGCACCTTCAAGTGTTACTTGATTGTGTACCGAGCGGGTGGCATACACCTTACCCTTCCGCCTAAATATAAATTCAAAGTGGCTCAAGTATCAACCTTCCGAAAGTTTCGATACGCTCACCCAAACCTGACCAGATAGGATTCTCAGAGGCGGGCCAATGCCATGCCGCTATCTGGAAAGCAGTCCCAGCTGTCTCATAAGCATGACGGAGGATGACTCCACGAGCTTCTCCAAAAGAAATATTCCGGGATGCGTTCCAAAAGAATCTAAGACTAGTAGAGGGTGTATCGAAACCCCAAATAATCTGTGGTGATACGGTCGTTATCACTACCCTATCACGAGGTTCTTGTAGCCCGAAACCACCAATTGCTCCTCCTGTGGTCAAGTCAGATATATTAGTATTCGTAAACCCTATCCTCGGAGCTAGAACAAGTGGAGGGTTCGGAGCAGGTCCAGCAGTCCCACCATCAGAGAGAATCCGTCCACCCATACGAGCCGTTCCTTGAATAGTTGTTGGATCAAGAAGGAATCCAACGTTCAGAAACTCCCTAAGACCTGCATTAAAAACTACTCTGTGTACTGTGTTGATGTTAATAGTCTTTATCAGCACTGCTGTTAGTGCCTCAAAGATTTCAACCTTGTCAATCTCTATACTCATCCTGAAGGTAGAGGTGAAATCCTGATCCTTATTCGTGGCATTCAGCTCATAGAAGATGGTGACCTTGTCACCAGACTTAACGTCTAGAGGTGTATCAAAACTAGCCCCACCCCACAAGAATCCGGATGTATCTCCCTTAATTGCACTAGTAATCCAGAATGCCCCAGTGAGGGTTGCTGCAGATGTTATAGTTAACGCCCCTTCGTTGCCACCACCTTGAATTGAGGTAGACTCAATTATACCGGCATTACCATCAGTTACAACTGGAGTGAAGCCAGCAGTAATGAGGCTACGATTTACAGTATCTGTTCCAAAGTTATCTACCGTGTAATCAGAGAATTCTGTAACTCCTGGAGTTCCTGCTTTAGAACTTACGGTAATACTTCCTGAAGTAAATACACCAACCCTCCAGGCACGCGGTCCTGTAGGACTTGGACCTGCTGCCGCTCCTCCGCTGCGTTGGAGAACCATGTCCACGACATGCTCAAGACCTTCAGTGGTTACAGTATTCTTTCCACTGCGTTGAGCAATAATGATTCCATTTCGTTGAAGCTCTATCCTAAAGCGGCTCATAAATTACCCGTCCATAGTGTCGATATACGAGTCCTCCAGCTACCATCGGAGGATTTTCAGAAGTATCCCAATGCCAGGCCCATGCTTGTATTTTGGTAGTTGTACTAGGGAAGGCATGTAAGGTGATGCTACCTGTAAGTGGACCACTCGCATTGTCCAATAATGGGGGCCACAATGTTCTGACGAAAGTAAAATCTGTATCGAAACTCCAAATGATCCTACCACCGGAAATCAAGAATATTGGTCTTTGATTGTGTGATGCATACGCTGCTGCTGTTCCGCCAGTTATAGCCTGAGTAAAATCAAGAGGACCAACTCCAGAGCGAGGCACCGTATTCGTTAGCAAGGCTCCACCATTTATAGAATCGAGGAGTGACTTACGCTGGAAGCCTCCTTGCATAATCTGTTGAAGATGTGAGTTAAACATCACTGGTGTGATGATGCCACCTATGGACTTAATGAATAACCCAGAAACAGCTCCGAAGACGTCTACCTTATCAATCTCTAGACGGACGTTAAATGTATCTTTGAAAGTTACTTCAAATTCTTCTGCACTAATTCCGAAAGCCTTTAACTCGGAAGAGAGAAAAGACTTTAATTCAGAAGCATCTCTAGCTTTTAATTCAGACACTAAGCAAACGCCTTAGAGAAGGCACGAGCACTTGTCTCTTCCCAAATAGCTTGGATACTATTACGGAAAGCACCTGTCCCTATTTCAACAAAACTTGCACGAATGATAGTTACATTATTTAAATATTCAGGAATAATCAACTGTTGTTCGGTGACTGTACCAACACCTTGGCGTGTCTCATGACCATCACCTTCACCAGTGCCATCTGTAGAAGTATAGGCTACTCCAGCTATTGTATTACCCGCCCAAGTGCTACCACGAAGATCATGTATTTTAGCAACTAAGACTTCTGGTAGAAGAACACCTTCAGAATCAATCTTTTGAGCATTAGTTGCAAAATCCCACTCTCGGCAATCATGCGTATCTTTATCAGTATCCACAATCTGAAAATATTTATATCTGGGCTCCTCGTTAATCCAAACACGTGAACTATTATTTAGGTCAAGAAAAGTAATGCCAGTAACACCTGTGCCTTCAGACTCTATAGCAAAGATTCTATCATTCACATTATATGCTGGAAAGATTATCTCAAAGAGTGTAAGGTTGTTTTTAATTAGACTTCTACGAGAAGCTGTTACTGATGCTAGTGTGAAACCATCTGAGTCTACTGTACCGTCATAAGTAGACTTACGCAAATCAATAGGCTTAGCTATAAAAACAATCGATGCTCCGATAACTTCGACACCCTCATCAAGAGTAACTTCATTAGCAAATATAATCTCATCTGCAATAGAGATTACTTGGAATTGTCTACCAGGATTAAGGTCAAGACCTGATGATGCTAAGCGTGTAGGTGGGAAGGCTTCGATAAAATCTGGGCGTGTACCGTAATCTGCCTCTGTCCTACCCTCAGTGACGTCTTGTACACTAGGATTAGCACCAGGAAACTGTTCACCAATATCATCAGGTCTATCAACAGACACTTGTAGCGCCTCCTGCAAAAAGGTCAGTAGGTGTTGGATATTCAACATCTACAGCAACACTAGCAGGCCAAACAAAAGTATAAGGCACTAATTCACCGGCACGTACAGAGGATCTTACTATAAATTCTAGTTCAAAAGTATCTGAGTTATAAGTGACTTCTTCAACAACACCCTTCACTGAACTACTAGCTATCCAATCATCAATAAAATCAAGATCAACAGTATCATACATATCCAAACGTAGTACAACAAGAGGGCTGTTGAACTTCGCTATCTTCCAAGTATTTGAATAGCGAATTATCCAGAAGGTTGCTGCTTTTAAAACAAGATCTTGAACATTATAGATAAAGAAATCAAAATCCTGTGAAATGACTCCATACTTTCCAATGTTATTACGAAGTACAACTTTATTACGTCGTTCGGCCGAGTAATCAGAATCCCACTCTGCTTTAAACTCTGTGACCAAATCTTCAGTTGTAGTTAATGTAAGCTGTAGAGTCTGTAAATCGATGTTAGATTCAGTAAGTGTTTCTTCAGAAGCTTCTTCTACTGCTAAGTATTTAAGAAAGATAGTTTGATCTTTAACAAAGGCCACACATCTAGCTTGCCAGGCTATATCTTCGATAGCTCCTAAAGTTCCTCGTCGAGTTAAAAATGCAAAATTACTCGGGAAAGGATCAATAGCAGTGCGAACACTACTAAAACTAGCGGTATCTTTAATCAAAGAAGTATAAGTATCAACAAGATGCTCAATGATATCAACTGTATTTGGGCCGACGCTTGATGTGAGAGTTACAAATATATCATCTTCCCATGCCTCTCCAAAGAACTCGGTTAGAGGTCTTTTAAAGCGCAGTGTTGTTGCATTCTGTCCGGCGATTAATTCATTAAGATTGACTACATAGTATCGACTAGGTATTGGCAATAGTTTCCTAACACCATTCACAGTACGATGAGCTAATACTTCATGGATTGTGATAGACGGTATTAAATTGGCAATATATATTTCATTGTAGTTAGAAGAAAGATATACTGTATCTCCTATGTCAAAGCCATAATCTCTTTGGCGAATAATACTAAGACCAGTGACATAGTCTCTAGTCTCTCTACCACGAATTAGATTTATCCACTCTAAAGATAGGAAAACACTAGTCTGCTGTATTGTGCCTGATAAAAAACGGAAATCAAATATGTCGTGTTCTAATCCGGGAACACTAATAGTTCCGGTCTTCTCATATAGTATAGGTGAGATAGAACAAATAGCACCATCTTGATTCTCCACAAATGTGACACCACTGCTACCGAATAAACAATACTTACCTTTTAGTTCTAGGGTAGGATCAAAGAGAATAAATTCATTTGGTTTGGTAGATACAGTAATACCTACACTAACATCTGCTGGAGTGTTTGCCTGATCAACAGTAAAAGTTCTAGCAGAGAATTTACCTTTATAATGAAGACCATTAATAATAATTTCAACTTGTGTAGGTGCCTGTGGGAATTTCTCACCGCCTTCGATACTGATAGTAGTAATTACAAATTGTAGAAGATCAACTTCTAAATCTTTCTTTACTTTATTCAGTCTAGCAATCTCTCCGTTAGCAAGAGACATATTACCAAAGGCTACTGAACTATCTCCTTGAGCATCATTCAACTCAGCTTTAAGAGAATTTAATGTGGCTCGTAGTGCAGCATCAGTATCCCATTGTTCCTGTGTCGTATATACATAGAAAGCATCTATATGTTGATCGAGAGCAATTGCCGCAGCTTCAACAGCACCAATAACGGCAGGTATAGCTTCACGAAAAGTTACAGCAAATGCTGGAATATTAACACCAACACGGTAGCCTTGTTTTTCTGACTCTCCAAAACCAAATTCAGGAGCAATAGCTCCAGTGAACGTATTTGCATTAGGATCAAGTTGTGCACCAAAAAATTTAAAACCTGTAACAGCAGGCTTACCTGGTGTTGACTCCAAAGGCACCAAACGCTGCTCAGCATCCTGAAATTTGGCTAATTCCTGATTAAAGAAAACTCTATTACGTTCAATCTCTTTGCAAACTTCAACATACTCGAAAAGATTCAATTCTTGTGTTGGACTATCAAATATAAGACCGTCTATAAAAGTGTTAAGAGAAATAGTAGCACCAGTAAGATTATCTATGACAGTAGCATAGTTTATTTCAGTAAAACCGGGGAAACCATCTGCGATCTTCTTAGCTGTTTCACCTTGTTGTGCTGTTACTGCGAGCGCACAAAGTTGTTCAAGTTCCGGTATGGTAATTTGGCCGTATCTAGATAGGGTAGTACCACGTACAGCTTCAGTAATCTTTGTAGCTGGAACACGTATAACTTTTCCAAAAGCTAGCGGCCAAGGAACTCCAACAGCCGAGTCAGCAATAAAATCAAATTCTCCCTGTTCAGGAGAGAAACCTAATTGTTTGTCCTCAATAACAGAAACTATTTCAAATGAGATTGTTCGAGTTCCTTCATTCCAATCAATTGGACTAGAAACTTCGCCACTAAATAAAAGAAATTTATCAGTCTCAACTAATCCTTCAAAAATTTGAAAAACACGCGCCGATCTCTTATGAATATCAACGGTATTCCAAAGAGTCTTTATAGTATCATCTGTATCACTAAGAGTAACACTCAAGCTACCAGAAGCACCTGTTGATCCTAATTTTGTAGCAGTATCAAGACCACTAAGACTTAGGATCTTACCTTGAATCCCAAGAAAATCTTTATCAGCATAACGCGACGGTGTACCATCCCAATCCACTTCAATAATAAGAAGTGGCTCAGTACCAAGAGCAGTTTGTATCTTAGTAAGTGCTGCTGCGTTAGGAGATTTGGGCACCTAGAAACTCCAAGGTTAAAGATCCACTCTCAAAGCGAATACCACCAGCATTCGCAGAACGAGTGTCCATTGTAATAGTAATTGGATTTTCGGAAAAAATAACATCCCAAATATCTCCACGGAAATCAGTAAGAAGTATACGTTCACTAGTATAATTTTTATAAAATTCTTGTACCTCTACTAGTTTACCACGTCCTAAAACTTCCCACGTAAAAGTTAGACGCTTACGATCAGATGTTTTAATATAAGTATATCGCGTTCCATCAATTGATCTACGAAATTGTAAAGTCTGATCTCTACCCTCTAAATCTCCTAAAAGTGGATTAGGAAGAAGGAGAGCCGTAACTGATCCAGGAAATGGAGCTTCTAATACAACACTCATACTGGATTACCTGCTAAAAGAATTTCTGCACTATATTTACAAAAGCCTTCATCAATTATTGCAGACTCTGGATTTAATATAATCCCTTCCCAATCTCTATCTTCGTAGTCAGTATAGGTGACTAATAGACCAAGACAACTTTGAAAAAAGTCAAGAAGTTCTTGAGCTTTTGCACGTGTCAACACATTAAAAGAAATACTTTGTTCTGTTGTATCAGGCCACAGTGTATCTCTAAAAAGACGCGGTGTACCTCCACGACTGATATTAAGAGTACGAACAACATCTAAATCCTCACTGTTACCAAAAGTAGGATTTCGTAAAGTTATAGAACTAGCGCTACAAACTAATACAACATCTTGACGACTACTTAGAATTACTACTGGTGCTATACCAAAGGGTGTGTATTCCTGAAGATCACAGTTTCTTTCAATATATCCTACAAGAGCTTGTCCGAAAGTAACACCACTAGCTAAAGATGGAACAAGTTCAAGCTGCGCGACAATAATCTGGCCGAAGAGAATGTTGTTATTAGAACCTATACTAGCGACTGCCGTAACAACTTGTCCAAAAGTAACATCATTCTCTGGATCTCCTGCTCTAAAAGTTTGAGCATTAAATCCTACACTGTTAGAAACAGATTCCTCAATTGTTGGACCCATAATTTGGGTCAAAGAAAGCTGTTGAATTATTAAAATGCTTAGAGTAGCTTGTGTTGCTACTACATCGCTTAAACCGATGTTACTTTGTACATTTACAACTGTAACATTAGAGAGTGTAAGTTGTAAGAAGCCAAAACTATTGGATGCACTCGCAGGCTGCTCAACTTGAAGAAGATCGCTGAAGGCAATACTATTGGCAACTGAGATAATCTTAAAATTGCTAGTTGCTACGGAATCAAGAGCAAACATCTCTTGAACTGATATTTGAATCTCAACTACAAGAACAATAGCCTGACCGAAGAGAACACTATTTGCCGCAGGCTCTTGAGTAACATTACTAGTTGGAGTAGAGGCGAAGGCTACATTATTTTCAGCCGATACTTGAGCTTCTTTACCTGCAACAATAACTTGTCCAAAGAGAACACCATTTGCTGCACTATCTTGGATAACATTACTAGTTGCAACAGTAGCGAAAGCTACAGAGCTAGAAACGCTTGCCTGAATAACATTAGTTTGACTACCATCACCGAAGGCAACTGAATCAACTAAACTTTCTTGCTTAACGTTTGTAGCTACAACCTGCCCAAAAAGTATATTACTAGATGCAATACCTACGAGAGCAGGAAGAGGCGTGCCGCGTATATCAAAGAAGGTAGACGATCCTCGGGGTCTTATTGACACACCACGAGTATCAATATAGGTAGAGGATCCCCGAGGTTTCAGGGATCCACCACGAAGATCAAAATATGTTGAAGATCCTGTGGTCACACAATATCCAGAACTACTGTATGACGATCAGCTTCTGCTATACTATCCGCATCAGCATTATGGTCGAGATTAAAAGTAGTTGCTCCATTTGTAGGCGTTAGATTTCTTGCCTCATTAGAGACTACAGTTGGAACCGATAGTAAAATACCAGTAAGACTTGTGCCATCAAAAGCTACTTTTTTACCATCGTCTACTGTATCAGTATAGGGAGCAATCAATGCAGTAGTCGTAGAAAGCTGTGCGTGTGTTGTAAAATCTGGGAAGCCAGTTGTTCCTGTATCATGGACAAACGTCCAATTGGCTCCATCGAATTCAACAATATCGCCGACGGCAATTGCTAGGGCTCCAGGCGTTAAACTAGCATCACCATCTACAGCGGATACGACATAAGCATCGCCAGATGCTGGGGACAATGCTTCAAGTGCGACCTCACCAAGATTACCAACCAGCCCCATAGTAACTGGCATACTGGCAACAGTTATTGCGCCAATGGTTCCACGTTTATCTGGAGCTTCTGAGTTACTACTAAAGAATAAAGCAACATCGATATCAGCACCCGTGCCAAAGACTGTGCAGGGTCGACGGCGAGCCCCTCCAACTTCTGTTGGTTGACCATTGAATTCTATCCTAGCAACACCTTTTGTTGGAATTCTATTCAATCCACCACTAGTAACATTACCCACTCCAAAGTTGGAACCAGAAATACCTCCACCAAGAGACGTTACAGCTACGTCAAGAAGAAGACTAGTTGCAGTAGCAGTAGCACCACTAGTTCCTCCAGTTAACGTGTTCGTAGCATCAAATGTTCCAGTAACATCTGTAAGGGATAAATCTCCAACTCCTACATCAGTAACTATACCAGTTGCTCCCGATGTAGTCTGCGTAACTACTTCACCTAATACAAATGGACCGCCGGTAACAGTACCGTGAGTAATCTCCCTGTAGTTAAACCGGAAAAGATCAAAAGTTCCCGAATTATTGTCGCCATCCCGTATCCACAAGAATACCCGTTGTTCGGCTGTCGATGGATCAGGATCTATCGAAACAAAGGGGAACAGACCACCCGTTTGACCGTTAGCCAAACCCACACCTACGAAGATTCCATTGATATTCAGGACGCTTGGGGACCCACCAGATAGCACATCACTGACACGTAAAGCCCCTGGTGGATTGACTGCAGAAAACCGAACTGCTGCAATAATGTCATCGCCATCTGACCACAGTGCTGGAACAGTCGCATCAAGCACGGTCCCGGCGAATAACTCAATCACGACATTGAAGGTGCTACCGTCAAGGCGCCATATCGTAGGATCATTACCTGTGTCTTTAGATACAAAGAATAATTCATCCTGATGAACATGAAACGCTGCACCTCCGCTATCATTCAAATCTATGGTCGTCGGGTTAAATTCAGAAGCAATACCAAGATTGAGGTCATACGACCGAATAAAATTCCCATCTGAGCCCTCACTCCACCAGAAGATTGAATCCCTGAAAACGATGGAGTGACCAATCGAAAGACCAGAGCCGATGTCTAGGCTTGTGATCGTCTCGGTCCAAGCACCTACGCCAGTAGTAGTAGACATGACATGCAGGGTGGTGCCCACACGGAAGAGAAATGCTAAGGTTTGAACACCATTTGGATTCAGAAGGTGAAGCCCAGAGTGATCTGTACTACCAGCTGAACGCGATTGCCCATCCACTTGACCCCAGTTGCCTGCCCCACCCTCATCGCGCTCGTAAACGCGAAGGCCATGCACCAAGAAACGTTTTCCGAATGCCTCTATGAGTCGGTTGGCGTGATTATTATGGACAGTTGTACTGGGTATTTCGAGCGTGGTAGTAACGTCATTACCATCCTGAGCATCCAGAGTAATGCCATTCAGCAAGGGGAATACTTGAACATTCCCCGAGCCTTTGAAGTTGACAGCAAATAACGTCGGAATGGGATTAGCCATGATTAGGTAGCATTAACCGTATAGGTGATCTTGAGAATATCACCATTGATGACAGGAATCGTGCTAGCAAAACCAGCCGTCGCCCAGAGGATACCAGTCGTACCGCCCTTAGTGTTCTCGTCAACAGCAAAGATACCAAACAGTGTCGCTGTACCATTGATGCTGAATGTCGCCGGAGTAGTATTACTAATAGACTGAGCAGTAGCAGCAACTGTAACCCAAGTTGGGCGATTAGCTTCAGAGTAAGCTGTTGATTCAACCCAGCCAGCATGGCTAGCCATAGTATCTGTTGCAGCAAGCGCAGAGAAACCTGCATTATCAATGAACCCAAGATGCCACAGGGCTGGTGGAGCCTGGTTACGGAAATAACTATCTAGAATTTCATCCTTACCGATATTAGTCACACCATTAGGAACAAGTTCCTTATGGTATAATTTACCATATCTCCAGATTTCAACATCAAAATAACCTCTTGGCTTAACATCACTATCGATCCCGCGACCACGGTCAATATTCACTCCAACCTCCTGGTTGAAACCACACTCATTCATTTTCATTTTTGAATCCTTATTGTTCCTTGACGAATACCACGATTGATTTCAGCAACCACAGCCTTCGCCGTTGCTTGTGGGCTAGAACTTTCATTAACTGTTACTCTACTATTTAGTGTCACTGGACCACCATGATTAAATCTTTGTGGTTGTAGTTTTCCACTATTAAATGCAAGTAATTGAGGCATAAATCTTTGAGCCATTTGCTTTCTAACAACGAACTCACCAGGTGTTAAAAGGGCAGGAACAGTATCCCTATTTCCAACACCAGGAACCTGTCCACCATGTGCAAAGGCTGCAGCAGGATTAAACAAAGCTTGACCTTGTCTAACAGTATCATCAAGGAACTGAGCAAATCTAGCAGTAGCCTCACCGAATTCGGCGATATTTGCATTAAGTCTTCGCTGCCTCTCCTCGGCAGCTAGTCTTTCAGCAGCTTCAAGACGTGCAAAAGATTCAGCTAATTCAGCAGCCCTAGCACCAACTTCTTCCTGTGCTGTTGCAACTTCTTGATTAATTAGAAGAGGATCACCTCCACCTGTAACTAAAGTCTCATCTCGACGGAATTGAACACTAGTTAACTCACCACCTCTTTGCTTAATAAGTTCATTAGCAAGAACAGTCATCGTCTCATTAAGAAGATCAGTAGCTGTTTCAAGACCATCTAATGAAGTAGAAAGTTCACCAGTTTCCGTACCTAAAGGATCAATAATACCACCAGGAGTAATTTCTTCATCAGGCGCGACAGCAGTAACTTCAAGTTGCTCTGCGAGGTCACGTCGTGCTTCTGCTTCACCTCTTAAAAGATTTGTTGTCTCTCTTCTTAAAACTGCTAGAGCCTCATCATCAGTAGCAGTTTGTTGACCTCTAGATTGAGCTTCTTCCTCACGTGCAGCTTCAGCAGCAGCAATTCTTTCATCTTGGATTCTATTAGCTTCTGCAATAGTAGCCGCACGATCAGCGGCTCTAGCCTCAGCAATAGCCTTACGACGTGCTGATCCTGTTGTTCCAGCAGTAAGAGCAGCACGTTCAGCAGCACCTGGACCTAAGCGAGCGATCCGCTCCTGCTGTTTCGCTTGCTCTGCAGCCGCTCTACCTCTAGCTTCAAGTTCCTCTCTAATAGATTGAGACGTTATCTCTTGTTTACGCTCCTCAGCAGCAACAGCATTATCAATTTGCTGTTGACCTGTAGACGCAGCAGCAGTTTGAAAAACCTGATTCCAAGTAGATTGAGTATTAACTAATGCATCATTGATACTAGGAGTAAGATTTGCATCAGCGATACGATCAGGAGCACCAGCAAGTATAGCTGCATCCTGTTGTCTTAAATCAATATCACTTTGAATAGCTTCCGCAAGCTCATCTTCAAGTTTTTGAAGACGATCAGTCTTAGTAATATCATCTTCTTTTTGACTAATCTCTATCTCATTAAGTTTCTGAATTCTCTGTTGAAGTTCAAGAACTCTTTGTGTTGCTGCACTAAGTTCAGCTTGACGCTGAAAGAAGCTACCAGTAGTTCTAGTTAAATTAGAGAGAACCTGTTCAAAAGTAACAACAGTAGCATCAGTCTTTTGGAAACCTTCTTCAAGATCCTGTAATCCTAAAGTTCCAAATAATGCAGTAGCTGCACTTCTTCCAGATGGATCGTCACCAGCTCTAATCTCAGTAATTGCTTGTATTAATCGTCTTTGCTCATCACGTCTGGCTCTAATTTCCTCTTGAGTACCCCTGGCACCAAGAACTCTTTCAATACCAGCAATAACATTTTGACGATCACGTTCAATAGCAAGAACGCTAGCAGCACTTATATCATCTGGATCAAGTTGTTGTGCTCTAAGAAGTCTTTCGATAACAGGAATAAGAGCTTCAGCTTGAGCAGCACCAGCTTCACCGAAAGCTACTGTTAAAGCAGTAGAATCACGTAGACCGATTCCAGCAACAGACTCAGGAACTACTCCACCACCAAGAAGGCTAGGCAAACGTTCTCTAGACTCCTGCTCAATTAATTGGCGAAGAGTATCAACTTGTCTAATCTCAGCACTAAGAGTCTCTTCACGAATCTTACGCTCACGATCAAAAGCTTGTGCCCTAGCAAGTAGTATTTTTTGACTCTCATTACGTTCATCAATAAGAGCTTGTGCTCTAACAGATTGAATTCTATTGACAGCAGCAAGTCTATCACTTTCTATCTGAGCAGCAATATCTCCTTCATCTTCACGAACAACGCCAAGTTCTCTTTGTAGAGCTACTATTCTTGCAGCTGATCTTTCTCTTTCAATCAGTGTCCGACGAATTTCATTTTCATCGCCACCACTAAGAGCTTCTTGGAAATCTCTAGCTTTAAACGCTTCGAAAGCTGATTCAAGATCCTTGATAGCCAATTCCTGCTGAAGGACAATCTTTCTTACAGCTTCAGCACGTATTCTATCATCTTCTGCTAATCGTCTTCTTAGAGTAGCTTCCTCTTTAACAAGATCTCTAATTTGTTGAATCTTAAGAATACGTTGATCTTCAAGAGATAAAGTACCTTGTATAGAGCGTTGTAAATCACCGCGTTGAATTTGAAGATTAGTAAGCTCTTTACTAATTTTATTAAAATCTTCAAGTTCACCACTACGTATAGCAGTCGCTCTAGATCGTTCTAATTCCTCAATTCTAGCTGTAAAGATCTGTAACTGTCGACCAACATCATCTGTACCTTCTAACTCTAACCTAAAGATTTGAAGGTCACGATCTTCGAAAAGATCATCAATAGTCTCAGCAGATTCTTGAGCCCTATCATCAAAATCATCAAAGACTTTATTAGACTCCGTAACAAGTTTTCTGACTTCACTAATAATATTCTTTATAGACTCTTCAGTGGCCTTCTCAAGATTCTTAAACGTCTCCTCGATTTCTTTAAACTCTTCATTAAGAGGACGAATGATATTAGTTGCAATTGGTTGATTAAAGAGTCTAGTACGCTCCCTAATAATATCCTTAGTTGCTTCAAGAGAATCAGAAATAGCTTTATTTTCAGCTTCAGCCCTCGCACTTAAGCTTTGAGTTAATTCAACACTTAAACGCTGTGAAGCTTCAGCAGCCGTTTCAGTTTCATTCGTGAGTAAAGTGACAGCAGCAGCTATTGCAGTAATAGCAAGAAGAGCAACATTAAATCTAGTGAATGAAGCAAGTAGAGTACCATTAGCTTGAGCCGCTCTAATAGAAGCAATAGCCATAGCTGTAAGTCTAAGAGTAATAAGAGCTAAAGCAGGCTCAAAAGCAATATCTATAAATCTAGTAAGATTTCTTAAAGCATTAGTAAATCCACCAATAGACTCATTAACATCAGCAAGAACCTCAAGAAGACTTCTACCTAATTCAACCTCAAAGAAGTTTCTAATCTTATTGAATTCGATTTCTAATTCACGACCAGTATTTCTAAGAACTAATTCAGTGGCTCTTCTGAAATCTTCAAGAGCACTAATGTCTCTAATTTGCTCAAGATTTCTATTAAATCGCTCAACACCGTCACCGGCAAAGACAAGAGCACCAGTAATAGCTCGAATACGACCGAACAGTTCACCAAGTTCAGTTGCACTTCCGCGAGTTGTTTCTTCAAGAATCTCTAAGAAGCCTTGTAGACCAAAAGTCTGAATAGCCGCTTGACCAGATTCAACACCTATCTCCTGGAATAATTCCTTCATTGCGTCTGTAGGACGAATTAACTTTAGAAGAATATTTCTAACTAAGGTAGAAGCTTCATTGAACTTAATACCATTAATAGTGGTAGTAGCAATAGCAGCATTAAGCTCAGGGAATGTAACGCCAAGCTGTGAAGCCGGAACAGCAATACGACCAAAGCTCTCGGCCATTTCGTCAACACGAACACGACCAAGTTCAACAGTCTTGAAGAACTGTGCAGAGACTTCCTCGGCTCTAGACGCATCAATACTGAAAGCGTTAAGAGCAGCAGTAAGTAAATTAGTAGCTGCAGAAACATCTGTAACAGCAGCCGTAGCTAATTGGTTGGCAGCCGTTAAGAAACCCTGAACAGTAGCTCCATTTGCAATCTGATTCGATAAGGCTTGATAAGCAGCTTCAGCCTGATCAACAACCGAGATACCAAAAGAATCACTAAGATCCCTTAGAGCTACAACCCAAGTTTCAGTTGCTATGCGGGCAGTATCAATAGTTCGAATCTCAGCAACTGCTTGCTCAAACTCAATAGCTGCTCTAGCTCCGTCTGAAAGAGCAGTAACTAATCTGAAGGCTGCACCAATGAGCAGACTGATACCAATAAGTCTACCAAGACCAGAAAGAGAGGAGCCAAGACCTTGAGCAGCCTTATCAGCATTCTCAATATTTCCGGTAAATCCTGTTGATCCAATAGAGCCAGGCGGAGGCAGTGGTGGAATGATTCCAGTTAAGAGAGCAATACGCTCTCTAATAGGAAGCTGAGCAATAAGAGCATTAGTTTGTGCCCTAATAAAAGCTACATCAGCAGCATCCGCCCCTACTTCTATTCCTACAAGATTAGCGATCCGTGCAAGCAATCCTTGCTGTTCAATAAGCTGAGCATTCTCGGCACGAATCTGATTTAAACGTACAGCACCAGCCGCAACAGCTCCTTGGGGACCCGCTGCTGTTCTTGCAGCTTGAACCGTAAGTTGTCTCTCCGATACCAAGCGTCTCTCGTTACCGGCTGTAACAGATTCAGAAGCGGCACGTAAAGAATTAAGTCTAGCAACCTGTTGATTAATCCCACCAACAGATTTACTAGACTCCGCAACGAGAGCCCTAGTAGCTACAACATTAGAGAGTGTGGCAGTAGCGAGGTTCTGTATAACAGGAATAGCAGCAGCCTGAGCAGCGGTAAAAGCCTGTATGGCTCTAGCACCAAGAGCATCAGCTTCAGCTTGAAGCCTAATAGCCCTAATGTTAGCGGCTCTTGCGGCCCCAACATTTCTAGCACTTGCAACAGTTTGAAGTGCCGCATCGGCTGCAAGCTGTGCTGCAACTGCTTCAGCTCTTAAAGCTGCGGCTGTTGTTTCAAGAGCAGCATTAGCAGTATTAGTAGTAGCGGCAAGAGTCTTGATACTTGTATCAACAGCCTTAAATGTCCCGACTAATTGAGTACCGGCGGCATCTACAACTCTAAGAGTTCTAGTAATAATCTGACTCTGAGCATTAAGTCTGGCCTGATCTTTAACAACTCTAGCGGTAGCTGAGTTGAAATCGACGAAAGCCGCAGAAGCCTGTTCTAAGGCTCTGACTAGACTAGTTGCATCACCAGTTAGATTAATATCAGCCATTTAGATTCCACCACCGAAAGGCACGAGACGACCACCTCTACGAACACGTCTACCAGCAAGAAACTCCCTGATCAATAAATTAGCTACTTGAATCATTCGTGGTTCAGTAAATAGTAAAAAGGCTACTTCGCCAACGAATAAAGATTGTTGTCTTTGTTCATGGAATGAATGTTGGAAGACAACAGTCTGGAAGGTGAACAGAAAGACCGGAGTGTTAGCAGTACCAAACGATAATCTAAAAGCCTTTTCACCTAAGCGTCTACCAGCATCAATATCTTGGAAACCACCACTTCTTCTACCAGATGGAAAAGTTGGCTCACCAAGTTTAGGACCACTAGTAGCATTTCTAGCAATATGTCTTTGAATAGCTGTTAATGCTCTAGCAATTCCTGTTTCGGTTGCCAATGGGAAGAATGAAGCTGCAGACATACCAGTTTCTACGAGAACCTGTTTAATAGATTCTCTAATAAATCTTTCAGCACCTGCTCGCCAAATATCAGATAAGGCAAGGTGTAAAGCGTCAGTAATCGGCTTAGGATTTATAATATTCCTAAACCGATCCCTGAATGCTCTAAATCCTATTGTTCTAACTTGAACCACTAGATCCTGCTTGCGCCTAACATTTTATAGAGTTGGATACGTTCTTCTTGTTCTTCATAATCACGTATCTGATGATACGCTATTAATTGAGCTTGTACCCAAACACTATTTTCTTCCCATTCTTCTTGAACATCTTCTGGTCTTATGCTGAAACGCTCACAGGTTCGCCAGATGGTGTATTGCTCTGTTCGATACTTGGGGAGGACCCGGCGACGTGCCCTTCCGCTTCCATAGCTAAAAAACGCTTGGTGGCCTCATCAATTTTATCCTGATTTAATCCACAAGCCGTTGAAACGATTTCAACAATACGTCCCATTTCAGCAGGAGAAAGTCCAGCATCCTTCATCTCTTCTCGATAATTATCCCAAGTAGTATGGTCAGACATATCAACTGTCTCCCACTCTAATCCGGGCGTTGCCTCTAATGACTTCAAAACCATGAAATCAGTCCGAGCCAGAGACCATTCTCTAATCTTAGCTTTATATTTCTTATCTTCGACATCACTAGATAAGATACCACCAGGTCGTAAAACCTGAGGAGGTTGTGGAATTGGATTTAATTTCTCAAAATCATCATAATCTAAAACAGCTTGAGCCCTAAAAACAATATCCCCATCATTACGTGGGAAAACAACAGTTTCGATATTGGGGCCAGAAATTTTCTTTCCGTGAATCTTCATATTTCCTTCTAAGTTAATAGGGCGGGGCAATCTAAAAGATCACCCCTTTACCCATTAAGTACTAGGCTGCGCCGACCTCACAATAGAAGCCGCCGTGGCATTACTACGACCAGTGACAGAAATAGTTCCGGCACGTAAGTCATGATCAAGAGTCTCAAACCGGAAATCCGGTAAAGTGATAATTTCTTGATCGACAGTGGCACCGACACCACAAGACGGAACGTGCTCGATAACAACATCAATCGCAAACGGGCGACAGACATCAGCATCGGTACTAATCCAAGTAGCGGCGTTACCTTGGTTCTTAAGAACATCTTCAACAGTGGGAGGAGCACCACCAGAACTGGTGTCACCTTTAATAAACTCCCAAACCAAGTCGAAGGAAATATCCATCGGAACCTGATCACCTTCACGAACCTCATCTAACAATCCACGATCAAGCGTATACTCAATCGTACGATTCTCAGAGTAAGTCAAATTACCTTCACCGATTTTAATCTCAATCTCATTAGGAGTAGGAGTTGTCCCGTCCCGGAGCTTGAGAGTAGCATCCTTCAAATCAATCTGAAGGAAGACCGGAATGAAAGCATTTGCTAAAAGACCTTTCATTCTTGTTTCTCCTAAATGTTTAACAGCATTTTGTAGTGACCTTCAACGGTCGCCTGTAGAATGTGAGTTTTAATATCTATTTGTCCGAATTGATTAGCTTCAAGAAAATCTCGATTGGTTTTATTTTGCAGTAATTGCAAACAACCAAGAAAACTTTGATCATCATCCAGACCATTTCCATAACGAAATACATTAATACTAGTGAATCCAGCTTGACAAATACCAACGTTCTGTTGGATCCTGTGATAATTTGCATCATCCATAACAGAGGTTATTAAAATATTTACTTCTACACGGAACAACCAACAATCCTTACTGACCTCAGTAAGTGTAGGTCCATCAATACGAAGCTCTACAAAATCCTGTAATGAACTCGTATCTCTGTGCTGGCCCTCAATAAATAGCGGGAGAGACTCTGCTGCGAAATGAGTAGTGAAATGGTCACCAATCGAAGCATGTGTCCAGCGGGCCCAATTTTTATTTGCAGACATATTATGTTACCGTCGGGGCGTCTTGAACTGCCTCGACACTGAAAGCATATGATTTCCGATCTTCAAAAATTTGTACAGCACGGATCTCATATCTATTTCCATCGAATTCCATGTGATGATTAGTATCAGGTTTAAAATCTTTTGGGAAATCTTTCCTATCAATTATGATTCTTCGTAAATCTTTTTCAAAGAAACCGCCTTCAGTGAAGTTCTTTGAAGAAGCAATATACGCGAGATCATATACAAAAGCTCTATGCAGATTACTTGGAAGAATAATTGCTCTCCTGATCTTAATCTGATTATACTGTCTTGTTACATCTCCTGTCTTAGCATCATGTGTCTGACCAGTAGGCTCAAGATAGACAATAGCCAAACCATATCTCATTTTGAGATGGTAAACTACTCTTCTAATTTCTCTTAAGTTATTTTGCCAGACCATTTAAGCCTCCCAGGAGGAAGCCCCGAAGGACTCCCTCCCGGCTAGACATTATCCAAGGAGAACTGCGCCAAGCTCTGCTTGCAGAACTTTAACACCACAGAGGAGGTCAGCCGTCACTAAGTGACCTTGCTTGTTACCGTCATAGGTGATAGTAATGCGCATCGACAGACCATTGAAACTCGCCGTGAACGACAGAGCGCCAGTGCCAGCCTGGGGAGCCGCTAAGGGGCGGGTCACCAGAGCCATCGCGTTCCGATGGAAAGCGAAGTTAAACGACCCAGAAGGGCCAGTGAAAACATCGTCATTATCAACTAATACCTGCTCAAGAGGACGATCCAACAGCAACGAAGTAGTTGTCGGAGTACTCAGAGCCGAATGAAGCGGACCAACAGCAGTATCCAGGCTGATTAACTGACCAGTCGAAAGGTCACCAGCAGCAAAACCATCAACAGTCAGTTCCTTAGCGAAACCAAGAGCATAGCCAGCAGCATTATTAATCAAACCAGTCTCATACAAGGTAACAACAGCATTATCCACAACAGAACGTTTCAGCGCAGGGCTAATCGTAATCTCAGTAGGAGTACCGCCACCAACAGAAGCAGTCACACGGTGAGGAATACCATCACCAGCAAGAGTAACCCAAGTACCATTAACAATAGCAGCCGACAAACCATCAACAGTGATATCGGTTTGACCAGCGGCCTCACCAGCAGCATTATTAACAGCACCAGTTATAATTGTACCAGTAGTAGGCACCGAAGGTGTGTTCTGGCTCATCCAGTTGGTGATACCATACTTACGACCAAGAGACGCCTCACGCAGAGCAGTACCATCGTCACCAACCTGGTTGGCACCGGTGAACAGCTCAATCGCGAGGAAATCAGCTTCAGTATCAGGTCCCATAACCAGGTTACGCCCAGCCATAGGAACCTTATTGACATTCATCAACGCTCTTAAAGCAATCAATGTCTCCTTAGTAGGAGTAACGCCAAGCTGACCAACACTGTTAGCCAGGAACTGATAGACCTGAGCCAAAACAATCTCGTCAATCATCTGAGCCAACGAGAGCATAGCCGGAGCTAAGAGATTATCTCTTAAGCTCTGGAAACCCTTCGACTCTTCACCGTCTCTAACTAAAAACGATGTGTGGACGTGCTGGTCAAGAGGCACAGCCACATTAGGAGTCACAGCATCCTGAACAGTAACACTGTCAGCATCGGTCTTACGCTTACCCGTGAAATCAGCGGGAAGACGAGTATTGACGACATCACCAAAGTTGGCAATCTCATCCTCGAAGTCACGGTGAATCAGGTTAGCGGCGACCATGTTATTCTCAAGCAGGAGTAATCCTTCTTGAGCCCAAATCTCCGGAATGAACGCATCCAAATCGTTAGCGAACACCGGAGTCCAAATTTTACCATTAAGGTAATTCATTATTTCTCCAGATTTCTTAAATTAAACCATCAGCCTTCGCTTTGCGATAGGCTGCAGGGTCCTTAGCCAATTCTCTTAAGTCAATCTTCTTCCCAGCAGGCTGGGTACGAAGACCTGCACCACCAGTTCCCTCCACCTTAAACAGATTAAGAAATTCAGCCATTTCCTTCATTCTTTTAACTGCATCAGTAGGTGAAAGTTCCAGTACGACGGCCTTGCCTTCTTTATCCATATCATGAAAGGTAACTCTCGGGATAAGGGATCCAGTAGGCTGACCCTCTCTCAATTCCTCAACAAGTTGAGTATCGCGGCCAAGAATAGCAACAATTTGTCTAGGATTAAACGAATTGTTAAGGACCGCAGCGTCCGTAATTGAACGCTCGATAGTAGATGTTGTAAACCGGGTTCTCCAAGTATCCCGCTCGGCTTCTAGACCCTGAATACGTTCATTATGCGCCTTACGCAACATTTCCTGTTGACGCTTGGCTTGTTCTTCTTTTGTACGCATATCATTCTGGATACGATCAACACGTTCGTCCAGTTCATGACGCTCTTTTTCAGTTAACGACGCTTTCTTTCTAATAGCATCTAATTCATTAAGAGCTTTCTGCGTGGTTGCTTGATGCTTACGCTTTTCTTGCGCAAGAATCTTATTTAAATCCTCCTGAGTAAATGTTGTAGTTTTCTTATCAGCGGCTGCATCATCGACAGAACCATCACTCGACTGATCCTGGGAATCAGTTTGAATAGTTGCTGTATCAGTGCTGGTCGAGGTCCCAGCGTCATCACCACCTTCACCCTCATTTTCAAAAACATTATACCAGGTTTTTGCAAGTATAGTATTCAATTTCATAATTATTTCTTCTTCTTTTTCTTCCTTTTCTTCTTCTTAGGTTTCTTCTTTGGTCTCTTCTTAGGTTTCTTCCTCGGTAGATGATCAGGCATCTAATTCCTCCTCCGTAAAAGCACGGATACATCTAGTATAGTGGTCGGGATCTTTGATCAAACCACCATTCTCATGTTTCTTTTTAGTTGCTTCAACTAGTTGATCGAGTTTGATATCATGATCATTAAGTAATGATTCAATTAATTTTTGTCGTTCAACTCTTTTAGTTTCTTTTTGGCTAGACATCGACTTCCTCGGGAGGTTTGATGTTAGCAACAGCTTCCATCGCTCTATTAGATCTATGTACAATTTTGAGAACAGTTCCTTGAAGCTCGTCAAACTTTTCTTCTTGTTTCTTTTGCCTTAAAAGAAAGTAGCCAACTGTAGCAAGGTATAAAGCTATTTGTGCTAAGACTATCCAGATAAGAATTTCTTGAACATCTCCTTCAAGTAATTTAGGATCTGGTAGATCTTGAGCAAATAACCATATCATTGTATTCTAATTAAATCCATTTGAGTAGGATCACGTAAATATGGTTTAAGAAAAGTCCAAGCAACTAAACTAGGAATACCAGCTAGAACATGAGGGGGTTTACTGCCACGATCATAGCTTGAACGTACAGAACTATAACCTTGTGAAACCATGAAGAGATTTTCAAATTCTAGTTCTGGACTAACACCGTCTAATAATGCTAAGGCTAACTCGGCAGAAGCATTCTTGATATCTTGTGGTACAATTGTTTCCTTATCTCTTGGGAACTGTAGGACCTGAAGTTCATCAGTTTTAGAACCCAAAAAGTTTAATCTATCAATAATTGTTGTAGCTTGACAAAGACCTTTATTACGAGTAGCATCGTCAGAATCATCCCAAGCCTCAGTATTAAGTCGCCCATCAAAATACGCTTGAGCCTCTACGAGAGTAGCATAACTAGCACTAACAGGCATTATTGGCCCTCCCCGCGTGTTCTATCTTCAGTTGTTACTCTCAAGGTAGTATCATTGGCTTCTAAACGTTCTTCTTGCCCTGAGTTACTAGTATCATCCATATCAGTAGCACCACGAGCCTGCATCCTAGTCATTGATGTACTCGTTTGGGCCGCAACAATTCTTGCCGCACGCTCAGCATGATCCTTAGCAGCTTGCTCGGCTTCACCTTCAGGATAACCTCTTAACTCACTAGCTAATTTAGTGCTAACGAAACCGGCCTCATGATCTTTGCCAATGACATCAGGATCTGTAACAATAACTTCGGACTCATCAATTTCGTCATGCATCTTAATTAATTCAGCCTGAGAAATCTTATGTCCTTGAAGTATTGTAGTAATATCCTTCATTGTTTGCTTTTGAAAGGTCTTTGAAGGAACAGTCGGTGCAATTTTCTGAAGCTCTGCAGCTTCTCTACGTCTATCTTCATCTGTTCTAAGCGAATAATTGTTAGGATATTTGACTGTGACTTCTCCACCACCAGCAGATTCGTACCACCACCAAATTCTTCCTAAGTTACGCTCACCAAATTCTAACTCTAATCCAATATTGGCTAAGCCGCCCTCTAAACCGGAGTTATCTCTATCTTTACTATCGGCCGATGCACGAACAGGTTGAATGTTAGAAAGATTTAAATTTACTAATTGTCGAATCTCTCTTTTAAGATTTTCTTGAAGTTGCAAGCTAGCTAAAAGAGGCTCAGCGCTAGGATGTATGAATGCCGGACGATCTACATTTGTAGGATATCTACGTCCAGATGCAACACCGATATCAACTTTATACTTATTAGCTGTAGCGGCATCAGCAGTTGTTCCATCTATATCAGCAGGACGAACGTGAGGAAGCTCAGCTTCGGGTGCAAACTGCTCAGTATAGAACGGAAAATTGGATTTCAATGCATACGCAACATCAGAGGAGGCTAAATTTAACAGGCTGATCTGGTAATCAGCAATATCAGTCATTAAGCTGCTATCTAATTCCATTAAAACAAACGGAATTTCCGGCAGATCCAAAATGATAGGAGTTTCAACAGGCTTAAGAATAGGTGTTCTGCTACTAGCTACACCAGGACCACGAAAAACCATGTCAAAAAGTGATAACTCAACTTTGGGTTCGCCATTTACCTCAATCTTTTTGAGAAGCCTAAATTGTTCGATCTCACCATTAATCACACCTGTTACTTCATCAACAGTGAAATCATGGTCTCTAAGTAGAACAGCATCAAGCATATTCGTCTCATCGAAATGCCAGGAAAAAATATCTTCAGCCTGATAATGGTAAAGATAAGGCGCCAGGTTCCTGACATCCGCCAGGCTAGCACCCTCAGTCCATATTTGTGGCTTATCTATATAGATTCCAACCCGTCCGATAACTAATAGTTCAGGTAAAATAACCTGTCCCATGAAACTATTCATGGAATTTCCCTTACCATCGACACCATGGTTCAAGCCAACCATAGCTTGATTGTAAGAGTCAGGGCCATCAACACGGGTGATATCAATCATCCGCTTGAAAATAGCATTCCTGATATCCATGACAGCAGCTTTAGCATGGGCAGGGACGTGTGAACAATTTCTCCTTGTATTAAAATCTGCAGTCGTCTCTCTTGAACTAAATTTCTTAAGGAATTTATTCTTAAAGAAGATACCACCTTCAAAGGCTAAACGGAACTTCTCCCACTCTAATGCCATTAGAGTATGTTGTGGGTGACGTAGCTTATGGAGTGTAATTGTAGCGGGCATTACAGAACGCTTCCAATATTATGTGATTGTGCGAAACTAGCCGCTAATTGAAGGGCAATTTCACAATAATTTCTTGCATGGGAATAGTGATCTTCACCAGTTTTAACATATCTACCAACGGGATTCCCGTCTTTATCTTTTTCAACAATTCTCACTACGTTCTTTAAATGATTTTTGTATTCAGTAGGGAGATCAATAGGAAAAGATATTCTTCTATTCTTGACTCGCCCTAAGGATAAATCCAACCAACTGGTTCTATCAACAACCATAGTATGTTGTTCTGGTTTGTGCATTGTTATGTTCTTACTGTTGATTCCTCTACCGTAAAAACAGATTTTAACGAAGCCCCAAAAACGTTGTGCAAATTCTAGAGACTTACGGCGCTCTGGTTGTGCATCCACAACACAATAATTAACTCTGAAACGCCCCATTAATACGTCTAAATCCTCAAAATGTTCGACTTTACCGACCTTTAGTACCTTACATCTACTCAGCAGGCTAATATCACTTAGGCTTTTAGCTCGATCTAAGTAATATTCACTGACCTCATAGTGAATAACTTTACCAACATCAACACCCATAGTTATTAATGAAGGCTTACTAACCCTATCAACCATACTATAACCACTGGTACACTCAACGATATCTGCATCACCAATTCTTGCACCATCGGGTTCGTGTGGTAAGCCAAGTTTTGAATTGTAAAACTCTTGCTCATCACTAGGATTTGTTTGACCTTTCAAATAGCTTATCGCTAACTCATAAGGTCTCACAGTCGCTGAACAAAGCTGATTAATGTGGAAACCTCGGATAGATCTACCTTTTTGAGCCGAAACCCACTGTCCTTTGCCTAAATAATCAGGCTTACCGGCGTGACTAAGCTCATGTTTACATTCTTTACAGATTAAGTAGCTATCATAAATCTTTTGGTCTGCCCAATCGTCCGCTGTGATAACCAAACATTCAGGAAAAATTAATCGAGTCTGCCTATCACAATGTGGACAAGGAAAGAACCAATGATCTTGGCTAGACTGTTGAAAATAAGCGTTAATACCGAAATGTTGTATTGTAGGCGTACTTAGTAAGAAACTTTGTTTTTGAAGTTGACCGGACATTCTCTCAAAAATCAGTGGAATATTTGCTTGAACCATCTCATCTAATTCGTCAATAATTGCTATTCCAACAGGTATAGACTTGAGTTGGTTCCTGGATCGACTACCTCTAATGAATAAATTAGCCGATCCAGCGCGTTTATGTCCAATATTCTTGACATTACTGAAAAGATTCTTGAGATGTGGTGATAATTCTAAAGCCGGATCAAACCTACTAGTTGAAAAGTCAGCTGCATCAGGTGTTGATGCCGGTAGAACATATAATACTGAATTACCTAAAATGTCGATATTGTAATAACTCTTATTGAGTCCAACTTCTGTATAACCAAGCTGGGCTGCTTTCTGCCCAACCATCATCTCCGCTCTGCAATCATGCATATCTCTTGTCCAAGGATGATACTTAAAAGTATAGTTACCAGGGAACGGTTGTCCCATAATTCTATAAGTTTCAGCCCACTTAGAACAAGAGGTGACTGTTTTCCTCTTTAATCCAGAGGAAATTGCTTCGGCTAATAAATTACGAAGCGGATGATTCATTACACCTGTTGCGGTCTACCGGCAGCGGTCTGCCAAGCGTCCATTGATTGAGGATGCTTAACAGTAAGAGTCGTGGTTGCACCATCAGTGGCGTCACCCTTGACAGGAATAACATTCATAGTTAATGTAGTCAAACCACCAGCTTGATCAATAGTCACTTGGATATCCTCAATACGGAAAAGATCCTGGATATCTACACCACCGGACTCATCAGCATCAGCCGTGAGGGTAACATTAAGGATACCAGTTGATCCACTATTATCAGCTGTAAGCGCGGCTAAAGCCGTCGGCTCCTCACCTGCGGTGAAATCAATATTAATAGGTGTGTCATTAATTTTGGGATTTTTGTCCCGATCATAGTTAACATTTCCAGCCATTTCATTCTCCTTGGTTCTTTGATTTCAAATACTGTTTGATTTCGTAAGCATCTTCTAGAACATCACCCTTAAAGGTAAGATTACTCCATGTGTCTAAAAGCATTTTCCATTGTTCTTTAGTTAGTTCCACTAAGTCGTGCTTACTATTGCACGGTCAGATGTGCGTCTCCAATTAGTACCATCAGAATAGGCAAGTGTTAATCCGCCAACATCGTCACTGACAATAATCATTCTATCAGTTGTAGCTGTAGGCACACCTGCAACCGTGAAGCTAGGAATTTCAACCGGGACTGTGAAACTGCCACGAGTATCATTAAGGTTGAGTCTAGTGGCTAGAGTCTGCTGTGACGTTCCCGCTCCGACAAGATCAGGAGTCTGGAGATCAATTTCAGCAGCGGTACCGTCACCGGTTCCTTCACCAGCAGCAAGAGTTAGTGAAGTTCCTTCACCATCTGTGACAGTTGTATCAACTCTCGATGACTGCATCCTAACTGTTCGACCAGCAATCGATCCAGAAACACCTTGACCAAAGTAGCAGTTTGTAATCTCACCAACACCGTCGGCGCCAATAACGAATTGGCTAGATGCAGTACTCTTAGCAAAACTTCCCATAACAATACAACTAGAATCATCAACTTGGCATTCTGATCCAATACCTATACTATTTTGAGCAGGAGTATCAGCACCAGTTCCAATACCATCTGGGCCACCACCAATTGCAATTGACGCAGTACCATTTGATCTGGTATTAGCCCCAATGGCAACACTTCGAATACCTCCAGCAGCAGACTGGCGGCCAATACAAACAGCATCAGGCTGAGAAGCAGTGGCAACATATCCAACAGCAGTACTACGAGACGCACCGGCATTAATGCCAGCAAAAGTGCCAATGGCAACAGACTGAACAGCGCCTGCAAAAATCTTTGCAAGCTTACCAATAGCAATACCAGCAGGCTCATCAACAGTACTACTGGTACCAATAGCAATACCGTCGGTTGTTGCCTTAGCGTCTTTACCAATTGCAATTATTGAAGACGGAAGATTAAGAGCAACAGTCCAAGCAGTAACATCTCCTGTCTGTAAGTCAATAAGACCACCGCTTACTGCAACTACTGCTGATGTTCGTACTGCAGTAAGTCCACTAATCAGATTAATAGCTGTCTCGATGCTAACAGCGGTTACTGCATTACTTGATGCAGCGGTGAAGTCTACGCCCTCTGTCAAGACTGTTACAACTGGACCGGGTTGGGTAAGCGTTATCGTATCTCCAGCACCCAGGCTAAAGTCTATAACACTAATTACTGCTAGTTGATTAGCGACACTACCCGAGCCAATGGCAACATTATCAGCACCTGTACCAGAATCAGCAGCATGTCCAATAGCAACACCATCGGCTGCAGGTGCAGAAGAATCATCGCCATAAGCTGTAGCATTAGTGCCATCGGCAAGCGCACTTGTACCTATAACAGTGGCGCCAGACCCACCACCATCGTGGTCACTGGGAGCAGAACTAGGCGGATTATTAATACCACTCATCTAAGCACCAAGATTATGACTTCATCTGTACCATTACCAGCAACAATATGAAGATTAAGAAGACTACTAATCTCTAAAGTGGCAGATCCACCAGGAATAATGAAGCCTGGCTGTTGATCTTTAGTTCCAAAATTAATATCCAAAGCATTACCAGACGGAGCTTGGAGAATAAGTTCACCCATACCTCTAGTATCTGGCTTACCTAACTTAAGCAAATCTTGAGCACTTTGAGCAGTCGTACCTACCACGACTTTCTTTGCAATTCTCATGGGCACACCTGCACTTTCACTGTGAATTAACGAAATCGGTGCGAAGCACCTGAAAAATTAAATTAGCCACTGATATGCGCCTTAATAGTGTCTATTAGAAATGTATCATTACCACATTTCGGACAAATTTCAGTACCGATAAGATGATAGACATTATTACACTTATAGCAGTCACGAACTTCAACGATAACTTCTTTCATTTTCATGTCGCACCTATGAGCAAATGGGTATGCGAACAGTGAAAGGCTCTTCATTACTCCGGAAAGTAATACCACCGGGAAGAATCACCTTACCAGCAAGACGCCAGGTTCCAGCGACATCAAGGTCACCACCAACAGTAATATAGGATGCTTTACCGTCTGTGCCATCACCTGTGCCGCAAGGGACAACTGTGAAAGCAGCAGTCTGCTCGACAATAGAAGAATCAGGTTTCTTAAAACATAGAATGATAGAGGTTGCAGTTGAAATATCGAGTGCAACAACCTTATCATTACAATCGAGAGTTTGAAAGCATGCGATAAATTCTGTTCCAATATCGCCAACGTGAGAGTCGAAGCTAGCCATTAAGCTTCCTCACTACACTAGTCGCTATGTTTAGTTTTATTTGCTGTCTAGTAGCCATTGCCAGTTTTAATTGCTGTACAGTGGCTATATCTAGTTTTATTTGCTGTACAGTGGCTGTATCTAGTTTTAATTGCTGCACAGTGGCTATGTCTAAGATAAAATTTCTTTGACCAACGACTACAAGCTCGTCACAACCGAATTCACCAGCCGTAAAGATAGCTAAATCGGGATCAATAATAGCGATACTGCTGAATTCACCAGCACTGAAAAGACAGAGATCGTCTCTCATTGTGGTGTCCGATTAGCAGGAGTCTTACGATTCTCAAAGGCGATGGTCGTCCCATCCTCCTCAAAATATTCGATATCATCCGTTGTGGTGTTAATAGTATCACGAAGGATACGACCACGGACAAAGGCATTAACTCTTAACAATACCTCACCAAGATCAACAGTGCCGTCGATGATGCCAGCAAGGATACCAGCTACGATAGCGGCAACGTCTGGGTCATTGAGACCGGCAATGAGGGCTTGGGTTGCATCATGTTCAGCTTGATTCGTTACTGCTCTGGCAGCAGCAGAGGCTTCTGTTTCAACTAACGAGACTTGTGCGTCAAGATTATCGAGATTCGGGGCTCTGGCTGCTGTATAGCCCTGATTAGTTAAAGCGGTCTGTACATCCGCGATGTCGATATCATTTAGGCCAGCGAGAGTAGCTTGTGTTGCGTCGTGCTCAGCCTGATTAGTAGCAGCACGAGCCGCAGCAGCAATCTCAGTCTGGAGTAGACTAATAGTAGCATTTAGAAAGGCTCCAAAAGTCCCCGCCGTGAGGTGACCAGACTGAAGCTCATCCCAAACAGCGTCTGCAATAGCCGCAGGATCCCCACCCGCTCCAGCAGCCGCAAGAGCTGCGCCTGTCGAGCCGACAATGACATGACCCGCAAGTAATTCGTCCCAAATTGCGTCAATCGCGGCTGCTGTAAGTCCCACACTCGTTGCTGTGGTCCAGTTTCCTGCACCGTGTGCTGCCGTTAGGGTTGTGTCGACGTCAGCAGCACTATGGCTGCTTCGACTTGTGATAAGTGCATTTAAAAAGGCACCGAAGCTTCCTGCAACTACGTGACCGGCTTGAACCTCATCCCATATTGCGTCAATAGCTGCGGCAGTGAGCGCCATGGCGTCACCGGCAACAGCTCGACTACTGATTAGGGCATCCAGATTGTCTAGAAGAATTGCACGAGCACCAGTATAGCCCTGATTCGTGAGAGCAGTTTGAACATCAGCGATTGAGAGGTTATTCAAGGCCGTAATAGCGGCAGCACTTGCAACATCATAGATAGTCTCTACAAGCGACAACTGGTCGATACCATGCACTTGTAATGGAGGACCCACCGCACTGGCATCAAACTCCACAACCAAACGATCACCTGCAACACGCGCTGGACTAAGAGCGGTGATGTCAATCGCCGTTCGATAGAGTCCCGGCACATTTGCTGCACTGATCTCTGTCATTGCAGCCTGTCGTGTGGTCCAACCAGCAGTTTTGAATGTATTATCATTAAAATCTAGCCACGAATCCGTAGTATCCGCCTCACGAACAGCAACAATGACTGTCGCTCCAGTCCTACCGTTATTTAACTGGGCATCAAGAGCCACAACGGTATCTGTGAGTTCAATAAGGCGGGCTGTGCTCACTCAGTCGGCTCCTCAAGTGGTAGGTTGGTTATGTTAACATTTGCTGCTAAGACAAATGTTCCATCATTTCGGGGGATCATTACAGGTGTTGCATGAAGCGCGCAGTGATATTTCTTCGCTATGGCTTGAATCTCCTTTAAGCAGGCTTGCGCTGTCTCCTTCTGTTCGGCCTTTAAAGCGACTGCAGCATCAAGCGCAGCCTTTGCTGCTGTAGAAAGAGGTATATGGACCTTTTTCTTCAACTCATTTCTTGCAACATAAGCTTGCTGGCTATTTTGTTCGAGAAGTTCTTGACGCTTCTGTTCTGTCTTACCTTTATTCATACAATAGTTCCTGAGTATATCTCCTCGTCAAGGAGCCATTGATAAAGCTGACGCTTTACACTTACATAAGATAACTCAACCCAAATATCGAGACTCCCGTGAGTCGGATGAGATTCTGTTATCTTAACATAACGTGGATCAGCGCTCATATCAGTAAAGGTACACAATCCTTTTGCCGCAGCGACCAGGATATTGTAGAGTGGATCTTCAGAGACTAACTCGACTTCACCATCTGTTACTAATTCATGATTCTTAATCGTATGGGTCTCAGGAGCATGATCAGGACTGGGGACCCAGACTTCTGAGTCTGTATCACCATACTCAATCGTCATCACGATCTCACTGTTGCGAAGATCGATACCGACAATAGCAATGCGAACCTGATCGTTATCAAAGTGAGGAGTTGTGAGGGTGATCGGCATTAAATGAGTGCTCCATATTCTACTTCAGCATCTACAATCAGTATGGCTGCAATCCCGCTGGACAGATCAGTTGGAGTGAGTTCAATACTGAGAACGTCGCCCGTCACCGGGTTATTAGCATCCGCAGCCGCAAGGGTGAAGGTCAGTTCGTAAAGATCATTGATTGCTAGACCATTAGCAGTTGTAACGGTGAGTGTCTCGATCTGTTGCGAACTAGTCTTGGTCAGCCCCGCGCCCGTGCTTTGTGCAACGCCGATGATATAATCAAGAGTCCAATCCATTGCATCAGCATTTACTTCTGCCACATCGAGCGCCAACATCAAAGTGATAGTAACATCCTGAGTAGTGTCAACAATGCCTGGGAACTGAACACTAGCAACTACACTCTGATTCGTCGCGCTGAATCTAAGCACAGCAACTTCTGGTGTCGTGCCACGAGACGTAAGTGCTGGTGCGTTAGCTCCGTTGCCGAATGTGTTTCCTCGAATAAAGATGCTGCGTCGAACGCCGATAAGCTGACCATCAAGCTGAAGGTCATTGACTCGGGTTATCCCATTGACTACGCGTAGGGGATGGTTGAGTGTGCCTCCACTTGGGTTGCTCGTAATAAGAACACCGTAGCGGTTTGTTCCTAACGCAACACTGGTCTGAACAATTATGTTTGCCGCGTCAACGACCGAGCCAGTGCCAAGGGTTCCTGCAGGCGCATTGACCGTCCACTGAGTAAACGTGGACAATGCAGCATCAATCGTGTGGTTTCCACCAGCACTGTTAAGCATGTTGGCGAAATCACCACCAACTGTGATCGTTTGGGCGACAGCCGTGAACGCCATGAACCAGTTGGCACCAGTAGGTGTGATGTTGAACCCAACGCGGGTTGCCGTTACTTCAAGGTTGCCAGCCACGGGCGCGTCGATCTGTGCAGTTGCGTCAATGAACTGTAGCGGTCCACCCACCAGTCGCAAAGTATCGCCGCTCGCCAGGTCCAGGCGGTTGGCGATGGTCGAACCCAGGGCGACTTGACCCGCAGCGCCCATGAACAGGTTGACGGGAATCCGTAGGCTATCGCCAGCACCGAGCGTGGCGACGTTTGCCGCAAGACGACCGATGGTCCAATCCACCGTGGCTCCGGTGCCAAGACCAATGAGGCCACCAAAGTCAGCCTGGGCGGTGCCGGTGTGGCGGATGAAGCGGTGGTTGGCCGATGCCACTATCAAGGACTGAATGCCCGAGAAGATCGTCGAGGCCGGTGTGTTACCAGCGGCGAAGTAGAGGTGGCTTCGGTTGGTGACGGTGCCGACGAAGGTTCCGTTCCCCCACTCCCAATCACGCATGTTAGTAAAGGTGACACCTGCGCCGACGGACGGTTGAATGAAGCCACCCTGATTCACCGAGTTGGTGATTGCGAGTGTACCTCCACTGATCGTGTTCCACGTGGTCTGGAAAAGGCAGTTGCGCCAGAAAAGCACACTGAGCGCCTGACCGTCTGCCTGGTACGTGCCCGTGTTGACGAACGTGTACTGCGAGCCGAAGTGCGCTGCGAAGCCAGTAGCGTTCTTAAACATCGCAGCGTTCTTGAATAGGTTGCCTGCGCCGAATCCATTGCCGTTGATCTCGAACTGGAAGATGCCGGTTGCGGAGACGAGTCCACCAATGGATCCAGCAACGGGGACGGCCATCGTGACGGTTGAGCCAAAGTTAATCCACTCTCCTGGAGAGGTCGTAGTGATAGTCGTGCCCAGCGGGATTACAGAGATAGCTCTGGCGGTCGCCCGGTTCAAATCAACAGAGGGATCGGCAATCGTGTTGCCGAGGAAGAACTCGTTAGACGCCTGCTGCGGGATAACGTAAACATCGTTGGCAATGGTCGTAATGCGAAGACCATCGTCAAGGTCACCATTGGGGCTGAGGATGAACGCAAACGGACTGACGATCTGTGTATCTATACCCACCGCCCTAAAGCGGAGGCCCTCAGCGAAGATGCCCGCGATTGAGAGCGAGAAGACGATCTCAGAATCTTCACTACCATCAGCCGGATCGGACCACTCGGCCATGACCTCGAAAGCGGGAGTCTCCACGCCAATTGAATTAGCGATTTCAAGACGCTGACCAACCCCGTCACCTATCCCACCGGCGATGCCGTCACCACGAACGAGTCTCTGAACGATAACCGATCCGCCAGTCGTTGCCGTTGGATCCTGGATCGTCAGCGGCGCTCCACCATCCAGCAGGACATGCGGAACCGTTACCGGATCCGTGTCATATGTCTGCTGGAGTGTGGGTGGAACGACGAGGGTAGTCATTAGCTAGAGCTATCAACAATTAAGCCAAGTGTAGCTAATTCAGTTAATAGACTGGCTAGAGCGGCATTAGCTCCTCTGGAACCAGTTACGGTCGGCTGGGTAACAGGCGTAGCACCGTAGAAGCCCAGATTCGGGCCAGCAAGAGCAATAACTCCTGCAATTAAATCATTAAGATGTTGCTGTGTAGCAATGATTTCAGCTACCATTTGGTCAACATCTTCGGGTTCGGCTCCCCTAACTACGTCTCTATTAACTCTAGACGGGCTCGATCCATCGTAAATGGAACCGGGGTATTGTGCAGGATTATGACTCATGATTACCTAAATTCTCCAAGATTCTAGTGGCTATTTTATCTATTACTTCTTCTTGACCTTCAAGTTCGGCCGCTATTATACCTATAACTGTTTGTGCAAACTGTAAAATAGCCTGTTTATCGAGGAGCATACCCATTGAGCCCTCTAGCTTATGACAAGAGGCAACAACCTTCTCGATTTTCATGACCAAATCACTGATTGGCCCTGATTGTAGAATTAAATCAGTAGCATCAGCGCATTTATTAAGTCTTTCTTCCATTAATAGTCTTAGAATACCAATCTCATCTCTAAGATTCTTAATATCGGGTGTATTGCCTAAGCGTTGGAGCTTAGCTCGCCATTTATCAACCCTGTAATTACGTAGACTTAGAGCCTTTTGGCTATCTCTTTGCTTATTGCCGCCATGTGCCAGACAATTGGCCGTGTAGCCACCATTTAGTAACTCAATACCTAGATTACGACACTGACCTTGAACATTCACCGCTTGACAACGGTTAGGATGCTCTTCATAGGGTGTTTTTGTGAAGCCACCGGGCATTTGATTCTAATATCCGCCAGAAACTTTAAACAATTGGCAGACCTTTCAATTATCTAAGGGTGAAAGACTTTGAAATGTCGAAACTAAATTGATTTTATTCTCTGTCGTGATTCAGCATCATTCCTTGAGCAAACTATTTATTTAAGCATAGAGCACCTTGGGTTTTAAAGGCACAATTGACCAGAGGTGTATGATGCTAGAATCATAGATTTTTGATTTTGAGATTTGAGATTTGAGATTTGAGATTTGAGATTTGAGATTTGAGATTTGAGATTTGAGATTTGAGATTTGAGATTTGAGATTTGAGATTTGAGATTT
>SDBT01000058.1_pt1 | contig 131880 bp, 98 predicted proteins | sample 2277101 | NCBI WGS metagenome assembly SDBT01 (sample SAMN10404973, study PRJNA504765) | marine sediment metagenome | isolation source: marine sediment core GS10_PC15, 103 cmbsf | place: Arctic Ocean: Southern Knipovich Ridge | collected 2010
GATAGAGTACCCCGTGGCACGTAAGCGGGCAATTTCACATCGCTCTTCAATCCTGATCTGACTATATTTCTGTCCCATAACAACACCTTATACAGGTGTTGCACTTCGTTTGTGAAGTTAGGGAATCCAGAAGAAGTAACTAAAAGCGTACAAACATAATGCGGATGGCTGGACAGAAATAACAAGAGAAATGGATTCCCGTTTTCACGGGAATGACAATGTCTCTCTCTCCCTCATCCAACACTTGCGGGACAGCCTCGGGAGGTGCGCTAACCACGAGTGTAAGTTCCCACCTCAACCCTTTTGTTTCACAAAATCTAAAAAAACGAAAAAAAACCTGGCAGGTATCCTTGCCCTTGCCAACTACTTGCCATATATCAATGATCATACGTACGTTACTTACTGACATATAGTCAGTTACAGGCGCAGCCCTCTTTTTGTCTCCAGAAAAAAACACTTGACTTGAGTGGAGAGAATGTGATATTGGAGGCACGAATTGGGTGAAAATGGTAGACTGTGGAGGATTGGTGTCTGGCTTCTTTGGACAATACCACACGACGATGGACGACAAAGGTCGATTTCCCCTGCCGGCCAAGCTACGAAACGTCCTCGGAACCGGAAAAAAACGGCTATTGGATGGCGCTCTGATACTCACCAAAGGACTGGAAGGATGTCTGAGTCTCTACCCGGAACCTGAGTGGCAACAGATACAGGACCGCCTTTCCTCTCTACCATTCACCCAAAAAGATTTTCGTTATTTCAGCCGCCGGTTTTATTCATCGGCGGGCGCGGTGTCACCGGATCGAAACGGCCGGATTCTTGTCCCCTCCCATCTGATAACAGAGGCAGGGCTGAAAAAGGAACTGCTCGTTATTGGCGTCAATCGCTGGGTGGAAATCTGGAATCCTGACCGTTTTCAGTACTACCTGGAGCAGTTCTCCGGAAGCTACGAAGAGGTAGCCGAACGATTGTTCACGGGTAATGGCGAACAAAAAGACCAAACCACACCACCTGCCGGTGATGGCAGGAGAGGTGGTTAAGCTCCTGGTAACCGATCGGGAGGGCGCATACTTTGACCTGACCGCCGGCCTGGGGGGACATTTGAAAGCACTATCGGAGGCGTTGGGACCGAACGCCCGCCTGTATGGCCTGGACAAAGATCCGGCAGCGGTTGAGCTGACAACAATGAATCTGGCCGATTGCAGTCAGGTCAAGAGGATTGTAAGGGCTTCCTTCGGCGATCTTGACGCCGTAATGGACAGGGTTGGAGAGAACGCAATGGATGGCATTCTGTTGGATTTGGGACTTTCCTCTTATCAGCTCGATGAGCCCGGGCGGGGCTTTTCATTTCGTCAGGAGGGCCCCCTCGATATGCGGTTTGACCCGCAGTCACAAAGCAGGACGGCAGCCGAGTTGGTTAATTCGCTCAGCGAGGAGAGGCTGGTCGAGATCATACGCTCTTTCGGCGAGGAACGACGGGCGCGCCGGATTGCCAGGGTTATCGTCAGGGAACGAGGGAAGAAGATGATCCAGACAACGACAGAGCTGGCCGACATTGTCACCGGCGTTGTCCCTCCCCCTCACCAAACCAAGGCGTTGGCGCGGGTATTTCAGGCCTTTCGCATCGCTGTCAATGGCGAGCTTGACCAGTTGGAGGCCGTCTTGCCGCAGGCTCTTTCCCGACTGAAAGTCGGCGGGCGGATGGCCGTCATATCGTATCATTCGCTGGAGGATCGGCTCGTAAAACGGTTTTTCCAGAAGGAAGCGAAGGGGTGTGTCTGTCCGCCTCGGCTGCCCCAATGCGTCTGCGGCGTGACGCCTCGTGTGAGAATTCTCACGCGTAAAGTGATAACCCCTCAACCACAAGAAAAGGACCGTAATCCGCGAGCGCGTTCGGCCAAACTGCGGGTGGCGGAGAAGACAGCGGCATGAAAAGAGCGATGCGTAAATTCAAAGAAACAGTCGAGATTCGCTCCTCGCTGGTCAACCGGCTGCGTTCGCATCGCTATTTCCCCGCAGGGATATTGGTCTGCGCCATTCTGGCGGCCTCCTGTTTCCATGTCTGGCAGAGAGTCAAAGTGATGACGCTGGTCAAGGAGGTATCTTACCTCAGGAACGAAAATGCCGACCTCGTCGACAATGTCAAGAAAACCTCCTCTGAAATCTCTTCGCTGAAAATGGCCTCGCGAATTGAGCGGTATGCGCTCGATACGCTTGGTCTGCAGCCGATCTCCGCCGACCGTCTTTTCACACTGGAGCGAAAGAAGGCCGAGGTGCCCCCGCCCGACGATCTGGCTGCCCTGACGGCAGCTGCCAAGAAAATTGCCAGGTACATACCGGTGGTGTCACCAACGACCGTCAACGCCGGGGAGCTCCGCCCCCTTAGAATTGATTCGGCGGCACTGGAAAGGAACGACAAATGAAACGCACCAGGCAGGAACGGTTTCGACTGGGGATGTTGTTTGTTCTTGTCTGTGCTTTTTTCATTGTGGCTGCCGCGAGGCTGGGGCACCTTCAAATCCTGCTGCATCCGCAGTACAGCAAGATTGTCCGTCAGCAGTCAACCAGCACCGTGTCAATTCCGGCCGAACGGGGTCTGATCTACGACCGTAACGGCACGATCGTGGCCAATAATATAACGGTCTCCTCTCTGTATGCCTACCCCGTAGGCGACAAGCAGTTGCGCAACGTCTGCAACTACCTTGAACGGTTGTTCAATCTCAGACGCGGAAGCGCCCGAAAGAAGTTCGGCCTCGCCTCTCAAAAATTCCGTTGGATAAAGAGGAGACTCGACGACAAACTGGCCCGCGCTATAGAAACCAACGCCCCCCATGGTCTGTACCTTCGCAAAGAGACTCAGCGAGTTTATCCATACGATCTGGTGGGGAAGCAGGTTCTGGGGTTCACCGATATTGACCATCGCGGCCTGGCAGGGGTGGAGTTTTCGTATGATTCCGTGCTGGCCGGCCGGGAAGGGTTGGCCGATATTCGTCGCGACGGGCTGCGCAATACTTTCCGCGTCAAAGAGGCAGCCCTGGTCAAGCCGGAGCTCGGCAGGTCGCTGGTACTGACGATTGACTGGCAACTGCAGGAGATTGTCCAGCAGGAGCTGAGGCAAGGAGTTGAGAAGTACCAGGCCAAATCCGGTATGGCGGTCTTTCTGGATTGCAACAATGGAGACATTCTTGCCGCGGCGCACTTTGATCCCGAAGAGAAGAACAGGGATAAACCCGTCAAACTTCGCGTGGTCACGGATCAATTTGAGCCGGGGTCCGTGTTTAAGGCGTTCACGGTGGCGGCGCTGCTGGAGGCCGGGCTGGTTAACGTTGACGATTCCATTTACTGTGAAGAAGGCAAGTGGAAGATCGGTCGACGTTTTCTCCATGACGACAAGAAGCATGGCTGGTTGACCTTTGGCCAGGTCATAGAGCTGTCCAGCAACATTGGAGTGGCCAAGTGCGCCATCGAACTTGGCGGCGACGAACTGTACCTGGGTGCGCGTCGCTTTGGGATGGGGCAGAAGCTCGGCGTCGGCCTGCCGGGAGAAATCAGGGGAAGTCTGGTGCGGCCTAAGCGCTGGTCGGACTATACGATAGCGGCGCTGGCTATGGGGCACTCGGTGGCCGTGACACCGCTGCAGATGGCGGCCGGGTTTGCGGCTATCGCTAACGGCGGAAAGCTGCTGCGCCCGAGACTGATCCTTGGCTGGGTCGGTGAGAACAAATTTGTGTCGAACCATAATAGCGGCGATGTGATCGGGCAAGTCATGAGTGAAACTTCGGCTGCTACCCTCCGCACTATTTTGCAGGGAGTGGTCGAGAAAGGGACAGCCGAGGCGGTTCACTCTCCCGTGGTTACGATAGCCGGGAAAACGGGCACGGCGGAGATTCCCGATCTGGAAAATCACCGCTATTTCAAAAACAAGTTTGTAGCCAGCTTTGCGGGGTTTTTCCCGTGCGAAAAGCCGTTGATCGCCGGTATCGTCCTTCTTCACGAGCCGGGACCAATTCACTACGGCGGCTGGACGGCCGGGCCTCTCTTTCGCAATATCGCCGAGCGGTACCTCGTTTTAAGGCCCGATCTGTTCCAGGTTAACTCAAAGTTGCTGGTGGAACATTCCCGGCCGGCCGCCAATACGGTGGAGGTTCCCGATTTTATCGGACGCGACCTTACTTTGGCTGCGGCCATAGCCGACAAACGAGGCCTGAGATTGCGAACTGACACGTCGGAGGGGAAAATCATCTGGCAGTTTCCGGCGGCAGACAGATTGGTTTTCGTTGATGACGAGATTCTGGCGGCTGTCGAGCAAGCGGGCAAGCCCGGTTTGCGGATGCTTGATATGACGGGTCTTTCGGTTCGCCAGGCCGCTGCCTTTCTTCAGTTTGCCGGTATAACATGCAGGATTATGGGAAACGGTCGGGTGACTAAGCAATCGATCCGACCGGGAGAAAAGATAGCAACCAAAATGATCTGTCAGCTTGAATGCCGACCACCGTAGGAGAGAAAGCCATCACACTTGGAGAGCTGATTCAAAAGCTGCCCCAGGCTGAAAGCATCGGTCGCACCGACCTTGAGATCGAGACGATTGAATATGACTCACGTCTAGTGCGAAAGAACGCGCTGTTTTTTGCCGTCAAGGGCTTTGCGCATGACGGCTACGATTTTGTCGAGCAGGCGAAGGCAAACGGCGCCGTGGCGGTGATGGGAGAGCGAGAGGGCTGCGATGCTATAGAAAACCATATACAAGTCCCCGACATTCGACAGGCCATGGCGGACGTTTCAGCCCGGTTTTACGGCGATCCCGGCCGCAAGCTGAAAGTCTGCGGTGTCACCGGCACTAATGGCAAGACAACGGTCTGCCATCTCATCAAACAAATCTTTGAAAAGCGAAATAAAACGACCGGTTTAGTCACCTCCGTTGTCTATGACACCGGCAAGGAAACGTTTCCGGCCGAACGGACCACGCCGGAGTCGCTCGACCTTCAGCGTCTGCTGTTTCTGATGAAACAGAACCACTGCGTCAATGCGGTTATCGAAGTGTCGTCACACGCTTTAGTGCTGAAGCGGGTCGAGAATATCAACTTCCGCGTGGCGGTATTTACCAACTTTACCCGCGACCACCTGGACTTTCACAAGACGATGGAGGCGTATCTCAGGGCCAAGGCTCTGTTGTTGGAGAAGTTAGAGGGTGATCAGAGTTATGCGGTGATCAATCTCGATGTGCCGGAGTTCCGAGACTTTTTTGGTGACCTGAAGTCATCCTACATGTCCTTCTCCCTCAGTGACACCGCTGCTGATGTATACTGCAGCAATTTCCACCTTGAAGCCGACCAGACGACACTTGACCTGGTCACCCCGATGGGCACACGGACAGTGACGTTTAAGTTGCCCGGCAGGTTCAACTTGACGAATGCCCTTGCCGCAGCAGCGGCAGGGCTAGCCTGCGGCATGGACCTTGATAATGTCGTCAGTGGCCTTGAGGCGGCCCAACCGGTTCCGGGTCGGTTCGAGGTAATCAGGATCGGGCAGCCGTTTGCCGTCTATATTGACTACGCCCACACACCGGATGCCATCGAGCGGTTGTGCCAATCGGTGCGGGAGATAACTGAGGGGAAGCTGCTGCTTCTTTTCGGCTGCGGCGGCAATCGGGATCGTGGCAAGCGTCCCCTCATGGGAAAAGCCGCCACAACCAAGGCAGACTTTGTGGTGGTTACTTCGGACAATCCGCGCGACGAGGAACCGGAGGCAATCCTTGAGGATATTGAACCCGGTCTGAAAAGCGGCAACTATGAGAGGCATGTCGATCGCCGCGACGCGATCAAAGCTATCCTGCAAAAGGCTCAGGCAGGCGACGTCGTTGTTCTGGCTGGCAAGGGCGCCGAGAAATACCAGGAAATCAAGGGTGTCAGGCATCCGTTTGACGATGTAAGTGAGGTCAAAGCCGCTTTGGCAGACCTCGGGTACGTATCTTCTGCAACGGGTAAAGGGAATTGATTAGTTTGCGTTTTGATCAACTGGCTGCGATAACCGGTGGAACACTGTATGACACCGGCAACGCCTCCAGATCGTTCCGGGGCGTTTCGATCGACAGCCGCTCCACGAAGGCCGACGAACTGTTTTTTGCCATCCGCGGCGTCAGGAACGACGGCCACGATTTTATCAACCAGGCGGTTCAAAAAGGCGCCAGCGGCATCGTTGCCGAACTCACTTACCCGAAACTGGACCATATCGGAGGCGACGTGGCGGTCGTTGCCGTCCATAACGGCCATGAAGCGATGATAAAATTGGCGAAAATGTATCGAGAGACCAGCCGGGCTCGCTTCGTTGCCATCACCGGCTCCAACGGCAAAACCACTACCAAGGAACTAGCCATCGGTCTGATCAACGCCGTCGAAGAGCACGCCTATTGCTCTCCCGGCAACCTGAACAACCTGTACGGCGCGCCGCTGGCCCTGTTTGCCATGCCTGCTGATACGGCGGTGGCGGTAATAGAACTGGGGATTTCGACACCGGGTGAGATGACCCGTCTGGCGGAAGTCGTTCATCCGAACGTCATTGTCATCACCAACGTCGGCCCCTCGCACTTGGAGTTTCTGGATTCCGTTGAAGCAGTGGCGCGGGCTAAACTGGAACTGGTGAAGGCGGCTTCTGAAAATGTGCCGGTGATCGTGAATGCCGATGACGCTGTTCTCATGGCCGAAGCGCGGAAGCTTCGCAGCAATCTCATTACTTTCGCGATTGATGGAAAAGCTGATTTTACTCCCAAATCAATTGAACGCGAGGATAAAGGAACCACTCTGGTCACGATTGACAGTCATACCTTCCGGCTCCCTCTGACGGGAAAGCACCAGGTGTACAACCTGTTGGCGGCATACGCAGCGTTTAGCGCCCTGGGCTTAACCTTTGAGAATTTTAACACACTTAATCTGTCGCTTGGCACCGCTCCGATGAGAGGACAGATCGTCCAAAAGAACAACATCACCTTTTTCGCCGACTGCTACAACGCCAATCCCGATTCCGTAAAGGCCGCTCTGCAAACATTTTTTGAGATGCCCGGGGGGAAACGGCGAATTGTTATCTTGGGCGACATGCTCGAATTGGGCGCCGGCGGTGCCGCCTATCATCGGGAAATAGGTCGCCTGCTCTCGAAGCACAGTTTTGATCTTGCTGTTTTCGTTGGCGACCTTTCAAAGCATACCATGAGGGAGGTTTTATCATCAGGTATGGAGAAACATAAAGTTAGACACTATGACAATTCACACGAATGTGCCCGTTCCATGGTGGAGTATTTTAGAGAGAACGACTTTGTCTTCGTTAAGGCCTCACGGGGCATTGGTCTGGAAGCGGTTATTGACGCCGTCGAGCAGATAGAGGAGGCGGACTGATGCTGTACCATCTGTTGTATCCTCTCACCGAGTACGTCTCCGGCTTCAACCTGTTCAAGTACATTACCTTCAGAACGGCCGGGGCAACCGTCACGGCCATCTTTATCTGCCTGATCCTCGGCCCGTTTTTTATTCGTCTTCTGAAGAAGTATCAGGTGAAAGAGAGAATCCGCGAGGAAGGCCCCGCCAGTCACCGGCAGAAGGCAGGAACGCCGACTATGGGCGGCCTGATCATTCTTGCCGGGATCATTATCCCCACCCTATTGTGGGCGGACCTGACCAACTTCTATGTTTTGATGCTGCTGCTGGCGACAGTCTGGCTGGGGTTGATCGGTTACATGGATGACTACTTGAAAGTCGTAAAAGGTCAACCCAAAGGAATGGTAGCCAGAAAGAAACTGGTCGGGCAGGTTCTGCTTGGCCTGCTGTTCGCCGTTATGCTCCAGCATTTTGCTCCCACCGACCAGTTCGACGGCACCACGGGGATCCCCTTCTTTAAGGACTACGTCCTCATACTTGGTTTTTTGTACATCCCCTTTGTCATTGTAGTCATCACCGGGGCGTCGAACGCCGTCAATCTCACCGACGGCCTTGACGGGCTGGCCATCGGCTTGTGCGGGATTTCCTTGTTTGCCTTTGGCGGTATCGCGTACGTCACCGGGCGACTCGACTTTTCCAACTACCTGCAGATCGAGTACCTTCCGGGCACCGGAGAACTGACCGTCTTCTGCGGGGCGGCGATTGGTTCCTGCCTCGGCTTCTTATGGTTCAACTCTCACCCGGCTGAAGTCTTCATGGGCGATACCGGCTCCCTCGCGCTGGGAGGCGCGCTTGGAGCGATGGCCATCATGCTCAAGAAAGAACTGCTTTTGGTCATTGTCGGCGGAGTTTTTGTAGTTGAAGTGCTGTCGGTAATTATTCAAGTTGTGTCGTACCGTTACCGCGGTGGCAAACGAGTGTTCAAGATGGCGCCCCTTCACCACCATTTTGAACTGTCCGGATGGTCGGAATCCAAGGTGGTCGTCCGCTTTTGGATCATCGGCGCCCTGTGCGCCCTGGTAACGCTGGCGACGTTGAAAGTACGATGACGGTTGAAGAACGGATAAAAAACAGACGGATCGGTATCGTCGGCATGGCCCGGTCCGGTATGGCGGTTGCCTATCTGGCCGTCAGCCGGGGAGGAAAACCGTTCGTATCCGATTCCGCCCGCGCCGAGTTGCTGACAAAGCAGAAGGAACGGCTGCAACGCGACGGCATCCCCTTTGAGACCGACGGCCACTCGGAGCGTTTGCTGCAGTGTGAATATCTGGTGCTATCTCCGGGAGTGCCGCCTGATCTTGAGATTTTACAGAGCGCCCGACAGAAAGGTCTTCCCATATTCTCTGAGCTGGAGTTTGCCTTCTGGGTATGCCGGGGCAAAGTCATCGGTGTGACCGGCTCCAACGGCAAAACCACCACCACCACCCTGATTGGTGAAATATTCTCCGCCGCCGGTTACGATACCTTTGTCTGCGGTAACATCGGTCGACCCTTCAGTGAGGTCGTTCATAAGATTGGCGAAGATGGCATCGCGGTCGTGGAAGTCTCCACCTTTCAGCTTGAGGCCATAGCCGACTTCAAGCCACACGTAGCACTTATTCTGAATCTGACTGCCGACCACCTGGACCGCCACGGCAGCTTTGATAAGTACAAAACCCTCAAGTATCGCATCACCGAAAACCAAACCACCGACGACTTTCTGGTCCTGAACCTGGACGACCACGAAATTATGAGTGACAATATCACTACTAATGCCCGGAAGGTGTTCTTTACTACCACAGATGCTGCCGACGTCGGAGCCTTTGCCAGGGACGGCTGCCTTTACGGGAAGTCCAACCAGGAGGAATCGCGTATTATCAGATGTAGTGACATTCTCATTCCCGGTCCGCACAACCTTCAGAATGCCACCGCCTCGATCTGTGTCGCCGCTCTGTTTGACGTTCCCGCGCCGACAATTGAAAAGGTGCTGCGCAGTTTTCCGGGCGTTGAGCATCGTCTGGAAAGCGTTGGTCGGGTTGCCGGCGTAAGTTTTGTCAACGACTCCAAGGCTACCAATGTCGATTCCGTCTGCTGGGCGCTGCGGTCCATAGACACGCCCATTTATCTCATTGCTGGTGGGCGCGACAAAGGAAACGACTACCGGCCGCTTATTGAGTACGGCAAGAACAAGGTAAAAGGCTTAGTCGTCATTGGTGAAGCCAAAGAGAAGATATTCAATGCGCTGGGCGGGGCCTTCCCCGTCCAGTTTGCCGATTCGCTGGAGGAGGCGGTACACAAGAGTTTTAACCTGGCCCACCCCGGAGAGACCATTTTGCTCTCACCCGGCTGCGCCAGCTTTGATATGTTTGATAACTTTGAACATCGCGGCCACGTTTTCAAGGCTACGGTAGCAAACTTAAGAAATGGCGCCCATAAGAACCAGACGGTATCCAACTAAGCGGAGAATCGACGAGAGACTCCTGCTGGTCTACCTCATCACACTCGTGGCGGGGTTAGTGATGATCTATTCTACCTCTTCAATGCTGGCTGAAGCCAGATTCGGATCACATCTGCATTTCCTGTGGCACCAGGCCCTGTGGGCAGTGTTGTCCCTGGCGGCCATAGCGGTGATCTGCAAACTTGACCTGGCAAAAGCTGCCCTCTATTCACCGCTAGCGTTTTTAGGGATGCTTATTGCGTTAGGCGTGGTCTTCCTGATGCCCGAGCGCAACGGCGCCCATCGCTGGCTGGAAATCGGTCCTATGACCATCCAGCCCTCGGAGTTGTTTAAGTTCGTGATGGTTTTTTTCCTTGCGTTCTCTCTTTCCAACCAGAAGCGAAACATTGGCGACACCCGACAACTGCTGCGGCGCTATGCCCCTCTGCTTGGAACCGGACTGGTGCTGATCCTGCTGGAACCTGACCTGGGCACGACGATCGTGGCCTTTACGACTGCTCTGGGTATATTTTACCTGGCCGGGGCGCGCGTGAAGCATCTCGCGATGGCCCTGGTGCCGTCGATAGGGGCAGCGGCATTCTTTGTCTTTGTTTTAGGATATAAAAAGGCTCGCGTGCTGGATTACCTGGCATCGGTGTTGGATCCCCTTCAGGGAAGTTACCAGGCCCGGCAGGCGGCGCTCACGCTGGGAGCGGGTGGTATCTTTGGAACCGGGCTGGGTGACGGACGCCAGAAGTTGTTTTTCCTGCCTTACCCGCACACCGATTTTGCCTTTGCCGCGATGGGGGAAGAGATCGGATTGATCGGCCTGTTGGCGGTACTGACGTGCCTCTTCTATATTCTCTGGCGCGGGCTGAAAATTGCATCTGCGCAGCCGGACAGGTTCGGCTATCTGCTGGCCTCAGGTATGACGCTGTCGCTGTTTGTCAACTGTGCCGTCAACATCGGGGTGGTGACCTGTCTCCTTCCGGTGACCGGACTGCCGCTGCCGTTTTTCTCCTATGGCGGCTCCTCCCTGTTAGTCTCGAGCGTGGCAGTTGGGGTGCTGCTGAACCTGTCAAGAAGGATAGCGAAATGAGTGTGGGAACCGAGACGGCCAGGATCGTTTTTGCCGGAGGCGGCACCGGAGGGCATCTGTTCCCGGCCATCGCAATCGCCGACAGGATCACGGAGCTTGTGCAGAACAAGATGACGGTCGACATCGCTTTTGTCGGTACAAAAAGAGGCCTGGAGTACAGGATGCGGGAGTCGCTCGGCTATCCGCTGCATCTTATCAACGTCCGCGGCATCGCCCGCTCGCTTGCGTTTAAGAATTTGCTGGTACCATTCATCCTGATAGGAGCGCTGGTGCAGTCCATGCTGCTGTTGCGGAAGTTGTCCCCTGACGTTGTGGTGGGAACCGGAGGGTATGTATCCTGGCCGGTTCTCAAAGTTGCAGCGTTCAGAAAGATTGTCAGTGTCCTTCAGGAACAGAATTCATTTCCGGGGATAACCACACGCCGGCTGGCTCAGCGGGCGGAACGAATCTATCTCGGTTTCGAGAGAGCGCGAGAACACCTCCGAACTAAAGGCAAGATCATTGTCACCGGCAACCCGGTGCGGGCGTCGGTGATGAATGGAAGCCGGGCGGAGGCAGTAAAAGCATTCGGTCTTGATCCCGAAAAGAAAACAATCCTGGTTTTGGGCGGAAGTCAGGGAGCACGTACGGTAAACAACGCCGTGCTAAACAGCCTTGAAAAAGCGCAACTGCCCGCCGAGTATCAACTTTTGTGGCAAACGGGAAAAAGGGACTACAAGGAGGTGGCCGCCCGTCAGGGCCGGGCCTTGACGGCACGAGCGGGCAGAAAGGTAACCGACTGCGCCCTTTTTCCCTTTGCCGATAGAATGGACCTGGTGTACGCCGCCGCGGACCTGGCTATAGCCCGCGCCGGGGCTTTGACGCTGGCGGAACTGGTCTCATGCGGCCTGCCGTCGATTCTCATTCCCTATCCATACGCAGCCGGGGATCACCAGAGGAAAAACGCCGCTGACCTTGTTGCCCGGAAGATGGCCGTGGTCATCGATGAGAAGGACTTGGATGCCGTTGATCTGCTCGATGAGGCGGTAGCGCTTCACCGGTCAGAGCGCTTTCAACAGATGAAACGGACAATTACTGAATGGAACCAAGACAGGAGACCGGCGGCCGATGTCATCGCGGAGGACATTGTCAATCTCATCTGCGAAGTAAGAAAGGTTGGACGTTAGTGGTGCCGGGGACTTCCACGCTTAAAGAGAAGATCAAGCGCTTTAGATGTGACAAGATGATGTTTGGAAAAGTAAAAAAGCTGTACTTTGTCGGTATCGGTGGCGCCGGAATGTCCGGCATTGCCGAAATCCTTTACAACCTCGGCTACCATATCGAGGGTTCCGACCACTCCTCAAGCGAAGTTACAGACTATCTTCAGTCCCTGGGGATGACCATCCACAGTGAGCACCGGGCCGACAACCTTCAGAATATGGACGTAGTGGTCATTTCCTCCGCCGTTGGTGAGGACAATCCCGAGGTTGTCGAGGCTCGACAGCAAGGCATCCCGGTGATCAAACGGGCGGAGATGCTGGGTGAGCTGATGCGGCTGAAGTTCTCCATCGGCGTATCCGGTACGCACGGCAAGACGACGACCACTTCAATGATCGGCAAGATCCTTCAGCACGGCCATTACCAGCCGACGCTTATCGTCGGTGGAGTCGTGGCTGAATTGGGCACCGGCGCTTCTTTAGGGAAGGGCGATTACCTGGTGGCGGAAGCTGATGAATATGACCGCTCCTTTCTGTCGATGTTTCCCACCATGGCGGTGGTAACCAACCTTGAAGGCGACCACCTGGACTGCTATGCCGACATGGATGACCTGATCAATTCGTTTTTGACCTACATGAACCGTGTACCGTTTTATGGCTCGGTGGTTATTTCTGCCGATGACAAGCGTCTGTCGGCGCTGCAACCAAAAATAACCCGCCATTATGTAACCTTCGGCTTTTCCGGTGACGCTGACTATCGCGCAGTAGAGGTCAGTTTGGAGCCGGGCCGCTCGACTTTTTCGGTCTACCATCATGAGGACCTTCTGGGCGAGATTATTCTGCGTGCACCGGGCAGACACAACATTGCCAACGCCCTGGCCGCGGTGGCTGCCTGCCGTGAACTGGAGGTGCCGTTTACCGCCATCGCTGAGGGCCTGCTCGATTTCAGCGGCGTCGAACGGCGCTTTGAGATTGTCGGGGAGATCAACGGCATCATGGTGGTTGACGACTACGCCCACCACCCCACCGAAATCACGGCCACCCTCAAGGCGGCCAAGGAGGTGTACAACCGGCGGGTGATCGTTGTCTACCAGCCGCATCTGTACAGCCGCACGCGTGATTTCACCAGTGAGTTCGCAGAGGCGCTCTCTATGGCCGACAAGTGCCTGCTGGTGGATATCTACCCCGCCCGCGAGAAGCCGATTGAGGGCATCACGTCGGAGGTAATCATGCGGCAGGCCCACGGCAAGGGTATTGGTGATTTTCAATACGTCGGCTCGAAAGATAACGCTCCTGAGGAAGTTGCAAAGATTGCTCGGCCAGGCGATATCGTCATCATTATGGGAGCCGGTTCCATAACTCGCATAAAAAGACAATTGCTTCAAGCGCTGGAAAAGAAATGAACGTGTCCCTTAAAAGAACGAAATTGTTTTTCGCCTTTGGGGTGGTGATTGTCGCCGTATCGGTTGCAGTCGTCAACTTTACTAATGTCTGCCGCCTTGAGGCGGTGACGCTCAATGGCGAACCGATCAACGATTGGTCCGGCCGTTTCGATATGCTCCATGAAAAATCACTGTTCCGCCAGCCGCTTGACAGCCTGGCGCAGGTTGTCCTGGCCGAGGAGGGCACGTTCAAGGTTGACATCTCATGTTCCTGGCCGCACACCCTGAACATCAGGACCAATGCCTTCTCTCCTACCTGTTTTCTGCTGGACAAAACGTCGGGCCGACTCTACGGTCTTGAGGAAAACGGGCGCATCGTTCCGCTTCAGAACGCCGTCACCGACTGGGAACGACCTGTTCTTACCGGCGTCAAAAGCGGTCGGTGGTTCGGCTATTGTCGGGACGGGCGGGTTAAAGTTGTCGTCGATCAATTGGAAAGGCTTCGCAAAAGTAATCTCAACCTGTTCCGGCTGATCGATGAGATTGATTTTGAAACGACGGATTATGTTCAGGTTTCCGTATCGGGACTGCCCTATCGGCTGAAGGCTCGTCCCGAACGTCTTGCCAAGGACCTTGACAGATTCATCGAATTTGTTACAAAGTTCGATCCGGATTTGGACGGGGTCAGGCATCTTGATCTGCGCTTTGACAATATGATTATCTGCGCCCGTGGGAAAAACTGAGATGGCTTCTGAAAACATCATTGCTGTGGTTGATATCGGAACCACCAAAATCGTGGCTCTGGTCGGTGAGATAGATGAAGAGGGGCGGATTTACGTCATCGGGCACGGCGAGTCACCTGCCGAGGGTCTTCGCCGAGGCGTGGTTGTCGACATGGAAAAAACCGTCACCTCGATACAAAAAGCCGTCAAGGATGCCGCGCTAATCTCCGGGACTGAAATCGACCGGGTGACGGTCGGCATCGCCGGTGAACATATTCGGTCGATAAACAGCCACGGCGTGGTGGCCGTCAACCGATCCGACAACGAAATAACGTCCGCCGATGTGAAACGGGCGATTGAAGCCGCCAAAACGGTGGCCATCCCGGTCGACCGGGAGATTATCCATGTTGTTCCGCAGCAGTTCTCAGTTGACGACCAGACTGGTATTAAAGACCCGGTGGGCATGTCGGGCGTCCGGCTCGAAGTGGAAGCGCATATCGTGACGGCGTCGGTGACGACGGCCAAAAACATTTTTCGCGCTCTCGAACGGTGTCGGCTTGAGGTTGACCATATCGTGCTGGAAGCACTGGCGCTGTCGGAGGTGATTCTTTCGGAGAACGAGTTGGATATGGGTGTAATCGTCGTCGATCTCGGCGGTGATATTACCAATATCTCCGTTTTCTACGACGGCGCTATCCGGCATACGGCGGTGGTGTCGCTGGGGGCGAAAAACGTCACCAGCGATATAGCCATTGGGCTGCGTACAACCGTCGACCACGCCGAGGCGCTCAAGCTGAGCCACGGAGCGGCCCTGGCCTCGCTGGTGGACCCGGAGGAGATGATCGCCGTGCGGAGCGCTTCCGGACGTGAGACGAAGGAAATCTCGCGCAGCGTGCTGGCTTCGATCATTGAGCCGCGCATGGAGGAGATTTTATCTCTGGTCATACGGGAACTCAAGCGAACCGGCGTCGGGGACGTGCTCGCCGCCGGCGTCGTCTTGACCGGCGGCGGGGCGCTCCTGTCGGGTACGGTTGAGTTGGCCGAGCAGATGTTTGACATGTCGGTCAGGACAGCTCCGATCAGGGGAATCGAACACACCCCTGATGAACTGAGCTCAGTGCGCTATGCCACCGCTCACGGGCTGTTGGTGTATGGTTTCACCAACGAACCGGTGGTAGGCGGGAAAATTGGCACGGGGCGGAGGCTGATAAAAAAACTTGAAAATTGGATTTCAAGACAGTTCTAATGAATAAATGTTCGATTGATAAATGTTCATGGAGGAACCGGATATGTCGGAGCAGAAACACAGTTTCAAGTTCGCCGACGATTTTGTCGGCTATGCCAACATCAAGGTAGTTGGTGTCGGTGGCGCGGGCGGGAATGCCATTAACCGGATGATTGAAGCCGGCCTGAAGGGGGTGGAGTTCATTGCCGTTAACACCGACGCCCAGGTGCTCGATCAAAACCGAGCCGACAAAAAGGTTCAAATCGGTCGCGAGCTGACTGGAGGTCTTGGCGCCGGCGCCAATCCGGAGATTGGAAAGCAGGCTATCGAGGAAAACCGCCCGGAGGTGGCCCAGGAAATCAGCAAACCCAACTTAGTTTTTATCACAGCTGGGATGGGCGGCGGCACCGGCACCGGCGCCTCGCCGGTGATAGCTGAAATTGCCAAAGCCGCCGGGGCGTTGACCGTGGCCATCGTGACTAGGCCGTTTCGATTCGAAGGGGCGCAGAGAACGAAACGAGCCGACCAGGGACTGGTGGAACTGAGGGACAAAGTTGACACCCTGATTACCATACCGAACGAACGGCTGCTGGAAATCGTCGACAAAAAAACAACCCTCAATGCCGCCTTTGCCACCGCCGACGATGTTTTGCATCAGGCCACAAAAGGAATCTCCGACCTCATCACCATCCCTGGCTTGATCAACTGCGACTTTGCCGACGTCCGTACGGTGATGCTTGAGAGGGGGGATGCGCTGATGGGCACCGGGCTTGGCACCGGGGAAGACAAGGCGATCGACGCCGCCAAAGCAGCTATCTCTTCGCCTCTGCTTGAGGATGTCTCCATCAGCGGCGCCAAGGGAGTCCTCATTAATGTCACTGGCGGCGAAAACATGACGCTTTTTGATGTCAACACTGCGACCTCGCTTGTTTACGAAGCCGCCGGTAACGATGCCAACATTATTTTCGGCGCCGTTATCGATCCCGACATGGATGACCAGATGCGCGTGACGGTCATCGCCACCGGCTTTTCCACAAAGGAGGTGCGCGTCAGCGTGCAGGAAGAGAAAGTGCCGGTGTCTACTGTGGCCAAACCGATTTCGCTCTTTCCTGAGCACAGCTTCCCTGCCCCCAAACAGACACCGCCAGTAGCGGAACCTATCGAGACTGCTGCTGAAAGCATGGCACAACCTGCGCCGAATGCGGAGCTTGACGACGGGAACGGCAACGGCACCGATGCCAGAAGCCGGGTACCGCTTTTTTCAGAGGATGACCGCACCATACCGGCTTATATCAGACGCCTGGACGACAAGTAGTTTGTAGGGCAGAAGCCCTTGTGCTTCTGCCATTGACTGGTTTTCTGTGGGCGGCAGATGTCCACATCTGCCCCATTTGCGCGTGGGGGACGTCCCCGTCCACCGCCAAAAGCGTCATTCCTGCGAAAGCAGGAATCCAGCCTTGTAGGTCAAATCCCCCTGCGGTTTTGACAACTAACTTACCGCGTGAAAATAATGTTGACAATAAAGCCCAAACAGACCAATCCAATGACATAGATAGACATCAAATATGAAAACAGCAACGGATGTTCACTCGCCGCACCATCCTTAAAATCCTTTATATTCATCTTCAACCCAAAAAACACAACCGACGTATAGGTCATGGCTTGCAATGCTATCAGCATGACCCTTCTCACTGGCATCTTATCTAAAAACCTGATCCTGTAAACACTGTTGCTGAGCTTTTCATATACCCACAGATTGACAAACGAAAACAAGAGCCAAAACCCGATAGTCCACAAAAAGACGCGCTCCTTGCTGTAACCATAATTCCACCACCAATCTTGGAAGGTATCGGCAACGTACCAGCTAAGCCCTCCCCTGTGCCGCGCCTTGAACCGACGGTACTGAACATCTACAATTTCATAGCTGTCCATGAAGCCGTCATTCTCGAGCTTTTTCAGCACTTGTTCGTAGATGCTACATCGTTGGTCGTAGGTTGGATATATGATGGTGTCAACAATCTTACGCACGATAGTGTCAATAACACCAAGCGATTCTTTATAAGTAGTATCTGCTTCTCCAGTAGGTTCTTGGACCGTATCTTCAGGAAAACTCAACTCAAATAGATTCATATTTAGTTTGACCTTGCTGATATCGGTTCCTTCAAGGGCAATTCGGCACTTGGTGTCTTTGCTAGGCGGGAGACAGTATGTGAAGTCTATTTCGCTAGTGATCTCAGTCACATTCCTGAAATCCAGGCTATCAGGCAACTTTGTTTTCCAGACGTCCACTTTGCCTTGAAACCGCGCCATTCGAAAGTCGGCCCAAGAGCCAAAGGTCGCCCAGGTAAAACCAGCCGTGTAATCAAAGGTCGCCAAGACAAAATCAGCCGTGTCCTCAAAGGTCGCCCGGCGAAAATCAGCCGTGTCCTCAAAGGTCGCCATGACAAAATCAGCCGTGGAATGAAAGGTTACCCCGAAAAAAAAGGCCGCGGAATCAAAGGTCGCCCAGCTAAAATCAGCCGTGGAATGAAAGGTTGCGTCGAGAAAAAAAGCCTCGGAATCAAAGGTCGCCCTGCTAAAACCAGCCGTGCCCTCAAAGGTCGCCACGCGAAAATCAGCCGTGGAATGAAACTTTGCGAAGATAAAATCAGCCGTGGAATCAAATCGCGTGGAAATGAAACGGACCGAGTAATGAAAGATTACCCGTGGCCACAACTTACGAAACGGGGAAGAAGTAGAGTCAATCTCTACTCCTTTGAGAGTATCCTGTATCTGCCGCTTCCAGAATCCTACATTGACAGGCTCGCTGATTGTATCGTTAGAAAAATCAATCGTGTTGGCTGTTTCAGATGAAGAGGTCTGGATTCCTGCATCCGCAGGAATGACAGAGTTGACCTTCTGGGCTGCTGCACTTACAGGAAGAAGACTGGAGCAGATAAGGATAAATGCCGTCAAGCATATGGATAATCGAGTCATTGCTGCTATTCGTTTCACATTTGGCTACAAACAGTTATGGATCATTGCTTGTTTAACCCAATATTTTGCGTTTGTCAAGCTGTAGCTCAAATTCGTGCACGGCGGACGTCCCGAGGCTGTCCCAGATGGAGTCGGCGCACGAGGATAGGGTGTCTCATAAGTACCGTAGAGGAAAACAAGCGGGGTTGTCATTCCTGTGAAAACAGGAATCCATCTTTTTGTCATTTCCAGCTAACCATCCGGAGTGTGTTGGTAGACAAAGAATTACTTTTTCTGGATTCCCGCTTTCGCGGGAATGACGAGGCGACACTCTTTTTCTCATTCCGTACTTGTGGGACAACCTCAGGACGTACGCCGACCACGGAATTTCTTTATTTATGAAAGCGAAATGGTATCAAGAGTACAAGCGCCCCAAAGCCGGTTACGATAAACCCAAGAAACGAGAACCGCGGGCATAAAAAAATACGCCATCTAGGGATCGAACCTAGGACCCGCTGATTAAGAGTCAGCTGCTCTACCAACTGAGCTAATGGCGCACTGGTAAGCTAAACTTATTGCTTCTAAGCTATCGAAGTTCGACAGCTACCACCAAATATAGATTGTCACCCCAAGAATGCAAGCAAATTCAGCGTCTTATACCAGGTCGCATTCAAAATGGTATAATCGCTTATGTCCTAAACCAACAACCGGATATGCCGGATACTGAATTTACACAATTACCTTGACAAGAGGACCGCGCGGGCGCAATTGTAACCCAAAAACCGCTTGAAAACCTAAGTGGTTCGTCTTACCTTCCCGCTTGAAATGGCCGAGTCCTGTGAGGTCACAACTGGTAATGGCGGCAGAGAAAAGGCAATAAAAGGCCCCCCTTTTGCAAACTGGAAGGAAAGAAGGATGCATTTTGATCTTTTGAGCGACAGGGATATGAAGGCAATCGACGCGTTGATCGACGCCTACGGTGGAGCGAAAACCATAAACGACAAGGTCAGCGCCATGAGAGATTACCAGACCAGAAAAAAGATCGCCGGCGATAAGGGTTATGGGGAAATGCTCAAGCAGGCTGAAGAGTATACTAAGGATTTCTCCGGGGTTGAGGATTATATATCCCAAGAGGGAATCAAAGTTACCAAAAAGGGTGTCTGCACCACTCAGGTTTCCGGTTTCCAGGGGAGCCGGGTGACCCTTGACTGCTTGCGTCGAATTGCCCAAAAGCCGGATATACTCTTTCCCACTGAGATGATCTCGGTTGTCGCTCTTACGGAGCATTACGTTTACAGCGGTGATCTGCTGGCAACCCTGGCGATAGCTGAGAACATCTTAGGGGCCAGCAAATTCTGTTCGACAAATTTGATCGGCATCCCCCTGCCTGAAGAACGATTCGCCAAAGTTGAAAAGGTCACAGGTGAGACATTCGATCGACGTGATATAGGTGAGGGGCTGAGCCAGTTGTTCCTCAAGAATATGGGGACGCCCTTCGGGAATCTTGGAGGCGTCGAAGTTGGTGATAACAATCACCTGGTCTACCTTGACGGAGTCACACGGGCGGCGTTTGAGACCGGCGCCAATTTTTTCCTTAATCCGAGCTGGTCAACTATCGTGGCTGCGTGCTACTATGGCAGGGAAATTCCGGCGATTAGCTTTAAGATTTCGATGCTTCTGTCCACTCAGAACGCTATCCAATTCAGAATGTTGATGAACATTTTCAAAGCGTATCTACGCGACGACGGTACGACGCCAATATATGAGATCAATATCGGTAACGCGGCCAGCCCGGAAACCTTTATGCAGTGCGCCAGAGAGCTTAAAGCATCTGGCCTGCCGGAGATTTTGTTGGCTGCGCATCTGAGGATCAATCCCGACCTGGGGATGGAAGGTTTTGACTGGACCGAAAACGCGCACAAGGTGCTTGATGGCGGCTGTGACATAACCATCAAGTATGAGAGTGACGGAACGTCGCGCCCCTATGACACTATGGAGGCATATTTCCTTTCCGACGAAGAGCGGGACGAAAAAGCAGAACTAATCGGCGATGTGATCTACCATAAGTGTATCCGCTGTGATAAGGACGCCAAGGAGATTATGCGTCGCGGCCATGAAGTCAGGTTTGCACAAATTGCATACAAGTCGTAGGAATAAAGTATGAACGATCGAATCAAACAGTGGGACGGCACGGTCTATCCAGAGATGATCCGGGGTCTGCCGGAGATTGATATCCAGGTAGAGGGCGTCCGCGGCTGGTTGCTGCAAGGTGGTGATAAGCAGGTCGTCTTTTTTGATATCCAACCGGTTGGAGAGATTCCGCCGCATTCGCATTGCGCCCAGTGGGGGATAATGCTCGAAGGCGAGATGTCGTTGACCATCGACGGAGATACAAAGGTCTATCGAAAAGGTGACTGGTATTATATCCCGGAAGGCGCGGTGCACTCGGCCAACTTTCTCTCACGGGTAAACGTCATAGATGTTTTTGATGCCCCCGATCGCTACAAAACCAAATAGCATCGCGGGTGGATTCTTCTTCAAATGGAACCTCACATGCTTTGGGTGGCACCCTCAAACTCTTTTTGGGGGTGCCTATGACAGTTACCATCAATCATCCCCAAACAAAGTTTGGGAATGCCACCCGCTACCATAAAGGAGGATGCAAACAATGCGCTTACTGTTAATCGGTTTTGGAACTGTCGGGCAGGGGCTCGCCGAGTTACTCATCAATAAGAAGAAAGAGTTGCTCGATGAATATGACTTGAAACCCCGAGTCGTGGGCATTTCGGACATGCTCAAGGGAAGTGTGTACAAAGCCGATGGCATTGACTTGCACAAAGCCCTGGAGATAGCAAAGTCGGACGGTAATATTTCCGGGTTACCCGACAAATACGAGGGCGATGCTCTCAGCATGATTAAGATGGCTGACGCCGACATGATGGTGGAGGCGACGTATACCGACATCAAAACGGCTGAACCGGCAACCTCGCACATCCGCACCGCCCTTGAGAAAGGGATGCATGTGACCACGACCAACAAGGGTCCTACGGCTTTGTATTTCCATGAGCTATCAAAGCTTGCCAGAGATAAGGGCGTAAAGTTCCTTTATGAGGGAACGGTGATGAGCGGCACGCCGCTTTTGAACCTGATCAGGGAAACACTCGCCGGCTGCTCCATTTCCGAAATCAAGGGCATCCTTAACGGGACGACAAACTATATCCTCAGTCAAATGGAAGAAGGGCACGCCTATGAGAATGTTCTCAAAAAGGCACAGGAACTTGGTTACGCCGAAGCTGTCCCTGATGCCGATGTCCTGGGCTGGGATGCCCTGGCAAAAGTAACCATCCTGGCCAACGCCGTGTTCGGGGCCATAAGCAAGCCGGATGATTTCCCCTGCAAGGGGATTACCGACATTACCGTCGATGCCATCGCCGAAGCGAAATCGCGCGGCAAACGCTTCAAGCTGATCGGCAGGGTCTGGCGCGAAGGCAACCAGGTCAAGGGAAGCGTGTCACCCGAGGAGGTGGATATGACGCATCCTTTGGCCGGAATCATGGGCGCCACTAACGCCGTCACAATCTCGACGGACGCTCTTGGCGACGTCACAATAGTCGGGCCGGGCGCCGGACGAGCTGAAACTGGTTACAGCGTCCTGGTCGACATCATCCATGTAGGAGGAAAACGATGAAGATGCTGCTTGACGGTCGGTGGGTCGACCGCGATGAAAAAATAGATGTGCTTGACCCTTTTGACAATTCCGTCATTGACACGGTTCCCAAGGGAACAAAGGCAGATGTAGAGATTGCTCTCGCGGCCGCCGCCAAAGGCTTTGAGGTCACCAAGCGGATGACGGTCTATGACAGGGCGCAGATTCTGTACAAGGCCGCCGGAATAATCTCGGACAATCTTGAAGAGTTTGCTACCGTGATCGCCAGGGAAGGATCGAAGACGATCAACGAGGCCAGGAAAGAAGCATCACGCTGCGTCAACACCCTGACCTGTTCCGCCGAAGAGGCCAAACGGATTTTAGGTGAGACGATTCCGTTCGATTCTTTTCCCGGCGGTGAAAAGCGGCGTGGCTATTACTATCGTTTCCCTATAGGCGTGGTGCTGGCGATCACCCCCTTCAACGACCCGTTGAACCTGGTGGCTCACAAACTGGGACCGGCCATTGCCGCAGGTAATTCCGTCATTCTAAAACCCGCCACGGTCACCCCGCTGTCTGCGATAAAACTGGTTGAGGCTTTGCTTGAAGCGGGGCTGCCGCCGATGGCGATTCAAGTCATCACCGGTTACGGCTCTAAGATCGGCGACCCGTTGGTAGCGGATGAGCGAGTGCGAATGATCTCTTTCACCGGTGGCGTGGAGGCGGGCAAGCATATTGCCTCGCGCGCGGGAATTAAAAAGATCGGCATGGAACTCGGTTCCGACTCACCGGTAATCGTGTGGAAAGACGCCGACCTTGAGTTGGCCGTGGAATCGTGCGTCTCCGGCGCCTTCTGGGCGGCGGGGCAAAACTGTATCGGGGTACAGCGGCTGCTGGTTCACCGCGACATTTATGATGAGTTTAAGACAAAGTTTGTCGAGCGAACAAGGCAGTACAAGATCGGCGACAAGCTCAAAGAAGAGACCGACATGGGGCCGATGATCACCGAGACGGAAGCCAAACGGGTGGAGAAGTGGGTCAAGGAAGCGGTCGAGAAAGGCGCCGCTGTCCTCACCGGCGGCAAGAGAGAAGGCGCTTTATTTGAGCCCACGGTGTTGGAAAAGGTGCCGTCTAATGCTACGATTCATTATGAGGAGGTGTTCGGCCCGACGGTGAATCTGTATCCCGTTGACGATCTTGACAAGGCGATCAAAGAGGCCAATTCACTTCCTTACGGCCTTCTGGCGGCTATCTTTACGAGCAATGTCAACGTTGCCTTCAAGGCTGCCTACGAACTTGACTGCGGCGGCGTGATAATTAACGATTCCACTGATTACCGTCTCGACTCGATGCCTTTCGGCGGCGTCAAATACTCCGGTCTCGGTCGGGAAGGTCTGAAGTTCTCACTGCAGGAGATGACGGAACCGAAGGTGGTCTGTTTTCATCTTCCGGGAATCTGATTGACTTAACGCGGCCGGGCTGTTTGACGGCCCGGCCAGGTGTATCAAAAACTCCGTGCTCATGACGTTGCCCACGTGAGGGGAGCGCCCATTGAAAGTTTGTCGCTAACGAAAAAACGTCTTGTTTCGTTTTATCGTACGATGTATAGATACGACAGTCTGGGGACCAAGAAGCCGGCAAACATTGAGAGGTCGAGTATTTGACAGCCAGCCCACTGAGAAGGTGACGCATAGTGTACGCTCAAGCCCTCGGACAAAAAGAAATCGTATACTGAGAGATTGACCAATAAAGACCAAAGAAAGGGTTCGTCGTGAGTAAAACAAAGAGAATAGTTATCGCCGGAGGGGCTGGACTTTGTCTGGCCTTTGCTCGTGTTGTAGCTGTCGGCCTAAAGTTGGATCCAGGTGAACTTGGTGATTGGCTCTTCCAAGCCCTTCAGGGAAGTCTATTGCTGGCAGTCCCGGTGGTAGTGATAGTGACCATATTTGCCTTCACCATGTTTAAGTCTGAAAACACTCCCAAGCGTTTATTTAGGGACTGCCTGTTGGTGCCAGCCATCTTAATGAACTTTTTCCCGGCCGCTTCCATCTCCCCTGGGCAGCAAGATGAGGGGCTTCCTGTTTTAAGGAATGAAATCAAGGACTTTGACGCCGACCAGATAGGGGGGCTCTTCGGAGGGATGGGGACATTGGCACTGGCGCCAGTCTATGCACAGGATACTATTGACTTGCGGGATACGTTACTCGATACAAGTCACGTCAGAACCAGACCTTACCTGGGCGGTCTCAATATAGAGGTCATCAAGAAGTCGGATATCGAAAAAGGTCCGTTTGATTACGCTCTTCAAATGATAGGCAGGCGGACATCGTTGAAACCATACGCTTATATCGTCGGTAAGACCACTGACTCGGCCCGTGCCATATCCCTGGCCGGACAGTTGAGGGAGATTCCGCAAGTTGGTGAGGATATTTCGCTCTTTAGATTTGACGGTCAAGACGAGATATACATTAGAGTCGGATCACGCGGTACCTTAGGACAAATAGTGGCTGTTGAGGAATCCCTCAAGAGAGAACTCCGGCATGACAGCTTGGACGTGGATACCAGGTATATAAAATCTGTGCTCCACGGTCAGATTGTCGATTTGAGAAAGCTGAGAAAGCGTTAGATGAGATAGCCAATAATCGGCAAGAGTCGGAGACTCCTGCCCTACGATTTGTTGCGTCACAATTAGAAAACAATATCACCCGCTATTCGCCGATGATCTTGATAATGACCCGCTTGCGGCGCCGACCGTCGAACTCAGCGTAGTACACCTGCTGCCAGGGACCAAAGTCGATCTTGCCGTCAGTGACCGGCAGCATTACCTGAGAACCGATAAGGAGATTCTTCAGATGGGCATCGCCGTTATCTTCGCCGGTGCGGTGGTGACGATAGTCCGGTCCGAACGGAGCCAGTTTGTCGGCCCAATCGTCTATGTCGGCGATCAGTCCGGACTCGGCATCATTTATATACACTCCAGCCGTAATGTGCATGGCCGATACGAGCACAAGCCCTTCTTTGATCTTGCTTTTCTCAACCGCTTTCTCAACGTCGGCGGTGATATTGATATAGTCCCGCCTCTTAGAGGTATTGAACGTGAGAAACTCTCGATGGCTTTTCATGCCATTTGCCTAAGCGTCGTCAGATGAGGTAGGGCAGGTGTCCCTGACACCCGCCAATCTACCAGACAACCTATTCAGTCTTGTCAATCCAGGCTTCTACTGAATATTTGTCGACCAGTTCAGCCTTAAGCACCTTGGCCTCTTGCAGCGTCGCAAGCCCGCCAACACGCACCCGATAATACGTTTGGCCGTCGACCACAGTGGTGATCAGATAGGGGCTGTAGCCGCGCGCGGTATACTTCTCCACCAGGTATTGAGCGTATTCCAGCGATTCGCAAGCGGCCACCTGCACTACATACCCCGCCGCTTCCTCCTCTTGGGGTACGAATTCCGGCTCTTCGCTGGGAATCGCTCCGACATCCATACCGGCAGCGGCGTACTCCGCGGTATCCTCAGGCGTTAATCCAGCTTCGGCGGCAGTATCAACCGCCTCCTGCTGCATCATCTCCTGCTCCAGCCGGGCAGCTTCTTCCTTCTTGCGGGAACAACTCACTACCAACAACGCGAAAATACCGAGGAAGGCCAATAACTTCCATGCGTTCATCTTACCTCCAAACCACGCAGAAATAACGAGGCGCTATTTTTCAATTTTCTCTATCGCTCTCTCAACCGGCGACTTCGGTGTATATAAACATCAGGAGGTAATATGTTGTCAACTAAAAGCGGAGCGAATTTTCAAAATTCTATGGTTGAATAGTGTATAACAATTGCATAAACTGTACTACCGCTAAGGACTACAGATGCGTGTACACGAAAACATACTTGAGCTCATAGGAAGGACGCCGCTGGTTAGGTTAAAAACCGGTATTCCGCCCGGCGGCCCCAAGGCGTTTGTAAAACTGGAGTTTTTCAACCCGACCGGTTCGCTGAAAGACCGGATGGTGTACCATATCATTAAAAAGGCAGTAGCCGAAGGCCGCCTGAAACCGGGCGGCACGGTTATCGACAATACCTCGGGGAACACCGGTGTGGCGCTGGCCATGGTGGCCTCCCAGTTCGGGTTGAAAGCTGTTCTGACCACTCCGGAAAAGACCAGCAAGGAGAAAATCGATCTGATCAAATCGTATGGCGCTGAGGTGATTATTACTCCGATCACGACGAGGTATGACGACCCGGAAGGGTTTTTCATGGTGGCCCGAAAACTGGCCAAAGAGCGCGGCTATTTCGACCTGGATCAGTACCACAGCCAGGACAATGTGGAGGCACACTATCTGTCGACCGGCCCGGAGATATGGGAAGATACTGATGGCAAGATTACGCACTTTGTCGCCGGCATAGGAACGGGGGGTTCTTTTTCCGGCGCCGCCCGCTACCTCAAGGAGCGAAATCCCCGCGTTAAGGCCATCGCGGTCGATCCTGAAGGTTCCGTCTTCTCCGAGTACATCAAGAACAAAAAGGAAACCGCCGGGTGTGAATACAAGGTGGAGGGAATCGGATCAGATGTGATTACAGAAGCTCTTCATACGGAGTTGGTGGATGAGGTGATCACTGTTTCGGACAAGGATTCTTTCAATCGGGCGCGTTTGATCGCCAAAGAGGAAGGCATATCCGGCGGCGGCTCCTCGGGGACGGTGGCCTTTGCAATGGAGAAGGTCGCGGCCGGGCTGGGTCCTGAGTCGCTCATGGTCGGCATATTCGGCGATGCCGGCATACGGTATCTTAGCAAGTGCTACAATGACAACTGGATGCGTGAACACGGCTATCTGCCGTCGCCGGGGGAGGTGGGCACTCGTTCATGAGACGAAGTTTCCAGCTATTAATGTCGCTCGCGTTGGTCATTTCACTTTCTTTCACGGCTACGCCGGCGGACACAGGGCAGCGGGCTGAGACGGGACCGCGTGCCGAAGAACTGGTTTTTGACTTTGGCCATGTCGGTATTGATTTCACGGTCTATCACACCTTTCACTTTGTGAACAGAACTGATAAGCCTTTCAGAATCACCAAGATCACCTCGTCGTGCGACTGTTCCGCCGTAACGACATTGGATTCGATTGTCAAGCGAGGAGATACGGCGTTCATCAGATTGTCCTTCAACACCAAAGACTTCTACGGGCCGACCAAGAAATCGTTTACGGTGTTTACCGACCATCCGTCGATGTCGGTGGTGAAGTTCTCTTATTTGTCAAGGGTGGGACAATGGCTTGACAGAATCAAGCCCAGCCCGATTTCTCTGTTCTTTCTCCCCGCCCACAAATCAAAGAAGATAACGATCAGAAATCTTGCCTACGATGAGATCAGAGTTGCCGTTAGGGAGCAGTTTGACGCGGTTTTCGAGGTGTCCCTGCTGCAAGGCAAAGCCGCAAAAGATCAGGCGCTCGAACTGGGGGTTGCCCCCCGACCGGATTTGAAAAAGGGTACTTATCGTTCCAGCATAACGTTGGAAATTGAGAAGGAAGGAAGCGCAAATCCGACGATTCTCACGATACCCGTCAAGATTGTGAGGTACTGATTTCAGAACTCACTATTTCTCAAAACGATCAAAAAAAGGCTTGACAATTGTCCGGGGTTTTCCGAATAACTATATGACGAGGGTGACTCTCTGCTGTCCCCGGGTAGTTTCTTAGCCCCCTCTACCCAACCAGAGGAGCGCCCTCTTATTTTTTTCCTTTAGGGGGCTTTCTTTTCAACTTTGAGTATCTGCACCTGCCCAGACCACTGCCCATCGAGCCTTCCTCTCACGAAAAAAGCCGCCCAATCAGGCGGCTTTACAGTTGTCTTTAGGCGGCTTATTCAGCTTTTATAATGCAATCATCAATCGGGCAGACTTCAACGCAATGAGGCCCTTCATCCTGATCTTCGCAATCGTTGCAGGTTTCCGGATCGATGACGTAGATGTCTCCTTCAGTGATTGATTCCGTGGGACATTCCGGAATGCAGAGCCCACAGGCCGTGCATTCATCGGTTATGAACATGGCCATGGTAATTTCCTCCAATATCTAATTTGCCTATTTCTCATTATCTCAACGCACACAATATATGCACGTCCGGAGCCTGGGGACAAGATTAATTTTAGGAAATTATTCACCAGTCAAAACGGATATAATCAACTCCACAAACAAGACACGACTTTGTTCTCTACGGACATATAATGATTTCCTTCGACTGCGAATCCCGACGGTGAGCCGCCCTCACGACTGAGCGGCAAAACAAAACGGCCACCCCCGCCTAAGCGGGGATGGCCGAGTCTATCAGAAGGAATCTGAGACTCCAGTCGGTTCCGCTACCATTACGGACATGGTAGAGGCGCAGGACCCGAAGGGGTACCGAATAGGTACGAAACCAAGTAGGATAAGTCGCCAACGTTGATCGAACCACTGGCATCAATATCACCCTCCTCGAAGCATGGAGGTACCGGGCCTGGGGGTTGATCGAATAGGTACGAAACCAAGTAGGATAAGTCGCCAACATTGACCGACATGTTGTAGTCGACGTCGCCGCGAATCCCGTCGTGATTGCAGCAGTCAGGTACCGGGCAGATTATTAGGGCAGCGTCCAATAGTACCACGATCGGGCCACCAAAGTAAGTAACCGGGGGCATCGCGTTAATAGGATTCTCGTTTTCAAATACCGACACGTCGGCCCAGGCATTCGGATAGTTGGTGAACATCCACGTTGCCGGCGACGGGCAGGCATGTATGTTCGGCAGCAGGTGGTACCGGTCATGGTGATATGTACCATGCGGGCCGGAAACAAGCGAAGCGTCGTTGTGTACGGTCGAGCCGTGAGCGACACCAGCCGGCGGCTCGCCCTCGTTAGCATCAAACATCGGATCGGAAAGACAGATATCCGTCTCCGTAGTGCACACTCCCGCCGACGTCACATAGTGGCCGCCCAGCCACTGGCAATTAGGGCCGCCGTCGATTAACTCATAGAATCCAAGCAGCAGGATCACATCCTGACAGGATAGTATCGAATCCCGAAGTTCGTCAAAGTCAGGCCCGAGAATAACGTAGGTGGAGTATTTGCCTGCCAATCCCGCGGCTGCTATCCAGTTCTGGAAACCGAGTTCCAGGTCCCACAGAATGGTTCCGGGTCCAGGGACATCAGTATTGCACATCGGCATCAACGCCTGGATATAGGGCTGAACATTGTTGATGTCGTGGTCATCCCAGATGCCGGCAGGGTCGTATGATTGGACCAGCGAATAACCGTCATTGGCAGGTGGGGTGCCGGGACCAGGCCAGAACGGCCGCGGGTCGACCGGATTCGGCTCGAATTTCGAGTCAAACCACCAGATGCAGTTAGCCAGCGCGACCGGGCCACACCAGCTCCAGTTGCCGGTGAACGGCGAGGTCCAGGCGTCCTGCTTCTGGTCGAAGTCCGGCATTCCGTTGGGACAGAAGTCCAGATACCCCTGCTTGTAGTAGTCGCAGGTATCCGGTTCCGCCATCGGGTACTCGCAGGTGTCGCAGTTTATAACCAGCAGGTAAGGGCCGTAGGTGTTATTGGACTGGGCGATCTTTATGTACAGCGTGGTTCCGGGCTGGTAGCAGTTGCTCGGATCGGTGCAATCATATTGCGCATCCCGGCCTTCCGCATCCGGGAATGTCCCGTTGTAATCATCATTATAGTACAACTGGGTAGTGCAATCATTGGCATAAATGGTCAGATTCGGGTCAAGCCCCTGATTTTCGGCATACTGACCCGGGGTATCATGCCCAAACACGCGTACATGCAGGCAGTAGCAGGTATCGGTGGGAAGAGTGATCACCCAATAATCCACATCGGAAGCAGGGGATATGTCCCCACAGTATGCCGTTTCGCATGCCGCGTAATTAGCGGTTGCACAATTGTCATTGGATTCGGTCTCATAGCCGCCGGCAGTCTTACCCGGCGGAGGATTATCGGTGCAGTCCCAATCGGGCTGCGTAACCTGCACATTAGCACAGAACTCCGAAGTGTTGTTCTGGCCGTCGGTAGCAGTCGCCGTGACCCAGTTACCAACGCCGAGAGATAAGGTGCTGAAGCTCCAGCCCCCAATACCATCGAGCACAGCATTGCCGAGGTACACCCTCCCCTCGCCGTAGCCGGTTGGATCAGGATCCGCCTGGAAAACTTCGACAGTCACCGCACTGAGCTCAACCGTGCCGGTGATTGTGGTGTTACCGCCGGAGTATGAAGCGCTTGTTATAACGGGGAAGTTCATCTCCTCGTTCGGGCCGGTATCCGGGTCGTTGGGATCATTGGGAGTTACACCATCATTCTGAAGATCAATTCCCAATCCATTATTGTCATAGATAGAATTCTGAGTAATCAGGTTGTTATCGGCATTGAAACTGTTGACGACATCTTCCCAAACCGCGACTCCATCCCATCCGTTTTCAGCTATGGTATTGTGCTCAATTGTATTCTTATCAGCACAACCCCACTGGCTTGGGCCGTATTCACCGATGGTAATACCGGCATACGTATTCGGCAGAGGGTTACCATTAGCATCGAGACCGACGATATTAGAATCAATTTGATTCGAGTAAGTCTGGATTGGAGGCGCCGGAGGGAAAGGAACGTTGTTGTAGCCTTGAAGACCTATGCCATCGTAATCATTTCCCGAACTAAGATTCCCGCGTACCAGGTTGTGGTGAGTCCCCTCACATAGGCAAATCCCCTCGTGGATATTACCCCGATCGAGCGTTCCAGTAATGTCCGTACCGACGTAATTACCCAGGACGAAATTGTCGTGTACGTCGCCCGGTTGTATCGGCCCTAGTATGGTAATGCCTTCGGTGTGATTGCATGACGACAAGTTTTCTTGAATCGTGTTATAGGATGCGAAGGCCGGTCCCTCCTGAGGGTCGTTGGTAATGCAAATGCCTGACCAAAGGTACGTCCCCTCGCGGCCATTGCCTTTGCAGACAGAGCCGGCTGAGTCCATGCCCACAATGTTCCAGCGGACCATGCAGTAACGCGCATACTCATTGATAGGACCGCCCTGTATACCAATCCCGCAATTCCACCAGTTGTTTACAATCAATCCCTGGACAGTATCATTATCAGATTGAAGAACAAGCCCACGAATGGCATGGGGTGGACCGGCAGTATTGCAGAGAATTCCATCAATCTCAATGTTAAGGTTTAAGGTTGATGGCGGACTGGCTCCCTGAGTTGCGCCAGGTTGTGTCAGGCCATCGATTGTAGCACCTGCCGGGTCCAACAGCCAGGGAAGTGGCGTCAGGGGGGAAATTGTATGAAGCACACCGGCTGGCGCAATGTTAAAATAGATGAAGTCATGAGCCAAAGGGGTAAGATTGTTGGCATCAAGGATAGCCTGCCTCAGGCTTCCAGGTCCGCCGTCAGCTGTGGTCGTGACAGTGTAGATCGCGGCCGGCGAGACCGCCGCCGTCGCTTCCGGTTGTGGTTGTTCACCGGGACTAACGGCGGTAGTCAGCGAGCCACGCAAGCGCCCCTTTCTCAACTCCTCTACCGTGGGCCAACTCTCACTCTCAGCAAGCAGCACTGCTGCTACCAGCAGAATCAGCCCTAGAGCGACAATTGATGATTTTTTTAGCATAACTCCTCCTGCTAACACTTAATAAAAAAAGTAAATGTCACTTGTGATTTTTTGTGATTTTTCTCTCTACTTTGAGCCATGATTGAGCTCTCTTGCTGCAGATCGAAATCCGTATTTAGTCAGTATATCGACTTAGAGTCCGTAATGCTGACCGTACAAAAGTAGATACTTCTATTGTCCTGATGTTGCCAATATAGTCATAGCGGATTTTGATGTCAAGCGATTTTTGGACATTCTATCCCGGGTAATGTCAAGAATAGTGTGTAAAAAGGTCTATCATTTTTTCATGCGGCGCTTTTTATAAGCTTTTGTTTGCTTTGATTTTTTCGTTGAGATTGTCGTCGGAGACCAACGCCACTATTGCCGGCTTCTTGATATTCACCAATTCTTATACATCCATGCGGTTTCGGAGCCTCCGGTAATGGGTTATTGTATGTATAGTCGCAGCGGTGGCATAGTCAAAAGGACAAAGATGTCAAGCAACTCCTCCAGTTCTACAGTTATGGCTATGGGCGTATACGCCGGTGAGGTTAGTCGTGTTGCCGGTCGATCTTCAGGCTCAAATCTGGTTGCGCCGGGTGTTGAAATCGGTTAAATATGTCGCAGTAACAGATAACGAGTCTGAAAGGAGAACCCAAAATGATTAGCAAAATCGAGCAGTTGTTAGGAAGCGACAAAGACCTGCTCACCTATGAGTGCAAAGGTATTCCCAAATCGCGCCTGCATTTACCGGGCCCGGATTTTATAGACCGCGTCGTTAGCCAGAGCGATCGTCCGCCGGCAGTCCTGCGCTCACTCAACTGGCTTTTCAACAACGGCCGGCTGGCCGGTACCGGCCATGTTTCGATCCTGCCCGTCGACCAGGGGATCGAGCATTCCGGGGGGGCTTCGTTTGCCCCCAACCCGGACTACTTTGACCCCGCCAAGATTGTCGAACTGGCCATCGAGGGCGGCTGCAACGGTGTGGTCTCGACTTTCGGAGTGCTTGGGGCGATAGCCCGCAAGTATGCGTATAAAATCCCCTTCATCCTCAAGCTGAACCACAACCAGATGCTGACCTATCCCGACAAGCCGGACCAGGTTATGTTCGCTAACGTTGAGAATGCCTTCAACCTGGGTGCTGTGGGCGTTGGGGCAACGATCTATTTCGGCGCCGAAGAAGGGATGCGGCAGCTTCAGGAAGTGACCGAGGCTTTCTCCATGGCCCACGAACTGGGCATGTTTACCGTCCTTTGGTGCTACCTGCGCAACCCGGCTTTCAAAGCTGACAAAGACTACCATGTCGCGGCTGATCTGACCGGCCAGGCCAACCACATCGGGGTGACCATCGAAGCCGACATCATCAAGCAGAAACTGCCGGAAAACAACGGCGGCTACACGGCCCTCAATTTCGGCAAGACCCACAAGAAGGTGTACGAAGAGCTGACCTCCGACAACCCGATTGACCTTACTCGTTACCAGGTGGCCAATTGTTACATGGGCCGTATCGCGCTGATCAACTCCGGCGGAGCTTCAGGTGGAGCCGACGACCTCGCACAGGCGGTCAGGACGGCCGTAATCAACAAGCGCGCCGGCGGCACCGGGCTTATCTCCGGCCGCAAGGCCTTTCAGAAACCGATGAAAGACGGCGTCGAGCTACTCAACGCGATTCAGGACGTGTATCTTTGTAAGGAAGTGACAGTGGCGTGATGGAGCCAGTTTCAGAAAAGAGGATAGTTGATGAAACGAGTGGTCATGAGAGATTTCGGGGCAACCTTAAACAGATCGTTAGCAAACTTGCTGACGAGTTTGTGCAACTAGTCTGCATGTTGATAAACGCTGGCTTCCTGTGCTTGTGGGCGTGGCTACAGTGGTGGACGGACGGTTTCCTCAAAAAGGTTCAAATGGATTTCTCTCCTATTAGTATGATAACCTTGGCAGTATTCCAAGCGTTGTTTGCAGTCTCGACTTTAGCCCCTCTTGTGGTATATTTCTACCGAGATATATCGGTGATATACCGAAGAGCCAGAAGGGAGATTGAAGGAGAGCAACGTAACGAGAGATCATTATTTAGTAGATAGGTGTTATAAGCTTGGACAACGAACAAAAACTCCCCATAGATCACCCTTTGACGTTGGCAGCTAAAATCTACGCTAAGAGACTTGGTGTATTTCTGCTAGTTGCCTGCGCAAATGCAGCACTTTTAGGTCTTATGCTTACTCTCCATTTGGCTTTTAAAAGCGTGACTTTACCGGCAGTTCTCCTGTTGACCGGGGTACTCGGAGTTGTTGGTAGTGTGATATTCATTCTCAGGATTGTGGTGCATCGAATCGGCGAAGAATTGCCCCAGACTCAATTTAACATAAAGCGGCACGCAAAGAAGAGAAAAAAGAAGAGAAAAAAGAAGAGATAAAAGTCACGTTGCCTCATAATGCAGTTCGGTAGGTCAAGCCTACTTGGGGCTTGACATTTTGCTTGAATCACGAATCCGTCGATCGTATCCTTGTCTGTGTCTAACTTGTACCGATTTCAAACTGTGAAAGAACTGTGAGAAAAATCTGCTATTTGTCTTTGTTTCTCTTGTTACTGCTGGTGCCGGCAGTGTTGCCGCAATCTGACAGCGCAGCGACGGACGTTGTCAACGACAGTCTGACCGAATCTGATTCGGCAGTCGTCGACACAAGCATGCAATCAAGGTCGGCTGCAACTGCCGAAGAACCGCTGTATCCGATGTCGGAAGAGCGCAGAGCAAAGCTGATCTCCTATTCGCAGTTCAAGAACGTCTGGCGCTTTGTGGAGTTCTTCATCAGCCTCGGTATCTTGACCCTTTTATTGGTCACTGGCTTCTCTGCTAAAATCCGTGACTGGGCGAAAGTCGCCCGGAAGCGATTCTTTGTCGTCTGGCTTTTCTTAATCATGTTCATTGTCGCCGACTACATCCTCAGCTTTCCCTTCCACGTGTACCGAGGCTTCATGGTCGAAAACAACTACGGATTCATGAACCAGACCTTCATGCAGTGGTGGGGGGAAGACCTGCTGGGACTATTGATCGGCGCCATAATCGCCATCATACCAATGTGGTTCTTCTACTGGGCCGTGAGTAAGTTCAGGAAGTGGTGGCTGTGGTTTTCAATCGGGGCCATACCGTTTCTGGTTTTTTTTATTGTCATTGCACCGGTGGTGATCTCGCCGCTGTTCAACAAGTATGAGCCACTGAAAGACAAGCAGCTTGAATCGGAGATTCTCGCGCTCGCCTCCAGAGCGGGCATCGAAGGCTCGGACGTCTTTCAGGTCAACGCCTCCAAGCAGTCCACCAAGATTAATGCGTACGTCACCGGCCTGTTCGGCACCAAGCGGATCGTGCTGTATGACAACTTGATTGACAACTTCGAGTATGACGAAATCAAGTTCGTCATGGGGCACGAAATGGGGCACTACGTCATGCACCATATCTGGTGGGGGCTGCTGGTGGCAATCTTGTTTATTGCCTTCGCCCTGTGGCTCACCAGCAAGACAATCCAGCCAGTGATAAATCGCTTTAAAGCGCGGTTCAGGTTCGACCGGCTGTCCGACATCGCTTCCCTGCCGCTGGTGATGATATTCGTGACGATAATAACTTTCGTCTTCCAGCCGATCACCAACGGCGTCAGCCGCATAATGGAGCGTCAGACTGACAAGTACGGTATGGATATAAGCGATGTCTCAGGCGAGTCAGCGGCAATTGCCTTTGACAAACTCTCGGTTTTCAACCTCTCCGACCCCGACCCGCACTGGCTGATTGAGTTCTGGTTCTACGGCCACCCTGCCCTGAAAAAGCGGATGGAGTTTGTGCGGGGGTATAGGCCTTAGCGTTACGTCTTAAGGCCACAGTGGGCGGATGGCTCACGGCTTGCGGTGGGTTTGCCTTAAGAACCGGTCTTGTCTTATCCGACTCCAAAGAGCGGAGCGCCCAGAAATGTCCAGAAAAACGTATAAAAAGGCGTATTCATTTTTTATGCCGCAGTTTTGGTTAACATTCTGATGGTTGTGATCTTTTTCTTATGTTGCCTCCATTTGACGTTAAAGTAGTTGAAGATAGCATAGATACGGTCAAAATCTACCGCCAGTGTCTTTTCGTATCCGCCTCAGGTAGGGCAAAAAACCTGTTGACAAATAACGAGATGAGTGTTATGTTAAAATATAGCCAAGCTGTATGAATGATTTGACCAAATGTTGCTCTGGCTCCCCACTATGCCCTCGAGAAGAAAACTAAAGACATAAACCATAACACAAGGAGTGTACAAATGAAACGCATGATTTCGGTAGCGGTAGTTGTTCTGCTGCTTATCATGGCCCTGTCGGGTGAGTCATTTTCAAGAGTGGCTCCGTACCGCCCGCTGGACATGGATCCCTCCGATGACCATACCTGGGGCGGCGACCCTGATGAAGGGGGCAGCTCATCTGCCGGACGCCATTCAGGTCTGGTCGTAACCGGCTTCGCGGGGGTGGACATTTTTGTAAATGCCGGGTTTGCGGAGTGGCTGTTTGGCGATTGGTTCCGCAAAAATGAACACACGAAGTACTACATCATCCAAAACGCTCAAAAAGAAGAGGGAGAGCGCGGTGTAAACGTGAATCACAGGGGTAACTAGCGATGAAAATAGAAGCTACTAACCGCAATGATTTCCGCCGCGCGATGGATCACTACATGGCGTCATTGATCCAAAAGCAGGACTACGCCGCAACCGTCAAGTACTACGAGGACAATCTTGGTGAGCTTGAAGCCGAGGGCGGTGCCTCGCTGGGGCCGATTCATCGCCTGGCAGCCGAGGCTTACGCTTCCCTCTCCAATTACCCGACGGCACTGAAAACGGCACGCCTTGCCCAAAATATTATCGCGCCGGAGGGCGAAAGCGTTCTGCTGGCGGAGATATTCGTTACGCTCGGTGGGATTCTTCTCAATATGGGAGAGTTGAAAGAGTCGGAAAAGGCCTTTCGTGACGCGGAATCAATTTTCCGCCGCAAAGATTGCCTCGAAGGCCAGAGTCAGGCGCTTAACCTGTTGGCCGGTTTATTCTACAAACAGGCTGACTACAAGAATTCACTCTCGGCACTTATCGACGCTATTGAGATTGCCCGCGGGTTGAACGATCAGAAAAAGCTGGCCTACATGATGGGCAATATCGGCCGAATCTACGCCTTCACGGGCGATTTCGCCAAAGCTGAAGAGCATCTTCAGATAAACATTGAACTTTCCACTCAAGCAGCCGACCAGCGGGAGACTGCCCGCGCCTACCTTGCCCTTGGGTATGTTTTCATTCAGCAAGGCCAGTTCAGGAAGGCTGAACAGGCCCTCAATCAGGCTCATGAGTATCTTGCCAGGGTCAACAGTCGTCGCAACAATGTGATCTATTTCACCTACCTCGGAGAACTTCACTATCGCTCAGGTAGGTTGCAAGAGGCGCGAGAAGCGCTGGAGAGCGCTCTGAAACTGGCGGAAAAATCAACCCCCGGCACGGCCGCGGTCGGTCGAGTAATGCGCCATCTGGCGGAATTGCACATCCGGTGTAAGGACTATTCCTCAGCACGACATTATGCTGCCAAGGCGATGGTGATTATGGAAAGGGCCGGCGACAAACTCGAGGTTGGCGCCCTGTGGAAGATCAAGGCTATCGTGGCGGAGGCAAACGGACAGGAGACCGAAGGACGGGAATCCTTTGTGACGGCCATTGACATCCTGAGAGAAACAGGCGTGCGATTCGAGAAAGCCGAGGCTCTGATAGCTGCGGGAACCTCCAACCTTTTTACCGTCAGACAACGCCTCACCTATCTGTTCCGAGCGGAGGAGTTTTACCGGCGCAGCGGCCTGTCAGCCAAGCTCCAACAGGTCGAGCGGATCATCAATTCGATTGATTATCCTCCCGCTGCAATAGCCGGAACCGCCTGTTCCCAGGCGGCCGGCCCTCCCAACGGCGCTGGTTTTCTGACCGGTTGTCCGACTATCAAACGGTTCAAAACACAACTTCCAATAATCGGCCGCTCCGATTTGCCGTTACTGCTGACTGGAGAAACGGGCGTAGGCAAGGACCACATGGCGCGGTATTACCACTCCCTCGTCAGGCCAGGTTCTCCCTTTGTGACCGTGAACTGCGCCTCACTTCCCGAGACTCTCCTTGAATCGGAACTGTTTGGATACCATAGAGGAGCGTTTACCGGAGCCGACACTGACAAACAAGGCTTGTTTGTAGTGGCTAACTGCGGCGTTTTGTACCTCGACGAAATCGGTGACATACCGCTGTCGCTTCAGGCCAAGCTCCTGGGTGTCCTCGAAACGCGCCGTCTCATACCGCTCGGCTCAACAGAGGAGATTCTGCTTGACATCAAACTGGTGGTGGCAACGAACAAAAACCTCGAAGAAATGGTCGAATGCGGAGCCTTTCGGCGCGATCTGTACTACCGCCTCAGCGGTCTTACCTTCCAGATACCAGCCCTTCGCAACCGAAAAGAGGATATCCCAGTGCTCTTGCTCCACTTTATGGAACGAAGCCACCTTCTGAACAACAATGACCCGATGCCGACCGAACTGATTCGCCAGTTTGTGGAATATGACTGGCCCGGCAACACAAGAGAGCTGCACAACAAGGTGAAACGACTCGAAGTGATGGCCGAGCTTGTGGCCGAAGGGGACCTGGTAGAACTGTCTCGCTCTATCTTCTCCGCGGAAATGCCGCAGGCCAAAAGGTCACTATTCGATCGGGTTGAGCAGTTTGAGCGCAAGATGATAGTCGAGGCTCTCTTGGCGGCCCTAGGCAACAAATCCAAGGCTGCCCGAATCCTTGGCATTCACGAGGCTACAATTCGCACAAAGATGAAACGGTATCACATTTGTGTCGAAGGAGGCGTTGCTCACTGACAAACTAATGGATTAAGTCTCTTCTATGAGACTACAAAGACACTAATGGACGGTTGACATACCTTGTCAACGGCGGCATTGCCGGCAGTGATGCCGATCGTTGGAAGGTACGATGTCGTCGACATATCTCCGAGTGATGGTAAGTGTCTGGCTATCAGGCGCTTACCGTCATTCTATGATCTACCGCTCGTACAAACATACGATTTCCCGGAAACTCTAACGCTGAAGCCAATACGGTGATTTTTTTAAGTTGCTGTCGGATAATCGGATAGCACTGTTCGACCTAACCCTTTCGGGGAACGGCATTGCTGTTGCTGTATTTCTTTTTGTCATTTTTGCTCTGTGCTGCTGTCAGTGCTTGGTTTTATTTTTTCTCTCTTTGGCGGATGGCCGCTTGCATTCGAGGGGAGTGCGGGCGGCCTCCTTTTTTTGTTCGAATTGACTGACAACAGGTCGTCTGCAGCAAAAGAGACCCGCGTTGATTATGGCCGTCGTTTTAGTTGACAATTATGATTTAAGTTGTATATTTTAATAGCGAGAAGTTTACTAATGCTACTTTGGTCAGAGGTTTCCCCCTCTGCCTCTGGCAAAAACCATTGGTGAGCTTCTCTTTTTTTGCCAGAGGCTTTTAATGAGGCAGCAAGCGAACGCCTTGAAGCACAAGGGGATAAGTTACGAGGGAGTGGAGAAAGGGATTCCACAATTGGAAGCCGAGTGTCATGTCTGCTTGTGGAAGCAGGCTCTGGGGTGTGAAAGCGCAGGTGATTATGTGCTGCTTCAGTTGGAACCGGAGGATTGAGCCGTTAGATTTAGCATAGAGGTAAAACTGAGCCTTTAAGAAATTGAAATCCATCAAGTTACCAAAAGCGCTTAGAACCCGCCCCCGATGGTCCATGAAAAGCTGTTGGTATTATAGTCTGACAACTGCCAGGTAAAGTACAGCCTGAGATGCAAAGGCGTTATTCTCCCGAGGCCGAAGCCCATCTCGCTATACGGCTTTCGAGCGAGACGGACATCCTCATCGTCGGGCTGGGCAGGGTGACCTCTGAAGTCAGTCCAGAAAGCGCCGCCGTGGATACTCAAGGTGAAAGGAATGTCTTTGACTAACGGCAAGCCGCTCTTGCGAAAGAGCACGCGTCCGAAATCATGATTGGCGTAAGCAGAGAGCGCGCGACTACCGCTGAAGTTCGTTTCTCCTAAAGTCTTAAAATATGTTTCTCCTTCTAAGAGGCCTGCTCCGAAGTCGACAGAGAAGTATTTTTGCGGCGGCAGGGTTCTATCTGAGGCGCCCGCATACAATTCAATTCTGCTGACACCAAGCCCCAGGGTTCGCTGCTGACGATACAACCACACATAATACCGGACAAAATCAAAATCATTGTCGATGAGGTTCGGGGAGGCGACTTCGGCGCTAAGGGCAAATATAATATATGACGTCGAGTAGTATATACGCTCCTCTCCCTTGTACTTCCACCGCGGTCGCGAATCATAGCTCAGACGGCCCGATATTGAGCGGAGTTTGCCATCAATGATTCCGGGGTTGGCGCGATGCTTTTTGGTCTCCCGGAACAGACTGTATTCTGTATTGTTCAAGGCGGAATACTGATTATAGTCTTGATAGGCAATCGTCAACTTCGTCCAACTAACAACTTTGCTCGAAAGAGAAAGGTGAAACCCTCTCTCAAGATAGTAGTCAAACGGGTCTGTTTTGTTGGCCAGGGCCGTCAATGTTGGATTGGCTGTTTGACTTGAGATAATAGTCGGACGACGTTTGATCTCATCGTGGTACTCCCCTCCGATTTTCAGCTTTTGACGCCTGGAGAGCGTGTAGGTGAAACCATAATTATGCTGCCAGTATTCTCCTGAAAAAGCCCAGCCCGATTTGAGCCGCAGCTTTGTATTCGGAATCAGTTTGCCCAGTGAGGCACCGGCGCCGAGGTAAGCCCCTTCAACGCGATCGAAGTGGAAAAGATCGTAGTTGCCGCCACCACCAAGATAGGCCGCTCTCAGGCCCAGGCGAAGCAGCCTTTTAGCCAGCGGCCTGGGTGCGTTTACAATGGAATCAATTCTCTGATAGCCTCTGGTCTCTTCGGGCGTCAGCGGAATAAGCTGTCCAGTGTTCCAGGTGGTCGAGTCGACATCGTCCGCATCTTCAGCCACTTCAATCCAAAACTCATCAAAGGTTCCTTTGGGATGGGCAGTATTGAACGTGAAATTATGCAAGGCGGCAACGTAATCAAATGACATAGTGGGAATACCGGGAAACGGGATCTCCACGATTCCCCAGAAGCGTATTTCAATGGGCATCCAGTACTCGTCCTCAAACTGGGTGTACTGCTGGCTGTAGCGCGCATTGATCACATACGGGATATCGAACGCTTCGTTGAACCCGACGTCAAAACCGACGACTGCAAAGGTGGAGTCAACGATGTCTATGGTGCCGGCAAACAGTGGGTCACTATTGCTTTTCGGCTCAATCTCAAGCCGGAAAACCCGCCGGTTATCAATGTAAATGGTGTCCAGTAGATAATAGTTGTAGTGGTCGAGAGCGTCTTTGGCGGTCGGGGAAACGACTGAATACTCCCCAAAGTCAAGGCGGTTCTTGTTAAAGTTCGTCAGCTCCCCAACGGCCGTAAGGACTTCCGCACCTTGGAGGTTAGATGAGTGCCGCCGCGCGAAGACAATCTCTTTGTACTTGTGCGGGTACTCCCAGCTTGAGGTAAGCTGGCTTTCGGTGATAACCATGATATCGCTGGAGTCATCCTTGGCGGTGTCACGGATTACAAGCTTGCTGTAGGCCTCAAAGCTGTAGGCATGGATCTTGGCCAGGATCTCTTCCTTGCGGGCGATGGCCTCCAGTATGATTTTCTGCGCGGGATCGTAGGCACGTTCGTATACTTTCATCCCTGGAAGTTCAATAAGGGACGGGCGAAGATATACGTCGGCGATAACAACCGAGTCCAGGGCACTGATGGTGAGCCGCTCAGAATAGTGCGCCACGTGGCTAAACTTTAATTGGTATGTGCCCTCCGGTACGTACAGTCGGTACTCTCCGTTTTCATTGGCCAGCATCGACCGCCCGGTCCCTTCCACCCGCACGGTGGCAAACGGCACCGGCACGCCGGTCTCTTCATTATAGATTGTTCCCCTGATTACCCCGCCTGACACAACTGCCCTGGCCAGAATAAGCATGGCAAGCCATAGCAGAATCTGACGAGCCCAATCTTTCCTAATATGTGAGCGCTGAGCGTCGCCTTTCGTTTTCACACGCTGCATATCACAAAGAGTCTACAAATTCCGTGCCGTCAAGTCAATGCTGTGACTGGTAGTCATTTACGAAGATATCGCACCTTGGTTTCAGGTATGATTGACACACATGGAAACAGTTTTTGTTCATGATAGAAAAGGGGATGTCACCGATCACCAGCCCTGAAACGATTGTCTGACCCTAAACTTTCCGTTTTGAGAATTCAAGTTGGCTTGGGCAGAACAAAGGAGCCTTGTCCCTGCTGCCAGTTGAACTGCTTGAACTCCGTGCCAAATTGCATATATTGGCTGGCGTGGTAAGCCCAGCCGTTTTTCAATCGCGAAGGTCGATCTGATTATGACGTCGGATGCGACACGAACTAAGGGTGAAAAAGTCCTGAACGACTCGTCATCCAGTGAAGGCAACACTGCTCCTTCGCGCGCAACCGTCTGGAGGATGTTCGACCGCATAGCCCCCCGCTATGACCTGCTGAACCGACTGCTGTCACTGAGGCGGGACGTTGCCTGGCGCAACAAGGTGGCCCGGTATCTGCCCGATATCAACCAGCAGAAAGTGTTGGATATAGCCACCGGCACGGCTGATCAGCTTCTTTCTCTCTTTGACAAAAGCGACCGGATACACTCCGCCGTAGGGATCGATTTGTCCCCGAAGATGCTTCAGTTGGGCCTGAAAAAAATAGCGGCCAGAAAACTGGACGACAGGATTTCTCTCATGCGGGCCGACGCCCTTCAGATTCCCTTCGCCGATGGCAGCTTCGACGCCGTCACTATCGCCTTTGGAATCAGAAACGTAGCCGACGTGCCAAAAGCGCTGGCAGAAATGCACCGGGTTCTCAAACCGGGCGGCAAAGCCCTGATACTTGAGTTCTCTTTGCCCCGAAACTGGTTGGTACGCAGGTTATACCCCTTTCATCTCCGGGGAATCCTTCCCCGCTTGGGAGCGATGATTTCAGGCGATAGTTACGCCTATCGCTACCTGAACGAAACGGTTGAAAACTTTCCACACGGCGAGGAGTTTTGTGACCTGATGCGGCAGGCCGGTTTTACCGAGGTGCAAGCGGTGCCGCTGACTTTTGGCATCGTCACCATCTACCACGGTGGCAGCAGCAGCAGCAAGGTGGCAAGCCACTTCTACTTGACACGGAACAAGTTGGCTGACAAGAGGTAGCAGATGTCGATAACAATCGACCGGGACAAGGCGATCAGTCTGCACCAAGCTGGACAGCCTATGGCAGACAGCATCAGGGATGCTATTACCTCACGTGCCTTATCTCTTCACACTGGAACTGAACCAGTCGTGGCCCGATTAGAGGTTGCTGTCGATGACATCCCGCCTCTGTCGTGGCTTGCTGCTCAGAAGAACCGTGTGAAAACGTACTGGTCGGACCGACAGGGTAAGTTCGAGATGGCGGGCATCGGGACGGCCGACGTTGTATCAGGTAAAGGTCAGGTTGATCACGATCTGTTGTTTACTCGTTTGAACAAGCTGCTTAGCGGCGGTAATAAGAATCTGCGCTACTACGGCGGCCTCAGATTCAACGACAATGTCAAAGGCGCCAACGCCACCCGGTGGAAGGGCTTCGGCAGTTATCGGTTTGTCATGCCCCGCTTTGAATTGTTCCATCAATCCGATGCAACCTACCTCGCGTGTAACGTTGTCCTCGGGAACGACAGGCCCGGCGCAGATGCCGTCCTTGACGAACTCGGAGACATCGTCTCTCTTATTGAATCGAGTGACATAGAACTCCCCGGCATAACGGAACGCTCCGACCATCCCGACAAAGTAGGATGGGAAACGATGGTTGAGGCTGCCCTTTTATCAATTAACACAACGGAACTGGAAAAGCTGGTGCTGGCGAGACAGACAAGGTTTGATTTTTCATCTCGGCCGAAACCACTGTATCTTCTGGAAAGATTGAAGCAGGTCACACACGGGTGCTACCATTTTTGTTTCCAACTCGACGACGATCTCGCATTTATCGGTGCCACTCCGGAACGACTATATCAGCGCCACCAACGAACGATAAACAGCGAAGCGCTGGCCGGCACTTGTCCACGAGGCACGTCTAAGGACGCCAACAAAGCTCTGGGGGAACAACTCCTGCTGTCTGAAAAGGACCTTCGAGAACACCAGTACGTTGCCACCCACGTGGAGGAAGTTTTGGGGAACCTCTGTCCAACGAGGATCCATAAGAGCGACTTGTCGCTGTTGCAACTGGCCACAGTCCAGCACCTAATAACGCACTTTGATGGGATGCTTGCCTCCGATGTATCCGACGCCGACGTACTGGCTGCTATACACCCGACTCCGGCCGTAGGCGGGTATCCGGTCGACCGAGCAATGGAAACGATAGATCGTTTGGAACCGTTTGACCGGGGATGGTATGCCGGACCGGTAGGCTGGGTGGGGCGCGACGCGGCTGAGTTTGCGGTCACCATTCGTTCCGGCCTGGTAACCGGCGACAAACTTCATCTGTTTGCCGGGGCTGGCATCGTAAAAGGTTCCACCGCCGAAAGTGAGTGGATGGAGATTGAAAACAAACTCAGCGGTTTCACTAAGGTTTTCATTACGTAATGCTCACTGAATTCTCCAACCTCAATGCTCTCTGGACAAGCTTGATTGTTGAGGAGTTGGTACGCAACCGGGTCGACTATTTTTGTCTGTCACCCGGTTTTCGGAACTCTCCCCTGACGGTGTCGATAGCCCGCAACAAGAAAGCCCACAGTGTTATCCACTACGATGAAAGAGGGGCGGCCTTTCATGCTATGGGGTACGCGCGCGCTACCCGTCACCCGGCAGTTTTGGTCTGCACTTCCGGCACGGCTGCGGCCAATTTCATGCCGGCAGTAATCGAAGCCTCGATGGACATGGTGCCGCTCATCGTCCTCACCGCCGATCGACCTCCTGAACTTCGCCACACCGGCGCCAACCAAACGATTGACCAGGTAAAGCTCTATGGTGACTACGTGCGCTGGTTTTGTGATCTGCCGTGCCCTGATGCGGACATTGAGCCGGGGTTTGTGCTCACAACGGTTGATCAGGCTGTCCACCGTGCAACCCGCCCGCCCGCCGGGCCGGTGCATATTAACTGTATGTTCCGCGAACCCCTGGCGCCGGTCGGACCAAAAAAAGACTTCGCCCATTATCTGTCCGGCATCAAAAGGTGGATGGAAAATCAAAAACCTTACACAGAATATGACAGAGCTCCCAGCGTTCCAGACGCCGAGACAGTCGCAAAAGCAACCACGATCATTAGTGAGGCTGACAGAGGGATTCTTGTGGTGGGCAGGCTGCGCAATAGTGAGGAACAAGAAGCCGTCAAAACGGTGGCATGCCACCTCAACTGGCCTACTTTTCCCGACATCTCCTCCGGTCTGCGGCTGGGAGTCACAAGTGACAATGTTATTGCCTATTATGACCAGTTATTGTTGTCAAACGAATTTGCTGAAAGTTGTCAGCCTCTGACCGTAGTTCATTTCGGCAGCATTCCCACCTCGAAGCGGTTGCAGCAGTTCCTGGAGAAGAGCCGCCCCTCAGAATACATAATGGTGGCTGGCTACCCGTGGCGGTATGATCCCAGTCACCGGGTGACCATGCGCATTGAGGCGGATGCAGATGAGTTCTGTAAGCAACTACTGACGCTCATAGAACAACCGCGAGCAAATCGCCCGTGGCTTGAGCAGTTTACTACTGCCTCAGATATCGCGGGACGTATCTTGCGTGAAAGGCTCGACGACAGTGACAGGCTGAGCGAACCGGCCGTGGCCAGGCTGATCTCGCAGAATATCCAGCCCGACTCCGGGCTCTTTGTGTCCAATAGTATGCCGATTCGGGATATGGATACGTACGCCGACCCCCATGGCTCGGTGGTGACCGTCGCGTGCAACCGAGGCGCCAGCGGAATCGATGGCATCATCGCCTCCGCGACCGGATTTGCCCGCGGCTTGAATAAACCTGTGACTTTATTGATCGGGGACTTAGCTTTCCTCCACGATGTGAATTCACTCGCGCTGCTCAAATCGGCTGTGCACCCCCACCCCCTTGTTATTGTGGTGATAAACAATGACGGCGGAGGTCTCTTTTCCTTCTTGCCGATTGCGCAGGTGAAAGAAGCGTTTGAGCCTTTCTTTGGAACGCCGCATGGACTCAGCTTTGATAAGGCAGCCGATATGTTCGACCTTGACTACTACTGTCTCGACTCTAAAGAGTCATTTATAAACTCCTATCAGTCAGTGCAGGGGAAAAACCATTCGGCTATTATTGAAATCAAAAGCGATCGGGCGGAGAACTACAGGTTTCATCAGGCGCTGCAAAAGAAGATCATCTCCGCGCTGGATAACCTATAGATGGTCATGAGCTCTCCCTACACCTTTCACAGTATTCAGGCTGGAGACAAATCAAACCCGGCGGTTTTCTTTTTGCACGGTTTCCTCGGCAGCGCCCAAGACTGGTGTGATGTCGCTTCTTTTATTTCAAAAGACTATTGGTGTATCTCCGTTGATCTCCCTGGCCACGGCAAAACGGTTGTGAATGGGTCGGAAGAAGCATATCGGATGGAAAATTGCGCCAACGGACTTGTCGATTTTCTAGATAGCTTGAATATTGGTAAGTGCGACATCGTCGCCTATTCCATGGGCGGAAGGCTGGCCTTGTACATGGCCATTAATTTCCCTGATCGGTTCGACCGGGTCATACTGGAGTCGACCTCACCCGGCCTTAAAACGGAACAGGAAAGACAGGAACGCCGGGCACACGACAATATGCTGGCCGAACGGCTCGAAACGGGTTCACTTAAACAATTCTTAAAGGAATGGTACGACCAACCGTTGTTTGCTACACTTAAACAGGACAAGAAGCGCTTCGCCAAGCTGTTGACCAACCGAATTAATAATAATAAGGGTGGCCTCGCCACTGGTCTCGCCACCTCGCTGCGTATGATGGGGGCAGGTGTTCAACCGTCATTATGGGGGCAACTTCACAAAATACAGGCTTGCCTGCTGTTGATCGTGGGGGAAAAGGATGATAAATTCAAAAGGATTGCCGCTGAAATGGCGCCGAAGTGTCCGAGAGCGTCAATATGTATCGTTCAAGGCACCGGGCATAATACGCACTGGGAGAAACCGGAAGAGTACGCGAACCAGGTCAAGCGTTTCTTGTCGTATGAGTGAAAGGCATATGATGGTTGCCATCTATAAGGCTGAGGCTGGAATATTCTTGATGGTGTCGGGCAATCCAAGGTTGTCCCAAAAGATAGTTCCGGCGGGTCTTGACGCCGACACAGTCGGTGGTGTGACCTGCTGGCCTCTTTGTAAGTGCCGAACTCACAACAGATTCGGCAAACTGTCAGTTCACACCCGCCTCCGGTGGGCAAGAACTGACAAAACAGTGAACGTTGTAGCCAATTACGGTGATGGAGCAGCCAATGAAATGTAATAAGGGATTTTCTGTCGGTTCATTCGTCGAGCACGCTACCGGCTTCGATGATAAAGTGGTTTTCAGAGGACAGACGAAGCAATGGCAACTAGTGCCGTCCATTGGGCGCGATGTAGATCGCTCGCGGACTCTATGGAGGGAAAAAGAAATTCTGGAGGAGTTCAAGCGCGAGTCGGTTCCATACATTAACCTCGATCTGAAAAACGATTGGCAGTGGTTGGCAGTGGCACAGCATAACAGGCTGCCAACACGCCTACTTGATTGGACAAAGAACCCCTTGGCAGCGCTCTGGTTTGCTGTAAAAGACCCAGCAATTGAAAACAACCCCGGAGTGGTCTGGGCGCTTCGCTATACAGAAGACATGGCTATTTACAATACGTCTAATCAAAACGATCCCTTCTCTATTGACCGGACTTATCTATACTTCCCTGAGCACGTTTTTCCTTTCATTCAAGCACAGTCCGGTGCCTTCACCATTCACCACCGAGAAGGGGAAAATCCCGGTCGGTTTCCTCCAGTTGAGGAGATGAAATATACAGATTTGTTGTTAGACAAGATCGAGATACCGTCCGAATTCTTTCGCACGGTTCAGTACCAATTGTTCCGAATTGGAATCTCCCCAGCCTCTTTGTTTCCAGGGCTGCCAGGAATTGTGGAAAAGATACGTTACGATAATATACAGTCCGCCGACGAGGGCAATGGCTAACCAGCAAAGTCGGTGGCGTCAGATGACCCTGTCGATACCTAATTGCAAAGGAGCTGTCACGCGGGGTCGCATGACAGCACCACAAATAAAGAGCGAGGTAAATGATGACTGGTCTTGAGTGGGTTGAAGCTGGAAGTTTCACTGACATAAAGTACCATAAGGCGGAAGGAATCGCCAAAATAACAATCAACCGCCCGGAGGTGCGCAATGCTTTCCGCCCTCTGACTGTCCATGAAATGTCGCAGGCGCTGTCCGACGCCCGCGAAGACCCGCAAGTGGGGGTTATAATCCTCACGGGGGAAGGCGACAAGGCGTTTTGCTCCGGCGGCGACCAGACAATCCGTGGCGACTCCGGCTACTCCGATGAGAAGGGGGTCAACCGTCTCAACGTTCTTGACTTTCAGCGTCAGATGCGCACCTGCCCCAAACCGATTATTGCCATGGTGGCCGGCTACGCCATTGGTGGCGGGAATGTACTGCACCTGATGTGTGACCTGACAATCGCTGCGGACAATGCCATCTTCGGCCAGACTGGCCCGAAAGTCGGTTCGTTTGACGGTGGCTATGGCGCAAGTTATCTGGCTCGTGTGGTCGGACAAAAAAAGGCGCGGGAAATCTGGTTTTTGTGTCGTCAGTACAGCGCTGCCGAGGCGCTTCAGATGGGGCTGGTCAACGCTGTCGTTCCCCTTGCGAAGCTTGAAGAGGAGACGCTAAAATGGTGCCGGGAGATTCTGGCCAATTCGCCGATGGCAATTCGGTGTCTCAAGGCCGCCCTGAATGCCGACTGCGACGGCCAGGCCGGCTTGCAGGAGTTGGCCGGTAACGCCACTATGCTCTACTACATGAGCGAGGAAGCGCAGGAGGGACGCAACGCCTTTGTTGAAAAGCGCAAACCGGATTTTTCCAAGTTCCCTCGCCAACCCTAACCAGCAAGCTGGACTTATGGCTCGTTTGAAGCTTAGTGTATGGATGCTGGCGGCTCGACCTAAAACGCTGTGGGCAGCAGTTGCCCCGGTGTTGATTGGAACGGCCATGGCATTTGAAGACAGAGCAGGCCATTGGCCCTCGGCGCTGGCGGCTCTGGTTGGGGCGGTGTTAATTCAAATCGGGACCAACTTTGCCAACGACTACTTTGACTTCAAGAAAGGGGCCGACCAACATCAACGCCTCGGCCCTACAAGAATGACCCAGGCCGGCCTTATCAAGCCACACTCCATGAGGACAGCCACCATTATTGCCTTTTCGCTGGCTCTACTCGTTGGTCTCTATCTTGTCTGGCGAGGCGGCTGGCCGATAGCGATCATCGGCTTGCTGTCGATCCTTTTAGGGATCATATACACCGGCGGGCCGTACCCGCTTGGCTATCATGGCCTGGGAGAGATCTTCGTGCTGGCTTTCTTCGGGCCGGTAGCGGTCGGCGGCACCTACTACGTACAGGCACTGGACATCAATTCAATCGTCCTGCTTGCCGGTCTGTCGCCTGGACTCTTCTCGGTAGCGATACTGACGGTGAACAATCTTCGTGACATAGAATCTGATAGACTTGCCGGCAAAAAGACGCTAGCGGTGCTCTTTGGAAGAACCTTCGCTAGGATAGAGTACCTGCTGGCCATCACTATCGCTACACTTATGCCCGTTTTCTTTTGCTTCACCACACACCGGCATTTCTTCTCTTTACTTACACTGCTGGTGCTGCCGGCGGCGGTTCCAGCCTTTAAGACGTTGCTTGGCAAAACCGACGGCCCGGCGCTGAATAACGTACTGGCCACAACCGGAAAGCTGCTGCTTTTGTACAGCGTGATCTTCTCGGTCGGGTGGCTGCTATGAAGATTGTAGGCTTCAACTTATTCAGGTTCACGCTGCCCCTTGCTCGACCACTGACGGTGAAAGATGCGAAACTAACGGAGAGATCCGGTCTGGTCATAGAACTGATCGACGGACGCGGCCATACTGGTCTGGGCGAGGCCTCGCCACTGCCGGAGTTGAGCGCCGAAGAACTGACTATTGTCGAATCGCAGTTGATATCTTTACGCCATGTGCTGAAGGGGACGGAGATACCGAAAAACCTCGAGGAGTTATCCGGTGGTTTCGGACGTTGGTTAGAACGGTATGATCTTGCCCCGTCTGTGCGGTTTGGATTTGAAACGGCGGTACTGAACCTGCTGGCCGACAGTCATCGGTTACCTTTGCGCAGACTCATCTCGGATAGGTCTCGTGATTCCATTTCGATCAACGGGTTGTTGTCCGGCTCTCCTGCTGAAATCCTCGACAAAGCTGCCAGGCTTCGCGGCGAGAGTTACAAAGCAGCCAAACTGAAAGTGGGACGAAGCCCGTTACACGAGGAGATCCAACTTACACGCGAAGTTCGCAAGCGCATCGGCGACGACGTCGCGCTGCGGCTGGACGCCAACCGTGCCTGGAGTGTCGAAGACACTTTTATCTTTGCGCGTGGAGTCGCTGATTGTAGGATAGATTACATTGAAGAACCGGTTCATGATTACAAGATGCTAGTCTCGATATGCAATAAAAGCGGCCTGCCGCCCGTGGCAGTGGATGAGAGCTTGCTGGAGTTGACGCCGGAGGCGCTGGCGCCTCTTGTGAATCTGAAAGCAATCGTATTGAAACCAACATTGCTGGGCTTCGAGAGAAGCATGCAATTTGGTCGCAAAGCGACTTCCATGGGAATCACCCCCGTTGTCAGCTCAGCTTTTGAAACCAGCCTCGGCTTGACGGCGCTGGCCGAGCTTGCCGCCTGTCTTAACACTACCGACGTGCCGGTTGGCCTTGACACCCTCGACTGGTTTACACAGGACTTGCTCAAACGACCTCTCCAAATCGAAAGGGGTAGACTAAACCTCTCCGGGTCGGTCGTTCACCCCAACGAACTCAGACGAGATCTCATGCAAGAGGTCGTGGATGACTGATATTCACTGTCCGCTGAGCGAGGCCGCTCGAAGATACAAGAGCCTGCCGGCTGTGATCACTGACGATCGTATCATCAGCTACGGCCAGTACGACCAGCTCGTGGCGTCGGCTGCTTCCAGATTAAAAAACGTTGGCGTCACGCCGGGCGAACGTGTGGCTATTGTTTCACCCATCACTATTGATTTCCCGATTCTCCTGATGGCGCTGTTTCGTATCGGTGCGGTGGCCTGTCCGATCAGTCCGCGTCTGCCGCAGCAGACGGTTGGGGAGTATATCAAGAAAATTAGATGTAGTAAGATTTTCGACCTGACAAATCGACTGCATATTGATAAACCGCTTGGCATCACGACGCTCCCCGTCGCACAGATCATCGATTTTACCAGCGCAGGTGCGACAGCATCAGGTGACCATTTCGTCTCATTAGATCAGGATGCGACCATTATCGCCACCTCAGGTACCTCCGCCCAGCCGAAGGCCGTTTTGCACACCTATGGCAACCACTATTACAGTGCGATTGGGTCAAACAAGAATATCAAAGTGCAGCCGAGTGATCGCTGGCTGCTTTCGCTTCCGTTGTATCACGTCGGTGGGCTGGCGATTCTGTTTCGCACGATGCTCAGCGGAGGGGCCGTTGTAATTGCGAACAAAGATGCGGACCTGCTCGATATGATGCGCAGATATCAGATCACGCATCTTTCACTGGTTCACACCCAACTTTGCCGCCTCCTGCACAAGAAGCCTGCCCGAGATGAGATAAAAGGGCTCTCAGCCCTGTTAGTTGGCGGGGGCGCCATACCTAAGACTCTCATAACGCAAGCCTATGAAGGTGGCCTGCCGCTTTTCACCAGCTACGGGCTGACTGAAATGACGTCGCAGGTCACAACCACGCTTCCCGGTGATTCGCTTGATAAACTGCTGACCTCCGGCAGGCTGCTTGACCATCGCCAGGTCAGAATCTCCTCCGAGGGAGAAGTCCTGGTCAAAGGGGACACACTCTTCCGCGGTTATGTGGAGCAAGATGAGGTTTATCTTCCTGTTGACGGCGAGGGTTGGTTTCACACAGGGGATATCGGACGCCTTGACGACACCGGCTGCCTGACCGTCAGGGGACGAAAAGACAGCATGTTTATTTCCGGAGGGGAGAACATCCACCCCGAAGAAATCGAAGGGACGTTGTCCCTCTTAGGGGACGTATCGGACGCAGTAGTGGTGCCGGTTGAGAACGATGAACTCGGCTTCAGCCCGGTGGCTTTCATCAGAACTGCAGGTAGCAAGCGTATTTACAAGAGTGACCTCGTCACCCGGCTGGAGCAGTATCTCCCTCGCTTCAAGATTCCAGCCCGCTTTTACAAATGGCCCGAGACGGTACAAGAGAGCAATGTGAAACCGTCTCGCCGCTACTTTCGTGAACTCGTACTGGCAGCAAGTCACAAATTGACCGAACTTACCTAACACCGGCAAGCTTCTCCCGCAGCTTTTCAGGCAGGTGGATTTTGTCTCCGCTTTTTTTGTCAACTGTCACATGAACGGTCTTGACCTTCGCGATGACGCCATTTTGGGCATCTTTCAAAGAATACGACAGGACAAACGAGGTTCGCCCTATATTTTCCACCTCCAACTCAACCGTCGCTTTGTCCCCTAACCGCAGGGGCTTTTCATAGTCAGCTTCAGCGTGGGCAATCAAGACCAGAAAGTCCGCTTCCTGTACGATGTGACGGAGACTGAATCCGATCGATTCCATGAAAGCCTCGTAGGCGTCGTGGGCAAGCCTGAAATAGTTGCCGAAAAAAAGAATCCCGGCGGCATCGGTATCAGGCAGCCGAACAGAGAAATCTATAGTGAACATAATCCTCCGTATTACTCCTTATGATAAATTTCCATAGATCGACACTATATAATGCTTATATTACCGGCTAATGTATGCAAGTGCAAACAAAGCTGAAACAACAAAAACCGAAAACAGGTAAGGAGCAAGGATGAAACTCGAACACCATCTCAGCAGAAGCGTGATTCTGTCACTACTACTGTTGGCATTGGCGGCTGTCTCGGCTTTAGCAGCCGATACCGGTTCAATACCGCAGCGATCCGACATCGATGACATGTACAAATGGAAAGTTGAGGACATCTTTTCTGACAACGACACCTGGGAGAATACCCTTGGCTCTCTTAAAGCCGGCATTAGCAGCTTCGAGCCGTATCAACAGCATCTGGGTGATTCCCCTGAGATGCTTTTGAACTGCCTGAGGCTTTCCGACAGCCTGAGCCTGATTGGCGACAACCTTTATGTCTATGCTTATCTCAAGCTCGATGAGGACAACCGGGTCAGCCAGTATCAGGAAATGGGCGACCGCATCTCCGGTTTGTGGGCGGAGTTGGAGGCCGCGACGGCTTTCATCGAGCCGGAGATTCTGTTGTTGGACAAACAGAAACTGCAATCCTTTCTGCAGGACAACCCCACTCTGGAGATCTATCGGTTTTACCTCGAGGACCTCATGCGCAAAAAGGAGCATATCCTTTCGGACAAAGAAGAGGCCCTTCTGGCGCTGATCGGGCCGGTTGCTTCGGCGCCTTCCAAAATCTTCACCATGCTTAACGATGCCGACATCTCCTATGGGTCCATCATCGACGAAGAGGGCAACGAACTGCAATTGACCAAGCAGCGGTACTACAAACTCATGGAGTCGACCGACCGGCGCGTGCGTCGCGACGCCAATAAGGCATATAATGAGGCTTACCTTAACTACCTCAATACCCTGGCGGCAACGCTGGCGGCCTCGATCAAACGGGACTATTTCTTCATGAAGGCCCGCGGCTACAACAGTTGCCTGGAAATGTCTCTGGACAGGTACCATATCCCGGTTTCGGTTTTCCACAACCTTATCGACGCCGTCAATGCCAACCTTGCCCCTCTGCACAAACTGACCACGTTGCGCAAACGAATCTTAGGATACGACACGCTTTACACCTATGACCTGTCCGTGCCGCTGGTTCCGAAAGTGAAAGAAGAGTATGCGTACGAGGAATCCAGGGCAATGGTGCTGAACGGCTTAAAGCCTCTGGGAGAGAAGTACTTGCATCAGTTTGAAAACGGCCTGGATTCCGGCTGGGTTGACGTCTATGAAACGGAGGGTAAGGGTTCCGGCGCATATCAGTGGGGAACCTACAGCACCCATCCCTATGTGCTGCTCAACCATGGCGGTACCCTTGAGGATGTCTTCACCATCGCCCACGAGATGGGGCACGCCATGCACGCCGAGTACACCAATCGCAGAGAGCCGTACATTTATCATGACCATTCCCTCTTCGTGGCCGAGGTGGCTTCCACCTGCAACGAGGCGGTGCTGATGAAATACCTGCTGGAAAACACTCAAGACAAAAAAGAAAAGATGTTTCTGCTGAACTACTACATCAGGCAGATTACCGGCACTTTCTTTACTCAAGTGATGTTCTCTGAGTTCGAGTTGGCCATCCACGAACGAATTGAAAGCGGTCAGGCCCTCTCCGCTGACTACCTTCGCAAAACATATCGTGACATCTACCAGAAGTACTGGGGCCCTGAGCTTGTCATCGGTAAAGACAGAGACCTGGGCTGCCTGCGAATCAGCCATTTTTACCGGCAGTACTATGTCTATCAGTACGCCACTTGCTACGCGGCAGCGCAGATGCTGTCCCAAAAGTTACTGGAAGACAAAGAAGGCTTCTGGAACACGTACGAACAGTTCCTCTCCACCGGATCATCAAAGTACCCGGTGGACATTCTCAAGGATGCCGGGGTTGACATGACCACCCCGGAGCCGATCGACCGAACGATCAAACTGTTCGGCGAACTTGTTGACGAGATGGAGCGCCTGCTTGACGAAAACTGACGGCGGGTCGGCTCACCCTCAGATGAAACTTCGCGTGTTTTTGGAGACGCCCCAAACTTTTTGGGGCGCCACCGGCACTCTTTTCCCACCTCAGATATTTCTTGCCTTTTCCGAAAAAATATGGTATACAAGTTTGTTTGGTGAAAGAAGACTGCTAAGAAGGAATCGAGACCCAATATGGCAAAAGTATGTGAGATTTGCGGCAAGAAACCGACCTTTGGACATAATGTTTCCCACGCCCATAACCTGACTAAACGGCGGTGGAACCCAAACCTACAAACTGTCCGGGCGCTGGTAAACGGGGTCCCGAAACGGATAAAGGTCTGTACCTCGTGTCTGAAAGCCGGGAAGGTAATAAAGCCTCCCCGCACCAAGAAAGCCAGGCCGGCAACGGCGTAGTAAAGTACAACTTGTAGCCTTGCGGCACCTTGCAGGTGCATCATAAGCTTTACCTGACCGCTTGCAAAAGCGGTTTTTTTCTTGCCGGAATAAAGGCAGCCGCCGGGCAATTCCGACCCGGCGGCCACTTACGAAGGCTATCCTATAGCAAGGGGAGGAGGAGAAATTACAAATTCATGCGTCCAGCAGACTGAGCACCGTGTAGCACCGATGTGTGAACGGGCAAATAACGCCGCGCTGGCCTGGAACTTTATCATCTCTCCAATGAAAGTGGAATACACTTGCGCGTAGTCGGTGTCGCGCAGCACAGACTCGGCTGACTGAAGATTCTGAGCAGTGACTTCAAGCGTGGCACGGTGTGCCTCCAACTCGTTCTTTTGAGTGGCGCCCAGATCGACCTGTGCGGCGTCCAGTTCATTAATAGCAGCATCGATGACGGTGATGGATTCCTCGGCTGACTCCGCGGACGATAGATCAACCCCCTCAAGCTCGCTGATCTCGGCCAGAGAACCCTCGGAACCGTTCAGCAGACTCATGTCGTTGTATTCGGCTGTTTCGAGAACGTGGTTGTATGATGAAACAATGTAGTCGGCGGTTGCTACGTATGCCACCTGGGCGCTTTCGCTGTTGCCCCCTTCGTTGGCGGCGCCGATCGCCAGGGTACGAAGTTCGGTTAGCTTCGAACGCATCTCACTGACGAACGAAGAAGCCGTTTCATACTTGCCGATCATGGCCGACGTGTTTTCAATCTCCTGATTGAGCGAGGCTATTTGTGTGCGGAGTTGTTCGGAGATAACCAGTGCCGCCGGACCATCTGAAGCCCGGTTGACGCTCAGCCCCGAGGCCAGCTTCTCCAGCGGACTTATCAGACTCAGGTAGCTGGAGCTAAGGTTGTTTGAAATCAGGGAGCTGCCTAAATCAAAACGAATGCTTATGCTCACAGTACTGCCCTCCCTGCCAGGTTTGTCTGACAATCAAGGAAAGCATTCTCCATGTCGTTGACGAGAAAAGCTAATCTGTTGGTTTGTACTCACTTACGAGCCACCCAAGGCGTGTCGCTTGGGAAACGTAGCTTTTTATATGGGCAGATTCCCACAAGATATGGATCGCCTTAATCGATCTGAGGATCAACTTTCGTAGGCGGCAGATGTCCCACAACCGTAGGGCAGGAACCCTGCGCTTTTGTCTATATTTAGCAGGTGTGAGAGACACTTACTCTGCTCTACTTGAATTGCCCCACTTGACTTAGAGTATAAAGAGCGCCGTCAAAAGGGGTTGGCCTTGGCATAGGAATTCATTATATTCCCGCACCTTAGTTGGCTGAGTAGGTCAAAACTCCTGTAGTCTTGACATTTTCCTGTTCGTTAGAAAGCACAGGGCTTTTGACCTACAAGGCTAAGACGGCCCGGTCTTTAGCGAATGAAAAACAGCTTCGGCGATAAAATCGATATTCCTCATGCTCTGGTTGCCCTTGGGGTCTGCCTGACCGCCTTTGTGGTCTACACCCTGACCAAAGCCCCTACTCTCTCATTTTGGGACTGCGGCGAGTTTATTGCGACCAGCTATATCTTAGGAATCCCTCATCCTCCCGGTTCACCTCTCTATATCCTTGTCGGACGCATCTTCAGCGTCCTTCCGCTTTCATCCGACATTGCCGTGAGAGTCAACTATCTCTCCGTTTTTTCCTCGTCGTTCACGGCGCTGTTTGGCTACCTGGTGGCGACTCGAATCCTGCGAGCCTGGTTCGGCTCGGATCGTTCCAGGCTGACGCGCGGGTTGATTTACGCCGGCGGCGCCTCAGGCGCGCTCTTTTTAGCCTTTGGTCTTACCAACTGGATTAACTCCGTTGAGGCTGAGGTGTACGGCCTGGCTATGATGCTGATAGCCGCCATGCTGTGGCTGACACTGGTCTATGCCGAGAAACAGGGCTCCTCAGGAACCCAGCGGATCATGCTGCTGGTCGTTTATCTGGGATTTCTCGGTATCGGCGTGCACATGACCACCTTCGTTATGGTGCCGATCGCCGCTCTCTTTTTCATCATAAAGAAAGAGGCGGGGTCCAAAGCCTGGTTTGCCATGGCCATCTTCTTGGTTTTTGAGCTCTACCTCGTTTTTGCCTTGTCCTCCCGGCCCGACGAGGTTCCATACTACCTCCCAATTGTCATCGTGTTTCTATTTTACCTGTTCTATATCTTTTCATTCGAACGCATCCCCGGTAGGCTTATTCTCGTGGGAGGCGGATTCCTGCTGGCTTCGGCTCCTTTGTTGGCAACGGCGGTCAACATGCTGTGGGGAAACGGCTCCCGCCAGGCGCTGGGTGAAGGCGCTGTTCAGATATTCGGGGCAGTCGGGAAGGCGGGCTTTGGCGCTCTCATTCTGTTTGCGCTTTACTCCCTCTACAGGTATTTCTCCGGGGAAAAGAAAAAACAGCAGAAGAGCCGTCACCTGATCTATTCTTCCTTTATCCTGGCAGCGGCCGCATTGACGGCGGTCCTGTATGCGCCCAAAGGGTATACGACGTTTTTGGCTGCGACCGCTATTGCCGCAACCATTCTCTTGTTCCGGCTGAGGCGTTCTGTTAACTGGCCGGTATTATTAGCTATTGCAGGCGCTTCACTCGTTGTAATCGGGGTAATACCCTTCTTTTACGGGATACTTGTCTCGGCAGTCGCTGTCCTGGCGCTGGGACTTTTGGCCAAAGCGCCCGGCTGGAGGGCGGCGCTAATGATCCTCTTCTGCGCCGTAGCGGGGTATTCGGCTCACCTTTTCGTCCCGATCAGATCGGCGCAACAACCGGCCATCAATGAAAACAATCCGTCGTCAAGCCTGGCGGCGACGATCAACTTCCTGGAGCGCAAACAGTATGGGTCGCAGTCGATGATCGAGCGCATGTTCAAACGGCGCGCCGAATGGAAGAATCAATTTGGCGACTATCGGCGCATGGGGTTCTGGCGCTTTTTTAATGAGCAGTATGGCCTGACCGGTCCGAAGTTTGTAATGCTTTTTCTGCTGGGACTCTTTGGCGTCTGGGAGGTTATCCGGCGTCGTTCGGATGTTGGTCTGTCGTTTTTAATGTTGCTGTTGTTTTGCTCCGTGGGCTTGATTCTATATATGAACTTTGCGGACGGCACCAGGCAGCATCCCCTTTCCGGAGCGGATCATATAGAGGTTCGCGACCGGGATTACTTTTTTACGCCGGCCTTCATCTTTTTCGGACTGGCGATTGGGATCGGCGCAGCGATAGCGGTGCAATACGTTCGAGAGGGAGTGGCAAAATTCAGCGCCGTTCCGAAAAATATCATCGTGACCTCATCACTGGTTTTGTTCCTGCTGCCGACCCTCGCTCTGGCAAGAAATTACCACCTGTGCGACCGTTCCCGACACTTTTTCCCTTATGACTACGGCTGGAACCTTCTGACCTCGGCCGACCCGGATGCCGTCTTATTTACCCATGGTGACAACGACACCTTTCCGCTATGGTGTATGCAGGAAGTTTACGGTGTACGCAGGGACGTAAAGGTTGTTAACCTTTCCCTGTCCAATAGCACGTGGTATATCAAACAGCTTAAAAGCAACATGGGCCTTGATCTGGGCTTAAGCAATGAAGAGATTGATCGACTGACGCCGTATCGCACAGCCGACGGCACAATTTTCCGCCTTCAGGATCAGGTCATCGATGCCCTGATAGCCAACGACGGCAGAAAGATTCCGATAAACTTTTCCGTCTCGGTCGGGCTGGGAGCCCAGAAGTACCGAGGCCGACCAATGGACTCCCTTTTGGTCCTGAGCGGCATGGTCTGGCGGGTTGACGATCCCGGCCAGCCGCGGCGCGTAGATATCGAGTCTTCTGTCGACTTTTTCACCAGCCCCGACAAGTTCCGAAGCCGGGGCGTGAATGATCCGTCGATTTATAAAGATGCCACAACCTTCCGTTTAACCAGAAACTGGACTAACGGCTTTCTAATGGTAGCCGAAGCCATGAGAAAAACCGGCGATTATGAGAGGGCGGAGCATCTGGTTGAGCGGGCGGTGGAACAAATACCCTATTCTTCGCGCGCCGTCGAGTACCTCGCCAATCTATACAGTCACCGGGGAAAGGTCGACGAGTTGCGCGCTCTGATCGAACGAACCACCCACGGCGATAAGGGTAGGCTGAAGCTGCTGCTCGGACGTTCCGAACGGAAGCTCAAGCGATATAGCCAGGCGGAGCGTCTCTTTAAGGACGTGCTGATGGAAGATCATTCCAACCGATCAGCCTTTGAGGAATTGATCCGGTTATACCTTGAAACCAAACAAGCGACAGCCATGAGGCTTCTCTTGCGGCAATGGCTGCGGTTCCATCCGGATGACAGCCAGGTGAGGTTGATGCTTGAGGAACTGGAGAAACGCATGACTGTGCCCGACACGGATGGGGCTAATGAGTCATGAGAATTCTGGCGCTTAACTGGAATGATCTCAGCAACCCCTTTGCAGGCGGCGCCGAGGTACATCTGGAGGAGCTGCTGCGTCGGCTCGTCCGATACGGTCACGAGGTCACCCTGTTTTGTTCCGGTTACCAGAACTGTCCGCCGGAGGAGACGATAGAGGGAATACGAATCATCAGGCGCGGGAATCGCTACAATTTCAACTTGATCGCTCCCTTTCACCTTCGCCGGCTGGCAAGGGAAAACCGGTTCGATATTCTGGTGGAGGATATTAACAAGATTCCCTTTTATACGCCGCTGTATCTGAAACTAAAAACTCTGGTGGTTGTCCCGCACCTGTTTGCTACCACCGTCTTTCAGGAGATTAATTTTGTCCTCGGGACCTATATCTATCTGGCTGAGAGACCGCTGGTGCCTGTTTACCGGGGGATGCCATTTAACGTCATCTCCGAATCGACCGCCGACGACATTGCCGCGCGGGGCGTGCCGCGTGAGAACATCTCAGTGATTCACTGCGGCATTAACCGCCAGGTGTACTCCCATGACGCCAACGTCCCCAAGTACGAACGACCGACCATCCTGTACCTGGGAAGGATCAAGAAGTACAAGTCAATCCAGCACCTTATCCGCGCTTTCGCTCTTGTTAAAAAGGAGGCGCCCGACGCCAGGCTCATGGTGGTGGGCAACGGTGATTACCTCGACAAGCTGAAATCCTTGAGTCGATCGTTAGGGTTGTCGGCAGATGTTGAATTCCCGGGCTTTGTACCACTCGAGAACAAAGTGGAACAAATGCGCCGCGCTCATGTTGCCGTCCTCCCCTCCTTGAAAGAAGGCTGGGGACTGACCAACATCGAGGCCAACGCGGTGGGGACGTCCGTCATTGCGGCCAACGTGCCCGGCCTGAAAGATTCCGTGCAGGATGGGCAGACCGGCTTTCTATATGCCTATGGTGACATCGCCGAGTTGGCGCGCAAGATCGTCACGATCCTCACTGACGGCAACCTTCGGGCAGAGCTTGAAAAAGGTGGGCTGCTGTGGGCTGACAGGTTCAACTGGGACAAGGCGGCCAAGAAGTTTGAAGCCCTACTGGAAACCATTGTTGGTGGTCACAAGTGACTATTAACCAGAAGAAGGTTGTCTATTTGCTCATTGGGCTGGGCATTTCCGTGGTGCTGTTATGGCTTCTGTTTCGCAATATCAATTTCACGGAGTTGGCAGCCGCCCTGCGGGGCGCGAACTACCTGTGGCTCATTCCAAACGTTCTGTTAATTGTCCTGACGATGTACCAGCGAGCCTTCCGCTGGCGATACATGATTGCGCCGATAAAGAAAGTGCCGTTCTCCAAGCTCCTGGCCGCAACCTGCATTGGCTTTATGGCCAACAACGTCCTTCCGCTGCGGCTGGGGGAATTTGTCCGCGCCTACTCGCTGTCTTCGCAGGACAGAGAAGTGACCAAGTCGGCGTCGCTGGCGACAATCTTCGTGGAGCGGATGGTCTTCGACCTGGTTGCCCTCCTGTTGATATTCGGAGCGGTGCTGTATGTGTCGCACCTATCGCTCGACGAGTCGATGAAATATGGGCTGAACATTGCGATCGGCATTGCTCTTGTTGGAATCCTGGTGGTGTTGGTTCTAGCGCTCAAGCCCAATCAGGTGGGACGCCTGCTGGCCAGGTATCTGTTTTTTGCGCCCGACAGGGTGCGAGAGGTTATCAAAAGTATCGTCTTGAAATTCTCGCGAGGGCTGGAGTTTTTGGGGAATCCAAAAAGTGTCGCCTTGGTGGCGGTCCAGACCCTTCTGATCTGGCTGTTTATGGGTCTCTCCAATATATTCGTGTTCTGGGCTTTTGGGTTCAAGCTCTCGCTGGATGCTTCTTATGTCCTTTTGGTGGTGGTGTCAATATCGATTCTGGTGCCGTCCTCGCCCGGATTCATAGGCGTCTATCACGCCGGTGCCGTATGGTCGCTGATGGCGTACGGTGTTCCCAAGGAGGATGCCTTGTCCTGTGCGCTTGTTCTTCATGCTGCTCAGTACATAACCGTCACTTTGATGGGTTTCTACTACCTGAAGAAAGAGCACCTGTCGCTGAAGAAACTGGGCGAAGAGGCAACCGAAGAAATGCCGACGTAGGAGCCAGAGATAATCTGGTTTGGGAATACCTTTTAGTCCTAGGTAACCTTTCTTGTTGTTTACAAGTTGCTTGCCCGTTACATTCTGGATTGGTGATGGAACCTGGAGCGACACGAAGCGACGCGGAAATCACCACTATGTAAGATGGAAAACGCGACGACACAAAGAGACCAAAGAAAGGGGTACGAATGAAAGTGATTTCAGGCGTTACAATTCAGCAGTTTCGTTCTTTAAAGGAGCTAAGGTTAGATGATTTTGGCGATTTTACTGTTTTCGCTGGATTGAACAATGCTGGAAAAAGTAACATTCTTAAGGCACTAAACTTGTTTTTCAACGATGAGGTGGAACCCTCTGTCCCCCTGGACCTGCACAAAGATCTAACAAAAGCCAAGAACTATAGGAGAAAGAATGTCAAGATTAGTGTAGAATTCCAGCTTCCCGAGAACTTCAATTTTAGAAAGAAGCTTGAACCGGTTGATAGCCTGCTGGGTCGCGAATTCACCATTACCAAAGAGTGGGGTTGGGAAAACAGGGTTCCCGTTTACTACGTGAACAATGACCAGTTGAAACCAGAAGACAGCGAAAAGGTTCAGAGCTTCTTAAAGCTTATCAATTACAGGTATATACCGAATAGGGTTCTTCCTTTGGACGTTGTGAGATCCGAGCACAAAAGGTTGAGAACTGTTTTGATCAAACGGCTTCATAGGAAAGCAAAAGATATTAAGACCACGTTAAGCGATTTCAATGACGCTGCCGCAAGATTGGTCGGCGATCTCTCTGAGAACATATGCCGAGTAAGTGATGACGTTGAACAGGTTGCTCTTCTTACCCCCCGCTCCATAGCGGATATGGTATTTGAATTCGGCTACCGGCTCAAGCAGGGAGGGTTTGAATTCGATGACATTGTACAAGGTTCTGGCTTACAAAGTTACTTGATGTTTGAAACACTGTATCTCATTGACAAGGACTATTGGCAGGCGTTCGGTTGGAGACAAGCAACAGTGTGGGGCGTGGAGGAAGCAGAATCATCTTTGCATTATACGCTGGAGGCACAAACCGCCTTGCTCCTCAGTAGAATTAGTCAAGTAGCTAATTCTAGGCTGCAAATCCTAGCCACGACGCATTCAGAAATGATGATGCAGTATTGCACACTGGGCTACTTCGTGGAAAAGCGGGACAATAAAACAAACGCCACTTCATATGCAAGCAGAGAGCTCTGCCAAGTGTGCTCGGATGCTGGCACATCAAAATGGGTTCATCCTCTGTTGCACTATCCACTTGACAAGATTCTGTTCGTGGAAGGCAAGTATGATTATGATTTTATCGTTGAAGCGTTGAGACTAATGAAATCGTCGGACGGCTTAAGGGTACTATACTTAGGGAAGATAGAAGAGGAAATGCAGGGTGGTACGGAAGCTCCCAAATATCTGATCAACTACAAGACAGTCATCAGGAATCGCCGGCAAGACGCAAAGATCTACTACTTAGTTGACTGGGAGGCAAAGGGCAAGTTAGTCGAGTTGCAAAAGAAAATGAAAGGAATCACTACGTTTATGTACGGGGCTTGGAATCAGTTACTTGCAAACCCCAAACTCGGCGGCCAGTTTCCAGGGATTGAGCGCTTCTTTTCAGATAGAATAATCGACGAGGCGAAGGAGAGGGGAGCAGAGATAGGGACTCTTGACGGTGGCCGTTATACTATTAACAATAAGGACTATGGTGAATTCAAGAGAATCGCTAATCAGATTGTGAAAGAAGGAATCAACGCCAAAGACATAGTTTTCGTAAAGGATACGCTAAGGGAAATACGCAGTGCTTTGTTGGCTTAGGGGGCAACTTGGCTTTCCGTCATTCGGTCAGGTCTTGCCCGCCGAAACACGACAAACTGTAACTACGCTCACCAGAAAAGCCGCCGTTTGAACGTGATATTTGTCTTGATTCCAAGCTTCCAATGAGCTATATTGGATGCAGTAAGGAAATTCTATGACCAGGTTCGCCTTGACTGTACTGGCCCATTTTCAACTCGCTGAGCCCCGATATAGGGCAGGGCAAGAATTTGCCATGGAGGATATCACATGCTAAAGCGGACAACGTTGGCGTACTTTGTGCTCGCGGTCTTCTTGATCGACCCCACATGGGCAGACGACTGCGAGAAGAACACCGCCACGTTCATCACTGTCGATCAGCAAGTGAATTGGCTGTCTATTCGGGATATCAAAGCGTCATGCATGCTGTTCAAGCACAATCCGGATGACGTGATCCTGGGCTTCAATTCCGGTTATGAGCTTGGGCAGAGGACCGTCACCTACTTCGATCCAACCGAGTGCGACACCGTTGCGTATCCTTTTGAGATCACCGGGCTGTCCTTTACGTTGGTCGATCCTCCTGATGTGTACGATCCCCGAATTTATAAATGGCCGGTAATGCTTGACGTGGTCGTTTATGACCTCGCCTACAGCGCCGATAGTTGTTACGGTCCGGGTGCGGAACTCTGTCGTGTTTCGCTGGTATGCGACTCAGTTACCTATGCCTTCCCCGAAGTGGCCACGGTCAGCTTTCCCACTTCCTGCTGTGTCGAAGGCCCGTTTTTTATCGGTGTCGAATATACCGACCCCGGCCCCGGCCCCCTTCCGTCGGTCCTGTTCGATGTTAACTCCCAACCGGATACCTGCCACATCTTTCAGTTCTACTGTGGTGAGTGGTGGGGATGGTACGCCTTTTGGGTGGTTGCTCCGGGCTACCCCTTCTATTGGGTACATGGCGAGACGGTGTCCCTGAATTGCTGCGCCGACATTGACGGCGACAGCGTCTGTGACATATACGACAACTGTCCCGGAATTTCAAACCCCGAACAGACGGACACAGACGGCGACGGTGTGGGCGACCTGTGCGATAATTGTCTTGATAACTACAACCCCGGCCAGGAAGACACTGATGGCGATGATGTCGGAGATGCCTGCGATAACTGCCCGGACGATTTTAACGCCGACCAGCAGGACAGCGACAGCGACGGGATCGGCGATTTGTGCGACAATTGTCCTTCCCTTGCCAACCCACTTCAGGAGGACGCTGACCTTGATGAAATCGGTGATATCTGTGATACCTGCACGGATACTGACGGTGACGGCTACGGCAATCCCGGCTTCCCCGCCAACACCTGCCCGGATGACAACTGTCCCTACGCCTATAACCCTGGTCAGGAAGATTCCACCGGCAACGGGGTTGGTGATGTCTGCGATGCCGGCTGTTGCCGGGGATCGATCAGTGGCAATGTCGATGGTGATCCGGGTGACAACGTTAATGTCGCCGACCTGGCATATCTTGTTGATTATCTGTTCGGTGGCGGTTTTCCTCCCCCCTGCCCGGAGGAAGGGGATGTCAACGGTGACGGCTCTATCAACGTAGTCGACGTGACGGATATGGTGGATTACCTCTTTTTCAGTGGCCCATCGCCAGCTCCCTGCCCGTAAGCACGAGCGGCATTCGGTGCCTAAAAAGACGCTCTCAGCCATCTCTGCTTTGTGAGGGGATGGCTGATTCTTTTGTCTCATCTTGTCACTTTTCCCAGAGTCTTTCGACTAAGTAGCGCTTCCGTCAGTTCTTTGCCGGTATGGCTGACAACGGGTGGACTCCCGCTGCTGTGCGAAGTCACAGGTGGCATGTGGCAGATCGTAAGTATCGAAAGAAAGTGTGTTGGCCGTTAAGAAAATACTAAGTGTGACCGACACTAACTGGCAGGGGGTCATATTACAATCACTGTATGAGAGAGCAGGGGGCTCGTAAGAGACAGAGTGGGGGGCATAAAACATCGGAAGGTAACGTGTGATCTGAAAGGGGAGCTGACATCTCGCATATCCAAACGTAATGCGCTGAACGACGGCCTGGCCGTACTGAGGGAGGCGGCTTGCTATTCATGCGCTGAGCCTTGCTGAGATACCACGTTTTTGGGGGACTGAACGTGGCTCAGTGCGGCCAACAGCCGTCGTGACACCTGTTGAGGTGTGCTGGTGCCGGCACTGCCTGTGCCCGAAATAGACTGACACCATCTGTCAGGGGTACCCGTTAGCTTTTGCCTTGTGAAAGATGAACGGATGTTACGGGTACAGCCTTAGTCCAGAGCAAGAGAATGGTTGAGGGCAAGTACCTGGGGAGTACGGACACTCTTCAGAGGGGAAGCGTTTATGACAAAAGCTGAGCGACTGATATACCTGGTCAACATGATCAGGAATAGAGGGACGGCGCTGGTCAGTGAGATGGCAAGCGAATGCGAAGTCACACAGCGGACTATCTATCGTGACATAAACTCCTTGGTGAAATTGAACTTCCCGCTCTACTACGACAACGGGTACCGCCTTGCCCGCGACGTTGGCTTCCCGTTTGCCGGACTTAACATGGAAGACGTCGAGCTTATCTGCTACTCCCTGCGTAATAATCCGTTGTCCAGGCATCCCTTTTTCAGGCGAAGGTTTCACGTAATAGAGCAGAACATACAGGCAAGGTTCCACAAGCGGCTGGAGGCTGGTCAGAGCAACCTTTTCCTATTTGAAAAGAAGCACGATTCAATCGAAAAAAGCCGAGAGTCGGACATTATCGCCCGGTTCCTGAAAGCAATTCACGAACGTCGAAAGGTCGCCCTCACACTGGTCGATAGCGGCCCAGGCCGCCGTATCTGCATCCCCCTCGCTGTCAGGCTAAGGCAATGTGAACCATCCCTCATCGTTGCGACGAAAGCAAAACTCGTAGTCGAAGAACCGATTCGCAACATTGAGTACTTGCGGCTGACCGATGAGAAATTCACCCAGAGACCGCTGCACCTGCGGCGGCGAGGCTTGGCGCTGCAAAAAAACGTTGACGAGACTTAACAGAGATCATTCATTACCCATGTGCAGAAACTAACCGCAAGGGAGTTGTCCGCCGCAGGGTTAATTGCATCCCTGTACACTATTCTCAGCCTCGTCTTCTTGCCGATCTCTTTCGGCGTCTACCAAATCAGAATTGCAGAAGCTTTGACCGTGCTTCCTTTTCTGACAAGGGCAGCCATACCGGGACTTTATATCGGTTGTCTGCTGGCCAACATCTTCGGCGGCATGGGCTGGCTTGATATTGTCTTTGGACCCATAATCACACTTGCGGCGGCGGTGCTGACGCGTCTTGTCTGTCGCCTGTCCAGAAGTACCTTGAGCGCTCTTCTGGCCGGTCTGCCGATCATTTTCATGTGGGGGGGAGCGCTATATTTTCTGACTTCATTCAAAATGACCATGGGCACGGCGGTGGGCTCCGTGTTGTCGATTGTCAGTCTGGTGCTGATGACATTTGCGGTGATCAGGCAAGGCGATAACACCAGTTCACGCGCCTCGGTCTTGATCTTAAAGCTGTTGTCGGTAATCATAGCCGCGGTCTCGATAGTTTTGCTCATAACCACCAGCGACATTTACTTCATTGTGATGGGCGCCTTCCTGCTGATTGCGGCCTTACTGTTGGTCATGCTGCTGGCGCAATTCTGGTTTCATGGAAAGAATCCAAATATCCTTATCGCTCCTCTGCCGCCGGTACTGTTGAACGCCTTTGGCGTATCGCTCTACCTGGCGCCACTGCTGGGCTTCAACTACTGGTTCTCAGTCCAAATGGTCGGGGTGGGGCAGTTGATCGCGTGCTATTTGATTGGATTGCCGGTGTTGATGGCATTGAGGAAGCGGAGGGTATTTGGTTGACATACACAACCGCCAAAGGGTAAATGGCAGGTCTGTTCCAGACCTTCCCTACAAAGGCTGAAATTGCCGGCGAAACGTAACGTTTCCATTTGACAATCGCTCATATCCTGCTTAGAATTATCCGTCGCGCTTTGAAGAGTTTTACTTATAAGCGGAGCGACATGGGTAGTTGGATACATGTTTTACATTATTGAGGTAAGGCGAGATGAAAAAAATCTTAGTAACAGGGTCAGTAGGACAGATCGGGTCAGAACTGACGATGGAATTGCGCAAAAGGTACGGTAATGACAACGTGGTAGCCGGAGGACGCAAGACCAAGCCAAGTGAAAAATTGCTGAATTCAGGACCGTTTGAGGTCGTTGATTGCACGGACATGGATACGTTAAGAAAGGTTGTCAAAAAGCATGATATAGATATTATCTATCATCTTGCCGCCATACTCTCAGCGGTGGCGGAAGCCAAACCGCAGCTTGCCTGGGATGTGAATATCAACGGGCTGTATAACGTCTTGGAAGTGGCTCAGGAAAACAAATGTGCAGTTTTTACTCCAAGTTCCATTGGCGCTTTCGGTCTCTCGACTCCTTTGGATGACACCCCTCAAGATACGATTCAGCGCCCCAACACTATGTACGGTGTAACCAAAGTCGCCGGGGAATTGCTTTGCGACTACTATCATAAAAGATTCGGTGTCGACACCCGCGGTGTTCGTTATCCCGGAATCATCTCCAATGAAACTTTACCGGGTGGCGGCACTACGGACTACGCGGTAGAGATATACTATGAAGCGATTAAGAATAAGAAATATACCTGCAACCTTGGGGCCGGGACCTTCTTAGACATGATGTATATGCCTGACGCCATCAAAGCTGCGATTGATCTTATGGAAGCCGATCCGAGTAAGTTAAAACACAGGAATGCTTTTAATGTTACTGCTATGAGCTTTGACCCGGAGATTATCGCCGCTGAAATCAAGAAGATAATACCGGAATTCACCATGGATTACAAGGTCGACCCGGTAAAGCAGGCCATTGCCGATTCCTGGCCCAACAATATGGATGATTCCGCAGCTAAAGAAGAATGGGGATGGGAGCCTGACTACACCCTTGAAGAGATGACAAAAGATATGATTGAAGTTCTTTCGAAGAAGCTTAAATAAGAATATTTAAGCCACGAAAATGAACAAAGAGTTGTGTAACAGATAAATCTGTAGGAGCACGTGATGTCAGTAAAAAACTTAAACAATGCTTTAGGCCGAGCCTTAAATGAACTCAAGGCAAAAGGCACCGCCAAAGGTAAAGAGATGGTCATTACCGGCGTGAAGCCGGCGGGCGGTAAGAACGGACCTCGTTACTACATCGAAGGCGAAGGCGACAAGGAATTCATCAAGATGAACGCCAACTCCTATCTGGGGATGTCCCTTCGTAAAGACGTCATCGAAGCGGAAGAAGAAGCTGCACAGCAATTCGGCGTCGGACCGGGATCTGTCCGGTTTATCAGCGGTACGTATCGAGCACACATTGATCTGGAAGAGAAAATAGCGAAGTTTCTTGACCGGGAAGCAGCCATGCTCTTCAGCTCAGCGTATGTGACGAGCATGGGTGTTATCGTGCCATTGACGACAAGCGAGACGGTCTTTGTCAGCGATGAGTTGAACCATAACTGCATTATCCAGTCAATGAGACTTTCCCGACCGGCCGGTAAGTTCATTTACAAACACAACGATATGTCGGATCTTGAAGCCAAGCTCAAAGATAGCGTTGGCAAGGGAAAGAGAGCCTTAGTTGTTACCGATGGTATTTTCAGCATGAGAGGCGATAATGCCCCTCTGGACAAATTGGTTGAAATCTGTAAGAAATATGACGGTGAGTTTGAAGAAGGCGTGATAACTATTGTGGATGATTCTCATGGTATTGGCGCTTTGGGAAAGACGGGAAGAGGAACGGAGCAGTACCTGAATACGAAGGTTGACATAATGATTGGCACGTTGGGTAAGGCCTTCGGCGTGAATGGGGGCTTTGTGGCATCGTCGGCGACCATTATTGAGTACCTGCGTGAGACGGCCCCCATGTATATCTACTCCAACCCGATAACCGTGTCGGAAGCACGCGCCGCCATGAAGGCCATTAGCATTCTTGACAGCCCGGAAGGTCTCAAGATACTGGACCATCTCGGCAAAATGACCAAGAGGTTCGAAACCGGTCTGAAAGACGCCGGTTATGAAACTATTGAAGGCCCCCATCCGGTGGTGCCGCTGATGGTCCGAGACACGCAAAAAACAACCGATCTTGTGAACTTTCTAACGCAAAATGGCGTGCTGGCCACGGGTTTGAATTTCCCGGTGGTTCCCAAAGGCGATGAAGAAATCAGATTCCAGGTCAGCGCCTCTCATACTGAAGCCGACATCGACTACGTAATCGGTGTGCTGAGGGCCTATAAAGAGACGCATTAGTGATGGGGAGTAGAGCCTTGACGTTCGCCCGGTCACGGGGATGTACGTTGGTGGATTATTTTAGGCTAATATGAAATGGCACGGGGCGGGAACAGGCTGTCGGTAGAATAATATGGCATATTTCTGTCAATTGAGGCATGGGACAATTGTATCCTAGACCCAAGCACAAAAGGGCAAAGCACGGAGAGAAACCTTGGAAGGAATGGCTCAAGATTGTCCTTACGGCTTTGGGCGTAGCGGGTGGGTTGCTCGTCGCAGTGTTGCTGTACCTCAACCACATACACAGTTTGGCAGATTTCGACATAGAACTCAGACGGTTCAGTATTGTCCGGTACAGTGACCAAGCGGTGCCCGAGGCGGTGATCGAATGCAAGATAGCCAACAATTCCACAATTGATCACAGCTTGTCGCTGCGGTCAATCCGGTTTCCCGTGTTTGGCATAGAATACGAACTGAAATCGACCACGGCTGACATCAATCTTAAAGGTGGAACAAGAGAGAACATTCAAATAGTTGAAAAAAACTTGTTTTTTGACACTCTGCTGGCGCTGCCATTTGACTCAGAGACAGTAGCAATACTTTTAACATTTGTTACCGGTAACGACACCAGTCTTTGCCGTTATGATAGTAGACATGTTGAGAAATGCCTCTTTATGCAACAGCCTGAGCTGGACCCATCTTTAGTTTATCAACCGAGATATAGGGTTGTCTTCCAAGCTTTTAGGGGTGACTCTATTACCGAGTATGCATTCGCGATTGGTAATCCTACGGCTCCCTTTGTCAAACTACCTGTCTCTATTATAGACACTTCCATGGTGATTGATTCCACGGTTTTTTACCCTACATTTGGAGGAATCTATATGTATAACCTAGCAGGTTATCAGCCTATTCTCCAGCGTGATTTTACACCTGCTGACATATTTTCGGATTTAAGTGAGTACCAAATCTCAAAGACAGTGCGACAATACATCGACTTTGACTTTGAACGAGCTGTAGAGTTTGTCTATATACTGTTTTCGGAGGACCCCAATCGGGATATTTACTATGATAAAAAACTGATGAACGTTCAGTATGTAGCTGCGATAGACACAACACATAACTCAGTTCTAGATTTGAAGCGACAATTAGAAGACGATGGATTCCGTGTTTCACTTAAGAAGGTTGGAGGATTAGGCAGCTTGGTAGAACATATTAAACAGCGCGATGGATGCGAAGCTCTATTTGGACCAAGTAGGCTAGAGTTTTTATACATATGGACAGAATGCCTGAATCGAGCGCTTAGCCAGAATCATCTCGTCGTGCTAGACTTTGGAAAGGACACAGAGGACTTCAAGACATATTTACGTGTACGTTTAAGTCAATATGGCTTTTCGAACCACCTTTTCATAGAATGGCCAAGCAGATCGGGATTCAATCTGTTTCGCGATTACTTTTTCTTGGAAACATCACGTGTGTTTATCCTTGATGTATGCGATACCTTGATTTTTGACGAACTATTAATGGACAGTGCAGGAAAGGGGTACGGAAGTGTTAAGTGGATCTCACCAAGAGCTTCAGCACGTGGAATTAAATAAGATATTAGAACTCTAGCTCTCTACCTTATATAAATATCATTCTTCTTGCTGGTACGGATTTTTGTTTTCATTTATAAATATCATGTTGGAGTAGAACTGAGAAAGATGTCTGACTGCAAATTTCATTCAAAAGATTATTTGAAATTGTCGATGTCAACAATGTAATCCCACCTGTGGGGAATGAACGACAGGGTGGCGCACCGCTTGCAGTGGGGTTATTGAAATATCGAGATCGCCGCGTCGTCCGGCGGCTGCCCGTCAGGAGCCCGACAGGGCCGGCCCTAGACGGCCGGGCCTTCGACCGGCCGGACTCATCGTGGGGGATGGCCCCGAGCCGTCCTTAGTCCGATTATTCTAATTCAATCACAAATACAGCCAGAAGTAGCACGGCGCGGGACCACCAAAGAAGAGATATTCGACAAGGTAGGTCAGGTCGCCCACGTTTGTCTCACCAAGGCAATCGACATTGCCCGACTCCAACGGATCCGGTGCCGGGCCTTCGAAAAACAAGTACTCAACAAGATAGGCCAAGTCGGCAACGTTGGTGCCCGGCCAGCCATCCATGTCGCCCGACTGGGTCCATACCCGGGTGGTATTCTCGATCAGGACAGCCTCGGCACCTGACACCTCGTTTTCAGGGATGTCGCCGTCGTCGAAGTGACTCAGCGCGCGGCATCCCTCTTCGGAAATACCTATCAGCGCCGTCTGTTCCAGCCCGCTGGCGCCGACGTCTTTGTACTGGAAGAGGATGTTGCCGTCTATCGTTAAAACAACCTCGAAGTTGGTCATCGTGTCGTTGGGATCATTGAAGTTGGAGACGTGATACCATTCTATAACGCAGGTATCGAGCTGCTGGCTTCGGTAAAGATAGGCGCCGCTCTGCGGCACAACCGCAGTGTCGAAGACAAGATCATTCCAGAAGGGGGCCACAAAGGTCGCAAAGGGCGCTCCGGGAAGGTCCAGGCTGGAAAAATAGCCGCCCACGCTCAGGTCGTCATCTGAAAACGAAATAGCGCCGTTTACTCCTATGTGGAGCTTTGTGTAGCTGGTATCATAATACCAGAAGTCAAAACCGATTCCGAAGGGACCGGCGGTGCCGTCGTCAAGGGGATTGTAACCTGAAAAAGCATTGTAACTGATCTTGCTTCCCATATCTTTCGCTGAAATCCAGTTGTACGTCGGCCCTTCCGGCTCATCGGACGAGGTTGCCTTGTAAGTGGCATCATTGCATGGAACCTCCAGGAACGCGGGAACGAGTATCAACGAATCCAATGAGCCACCGGAGGGTCCCCATGATATTTCCAGCACGCCGGCATACGTCTCCACGCGATCTTCAATGACGGTAGCATCCAGGGTGACATCGACCTTGACTGAGTCGGACGGAAGAACGCTGCCATTCTGGGGAGAGGCGACCAGCCAGTTTTCTTCAACGAATTTTGCCAGCGAATCGTTGTCAACGATTGAAAAGTCGAAGGCGCTGGTGGCAGAAAGGTTGATGATCCACAGCTCGACAACGCCCAGGTCGCCTTCGCTGACAGTGGTGTCGATGAGAATCGGCCTGACGTACAGCGAGGGTGGGGTAGTCAGGATTGCAATGGCGGCTTGCAGGTCAGGGCGCGGCCCAATGTGCTGGGACGTATCCCCCTTCTGCAAGGTACCGGTAGCCACTAAGACATCCCTGATCCGGTCGGACGTCAACGGTGGTCCGTAGGTCGCCAGGTAGTACCCCTGGAGACAGGCCGCGGCGCCGGTAACAATCGGCGAGGCCGAAGACGTCCCGCCGAACGTCGCGGTGTAGTACTGGTTTTCATCGCCGTCGCCGTCAAAAAGGCCGCCGTAGCCGGTGGTGTAAACCCCGGAGCCATATCCCTGCAGGTTCACACGGGCGCCGTAGTTTGAGAAGCCATGCTTCTGAAGGTCGTTCGATGACGCCGCCGGGTAGCCGGCACCAACGATGATAGCATGTGAGTTACGATAGGTAGTGTCAAAGAGAGGGCCATATATTGGGTCATCAAAATCCTCGGCCCCGTTGCCGCCCGCCTCGATCACGACAATCCCTTTCGCCCAGGCATACTGGATGGCGTCGTAATTGGCCTGCCAGTATTCCATGCAGACATACCCGAGCTGATCAGGACGGGATTGAAAATCATAGCGCGGGCCGGGGGCGTGTAGCTCAATCAGAATCATGTCGCCCTGCTGGAGAGTGTCGATGGCCGCATACAGGGCCTCAGCGGTCGACCAACCCCCGATTGAAATCATCCCGATATCGGCGCCCGGGCAGATGCCGGTGACGCCGTATCCGTTGTCGCCGGCTATCATTTCGCCGATCACGGCCGTACCGTGATTGCGCCAACTTGGGTTATCGATTGGGTCACCCGCAATGATCCCTCCCACAGCCTTGTCGAGGTCCTCGTGCGTCGTCTGCCAGTTCCCTTCGATGTCAATGATCATGACGCCGCTGCCGTCGCCGCCGGGGAGAGTGTTGGCATAGTCGGCATCGACGCCGTCCGGGGCGGCCTCACGGTAATCCTGGTTGGGTTGATAATCAGGAGTCGGGGGAGGGATATCGTCAGCCGGTTCCGGCATTGGCTCAAAGTACGCAATCTCTATCATGTTGAGGGCATTAAGGTCGTTTACGATTTGTTCCGCTTCGGCTGGACTGGAAACTTCGATACGGTAATAGCTGTTCAGATCAGCCAGTTGCCGCTCTGCCTTTAACTGCAACGCCTGCCGGTCACGATCCAGCCTCGCTTCGGGGAGACTCTGGAAGAGCCGCCGGAAACGAGTATTAAGATAAGGGCTTAGCACTACTTCTGCTTCATGGACAGAGGTGCCCCGCATCGAAACCAGGCTGCCGCCCCGATACCGTACCTCCGAATCGTCCTTGAACTTAACTACCATGTGGGAGACCTCGGCGTCGGGGTTGATGCGGGTAACCGGCGGCTTTGGTACAACCGCTCGAGGGGCAAGTTCATTCCCTGACGGTGACGGTTTGGCTCGTTCCGCTAAGGCGGGACTGGCGAAACAAAACAGCGACAGAAATAGGGCGGCAAGGATAAAAGTGTTGGAACAGAAAAACCGTTTGGATTTCATTTTTCCTCCGGCGGTTTTGCCTGTCTATAGTTGGTAGAAAGCCAGGCAACAAGTCCAGCAGTAATGTAGGCTACACAGAAAATATAACCTTAATGTCAGAATTGTCAACAGGTTATCGTCTCATTAGGGTATCGGTCAGGGAATTAGAATAGTGAGACAGAGCCTACAGGGCTTCTACGACCTGATCTGGCCCGCGGATCTCACCCCCAGCCGGTGCTTGCCGTCAATCCGGGGTATCTTTATCGGGTACCGACCGGAAAAACAACTGGCGCAGAAGGTGGTGTCCGGCAGCGAGGGCATCGACAACATCCCGGAGAGAGAAAGATAGCGCAGAGAATCTGCCTGGAGGTATTTCTTGATTTGATCAACCGACAGGCGAGAGGCGATCAACTCCCGTTTGGTGGGCATGTCGATCCCGAAAAAGCATGGTGAAATGATCGGTGGCGCTGAGACTCTGAAATGAACCTCCTTGGCGCCGGCGTCACGAATAAGCTTGACCAGCTTTTTCGAGGTGGTGCCTCGAACGATAGAGTCATCCACGACAACCACCCGCCGTCCTTTCAAGACTCCCTTGACCGGGTTGAACTTAACCTTCACGTCCAGGTCTCTGATATCCTGATGGGGGTCGATAAACGTGCGCCCAACGTAGTGGTTGCGGATCAAGCCTATCTCAAAGGGGATACCGGACTCCTCGGAGAAGCCGAGCGTGGCGGTATTGGCCGAGTCGGGGATACCGATGATAATATCGGCGTCGACCGGGTGCTCGCGCGCCAACAGGCGACCAAGGCGGCGGCGGATTTTGTCCACGTTTTCACCAAAGATAATCGAATCGGGCCGGGAGAAATATATGAACTCGAAAATGCAACAGGCTGATCGGATTCTCTTAAAGGGGTGAAATGACTTGAGCCGGTTCCTTGATATTTCCAACACCTCTCCCGGCTCGATATCTCGAACATACCTGGCCCCAATCAGGTCAAAAGCGCACGACTCTGACGCCACCAGCCAGGCCTTGCGGTACTTCCCGAGCGCCAGGGGATGGAAGCCGTGCGGGTCACGAGCCGCAATGATAGTATTCTCTGTCAAAAAGAGCAGGGAGTAGGCTCCCCTGACTTTCTTCAAGGCGTCACAAATCCGTTCAATCCGTGTTTTCTTTTTCGACCTGGCAGCGAGATGGAGGATGATCTCGGTGTCGGAAGTGGTCTGGAATATGGAGCCTTTGACATCGAGATCAGTTCGCAACTCCAGCGAGTTGGTCAGATTCCCATTGTGTGCAATGGCAAGGTGGCGGGAGCGGTTGGTTATCAAGAAGGGTTGGATGTTTATCAGTGACGACGCCCCGGTGGTGCTGTAGCGCGTATGGCCGATAGCGATGCCGCCGCTGAGTTTGGAAAGAACGTCCTCTTTGGAAAAAACCTCGGAAACTAATCCCATCCCCTTGTGGAGATGAATTGCTCCGTCATCCGAGGTGACAATGCCCGCCGATTCCTGCCCTCGATGCTGCAGGGCGTAGAGGCCAAGGTAAGTCAACTCGGCAGCCTTGGAGTGGCCGACTATTCCGAATACGCCGCACTGATCGTGTATCATTGGGTCTAATATCCGCCGCTCTCCTTGCGCGGCAATGTAAAAGCTATAAACTTATCCCCGGCTGCATGAAAAGTCAAATAGTTTACGACGGTAAATTGCAGACCTGATGCGCATTCAAGTGCAGTCTCCGGCTCGCGGCCAGCCAGTGTTCAGTTTTTGCGCACAGAAAAGTCTGGTGAACCTGCCGCTTTTGCAGTATCTTACGGTGTACGACATTACTACTGATGAAACCGGGGATTCTCCCGCAGGGGCACTGCTTTTGCTCAACAGGGTTTGTCAAGCAAAGCGGTAAATGTGATGGAAAAGAGAAACACCGACAGATTTGAAATCCTCAAGCAGTTGGCTTTAGCCGGGTCAAAAGGAGAAGACCTTACCGGTATATCGGAAAGGGCGCTCAGCCAGGCGGCAGGATTTGTCGATCTGACCGCAGCGGCCTTGTTCCTGTGGGATGAGGAGTTCAAAGTCACGGTTACCGTCAACCACGCCGAATCCGATGCCGCCCGCCAGCGGCTGGTTTCTCTTGAACAGGAACTTTTTGGAAACCTGCGTAAAGACCAAAACCTTGTCTCGGCCTACATGTCTTTTGGCGGTGAGACGCCATACCATTCGTTTACCCTTCCCCTTCGGCACGGGTCGAAGATCTTCGGGGCGGTGATCGGTCTGCGGGAGGGTGAGCGAACTATCATTTCAGAGGATGACTTCCTCGAAGCGTTTTCGGCCCTACTGGCTCTCAACTACGCCGCCGAGGGTATAGGAAAAGAGCGCGTCCCGGCCAGAGAAGTACTGGACAAGGAACGGCTGAGCGCCATTGTCGAAACCGCCGTTGCGGTCAACCACGGGGTAAACAACCCCCTGACCGCTATCTTGGGCAACATACAATTGCTGCTTCTCAAGCGGAATGATCTCGATAAGGAACTGGTCGCCAAACTCAAGACAATTGAAGCCTCAGCTCTCAAAATCAAAGATGTCACTCAGCGTTTGATGCGTATCACCTCCCCCCGCTCCGTCGAATACAGCGAGGGGACAAAGATGCTTGACCTCTCCTCCGACGAGGAGTAAATGCAGGGCGCCATCCCTGCGACCTCCGATAGCATTTTTCTTAACCTATCGACAGCCAGGCAATCACGACCCCACTCGCCTGTGTACGACCGGCTACATAGGTTTACATCCCCGACCTTACTTGCTATATTCCGCCAAAATCATAAGGAGGAAGGATGCGAACGAGAGCGGTTTTCTTTGCCCTGTTGTTTTCCTTTTGCACCTCCCATGCCATCGAGGTTCAACAGAAAGGAGCAGACGTGACAGCCAGCGAGATGACAGCCGATGCACTTTTGAAGCAGGCCGATGAAACCTTCCAGTCCAGTGACTATAAGGCGGCGCTGGAGCAGTACCAATCAACTGTGGAGAAATCCAGAGGGGAATTCAATCGCTCGGTAGAGGTGGAGGCGCTTTCGCAGGTGGCGCGCATGCACCTGATACTCGGCGAAAAGGAGGAGGGCCGCAAATGGCTCAAGCAGGCCGAGGCCAAGGTAACCGACAGCGACCTGATGGGCTGGTCGCGCTATTTGGGCGTCCGGGGCCGTTTTGAGTGGAAAGATGATGACCTTCAAGCTGCCCGGAAGACGTTTGAAGAGATGTATACCTACTGCAATAGCAATGCCCTGTGGGGGCGGGCGGTCGATGCGGCGCATATGATCGCTATTGTAGCCGACACTCCCGAGGAGCAGATTAAGTGGGGCCGGCGCGGGATCGAGGCTGCCGAGGCCGGCGACGTGGAGAGCTGGCTGGGGCCGCTGTGGAACAACCTGGCCGGGACCTACTACGACATGAAGCAGTACGATTCTGCGTTGGAATGCTATCTTAAGGCGCGTGAGTATCACTGGCGCCATTCCGGTGAGATCGGCAAGCTCTATGCCGACTACCACGTCGGCATGACTTATCGCCTGCTGGGAAAGCATGACGAGGCGGGCAAGTGGCTGCGGCCGGTACTGGCCTGGGCGGAGCGAATCGAAAATCATTCCGCTATCGGGCAGTCCTGCGAGGACCTGGCCGAGATCGAAATTGCTCAGGGAAGAAAAGCCGGGGGTCTCAAGCTGCTCAAACGCGCTCGCTCGGAATACAAGCGGGCAGGCTTCGATCAATCCTGGCCGGAGATATGGCAGCACATAAACGACCGAATAAAGGAACTGGGGGGGTAGAATCCGGCAGCGCCCTATGAAAGCGCAGCGTGCCCAGGCTCCAGTCAAGCTAAGCGTCATTTTTGCCGCCTACTATGCTGTTCTGGTCGTTTTCCTGGCGGCATCGTTTTTCCCCCAGTACCGTCTCTGGGGTGTCAACTGGTGGGCGTACTTCCCCGGTTACGTCCCTTTCGTTCTTTTTGCCATAGGCGCTGTCGCTCCGATAGTGATACGGCTTGTCTTCAGGCGAGGTGAATTGGATGCTGGCGACAACCGGGCATCCGCTGACAAAAGCAGCAAGTACTTCATCATAGTATTCTGCCTGACGGTGCTGTACGGTCTCGCCTTCTATCTCTTGCGGGCCAGGACGCACTTTCTTGGGGATGGTTACGCAGCGCTTTCATCGCTTGCCTCAGACAATCCCCTTGTAAAGCCAAGAGGACTTGGCGAAGGGCTCCTTCACGTGTGGGTCAAGTCAGCCATCGGCGGCGATGCTGAAACGGCTGCTCTGCTGAGTTTTCAGGCCATTTCGATCTCTGCCGGAGTGCTGCTTTTGCTGGCGGTGGCTCTCATCGGCAGGCAACTGTTTCATCGTACGGTTGACAGGGTCCTGTTCTGGTTTGGGCTGACCTCAAGCGGATACATGCTGTTGTTCTTTGGCTACGTTGAGTACTACTCGCTGTTCGTCCTCACGGTGGCAGTGTATTCACTGCTGGGCCTGTTAGTCATTGGGGGAAAGATCAACAGATGGGTGATATTACCGGTCGTAGCGCTGGCGACATTCTTTCACGTTCTTGGTGCAACCTTGATTCCGAGTGCTGTCTATCTGTTGGTTGCAAAGAGTAAGATCGGCAACACTCTTGCCAGGCTGAATAGGAAAACTAAACTGCTGATGGGAACAATCACCGTAGTCATCGTGCTGTCGCTTTTCTACCACTACTATTCGACCGACTACTTTTTCCGCTTTGCGTTCGTGCCGCTGTTCGAGAATCGATTCACCGTCGAGGGGTACACCCTGTTTTCGGTCAAGCACATTGTTGACTATCTCAACCTGCTAATCCTGCTGCTTCCAGGCTTGCCGTTGGTGGTAGCGACACTGCTCTTCTTACCGGTGAGAAGGATGCTCAGACGGAGGGAATATCGTTATCTGCTTATTCTCTTGGTGTCAACTTTTGGCGCAACATTCGTATTCGACCCGAAGATGGGTATGCCGCGTGATTGGGACTTATTTTCGTTTTCCGGTGTGCCGTTGGTGATTTTTAGCTACTATCTCATTTTAGATAACCGGAGGCTCATCCAACCTTATACCACCGTTTCTGCATTGGCAATCCTGCTGGGCTTTCTCTCACTCTTTCCCAGAGCCGTGAGCCAGGTGGTTCCGGAAATTTCCGTGGCGCATTTCAAGAACTATTACGAATTGGATAAAGTGAAAAACAGAACGGCCAGGCTCATACTTATTGACTTTTACAGGGAAGCAGGGGAAGAAAAAAAGGCACAGTTGGAAAGGGAGCGGTGGAGAGCCGATTTTCCTGAGAGACGGTTGGTAGACAGCGCTGTTGTGCTCATAAATACAGGCCATCCGTTAGAAGCGGTTCCACTTCTTCGTCGGGTACTGCAAATAAATCCGTTGTATGCTGATGCTTGGCTGAATCTGGGCAAATGCTACTTGTATTTGCGAAGGCATGACGAGGCTCTCAAGTTCATGAAACTTGCCAATGGACTAAATCCCTATAATCCAGAATTCCTGACTGACTTAGGTACTGCGCACTTATTTGTTGACGATTATCAGAAGGCTGAAAAGACTTTTAAAAGGGCTCTTTCCATTGACTCCATGTTCTATCAAGCACTTTTCAATTTGATCCACCTGTACGCATTACGGGGGCAATGGGAAAAGTATTATGAGTATTTCACCAAACTGTCTGTGCGACACGATGTCTCCATCGAAGATCTGAGAGCACTAGGTGACCTCCATTTGAGCCGAGGGCATTACAAGAAGGCTGCCGAAACGTACAACCTTGCCCTCATTCAAGGGCTGGACAGTATGTATGTGAAAAAGTTAATTGAAAAATATCCTCAGCTGAAAGAATGAGCTGAAATGTACAGCACCCCACCCGACAGGTGAGTTTGAATGCGATGGCCGACAGCCGTGTCGTCACAAAGCCACTCGCTGGGTGGGGTACCGGTGTGTGAGATGACCACGGGTTCTGAAGACCAAGAGTCACTTTCAACTATCGTTTGGCTTGCTTTATTTTATTCAGATATTCGGAATCAACGTAAGATTCGGCATATCCGCAGCCGGTGCAAACGTAAGTTCTGCAGTTGCCTCCGACAAAGGGATATCTCTGTCCATCCGATTTATAGGCAATTCTCCCGGCACTCAAAATCCAACCTCTGTCGATTTCGGTGCCTCCACATTTCGGACATTTGCGCATAACCATTTTACTTACCTCCTTTGACCACCACCCAGAATCTGCCATAGAGCGTGGCCATTGCACTTATTGTCCTTCCGAAATATATACCTGTCATGCAGACGAATTATTCAACTCTCTTGTCTGATTTCTAAAATGTGGTACTGAGCAATGCGGCGCGAAGCACAAGAACACACATCGTGTGTCTGCGGAGGAGGTAGGATTCGAACCCACGGTACCTTGCGGTACAACGGTTTTCAAGACCGCCGCTTTCGACCACTCAGCCACTCCTCCGTTTTGTAATCACGACAATCGGCAACAATTTAGCAACTCTTTACCCCTGGTCAAGCCTTTTGCAGGTGTGTAAAGGGTATTCGCTGTGGCGCCATCCAAAGTACGAAGCAGCTCGTTGCCGTCATCGAGGGTTACATAGATAAAGGAAAACGGCCACCCTTGCCTTTGCAGAGATGGCCGTGACATTCTGTAAGGAATCCGCAATGGATTCTGGACACATTTATTCTATGGGCGCGCAATCCAGCGCAGGTCCGTCGAAGAAGAGATAGTCAACCAGATAAGTCAAATCGACGACATTTATCCCGCCTTCGCCATCGACGTTAGCCGCTTCCAAAACTGGTGGAGGTGGGCCACTATGGAATAGATAGTCCACAAGATACGAGAGATCGACCACATTCGAGCCGCCGCCGTCGCCATTAACGTCGCCGCAGATATAAGAAGGTACAATGACAAAGCTGAACAGCTTTTCATCAAAGCTGCCGACCGCATCTTCAACCCGCGCCGTGAAACTGATTGTCCCCATATCAACCAGCGTTCCAGAAAGCAGACCATCTGCGGCAAGATTCAGCCCGGTCCCCTGAAGGTCGTCATTCTTGTCGCTCCAGGCTTTGTCGCCCGTGCCGCCGCCGGCCTCAAGCTGCTGGGAATAGGCTTCGCCTTCTGTTCCGTCAGGGAGGGACGTTGTGGTAATGATTACCGCAGGATTTATGGTGAAGCTGAAACTCTTCTCAGCAGTGCTGTCCAGCTCGTCAGTCGCCACAGCAATGAATGAGATAGGCCCGGTGGCGCTGGGAGTACCGGACACTAAACCAGAAAGTGACAGCGAAAGGCCGGTTCCGGACAGGTCGTCGATCTTGTCGGACCAGGTCTTGGCCCCGGTGCCACCGACAAATTCCAGTTGCTGTGAGTACGGTCGGTCGACGGTCCAGTCAGGCAGAGTATCAGTGCTTATGAAAAAGACATAGGCCTCGCAATCGTAAGCCATCACCGTGACATCATCCACCGCCGCCTCTACGACTGAGCCTGCGCCCAAATCAGAAACCTCAAAGAGCAGACGCATCTGGGAGGTGGGTGTGACAAAATCGCCAACCCAGAAAGTGTGCTCATACCATCCACCGGAGGCCTGCTCGACCGGCCCTATTGTCTCCACCAACGTCCAGGAGGCGCCATCGTTGTTTGATATGTACACCCTCATAACGTCGGAAAACGGAGACCCACCAAAATGATTCGAATACCAACGGGCATAATGAATCTCAGCATCACCGACCGAAAGGTCGAAGATGGGCGATTCCAGGTTGGTCGTTCCGCCATCAACATCGGAGTCCCCATCGACGTTGTCGGTCAGATAACATTTCCCGGAGCCATCGAAATCAGTCGGTGGATCACCCCGATCGCCGCCGCCGACCGGCACCCCGCGATCCCACTGGCCGTCGGTAGCGTTACCCCAGACCGTCCAGCCCTTAGCCGTTTCAAAATCGTCTTCGAAGACGACCATCGAGCTGGTCGCTACAATGGCAGCATACGGGTAAGCAGTATCAGGGTCGTAAAAAGTTCCATTCACAGCCTCGTCAGCGCTGACATAAAAGGCCAAGCGGCTGTCACAATCGGCAGCCGGCAGGGTTGCTTCATAGTAGTTGGGGGAAACCTCCGTCATGGCAACGGTAGTGTAGCTGCCGCCGTCAATGGCATAGTGGAGCTGACCGGTACCCGAAACGGGCGTTCCTCCCCACGCGCCCTCAACGACCACGTCGAACGTGGTGGGAATTCCCGGCAACAGCATCGTCGGTACACCACCAGGATAAACGAAGGCAACAGCCGCCTGCGGTCCGGCGGTGGCATTAACTACGTACGCTGTCGCCAGCGATGCCTTGACTATCTTGGTCATGTATGTAAAGTCCATGTATGCAGTGCTGTCTCGGTAGGAGTGGTAGACTGAGGAAAAGATATATTCAATGGTAAACGTGACCGGGTAGCCGTTCTGGGCAAATGGGTAATGGTCAGAACCGCCCGAATTGCCTGATAGAACTCCGCTAATACCTACCAGGGAATCGGCCAGCGACTGCCAGAGCTGCGAGTAAGTCAGATCTGAACCGTGGTACAGCTTGACCTGGGTACTATTCTCATAGTATGCGATCATATCCATATTTAGCATGTAGACAATGCTATCGTCACGGGCCATCGCTTCGTCAACGTAGTGCCACGAACCGTACAAACCCAATTCCTCGGCGTCAAACAGAGCAAAGACAAAGGTCATGTCGGTTTCTATATCCTGCAGGATGCGAGCTATCTCCATGACCGCCGCCGTGCCGGAACCGTTGTCATCGGCGCCGGGTGAACCCGGGACAGCGTCGCGGTGCGCGCCTACGATAATGTGGTGGTTAGGGAAAACGCTGCCTATCTTGTAGGCGAGAACATTCTGGTACTCATTCGGGTTCTGGAAACTGTCGATGACTACCGAGTCGTAGCCGAAAGAAGTGAGCTTGGCGGCGATCCAATCGCGGGAAATATAGTTGGAATCGGTGCCGGCCACCCTTCGGTAAAAAGCCTGCAAGCGCTCCGTGTAGGATTGCAGAGAGTCCTGACTGATCAGCGAAATCAGAGAGTCAAGGTCCATCATCTGATAGAAGGCAGTCTTGTCTACGGGGCGTGTTTCCCGGAACTCAATCCTGGGCCGTCTGGAACCAATCGGGAAAAGCTGAGGCGGTTCGGGCATGGCAGACAACTCGTCAAAGTCGACCAGGAATAGCCGAAGATTGTCTCCCTCATACACCAGGGGATATTTGCCAACGTTGGCGCGGTCCAGCCGGCCATCGATAGCCAGTTGATCCCGTTGCACACCGGTTGCCAGCAGTTGTATCTCTAAGCCAGAGGCTTCGAGCCTGCCTATCGAGTTGACATCAGCCAGCACAAGATATCCATCCCGAACGCGGACGATTGGGTCGGTCCCGACAGCAGACAGACGCTCAGCATGGGCCTTGCTTTGCACAACAATTTTGTAAAGATCTGCCGCCTCCACAGCGCCACTAAGCAGGGTACCGATCAACAGAGACAGGACTACTTTCTTGAACATCACCAAATTCCTCTCAGTATGTTATGAGTATCTTCTTTTGTCTGCCTGTGTTTTTATCCTCTATGGTTAGTTGCAATTAAGTTCAGTCCCGTCTCCAAACAGATAGTCCACCAGGGCAGCCAGGTCGACAACATTTATCCTACCGTCGCCATTGACATCAGCGGCCTCCATAACCGGCGGAGGCGGGCCGCCATGGAATAGGTACTCCACAAAATACGTGAGGTCGGCCACATTGGGACCGGAGTCGTCGCCGTCAACGTCGCCGCAGATATATGAAGGTTCTATAACAAAGCTAAACAGCTTTTCATCGGCGCTTCCGATCACATCTTCAACCCACGCCGTGAAACTGATTGTCCCCGTGTCAACCGGCGTTCCGGAAAGCAGACCATCTGCAGCAAGGTTCAACCCGGTCCCCTGAAGGTCGTCGTTCTTATCGCTCCAGGTTTTGGCGCCCGTACCTCCGCTGGCCTCAAGTTGCTGGGAGTATGGCTCGCCCTCCGTACCGGAAGGCAGCGATTCGGTGACAATGGACATCGCGGGATTTATCGTGAACGTGAAGAGTTTTTCCTCGTCATCTCCGCCCTCATCGCTCACGTACGCAGTGAAGTTTATAGTCTCCGCTGAGTTCGGCGCACCCGATACCAGTCCCGTCGTGGAAAGACTCAAACCCGTTCCTGCCAGATCATTGTACTTGTCCAACCAGGTTCTTGTTCCGGTGCCGCCGGTGGCCTGTAATTGCTGGCTGTAGGACTGCCCCACTGTCCAATCGGGAAGGGCATCGGTAACAATCACCAGCTCCTGATTGATAGAGAAGCTGAAAAGCTTTTCATCGGATTGCATTTCTTCGTCCGTCACCTCGGCGGTAAACGAAATCTGGCCGCCAGTGAGAGGGGTTCCGGACAACAAACCCGTGGCAGAAAGTGTTAAGCCCGTTCCAATAAGATCACCATGCTTATCGTTCCAGGTCAGTGTGCCGGTGCCGCCGATGGCCTGTAGCTGCTGGGAATATGGGCTGCCAACCGTCCAGTCGGGAAGGGTCTCGGTGACGATTTGCGGTGTGGAAGCGCCACATTCGTATGTCGTGATTGAGAAAGCGTCGACGGCCGCTTCGATAACCGAACCGGAACTCAGGTCTGAGGCGTCAAAGCGCATCCGTATCTGGGAAGTGGGCGTGACAAAGTCGCTCGCCCAGAAGGTGTGCTCGTACCAGCCACCGGAGGCTTGCTCCACCGGCCCGACCGTTTCGACAAGCGCCCAGTTGGACCCATTGTCATTTGATATATATACCTCGAAAACGTCGTTGTACGGGTCGGCGCCGTAGTTATTGGAGTACCAGCGGGCGTAGTGGATTTGGGCGTTACCAGCCGAGAGATCGAATACCGGCGAGGTCAGTATGGTGGTGCCATCGTCAACATCGGAGTCCCCATCGACGTTCTCAGTAAGATAGCATTTCCCGGAACCGTCAAAGTCGGTTGGGGGGTCGCCGCGGTCGCCGCCGCCGACCGGCACTCCGCGATCCCACTGGCCGGTGGAGGCATCCCCTGACACCGACCAGCCTTGGTCGGTCTCGAAGTCATCCTCAAAGACGACCGTTATACCGGTGGCCGCAATCGCCCAGAAGGGATCGGTTGGGTGGGGGTTGTAAAACGTTCCCATACCCTCAGCTTCGGCGCTGACATAAAACGTAACGGTGCTGTAGCAATCCAAGCCGGGGAGGGTGGCATCGTAGTGATTGGGGGAGGTCTCAGTCATGTCGACCTCGGTTGCCGAGCCGCCGTCAATGGAGTAATGCAGCTTGCCGGTACCCGGCACCGGGATGCCACCGGCCTGGCCGGACACTACGACCTGGAAGGTTGTTGGTTCCGAAGGAGTTAGCATCGTGGGGACGCCATTAGGATATTCAAACTTAAGCGGAGCCAGTTCCGGAGCCGGCATGTTGTGAGCGCCGAAACCAGCGTCAATTTCAAAGTAGTGCGGCGTGCCGTTGTCCAGATTGGCGTCGTCGTCATCGAGGGTTAAAAAATCAATCGTAATTTGGGGAGTGATTTGCGTGCCGGTGTGAAGCAGGATGCTGTTGACGGTCAGGTTAGAGAGGGTGTCAAGGTAGCCGATCGGTTCGGTGATAATAAGTTCATTGCGGGTGCTCCAGACACAACCGGAGAGCAACTGGCCGCAGTAATGAATCCCATCGTTGCATGGATACTGCATAGTGTTGTCGGCATTGCGAAGGGGGGTATTGCATTGAGCATAGTAGAAACCGTATCCAAGTCCCGGATCGTCGGCAATCAGCATGGCGGCGCAGTCAGACATTCCTTCGCCATACTGCCCCTGCCCACTGCCCCCCGACTCGACCAGGTGGTGTCCGTATTCATGTTGGGACACACTGGCAAAAGAAGTGTTCGCGTAGCCATCACCTGAGGAACAGAAGTTGATCGAACTTCCGCTGTACCAGGCGTTGCCGGGGCAGTAGCCGTCGACGCGATTCACGTTTACCGTGAAGTCGGTTTGGTTATAGATTACGGGATAGGTCGGATTGTAGCTCAGTGTCCAGTCGCGCACCTCGTTGGCGTTGACGTACCCGTTCATCTGCGCCCGGACGGCTTCAGACATGTTAAGCGCATTGTGGAGGAAGTTGGCTGGTCCCGGTGGGATCACCACCAGCGTGTCCACGACGTCGGTGCCGGTATAATTGTACACCCAGAAATACAGGCCGCCTACGGGCGAGAGAACCGTGACCGGCGAGCTGCCTGGGTTGGGAATGGTAAAACCGCCCTTTTTGTCGGCGTAGGCACTGCTGCCACCCACAATGGAAACATAGGCGTACGGGAATGGTATGGCAATTTCGTCAGTACACTGCATAGCCTTGGGACCGGGGGTCGCCATGCCGCTAACACTGCCGACGATATCTTCAAATATGATTAAGTTTTCTTTGTGTAAGATTTCGCCCGTATTCGGGTCGACGATGAAGAGGAAAGCTTCCGGGAAGTCGGAGTTACCGCGGAACTTGACGGCCATTCTGGGCACGGCCACGATATTATCAACCCCAGCCCAGATAACCGTTTCCTGTTCGGTAAAATCAGTCAAACCAGGCTCATCGGCCCGGGCCGCTCCTTCAGCCCTAGCCGAGTGTTCTCCGATAAGGCTCCTGTCAACAGTGAAGTTTCCCAGGTCACGCAGGGATGAGACAGCCAGTACCAACGGACAATCGGTTTCATTGCGAACCAGCAGACGCAGTTCAGAACCGAAGACGGGAATACCCTCCCTCTGCTGAGAATAGTGGACGAGAGTAAATTTGTACGAATCGGTCTCCCGGTTGTACATCAACTGCTGGGAGGTCAGTTCGCTGTTGTCAATATGGCCGGGTGCCAGGTCTTCCGGGTTCACCCCAAACACGCCGGCCCGCGTCTGGCGAAAATGCTCGGCTACTAAAGTCGGTGAAGAACCCCTGCCGAAAGCAGTGCCATAGAGACGGGTGACAAGCGGTCCTGTTTTATAAGCCCTCACCGCAGGGTAATCGGCCTTAAGATTGTTAAACGATTCGGCCGCGAGCCGAGCCCGTTGGAGGCTGACTCCGGCATAGCCTTCATCGCTTTCAGAGGCTACCACCGTGGCTGCCAGAGCAAACGCCAGGGCGAGCGCCACAACGCTTCTCCTCCAGTGATGAGAATGATCTCTTTGGCAGTCTTTCGTCATTGTTTTTCTCCGGGTCTTAGAGTTACAGTTAAATTGTATTGGCAATTGGGCAGCCAACTCATGTACGAGCGGGCGTCTTCCAAGGCAACGGTATCGTTGGTGATCGGTTGCTTGTAAGGCATTGTGATTTTAATAAGACCAACCTTCAGGGCTGACGGATACCTTTTCACCTATCGTCCTCAGAAAGAAGCAGTCTAATCTGCGCCGCGTGCACGATGGCAACCGGGATAACTCCGCGGCACCGATAATCTACTCTTAACTTAATCAAGATAATCGATTGCTCTAATCTGTCAACCAGTATTTTCTTTTGCGATTGTCAGCAAATGTGACGGTGGTACCGTGACATTCGTGTGCGGCAGACGCCGCGAGGCTGTTGCAAAAGAGGTATCTTGGGTCGCATAAGTCTCAGATTTCCCTCGGGATGTCATTGCGTCAAATCCTGATCTTACAAAGGTCAAAGTCAGTGTCTTCCCATTCGCGGAGACCCGTACGGTCGTGCCACATAGTCTTAACCCTCAACATCCGCGTAGCGGCAGAGCTTGCCCTTGCCGGTATAGGAAAACTGAAGGAATTGGCAGCAGCACGGGCTTTCTGCTCTACAATTATTGCTGGATACCCCCACCGTCTACACCAAACGAAAAAACATTTCCGCCACGAATTTTCGCGCATATTCCAGACATGTATTATATTACGAAAGAAGGTCGGAACATGGGAATGGTTGTCGGCTGGAGCCGATAGCCGGCAGCCAGCCGATAGAGAGAAAGTAAAAAAACTTTGGAAGCCATATTCTGGGAGATAATACAGATGCAAAAAATGTCTAATAACGATGCTGGGGAAGGCGGCGGAGGGCGGAGATTGAGAAATCGGATCAGAGGATGCCTCTCCGGGAAAAAGGGGAAAACAGCCGGCATTGCCGCTGTCGCGGCCTCGGTTGTGGGATATGTTGTTAATGACTTGAGAAAGCCGGACAGCCTCATTCGCAGTCTCGTCGGGAAAACCGCCCGAAAGCTCCTTGCCGCAAGGACAAAAGAGAAAAAAGCGATCGATATTACCGACAAAGTTCAAGTTGTCGCCGGCAAGGATGAGATTGAGCCTCCGTCCTGACGGCCATTAGCCTGCAGCAAGGACTGTTGAAAAAGCCTTTCAACATACTCAGAGCAGGTCGAATTCGTCATGCCCGTGAAAACGGGCATCCAGTAACCCGTTGATTTTCCTGGATTCCCGCTTTCGCGGGAATGACAACGGGTAAATAAAAGTTGCTGTTTTGCGTTGAGTTCCGAGTTTTTCAACAGCCCCCTGCAAGGTTGCCCCACGCCACGTGGTCTGTGAAAGGAGGCGCAGAAGCCTATCGTTCAGGACGCAGGGGCGGCGTGGTTGCTATTACAAAATCAGTTGCAATTACAGGTTCATGAAAGTATTATCTCTTGACTGTTAGTAGAGAGAACTTCAGTGGTGTTTGCAAATGGACCACAGGAATATTAGTTTCAAGGATAAGGGAGGTGATACCTCTGGTAACGGCCAAAATGAAATGGGGCGGGGGGCTGAAATTTGAGGGCACAAGCGCCTTTGGCCATACCATTGTAACTGATGGCGCTAAGAAGTCCGGGGGAGATGAGGCCGGCTACAAGCCAACCGAGCTGGTGCTGTTCGGTATCGCCGGCTGCGCCGGTATCGATATCGTTCGGATCATGGAAAAACAACGCCAGCAGCTTACCGCTCTTGAGATAGAGATCGTCGCTCATCAGGACGAAAAGTATCCCAAGCCCTTTCACACTATTGAGGTCAAATATATCGCCCGGGGAGAAAACCTCGATGAGAAGAAGCTGGCTAAGGCGATTGAGCTTTCCGAGAGCAAGTACTGCGTAGTGAGCCAGACTATTATGAATGAAACAAAAGTCACGTCCAGCTATGAAATTCTGCCGGAATAGCATGAACCTTTTGCCGTCAAGAGCGGTTCGACATCAAGAAAGGAGTTTAGTGCAATGGAAATGACAGCAGTTGAGAAGTTGGCCTATCGCTTGGAATCAGAAAAGCCGTTTGAGACGGTGGTCGAAAACCTTGAAAAGCTGACCCCAGAACATCAGTTCCGGGTACTGGCGGTGCACGATGTACAGAAGACGCTGGCCGAGAAAGGGTTTGAACGAGGCCCGTTGAAGATTATCGAGGTCTGCAACGCCGGCTTTGCTCATAAGGCCCTGCAAAAGACAATCGACGCCTCCTTGTTCATTCCCTGCAAGTTCTCCGTGTACACGGAAGGGAACAAGACTGTTGTGTCGCTTGCCCGACCGACGATGATAACCGAGATGCTTCCCGAAGCGGGTCTGGGAGAGCTTGCCGGTCAGGTCGAGGAAACGCTGAAAAAGGTGATGGCCGCCGCCATCTGACTACCTACGGGTGAATAGGTGATGGGTGGCCCACCGCTTGCCCGTCGCGGGCCGGGCCTTTGACCGGCGGTGGCAGGCGTCGCCTGTCCTATTGATAGCAGATGCCTCCTAACTCATACCGCTCCCTATGTCTCAGCAACCAATCACCGATAAACGCACTATGAGCCGGATAGTGAAAAAAAGGACGCTGATCTTTGCTGTGATTGGCGGAGTGCTTGGCTTAAGCCTCTCTTTTGTGTATATTGCGTTCGGCTCGACGTGACAGCTTATGTGCAACCCCTACCTCGCGACCGTGATAGGGGTACTGGCCGGGGCGGCCATGTCGAAGTCCGAGTAAGATGACGAAAATATGCCGCTTTACGAGTATCAGTGCCAAGATTGCGGGCACAAGTTTGAAGAGTTAGTCAGCAGCGCTGAGCCTGCGCCACCGTGCCCGGTGTGCAAATTGACCAGCACGATGAAGCTGATTTCTCTGATTTCCGCTAAAGGCATATCATCCGGTTGTTCGACCTGTGTGCCGGCTAAGTGCTCAAGCAGATTCACGTGAGGGTAAGCACCTGCCCTGCGGTCGCAGGTGGCAAGCCACTTTTATTTCGGATGGGTGCCACACCCCACCTTCGGCGGGCGAGCGGTGCGAAGTGTTGGTGTAAAAGGCAGCCTAATTAGAATCTCACACCTTGATTCAAACTTCCCACAGCAGAGCTGTGGGCCACCTGTGTGAGGTTAAACCCATGCCCTGCGGTCGCAGTTGAGTAGGGCAGAAGCCCCTGTGCTTCTGCCTTTGCTTTGGTCGGCAGAACCGCTACGAGGCTGTCTTAAAAGATTGTTTGTTCTGTTTCGTAGGGTCTTGCCCGCGACGAAGTCGGGGGTGTGACCCTACGAATGCTTTCCCAAGTGCCTGCGTCCCAAGGGAGTTTGTTTTCAGTCGGGTCACACCTCGCTAAAAGCGAGCCAAGACCCGACTGAACGAGTGACTTTTGGGACGGCCTCCTACGGGTTCTGCCCTACACTTCTTTCTTGGCTATTCCACAAATCCGGTACGTTCCCTTTTTCGGCCTTTCAAAACTGAAACAGCGGTAGAAGCCTTTCACCTCAAAGCCCACCTCGCGCAGCAGTTTCAAAACTGTTTTGTTGTCATAAGCCCTCTCGGTGTGTTCTTCGTCGAATCGTTCCCACAGCTTTCCGCCCGCCTTTGGCGGGACAAAAAACGTGGTGTGGCAGGTGGCCGACGTCGTCTTTTCATGGTAACGGTTTCTCCACACCCAGGCGAGATCATCTCTGGCATCGGCGAAGACCTGCCCGCCCCAGATGATTTTCAACGCCGCCGGAGTGTTCATGTCGAAAATGAACCAGCCATCTTTGTTGAGGTGACTGTATACCGAGCGAAACGCCCACTTCAGTTCTCGGGAGTTCTTCAGGTAATTAAGCGAATCATAAAAGCAGGTTATCAAATCAAATTTCCGAACCCTGCGGCTGTCGCCGGTCTGTAGGATTCTAAATTTCGGTAGTGACTTCTGATACAGTTTGACCTTACGTCCTTTGAGCTTTTTGGCCGCCACTGCCAGCATCGGGGCGCTCTGGTCCAGTCCCGACATCGACAGCCCCTGGTCCAGAAAGAGAGCTATCGCCGTCCCCGTCCCGCAGCACAGGTCGAGGCCGCAAGCGGCTTTTATATTAAGTCTGCGAAAGACCTTAAAAGTGTACTCGACCATCTTGGCTGAATGCCTGTCGGCCCCCATCAGGTCATAGACTCGAGCGAAGCTTGTGTAAGGTTTCATGGGATTTATTGCCCTAACCTATCTTGTTTCGTGGGCGGCAGATGTCCTGAGGTTGTCCTATGTAGTCCGTTCTGTCGGCTCTTGCGTTTGGCTTGCCAAACGTGTGAACCGACAGTCTTCAGAACCTGTTGCGCATTATACACTTTCAGAACGACTCGTCAGGTCACACCGCCGACTTCGTCGGCACCAAGACCTGACGAAACACAGTTTTGGGACAACCTCTCCACATCTGCCCCTTACAGTGGGCTACCAACAATTCCTCATAAAGATCGTATCATAGTCACGCTCCGACTAATTTAAGTTGACATTCTCCACAATAAAGGGTTTTCATCTGCCGGGGCACAGGTTTTTTTGAATGCGGCAGGCATAGCCGCGTAGTATAGTAGAACGTCCGTAGAGAAAGCTCATGTGAGTGAATGTTGGACGTTGGAAAGGAGTCGCGATAGCAACAATGTTCTGGATATGGATGGCGGCGGTGGTGGTATTTCTGATCCTCGAGTTGATGACGCCAACGCTGGTTTTCGCCTGTTTTGTGGTTGGGGCGGTGGTGTCGGGAATCTACAGCTACTTCTATCCGGAGGCCTACTACTGGCAGCTTGGTTTGTTTATCGGTGTCGCAGTCGTGTTGTTACCCCTGACCAGAACGCTGGCTAAAAAGATCACCAAGCCCTCGCCGCAGAAATCGAATGTCGATGCACTGATTGGAAAAGTTGCGCTGGTAACCAAGGCTATCGACCCCGGCCTCGGTGGGCAGGTGCGAATAGAAGGAGAAATCTGGCGGGCCAGCGCGGGTGAGAAGATCGGGGAAAATTTGAAGGTTAATGTAGTCCGTGTTTCCGGTACCAAGGTGCATGTTGAGAAGATAGAACAAAGAAAGGAGTGAGTTATGAATCCCGTTATCATATTCTTGATCGTCGCGGCGGTGTTCAGCTTCATTATCGTGTCGATGTCCGTCCGTATCATCCGGCCGTTTGAAAAAGGGCTGGTGGAGCGGCTGGGCAAGTACCAGCGACTGCTCGGACCGGGGCTGAACATGATTATCCCGTTTTTCGACACGGTGATCAAAGTTGATATGCGCGAGGTGGTCCTCGACGTACCGCCACAAATGGTCATTACGAAAGACAACGTCAACGTAGAAGTCGATGCCATTATCTATGCCCAGGTGACCGACCCGGTTCGCTCCCGCTACGAAATTTCCAACTACATTGTTGCCGCCACCAAGCTGGCCCAGACCAACCTCAGGAACGTTTTCGGGGAAATCGACCTTGATGCCTGCCTGACATCGCGGGATGAAATTAACAGTCAGCTTCGGGACGTGCTGGACACCGCTACCGACAAGTGGGGGGTCAAGGTCAACCGGGTTGAGCTGCAACGTATCGACCCGCCGGTCGATATCACCGAGGCCATGAGTCGCCAGATGAAGGCGGAGCGCGACAAAAGAGCCACTATCCTTGACGCCGAAGCTACCAGACAGGCGGACATCACCAAGGCGGAAGGGTCAAGACAATCGCAAATACTTGAGGCGGAAGGTTTCGCCAAGGCAGTCAGGGAAAAGGCTGATGCTGAAAAATATCGCCAACTTACCGTGGCCGAGGGGGAGGCACAGGCAATACTTTCGGTCTTCAAGGCCATCCATGACGGCAAGCCGGATGAGAGATTGATAACACTCAAGTATCTGGAAATGCTCCCCCGCCTGGCGGACGGACAGGCCAGCAAGATCTTTCTGCCCTACGAGGCGACCGGCATAATCTCCGCCCTATCGGCGATGGTGGAAGGGATACGACCGGTAGACGGCCCAAAGAAGCCGGAGCCGGCAAATCCCTCGACGGGTGAAGGTTCGCCTACCGCTTGAAAAAAAGTTGTACTTTCGTGCGCGGCGTCCGCCTCGGGCGAACGCCGCGTCTCAGATGATGCCGGTGCACGAGGCGAGGCTGTCCCAAAAGTCGATTACAGCCACATTAGTCATTGTAACACAAAAAGTCTTAATCTACTAACTCCGCGTAGCGGCGGGCTTTACGTCCGCCGTCTACGGGCGGGAGACAAGCCCCCGCCCTACGCGAGTCAAAATGGTCACCTTTTGAGACAGCCTCAGGACATACGCCGACCACGGAATCCAAAGAGGAGTTTGACTTCTGGAGCAAATATGCTTAAACTTAAGCTGTTGAGTGTGACCACCAACATAACTGATCGTTTCTATGGAGACAAAGCATACAGAAATCAGGAAGGCGGCTGTCGCTGGGTTGTTCTATCCATCCAACCCCGTGGAGTTGAGCAAGACAATCGCCGGGTTCTACGCCGAGGCTGACAAGGTCGCCTTAAGCGGTCGCCCGGTGGCGTTAATCGTACCCCATGCCGGCTACCCATACTCCGGACGCACGGCGGCGACGGCGTTCAAGCTGCTGGAGGGGGAGCAGTATGACACGGTGGTAGTGATATCTCCGTCGCACACGGTCTTCTTTCAGGGTTCGTCAGTCTACGGCGGCGACGGCTATGAGACGCCGCTTGGAGTTGTTGAGATTGACAAGGAACTATCGGAGAAAATCGCCTCAATTCAACCCTCGGTCTATTTCTCCAAGATGGGTCACGCCGGCGGAGCAACCAGGGGAGAGCATTCCCTGGAAGTGCAGCTTCCCTTTTTGCAGGTTGTTCTGGGCCGCTTCAAACTGGTGGCGATTGTGATGGGCGACCAGGAGGAGGACTCGATCAGGTCGTTGGGTGAAACGCTGGGCGCAGCACTTAAGGGAACTAATAGCCTCATGGTTGCCTCCAGTGACCTGTCCCATTTTCACTCGGAAAAGGTAGCGCGTAGAATTGATAGCGCCATCCAAGCTGCCGTTGAGAAAAATGATCCCGATCTGCTTTTGCAGACTCTCAGTTCCGGGAAAGGGGAAGCCTGCGGTGGCGGACCGATGGCAGCGACGATGATAGCCGCCAAGAGGCTGGGTGGAATGCAGGCGCAATTCCTTCACTACACAACCTCCGGCGAGGCGACCGGCGAGTTCAATGAAGTAGTCGGGTATCTCTCGGCGGCAATGGTCGCCGAGAAAACAGTTGCTCCGGCAGGTTCGGTTATCGGCTCACTTAAAGCAGAGTCGAAAAGCACCGCCCCTACTTCAGAAGAGGACAGGCAGAAGCTTTTCGAAATCGCCCGCAACGCCATAAAAGCGAAGCTGTCCGGCGAAACATATACGCCGCCTCACATTGCGAGCCTTGAGGACAAGAAGGGGGCGTTTGTGACGCTTAAGATCGACGGTAACCTGCGCGGTTGTATCGGTCAGATACGCGGTTATCAGGCGCTCTACCAGACGATCGCCGACATGGCAGCGGCGGCGGCTTTTGAAGACCCCCGTTTCCCTCAGCTTTCAGAAGATGAGTTTGAGAGATTAGAGTATGAAATCTCGGTGCTTTCTCCGCTTGTGAGGGTGTATAATTTTACTACCATCAGGATTGGCCGCGATGGTTTGATGATCAAACTGGATTTTCACTCTGGACTGTTTCTGCCACAGGTAGCCACTGAGCAGGGCTGGGATGTGACCGAATTCCTCGAACAAACCTGCCTCAAGGCCGGTCTTCCAAAAAACAGCTATAAAGACAAAAGCGCCGAGGTGTACAAGTTTTCGGCGGAGGTGTTTTAGTCAAAACGGGTATTCAGCCTTCTCGTCAAGCAGTCTGCCTAGATCGTCGAGCTTTTCATCAATCTTAATAGAATGCTTGTGCGCCATTTTATATAGTCCAGCGACAGTAGTTTCTCCGGCATCTTCCGGAAGAGGTCCCTCCACGACCGAGCCCAAGAGGTTTCCTTCAAAGTCCCGTATATTGAGGACCTTCTCATTTAAAAGGAAAACGTAAGAACCGAGGGCTGTGTCAAAATCCCCACCACTGGACGTATTCCAATCCAACTTCTTCGCTTCTGTGAGGTCGCAAATCTTTTTGTATATCGACAGTATCTTTGCTTCAACGTCCGACATCTATTTCCCTTCCTTTTCTATACTATACTGTTCTTTTCCGATTAGTTTGTTTAAGAAAAGTGATAATGAAGATAACTTCTTGTAAAAGCTGGACTTGTCGAGTTCGCTGTTCTTGTCCTGATTGATACTTCGAAACAACTCGAAGTCCATTCCTTCCAGCATATCCGACTCCCGCTGGATTCGCTGTACCGCCGACTTGTCCTCCACCACCATGTGTTCCAAACGACCAAGCTGTGACTTTAGGTCGGTCAGACGTATTTGGGCAGCTAGTAGTTCGTCATTTCTGATAAGAGTCTGGACTACTTCAATGTACCGGAGGACAGTTGATGCATCTGCAATCAGGGATTTGCCGAGGATTTTGGTTTCAGTACTCTGGATGGCTTCTCTGGCCGCCTCAACACTACTCTTTGTTTTGCGGACTTGTCGAATAGTATATCCAAGCCCTGCCAGAGTCGCTAGGGTACCAACCACGCTGATGATGCCTATTGAGTCCACATCTCATTATAAGCAATTTCGTCTGACCGGTCAACAATTCAGATACTGAACACTAGTGCGCGTTTTCAGCAGTCCGAGTTCTTGTAAAGGGTCGGGTAGCGGTTATTCCACCCGGCCATTTTGTTGACTTTCTTGTTGTTATGTTTAATTTGATTCCTGCGACTGAAAAGCAAATAGGATTCTCTAGTTATTGATACCTAATGTATAGAATAACCCTTGCAAAACAGGGATAGTCAGAATACATTTCACGACGATAGGCGAAGTGCGGTGGCGGTATGTTAGCGCACATAAGCAAAACACCTATTAGGAAAGACCAGAAACTCACATTCAAGGAGAAGGAAGATGAAGAGTAAAAGAGCTTTGACCAGTTTTTGCGGATTGGCCGTCCTGGCCCTGCTGGCGCTTTGGGGGACAACCCAAGCAGAAACATTCATCAAGCAGGTGACTCACACCGACTCTTTTAAAGTCATGGGTCAGACTCAGCCGGCCAAGGATGACACGTCGACGGTATGGATGACTAAGGACAAGGCATGCATGACCGGCTCGGATAACAAATCGTCTATCCTGAGAGCCGACAAAGGCATCATGTACTTCGTAGACCACGAGAGTAAAACATACGCGGAAATGCCCCTGGAGGCCTTGGGTGATATAAAGAAGATGGCCGGTCTGGAGGATGATGAAGAAGCTGCGCAGGCCGCGGAAATGATGCAAGACATGGTGGCTGGAATGATGTCGATGGAGATCACGGTGACGCCAACGAACGAGAAGAAAAAGATTAAAGACTGGAGCGCAAAGAAGTATATCGTAGAGGTCAAGATGCCGATGGGGTCCACTAAGTCCGAAGTCTGGGCGTGCGAAGATATCAAGATTGACTACGATATGTTTAATACTCTAAGTAATTCCTTCATGGCCCAGATGCCTGGTTTCCAGCAAGCCATGGAGGAAATGAAGAAGGTCAAGGGTGTGACCGTTCTAAGTGTTGGTGAGGCCCAGGTGATGGGCGCTTCTGTAAAGACGACGACCACGCTTCTGGAATGCTCGGACAAGTCTGCACCGGTTGGTATCTTCGATGTTCCAAAAGATTACAAAAAAAAGGAAATGACGGGAATGGAGCAGTAACGGCAAGCCGCGTGGGTGTGCCACACAGCTTGCAGTGCGAAGCGTTGTATAGGAGGCAGCCCCGGCTGGCGTGGCCACGATCAGAAATCGCGGCCACACTTTCGCCAAAAGCCCACCTGTTAGGTGCTGAGGAGGAATATATGCAGAAATCAATCATTATTGCTTTAGTGTTCATACTTGGAGCAGGGCTAGCATGTCAGAACGATCCGAAAAACGAGCAGCAGACAGACGCCGCTACGAAGAGGTCCAGTAAGCAGACATCAATTGATCCCTGGGTAATAGATAGTGAAGAATCTGCCCGTCAAGCAGCTGTAGGAGTGTGGACGAATTCTGAACCACTCAACACCATGGTCCAAATGGTTGTTGGCTGGAATAAGTATGAGTTTCATGCCGATGGCACCTTTGAGCACTACCGTGCACAGCCGAGTGATGATGATTGGGATAATCCGGAGAAAGGCCGTTGGAAAGTATTCTCTGACAAGTACATAAACACTGGAAAAAGATATTACGGAATAGATTGGGAGAACTATCGACCACTTATCTTTGTCGACGCACAAACGGTTCAGCTAATTGACACTGATGGATCGTTATTAACAACGTTGCGAAAGGGCGATGTTTTTCCTTTTTCGAATTAGGAGTTTAGTATGATGCGATATAAAGCTCTCGCATACAATACTCAACGAAAAGCAGAGCGAAGATCTGCAAGAAGTTGTAATTGGAATCTGAACACGTTCTGAGACAACCAAGAATGGACTTTCAGTCAATCAAAAACCTTTGGCAGTGGACTGCATATTCCGGGCAGTCCACCAACAACGTAACATACATCTACGTTCTCAATCACGCAGTAAGCCGTCTTAGGGGACAGAGTGATATTCTCTATGTTGGGGAAACGACCAAATCTATCGTGAAGCGATACAAACAAGAAACGGGGACCAAGAGCACTGGTGGCAATACCCAGTTGACCAATATACGGCTTACTAACATATTTGGAGCTTTGGGACTGTCGAATGTCTCGTGTTATTTCGTAGATCAGATGACACAGCAGATCCCTCCAGGTGATTCTTTCCTGTCAAAGCTGCAAGTTTGGGATAAGAAACGTTATCTCGAAGTAGTTAATCAGAATCCTATAAGCGTGTCTCTTGAGAAGTACTTATTGGTTACGTATGCAGCCGATCATCTCGAAGTTCCGCCTCTCAACAACCGGGTATGAAGGGCTGTAAGGTCGGATAAGAGCACCCTCTGATATGTTCGAAGGATTGGAATATTTGAATTCAAGCTGACTCACTACCGGGTACCCCACAGCTCTGCTGTGGGAACTTAACATCGATCACTTACTGTCATGTCTATAATATCCACCTGTAAGGCGGGTGTGCCACCCGTGGTGACCAGTGAAGTTATTAATAGTTCTTTACGATGAAACGAATTTCCGCTCCGGCGGTAGAACTCATACGCCTTTTTCTTGACGAACAAGGAGAATGTGTTTTTTTGATACATAAGCTCTGGAACAATGATCTTGAATTAGCTAAGTAGGGCAGGTCTCTCCGAGACTTGCCGAAAAATAGGCAGGAGTCAGAGGCTCCTGCCCTACAAAGACTTGAATTAGAAGGAAAGGACTGCGATCAACCGTGAAAAGCAGGTACATCCGATACACCTTGCTCCTGGTCATTCAGGTACTGTTGATATATCTGGCGCTTGGATACGGGACTCGTTCATTTGAAGCATATTGCCCGTTCGGCGGTATGGAAAGTCTCTGGGGACTGTTCACCCATGGCGAATTCAGTTGTGCTCTGGGGCCGCTGAATCTTTCACTGCTTCTGGCGTTACTGTTGCTTGTCCTGCTTTCCAAGAAGTCGTTTTGCGGCTGGGCCTGCCCGATTGGCTTTTTTGGTGAATTATTCGGCAGAGTCGGCGGCACGATATGGAAAAAACGTCCCCGACCCGGTCGCCGCCTTAACAGCACGCTGAAGCTGCTTCGATATGTCGTGCTGGTACTATCCCTCGTTCTTACCTATAAGACAGGGGAATTAATCCTTCGCGGCTATGACCCTTTCTATATTATCTTTTCCGGGTTTGGTCATGGCACCATCGGTGTCATATCGTATACGGTCTTAGCAATCCTCGCTCTTGGCGCTTTGATCGTACCGATGTTTTTCTGCCGCTATCTCTGCCCTTTGGGAGCGGTGTTCGACCCGTTTAGCCGGCTGGGACTTATCAAGATTTCCCGGGACCAAGACAAATGTACGGAATGCGGGACGTGCCAGGAGGCTTGTCTGTATGATATACCGGTGCAGTCGGTGCGTCTGGTGCGGCATCGTGATTGCACCAATTGTCTTGAATGTCTGGACTCCTGCCCGGAAAATGAGGTCCTTAAACTAAAGGTTAGTTTATAAAAGGAAATATGAATATCCCGAAATACATTATACCAGCGTTGGTTATACTAACTCTGTTTGGTGGATTCTATCTTCGCACCGCATTCACGCAGCCGACGACGACGGCGACCTTTGGTGAGAGTGAAGGGACAAAACTGGAATGTGTCGTGGAAGGGGTCAAATGCAAGGGAACCGCCAGGTTCTTTACGATGCTTTACGAGGAAGTTCCCGGAATCAGCGGAATAGAGACTTATGCCAGCGACCGCCTGGTGGTCTTTACCTATGATCCGAGCGTCATCACTCCCGACAGCATCCGTGCCATAATGGAGGCTCCGGTTCTTCTGAACGACGGCAGCAGTGTGCAGGTTTTCAAGTGTCTGTCGATGGAACAAGAATAAACGCCTGCTGCTTGTGATTCTGCCGAAGGTAGTCGTGGGGCGGGAGTCCCCGACTCCTGCCTATTTTCGGCAGTCATGTAGGTCGGAACCCCTGTGGTTCCGACTTTCTCTTCGCAATGAGCTTTCGTTGCTTGGTACACTTTGTTATAATAAGCCAATGCGTAATGTTCGACGATATTTCAAAGAGGGAAAAACTTATTTCCTCACTCACGTTACTTACCAGAGACAACCAATTCTCGTCACACACACCAATATGAGCCGGCATGTGGATTACATTCATTACAATCCGGTGAGGCATGGATTGGTCACGTCTGCCATGTAGTATTCTCATTCATCTTTTCGGCAGTAAAAAGAGTCGGAACCACTGGGGTTCCGACCTACGAATCTGAGCTTGTTGGCAAGGCAAGAATTCAGTAAATTTCCCGCATGTCCAATGATAACCCCAGCGTGTTGATCACCGGCGCCAACGGCTTTGTTGGCTCGCGGTTGTGCCGAAAGTTTTTAGAAGAGGGGTTTCATGTCATCGCCGGGGTGCGCAAGACAGCGGATCTATCTCTGCTTGATGGTCTGGATCTTGAGTACCGTTACGGCGATGTCACCCAGCCGGAAACGCTGGGGGACATGGTGGCCGGGGTCGACTACGTCATTCACAACGCGGGGGTAGTTAAGGCTAAGCACAAAGGCACCTTCTTCAAAGTCAACGCGGGGGGGACAAAATCTCTCTTTGAGGTGATTGCGAAGCACAACCCGCAGGTCAAAAAAGCAGTCTACATCTCCTCGCTGGCGGCGGCAGGGCCATCGATAGGCAGCAAGCCGCTTACCGAAGAGGATGAGCCGCACCCGATCAGCAGCTACGGCAAATCCAAGCTGGCTGGCGAGTGCACAGCCCTGTCTTTTTCCAACAGATTCAATGTTCTCGCAATACGTCCTCCGGGGATATACGGCCCCGGCGATAAAGAGATTCTTTCCTTCTTTGAGATCGTCAACAAACGGATCAGGCCGTACATTGGAAGTCCTGAACGCAGGCTGCAGCTTGTCCACGTTGACGACCTGTGCCGGGCGGTTTTCCTCGCCGTGACAAATGACACCAGGTCGGGTGAGGTGTACTTTGTCGCAGAGAACAGGTCCTACTCAATGCGCGAGTTGATCTCCCTGCTGGAAAAGGGGTGTAGCAAAAAAGCATTTCCAGTACGTATACCTTCGCTACTGTTCAAAGCGATTGCAGTCGTATCGGAACTCGCGTTCAAGCTGGTTGGGGCGACCCCAATGTTAACGCGCGAAAAAGCAAGCGAGCTGCTGGTGTCATGGGAAGTGTCAACTGCCAAGGCCAAAAGGGATTTCGGCTTCGAGTCGCAAATACCGTTTGAACGGGGCGCAAGAGAAACTTATCGGTGGTACCGGCAGAAGGGCTGGCTGAATTGATATCGCTTGAGTTGATGCTGTACTGCCTCGTTGCGGGTGGCGCTTACCTGTTGCTTATCAGTTTCCTGCTTGAGATGATTGGTAGGGGCCTGAAGATATCCCGCGGTATTCCGGCTGAGTTTTTGGAGAGCTCCGGCTGGACATGGTTTGCGATAAACTATATCATGGAGCTTCTTTTTTTCGTCTTTATCCCCACTTTTGCCTACAGTTTTCTCTATCTAATTCTCCCCCTCTCAGGCATTCGTGCCGGCATGGCGGGCGCGCTGTTTGCCTTCACCCTGGGGGTGGTGCCGGCCTTGATGGGCCTTGCCGTGCGCCTCAAACTCTCAATGCCCTATCTTCTGTATTTCCTGCTGGGTCTGCTGTTGAAGCTGGCCGGCGCCATGACGATCATCGGCTACCTCTACTCGCTGTAAGAGACTGGAGCAGGGGACGGGCCGAAATTATGGCTTGACACAAGGCGGAAAAAAAGTATTTTGAAAACAGATGGACGCGAGATTCGCTTAAGCAGGAGCTTCTGTCGTTTTCGTGGAAGAAGGGAGCCTCTATTTTAACGACTCAGTGTTACCTTAGAAATTGTCGACCTATAGGGTGATAGCGGCACGTGGATATTTATACGGCTAATTACTTTTTAAGAGACAGCGTGGGCTAACTCAGCCCGCTATGTTTTTCCCGTTTGGCGCGGGAGGAGGTGATATACCACGCGTACGTTGCAGCAATGTCAATTTTGTATTGAGTAACAACTTCTTAAACACAAGAGGAGAGACAATGAAAAAGTCCTTAATCGTTTTGCTGACGCTGCTTCTGGTAGTATCCGCAGCCAGCGCCGCTGATAAGATTACATCGGTGCAGCGTCCAACCGGGCTTCCCTCATTCGTGGGCTACGTGCCTGACAGACTCATCGTGGTGATGAAGCCTGATGTCGGTAAGCTGCGTATGCAGATGACCGCTAGCGCTGTTGTGCATATCGGTGAACCGGAATTCGACAAGATCTCTGATAGGTTCGCTGTTTCCGGTATAAAGAAGCAGTTTGTGGGCGCCGAGCCAGGTCCGTTTTCCAAAACCGCCGAACTTGCGAAGTACCACAAAATCAAGTTTGAAACCGGCACCCTGGAAGACGCCATGGAAGCCTATCGCAATCATCCGATGGTCGAGCGGGTTGAACCGATAGGTATTCATGCCATGTACGCCACGCCGAATGACTTCTACTACTCATACCAGTGGCATCTTAATCAAGCCAGTGACCATGATATCGATGCTCCCGAGGCATGGGATATTGAGGCCGGCAGTGATGCGACCGTTGTCGCCATACTGGATTCGGGTACCCGCTATTATCATCCGGATTTGGGTGGCGTGAACGCATCGCCGTCAAATCCCGAAGCCTCCCGCGGCAATATGTGGATCAACAATGCCGAGTTGAACGGCTCGTCCGGAGTGGATGATGACGGCAACGGGTATGTCGATGACTGGATCGGCTACGACTTCATTGATGGTGTCAGCAATTGCTGGAGCGGGGAAGACTGCAACGACAAGGATAACGATCCTCGCGACTTCAACGGCCATGGCACGCACACCTCCGGCATATTCGGCATGCTGACCAATGACGACTACGGCATGTGTGGTGTCGCCGGTGGTTGGGGGAACGGAACTCAAGCCGAATACGGCAATGGCGTGAAGATCATGGCGCTCCGCATGGGGTACTCCTACAACTGGTTGGGACAGGAATACGGCGTGGTCATGATGGATGCCGCTGCGGAAGCCTTCTACTACGCCGCCGATAACGGCGCCAGTATTGCTTCCTGTAGCTGGGGTTCGTCGAACTCCGGTGGTATCGGCGCCGCCGCCACCTATTTCCTGAATTCGGGTGGGATTATTGTCGTTGCCGCCGGCAATGATGGCGCCGAGGTGTCGCCTGATTATCTGAACGGCCGTGGTGACTGCATCTCGGTGGCAGCCACCAATGAGAATGATAACGGGGCAAGTTTTACGACATACGGTACGTGGGTTGACATCTGTGCCCCAGGCGATAATATCTACAGTACGTACCATGATCACTATGATCCCGCAACAAACTACTGGGCGGCGATGGGCGGCACCTCTATGTCAGCCCCGATGGTCGCGGGCGTGGCAGCGCTGATCTGGTCGCAGAACCCAGGCTGGACTGCTTCCCAAGTGGAGACTCAGCTTTACACCAGTGCCGACAATATCGATGCTTATCTCACTTCCAAGTACATTGGTAAGATGGGCGTCGGGCGTATCAACGCTTATGAAGCTGTCAACACCGGCACCCCACCACCGGTGGCGGCTTTCTCCGGATCGCCAACATCCGGTTGCACCCCACTCACGGTCACTTTCACTGACGAATCCACTGGCGACATCACATCGTGGGATTGGACTTTTGGTGATGGCGGTACTTCCACTGCACAGAACCCCTCATACGAGTATACATCAACCGGCACCTTCACTGTTTCTCTAACAGTGACCGGTCCCGGCGGTTCCGACACCGAGACTAAAACCGATTACATTACTGTCAGTGATGTTCCGACAGCCGGATTCACCGGTAGCCCGACTTCAGGAGAAGTCCCATTAACAGTCAATTTCACAAATACTTCTTCCGGGGCTACGTCTTACTTATGGGATTTCGGTGATACTCAAACATCGACAGCCACAAATCCCAGCCATACTTATACAGAGGCTGGCACATTTACGGTAACACTAACGGCCACTAATTCCTGCGGTTCTGACGATGAAGTGAAAATCGATTACATTACGGTTACCTGCACTCCTCCGGTGGCGGATTTCTCCGGCTCGCCAACGTCGGGAGATGCGCCGTTGACGGTTAACTTTATAGATATGTCTACCGGTGCGACATCGTGGTTATGGGATTTTGGGGATACCGAGACATCGACCGCGCAGAACCCGAATCATATCTATACTGATAGCGGCACATACACAGTGACGCTGACTGTGACTAATGCCTGCGGTTCGGATATCGCCACGAAGATTGACTACATAACGGTTACTGAACCCCAGGGACCATCCGTAGCCTATGCCCTGTCGGACATTCCGGTGACGGGAACGGTTACCGGCAGCTACGCCGATACCCGGGCCGGCGACAATATCTATGAAGTGATTACTGAGGTTGAATACACCGGACATCCTCGCAAGAGATACAGTTATCTCGAACACAAGTGGAACTTCATCGTTGCCTCAAGTGGAGGAACTGTGACGTTCTATCTGGAAGCATACCGCCCGGCGAACTCGGACGGTGACAACTTCGTGTTTGAGTACTCTACTGATGATGTAACCTACATACCACTGGTGACTGTAGCCAGTGCTACCGAGCAGATATACTCGGCAGCGTTACCTGACGGCACCAACGGGATCGTGTATGTACGGGTTAAGGATTCAAATCGCAGTTGGGGCAACACTTCTCTGGACCCGATTTACGTTGACCATATGTACATTGAGTACACCAGCGAACCAGCCCCGCCGGTGGCCGATTTTGTCGGATCGCCCACTTCCGGACCGAATCCGCTGATCGTCACTTTCACCGATCTATCAACCGGAGAACCGACCACCTGGAGTTGGGATTTCGGCGACGGTGTCGGCACTTCAACGGAACAAAACCCGTCTTATACTTATAACGACCTAGGAACATACACCGTTTCGCTGACGGCCACCAACTCTTACGGATCGGACACTGAGATCAAGACGGATTACATCACGGTTACCGAACCTGGTCAGACAATGCATGTCCATGACATAGTGGTCGGACGCAAAATAGCAGGACCGAACAACTCCGGTACCTGCACGGTCACCATGTACGATCAAAGCAATCAGCCTGTTTCGGATGCTACTGTGTATATCACGGCAACCGGTCCGACCGGCGGTGACTACAACGGCGTTACCGCGGCTGACGGGACAGTCGACTTCGCGACTTCAAAAGTCAAGAACCCATCAGGCGAATGGTGTTTTGAAGTAACTAACGTCACCCATGCAACACTGACATACGATCCAGGCTCCAACAATGTTACCAAGGCGTGTGAAAGTGGTCCGTTGTACGGCAGCGACAGAACGACTTTGGCGGAGGGATCATTGCCTGATCAGTTCGAGTTGACCCAGAACTATCCCAACCCCTTCAACCCGACTACAGATATCGCTTTCACCCTTCCTCAGGCGGCTCACGTAACTCTGGAGATTTACAACGTCCTCGGCCAGCACGTGGCCACCCTGGTTGACGACTACCGCGAGGCGGGCGAGCATCTCGTACAGTGGGATAGCAGGGATGCCGGCGGACAGCAAGTGTCCAGCGGTATCTATCTCTATCGTCTGCAAGCCGGAGAGCTTGTAGAGATGAAGAAGATGCTGCTGCTCAAATAAGCAGGCGGCTTACATCTCATTAGAAAGAAAACCCGGCAGCGCTACACCAGCGCTGTCGGGATTATTTGTAATTTGCTAACCAAAACTCACCGCCGGTCAAAGGCCCGGCCCGCGACGGGCAAGCGGTGGGCTACCCGGCATCTTTATTCCACAGTGACCGACTTGGCCAGGTTACGCGGCTGATCGACCGGGCAGTTCCGCATGACGGCGATATGATAGGCCAGAAGCTGCAAGGGGATAATTGACAGCAGAGGCGTCAGCAGGCGGAACGTTTCCGGGATGTAAATGACATGGTTGACGCGGTCGGCGATCTCGGTGTCACCCTCGGTAGCGACGGCGATCACGCGCCCGTTACGCGCGCGCACCTCGGAAATGTTTGACATCACCTTGTCATAGACGGAGTCCTTCAGCGCAATGACCACCACCGGCATGTTTTCATCGATAAGGGCAATCGGCCCGTGTTTCATCTCGGCGGCCGGATAACCCTCGGCGTGAATGTAGGAGATCTCCTTGAGCTTCAAAGCGCCTTCCAGTGCGACCGGAAAGTTAATCCCTCGCCCGAGATAGAGGAAATTATTGGCCTGGTAGTACTGGGTGGCGATTTCCTTGATTTGCTCTTCCGCCTGAAGGATCGTTTCCACCTGGTCCGGGATTTTCTGAATGAAATCAAGAATTTCCTGACCCTGCTGAACTGAGAGGTGACGCATGCGCCCCAGAAGAGTGGCAACAAGCGAGAGAGTCATAACCTGCGAGGTAAAGGCCTTGGTTGAGGCCACTCCGATTTCGGGACCGGCATGAATATACACCCCGCCATCCGTTTCACGCGCAATGGTGGAACCGACAACGTTTACCAGCCCCAGTCCTGTGACGCCGTGTTTCTTTGCTTCGCGCAGAGCGGCCAGCGTGTCAGCGGTTTCGCCTGACTGACTGATAGCAAGAAGCATGGTATGGTCATCGAATATCGGCGATCGGTATCGGAACTCGGAAGCATACTCCACCTCCACCGGAATCCGCGCCAACTCCTCGATGATGTACTCGCCGATGAGAGCGGCATGCCATGAGGTTCCACAGGCGGTAATTATAACTCGCTTGATCTCCCGCAACTCGTCGTACTGGAGATTCAGCCCCCCAAGGCGCGGAATGCCCTCATCGTAGTTGAGACGGCCGCGGTAGGCGTTCCGGAGGGTCACGGATTGCTCATGAATCTCCTTGAGCATGAAATGGTCATACCCCTCTTTTTCAATCATATCGAGAGTCCAACTGACCTCTTCTATCTGCGGGGTGATTTTCACGTTCTGGATGGTGGTGATGTTGTGCTCATCAGCCGTTATGGTCGCGATTTCGCCGTCGTCAAGATAGACCACGCGGTTGGTGTATTCCAGCATCGCCGAGACGTCAGAGGCTACAAAGTTTTCGCCCTCGCCGTGACCAATCACCAGCGGGGAACCCATGCGCGCGGCCACCAGCACGCCCGGGTGAAGAGACGATATGACCGCGATGCCGTACGTTCCCTCGACCTGGGTCAGGGCGTTGCGGACGGCTTCAGTCAGAGAGCCTTTGTAGTTGAAACGGATCAAATGCACAAGGATTTCGGTATCGGTCTCAGTCTTGATCTCAAATCCCTGCCGAGTCAGGAACTCCCTGAGGGTGCGAAAGTTTTCAATAATGCCGTTGTGAACCAGGGCGATTTCACACTTCTCGTCGGTGTGCGGATGGGCGTTGAGCTGGGTCGGCTCACCATGCGTTGCCCACCGGGTATGGGCTATGCCGTGGGTGCAATCGTAGTCTGTGTCACCGAGAGTTTCCTCAAGCCGAGCTATCTTCCCGGCCGATTTTGCCACCATCAAACCGTCTTCCAACAACAGAGCAATGCCCGCCGAGTCATAGCCTCGGTACTCAAGCCTCTTGAGGCCATTCATCAGAATGGGCAGGGCCTTCTTGGGGCCAACGTAGCCAACAATTCCACACATTTCTCTTTCCTCTGATCAGGTAAAATATTCCATCACTTCTTGCGACAAGCGGCGAGTCAATTTCTGCTCGCTGGTTTCAACAATCAGCCGGAAAATCGGCTCGGTGTTTGACGGGCGGATCTGCACCCAGCCCTGCTGAAAGTCAAAACGCAACCCGTCACGCTTGTCGACTGCGGTTTTCCCAAGCAACCGCGATGCCTTCTTCTCAAACCGCCCGAGTCTGGCGGAAAAGTTGTCCGGAAGAGCCGCTTTAGACTTTATAATATAATACTTCGGCAAAGTTTCCACAAGTTGTGCCAGGGACATTTTATCTTCGGCCAGGCAGGATAACACCAGCGCCGCGGCGATCAACGCGTCGCGCCCGGTGTGAAAGGCCGGATAAATCACGCCGCCGTTTCCCTCGCCGCCGATGACCGCCTTTTTGGCCCGCATCATCTGGACCACGTTCGACTCACCGACACGGGAGTAATAGACCTTTGATCCACGAGACCGGGCCACATCAGCAGTCACCTTCGACGTGGACAGATTGATTACCGTGGCCCCTTTTGTTTTCTTTAGCACCTCTTTGACGGCGATCGCCAGGGTGAGTTCCTCGCTGATGGGGCGGCCTCGTTCGTCAACCAGCGCCAGCCGGTCGGCGTCGGGATCGCAGGCTAAACCGAGATCGGCTTTGTGTCTTTTTACGGCTTGGCCAAGCTGACCGAGATTCTTCGGCACCGGTTCCGGCTCATGAACAAATTTGCCGTCGGCCTTGCAGTTGATTTCAAAAACTCTGGCCCCTAACTTTTTCAACAACAGCGGCAGCGCCACCGAGCCGGCGCCATTGATGGCATCCACAACCACCGTGAACCTTCGCTTTTTTATAGCGGCTTTGTTGACCGTGTTTACAGACAGGGCCAGCCTCACATGCTCATCAATCCACTGCGGTTGGGACTGTATCTTACCCAGTTTCGAGTGTGGCTTAAAGGCAAAGTGACCGGATTTGCATATCTTGTCTAATCGTTTGTACTGGGAGGGGGTGATGAGTTCTCCCCGGTCGTTAAAGAACTTGAGGGCGTTCCACTCGGCAGGATTATGTGACGCAGTGACACACACGCCGCCGGAAGCTTTCAGCTTCTTGATGGCGATCTCAACGGTTGGCGTAGGGACGACACCGATCTCTATGACATCGATACCAACCGACACCAGGCCGGAGACCACCGCGCGCGTTATCATCTCCCCCGATGGCCGGCTATCCCGTCCGACGACGACTTTGCCTTTATTCAGTAGGGTTCCGAAAGCCGCGGCATAATTAATTGCCACTTGTGGCTCGAGACCTCTGCCGATTACGCCCCGAATACCGGAGGTCGACTTGATCAAAGTTTTGGAAGTCATATCGTCTTTCTATTATTATCGAACAGTTTCCCGTTTTATTACAGGAATAATAACCACAGTTGCGGGGGAAATGCAAGCTCTTCAAAAGTATAACCGCGGCAACAGTAAATCAGGTCGGGAACCTTGTGAGATCGTGACATAAACCTACCGTCATCGCGAACGACCGGAGGGAGTGTGGCGATCTCAATTGTGTAACCGTTTTCCCTCCAAGAGATTGCCACGTCGTCCGCCTTAGCCAGAGGCGGAATCGCAGTGACGTATGGGTGCCCCACCCGCCAAGGCGGGCCGTGGGAACCTGTGGGCGGCAGATTTCCGCATGACAACCTGCGCACTCGGTTTCAAGATTACCGTGACCGTGACCGATAATATCTTAGTGGGCAGTTTCTGATGGCAAGAGAATCAGGGAGAGAATGCTTTGCCCTCGGGTCGGGTCCATTTGTTGAGTTGCTTGATCGCCCGTCTGCCGAAAAGGAGCAGGCGGAAACAGAGAGAGCTGTTGAAACCAATACGAAAGGGGAAGGTATGCAAAAAGCAATCATCGTCAGTTTAGTAGTTCTGTTGTGCGTTGGCTCCATCATGGCCCAAGAGCGGTTTGACCCACCGCGCGGGCTGGCGTGGGGTCAGAACCATGATGATGTTAAGGAGATTCTCAAATCCAAGGACCTCAAGCTTGAGAAGCTGAAGCATGAGAAGGACTATCCTGCAACGCTATGGTTCGCAAAAATCAAGAAGATGAAACTCTTCGATGAAAAGGTCGATGAGGCTTATGCAGTGTTCGATACGGACACAGGGCTCTGTGCTGTATTGCACTATTTTTCTTGGGATAACCAAGAACAAACGACAAACATGTTCGAGACCCCAAATAAGGGCAGATCACAATGCTGGGAGTTCTTCCAGAAGTTGAGGCGTGGCTTGATTGCCAAATACGGTGAGCCAAACAAAGATGAAACTACGAGCACTTATGGCGAGAGCATAGCGAGCGGGGTCCAACTGGCTGCTGAATGGCTCAGCCCAGAAAGAGACAAGATAAAATTGGTGATATCACGACGGAAGGTAAACGCTGTCATCGTCCGTATCGACAAGTACATCACTGGGCTAGTGTATGCGACGCCTGAGTATGTCGAGACGATGGAGGGCACTCTGGCGGATACAGACGAGTTATAGCTGTGCCCCGCCAGTTGTCCCGCAAGTGCGTGCGTTTCAAAAGCGTAGGTTTTCGGTCAGGTCACACCTTTGGCAAGCCAAAGGCAAGACCCGACCCAACAGTGGACTTATGTCACAGCCTTCTTATGGTCCTGACGCTTTTCTGCTCCTGACCTCCAGGAACTACAGATCGCGCCACTTGACAAATAAAGGGAGCCGTACAAAAGCCGGCGAAGGGACTCGAACCCCCGACAGGCTGATTACAAATCAGCTACTCTACCAACTGAGTTACGCCGGCCTCTCAAGAACGAGAGAAAAGAAACCCATTCGCAATTCGTGTCAAGCGATTTTCAGGTTTGTAGGTCGGGTTTCTCCGCCTTCGGCGGACGCCAGTGGCGGACGAGAAACCCGACATCCGCTGACCATCAGAGCTTCCGCTTCCATTTCACCCCCTGAGGGGTGTCTTCGAGTATGACCCCCTGCGCGAGAAGGTCATCTCGTATCTTGTCGGCCAGGGCGTAGTCCTTGTTCTTTCTTGCCTCAGTTCTTTTTTGTATCAACCCCTCGATTTCAGTATCGATCTCCTGCTGCTGATAGGAGAAGTTCAGCACGGTGTCGAATTTGCGGATCGTCTCAAGCGCACGGTCGCTTTCCTCGGCGGACAGCTTGTTGTCAGCCTTGAGGCGGTTGATGTCGCGGATGAAGTCAAAAATCACCCCCAGCGCCGCCGAGACGTTCAGGTCGTCATCAAGAGCTTCCTCAAAAGCGCTGCAAGCGCCTTCACTGACATCACCGGCGGTGCCGTCGGAGTCCCCACCCGCATATTCCGCCAGGTTGGAGATAAAATCGTTGTAGCGTTCGAGAGCGTTGGCGGCCGATTTCAGCCCCTGAAAGGTGAAGTTAAGCTGCTGGCGGTAGTGCGTGGCAATCAACAGGTAACGGACAGCCACCCCCGAATACCCCTTGTCAAGAAGCTCATGCAGGGTGTAGTAGTTGCCCAGCGACTTGGCCATCTTACGCCCCTCGACAATCAAATGCTCGCTGTGCAGCCAGTAGTTGACGAACTTTTCGCCGGTCGCCCCTTCCGACTGCGCAATCTCGTTCTCATGGTGAGGAAAAATGTTGTCCACTCCACCGGTGTGAATGTCGAAATGGTTTCCGAGGTATTTCGTCGACATTGCCGAGCACTCGATATGCCAGCCCGGTCGGCCTTTGCCCAGTTCCGTTTCCCAGAAGACGTCGCCGTCGTCCGACTCCCACGCTTTCCAGAGAGCAAAATCGCTGACAGAATCCTTCTCGTATTCATCGGTGGCTATCCGGGCGCCGGGCTTCAGCCCTTCCATGTCGAGGTTGGCCAGTTTCCCATAGTCGGGGAAGGCGGCAATCTTGTAGTAGTAGTTGCCGTTTATTTCGTAGGCGGCGCCTTTGTCAAGGAGCTTCTTGATTATCCCTACCATTTCCGGGATGTGCTCTGTAGCCCGCGGGTAGACCTCCGCTCTTTGAATACCGAGGCTGTCGAGGTCATCAAAGAAGGCCTTTATATATCGAGCAGTGTACTCGTGCAGCGGCACTCCTTCTGCCTGGGAACCGCGTATCGTTTTGTCATCGATGTCGGTCAGGTTCATTACCTGGACGACCTCGTATCCTTTGTATTGCAGATACCTTCGCAAGAGGTCCTCGAACATGTAGGTGCGAAAGTTGCCGATATGGGCAAAGTCGTACACGGTCGGGCCGCAGGTGTACATTCCCACCTTGCCGGGCACGATCGAGCGGAAGTCCTCTTTCTGTCGGGTGTAAGTGTTTCGGAACCTGAGCGCCATAGCCTTCTATCCCTCCGTCAGCGAATCGACTGTCTTTTTGTCAAGTTTCTTGATCACCTCAGCGATCAGTTTAACGGTATTATCATAATCGGTTCGGTTCAGTATTCCATTATGGCTGTGAATGTATCGGACAGGCGGTCCGATGACGATCGAGGGGACGCCGGTGCGACTGACATGGATCCGGCCGCCGTCCGTCCCGCCGCGTTCGAGATAGCTCAGGTGGTAGGGAATCTTTTTCTGTTCGGCGGTTTCGATGAGCAGGTCGCGGAGTTTGATATTAGGGATCATCACCGCATCGTAAATGAGAATCGCCGGGCCCCCGCCTAATTTCTCATTCTTTTTGGCCCCGTCGGGCGGGACATCCTGCGCCACTCCGATATCAACCACGATAGCGACATCGGGGTCGGCGATATGCGCCAGGGTTTGCGCGCCGCGGAGCCCCACCTCTTCCTGCACGCTGGCGCCGCCGAGGATCGTATTGGGGTGCCGCACTTTCTGAAACTTCCGCATAAGTTCGAGAACGATAGCGCACGATACCCGATTGTCAAACGCCTTGGACATGTACATCTTGCGATTACCCATAATGGTGAATTGACTATCGGGTACAATGGGATCACCCAGTCGTATACCCAGCTTCTTCTTGATGTCGAATTTATGCTGCGTGCCAACGTCGATAAACATATCCTTTATTTGAAGGACCTTTTTTCGTTCCTCTTCCGGTAGTAAGTGTGGTGGCTGAGACCCGACTACTCCCGGCACCGGCCCCTTAGAAGTGATGATCCGCATCCGTTGGCCGAGCGCCACATGTCCCCACCATCCACCCAGCGGAAGAAACTTGATGTATCCGTCGGAAGTGATCTCCTTGACCATGAAGCCGACCTCATCCATGTGCCCTACAACCATCACCCTGGGTCTGTCGCTGGTTCCCCTTTTTCGCCCCAGGATGGAGCCCATTTTGTCGTACTGGATTTCGTCTACTTTTCCTTCCAGCTCGCGGGCCATAATCCGGCGCACTTCTTTTTCATAACCGGACACGCCGTTGGCCTCGGTGATTTCCTTTAGCAAAAGTTCTGTTCTATCCACAATACTCTCCGCCATCATTAGCATCATTGATGCGTTTTTGTCTTACATGTTTCGGTATGGTATATCATCTTTTTCAAAAGAACCTCTTGTCCCTTATCCCACATTCCTTTCAATGACGAGCTTCGTTCATTCCCAAGCGGTCAAGGGCAGACCGACAACGAATGCCAGTATACAAAATATTCCCGGATGAGTCCACCCAATTGTCAGGAAGCTATCAGTTTTCGACCCGCCACCGAGCGAAACCTGGAATACTGCCGCGCTCACGGTTCAATCTGCGTACTGTTTTCAGCGAAGGCCGATTCGTAATCACGGGACTTCTCTTATAAATAAGTAAGAGTGAGGACAGTAATTATTTCAATAGCTTGATGTTTTTATAAAGTGGAAACTATGGTTTTTGAAGGGGGGCTTTCGCGGGAACGACGAACCTAATCGTCAGCTGTGTCACGATTCGTCTTGACATCTATGTCACTATAAGAACCGACTTTGGGGACAACCTTCATCGGGTGGGTTTTGACGACCCCCAATACTTGTCGATCAAACCTGAGCTTACTGCCCCGGCCCTATTTATTTTCGAGGTGCTGAATGTGCTCGAGTACGGATTTGACTTCGGCCACCAAATCCGACATGGGTACCGTCTTCTGTCCGACTTTCTTCTGTACCCATTCCTTCCGATCTGTGATCTCGATCTTCTCTTCTTCGATCTTTCTCAAGTTCTTGATCGATACCTGATCAGCCTCAAACTCGTCTGACCCAACAATAACCGCCACAGGGATCGCTTGTCGATCGGCATACTTGAGCTGTTTCCCAATAGACTTGGCATCCCCCGTATAAAGCTCAGTGTTGATACCCGCCTGCCTTAGCATATGAGCCAACCGAACGTAATCCGGTATCCGGTTTTCATCCATCATCGTTACCAGAACATCCGCGGTCGATGGCCGTTCATGAAAGACTCCTATGCGTTGTACCGCTGAGACGAGACGATCCACTCCAATGGAAGCGCCGGTGGCAGGAACTGGTTGGCCGGTGAAGTTGCCTATCAGCTCGTCGAACCTTCCACCACCCATAATGCTGCCGAAACCGGCTACCCGCTCATCCAGTAGAATGGCCTCAAAAACCGGCCCCGTATAGTAATCCAGTCCTCTGGCTATGCTCAGATCAATGATGGCTGCGTCATTGTCAATTCCCAGCGCCTCAAGATAGTCGTGGATCTCTTTCAGTTCGCCAATACCCTCGCCGGCTCCTTCGACGTCCTTGAACAGGACGCTAACTGACTGCAAGGCCTCGACACGAGTACTCTGGGGCAGAGATAGGAACTCCTCTATTCTGCTGATCTGCGTTTCTTTGAGACCCAGGCCGGTGATTTTTGCCCCCGATTCATCTTCCCGACCGGCTCCAAGCTCCAGCTTGACGTTTTCCAGACCCTGTTTTTCCAGCTTGTCCAGCACCCGAAAGACTGAATGGGTCAAGGTTTCCGGGATTCCGGCGTACACCAGCAGGCTGTTCAATACCTTGCGGTTACTAAATCTCACTAAGGACTTGAGGCCGAGTCGTGTCAACGAATCGTAAATGGCGGATATTATTTCTGCATCGGCAACCATCGAGTCGGTCCCGACGGTATCAATATCAAACTGGATGAACTCCCGAAATCGCCCCGGGTCGGGTTTGTCAAAGCGCCAGACAGGTTGAATTTGATACCGTTTGAACGGTCGCGGGACATTCTTATACTGAGCAATGAATCGCGAGAGTGGAACCGTCAGGTCAAATCGCAAGCCTACGGAGCAACCATCGGGTTCTCTAAAGAGGTATATCTGTTTGCTGGCTTCCTCACCGTAACCGAGCAGAACCTCCTCGTATTCCAAAGCAGGTGTTGCGAGCGGTACAAATCCATAAGATTCACAAACCTGCCTTATCTCAGAAATCATCCACTCCCGCAAAAGCATCTCGCTCGGTAACAGATCTCTGAATCCTTTAAGCAACTTGGGTTCTACGACTGGCATGCTGCAAATCTCCTTACAAGAAAGTACCGGCGTCGAGACTCGAACCCGAGACCTCCTGATCCACAGTCAGGCGCTCTAACCAACTGAGCTACGCCGGCACGTTATTGACACTATGAAAAACTAATAAGCAGAGGCTAAAAAGTAAAGAGGAAAGAGCTTACTCGGAATCTTCTGCTGCCCTTCGGAGGCGATTTCATGATTTTAACCATATCTGAAGAGCTCGATATGTATCCTAAGCTCCCCCACCACTTACTGTAACTTGTTGCGTTATAGACTGTTGCCGATAACTGCACAAAATAGCACAGGGGGCAGGCCAGTCGCATAGAGGGGGATTTCCTTTCAATCTGGTAAAACATATGAAGGGTGCCAAAAAATGTGTTGACCTTATGATCGCTTGTCGATAGATTGTGGGGTGATGAACAGTCTCCCTCATTAATCTTTCTCAAGATTTGCACCTTAAAGTCAATTCTTGTTAAATCGTTAATATGGAGACGCAAGCGCAATAGGGCGCAATAATCGGTTTATCTTGGTTACGAAATGCCTTTGAGAAAAGGTTCGTCAAAGGATAAACAAGACTGGAGAGTAGAGTGAATATCTACATCGGCAACCTGTCGTTTGAGACGACAGAGGAAAGTCTTCGCCAGGCTTTTGAAGGCTACGGCGAGGTATCAACTGTATCGATCGTCACGGACAGGTACACCAGCAAATCAAGAGGATTTGGGTTCGTGGAGATGGCTTCTAAAGGCGAAGCTGAGGCGGCAATCACCGGTCTAAACGGCCAGGAGTTGGACGGGCAGACGTTGAATGTCAATGAGGCTCGCCCTCGTACAGAGAAAGGCGGCGGCGGTCGAGGTGGTGGACGCCGCTACAACTCCTGGTAAAAGGTTCTTACCCCGCTGCTTATACTGATAGCAGCATCGTGAATGATGAGGGGATTGACACACCGTCAATCCCCTCTTGAATTGTAAACGGCTCACGATACTAAATGAGGCCAGAATGAAACTGTTTGTAGGCAATTTTTCGTTAGAAGTCACTGAAGAGGAGTTAAGAAAAGCTTTTGAACCGTTTGGTGAAATATCATCTGTAGTCATTATTAAGGAAAAGTTTAGCGATGAATCACGGGGCTTCGGGTTTGTGGAGATGCACTCTCAAACTGAAGCCCAGGCCGCGATCGCCGCTCTCAACGGCAACGAATGGATGGGACGCATGCTCAACGTTAATGAGGCTCGCCCCCGCCCTCAGTTCCGTCAAGATAGCTTTAGAAAAGGTGGCAGTCGTCGTCAAGATTCGAGGAAGCGTGGCGGAAAGCGACGTGATGGAAAACGACGGTCCAGGTGGGGTTTCTGACGAGGGACGCTCAGACATGATACAGTTATCGTTGAACCTCACGTAACAGTATGCTTGGGAAAGTCTGGTTTATCCCACCGACATTACGTAAACATTCAAAACGACAAAGACCCTTTGTCGAGACAGTTGAACAGATGAAAGAACATGGGGGCGCAAAACTCAGGCGGTCTAATTCTTGATGGCCGAGGTGCTTAACTCGTCCCGTAGCCCCCACCGTGTATAACATGCTTTATGCTTCCCGTGTACCGCGGGCCCCCCCCTACCCAACCGGCAAAAAAGTTCTATATGTGTCCCAGGTCCCCCGCAGACAAGTCTTTTTTTCGCTTCGCGCGTACAATCCAGTCTCTTCCCCCAATTCAGCACAATGAAAGTTCGGTGTGTATGCCAAATTTCCCGTCATATGGAATGCTTGTAAGGAAATGGGGCAAGTGCCCTCACTGTGGTCCATCGAACAGAGTGTGGATTTGGGGAGTAGGCTTTTTCAAGGGGTTGATTATGAATGTTTGCCGGAGACTTGTTGGCAGCCTTCTTAGGCAAATCATACCATTTCCTCATTGAAATGTAACAGTCGTTGGTCGGAACTGCTTGATTCTCACTACCTTACAGCAAGCAATAGTTCTCTCTATCAGGAAATGGTATCATATATGCATAGGCAAACGTTGCTTTTCTTGTGTTTTTCGGGGTTCAAACGGATTGACAACAGCAGGGAGTTTTTGTATTATATTTTTATTTGAGAGTTTAGGGAAAACTTTACCGGATTGACTTTGGTACGTTTAATGTTTGAGAGTTTGGAGGACAGTTGGTGAAGGAGTTTACTACCGAAAGAATTCGAAATATCTGTCTGGCCGGACAGCGTGGGTGCGGCAAAACAAGTGTTGCCGACGCCATTGCCTACTGCACCGGACAAAACAACCGCATCGGGCGGGTAGACGACGGGTCATCCCTGCTTGATTACACCGAGGGGGAAATTGCCAGAAAAACATCGATATCCTCGAAGCTGCTGGCCTGCCAGTGGCAAAATGCCAAGATCAATCTGCTGGACTCTCCGGGGCATTCCGACTTCCCCGGCGAACTCCTCAGCAGTCTGAAGGTAGCTGATAGTGTCGGCATCGTGATCAATGCCGGGGCTGGCGTAGAGATCGGCACTCAGCTCCACTGGAAGGCAATGTCGAACCGTAACATCGCGCGCTTCTTTTTCGTCAACAAAATGGAACTGGAAAATGTCAAATGGCAAGGCGCTCTGGAGTCGATAACGAATACTTTCGGCAGGGAAGCGGTAGCGGTGCAGATGCCAATTGGAGAAGCCGGTAGCTTCAGCGGCATGATTGATCTTCTGCAAATGAAGGCCTTCACCTATGACAGTGACGGTAACAGAACTGAGGCCGGAGTTCCCGCTGATTTGAAGGATGCCGCCCAATCCGAACGTGAAAAGCTCATCGAGGTTGCCGCCGAGGCCGACGACGAACTCACGGAGAAGTTTCTCGAAGAGGGTACGCTGGCCGAGGAGGATATCGTCAACGGGCTGCGTAAGGGTATTGCCGGCGGGAAGATTTACCCCGTGTTGTTCGGCTCGGCAGCGAAGAACATGGGCGTCAGGGCGCTGCTTGATTTTGTTGTTAAATACCTTCCAGCCCCTAATCAGATGACGCCGTTCAAGGCTCAGAAGGACGGCAGTGAGGACGGCGTGGAGGTCGAGTGCGATGCCGAAGGGAAGCCGTTGACCTATGTGTTTAAGACGGCGTCTGAGGGACACCTGGGGGAGGTGTCATTTTTTAAGGCCTTTTCGGGGACGGTAAAGCCCGGGATGGAGTTAAAGAACCGGCAGACCGGCGCTGGCGAGCGGGTCACGCAGGTTTACACCTTCCATGGCAAGAACCGCAGCGAGGTCTCATCCGTGCCGGCCGGTGACATCGGTGTCCTGGTGAAGCTTAAGGATACTCACACCGGCAATACGCTGGGAGCGGCCGGCCTTTCCCTGACGATTCCTCCGACCGAGTTTCCCAATCCTGTCATGGATATGGCGATAAAAGCCAAGTCCAAAGGGGACGAAGAAAAAGTCGCCAGCGGGCTCCAGAAACTACACGAGGAAGATCCGACGTTTCGCGTCGTGGCCGACCCGGCGCTCAAGCAGATGGTTCTCTATGCCCAGGGCTCAACGCACATAGAGGTTATTACCGAGAAGCTGAAAAATCGCTTCGGGGTCAATGTCGACCTGGTGAAGCCGAAGATTCCCTATCGGGAAACGGTGCGGGGCAAGGCGGAGAAGCAGTATAAGCATAAGAAACAGTCCGGCGGACGAGGCCAGTATGGTGAGGTATACATCAGGATCGAGCCCAATGCACGTGGGTCCGGCTTCGAGTTCATCAATTCGATTAAGGGAGGGGTAATCCCGAGTAAGTACATTCCAGCCGTCCAAAAGGGCATAGTTGAGCAAATGCAGCATGGCGGTTTGGCCGGGGCGCCCGTAGTGGATGTGAAAGTTGCCTTGTACTATGGCTCGTTTCATGAGGTTGATTCCTCCGACATGGCTTTCAAGATCGCCGGTTTGATGGCCTTCAAAGAAGGTTTTATGGAATCTAAGCCCGTTCTGCTGGAGCCGATCTGTAATGTCGAGGTCCTGGTTCCGGATGATTTTACCGGCGATGTTATGGGTGACCTTTCCTCCCGAAGGGGCAAGATTGCCGGTATGGACCCGGAGGGCAAAAATCAGCGAATCCGGGCCACCGTCCCCCAGGTTGAGCTTTACCAGTACTCAGTTGACCTGCGGTCAATGACCCAGGGCCAGGGTGTCTACTCGCTGGATTTCTCGCATTACGAAGAAGTCCCCCACGAAATCGCCCAGAAGATTATCGAGCAGGCCAAGGCGGAACGGGAGGCGGAGTAAGAGAACACTAAACGCTGGAGGTTTGGAACATTACTGAAATGCGGCAGGTGCATGGGGTATCTACCTTGCGGGAGGTTTCTGACATTAGAATGCTGGAAACCGACGAGATAGATCTTCGATGACATTGCCTGGAATAAACTTACAGTTGACGCAAATAAGCTCATTGTATGAAAGCATATAGAAAGGAAGAGAACATGAAGCCAAAACTGACCCATCTAATCATACCGCTGCTTCTGGTCGTGCTGACCATTGGCGGCTGCAATATCTTTGGATGGACATCGAAAGAGAGCCCTGAGTCGTTGATTGACGAGGGCAGGCAGTACATGCGCGAAGGCGAATACGACAAGGCAGAGGCGAAGTTCGCTGAAGCGATGAAGGAAGACCCCAAAAACTCCGACGCACGCTACTATCACGCCAAAGCCACTATCCATGCCTCCGGATTCAATGCGCTATACCTGAGTAAGGTCATGTCCGAGAGTGACTTCATCGATGAGGATCTGTTTCTGTTCACCGGCGATGAGTGGCCTGACGAAAAAGCAAACAGACTTTTCCAGGCGGTTAAAACCGTTTATGAGGACCTTCTGCCAATCTACGACAATCAGACCACTGGAAATTTCGATAGCAGCGACATTGACCTTGACCTGGCACTGGCGGCTGGCATCCAGGGGATTCTGACTTTCCAGGATACCGATCTCAATGGGACCATAACCTCAAGCGATTTCGACCTGGATATCAAATACTTCCAATTTGGCGAGAACGACGGTTTTACAATTGCCAATCTGGTTGAATATATAAAGTACTTAATCGAGCATGCCCAAGGCGCGGGCAAGCTGGCTGGTGCCGAGGCGCTAACTCCTATCCCGATTCCAGAGAACGTAATACAAGATTTTAACACCTTCATTGACCGTATTGTCTTCATTATTCAGAAATCCCTCGTTATTATCCTGGACATCGCGTCGAAGGAGCTGGGGCTGGATCCGGAGGAAGTGGAAGCTGTTCTCGACTACGTTGTCAGTGTGGCTCATTACTACAAAATTGAGGCGGGCGTTAATAACGACAGACTTACCGGCGATACCCAGGTAGATGAAGAAATCGTCAACGGTCTCGATGACGACGGCGACGGTTGGATCGACGAGGACAGCGACGGCACCTATGACTTTTAGAGTGAGAATGCATCATGAGGAGATCAAGTTATGTTTTATAAACGACTTTTCATAGCGACCTGTGTGAGCCTGCTGGCTTTGGCCGGAATCGTTGGCGCGGGTCCCCCGAACGTACGCTTCGTCGACGTTCGCGCCTTGGGCATGGGTGGCGCCGGCATTACCACCATGAACAACTTCAGCGCTCTCATGTACAACCCTGCCCTGCTGGCCAGGACCGGCTTCCATCTGGACATTGTCAATGTTCAAGTACGCTTCAGCAAAGATATCCTGGATATGTTCAACTTCTACAATGACAACCAGGATGTCTTCGACGACTTCGAGAACAACACGCTGGCGGCCCAGCAGAAACTGCTGGATGACATGGCCCCTTATGACGACAACTGGATGGGGATTGGAGCCTATCCCCAGGTGGGCCTGACCTTTCCCAATTTTGCCGTAGGCGCTTACGGCAGCGCTGATGTTGAGTTCAATGCTGACAAGGGGATCTTTGAACCGCGCGTTTATCTGCACGCTATAGGCGACTATGTCATCACCGGTGGTCTGGCGTACAAACTGCCCCATTCCCTGAGATTTAATCTCCTTCCTAATGACCTGTATGCCGGGGTGGCTCTGAAAATCATCACGCGGTACGAAGTCGAAGAGCTCAAACTGGCAGCCTCCGATGTCGAACTGGAGACAGCCTATGACAGCCTGATTGAGGAATCCAAATCAGGTTTCGGGATCGACCTGGGCTTCCTTTACGAGTTGGTCCCCAACCGGATTGACCTTGGGATCAGAGTTGTCGACCTGATGGCCAATATCGGGGGCGATAAGCCGCCGACTATTTTCAATGTTGGCGCGTCCTTCAAACTGTCGCAACGCGTTGTATTCGCCGCCGATTATAACGACTTCTTTTTCCACCGCGGCGAGAACATCTTCAACAAGCTCTACTTTGGTGCCGAGATTAACCTGGCCCGCATATTGGCCTTGCGCGGCGGCATCGGACAGGGATATCCCTCGTTCGGCGCCGGGCTAAATCTGGGTGTTCTGGCGATCGATGGTGCTATTTACGGCATTGAGAGAGGCAACGCACCCGGCAACGACAGCGACTACAACTATGCTCTCCGTCTGAAGCTGGGGATTTAAGATGTGACTTGGTTGGTGGGGTAGGGCGTCTACTCGCCGCACTTCTCCCACTACGAATAAGTCCCTCATGAAATCGCCCAGAAGATTATCGAGCAGGCCAAGGCGGAACGGGAGGCGGAGCAGGAGGATATTCAAGTCGTAGGGCAGGAGTCCCTGACTCCTGTCCGCCTTGTGCAGATGTCGGATACACCTACCTGACGTTCATCTCAAAGAAATTCATAATATATCCAAAATCATATCGCAGGTTCCAGTAGCCCATCTAACAAGAATTTGATTGCTCAAAGGATTTTTTGCTTGACAGGTAGAATTTGCTCATTATCTTAACCAATAGAATCGATAAAGTCGATAATTACGATAAGCTTTCTTATGCGAGAAACAAAGTTGGCCACAACCTCCGTCAGAGAGCACCTCTCCACAGGTGAGGTGGCTGCGCTGTGCTCAGTTACCGCCGACACGGTCTTGAAATGGATACGCTCTGGCAAGATCCCGGCGAGTCGAACACCGGGCGGACACCACCGAATTCCTCGCAGCGCTCTCCGGTCTATCTTCGAAGGCAACCGGCTTGCCCCTCAGCCCAAGCATGGTGGCGGCTTGCAGTATTGCTGGGAATTCAATTCGAAATCAGGCCGGATTCAAGATGATTGCCAGGCATGTATCGTTTACCGCTCCAGGACTCGCCGCTGCTATGAGATGAGTAATCTCCCGGCTGAGGCCGGACATGCTCGTCTCTTCTGCAAGAGCTCCTGTGAGGAATGTGAGTATTACCAGGTGGTGAAGGGACAGCGCGCGAACATGCTGGTCGTTACGGACCAAGACAGAGTAAAGGTCTCTCTCCAACGGGATGCAAAAGACGTTGCTTTTAACCTGCGGATCACGGACTGTGAATATCGATGTTCGATGTTGATAGAGCAGTTTCGCCCGGACTACGTCGTCATTGACTGCTCTCTCGGAACTGAGCGGAGTCGCGAATTTGCAAAGCTTCTGTACGAAGACCCTCGCATCCCACTGGTGCGAATTGTGCTGGCAGGCAACGGGCAAAAGCTGACAAAAGAGTGCGATAAGATGGTGTTCGCAATGATCGACCGGTGCTTCACAGCTGACACCTTGTCGGGCCTTGTAACCGGGGTGCACTCGTAGCTCAAGGAACGACCTTAGATGTATAGATACTTTGGTTCAACCGGTTCCGTGAGAAGGAGGTAGAAAACACCAGGCTAAAATTCGGTGCCCAAGAGAGAGACAAAAAAAACCGCTCGACGGGCGCCACTGGCTGCGACTGGCCCGTCAAGCCGCTTCGGCTTCTTTAACATAGCGGGCAAAGCCTACCAGTCAACGGCAAACGGGCTCCCATTGTCTCTCTGTGCACCAACAAAGCTAAAGACTGGAGCTAACCCCTCAAGCCGGCAGTCGGCATGGTTATGACATAGGAGACGCTCCGGATATAGGAGGAATGATAATGGACAAAGTTAGCCCTAAAAACGGCAGCTTAGAGAATCCCGACGGCTTCCTTAAGGAAATGTCGTCATGGTCAAGAGAGCTTGCTGAGGAACTTGCGCGCAAGAACAACATTGGACCACTCATTGAAGATCACTGGAAAATCATCGAGTTCGTGAAGGACTTCTACCTCGAAAACGAAAGGGGCCCCTCTATTCTCAGGATTGGCAGACACACCGGTTTCAGTTCCAGTTACATCTGCCAGCTATTCCCCTGCGGAGTCGCCAGAGGAGCCTATCGCCTGGCCGGTTTGCCCAGGCCTTCGGGCTGTCTGTGAGCAGCCGATAGTTTTTGAACCGATAACCTGAGGAGAAACAAGGTGGATGCTTTTGCATTCTTTGTGGGAGGTATTCTCCCCTATCTGACTGTTCTCATATTCATCGTCGGTATGGGGTACAGGTTCTATGTCTGGCTAAAAACGCCCCAACCAGGAAAAATGACGTTGTTTCCAGCACCTGATTCCGCCACTGGAGGAGTACTGGCCGAAACCCTGTTCTTTCCCAGTCTGTTTAAGGGTGATAAGGTCCTGTGGTCCTTCTCGTGGGTCTTTCACGTAACCCTGGCTCTAGTATTTCTGGGTCACATTCGGGTCTTTTCCTCCTTTGTTGACGGGATTTTCTTGGCTTTGGGTACGTCACCCGAGGGAATCGATACAATGTCTGCTATTGCGGGAGGCGCTGCTGGTATTATTCTATTTGTAACCGGGGTATTACTACTGCTCCGGCGTCTGACGGTGCAGCGGGTGCGCGAGATCTCCGGAATCCCTGACTTCTTTGCTTTGCTCTTGCTGATTGCAATCATTGGCACGGGGGATCTTATGCGGTTTGGTGCCCACTTCGATCTCGAACAAACAAGGACATGGGCCGTGTCACTCAGCACATTTTCTCCCGTGGTGCCGCAGAATGGCGTATTCTTAGTGCATGCCCTGCTGGCCATGCTGCTGATCATATACATCCCGTTTTCAAAGATCCTGCACTTCGGGGGAATCTTCTTTACCCAGGCCCTAGTGAGAAGGAGGTAATCATGGCGCAAGAGCCAATACAACCCGGCGCAAACCAAGAAAGGAAGAAACCGGTGACGGTCCTCGAAAAGGTAAAACCTGCTGTTGATCCCGAGCAAGTCATCAAAGCCATCAAGGCCATTGATGGCGGTCCCAAGGTCTTGAAGCTCTATATGGAGATGTGTGCCAGGTGCGGCACCTGTGCGGCACAGTGTCCGGTATATTATGGGAAGGCGGAGAAGAAGTATAATCCCACCGAGCGGTCGGATCTTATTCGCGCTATCTACAAGAAACACTGCACTACCACGGGCAAGTTCCTCGGAGGTCTCGTGGGAGCGCGCGACTACCGCGAGGGCGAGCTGGAGGAATGGGTGGAGCACTTCTACACCTGCACGGGATGTCGCCGATGTGCTACCTTTTGCCCCATGGGGATCGACAACTCAGTTATCACTCGGAAGGGAAGAGCTATCCTGGATGCAGCTGGCCTCACTCCCGAAACTATGAAAAAAGTGATCAAGGCTTCACTTGATACGGGCAACACCGATGGAGCTTCCCCCGAGGCGCTCAAGGCCGCCATCGAATTCCTGGAAGAGGAAATGAAAGAGGAGCACGGTATCGACATCAGGATACCTTTGGATCAGAAGGGTGCCGAATATTTCTACGTTCCCCCTTCAGGTGACGTGCTGGTCAACCCCGAAGCTACGACAGGCGTTGCCAAAGTGTTTCACGTCTTGGGCATGCAGGACAAGTGGACTATGAGTTCACGATACTTCGATGGTGCTAACTATGGTCTTTTCACCGGTAATGATGCCGATATGAAGGCCGATAACAAACCCTACGTCGAGGAGGCCAAACGGTTGGGCTGCAAGGTAATGTTCATGGGTGAATGCGGGCATGCCTACCGCATCATGAAGATGATAATGGAACCCGCGAAGTGGTGGGGCGATCTGCCTTTCAGGATTATGAACTGTATGGAATTTACCGCTGAGCAAATCAAAGCCGGGAAACTACAGTTTGACAAGAGCAAGAACCCTCAGCCGGTAACCTACCATGATCCCTGTAACTTCGGTCGCTCCTGCAACATCGTCGAGGAACCAAGGACCATTCTGGAAGCCTCGTGCCAGGACTTCAGGGAGATGTATCCGAATCGGGGCCAGAACTGGTGTTGCGGCGGTGGCGGTGGTCTGTCTGCCATGGACGATATTATTGACTTCAGGATGAAGGTCGCCGGCAGAAAGAAGCTGGAACAGATTCGCGCCACGGGAGCCAAGTACGTGGCGGCTGCTTGCTCGAACTGCAAACGCCACTTGGGTCAACTGATGGAGCACCACAAGGAGGACATCGCGGTAGGAGGTGTCCATGACATGCTCTCGCGATCTATTCTGATCGATGGTAAGGCCGCCACGCGAGTAGATTATGAAACCGGATAGTAGGCAATCATACGAGATGTTACTCATGGGACCATCATCTCGGGCAAGAGACACGCGGTGCACACGGAAATCGAGGTCGCCCGTGTCATCCTGACAAGACTAAACCAGAGTGGATTATCGGCATTGTGGAGACCATTGGCATTTCGCAAACCTTCTTGACCGGCGGCATGTGAGAGCTCTCGAATGAATCAGCAGACAGTTTCCTTCAATAGAAAAGAGTACAAACTCGACCGCCACGGATTTTTGGATCCACCCCATCAGTGGGATGAGGACTTTGCGGAGGGAACGGCCAAGATGCAGGGCATTCATGGAGGGCTTACCGAGGACCACTGGAAGTTCATACGGTATCTTAGGAAAAAATTCCTCGCGGAAGAAACCGTTCCTGTCGTGGTGCTGGCCTGCGCCGACAATCAACTGAGGCTGAGCCGGCTCCGAGCCCTTTTTCCGACGGGATATCATCGTGGTGCCTGCAGGATTGCGGGCATCAACTATGCCTTCATGCGTGACACCAACATCTGGCTCACGTACGAAAGCATTCCTGCCGTTGAAACGGAGCACAAAGTAGACGTGCTCGGCTTCCTCCAAGATTTCGAGAAATGGAACGAACGGTTTGCTCACTGGGTTGTGCGCAATTGGAATCTTCCTGAGGGACTGACGGAAAGGCACTGGGAAATCATTCGATACCTCAGGGATTTCTACCGCAATACAAAGAACGTCCCTTCAGTATACGAGGCATGTAGGTCCAACAACATCACGCTCGATGAATTAGGAGAGCTTTTTCCTGAAGGGTACCGTCGAGGCGCATGTCGAGCAGCAGGGCTGCCATTCTTAACCTGAAATGTTCTGGTGCTGGATGGTGGAAGACCAGTTGTAGGGCAGGAATCCCTGACTCCTGCCATTAATCTTTGGCAGCGTCGCCTTCGCATGAATCAAGAACCTACCCGCTGGGTGGGGTACCTATTGCCGGGTGGTGCTTTGCAATTCAATCTAATCATACCCTTTCCATCTTGAGAACCAGCAGGGTCAAGTCATCATCAAAGGATTGCCCGCCAACAAACTGTTTACAGGTCTCGTATATGTATGACTTTATAGCCTCGGCCGGTTCGTTGCATTTTTCCTTCAGGCAGGTAATGATACGTTCTTCGCCGAACTGCTTTTGCGGTTCATCTCCGCCCGCCTCCGTCACGCCATCGGTATACAAGCACAAGACGTCGCCGTTTATGAGCGTAACATTGTAATCAGTCCATTCAAGGTCTGGAAAGGGACCCAGCAGCGGGCCGCCCTCTGTAAGCGAACGCACTTGTCCGCCAGTAGAGCAGATGATAGGATAGCAGTGCCCGGCATTACTGTAGATCAGGGTCAAGCTCTTACAATCCAGCACCCCATAGAAAAGGGTGACAAACCGTGCTTGCGAAGCGGCCGCCTTTGCCACCGATTCATTGAACTCGCGGAGCATCGCTGCCGGCGACAAAACCTCCCGGGCCGCATGGCGGAAGTGGCCCTGCAAGTTGGCCATTATCAAGGACCCGGTGACACCTTTGCCGGAGACATCGGCAATCAGGACGCCGATTCTGTTATCAGGCAAAGGAATAATGTCGTAATAGTCACCGCCTACCTCCTTGCATGGGATTTGCATGGCCGAAATCTGGACGTTGTCGTTCAGGTGGAATTCGCGTGGCTGGAGATTTTCATAGATCATATGCGCGGAATCCAGATCGTCTTTCATGTCCGTGATGAATTTCTCCTGTATTTCCGCCACGCCTCGCAAGCCGGTAAGGTTTACCGTAAACATGGCCAGTGCGGCGCCAGCCAGTGACAGCAAAAGCGGCCCGATGGGGAAGACCACTGACAGTTCCGCCGTAGATATCAACGCTCCTACGATTGTTAGAATCAACACGGCGAACGTGACAGCGAAACCAAGAATAGCTCGAACTCTCGAAAGTACAAACGACAGTATTAAGAGCGCTAAAACACCAAGGCCAAAAACAACGGTGTGACTGGCTTGATGTATCATTGTTCCGGACAACAGGGTCTGGATTGCCAGAGACTGTATCTCGGCGCCAAACATTTTCCCATCAAGCTGGCCGGAAGGGGTCGATAAAGGCACCTTGTAGGCGTCGACCGAGCCGTTCTGCACAACACCAACCAGCACAACTTTGTTCTCCACCCCCCGCTGCCAGCCTTCGCCGCTGAGAACCGTCGCGTAAGGAATACTGCGGATGGCATTGCCAAACGACGCGTAATCAATGTAGAAAGTATTTTCACCGTGGGGAGATTCCTCTCGTTTGCGATACAGCCGTACCACTTCATGGGATAATGACAAAAAGCTCTGGTCCTTAAATGATTTTGCCAGGTAACACTTCCGGATGTAACCGTCGGGATCAATCGGCATATTGACCAATCCGAACCCCTTAGCAAAGGTACGGATATTCTCAGGGGGAAGGCACAACTGCTCCTTAGTAACAACAAATCCCGCGCGGTTGTCGGGCAGAGCCGCTTTTTCGATTACACCGGCAAGAACCACCTTCCCTGTCCGCTCCAAAACGGCTGCAAACCGGCTTAGTTCGTCTGGTTCGACGCTACCGAGACTATCAAAGAGAACGTCAAAAACAATCAAATCGGCGCCCGCAGCATCCAGCCTCTCGATTATCTGAGCATGCTGACTAAGGTGTCGCGATATGGGAAAGGCCGGTGGGGGAAAGCATTCGTCGATAGAACGTTTGTCTATAGCGATCAGCACGACGTCGGCTTGTACAGCCGATGGCGATCTAAGGCTCAGACCGAGATCGTATACTTTCTGATCTACGGTCGAAAACCAGCCAAAATGGAGGGCAACGACATAAACCAGTAGGGAAAACAGAAATCCCGCCAACAGCCGGGCACCCGGCCGTCTCAAGAATTGAAACGTCATACCTCTGGTCTGACTACCTCTTACCGGTGAACGATTGTCCTGTATGCCTCAACCGCTTCCTTGAACAAACCCATGTCCTCAAGCAACTCGGCATTGATAATTGATGCCGTGTAGTCTGCCGGAAACATCTTCAGAAGGGACTGAACCTCGCCATAACATTCCAGTTTAAGATCGAGATTACGATAGAGCCTCGCTCTTAGCAGGTGCGACAATTTTGGATCAACGATAGACCGGTCGATCTCCGAAAGGTTTTGATTGAGTTCAGCCACGGTGGCTTCATCCAGAACAGAAAACATTGCCTGCTCTGATCGGAAGGCTCTGTCACCAACCTGAGCCTCGACCACCCACAGGTAGGTCATTCCGGGCTGCACCAGACTGTCGGCCAGGGGGAGCTCGATTGTGGCGCTATTTGATTTCCCCTGCCACAACAGTTGGTGACTATCAAACAAGGATACGGTGTAGGACAAAATGCCTTCGACCGGCTGCCATCTTAGCTGCCGAGGTGGCATGATAAGGTTGCAGCCGGGTGGCGGGTAGAGTGCTCTCGGAATCCGAAGCGGCTGGACCTGAGCCATCATTGGGTTTCTCACTCCGAGGTACGCTTCTTCCTGAGCATCACTTCGTGAGAAAAAGAGATCCAGTATGGCAGACGTGAGTTTGGCCAGCACACTCCCTTCACGGTGGCTCTGGGTTGAAATCAGAGAAATCCTGGCCGGTCCTTCAAAGCGGCTGATGGTGCCGTCTCGTAAGACCAGTGTTACATATGCTTCCTCATCCAACGTGATCGTATCTCTGTCCGTAAGGATCATGTCGATGGAAACCGTTTTCTGGTCCGGTCGGTTAATTTCTGGAGGAACATTGAATTCCAAAACCCTGGCAATGACCGAGTCAGGCCCCAGTTCCGTACTGTCCGCTGCTTTCAACGGGAAGGAACTGACCAGTGACAGAATGCAGCACACTCCCAGCGCTGCCGAGACCTTGAGCAAGAATCGCTTTTTCATAGTATCACCTCCAATCTCCCGGAGCGAAAAAAACCGCCCCAGCTAAACGGGTGGTCAACTTTGTTTTGAGCCCGAAGCTCGTTGATCTTCCTTAATTGTATCTTACGAATTGTCTGAGGTAAAGATTCACCTCTTTTATCGTACAACTGACTCATCATCTCGGCTGTCTCCTTGTCAGAGATCGGCCAGAGGGCGCTAATAACAGTCCTGGCTCCGGCCATCTGAAATGCGCGGCGCAGACCGTACACTCCTTCGCCCTCTTTCACTTCCCCAAGACCAGTCTCACACGCCGACAGCACCACCAGGTCCGTACCGTCAAGAACCATCTCCGATACTTCCTCTGCCGTCAGGATGCCGTCTTCTGCCCCAAGGCTGTCCGCATCATCACCATGAAGGTTGGCTCCAGCTAAGAATAATCCCGACAGAAGGAGCGGGTTCTCGCCAACAAAACCTACATCATCACCAAAGCCTCGCTTTGGAATGTCGGGTTGACAAACACCCTCAAGAAAATACCCATGAGTCGCCAGGTGAATTACCCGGTTGCCCCAAGCCTCAGCCTTGAACCTCTCCTCGCTGGCATCCGAACCGAAGTAAAACGCTGCCGGCTCGTCGGTGGATTCTTTCCATCCGGCTGCAATCCATTCCACTTCTTTTCTGGTGCCGGGTAGTGGGTCTACCGTAATATCTTTTAGCGTGCCGCAGCCGGAACGAACATTTCTCGTTGCATAATAGACTGGTTCTGAGACCGTGTCTTCTGGTGTCTCCGGCTCACGCAGGCGGGCCGAGGCTGAAGCGCCATAGTCGGGGTCTCCCAGAGCGAAAAGTCCTGCTGCCGTTTCAGCTTGATCCTTGAGACGCATAAGGTCACGACCGGAGGATAAGTAATGTATTGGAGTTTTCTCTATAAGATACTTTCCATCTCCATCCATCAATCCGGCGAACGAAAGCAGGTTCAAAGCGCCATCGGCAGCGACGAAGACGAGTTCCTTGTCAGACAGATGCTGCGAAATCGGCCTCCAGACTTTCTCATACAGCTCTTCGCTGACTTTCCTGTAGTGTTCGAAGTCAACAATGTTTGGCATGCGGCCTGATGACGAGACACTCAGCAGGTGCCTGCGGTACTGCTCAACCAGTGGTTCGATCTCGGAAGCCTCACCGAGATCAACAATTATCGGCTCGACATCAGCGTCCAGAACCAGAACAAGGTAATGTGGGATGGAGCTGTCGGGATTAAGTTGCTGAAAGTCGTACTTGAGGTATTCAACCACAGCCGACTGGCGAGGCAAAAGCCATGCGATCCTTTCGGCGCTGACATCCTTGTAATCCTGCTGCCGCCGGTAGCTGCTGTTGTTGCGGGCAAGATCTGCTTCGAGTTCGGCTGCATGTCTACTTAACGAGTCCATTTTCGTGCGATATGCTGTCGCATCCTCTCCGGGACCTTCAACGTAAAGCTGTGACAACTGAAACTTGGCCAGCCTGAGAGTTTCGGCGCCGGCCAGAAGTCTGACCAGGCTACCTCGTCGTCTGAAAATGCCATCGGAGACGTGACCTTTGCCGGAAAGCACAATATCGGCTACCGTGTTGATGGTTTGACGGTCGTTCATCTCGACTTCGACGTAACAACTGAGGTAGCCGTCAACCGACTTCCGTAGTGAGCGCGAAAAGGAAATGGCGTCTTTTTCCGTCAGTACCGTAACGTTGTTGTCAAAATGTTCCCGTCTTATTCCAATGGCTCGTTTGGCTAACCTCAGCGCCCGGGTGCCGTTCTCCTGCCGTCGATAGTGTTCCGAATAATACTCAAGCACCCACGCCACATGCGGGTGGTCCAGACCAAGGCTCTCTTCCACGATAGCCAGGGCTCGCTTGAATAGCGGTTCGGCTTCGTCGAACTTTCCCTGTCTGGAATAAAGATTTGCCAGGTCACAAACACCATATCCGACGGTGGAGGATTCCGTGCCCAAAGCCTTCTCCCAGATGGCCAGCGCTCGTTCATAAAGTGGTTCGGCTTCATTCTGCCTCCCCAACAATAGGAAAAGGTCCGCCAAAGCGCTGAGGC
>SDBT01000059.1_pt1 | contig 131265 bp, 95 predicted proteins | sample 2277101 | NCBI WGS metagenome assembly SDBT01 (sample SAMN10404973, study PRJNA504765) | marine sediment metagenome | isolation source: marine sediment core GS10_PC15, 103 cmbsf | place: Arctic Ocean: Southern Knipovich Ridge | collected 2010
AGACAAGCACCTGTGGCTTACCGTGTCCGCATCTCCAAGTGCGTTTCCGGTTCAGGAACCGAACCGGGGGCAGGCGTCATATCGCGACATGTACCTGTCGGGCATCCACGCCCCGCGGTATCCCTGGGAGGTGACCTTGTCCGGGTGCGAGCCCGGCCCCCCGCACCGCAGACAGGGCGATGTGGTCAATCTCGACGAACTCTATGGCAGGTGCGATTGGGAAAACACGTACTTGAACTATTCCGTCAAGCAGGAAGTGCCCATCCCCCTGACGGACAAAGACGGCAAGCTCGCCCAGGAGAAGCTGGCGGCCATGCTGCCCCGCATCAAGGCTTCGGGCGATGCGCTGGAAGAGAAGATCAAATCGGGCGCATACCATCGAGGGTGGTATGAAAGCAAGAAGACCATGAGGCTGGGTGATCTGTCCAGGCGCGTCAGGTTCCTGCAGAGCAACGCCAAAGGTCACCGCCATCCCAACGGCGGCGGGTTTGTGGCCGACAACGCCCACGTTGCCGCGACCGCCTACGTCGGCCCCAATGCCATGGTGCTGGACGGCGCCCGCGTGAAAGACAATGCCTGCATCAAGGAATTCGCCGTTGTTCTCGGGCCGAAGACCGTTATTTCGGGTAATGCCAAGGTTGGCGGAAGGGCGTGGGTGTTCGGCGACCTCAAGGTCAGCGGAAATGCCCGCATCCTGGAAGCCGCCACGGTCACCACCATCCTGCGCACGCCCCGCACGCCCTCGCGGCGTTACAAAGGCCAGGCGGAAATCACCGGCAGCGCGGTTATCAAGGGCGAGCACTTTCTGCATCTGAGTTACGCCACTGACCAGACAATCACCGGCGGCCTGGTAATGGACTACACTCCGACTGTTGACAACCGCCAGAGCGGCGTCTTCAAGTACGGGAGGTTCTATCAGGAGCACTGGAGACGGGCCCCGTCGTTCAGCGGTGGCGTGGATGCCGGCGCCCTCTACGCCAACTGGCAGTTCAACCAGCCCAAGGCCGTGCTGCTCGAGGATGCCTACGTCAACAACAACGGGATCCTCCACGGCGGGTCCGAGTTTGCGGACGACGGCGAACGCCGGTGCATTGTCTTTAACGGAAAGGATCAGTACGCCGAGGCCCCGCCCTCGGTGGCGGACTTCGGGGAGCTGACGATTGATATGCTGGTCAACCGGTCCGCCGGCAAGGGCGGGCGACTCTTTGATTTCGGCACGGGCGAGGATGAGTGCTTCTACCTGGCGCTTGCGGGCCAAAGCGGCAAGGTGGCCCTTACGGCCCGGCACAAAGGCAAGAGCTACAGTCTTCCCGCATCGGAAGGCATTGCAGCGAACAAGTGGGCCCGTGTGCGCGTCGAAATGGACGGGGCTACGGCGTGCATCTACATCGACGGAAAGCAGGTCGCGAAGGGGAAGTTCGAGTTCAGGCCTCGCGACGTGTTCATTGGAGACCGCCCCGAGGGCAACTTCATCGCCTGCGGCAGGGGCAAGAGCGAGTTCTTCAAGGGCCGGATGGATCACTTCCGCATATACCGCAAGATTCACAAGGATTTCAACGCGCTGGGCCCCGCGCCGTCTGCGCTGACACAAATGCAGGCGTGGTCCGAGGAAGACCAGCAGCGCTCCGATGCGTGGGCAGGGCGGAGAAAGGCAAAGGAGGAGGAACTGAAAGCAGGCAAGTACGGGCAGATTCAAAAGGAGATAAAGCGGCTTCGGCAGGAAAAGAGCAAGGACGTCGCGAAGCGGGATGCCCGGATTTCAGAACTGCATAAAGAATCGCAGGTCCTTCGCAATAACGCCCTGAAGAGCGCCGGTCTTTTCGGAGGCAATCCTTATCCGGGTAAGAATGCTGCCAAACTACAGGCTTCGCAGAAGAGCCGGAAGTATCACACGACCGCGGACTGGGATGGCAGGATTCGCAGTGACGGGAATCAGGTTGAGAGCCAGGCCCCACCGAAAATGAGGCAGTGGCTGAAGAAGGTGAGGGGATACTAATGCACCGTCAAGCTAGTGCACCGTCAAGATTGATTCTCTGGATGGCACGGCTGGCTTGTCCAGCCGGACGTATCTGGCGATGAGGCGGCGCAAGAACTACAAGGACTTCTCTTCCAGGCTGAAAGCGGTGCGGCTGTCCGACGGCAAGACGGTCTGGACGCAGGACAAACTGAACCCTAAGCGCAAAGCGTTGCTGCTGAGAAACGGTGTCATTGTAGCGAGCGCGAACTTCTCGGAGGACCAAGCGGACATGAATGCCGGCCTGTCGGCTTTCAACGCCGCGGACGGGAAGCTGCTGTGGAACATAGACAATCCGGGCAAATTGACCAGAAGTAGGCGGGGTGGTCCCGTTCGGAAAGTCTTCATCGTGGGCGACACACTCTATACCCCCCGGGCAATCGACCTGAAGACCGGGAAACCGAAACTCATCTGCAAAGACCCGCTGACCGGCAAGGGCTCGCAATTTCAACTGAGCGGACAGAACTTCTGCGGCACCATCGCCGCGGGCAATCATATCCTCGCCTATCGGTCCACGGGGCTGGGCTTCAAGTCGCTCACGGAGAATTCGCCATACTACTGGCTGACCGAAAAGCGTACGAGCTGCTGGATAAGCCTTCTGCCGGCCGGCGGCATGCTGCTCGCACCGGAAGGCTCCAGCACTTGCGTCTGTTCGTTCAACTACAAGACGTCGCTGGCCTTGATCCCGGTTCAGCGGCATGAAAGCTGGGGCCTCTATCTCAAGGGGTCCGAGTTGTCGCAGGGAACCGGCTCCAGTTGGAAAGGCGCCAAGAAGATCGTGGGCCGGCCGGCGGATTTCAACCTGTTGAGACTGAATCTCAATGCGCCGGGCGATCACTACGACAAAACTGATGGCGGGAGCTTCCTGGCCTGGCCGCAAGTCACCCGTTCGGGCAAAGGTTTTATTGTGGTGCCGGTCAAGGGCACCGACGATGCCGCGGGATTCCGTTTCAACTCGGATTTCACCCCGATAACCGGAACCGCCCGCCCGTGGATCTACGCATCCGGGCTTGTCGGGGAGATCAAGCTGAACATCATGGGGACGGAACAGAAGAAATACCGCCTGCGGCTGCACTTCATGGAGCCCGAACAGGTGCCCAAAGGCGGCCGGGTCTTTGACGTGCTGATCGACGGCAAGAAAGTTCTTGCGCAACTTGATATCATTGGAGAAGCGGGCTCGCCCAACAAGGCCCTCGTGAAGGAAGTGAAAGGTATCGGTCCTTGCACTACAGTCGAGCTTTCGCTCAAGCGCGTTTCCGGCAAACCGCCGCTGATCTGCGGTATAGAGATAATCCCCGGGGGTTGATGATGAAAAGAACAGCAACATTGCTCGCAATGGTAGTAGTTGCCGCCTGCCTGGGAGCGGAAGCCGAAGAAGAGGCCAAAGAGACTGTCTCAAGTAGTGCTCAAGTCGAGTTTTGCGATCGTATACAGTACGAAGGCATTGCCGTCAGGCAACTCGAGCATCGTGATCCGATGGCCCCCTGCACGAATCGCCGCCAGGAGCCGGTCGAGATTGATCCGGACCGGGCCTATTGCCCGGGCTATCAGGTTCTGCGATACTCGCCGGGGTCTACCAAAGGACGACCGACAAGGACGAAAGGGAGCCGAGGATGACAACGAGGAACATGCTGCTGGCGGTGGTGCTTGGTGTTGCGGCGGTTGCCTCCGACCAGGGCCTCGCCGCTGACAAGCTCATTGAGACGGTCAGGTCAACGGAGATCCGCGGCGGGCTCGTGGTCCATCTCGGCTGTGGGACGGGCAAGAGGACGATGGCCCTGCGGCTCTCGAACGCCCTGCTCGTTCACGGGTTGGACACGAACGCGCAGAGCATCCGCAAGGCCCGTGCGGCGATCCGTGCGGCGGGGCAGTACGGCCCTGTGTCGGTTGACACCTGGGGCGGGTCCGCCCTGCCGTACGTGGACAACTGCGTCAACATCCTCGTTGTCGAACCCGGCGTGAACGTGGCCAAGGGCGAGTGCATGCGGGTGCTGCGGCCCGGGGGCGTGCTGATCAGCCAGGCTGACGGAAAGTGGCAGCGCGCCGTCAAGGGCCGCCCCAAGGACATCGATGAATGGACGCACGTACTCTACGACGCCGGCGGCAATGCCGTCAGCAAGGACCGGGTCGTAGGCCCTCCGCGCCGCCTGCAGTGGCACGGCGGGCCGAAATGGACGCGACACCACGAGTCGATGAGCAGCTTCCAGGCCATGGTGTCCGCCGGCGGCCGGATCTTCTACCTCATCGATGAGGCGCCGCAAGTCTCGCTGTTCCTGCCGTCGGACTGGCAGTTGGTCGCACGCGACGCCTTCAACGGGAAGATCCTCTGGAAGAAGAAGTTCAAGAGCTGGGTTACACAGTTCATGAACTACAAGTCCGGCCCCACGCAGAGCACCCGCCGGCTGGTGGCCGTCGGGCAGCGCGTGTTCGTCACGCCCGGGCTGGCCGAGGGCGTCCACGTGTTGGACGCCGCCAGCGGTCGGACCCTCCGGGTGCTCGACAAGACCGCCGCCACCGAGGAGATACTCTGTCACAAAGGCGTCCTGTACCTGATGACCAACGACAAGCCGAACCTGTACCCCGAGAAGACACGGTTCGGCAAGAACGACTGGCGCGGGCAGACCAAGTGGCTTCGGGCGGTGAACCCTGTCTCGGGCAAGCACCTGTGGGACCTCGCCACGCCGGTGGCGCCGCTGTCGTTCGCGGTGACCGACAGGGGCGTGTTCTTCCACGACGGCAAGCACCTCCGATGCCTCGACCGATCCGACGGCAAGGAACGATGGCGGACGCCGGTCCTGCTGGACAACGTCATACCCACCAGCAACACGCCAACGCTGGTACAGTACAAGGACGTGGTCCTCTTTATCGGCGGCAAGGACCAGGGCAACTATCGCGGCACGGGCGGCCACTACGTCTCGAAGAACCTTCGGACGTTCACCGCCCTGTCGGCCAAGACCGGGAAGATCCTCTGGACCAACAAGACCCCCAACACCGGGTTTGAGTGCCCCAAGGATATCCTTGTCCTGGACGACCTGGTGTGGATCGGGGATATCTTCCAGGGCAGCAATAGCGGCACATTCACGGGGCGCGACATCCACACGGGCCGGGTCAAACGCCAGTTCAAACCCCCGTGGGACGTCTATTGGTTCCACCAGCGCTGCTATCGCTCGAAGGCCACCGAGCGGTTCATCATGCCGTCGAGGACCGGCGTGGAGTTCATCAGCCCGACGAAGGGGTGGACGTCGTTCAACCACTGGGTTCGCGGCGCCTGCATTTACGGGATCATGCCGGCCAACGGGCTCTTGTATCAGCCCCCTCACCCCTGTGGCTGCTACATGGAGTCGCTGCTGCACGGCTTCAATGCGCTGGCACCGGCGGCGACGGGCACAGAGGCGAAGGATGCAAAGGGTCCGCGTCTCGAGAAAGGCGATGCCTACGGCACCGACCCTGCGTCTGTCGCCATATCCGACCACGACTGGCCGACGTTCCGGCATGATGCCCGCCGAAGCGGGTGGACCAAGACGACCGTGCCGGAGAAGCTCGGGAAGACGTGGGCCACGCGGATCGGACGGAATCTCACGGCGCCCACCGTGGCCGCCGGGAAGGTCTTCGTAGCCGACAAGGACACGCACACGGTGCACGCTCTGGACGCCGGAACGGGTAAACCCGCGTGGCAATTTGTGGCCGGCGGGCGCGTGGACTCGCCCCCTACGATCCACGGCGGGCGCGTCCTGTTCGGCTGCCGGGACGGCTTCGTCTACTGCCTCAACGCAAGCACTGGCGCGATGCTCTGGCGATACCGCGCCGCACCGGGGCGTCGGTTCCTCGTGGCGTCTGAGCAGGTCGAGTCGGTCTGGCCGGTGCACGGGAGTGTTCTGGTGGTGGGCGACAGGCTGTACTGCGTCGCCGGGCGAAGCATGTTCCTCGACGGCGGGATGCGCCTGGTGTGTCTGGACGTCAAAACCGGACGACGCGTCAGCGAAACCGTCCTGGACGAGGTCGACCCCACGACCAAGAAGAATCTCCAGTTCAAGATGCGGAACCTCAACCTGCCGGCAGCACTGCCGGACATCCTCTCCTGCAACGGTAAGGCGATCTTCATGAAGTCGCAGAAGTTCACCCTGGACGGCCGACGTGCGACGGTGGAAACCAGCCGAAACGCCAGCGACCAGTTGGGCCAGGACGCACACCTGTTCGCCCCGGCAGGATTCCTCGACGGTACGGGCTTCCACCGCGTTTGCATGATCTACGGCAAGGTCTACATCGGCGGCGCCGGCTCGAACCATGCGGCGCAAAAGGCTGCCCCGGCCGGGAAAATGCTGGTGTTCGACGATTCGCGGGTCTATGGCTTTTCGCGGCTTCCCCATCTTCACAGATGGGTGCGGGCGCTCGAGTTCCACATCTACGCGGCCAGCAAGCACGAGCGCAGAGCCGCCCCACCCAGAAAGAGGACAAGGGCCAAGGGCAAGGCGGGAAAGACGCCCAAGAAGCCGCCCGCCCCTGCCGTCGCCAAGCAACCGGCCGAACAAACCGTCGTCCACCAGCGGAAGGACGATCCGAAAGAGCGCCAGAGGCTGATCCGATCGCTGTCCGGCACCCGAGTGAAGTACGAGTGGTCGAACCATGACCCCGCCATCTACGTCAACGCCATGGTCCTGGCGGGGGACTCCCTGTTCGCGGCCGGCCCGCCGGCGATAAGAAACGAGACAACAGAGGAGGCGCTGGCCCGCTGGCAAGGCAAGGAGGGTGGACTGCTCGAACGCCTCTCCCGCAAAGACGGGCGCTTGCTGCAGACCCACAAGCTGACGGCCCCGCCCGTCTTCGATGGCATGGCCGTCGCCTACGGAAAACTCTACCTCTGCCTCTCGAACGGATCCGTCGTCTGCTTTTCCAAGAGGGAGTAGGAATGGTTCGGCCGCGGACCCTGATGGAAGACGGCAGGCCGGCATGGCTCTACGCGCCCTCTACGGCGCGTTATAAGGGACGGGAATATACGGATAATCTTGTTTTCAAAATACTGACGGATGAAGAAATGAAAAGTACCAATCGCAAGCAACCCAAGAGCTTAGGGGATGCTGAAAGAAAAGGAGGGCGCTGAATGCGACCGGCTGGCAGACAGATAGTCATTTCTTGCGGGCTGATACTGGGCATCCTGGTTTCCGGCGAAAGTGACATACAGGGCGCTGACGAAAGCGCCGCCAATGCCGTCACCATCAGGCTGAAGGCTGGTCCGACGGCCCGGGAGATTCTGGATGCCACCGGCGTGCAGGGCGGATTGGTGGTCCACCTTGGATGCGGGGACGGGAAGCTGACCGCTCAATTGGCGGAAGGCGAGTCGTTTCTCGTTCACGGACTGGATACGGATCCGAAGGCTGTCCGGACGGCACGGGCCCATATTCGTTCGACCGGTCGGTATGGAAGAGCTTCCGCGGAGGTCATCTCCGGAGACCGCCTGCCCTATGCCGCCAATCTCGTACGGCTGATCGTCGTCAGCGAAGCAGGAGCCGTTCCCATGAGCGAGATCCTGCGTGTCCTTTGTCCGGAGGGCGTGGCCTGCGTGCGTTCTGGGAAAGGTTGGACCCAGACTCGCAAGCCCCGCCCCGAAGAAATGGACGACTGGACCCATTATCTCTACGATGCGTCGAACAACGCAGTGTCGAAGGATCGCATGGTCGGACCTCCCGGCGGTCTTCAATGGGTTGCCGCGCCGAAGTTCTCGCGGAGCCACGAGCAACTGGCAAGCCTCAGTGCCGCTGTGGTCGCGGGGGGCAGGATCTTCTCGATCGAAGATCGCGGTCCGATCGAGTCGGTCGCGTTTCCGCCGAAATGGATTCTCGTAGCCCGCGACGCGTTCAACGGCATAACCCTGTGGAAACGCGAAATGGGAACGTGGCAGTGGCATCTGCATCTGTTCCGGGCCGGGCCGGCTCACCTGTCCCGGCGATTGGTTGCGGTAGGTGACCGCGTCTATGTAACGCTTGGTTTGGGCCGCCCGCTGGAAGTGCTGGACGCGGCTACGGGCAAAACCCTGAAGACGTTCGAGAGCACGAAAGGCGCCGATGAGATTGTTCACACCGGTAAGCTGCTGCTCGTTTATGTTGGTCATGCCGGACAGAAACGTGATGCGCGCAAACGCAAAGGTGGGGGTGCTTCAACCGGTGTGGCAAGGCGATTGATGGCAATCAATCCCGTCTCCGGTAAGACAGTCTGGGAAAAGAAAGTTTCGGGTCTTTGCTCTACCACCCTGGGTGCTGCAAATGGAATGGCTTTCTATCAGGAAGGCGCTTCGGTAGTCGCAGCAAGCCTGGAGGACGGAAAAGAGCTGTGGCGGTCTGAACCCCTGTCCAAGCACAGAAAACAGCCTCCGGTTGTTGTGGCTTACGGGGACATGATTCTTTGGGCTGATGGTGTTGATCCGCGAGAATTGCGGAAACGCGGGCCCGGGATGCTGGCTGGACTGGATGCAGCCACCGGCAAGACAATCTGGAAAAGCACATCGGAGCTGAACTGTGTCGCACCGCCGGATATTCTGGTGTCCGACGGCCTGGTCTGGACAGGGAAACTCCTGTTGGCGAAGCAGCCCGGCATCACAGAAGGGTTGGATCCGAAAACGGGAAAGGTCGCACGTTCGCGTAAGCCGGATTCGGCCACGTTTGACGTCGGGATGCCCCATCACCGTTGTTACCGGAACAAGGGAGCCGGCAAATGGCTGATCCTGGGACGTGCCGGTGCAGAATTCCTGGATGTAAAGACGGGCAAGATCTATCCGAACCACTGGGTGCGGGGCACGTGCCAGTACGGCATATTGCCTGCCAACGGCATGCTTTACGCTCCGCCGCACTCCTGCGCCTGCTATTTGACCGCAAAGATCAACGGTTTCAATGCGCTGGTCCCCAAGCGCCGGACCGCCCAAGACAAGCCAAAGCCTCCAGCACTGAAGCGCGGGCCGGCATATGGCAAGACCCGCGATGCCAAAACCGGGGACGGAGATTCCAACTGGCCCACTTACCGTCACGATGCCCTGCGGAGCGGCAGAACGTCGTCCCGTGTGCCGGTCAACTTGAAACAATTGTGGAAAGCCAACGTTGGCCGGAAGCTCACCGCCATGACTATCGCAGGGGGCAAGTGCTTTGTTGCCGACGGGGATGCTCACACAATCCATGCGATTGACGCCGTTACCGGCAGATCGGCATGGACGTTTACGGCCTCCGGGCGGATCGATTCGCCGCCGACGATAGCCAGTGGGCTCGCGGTGTTCGGATGTCGCGACGGGTACGTCTACTGTCTTCGCGCGGCGGACGGCCGGCTTGTGTGGCGGTTCCGAGCGGCGCCGGAAGATCGGCGCATAGTCGCCTACGGCCAGCTCGAATCCTTGTGGCCTGTCAATGGCAGCGTATTGGTCCAGGACGGCTACGTGGCCTTTGCGGCGGGGCGGTCGTCCTTCCTGGACGGCGGAATCCGGCTCTGCAAAGTAGAGTTGAAAACAGGCAAACTGCTTGCAGAGGCAACCGTTTATACTCCCGATGCGTCAATACCCAAAAAGAAGCCCACCATGTTCAATATGGAGGGAACTCACAGCGGTATACTGCTGAGTGATGGTGAAACTGTTTTCATGCAGCATCTCAGTTTCAGTTCCGACCTGAAGCCGATGCCCGCCAAACCTCACCTGTTCAGTCCTACCAGCCTGCTTGACGATTCATGGTGGCACAGGACGTACTGGCTGTACGGGAAAGAATTTACAGCCGGCTGGTCGTACTGGTTTCAGAACGGCAACCTCGTGCCCGCCGGGCGCATACTGGCGTTCGACGACAAGACGGTCTATGGATTTGGCCGCAATCGGTACCGCAACTGTAGTCGCGGTGGAGGCGCTAACTGGGCAGCGCAGGAAAAGTACGGCATATTTGCATCCCGGAAAACCATTGATAAGACAACGGAGAAGGGCAGGGCTGCGGGAAGGAGAAAGCCTGTCCAAAAGAGCTTTCTGTGGCTGCAGGATGCTCCCCTGCGCGCACGCGCAATGGTGCTGACTCCTGAAACGGTCTTCTTTGCAGGACAACCGAATTTCGGTAACAGCAGTAAGGATGCTCTTGCCTCTTACCAGGGCCAAAAAGGCGCGAAACTCGTGGCGGTTGCCGTAGCAGACGGCAAGTTAAGAAGCGCACTTGATCTGCCGGCCCCGCCCGTCCACGACGGCATGGCGGCCGCCGGAGGACGTCTCTACCTGTCGCTGAAGGATGGAACGGTCATATGCCTGGGAAGCAAGCGAGCTGACTGATGCACAATCAAGGCAGCCCTGATGGAACTTGGAAAACGGTACGCCGCAGCCTACGAAAAGCTCACCAATAAATGAGGGTCGATCATGAAGAGAACAATCGCGTTCTTGGCAATGATGATGGTCGCAACCGCCTGCCTGAGAGCGGAAGAAGCAGGCAGAGTGGAGAAAACGAAAGAAACGGTAGAAACAAAAAAAGCACTAGGCAAAGACTGGCGGATTCCCGAGGACAAGTCCAAGTTCCACATCTTTGTTCTGTACGGTCAGTCGAACATGGCCGGCGGGATCAAGGAGCGTTTTGGAGGGACGTTGACTGAGGAGGAGAAGACCCCAATCCCGCATATTCTGCAGGTAAGGTTCCATTCGAAGCGTTTCCGTGGACAGGGCTGGTTTCCGGCGGTGCATCCGCTTCACATCATTCCCGGTCGCCCCCAAAGTTTCGGCCTGGGACTTCCTTTCGCGAAGGAATATCTGAAACGGAATCCCGGCGTGACGGTCGGGCTCTTGCCGTGCGCCTACGGCGGCAAGCGGATGGACCTGCTGAAAAAGGGTAGCGGCCTTTACAACGGCGTCTTGGCGAAATGTAAATTCGCGCAGGAGACGGGGACGATCAAGGGCATACTGTGGCACCAGGGTGAATCCGACGCTTTCAATGAAGACAGGTGCAAAGTCTACGAAGAACGTCTCCACGAGATGATCGCCGCGCTGAGAAAGGACCTGGGAATTCCGGATCTGCCCTTCATCTCCGGCGAAATCTCGGTCAAGAACTACCCGAAGGACAATCCCGTGCAGGCCGCCAACCGAGCCCTGCCCCAAAAGGTGAGCAGCACCGGCTGGGTCAGGACGGACGACCTGACCTTCTGCGACGGGAAGAAAAGCGTTCATTTCGATCGAAAGTCCCTCGTCAAGATGGCACACCGCTATTGCGACGCCTATGAAAAGGTTGTAGATAAGAAGAAGGAGGAGAAAGAGAAGCAGGAGAAAAAGCAAGGCCTCAAGTGAACACTTCACGTGTGCGCCGAAGGCGGTTTCAAGGTCAGGCCCCACCAAAGATGAGGCAGTGACTGAAGAAGGTGAGGGGATACTAAGGACTTGGGACTTGAACCACGGATCATGTGGACGAAACGAGTGAAAATGAAATCAAGACTGATACTGACGGCGGCCCTTGCGGGTTTGGTGTTCGCGGTGGCGTCGGCGCGGGGCCAGGATCGGCCGCGGAAGTTCCGCCGCCTGCCGGTCAAGGTCTACGTGGACAAGATGAAGGCCGGCTGGATCGGCCAGATGGTTGGTGTCGGCTGGGGTGCGCCCACCGAGTTCCGCTACAAGGGCAGCATCATCCCCGAAGACCGGGTGCCGAAGTGGCATCCGAAGATGGTGAACCAGTTCCGCCAGGACGACATCTACGTGGAGATGACGTTCCTGCGGACTCTGGAGATGCACGGCCTGAACTCGTCAATCCGCCAGGCGGGCATCGATTTTGCGAACAGTGGATATCGGCTCTGGTGGGAGAACGAAGGCTGCCGACGGAACCTGCGCCGAGGTCTTGCCCCGCCGGCCTGCAGCCATCCGAAGTTCAACAAGCATGCGGACGGCATCGGATACCAGATCCAGTCTGACTTCTCGGGTTTGATTTCGCCGGGCTTGCCGGTCCGCGTCATCGCCGTGGGAGAGGTATTCGGGCGGCTGACCAACTATGGGGATGGTCTCTACGCGGGACAGTTCATGGGCGGTATGTACGCCGAGGCGTTCTTCGAAACGGATATGGTCAAGATTGTCGAGGCCGGTCTGAAGTGCATCCCCGACAAGAGCCAGTACGCCGAGATGGTCCGTGACATGCTCCAGTGGTGCAAAAAGAACCCCGACGACTGGAAGAAGACCTGGCGGTTGGTTGAGGACAAGTACCAACTGAATCCGCAATACAACCGGTGTAAGAGTCTGCTGCGCGGCAAGTTTAACATTCACGCCAAGCTCAACGGTGCTTATGTCGTCATGGGCCTCTTGTACGGTAAGCGCGATATCGAGCAGACGATCATCATCGCCATGCGGTGCGGACAAGACTCGGACTGCAATCCCTCCTCCGCCGCCGGAGTCCTTTGTACGACCATCGGCTATGAGAAGCTGCCCGAGCACTTTGTCTCGGCGCTGGAGGCGAAGGGCAAGTTCAGCCACACGCCCTACACCTTTGGCAAGCTGTGCGAGGTCTGTGAGATGCTCTCCCGAAAGATTGTCGTCGCTGAGGGCGGAAGGATTGAGATCGACGACAAGGGCGAGGAGCTGTTTGTTATCCCCGTCCAGGTCCCCAAACCCCCCAAGCTCGAGCAGTCCTGGGAGCCGGGACCCGCCGCCAGCAGTAAGTTCACCGAAGAGGAAATGAAGAAGATCACCGCCGGCCAGCCGAAGCCGAAAGGGTAACCCGGCGCCTCTGCAAACGAGAACGAATCAGCACGATAAGGAATACCATGAAATCAAGGGCAATACTGACCGTGGCCCTTGCGGGCCTGGTGCTCGCAGGCTCCGCCGCAGGCCAGCACGACTACTACAAGACTCTGCGCTACCCCAAGAAGCTCGTCCCCGGCGTGGGCCGCGACAAGGTCGAGCAGGAAGGCGGACCCAACGCCACCGGCTACAAGCGCCGTACCGTGCAGTGGTGGCCGCGAAAGGGCCAGGACATCGTCGATATCCCCAAGGGCGTGCCGCTGCGGACCTGGACGCGGAACAAAGGCCAGAAAGATAAGGAAGCCCTGGCCGGTCTTTGCCGAAACTGGACCACCTCGGACGGCCAGACGTTCAAGGCGCACCTGATCGGGTTCCGGGGATTCGGCATAGAGACACCTGACCCGCGGTTCAACTACAAGCTTACACCCGCGGCCGAGTTGCGCATGGAAAACGGCGAGCGAAGGGCTGTTCTGGCATACCCGCCTTACCACATGATGGTCAGCCAGGAGGACCGTGATTTCATTCACGGGATCTGGCGGAAAGAATGGAAGAAAATCCAGGCCACCCAGTCGCAGGATGAATACGTATCGAACTCTTATCGCAGAAGGCCGAATTCCCTGGTGCTGGAAACGAAACACTTCACTTTCGTGTCGGACGCGAAAACCCAGTACAAAACCTTGTGGTGGATGCGGCCGCATGAACCGGAAAAGCAGAACGCCTACCGCAAGGGAACGCTGGAGTTCGCCGAGAACATGTGGACGCATATCGAGGCCTCCGGCAGCTCGATGCCTTACTGGCGCCGCCCCGGTCCCCGGAAGAAGTACAGCGTGCTGGTCAGGCTGGCTATTGACGGCGGCTATGCTGGAGGCGGGTTCAACGCCTGCGATCTTCGCGACGCCACGGGCGGACCGCGGAACCTGGGCTTGAGCCACGAATGGTACCACGGGCATCCGGGGGGCGGCTGGTCGGCGGGCTTCTTTGGGGAGACAGTATGCCATGGCGGACGGCACTTCAATATCCCCGGAGAAGTGCTGATGTTCAGCCACAATTTCTGCTATCCCTGGCGCAACGTCAACGTCACGCAGTACCAGTGCCCTCTATGGTTCTTTGCTCTCGGTGATAATCCCAACTGGGGCTACGGGATCATATCCGTTTCCGGCTGCCTGGCGGCGGCTGTTGAACCGACGGCCTATCACACCATGGCCCGACTCGGCCAGGAAAGGGGCCTCTGGAAAAACGGCGTCAAGGGTTTCGGGGATTTCTTCGGCGAGTACGCGGCGAGAATGGCTACCTGCGACTTCGTGATGCAATACGCGATCCGGAGCAAGTACGGCATGCCGGAGATGAGCTTCCTGCAGCCGGTGTACGGACAGAAGCACCGCTACCGCATCCCCAACAGCGAAGCGCCGAGAATGTACGGGTTCAACGTTGTCCGGCTCGTTCCGGCTGAGGGTGCTTCGAAGATTTCCGTCGATTTCCACGGCCTCCACGACGCAAGGATTCACAGCGACTGGCGCGCCTGCATTGTGGCCGTCGACGGCGACGGGCGGGCGCGCTACAGCCCCCTGTGGAACAAGGGGAAGATGAGCTTTCGCCCCAAGCCAACGGATAAGCATCTCTGGCTTACGGTTGCCGCAACGCCGTCGGCCCTGCCGCTGTCGCGTAATTGCGATATCCTGCTGGCCGGCATCCACGCTCCGCGCCATCCGTGGGAAGTGACCTTGAGAGGGTGCAAGCCCGGCGTCCCTCACCGCAGACAGGGCGATGTGATCAATCTCGACGAACTGTATGCCTTGAACAACGGCAACAAGTACATGGGCTACCCCGTGAAAAACGAAGTGCCCATCCCGCTTGCGGCCAAAGACGGCAAGCTCGCCCAGGAGAAGCTGGCGGACATGCTCCGGCGTATCAACGCTGCCGACGACGCCCAGAAAGCCAAGATCAAATCGGGCGAGTACGACAAGAGCTACTGGTGGGAACGAGGGAAGATCAAGATGGTGGAGGAGTTGACCAGGCGGGTCAAGTTCCTGCAGCGAAACGCCAAGGGCCACCGTCATCCCAACGGCGGCGGGTTTGTGTCTGACAATGCCCGCGTCGCCGCGACCGCCTACGTCGGCCCCAACGCCATGGTGCTCGACGGCGCGCGCGTCGAAGACAGCGCCTGCATCCAGGAGTATGCCGTCGTGCACGGGGCGAAGACCGTCATCCGCGGACACGCCAAGATCGGCGGCAAGGCGTGGGTGTTCGGAGACATCACCGTCGGCGGGAATGCACGCATCATGGAATCCGCCGTCGTCACCACCATCGGGCGTTCCCCCATCGGGCGCACCCGCGGGTCGTTTCCCGAAGGCCAGGCCCAGATAAGCGGAAACGTGGTCCTCAAGGGCGAACACATCCTGAGACTCTGCGTCGCGAAGGGCCAGGTACTCACCGGCGAGCTGGTAATGGACTACACGCCCGGATATTCGGGCACTGTCGGGTACTATGAACTCGTTCCGGGCATCGTGAATCTCGAAAGCGGCGTCTTCAAGTACGGAAGGATCTATGGTCGCCAGCGGCTCGGCGACGGAATAGACGCCGGGGCGCTCTACGCCAACTGGCAGTTCAACCAGCCCAAAGCCGTGCTGCTCGAGGATTCCTACGTGAACAACAACGGGGTCCTGCAGGGGCGGCCGGAGTTTGCGGCCGACGGCGAACACAAGTGCATCATCTTCAATGGCAAGGACCAGTACGCCGAGGCGCCGCCGTCGGTGGCGGACTTCGGCGAGCTGACGATTGACATGAGCATCAACCGCTCCGGCGGCAAGGGCGGGTGCCTCTTTGATTTCGGGACGGGCAAGGATGAATGTTTTTACCTGGAGATTGCGGGCAAGAGCGGCAAGGTGGCCCTTACGGCGCGGCACAAAGGCAAGAGCTACAGTGTTACCGCATCGCAAGCCATTGCGGCCGGCAAGTGGGTCCGCGTGCGCGTCGAAATGGACGGGTCGGCGGCTTGGATCCACATCGACGGAAATCAGGTCGCGAAGGGGAAGTTCGAGTTCAGGCCTCGCGACGTGTTCATCCCAGACCGCCCCGAGGGGAACTTCATCGCCCGCGGCAGGGGCAAGGACGGGTTCTTCAAGGGCCGGATGGATCACTTCCGCATATACCGCAAGGTTCACGAGGACTTCAACGCGCTCGGTCCCGCGCCCTTTGCGCTGACACAGAAGCAGGAGTGGTCGGATGAAGACCAGCAGCGCGCCGATGCCTGGGATGGGCGAAGAAAGGCCAAGGAGGCGGAACTGAAAGCCGGCAAGTACGGCCGGATGCAAGAGGACATAAAGCGACTCGAGCGGCAGAAAGCAGCTCTCCGTAAGACGGCAAAGCTTGCCGAGCTTGAGGCCCGCGCCAGGAAAGCCGAGAACGACAAAAGGGCTCTCGATCGGAAGATTCATGAAAGGTTCAGCGCCCTTGCGGAAAGCGTCAAGACCGAGAAGGAAATCAAGGAGCTGCGCCGGAAGATCGACGGCATCACGCAGGAGATCAGGAGCAGCAGCGAATACGTGAAGCTCAGGGAGGATATCCGCACCTGCCAGAAGCAGCGCGCCCAGGTGGACAAGGAAGTGCGTGAGAGTCCCAAGTTCAAGGCGATGTCGGCGAAGGCCGATGCGGCCGACCAGGAGAAACGCAAAGCCGAAGAGAGAATAAAGCAGCTTCCGGAACTCAAGAAGCTCATGGAGTTGTCTGAGCGGGAAAAGGACGGGCGGAAGAAGAGAGAGTTCCGCGACAAATACAACCGCCTGTTCGCGGCCAGGAGGTCGTCCGACCCCCAGTGGCAGAAAGCGGACGTCGCGCGCCAACGCATCAGGAACCTGCATCAGGAAACGCTGAGGAACGATCTTCGGACGGATGCCGGCCTGGCCAAGAAGAACAGACAGCTCGAGCGGCTCAAGGAGAATCTGACCGCCCTTGACGCCAGACTGAAGAAGAACTCGCGGGTTTCGACGCTGGCCAAATCCGTCAAGGCGAAACAGCAGGCCCTGCAGACAAGGCGAACGCAGTTCGAGGCCCGCGGCCGGGCAGGGGACGACTACAAGAAGGCAGAGGCGGCAATTCCTGCCGCCCGGAAGGCCATTGAGGATGAGAAGAAGCGGACCGAGCGGGAGAAGAGCAAGGAATCCGCGGAAATAGCCGCCCGTATTGAGAAGTTGCGGAGAGAATCAAAGGTCCTGTGGGATAATTCCCTGAGAAGCGCCCGTCTTTTCGGAAGAAATCCTTACCCCGGCAAGGCCGCTGCCAAACTGATGAGCTTCCAGCAGAACCTGAAGTATCACACCACCGCGGACTGGGACCACAGGACCCGGGAGGAGGTCAGTGGCAAGGTCACACCGACGATGAAGAAGTGGCTGAAGAAGGTCAGGGGATACTAAGCTACCCGGATAAAGTTCTTTGGAGTGCGGTCCGCCACAGGCGGACCGCCGCTTTCACTGGCCACGGGCGAGGCGCGTGGAAGAGCGCTGCGGCGACGGCGGTCGCACTGAGGCGCGATTTCATGTTAGCCTCGGGCGCGAGCCCGTGGGAAAAGGTGCGAATAAGCAATAGAGGCCCCTGGGGCCGATTCATGCAGGGTGAACAGGGCGACGCAAACCGTTCTTGTGTACGGCCTCATGAATCGGCCCTGCGGGCCTCTGTATTGTGGGACGCACGATGCCACGGGCTCGCGCCCGTGGCTACCATGAGAAAACCTCACAAACACGGCACGCATGAATATACGGGCGACGATACCACGGGCTTGCGCCCGACTCTTCAATCGGCCCCTTTACCGTCCCCATTTGATTAATCGAAAACAGCGCGCGTAGCGAAGGTGCCGTGGGTGCGGTGCCTGGGCACCGCACTGACAAAACCTTAAAATCTCTGCGGTCTCTGCGGCTCTGCGGCCATATACTTACCCCCGACAGGCTTATTGATGGGACCAACGGAGAATAAATCATGACAAAGCTGCTGGCCGTCTTGGTGATGTGCAGCATTGGGATCATCTTCGCCGGTGCGTGCAGCGGCGCCGTGCGGCAGGGGCCGCTGACGCCGGTGGGACTGACGTGCGAATATGCCGCCGATCCGCTGGGAGTCGACGCAGCCCCGCCCCGGCTTAGCTGGCTGCTGGAATCGAACCTGCGGGGGCAGATGCAGTCGGCGTATCAGATCCTGGTTGCAAGCAGCGAGGCCAAGCTCAAGGGTGATACCGCGGACAAGTGGGACAGCGGCAGGGTGGAATCCTTCCAGTCGGTCAACGTTGCTTACGGGGGCAAGGCGCTTGCAAGCGGTGAGAAATGCTGGTGGAAGGTCCGCGTGTGGGACAAGGACGGCAAGGCAAGCGTCTACAGCAAACCGGCCACGTTTGAAATGGGCCTCCTGAAGCAGACCGACTGGAAGGCCAAGTGGATTGGAATGGGCGGGGCCGTTGACTACATCGACGGCAAGTTCGGCCGGGCTGTCAACCTGGATGGGGCAGCCCAGACCGTGAGGATTCCCCATTACGCCAAGCTCAAGCCCGCCACCGCAATCACCATCAGCGCCTGGATCAAGCCGACAAAGTGCACCGACCAATGGCGCGAGATCTACAGAAAAGAAGATGGCGACGCGCGACACCTTCTTGCGATCGGCAAGACCTCCGGGGTGTACGGCCTCTGGTGCGGCCTGGGTATAAGTGGAGCTTACGTGGAGCGCGGCGCGGCGCTGCCCGCTTCCCGCCTGAAGGACGGCAAGTGGCATTTCGTGGCTGCGACCTATGACGGTTCGGCCATCAGGTTCTACGCGGACGGCAAGGAGATCGGAAAGGTGTCGGCCGGCGGGCGGCTGGACACAGCCGGAACGAGCCCGGCCTATATCGGTTCGAGCGGTGGTCGTGACGAGTTCTTCCCGGGAGGCATCGACGACGTGCGCATCTACGGCCGCGCGTTGTCCGCCGACGAGATCAAGACGATGGCCGGCGCGGCCGCAGCCGCCGCCGGGCGAGGTCTCGTGGGCTGGTGGAAGCTGGACGGGGATCTGGCCAACGCCGCCGCCGCCGGCAAGGACGGCACCGCGACGGGCGGCGCGGTTGCTTCCGCGCCGCTGCTGCGCAAAACGTTTGAAATCGCCGCAAAGGCCAAGCGTGCAAGGGTTTACATTTCCGGGTTGGGCTGGTACGAGCTCTACATCAACGGGCGCAAGGTCGGCGACCACGTCCTCGACCCGGCCACCACCGACTACCACAAACGCACCCTCTACGTGACCTACGACGTGACCGATCTGCTGCGCCGCGGGCAAAACGCCGTGGGCGTGATGCTCGGCAACGGATGGTACTGCGAGCCCGGCCGCCTGAAGTACGGCCGCTCGCCGAGGCTGCTGATGCAGATGCACGTCGAGCTCGCCGGCGGCGGCACGGCCGTCGTCAAGACGGACCAGACGTGGAAGACCTCCCGCGGGCCGATTACCCGCAACGATATCTACGGCGGTGAGACCTACGACGCGCGATTGGAAAAGCCCGGCTGGGCCGCCGCCGGCTATGACGACGCCGGCTGGTCGCGTGCCGCCATCAAGGAAGGTCCCCGCGGGCGGCTGCAATCCCAGCTTATGCCGGCGATCAAGGTCAACCGGACGATCAAGCCGGTCAAGCTCACCAACCCCAAGCCGGGCATCTACGTCTACGACATGGGCCAACTGTTCGGCGGCTGGGCCAGGCTCCGCGTCAAAGGCCCAAGAGGCACGAAGGTCACGATCAAGTACGCCGCGCGGATGTTCAAGGACAGCGGTCTGGTGGACAAGAGGCGTCACCGCGGAACGCGGGAAACCGATTTCTACATCCTGAAAGGCGGCGGCCGGGAAGTATACGAGCCGAGATTCACGTACCACCCCGTCCGGTACGTTCAGATCGAGGGGTATCCCGGCTCGCCCACGCGGGACGATCTGGACGGCAGGGTCGTCTACTCGGCCGTCGATGTGTCCGGCGATTTCGAATGCTCCAATCCCATGCTGAATCAGATTCACAAGAACGTGGTCTGGACCGTGACGAACGGGCTGTTCGGGATACCGCTGGACTGCCTTCACCGCGAGCATTGGGCGTGGACCGATCCGGCCACGATTACCGGGTCGCTCTATCCCAGAAAGCACATGCCCCTGTTCTGGACAAAGTGGCTGGACGACATCGCCGACGCCCAGCACGCCAACGGCGCGGTTCCGGACATCTGCCCGAGCTATCCTGGCGGCAGGTCCGACCCCGCGTGGGGCGGCAACTACCCGATCCTGGTCTGGTATCTGCACCAGTACTACGCCGACAATCGCATCGTCGAGCGGCACTACGCGGGCATGAAGAAGTGGATCGACTATCTCACTTCCATTGCGGACGGTCACCTGGTGAAGAAGGGGCATTACGGCGACCACATGCTGCCGGGCAAGTCGCCGGGCAGGGAGGAGTTCATATCGAGCGAGACCCCCCGGCCGCTCGTTTGGACCGGGTATTACTATCGCGGCGCCCGGGTCGTGTCGCGGGCGGCGGGCCTGCTGGGCAAGGCCGATGACGCCAAGCGCTATGGCCTTCTGGCGGAGCAGATCAAGGATGCCTTCAACAAGGAGTGGCTGAACAAGAAGACCCACCAGTACGCCGGCGGCTCGCAGACGGCCAATCTCTTTCCGCTGGCGCTGGATATTGTGCCCAAGGCCAATCAGGCCGGCGTGCTGAAGAACGTCGTCCGCGAGATCGTCGAGAAGCGCGGCGGCCACCTGCACACGGGCAATACCGGCACCACCTGCATGATCGATACGCTCACCGAGCGCGGCCGCGGAGATGTGATGTACCGCGTCGTGACCGCGGAGACCTATCCCGGCTGGGGATATATGGTCAAGCACGGAGCGACTACCATCTGGGAGCACTGGGGGCTGGGCGGCGGCGCCGAGAGCATGATCATGTGGGCCACGATCGATGAGTTCTTCTACAACGACCTAGCCGGCATCCGGGGGCCGGACTATTACGGGCCCGGCGAGGCGGCACCCGGCTTTCGGGAGATTCACATCAAGCCGCGCGTTCTCGGCGATCTGAAGTACGCCAAAGCCACCTTCAGGACCGTCCGAGGCGTGGTGTCGTCGAGCTGGAAGAGGGAGGGCAAGTCGCTTGTGCTCGAGGTGACCCTGCCCGCCAACAGCCGCGGCAGCGTGAGCGTTCCCAAGCTGGGCCTGGCCAAGGTTACGATCACCGAGGGCGGCAAGGTGGTCTGGAAAGATGGTTCGTACGTCAGCGGCGTTGCGGGGATAACCGGCGCCGCCGACAGCGCCGGCTACGTGACCTTTCACCTCGGATCGGGGCAGTATCGCTTCAAGCTGAGCAGTGCAGTAACCAGTAACCAGTAATCAGTGATCAGTAATCAGTACCCCCGGCCTGCTCACCTTTAGTGAGGCAGGGCTGTAACACGGAAGCCCAGGGGTCAGGGCTTGGGGATTAGCGGTTGGGAGGCGACCCCAGCCGCAAACGAAAGGCCAAGAGATAAGTATGGCGTTCCTCGGACACCAGGCAAGCGTGCCCTGGCACCAGTGGTCATACCTCCTGTGGGTAGTCGTCCCGGTCCTCGCCCTGCTCGCGTTCGGCATTTACGTTCTTGTCTGGGTTCTGGCGAGCAGAAGCAGATTGTGGCGCGCGGAGAAGGCTCTGAAGGAGCAGCGTCTGGCGGATGCGCTGCGCCTGTTCCGCAAGGTCGCCAGGATGGAATTCGTCAACATCGGTGCGCATGGGCCCGGGAGTGCGAGCTTCGATGATGCAATGCTCGGGATCGTGACAACGTATTCGAGGGCCGGAAAGACCGTCGATCTACAGCCGGTCCGGGATCTTCGCGCTGAGCTCAAGGCTCTGCTTTCCGATCCGAAGTACTACAACCCATCTGCCAAGAAACTTACCGAATACTTCACTGAGGCCGGCAGACAGATGTACGGGCGAATAATCTCTGAAGCACGCGCAGTCCTCGACAGACTTCCTCCCCTGGACAGGTAGCCAAGAGCCGGTGATTTGATCTGCGATTGCCATCGCTGGGTTGGCCGTTTCTTTGGAGTGCAGCGGCCCGCCGCCGCACCTAGGGCATCTCCGCTCCGCTAAGACTTTCACTCGTCGCAGCGCTCCCGCTGGGCGTAATAAACACTATTGACCGATATACGGGTAGAAGGACGGGGAAGGGCTATGACCGCTCTGCGAATTCTTTGGCAGCGCAAGTGGCTGATTGTCGGCTGCGTTGTGCTGTTCACTGTAATCGCCTTCGTCGTAACCCTTTTGTGGCCCAGGGTCGCGCCCAGATATACTGCCGTGGCTCGCCTTGGGGTCAGACCGCTGCGGGAGAGGGCGTTTGCTGCAACTCAGCCGGGACCCGCTGAGGTCCGGGTCGCCGGTCTCAAGGCCGCACACGCGGAGATGATAAAGAGGGAGAGTAACCTGCTCCAGGCCCTCGACACGCCAGAGGTTAAAAGGACCGACTGGTATCAAGAGGATCCCGAGGGGGCCCTCGGACGTCTCAAGGACGTTCTCACCGTGACTCCAGCCCGCAAGGCAAGCCTGATCTCTCCAATAACGGATCGAGCCACCCGCGAGCAGGATCGGATAGACCTGGCTGAAATCGCCAACGCGGTGGCCCAGGCATATGTGGACGATGTGCGCCCCGCACACGCCGGGACCCACACCGACCTTATCACGCGCCTGCGGGAGAAGCTGGAGGAATTGCAGAAGCGGTCCGACACCATTCGCGCTGAGATAAAGAGGAAGAAGCTGCCGCCGATGGAGCTCATGTACCAGCGGATGGAGGCTCAGCGTGCGAGAATCGAGGAGTTGGGAGCGCAGGGCATTGAGTTGGCGCAGGACAGGGCAAGAATCGAGGCTACCCTGAAGGAACTGGAGGAACACGCGAAGGCCGGCACGCTGTCCAAGATGCCCGAAGTCCGCGCCATGGTGGACGAGGATCCCAACATAAGGGCCTTGCGGGAGAAGGAATCCGAACTGGAGTCCATGCTTGACCAGCTCGAGAGAAGGATCCACCGGCGACCCAAGGCGGAGTCGTTGATAACGACCTCGCTGGCTGCGATCCGGGAGCACCTCCCCCTGGCAAAGAAGGAAGCTGTCCCCGTCCAGGCCAAGGCGCTCAGGGAGCAGCTCGTGCTCAGGCTTGAGACAGCCACGGCACAACTGCTGAGTGTCAAGGCGATGCTAGCCCGGATACGTGACATGCGGCCGGTGGGCCTCTCGCGCAATCTCGTTGCGTGGCTAGAGGTGCGGGCAGAGGAAAAGGCCATTGCGGAAAATATCCGCAGGATCAATGACGCGCTGCTGCGGCTCGAGCTGATCAAGGCGACCTACAAGCCCGTCTGGCTGCGCGCCAAGGCAACCACGCCGAAGACAATCTCCTCGCCCAGGTGGATCGTGACGATCCCGCTCGGGACCCTGATCGGCCTGGTAGCGGGCCTGGCCCTGGCCTTCTTGCTGAGGCCGAAGACGAAAGCTGGAAAAAATGCGGCCGCAAAGGAAGGGTTAAGAGATAATTAATGTGCCCCCGGAACTCCAGAGCCAGAGCCTCCGGGGCGACGGAAAGAGTGAACTCTCGGGGCAGTCTCGGCGTCTAATACGTAGCTGCAAGACCGCTTTTGGGAAAGGGTGAAGGCGATGAAGCGACGCACACTTCTGATCGTTCTCTCGGCCGTTGTGCCGATGCTTGAGCAACCTTGTCCCGCGGAGCAGGGCGATGCCAATGACCCAGGATCGAAACGGCGATCCGGATGCCTGACGCTAGAGCTGAAAGAGCAAATGCGATGGCAAACCGGGAGGGCCCGAAGGGAGTTGAGGGAAGCCAAGGCTCGGCGCCTTTTTGCGCAACTGCGAGAGGGCGGCAACCCATGGGACGAGGCGATCATCGAGGAACTGGCGGGGATGGGGTCGGCGGCGCTCTGGCCTGCTGTGGAGGAGTTGAAGCGCGGATGGTCCCTGCAAGCTGAGGCGATTCTGGAGAGAATGGGGCTGAGCTTGGTCTTCACCCTCAATGAAGCCATGCGGAACGAGAAGCCCGCCGTGCAGACCCGCCTGGCGAAAGTAGTTGCAAAGATCCAGGCGGCGGCCAAACCGCGGGTCCCCGGTCTCATCCGGGATATGGCGGACAAGAACGAAAACGTCCGTTGGGGCGCTGTAAAGCAGCTCGGATACATCGGACCGGAGGCAAGGGAGGCCGTCCAGCCGCTGATCGAGGCCCTTGGTGACAGGCAATGGTCGCTGCGGCTGGCTGTGGCGGAGGCGCTGCCGAAGATCGCGCCGGATTCAAAAGGCGTTCAGCAGGCACTGGTGCGGGCCGCACGAAAAGACGAACACTGGTGGGTGCGCAAGGCGGCCGCCGCTGGACTACTTAGAGCTCATCCACCGATTTTGGACAATGCTGTAGAGATGCTCGGGGACAACAAGCTTGCGGCGCGTATTGGGATTGCCTGGGAACTGGGGCTGCTCGGGCCTCCGGCTGGTCCGGCCGTGCCTGCCCTGGTGAAGGCATTGGGCCACGAGAACGACAGCATGCGGGCCAGCGCAGCTGGTGCGCTTGGTAAGATAGGCCCGCCGGCAAGGGCCGCGCTGCCGGCGCTGCGGAAGGCACTGAAAGACAAGCATGAGCCCGCACGAATTGTTGCCGCGTTGAGCATCTCCCGGCTGGATCCGTCCAATGCGGGTACGGTCGTCGCCATGGTCGTCGAGATGCTGGAGGGTAAGGACAGGCAGAGGCGGGTGAAGGCGGCATTCATCTTGGGCCAGATGGGGCCGGTGGCGAAGTCAGCCGTCCCGGCACTCAAGGAAGCCCTCAAAGATAAGAGCGAATATCTCCGCCAAACCGCCGCGACGGCGCTGGAGAAGATCCAGGCCGCGCCCACGACGCAAAAGGGCAACAGATAAGTATGATGTCGCTCGGATTCTCCTGCGGTATTGGCCGCAGAGCCGCAGAGGCATAAGATAAAGGGGATGGTAGACCCTTCGATCAAACTCAGGACATGCACGGGAACAATGCGGGGAAGTCCCGCCTCGGCGGGGGACGGATCGACTGCGTATAATATGCGTGAGGGCAGCGAGGCGGTCTGAAAGCGGTCGCCTTTTTCATGCGCTCGCCCTGAAGGCCGAAACCAGACCTGCCCTGGGGCATGCAGACCGCAACATCACTTGAGAAAACAAGTTAGGCGGCTTGGGAGTCTCCGGCTGGGGCAATGCGAGCTGGGAGGGCCAAAGGCCGGGCCATTGCTGTAAATCCTTCTGGAATAACACCTTGTGAGTTCACCGCCTGATCCGCCGTGGAGAGGCGGTTCAGTCACGGGGCGGCTGTCGGCCAGCCTTTGGTGGTGCGAAATATGCGAGACCTTTTCTCAAATGCGCGGAGTCCAGCGGGGCAACGGCCGTATCTACAGATTATTTGAACCGGGACCGAAACCTTGCACATGGTCGCCGAAAGTGCAAGGTTGCAGAATTGACATAATGCCTTGGAAATGCTGGAGGTAACCCTCATTTTTCGCCCCGAAACCTTGCACTTTATTTGGGAAAAAAGTGCAAGGATGTGCAAGGTTCTCGGCGGATGTTTTCTGGACTTCCGCTCGATTGTAGCGGCAGCGCTGCCGGTGCTCGGCCCTTCGTCGGCGATCAGAAGGGATCGCTCTTCAGGAACTCGTGGCGGATGTTGGCCGTGACGCTCTTTCCCTTGGTCGGCACGAAGGTCACCTTGCCCGGCGCGAAGCGGACTTCCTTGACGTTGACGAAGCCCTTGGGCACCTTCACGACGCCTTGGATCAGCTTGACGGTGGTCGGCTGAGTCGGCGAGAACGTGACGGCCGTCGGGAAACCGGCATTGCTGATCATGTTCGGCTTGATCGACGGCACGATCCCCTCGGCGAAGTAGCCGCAGACTTCCTCCATGCCGAGGCAGCGGTTTCGGCCGTCCCAGGGCCAGCCGTGGCGACCCTTGTTGGAGATCCAGAAGACCGTGCCGGGCAGCACGGCGGCATCCTTGAGCGAATACCAGAGGTAGCCGCGCTCCTGGCAGGTGACGGCCGTCCAGGCTGGGTCCTTCGAGGGCTTCTTGTAGATCTGGATCAGGTCCGTGTAGCCCTCTCGCTGCGGGAACGACGTGCAGTCGGCCGGCGGGTCGTCCTTGGCGATGACGGGCACCTTGGTCAGATCGGTGAACCTGGCGTTGATTGCGAACGACTGGTACTCGCGGTTCTTCGGGTTGCTGAAGATGACGGGGTTGGTCATGCCGAATGCGAACTTGCTGACGGCGACGCGCAGTGAGCCTTCCTTCTCGGGGACGAGGAGCGTGCAGTGGTGGCCGAGCGGCATCTTGCCGGTGAAGCCCTCGATTGTGTGGGCGGAGTAGACCGCGTTGTGGCCGTCGACGAGCGTGATCTTCTTGGTGACCTTGCCCTTGCGGATCTTTGTCTTCATCTGAAGCGTCAGGGTGGTGGTTCCGTCCTTCTTTTCGAGGCGGACGAAGGACCATTTGGATGATGACAGTTCTCCGTGTCCCGTGTACTTCTCGCCCTTGAACGGCTCGGCATTGCCGCCGAACGGCATGCAGAAGAAGTCGCCTCGCAGCGGCACGAGCACCGGATCGGGCAGGTTCTTGAGCTTGTCGTTTTGCCACGGGCTGATGTAGTACGGCTGGACGGGGCTCTTGCTGTTGCGGTAGAAATGCACCGGCGCCATGTGTCCGCCGCTGACCGTGACGAACATTTCCACCGTGTTCGATCGTACCCGCCAGACGGCCTGGGAGTTGTTTGTCGTTTCGATCGTCGAGCATCCGGCCCCCGCGAGGACCGTTGCCGCCGCCACTAATGCCTTCTTCATGTCGTGTCTCCTGTAGCCAGTCCTGACGCGATGAAGCTGTCCCAGAACCCTTGGTTCCGCGGACGTCCGCCCACGCTCATTAATGGCGGAGGCCCCGCATGACAAGGAAAAACCCGCCGGCCCGATTAGTCTACGCCCGGACCTGTTCTGGCCTTGCGGTCGCGCAGATTCACCACGCGCTGCGGATGTTCGTTCTGTTCGGCGATGAGCCTGCCGACCAGTTTGCCCAGATCGTTGTCGCATTCGGCCAGGAGCTTCGCCCTTGCCCGTCGCACGTCGCCGATGAGGGAGTCTTCGAATTCGTCGTGTTTCCTCGACATGTCAGCTCTCCGGCTCCCAGAGCATTTCCGGGGTTACGATGACCGGCGTCAGCAAGGCCAGCCGTCGATTGAGCACCACGAGGTGTTCGTGTTTGTTCGGGTTGGCCAAGTGGCGGATATTCCACGTCAACAGGAAATCTACTTCGTGGTATGACGCCAGCGCCAGGTGCAAACTGTCGCCGTGGCCCGCCGGCCCGGGCATAAGCTTCTCACGGACGTACACGTCGCAGACGCTCCGTACATCATCGCTGATTGCAAGGAGCGGCAAGTCCGCGATCAGGTCGATTGCTTCCTTGGACCCGGCGAAGTCGCCGGCCGATAGTTCGTCGATCACTTCCTGGGACACGAAGCAGTCATAATTTGCGCGCTGCTGTGCCCACCACAGGCGGGTGTCCTCGCGCCGCGCCAGACTGTGAGCATCCGTGCGAGTGGTCGTGTACGCGCTGGCAATAGTAGTTTCGATGTAGACGCTCTTGGCCATCATGTCGTCCGCCCACGCGGATTATACCCGGCATTCGGGGCCGGACAAAGCCTTCTCCGCTTCGGGGCGGCACGCTATCGGACCGGGGCCGCGGGATCAAGGCCCATGAAGGGTGTTTGCAGCTCCGCTGGTGCATTGCGGCTTGCGGAAGATGGCCACGATGTCCGCGTCGTCGCAGAAGAAGTATCCGAAAAAGGCCATGAAGAACGTCCAGGGGTTCAGCCACAGCTTGGCGCTTGCAAGGGGTCGCTCGAATACGAGGTCGAGGTTGTTGTCGAAGCACCGGAAATAGTGGTGGAGGAAGGGCAGGCTGAGGAAGGGGATCGGCTGGTTCGTGTAGGGGGTTGGGTAATATCGCTCGAGTTGCCAGCGCAGGTCATTCCCGGCGGCCAGCAGGGCATCGACAGAGAAGACATGGCGGTGATAGGGCTGATGCAAGGGGTAGAGGAACTTCTCGGGCCGGGCAAGGTCGATTCCGGCGGCGTTGGGCGTTCCTATGGCGATTAACGCACCTTCGGCGGCGAGGTCGTCCAGGAGCCTCAGGATCTGCAGCGGGTCCTCGGCGTGTTCGATCACATCCTGGGCGATGATGCAGTCGAAAACCTCGCCGGCTGCGGGAGGCTCGCGGTGGGCCGGCGAATGGGGGTCGTATCCGGTTGCGTCGTAGCCCTTTTCCTTGAGGAACTGCACCATGAGGCCGCTTCCGCAGCCGTAGTCGAGAATCCGGTGGCTGCGTGAGAGCCCCTGGCGTCTGAGCCGCCTGAGGGCCTTCCCGTAGGCCTTCCTGACGGCCCAGTCGAGCTTCTGGGCGAAGAAGGGGTAGTGGCGATAGTACTCTTCCAGATCCACCTGGTCTGCGGCATGTATGCTGCGGCAGCGGGCACATCGCCAGAGGTCGAACTTCTGGTCGGAGAAGCGGCGGACGTTTGATCTGACCGAGGCCTGCTCGGGCTCATCCGCGGCGGGATGCTCCGCATGGCAAATACAACATGTGTACTGCGAGGGCACTTGGGTAGAATATGGGCTCCAGCAGCCTGGATCAATGGCGGCGGCGGGGATAAATTGCTCGTGCTGGGGGCAAAAGGCGTATAATGCCCTAATTGCATGCCTTTTCCGGAGACATCCGCGTGGAATCCTGGGTAGCCGACATTGAGTTTGAGCGGCCGAGCGGTCTGGCTCGTGTGGTGAAGAAGCTGTTGATCAATCCGCTCGGCAATTATATGCCCGCGAAGATACTGCGCGGGCTGCTGTGGTTCACCAGGAGCGAGCTTGCCAAGTCCAACTGGTCCGATCCTGGCGGATGGCGGAGCATGGTCATCGCCTATGACGGCAGGCCGGAACGGATGGTCGACAGGATCCTGGTCAAGAGCGGGACGATTCCGATGGCGGTTCGCAACCGCAAGAAGCTGGCCGCCCGCCTGATTGCAAGACTCATCGACCAGGTAGACCACCAGCCTGCCCACGTGCTGTGTCTCGGGGCCGGGCCGGGGCTTATCATCACGGACGCCATGACGCAGGCTCAGCACGAGGCCGACGCGACCCTGGTTGATATCAACGAGGATGCATTCGCTTACGGCCGGCAGGTTGCCGAGCGCTGCGGCCTGAAAGACCGTGTCCGATTCGTCCAGGGTGACGTGCGTGACGTCAAAGAGATGCTGGATTACCGGGTTGACATCGTGAAGATGATCGGGATATGTGAGTATCTGGAGGACGACCAGATTGTATCGATAGTTGAGGCGGCCAGCGGGGTGATGCCGCCGGGCGCGTCAATCGTGTTCAGCAGCGTGTCCGATCGCCACGGCAGCGACCGGTTTTTCCGGCGTGTGTTTGGTCTTCACATGATTTACCGGTCTGTGGAACAGTTGCAGTCTCTGATGGCCCAGGCGGGCTTTTGTGATTTTGTTTCATTTGCGGAGCCTCTGATGGTTTACGAGGTGATGGTGGGCAAGCGTGGGCCTGGGGCGGAAGATTCGGCGAAAGGGCGTGAGTAGATGCCGGATGTTCAGGTGCCATGGGGGTCTGGCGAGCTGACTGTCTCGGTGCCCGAGCACTGGAAGGTGCAGCAGGTTGCGGCGCCGTCGGTTCGGCCGGCGCCGGAGCACTGGGTTGATCGGCTGGCCGTGGCGGCAAACCAGCCGGTGGCGGGCCTGCCTTTGGGGAAGCTGCTGGCCGCGCGACGCAAAGGGCGGATCGCGATCATCGTGGAGGACCTCACGCGGCAAAGCCCTCTTGAGGAAATTCTCGAGGTGGTTCTGCGCGAGGTTCACCACGCCAGGATACGCGACGAACAGGTAGAGATTGTCTTTGCGACCGGCATGCATCCGCCGATGTCCGCGGAGGATGTGCGGGCAAAGCTCGGCAAGAGCGCACATGGGCTTTCCTGGCGGTGCAATCCGTGGCACGATGAGTCCGCCTACGTCAATGTCGGTCGCGTCGGCAGGCTGGATGTCTGGATCGACCGGGGCGTTGTCCAGGCGGATCTTAGGATTATTGTCTCCTCGGTTGCGCCCCACTGGCACGCCGGATTCGGCGGCGGATACAAAATGCTCCTGCCCGGCTGTGCGCTGCTCGAGACCACCCGAAGGCTTCATCGCATCGGTATTCGCCGAGAGCCGCAACAGCTTGTGGGGACCGAGCCCCCGGCCAATCGCATGCGGGCCGCTATCGACGCCGCCGGAAAGATGGTGGACGACCGCCACGGCACGACCTTCGTCATAGAGTATCTGCTGGACGCGGACAACAGGGCGACGTTTATAGCCGCGGGCGAGCCGATGCCGACGCACCGCATGCTCACCAAGCAGTGCGCCGTAGCCTGCGGGGTGGTACCGGTCGGCCCGGCGGACGTGCTGATTACCAACGCCCATCCACGCGACTACGACCTGTGGCAGGGGTTCAAGTGCATTCCAAACACGCTGTGGGCGGCCAGGCCCGGAGGAGTGGTCATCAGTCTTGCCCGCTGCGAGGCCGGGCTGAACGAGATGAAGACAATTCCCTGGCCGCTCAGCCCCAAGTGGACGCGCAGGATGGTTCGCCTGCTCGGCCCGGAGACCATCTGTTCCATGCTGGATCGGATTGTCACCCAGGTTGCGGGTGACTCGTCCTGGTTCATCCGCCTGGCGTCTCAGATGCTCCAGCGCAACTGGCTGTTTATGGTCTCGCCGAAGCTCGTCTCGGACGGCGTAGTGTTCCCGGGCGTGTGGCTGTTTGCGACTGTGGACGAGGCTATTCAAGCGGCCCAGGACGTTCTGGGGCCGGGCGAGCAGCGCGTGGCGATCTATTCCTGGGGCGGGGCGAGCTATCCGATCCCGAAGCCATGATAACGAAAGTAGCCGGCAGCCATGAATACCAGGCCGGAGAGGTCCCACGAATGTCGAAGATCGGCTGTAATGGGATAGGAATCTTGCGATGGGCCGAACGCCGGCTTAGCCGTCGCAAGTATGGCCGGCCCTGGCCGCTTGGATAGGCCATGCCCGTATTCGCAGTCATCCTGACGGTCTCTGCCGCTCTAGTGGGCCTGTCGTGGCTCATACGCAACCTGCTTGCCCTCAAGGTGTGGCGAAGCTTGTTTCACCTGAGTCCGCAGTATCACCACGGCCCGGATGGGGCCGTCGGCGGCGATCTTGATCCGCCGATGGTGAGCGTGGTGGTGGCGGCCAAGGATGAGCAGGCAAATATCGAAAAATGCGTCCGGACCATCCTCGACCAGGAGTATCCCAACTTTGAGCTGATCATCTGCAATGACCGCAGCGTCGACGCGACCGGCGAGATAATCGAGCGGATTGCGGCCGGCGATTCGCGGGTGAGGACAATAAACATCACTGAATTGCCGGAAGGGTGGGCCGGAAAGAACCACGCCATGCAGAAGGGTATCGCTGCTGCCGGCGGGGAGTGGATCTGCATGACGGATGCCGACTGCCAGTACATCTCACCGCTCACGCTGAGTGCGGCGATGCAGTATGCCAGTGACAGCGGCGCGGATATGGTCAGCGTGCTGCCGACGCTGGAAATGCGAGGCTTCTGGGAGAATCTGCTTCAGCCGATCTGCTGCGGCCTGCTGATGATATGGTTCCCGCCGGGAAAGGTTAACGACCCGGCAAAGCCCCACGCCTACGCGAACGGCATGTTCATGCTGATCAGGCGCTCGGCCTACGAGGCCATCGGGACCCACGAGGCCATCAAGGGCAGCCTCATTGAAGACATGGACATGGCCAGAGGGATAAAGTCCGGCGGGCTTAATCTCCGCATGGTCCCCAGCGATGGCATGATCTCCGTCCGGATGTACACGTCGGTGCGGGAGATTTTCCGCGGCTGGACGAGGATCTATGTCGGCGCGTTCCGGAACCTGCCGCGACTGATGCTGGCCTGGCTGGCGATGGTAAGCAAGGGCCTGACCTGCTACCTCGCGGCAGCGATAGGCCTGGGGATGTACGCCGCCGGCGCGGACGGCGGGCAGTGGTGGCTTGCCTGTGGTCTGGTCGGGGCGGCCGGGGCTGTCGCGGAGATGGTAATGGTCGCACGCTACCTCAGGCACGTTGGATCGTGGGGGAGTCTGGGCCTGCTCTACCCGCTGGCATCCGCCATGACGGCGGCGATACTTGTAAAGTCGATGCTGGTGCGGCTTCCGGGGGGAAAGATCGTCTGGCGGGACACCAGCTACGCGGCAGAGCGGCAACGTTGACCATTCTCCCGGTTGCTGCTAGGATTCCGCTTTCCTGATTCGCCGAACAGACAGAGGAGAGATACCACCACCAATGACTACCTACACAGTGACATTGATAACCGGCGACGGGGTGGGGCCTGAGCTCGCCGCCGTTGCCAGAAAATGCGTCGACGCCGCACTCGAAAAGACCAGCGAACCGGCCAGCATCGAGTGGGACGTCCGCGAGGCCGGGCTCGACGTGATGCAGCGCACCGGAACGCCCATGCCCGAGGAGACTATTCAGGCCGTCCGCGATACAGACGCCACCCTCAAGGCCCCCGTCACCACGCCTATAGGCACGGGATTCCGCAGCGTGAACGTTCTGTTGCGGCAGACGCTGGACCTGTACGCCTGCCTGCGCCCGTGCAAGAGCTACGCGGGCGTGCGCAGCCGCTACGATAACATCGACCTGGTCGTGGTCCGCGAAAACTGCGAGGATGTATACGCCGGCGTGGAGTTTGAGAAGGGGCTCGACGTCACGGCCGAGCTTATCGACGAGATCAACCGCCGGGCTACCGACCGGAAAATCAAGACCGGCAGCCAGACCACGGCCGTCTCGATCAAGCCGATCAGCGAAGAGAACTCCGAGCGGATCGTGCGGTTCGCCTTCGATTACGCCCGCGCCAACGGGCGGAGGAAGGTAACGTCCGTCCACAAGGCCAACATCATGAAGTTCACCGACGGCCTCTTCAAGGATATCAGCGAACGGGTCGCCAAAGATTACAGCGACATCGAGTTCGAACAGCGCCTCGTCGACAACATGTGTATGCAGCTCGTCCAGAAGCCCGAACTGTACGACGTGCTTGTTATGCCGAACCTTTATGGCGACATCCTGTCTGACCTGTGTGCGGGCCTGGTCGGCGGCTTGGGCGTGGCGCCGGGGGCGAATATCGGCCAGAGCACGGCCGTGTTCGAGGCCACCCACGGCTCGGCCCCCAAGTACAAGGGCCAGAACAAGGTGAATCCGACGGGCCTTATCCTGTCGGGTATGCTGATGTTGCGGCACCTGGGCGAGCGTGACGCGGCGGACGCGCTGGAGAATGCCGTCGCGGCGGTCATCGCCGAGGGCAAGAGCGTGACGTACGACATGAAGCCCAACCGCGACGACCCGACGGCGGTGGGCACCAGCGAGATGGCCGACGCCATCATCGCGGCGATGGGGTAGCCGCAGGGGCTCCCTGAGGGACTTCCGCCAGGATTGTGGAGCTTTTGTTTGCCTTTGGCCGCGGTTACCATGACGCCCGAGATGGACCAGCAGGTGATGCGGGACATCATGAGCGGCGGGCGGCGAGGGGCGGCCGCGAGTCTGCTTCGCGGGGTTCTGGCTGCGGCTGCGGGACCGTATGCCGGCGCGATGCGGCTTCGAAGATGGATGTACCACCGCGCCCTGCTCCCCAGCCGGCGGGCGAAGGTGCCTGTGATCTGCATTGGCAACATCACCACCGGTGGGACGGGCAAGACGCCGATGGTAGCCTGGGTGGTCGCCAAGCTGAAGGAGGCCGGCTGCAATCCGGCCATTCTCACGCGCGGTTACAAGCCCGTTGCGGGCAAGAGCGACGAGGCGGAGCTTCTCAAGCACCTGTGCGGCACACCTGTAGTGATCAATGGCGACCGGCTGGCCGGCGCCGCCCAGGCCGTTGCCGACGGGGCCGACGTGCTGGTCATGGACGACGGCTTCCAGCACCGCCGCCTCAGGCGAGACATGGACGTCGTTCTGATCGACGCGACGAACCCGTTCGGCTACGGCCACTGCCTGCCCAGAGGCCTGCTTCGCGAGGGGCCTAATGCCCTGCGGGATGCACACGCAATCGTTATCACACGCAGCGACGCCGTAACCGGCGATGAACTGGATACGCTGCGACAGAGGATTGTGCATCTGGCGCCTGGTGTTTCGATTCACCTGGCCGTTCACAGACCGGCGAAACTGATCTCGCCGGACGGCCGCCACCTGCCGCTCAGCGCCCTGGCGGGCAGCAAGGCCTTCGCCTTCTGCGGTCTGGGCAATCCCGAGGCGTTCTTTGCTACGGTAGGCGGTCTCAGCGTCGAGTTGGCGGGGCGGCGGGCCTTGGACGACCACGCCCGATACGACTCGGCGACGGCCGGCGCGCTGTGCGACCAGGCCCGGGCCGCAGGCGCGCAGGTGCTGCTTACCACTCAGAAGGATGCTCTAAAGGCCGGCGCCGCGGGCTTCTCGCTGCCTGTGTGGCAATTGGCGGTGGAGATTGAAATCACCGAGGGCGAGGCCGAACTTATTCAAGAGTTGCAAACCGTCGCGTGTTCTCATAAACTTTGAGCCGGTAGCCGGGTAGCCGTATATAGATACAATCATATTTGCCATGGATGCGCTGGTCGAACTACTTGAGCGATTCAGCTCGCCACGTATTGTGCTGGTGGGCGACTTTATGCTGGACCGGTACGTTTACGGCAACGTAGACCGCCTCAGTCCAGAAGCCCCCGTCCCCGTACTGAACGTAGTGCGGCGCGAGACACACCCCGGCGGGGCGGCTTGTGTTGCCGCGGCTGTCATCGCCCTCGACGCCAAGGTAACCTGCATCGGCGTGCTGGGTAAAGACACCGACGCCGACGAGCTCAACAAGCTGCTCGGCGAGGTCGGGGCTGATACCACCGCCCTGCTCCGCCTGGACGGACGCTGCACCACCGTCAAGACGCGACACGTAGGCCTGGCACAGCATCGGCATGCCCAGCAGATGCTCCGCGTCGATGATGAGGCCGAAAAGTCGGTGCCGGTCAAAGGCGCCGAAAAGATCGCCGCCGCACTCAGAAGCCACATCGCAACGGCCCAGGTCGTTGCTCTTCAGGACTACGACAAGGGCGTCCTGACGGACACGGGCACTCCTGAGCTGATCGCGATTGCCCGGAAGGCGGGTGTGAAGGTTGTGGTGGACCCTGCGCGGATCACCAACTTCAGCCGCTACCGGGGGGCCTCGGTGCTGACGCCGAACCGTTACGAGGCGGAACTGGCCAGTAACGTGAAGATAGTGGATGATGCGTCGATGGAGCGAGCGGCCAGGGAGATTATGCAGACCTCTCAGGCCGATACCGTGGTGATCACCCTTGACAAGGAAGGGGCGTTCTTGCTCCAGCGCGACGAGCAGCCCATTCGCATTCCGACTCGCCCGCGACTGGTGTACGACGTAGCCGGTGCCGGGGATGAGGTGCTGGCGATGCTTTCGGTGGCGTTGGGCCAGGGCATATCGATTCGCCAAGCCGTCGAGCTTGCCAATATAGCAGGCGGCCTGGAAATAGAGCGTTTCGGAGTGGTCCCGATCAGCCGGGCGGATGTTGTCGAGGAGCTTCGCAGGATGGTAGGCCTGCGCGGCGGGAAAGTGATGGCCCGCAAGGAACTTCTGCGAGAGTTGGGGCGGCGGCGCCGGGCGGGGCACATGATAGTATTCACCAACGGATGCTTTGATCTGCTGCACATGGGCCACGTGCGATATCTGCAGCAGGCCAGGGAGCTGGGCTCGTGCCTGGTAGTCGCGATCAATTCGGACGGCAGTGCGGCGCGGCTGAAGGGCCCCAGCCGCCCTGTGATACCCGCGGACGAACGGGCCGAGATGCTCGGTGCGCTGGAATGTGTCGATTACGTGACGATCTTCGACGAAGATACGCCCGAGCCGCTGCTTGGGCTGATAAAACCGGATATGCTGGTAAAGGGCGGCACCACCAAGGTGATTGTCGGGCGCGAGATTGTGGAAGCCTACGGCGGGCAGGTCCTGACCGTGGACCGGGCTGAGGGCCTCAGCACGACCAGCATTATTGACCGTGTCCTGGACACTGCCCCGGTGGTCGATGACTAGCCGGCAGAGCCCGAGACACAAAAACATAGTGGACAGGAGAACGGCCGTTATGAGCAATAGGGCAGTCTTTATGGACCGTGACGGAACGCTGATAGAAGACCCCGGCTACCTGAACGACCCCGACGCCGTCAAGCTTCTTCCGGGCGTGGAACTCGCAATCAAATCCCTCAAGCAGGCTGGCTATCTCATCGTGATAGCTACCAATCAGTCCGGTATCGCCAAAGGGCTCATGTCCGAAGAGAGCCTGGAGGCCATCCACGCCGAACTGCGCCGACAACTTGGCGAAAAGGGAGCACACGTAGACGGCATCTATTACTGCCCGTATCATCCTGAGGCTACGGTCGACGCCTATGCCGTAGACTCCGAACTCCGCAAGCCCAAGCCCGGAATGCTCCTGAAGGCCGCCTCCGAACTGGAGATAGACCTGGCCCGGAGCTGGATGGTCGGCGACAGTGCCCACGACGTTGAGGCCGGCCAGAGGGCCGGATGCAGATCCATTCGAATTCGCGCCCCCGGCCAGGGCCAGCCACGTGTAGACGATGAAAACGTTCAGGCCGAGTACACCGTGCGGAATCTCGTGGAAGCCGCCAGGCTTGTCCTGCGGGCCCCTTCTGCCCCCGCGCCGGCCGCTGCCGGCGACGAAGCCGCCGGGGAACCTGCGGTACTGGAAGAGCTCCCCGAAGACAAGCCCCAGGCCGCGACGGGCCGAAACGGTTCGCTGATGTCCGACCGCCAGGTGCGGCTGGAGATCCTCAGGCACGTCAGGCAGTTTGCCCAGAAGGCGCTGACGGATCACGAGGAGTTCAGCATTACCAAGCTGATCGCGGGTATCGTGCAGGTTCTGGCGTTGCTGTCGCTGCTGCTGGTGCTGATAAGCGGCGTGCGCGGTGAGGGTTCCGCGGCCCAGTTGTGGGCGATGGTAGCTATAGCGCTGCAGACAATGGCGCTGACGTTCTTCATGATGCAGCGGTCCAAGTAGCCTCGGGTGGGGGTTACAGATTAGGGGAAACAAAGAGGGGTTTGGGGCGTCATAAGGTTAGAGGCGGCAGACCAGAGGTTGGGCCTTAAGCGATTGTCGCCTTCATCAAACCTCTGACCTCCAGGCTGACCGAAGCCAAAGGAGACAACTGTGCTCAAGAAAATGCCTGTGGTTTTGACCTTGTTTGTGATGTTGGGTTCTATCCCGGCCGGCTGCAAGAGGTGGGCCAAGCCGTCCCCGCCCGCAAAGCCTGCCGGAAAGACGGCAAGGACCCGGCCGACGGCCACCACCGGCCCCGCCACCGGAACATTGCCTGCTGCCGCGAAACTCTCGATGTTGTCGCCAGCCGCTACCGACGCCATCGACGACGAGCACCTCAAGAAGGCGCAGAAGCTTATCAATGGGGGAATCGCGTCCCTGCTGGCCGGGCGCGATGCCGACGGCGGATGGAGCTTAGGCCCCGGCAATGCGCAAAAGCCGGCGGCCACCGCACTGGCGCTGAAGACGATCGTTCAGCATCCCGGCTTCGACAGCAAATCCCCAGCTATTGACAAGGGTTTCAAGGTGCTGCTGGGTTACCGGCAGAGCAATGGCGGCTTTTACGACCCGAAGCAGGGCTACCGGACGTACACGACGTGCACCGCGGTGATGGCGTTGGCTGCAGCGAAGGACCCAAAATTCAACTCGGCGATACGCGGCGCGGAGAAGTACCTTCGGGGCATTCAGATCAAGGTGGGCGATGAATTGCCGGACGGCCGCAAGGTTAAGGCGGGCGACGCTGAGGTTGGGGCCGTCGGGTACAGCAAGGATCGCGATGGGAACCTCAGCGTGCTCAGTTTCTGGATGGACGCGATGCACGATGCAGACGTGGCCGCTGACGACCCGGCGATGAAAAACGCACTACAGTTCCTGAGGATGCTCCAGAACGACAGCGAGGAGAACCCGCGGGCTATTGAAGGCCCGGACGACGGCAGCTTCTACTACAGCCTCAACACCTCCAAGGCCGGTCCTGGCCCCGGCGGCAAGGGCCTGCGAGGCTACGGCTCGATGACCTACGCCGGCTTCAAGAGCCTGCTGTACGCCGGGGTCGGCAAGAACGACTCGCGGGTGAAGGCGGCGTTCGGCTGGATCCGGCGCTACTGGCGCCTGGACAGCAATCCGAACATGCCGCTCAAGCAGTCGCAGGAAGGGCTGTACTATTATTACCACGTGTTTGCCAAGGCGCTTCGGGCGTACGGCGAGGCGGAAATCACCGACACAAAGGGCAAGAAGCACAACTGGCGCCACGAGCTGATCGACGCCCTGGCCGAGCGAGTTGCACCGGACGGCTCGTGGGTGAACGAGGCCAGCAGGTGGCAGGAGACCAGCAAGGTACTGGTTACCTGCTACGCGGTGCTGGCTCTCCAGGAAGCTCTTGAGAAGTAGGGCGACAGCCATGCACGGCCAGTCCGACGTGCCTGAACAACCCGCCGGCGCAGAGTCTCACATGCTTACCCCGCGCTCGGTTACGTGGGCCGGCCTGGCCGCAAATGCGGTGCTCGCCGCCGCCAAAATCGCCGCGGGGTTCTTCTGCCGAAGCAGGGCGATACTGGCCGACGGGCTCCATAGCGCTTCCGACCTCACCACCGACATCGCGGTGCTGGCATCTCTGGCCGTTGCGAGCAAGCCCGCCGACGCCTCTCACCCTTACGGCCACAGGCGCGTCAGCACGATGACGGCCATGTTCGTGGGCGCCATGCTGCTTGGCGCTTCCGTGTGGATCGCATACGGCGCAATCGTCTCGCTGCATAGTCCGCCCGCGGAGGTTCGTGGCCTGCTGCCGCTTCTCCTGGCGGCGGCTTCCGTGCCGATCAAGGAATTGCTGTTTCACCTGACACGATTCGTGGGCAGGCGCACGTCGAATATCTCGCTGCTGGCCAACGCGTGGCATCACCGCACGGATGCTTTTACTTCGGTGGCTGCAGCGGCTGGGCTTGCCGGCGTCGCCTTTGGGGGCAAGCAGTGGGCCTTCCTCGACCATTTGACGGCCATCGTGCTGGCGGCGTTCCTGCTCGTGGTGGCGATTCGCATCATGGTGCAAAGCGGCTCGGAACTGGTGGACCGCGCCCCCAGCGCCGCGACGCTGTCCGGTATCGAGCAGGCCCTGGCCGAGACCTCCGGGGTCAAGGCCTACCATGCCTTCCGCGCCCGCCGCGTGGGCGGAAAGGTGGAGATGGACGTCCACGTCCAGGTGGACGGTTCTCTTACCGTTGCCGAAGGGCATGAAGTCGCTGGTGCCGTCCGCAGGCGCATCAGAGAGGCTGACAAGGACGTCGTTGAGGTGATCGTCCACATCGAACCGCAGGAGGACCAGGCCCCCGGCGGCAGCGCGTAATGCCGGGCCCGCCGGGTGATTCGGCGCTTGAGCTTGTATCCTGGGCCGGCATGCGTATGGTATAGTTGTGCCTGTCTCGGGCTGGCCCCTGGAGAAACGAGACCTGTAGAGGAGAAGACATATGGTCAAAGTGCCCTGCCCTCAGTGTGGAAAGAAACTGAATGCGCCGGAAGACAGCATGGGCAAGAGGGCCAAGTGTCCGGCCTGTCAGAGCGTCTTTGCGTTGACCCAGCCGCCGCCGGGTGCTGCTGCACCCGCTGTACCCCCCCCGCCCGTGCCGCTGGCTCCTGAGCCCGCACCAGCCATCCCGCTGTCGCCTGAAAGCACGGCGGTCCCTCTCCGAGCCGGAGCGATTGCGGACGAGCTGCGCAGTCCGGGTATGCCGGTCTGCTGCCTGGAACTGTCGGCGGATGGGGCCGACATCAACGTGGACTTCGACATCGCTTCGATCCTGGATGCGTTTGTGCAAACCTTTGTGAAGGTAGCCAGGAAGACGTTTGACGTTCAGCTTGGCCCGGCCCCGCCGGACTGTCCGATGAGGGCCGTTGTGCGCATCGTGCGGATGGACAAGGGCGCCCGCTGGATGCGGTACTTCCTGTTGTTCGTGGGCTCTACGCGCTTGGCAATTGAGGGTGAGGTGATCGCCCAGACCGGCGAAAGCATGCCGCTGGTTCTCGAACAGCGAGGCAGTTGGGGGCTGTTCGGCGGCAGCAGCAGGGGGCTGCTGATCAGCACCGCCCGGATACTGGGCAGGAGAGTGGCCAAGAAGGCTAAGAAACACCTGAAATACGGACAGTAGATAACGCAAGCGCCGCAGCGAACCTGTCGCCAGTGGCAGGCGCGCGGGCCTGACGGCGCACGGGCCGAACCTCCCGCAATTGCCCTTGCATCACAATTTCCAGACCGTATCGTATGCTTTTCCTGCAGGGCACGGCCCTGCTTGAATCGGAGAATGGACTGTGGACGTGCGGCCGTTTCGTGGGTGGCGCTACAACCTCGCTGATCTCAGCGCCGTGATTGCCCCGCCGTACGACGTACTGACGGCTGACGACAAGCAGAAGCTGCTCGCGGGGAGCGATAAGAACATTGTAGCCATCGACCTGCCGCACGTGCCGCCTGCGGAAGCCGGCCCGAATGAGGCCTACCAGGAGGCGGCTGATCTCCTGAGCCAATGGATTGCGGATGGTGTGATCCATCAGGACGAAGACCCCTGCCTCTACGCCTATGAGCAGCACTACAGGTGGGGCGGCAAGACGTACAGCCGCCGATCGCTGCTGTGCAGCGTTCGAGCCGGCGAAGTTAACGGGGATGTCATCCCACACGAGCAGACGACGGCCGGCCCCAGGGCTGACAGGCTCAAGCTGACCGAATACACGGGAGTACAACTCTCGCCGATCTTCGGATTCTTCGAGGATAAGATGGGTGTGGCGGCCGATGTCATGGAGTCCGCCGTCGCCGCCGAGCCCGATGCCAAGGGCGAGCTCAACGGCGTTATTGAGAAGCTGTGGGTCATAAGCGCCTCGGATGTTATCCAGAAGATTGCCTCGGCTCTGGGGGACGTGCCGGTGTTCATCGCCGACGGCCATCATCGCTACACCACCGCTATGGACTATCGCGATGCCCTGCTGGCAGCCGGCAGAATCGACGGTGACCATGAGGCCAACTTCGTCATGTTTGCGCTGGTCGCCAGGGACGATCCCGGCCTGCTGATCCTGCCCACGCATCGGATCATCCGCAACCTGAGCGAAGATTTCGCCATCGCCAAGTTGGTCGCCACCGCCACGGAGTTCTCCTGGCAACGATGCAGCGTTGAGGACGCGGACCTGACCGATGCCGGCGCGTTCCTCCGCAGGTACGGTCCTGGGGCCATGGCTTTCGTCGGCGCCGATCCGGCCGAGGTCTGGATCGCGAAGCTCAAGGACGGCGAGACTATGGCCCGAGCGGCGCCCGACCAGCCGGACGCGTGGCGCAGCCTCGATGTTGCAGTTCTTCACAAGCTGATTATCGACAGGGCGCTGGAGGCGTGGCGGACGCCGGATCTTTTCATCGATTACACGGCGGACGGGCGTTCGGTGCTGGCCGCGTGTGAGTCTGCCCGTGCGCATCTGGGCGTGTTCCTTCAGTCGACGCCGCTGGAAGCGGTGGAGCAGGTCGCCCTGGCCGGGGCCGTCATGCCACACAAGAGCACATACTTTTACCCCAAGCTGGCAACCGGCATGGTGCTCAAGGGCCTGGAATAGACCGCCTCCGCGCGAGATTTCCCAAGGAAAATCAAAGCCCACGTCCCCAGAGAACGTGGGCTTATGACATGCACCGGGACTTCATAGCTGTTTCTTCGCGTGCCGGTTGAGTCCGGCCACGATCGCGCAGATGGCCGCCTGGTCGATGTTCGTGTCGTCGCCCACGCCGAACACCACCTCGCCCGCCTTGAACCTAAGCGGCACATATGCCATCGCCCGGGCATCGGCGCCTTTTCCGATAGCCTCCTCGTGGTAGTCGTCGACGCTGAAGGGCTCGGCCCCCAGCTTTTGCATGCAATGGACGAAAGCGGACACGGGCCCGTTGCCGTCGGCGGCAACCGTCTTGGCCACACCGTTAACCTTGATGCGCACCTCGCCGTGAATCTGCGTGGGGTCTTCCTCATCCGGGCGAGGCCAGTAGCCCATCAGCTCGTAAGGCCCAGATGGGTTCACGAACTCCTCCGTGAATACCCGGTACACCTCTTCGCTGGTGATCTCCCGTCCGGCCGAGTCGGCGAACCTCTGCACCGCCGTGCCGATCTCGGGGTGCATCTGCTTGGGCGGCTTCAGGCCGTAGTCCTGCTCCAGAATCCACGCGACCCCGCCCTTGCCCGACTGGCTGCTGATGCGGATCAGGTCTTGATACTGCCTTCCCAGATCGCTGGGGTCCACGTGGAGGTATGGCACCTTCCAGCCGATGCCGAACTTTTCGCCGGCCTCATTGAGCTTGTGCATTCCCTTGCGGATCGCATCCTGGTGGGAGCCGCTGAAGGCGGTGAAGACGTACTCGCCGGCGTAAGGCTGGCGATAGTAGATATCCATGCCGGTCAGGCGCTCCACCGTCTCGACGATTTCCGGCAGGTTGGAAAAATCCAGCCCCGTCTGGATACCGCGCGAATAGAGATTGTTCGCGACGATTACGAGGTCCACGTTTCCGGTCCGCTCGCCGTGTCCGAAGAGCGTGCCCTCCACGCGGTCGGCCCCGGCCAGAATCGCAAGCTCAGTGGCCGCCACCGCCATGCCCTGATCGTTATGTGAATGGAGCGATATGCACACCCGGTCGCGTTGTGAGAACCTGCGGCAGAACAGTTCGATCATATCCGCGTACTGATTCGGCGGGCGCCGCTCGACGGTGGCCGGCAGGTTGAGGATCAGCGGCTTGTCGGGCGTGGCCTTGCCCCAGGTCTCAAAGACCGCCTCACAGAGCTCCAGCGCAAAGTCAAAGTCGGTGTCGGTATATTCCTCCGGCGAGAACTCGAGACGTATGTCGCTGCCGCTGGTCGCCTCGATCAGATCGCGCGCCTGGGCGATGGCGTCCGTCACCATCTTGGTCGTACCTTTGCGGTCCAGGCCGAATACCTGGCTCATGTGCAGCTCTGAAGTCGCGCAGTAAAGATGCACGATGCCGCGCCCGGCGCCCTTGAGCGATTCCACCGTCCTGCCGACCAGGTGGGGGCGGCACTGGCTGAGCACCATCACGAACACGTCGTCCGGCACGTGGTCGTCCTCGATCAGCCGGCGTGTGAAGTCGAAGTCGTCCTGGCTGGCCGATGGAAACGAAACCTCTATGTGCTTGATGCCGATCCGGCAAAGGAGGCTGAAGTACTCGAGCTTCTTGGCCGGGCTCAGGGGGTTCGGCAGGGCCTGGTTGCCGTCGCGCAGGTCCACTGAGCACCATATGGGGCTCTTTTGGATGCTCCGCCGGGGCCACTGGCGGTCCGGCAGGTCTATTGCCTTTGGTGCGGCGTATTTTGGCGGGTTCATAGTTGTACTCCTCTGGTCGGCAATCCAGGCAGCCGACAACCACAAAAAAAGCTCCGCGGCCTTTTCGGATCGCGGAGCATCAAATACCGGCAAGTCAGGTCCGCGGCCCGTCAGCGCAGCAGGAGCTCCTCTAGCAAGGTAAGCAGGAGCAAACTGTCCACGCGACGAACCATCGTCAACCTCTCTGTTGGTATTATCGGTGATCTCGCCCGGATGTCAAGCAGCGCGTCAGAAAAACCCGCACGATCTGCCGGCACCGGCGGCGCTGTTCAGGTGGCTAGATTTGTCACATTCTCTACGGCTTCGGCCAGTTGCGCCGGTGTGTAGGGCTTGCGGATCACCTGATCGAATCCTGCCTCGACCAGTTGCTGTCGGTAGCCGGCGTTTGTGTTCTGTACCGCGGCGATGACCTTGACGGCCTGAAGGTCCGGACTGTGCTTGATGTTCTTGCATATGGCGACGGCCTGGTCTTCGCCCAGGCCGAAATCGAGCACTATCACGTGAGGCCGGAATTGCTGGGCGACCACGCCGGCGGCGAAATCGTCCTCGGTGGTGCGGATGTCGTACCGGCCTGATGCGGTCATCTGCTGCACCAGCTCGGCAGGTGCGTCCTGGTCAACGATAAGCACCCTGCACAGCCCGCCGTCGAGGTCGCCCAGCGGCATTCCGTAGTTCTTCATGAACTCAACGAGGCGCTCGCGTGGTATTCTTCTGTCACGGCTGCCCGGGATCCTGTATCCCTTGAGCTTGCCGGAGTCGAACCACTTGCTGACGGTGCGGGCTGCGACGTGACAGATTCTGGCCACTTCGCCGGTTGTCAGCACTTGTTTTCCATTGATCGTCGGCATTGTCTGTCCGGGCGGTGGTGAAGCTCTCCGATCAGCGATTGCATCGCGATGGTCTGCCGATCCCGGCCGCCACCCTTACCTGACCTCCTGTCTGCTTCCCACCCCTGCTTTTCTCATCGGCGTTTGGCCATGCGGCTTTAATTGCGATTGGAAAAAGACTCCGGAATTGCGGAATCTGCCGCCTGGCATACCTTTGGGGTTTTGTACCCGGCCGGTCTCTGGGGTATAGTGAACCGTTCATTCGACGCCGATGGAGGTCCGTGTCTGACGTGGACTTGCTTCAGAACTTGAACGAGCCTCAGTGTGAGGCGGTGACTCACCTTGACGGCCCGCTGCTGGTACTGGCCGGAGCGGGGTCGGGAAAGACACGTGTCATCACGCACCGCGTGGCCTGGCTGATCCAGCAGGGCGTAAGCCCGCACAATGTCCTTGCCATCACGTTTACCAACAAGGCGGCGAATGAGATGCGAAGCCGCGCCCGGTCCCTGGGCGCCGCCGGGGGCGCTGCCCTGTGCACGTTCCACGCCTTGTGCGCGCGGCTGCTGAGGGAGTTCGCCACAGAGGCGGCAATCAGCACAAGCTACACCATCTATGATACAGACGACCAGGTCCGCGTGGTGAAAGAGGCCATTGCCGGGCTCTATGCGGACGGCTCGCCGTTCAGCCCGCGGGCGATACACGCGGCTATATCCAAGGCCAAGGACGACCTGAAGACCCCAGGTGCCCTGGTCGGCAAAGCCGGCACTGCTTACATGAAGACGGTCGTCGAGGTGTACCGCGAATACGAAAAGCTACTGGCGGCCAACAACGCCCTGGATTTTGACGATCTGCTGCTTCGCATGGCGTTCCTGCTGCGCGACCACGACGAGATTCGCCGGCTGCTGTCCGACCGCTACCGGTACGTCCTGATCGACGAGTATCAGGACACCAACCGCGCGCAGTACATCATCGCGCACAGCATTGTCGGCGAGCGCGGCAACATCTGTGCCACGGGCGACCCGGACCAGAGCATCTACGCCTGGCGGGGAGCCGACATCAACAACATCATGGAGTTCGAGCAGGACTATCCAAGCGCCTTGGTTATCAGGCTGGAGGAGAACTACCGCTCCACCAAGGCGATTCTGTCCGCAGCGTCAAAGCTGATCTCCCGCAATACCTTCCGTAAGGAAAAGGCGCTCTGGACGCGGCGCGAAGGCGGCAGTGACGTTCACGTGCTGCACTGCGATAACGCCCACAGCGAAGCCGCCGAGGTCATCTCGCGTATCGCCCGTCTGCATGCACTCGGGCGGAAGTACGGCCAGGTCGCGGTGTTCTATCGCCTCAACAGCCTGTCCCGCCTTCTGGAAGAAGCGCTGCTGCGGGCCGGCATCCCGTACCGTGTCGCCCGCGGCGTGGCGTTCTACAACCGAAAGGAAATCAAGGACGTCCTGGCGTACCTTCGGCTGCTGGCCAACCCGGACGACAGTCTCAACTGCCGGCGGATTATCAACGTCCCGGTGCGGGGCATCGGGGCCCTTACGGTGAAGCGGCTGGCGGCTTTCGCCGCGGCGCGGGGGCGGTCGCTGCTGGATGCGTGCGGCGCGGCGGACGATGCGGGGCTGTCGGCTGCGGCGGCCGGGAAGGCCAGGGCGTTCGCCGAGATGATCGGTGATCTGGCCGGCGGCCTGGACCGTCCGGTAAGGGAGATCGTCGAAGAGGTGATAAGCCGCACGGGGCTTGAGGATGCGCTGCGTAAAGGCGGCGAGGAAACCCGACAGGCCCTTGCGAACGTGGGAGAGCTTGTCAACTCGGCGGCGGAGTTTGACTCCCGCAGCGAGGGCGGCACGCTGGTTGACTATCTCCAGCAGGTCTCTCTGGTGAGCGACGTTGACGGCCTGGAAGCCAGCGGCGGGGCGGTCACGCTGATGACGCTGCACTCGGCGAAGGGGCTGGAGTTCCCGGTGGTGTTCATAGTCGGCTGCGAGGAAGGCGTTTTGCCGTTTCAGCCTGAGCAGATAGGTGGCTCGTGGGAGGGCCACACAGCCCGTGACCTGGAGGAAGAGCGGAGGCTGGCCTTTGTCGGCATGACCCGGACGATGGAGGATCTGACCCTGTCGTGCGCCACCGAGCGCATGGTCCGGGGCAAGACCGAGCGTCAGGCCGCGTCGATCTTTCTGCTGGAGATCGGTACCGAAGGGGTGACCGTTGAGGACCTGACCACGGCCCCGGCGGTCCGGCCGCGGCGCAGCAGGCCGGGCGGTGGAGGGTTCTATAGCGACAGCGAGCAGCGCTCCGTCATCGAGGCATTGGCCAAGGGCGACGATCAGGGGCAATCGGATGCGTCGGAGGGCGAATTGCCTTATCCGGACCATTACGAGTACCTCAAGGAGGGCTGTACTGTCCGCCATCCGGCTTTCGGCGTGGGCAAGCTGTTGTCTCTGAAGCAGCGATGGCCCCAGACCCGCGCGGTAATCGACTTCCGGCAGTTCGGTCGCAAGACGATCGTGCTTCGACACACGGAGCTCGAGTTGATGTGACTGCGTCGCGATCTTGGCGCGGGTGGTTTTCACAGGCCCCAGTGGGCCGCGCCCAAAAGATTTTGTGGGGCACTGTTGACAGATATGGCATCTTAGCGGACAATAGCATGGACAAGTCCAGCGGGTTATTTGTGGAAGTGTTTCCCTCTCGCCGGACATTATTTTTTTGTGAGAAGGAAGTGTGTTATGGCTACTGGGAAAGTGAAATGGTTCAACAATACGAAGGGCTACGGGTTTATTGCCGCTGACGACGGGCCGGATGTCTTCGTACACCACAGCGACATTGACGGTGAAGGCTTCAGATCGTTGAATGAAGGGGAGGCCGTGGAATTCGAGATCACCGAGGGAGAGAAAGGTCCAAAAGCCGTGAACGTGCGCAGGGCCTCGGCGGAGGAGGCCGCGCCAGAGGAGGCCGCGCCGGAAGAGGCCGCGCCGGAAGAGGCCGCGCCTGAAGAGGCCGCGCCTGAAGAGGCCGCGCCTGAAGAGGCCGCGCCTGAAGAGGCCGCGCCGGAAGAGGCCGCGCCTGAAGAGGCCGCGCCTGAAGAGGCCGCGCCGGAAGAGGCTGCGCCTGAAGAGGCTGCGCCTGAAGAGGCTGCGCCTGAAGAGGCCGCGCCTGAAGAGGCAGCACCAGAGGAGGCTGCACCGGAAAAGGCCGCGCCGGAGGAGTAATGAACCGGGCCGGCCTTGGCCCCGACGAACGAAACCGGCGCCGCCCATCGGGCGGCGCCTTTTCTTGGACCCGGCGACAAGAACCGCGGGGCCTTTTTGAAATCTCGAACGTAAACGGATAAGATCTCCCCATGACCGAGATCGTTATCTCAGCGGCAAGGAGAGAATCATGACGGAAATTCCGCCTCCCGTGCAACCCATTGGGCAATATCCGGCCCCAGCGGCGCCTGCCCGGGGCAGCCGGGCAATGGCCGGCGCGGCGCTGGGGCTTGGCATCGCCGCCTTGATCCCGTGCCTGGGGGCTGTCACGGGGATCATCGGGATAATCCTGGGGATTGTGGCCCTGGTGAAGCGTAAGGCCGGCCAGGGGATGGCCATTGCCGGCATCGTCGTGGGGGGGTTCGGCCTCCTCATCGGCCAGGCAATAGGTCTGGCTATTTTGCTGCCCGCCTTTTCGGGTGCGGTGAGTTCGGCACAGAAGGCCGCGTGCCAGGCCAACGTGCGTATGATTGGCAGAAGTATCGATATGTACAAGCAGGACCATGATAAGTACCCGGCGGACCTGTTCGAACTGGTCTCAGAGGACCTCATCCCCGGGAGCACGCTCCGCTGCCCAGGCGCATCGGAAGGTACAGCGCCCAGCTTGCCCTTGAAGGATGGAGCTAGGATTAGTTCGGGCTACTTCTATCTGCCCCCAGCCGCCGACGCCGACCCCAGGACTATTGTTGCGTGCGATTTCAGATGGAATCATAAAGACGGGCGGAGTGTGCTGTACGTCGACGACACCGTCCGGTTTCTTGAGGAAGAGGTCTTTCTCAGCCAACTTGCCCTGCCGCATAACGCCGCCTTGGCCGAGGCACTGCGAGATATCGAGCCGCCTTAGCGCCCAGGCCCAGAGCCTAGCCTTCCAGCAGGGCGAGGAGCGGCTTCTTGGCGGCTTCCGCGGGGCCGCGTTCGAACGCCTCCGCTGCCTTGTTCAAGAGATCTGCCTGGCGCTGCGTGAAGGCCATAGGCTCTGCGGCGTCCAGGCCGGCCAGGCCCAGACCGGCTAGAACTGCACGCTTCAGCTCGCCCAGGCCTTGGCCCGTCACCGCTGAGACCCTGATCTCGCCCGGGCCCCGTGCATCGTGGAGGTCGCACTTGGCCGCAACGTGCAGGACATTTCTCTCAACCAGCCAGTCGGGGCGTTCGACGGGCGCGGCCGCGCCGAGCAGCAGGACCAGGTCCGCATCGTTGGCACACTCTCGCGCGCGGGCGACGGCCTCCGCGTCGATGCCGTCGGCGTCCTCCCACAGCCCGGCGGTGTCGGTCAGAAGAACCGGCGCGCCGTCGAAAAGGGCTGGCTCCCGGACCCAGTCGCGCGTCGTGCCGGCCGTGTCGTGAACGATGCTGATCTGCCGCCCCACCAGGGCGTTGGCAAGAGAGCTCTTGCCGACGTTGGGTGGGCCTGCCAGCACGACCTGGGGCGGGTTCAGCAGCTTGGTCTGCGTAGCCAGGCCGTCCGCGGCCTGGCGCAAGGCCGTCGCGATTTGGGCCGAGCCCTCGCCGCCGGTGACGATCCGCCGCGCCAAGCGGCTGAGCCCGGCCGACCACTGGTTGGATATCGCCGCCACCACCAGCTCACTTCTGGCATGGGGCAGAGCTTCCAGCATCTCCGCGCCGACGGCGGGATTATTCCAGCTGGGGTGTGCCGTCTCCAGGCCGGTGGGCGCCTGCCCGCCCTGCGGGCAAATCTGGGCCCCGCTGCGGGCAAGAAGTTGCAGCACCGCGGCGGCGGCAACAGGCCCGCCGTGGATGTTGATCTCCACGTGGCGTTTGCAGCGGCAGATGATGGCCTGGTCGATCACCTGTTGGCCGTCGACTATGTTCCCCAGTTGAAGCGCCCGGTCCGGGCGGTTCCTGTGGCTCCCCGCCAGGGGCTCCCGGGGCTTGAGGGGGCGAAAAATGGCCGACAGGATTTGCTCGGCCTGTTGCCCGGCAAGGATTATCACGGCGATGCCGCCGCGCCCCGGCGGGGTGATTGCCGTTGCGATGGTCCTGGACGTATCTGGCATAAGCAGCGATCGGTGCGCGTTTACAGCCGGCGGTGGCCGGCTGGGGGCTACTTCTGCTCGGTTGAGGTCTCATAGTACGCCATGGCCACGCCGCGAACTACGAGATCCGGCACGATGGCCTGGACGAGCTCGGACCGGCCGGTATTGCCGCAGACCAGCTTCGCGTCGGCGCCGGTCACTATTACAAGAGGCCAGTGGCCAAGCTCGGTGGCGTAGGCCTCCACCAGTTGCCGCAGGGCACCACGCGCGGCAGCCAGCAAACCGGAAAGGATCGCCTCGTTGGTGTCGGTTCCGAATGGGCGCTTCATCGGGGCGATCTCCACCAGCGGTAGTTGGGCGGTGTCCGCCTCCAGGCTCTTGGCGGCCATGCCCAGGCCAGGAAGAATCGACCCGCCGAGGAACACGCCCTCATCGTCCACGCAGTCGATGGTAATAGCCGTGCCGAAGTCGGCTACCACGCAGGCGGCGCCGAGGCGATTGAAAGCAGCCACCGCGGCGCAGAGCCTGTCGGTGCCCACGGCCTGCGGATGCGACAGCCTGGTCTCGATGGGCAGCGGCATGTCGCGCCCGACGACGAGCGTGGCCTGTCCCGTTGCTTTGGTGGCGGCGGCCTCGAGGGCCTTCAGGCCGGCGGGGTTTACGCTTGCCGCGGCGAAACATTTCGGCGAGGGCATTTGGCCCCAGAGCTTGGCAAGGGCCTTTTCCAGAGCGGCCGTATCGTCAATCGGCACGGTGTGCAGCTGGGAGACCTCCTCGCCCTTTACGTGGGCGAAGTGGATCGCGCTGTTGCCCACGTCGCACGCCAATACGTTTGATATTTCGTCCATTGCACAAACTCTCGGCAGCCGGCAGTCAGTCCGCCGGCGGCTGGTGCTCTTGCAGCATCTGCCATATCCTTTCAGCCAGTTCTTTCACGCCGCGTCCGGTGACCGCGCTTATGGATATTACCTCTGCGTCGAGGGCATCCTGAAAGCGCTGCAGGCTCTCCTCGCTGCCTGTCAGGTCCATCTTATTCGCCACCACCAGCTCGGGTCTATCGGCCAGGGCCTGTGAGTATTGCTGCAGTTCGTTGCGTATCGCCCGGTAGTTGTCCACGGGATCGCCGTCGATCGGGCAGATGTCCACCACGTGGACCAGCAGGCGCGTGCGTTCGACGTGCCGCAAAAACGCGTGGCCGAGGCCCGAGCCGGCGTGTGCGCCCTCGATCAGGCCGGGCATGTCCGCCAGAAGAAACCGCCGAAACCCGGATATCTCCACGACACCCGGCCACGGCGTGAGCGTGGTGAAGGGATATGATGCGATTTTCGGCCGCGCTTGGGAAAGGCGTGACAGCAACGTGCTCTTGCCCGCGTTCGGCAGACCCAGAAGGCCGGCGTCGGCGATGAGCTTCAGCTCCAGGTGCAGATTGCGATGCTGGCCCGGCTCGCCGGGCTCGCACTCGCGCGGGGCCTGGTTGACAGCCGTCTTGAAGTGCGTGTTTCCGCGCCCGCCCTTGCCGCCGGCGGCCACGCACACCGACTCGCCCGCCTGGGCCAGGTCCTTCAGGACAATACCGTGATCCGCGTCATAGATGATTGCTCCCGGTGGGACGGGCACGTGAAGGTCACGCCCGCTGCGCCCGTGGCGATCCTTGCCCATGCCGTGCTGTCCGCGCTCGGCGCGCCAGTGGTGGCGGGCGACCAGGTGGTGGAGGCTGTTCAGGGACTGGTCGGCTGTGAGAAAAACACTCCCTCCGTCGCCTCCGTCACCGCCGTTGGGCCCGCCGTGAGGAACGAACTTTTCCCGCCTGAACGACATACACCCGTTGCCACCGCCGCCGGCGATCACGGCGATGTCCACCTCGTCAACAAACATCGCCTTGCTTGTCACTAATGAGTCGGTCATGAGTTCAAGAAAAAAGGATGGCGCCGCAATCGGGCCCATCCTCAGAAGGGACACTGTGAACGTTCGGTCTTCATGGCGTGGCTCACACCACGTCGACGAATCGGCCTCGGAAAGAGACCTTGCCTTCCACAAGGGCGAACAGCGTGTCGTCGCGCCCCCGACCTACGTTGGTGCCCGGCTTGAACGGCGTGCCGCACTGTCGAACGATGATGCCACCGGCCTTGACGGCTTGCCCGCCGAATGCCTTGACACCGCGATACTGGGCGTTGGAATCTCGCCCGTTCCGCGTTGAGCCTTGTCCCTTTTTGTGTGCCATAAATTATACCCTCGACTTCCCCACGCGGCGTTGTACATCAATATGGTACGTATCTGCGCAAGGGATGTCAATAACGGTTCACGAAATCCTGTATCGTCGGCCGGCGGCCACAGATTGGCGGTTGTTCTACCTCATGACCCACTTCTTCTTGACTTGGTTCACCCCTGTGCGCGTCCTGGAATCCGCCTCGCCGGGGACCTTGTAGGTCAGTTGGAGCGTCTTGGTTAACAGAAGGGTCGTCTCCCAGCTGACCTTCTTCTTGCCCTTGGCGTCGATCTTGGTGACCCTTATAGGATAGGGCAGTGTGATCTTGGCCGTCTCGCCACTGAGTCCGCCGATGAAGATGTCGAACGAGCCGGCCTTGGGATCGAAATCGTGCCACATCGCCACGGAGTCCTTGGCGTTGTCTTCGCCCTGAAGGATCTTGCCGGCCATGTCGGGCGTGTTCTTCAGCAACGGGTTGTTGTGCAGGCTCTTGATAGCGGAGAAGACCGCTGTAGGAGTCTTCCTGCCGCTGTGGATCAACTCTCCCGTGTCCGTGTAAAGGTCGAAGTCCGGCACGAAGAACTGATCCTTGCCGGTGCGGTTCGTCACAGTATAGAGCATGTACCAGAACGTCTGCTTTTTCTCGCGGCCCACCAGCTGTATCCGGATCGGCCGGGGGGGGTCGAGCCTGATCTCCAGTTCCCACTTGACCTTCGCCTCGGAAGGCTCAGGGGCCGTGTATCCGTCCCCGGGGACCAGCAGGCTGGCGGCAGCCGCCACGACAATCATCACAACAATTCGCTTCATGGCAAAAAGCTCCTGACTGGCTGGGGCCATTGCTTATCGTATCGTCCTGGAATTAACCGTTGCGTTAGGATTTCGGATTCAGGATTTCGCCTTTTACTGTAGGATAACCGGTTCAATGCCGGACAGGGAGTACAAAATCGCCCCTGTGCCCGGTCGCCGGCGAAGCTGGGCGATGGGGTTTCTGGCGGGCGGCGGAAAGCCAGACCCGTTCACGGACCTGAGGGCCGATGCGCTTGAGCGAATGGTTTGTTCCCGCCCTCGCGAAGCGGTATGGCTGTGGTGGGCGCGGAGACGCCGGCAATGTGAAGCCGTCGCCATGATCGTCGCGAGCGTGGGGAAAACCGGTATGCTCTACCACTGTCCGGCTGAGGCTCCGCGGACCTCCACTGAAGCCTTGATCGAGCTGATTGCTGCATTGTCGCGCGAAGCGCTGGCTTCGGGAATATCCCTTGTTCAGTCACTGGCTGCGCCGACGGCGAAGGCTGACATCGCCGCAATGAGGTCTGCCGGTTATGAACCGCTCGCGGAGCTGATCTATATGAAGCTGGACCTCGCCGAGATGACTGAAAGGAAAATCGACGATTCACTTTCCTGGCGGAGCTACGGCCAATTCAACGACGAGGAACTTGGCCGGACCATTACCGCCACCTACGAAGATTCCTGTGATTGTCCAAAGCTTCGCGGCATGCGGCCGATGGACCAGATCATAGCCGGACACAAGACCAGTGGCGTGTTCGTTCCGCAGTCGTGGTGGATCGTCGAACGCGCCGGCGCGCCGGCCGGTTGTGTCCTGATAAACGACTCGCCGGACGGCGACAGCGCAGAGCTTGTGTATCTCGGAGTGGCCAAGGCAAGCAGGGGTTTGGGGCTCGGCAGGAAGATGATTCAGCGCGTTGCGTCGGCTGCTTATCTGCGCGGGCCCATCGCCTTGACGCTGGCGGTAGACGCTCGAAACACATATGCAAAAAGGATTTACGACCTGGAGGGTTTCCGTCAGGTGGACCGCCGTATGGCGCAGGTAATGTTCCGCAGCCAAGCGGAAAACGGGCAAAGGTGAATGGTTTGTTAACAAAGTGTTAAGAAAAGTTTTTTTTCCGCGGCAAAGCTCTGGCTGCGCGGGCGTTGCCTCTTGTGGATAAGAATCGGGGGGGTTTCTGTTTGACCTGCGAAATATCGAGGCGTAAATTCAATCGTTGCATCGTTGCATCGTTGCCTCGATCGCGCGTCGTTATGATTGGAAGTCGCAGAGCCGCGATCGGAGCAGGCTGCTTCGGGTATGGTGTCGGCTGAGGGACAAGCCCACCGCAAGTATCTCCTTGAGCACGAAGGAACGACCGTGGAGAAAATGCCGGAATCGGTGTGCGCGCACGACGAGGTCACGCGGGGCATCTTGGCGACCTTGAGCGAGCGCATAGGCCCGCAGAGGTTCAACGCGTGGTTCAAACACGGCACACGTGTCGATGTCGAGGAATCACTCGTAAAAGTTTCCGTGCCCAATCCCTTCGTGGCTAACTGGATTGAGAGCCACTACCTGGAGGAAATCGACCGGGCCGCCAGCGATAACACCGGCAAGAAACGCCCGGTCCTGGTCACCATCGATCCTTCTTTGACCAGGGAGATTCGCAAGAGAGACCTCGACAGCCAGGCCGACATCGTCGCCAGGACCACCCAAGGACGGGCCAGATACAGACCCACGGTGCGCGCAGCCACTCTGAGGTACAAGCTGGAGGATTTTGTCGTCGGGCAGTGCAATCGGCTTGCCCGCTCGGCGGCGGTGACGGTTGCGACCGCAAGCAGGCCCGCGTTCAATCCGCTGTTCGTGCACGGCTCGTGCGGAGTTGGCAAGACGCACCTGCTTCAGGGCATCTGCAACATGGCGGGCAAGAGGTTGCGCAAGGGACGTCCGGTGGCGTGGCGGTACGTTACGGCCGAGCAGTTCACCAACGAGTTCATCCAGTCTCTGAGGAACAAGAAGGTCGGCCAGTTCCGCGCCCGATACCGCAAGCTGGACCTGCTGGCGATCGACGACGTTCACTTCCTGGCCGCCAAGAAGGCCACTCAGGATGAATTTCTCCACACGTTCAACAGCATCGAGGCCGGGGGCAAGCAGGTTGTGATGGCCTCTGACGCGCACCCGCACCTGGTGGGACAGTTCAATCCTCAGCTCGTAAGCCGGTTCGTAGCGGGCATGGTGGTGAAGATCGATACGCCCGACAGTGACACGCGCATGGCAATTCTCCGCATGCGGGCCCGGCGGATGAAGCTAACTGTGGGCGAGAAGGTGCTTGAGTATATCGCGATGCACATCCGCGGTTCGGTGAGGGAGCTGGAGGGCGCGCTGATCAAGCTGGCGGCCCTGGCGGAGTTGGCCGGCGGCACGGTGAGTCTGTCGCTGGCAACGGAGGCCCTGAGCGACTACCTGATCCGCACCGACAGCGCGCTGACGCTGGGGGATATAGAGGCCACCGTGGCTGCCTATTTTGGCATCACCCCTGCGGACATCCACTCCTCCCGCCGGACAAGGACCGTCTCGGTGGCGAGAATGGTCGTGATGTACCTCGCGCGAAGGCATACGCGGATGAGTTATCCCGAGATCGCGCGCGCCATAGGCAAGCACCACTCGTCGGTCGTACTGGGCGTGCAGAGAATGGAATCGCTGATTGCGGAGGGCAAGGAACTTCGTTGGAAAACGCTGGCCGGCCCCAGAACAATGGCAGCGACGCAACTTGTGGAATTGCTGACCCAGCAGTTCTCATGAGTTTCGTGCCGGATGGCGCCGGCATGGCTTCACCGATCAGGGACGGGCGCCCGGGCAGGGAGGTCCGGGCGCCGTAATTTTTTTTGGGGCCGAACCCACAGCGTGACCGGGCCGCAGGTATATAGCCGCAGAGACGCAGAGGACGCAGAGAAGAGACTTTGGTTTCTTAATGGGCAGAGGGAGGTCCTGACAAAATCTTGAAATCTCTGCGGTCTCCGTGGCTCTGCGGCCATATCTTAACCGCTGACAGGTGAACATCGAATGACTGCGCTGCAGAGCACACAAGACTTTTCTGAAGTCGCTTGCCGGATAGACCAAATTTTTTTTGAGGCGGGGTTGATTTACATTTGGACAGATGTTAGGATGGTGTTAGGGTAAAGGGGCGCTCGCCGCGCCGCCGGTCGAGTCGGCGTCCCAGGCCCGTATATTCCGCTGTTAACAGAACTTAGGCTTGGGTACTGCGCCGTGAATATCGAGGAGATCAGGGAGCCGATCCGTGTGCTGGCCGCCTTTGCCGGCGGGCAGGCGGAACCGGTCCGCCTGAAGTGGGCGGGGCGGACGTACAAGATCTCCGCCGTCAACTGCACATGGATAGACCGCAGCGGCGAAGGCTACTCGCTGCATTACAGTGTCCAGGTCGGCGACGAAACCTACTACCTGCATTTTGACAGCGCGCAGGTGCAGTGGTGGCTCGACCAGGTGGTCGTGCAGTAGGTTAGTGGTCGGAGGTGACAGAGCAAGGTTGACGCATTCTCTAACCGCTAACCACTAATCTTATGTTCCACGAGGACAACAACTTGGTGCTGCACATCGACGCCGATGCCTTTTTCGCGTCGGTGGAGCAGTTGTTGATTCCGCCCCTGCGCCGCCGGCCGGTCGTTGTAGGGAGCGGGTGCATCGCATCCTGCTCTTACGAGGCCCGGCGGTTCGGCCTGCATGCGGGGATGTCTCTGGCCCGCGCCAGGCGGCTGTGTCCGGAGGTGGTGATCCTGGCCGGGCAATACCAGACGTACCGATGTTTCGCCGAGCAGATATGGCAAATCTGCCGGCTCTACACATGCGGCCTGGAGACCTACCTGGATGAGGCGTACGGCGATGCAGCCGGCATGGAAGCGATCCACGGCGATCCGCTCTCACTTGGTCGCAAGCTTCAGCGGCAGGTGCACAGCGAGGTGCGCCTGTCCGTTTCAATCGGCCTGGCGCGGAACCGTGTGCTTGCCGGGATAGCCTCGCACGCGGGCAAGCCGGGCGGCGTGGTCTGGATTGCGCCCTCACGCGAGCGCGAGTTCCTCGATAAGCTGCCGGCCGAGCGCCTGCCCGGCGTCGGGCCAAAAACCGCCGCTAAGCTCCACGACATGAACGTCCATACGGTCGGTGGGCTTGCGGACCTGTCTCGCGAGTTTTTGCGATCGATACTGGGCCGGCGTGGCGAGGTGCTCTACGAGCGGTCGCACGGGCGGGATTTTCAGGCCCTCCGCCCGGCCGCAAGGCCGAAGACAATCTCCCGCGAGACCACGTTCCACAAGCCCACGTGCGATGCCCACGAGATTGCCGGCATGCTGTTCTATCTGACGGAGCGTGCGATGCGTTCGGTGAGGGCGGCGGGTCTTCTGGCCGGCTGCGTGGAGTTGAACATTCGCTATGACGACTGGAAGGAAGATGCGGCCAGGCGCACGCTGGGCGAGGCCACGGCGGATGAGGATGAGGTCTTCGCGGTGGTTTTGCGGCTGCTGGGGCAGCTTCATCGCCGCCGGGTGTCGCTTCGGCATGTTGGCGTTGTGCTGTCGAAGTTTTGTGCGGCCGGCGAGGCGGGCAGGCTGTTCGAGCCGGCGGAAAGGACCCGCAGGAGGCGGCTTTACCGGACGATCGACACCATCCGCGACCGCTGGGGGCATGGGGCAATCGTGAGGGGCAGGTCCATCGAACTGCTGGGCAAGCTGAGGCTTGGCGACTACGGGTTCGTCCTGAGAACACCGTCGCTGACAAAATAGGTCTTTCAATTGTCGATTGCCAATTGTCAATTTCCAATTGCTCCTCTGCATGTTCGCAGCGGATATTCGCTGCTGCGGGGGACGTGTCTGCCGGGGACGCTGGTCGATGCCGCGCGGCGCCTCGGCCATACGCATCTTGCCCTGACGGATGTGAACAGCCTGTGCGGCGCGACGCAGTTCTACAAGGCCGGGCGCGAGGTGGGACTGTCGCCTATTATCGGAGCCCAGTTGCGGCACGGCTCGGTCTCGCTGGTCGCCCTGGTCGCCGGCCAGGCCGGATACGAGAACCTCTGCCGGATCATCACGCGGATCCATCGGGATGACAGGTTCGCTTTTGAGAAAGACCTGGTCGAGTTATCAGTGGGTCTGCACTTTGTCATTGAGGATGCATCGCCTGTGAGCAGTCGTTTGGCGTCGTCGCTAAGCCGCGAACAGCTCTGGATCGGGGTTGCTCCCCCTACACAGAAACACTCTCACGTTCGCGATCTGGTGCGGTTCGCGGGCGAGCACGGCCTTCCTCTTGTCGCCACGGGTGCGGCGATGTTTCTTACGCCCGGGGATTACGACGTTACCCGCCTGCTGGCCGCGATCCGGCTCGGCGATACTTTTGACAATATCAGGGCCGCGCAGTTGCCTCACGAGCGGGGGTTTCTTCGCGGGCCGGGCGATATCCGGCGGGAACTTGCGGAGTTGCCCGGGGCCCTGGCCGGCAATCAGCGGCTGGCCGAGCAGTGCGCGGAGTTCAAGCTCCTGCCCCGCCGGCCGGTCTTTCCGCGGTTTCCATGTCCGGATGGGTTATCGGCCGCGGCGTATCTGAACCGGCTTTGCCGCCGGACTGTCAGCGGTCGTTACGGATCGTCGCGGCCGCGCGGCCTGGAGAGTCGCCTCGCCAGGGAACTGAATCTGATTGAGGCCAAGGGATTTTCGGGATACTTCCTGGTGGTCCATGATATTGTTCAGTACGCGCGGCGTCGGGGCGCGCCGGTGGCCGGACGCGGCTCGGGGGCGAGCAGCCTGGTGGCATATCTGCTGGGGATCACCAACATCTGCCCGCTGAAGTATGACATTCCGTTCGAGCGGTTTCTCAACGAGCAGCGCCGGGATTTTCCCGACCTGGATCTGGATTTCTGCTGGCGGATCCGCGACGACGTCATCGATTACGCCTTCAGGCGATGGGGCGCCGAGCACGTGGCAATGGTTTGCACGCACAACACGTTCCAGGCGCGGTCGGCACTGCGCGAAACCGCAAAGGCGTTCGGCTTCTCCAACGACCAGATCTCGCGAATGGACACCGCGGCCAAAGGCGATGATCCCAGACTCCAGCGGATTGCCGATCTGAGCCGGCGAATAGAGCACCTGCCGCACCATCTCTCCGTTCACCCCGGCGGAATTGTGATCTCCCAAAAGCCTATCGACCACCACGTTCCGATCCAGACGGCGGCCAAGGGCGTAGCCATCACGCAGTACGACAAGGACGGCGTGGAGGACATCGGCCTTGTGAAGCTGGACCTGCTGGGCAATCGCGCCCTCTCGACGATCCGCCACGCGCGGGATCTGATTCGCCTCCGGCACGATCGGTGGATTGACGTCGAGTCGCTGCCGCCGGCGGAACCGGCCACCATTCGCACGCTAGCCGACGCCGATACGGTCGGCTGCAATCAGCTCGAGTCGCCCGCGATGCGCCATTTGCTCCGGGCCATCAGGCCGAAGGAGCTGAGCGACGTGATGAAGGCCCTGGCGCTGATCCGCCCCGGCGCGGCCAGCATCGGCATGAAGGATACCTTCATTCGCCGGCAGATCGGGCTGGAGACTATCCCTCCCGGAAACGTGCAGGTTAATGAGATACTTGCCGATACCAGCGGCGTGATGCTTTACGAGGATGACGTGATGCTGGTGGCCGCAGCGCTGCTGGGTGAGTCGCTGCCGACCGGCGACCGCTTTCGCAGGGCCATCCAGAAATGCAGAAGCGACGCCCAGCGGCTCAAGCTTTCGCGGGAATTCCTGAGCCGCTGCCGTGCCAACGGCGTGGGGTCCGCCTATGCCAAGAGCATCTGGGTACAGATGGCGAAATTCAACGCGTATTCCTTCTGCCGCGCCCACGCGGCCAGCTACGCCCAACTGGCCTACGCACTTGTGTATCTCAAGACGCACTTTGCCCTGGAGTTCTGGGTGGCGGCCCTGAACAACAATCAGAGCATGTACCATCCTCGCGTCTATGTGGAACAGGCCAAGCGCGGAGGCATCGCCTTCCTCGCGCCGGACGTCAATCGCAGCGGGCGGGAGTTCTCACCGGAGGGCGACTCGATACGGGTGGGGCTTGATTGCATCAGCGGCATGGGGCTGGCTCGCATCGAGGCCATCATCGAGGCTCGCGGCGCGGGCGAGTTCGACAGCCTCAGCGACTGCCTGAGGCGGACCGGCCTGAACTGCGATGAGGCTCGGTCGATGGTCCTGTGCGGGGCGTTCGATTCGTTCGGACGGCGGCGGCCCGGGCTCATGATGGAGCTGAACCTGTTCTTTTCCGGCGGCGCGGGCGGCCGCCGGCCTGACCCGGTGCTTCTGCCTGCTCGCGCCACCGTGCCCGACGGGCCGGGCGATTATTCCGACGTGCGCAAATACGTTGACGAGCGGAAGATACTCGGCATATCCGTGAGAGAGCATCTGATGGCGATGTTCCGCCCATCGCTTTCGGGCATGGTGGATTGCGACAGCCGGGACCTTGGGCGGCGCGTCGGCCGGCGCGTGAGGATAGCCGGCCTGGTGGAGGCCCAGCGGATAACTCGCCGGCGTGACGGCCGCAGGATGATGTTCCTGACCTTTGAGGATGAGTACGGGCTGTTCGAGGTTGTTGTGTTCGCGGGCAGGGCGGGGCCGGTCAGGGCTCTGACGCGGTACGGGCCGCACATAATCAGCGGAACGGTTCAGGAGCAATACGGCACGGTGACTATATCGGCGGCGGACGTTTCAGCTCCGGACAAACGGCGAATCGGCAAATCGCCTCTTGCGGCAATCAGTTAATGTGGCAATAATGCGCGAAGAGGACCCCCTGATGGGCGGCCCACGATCTTCGCGGACAGAGCTGCGTGGGACGTCAGGGGTGCCGCCAGATAAAGTATGGATCCATCCATAAGGAGCCGGACATGAAGAACGTTATGGTTTGCTCGATGAAAATGTTTCTGTGCGCGGCGTTGGTGGTGTCCCTTGGGCTGTTGGCCTCCTGCGATAAGGGGGGCACCCAGGCAGGCCCCGGGAAGGGAAAAACCCTGAAGACCGGCAAGATCGTGGTGGGATTCTCCCAGATCGGCTCGGAGAGCGACTGGCGATCGGCCAATACCAGGTCGATCAAGGCTGAGGCGGAGAAGCGTGGTGTGACGTTGCAGTTTTCCGACGCCCAGCAGAAGCAGCAGAACCAGATCGCGGCCCTCCGGTCGTTCATTGCCCAGAAGGTGGATATTATCGCGTTCTCGCCGGTCAAGGACACGGGCTGGACGCCGGTCCTGAAGGAGATCAAGGCTGCCGGGATACCGGTGATCCTGACCGACCGGGGAGTGGACTCTGACCCGTCGCTCTACGAGGCGTTCATCGGGTCGGACTTCGGTGAGGAAGGGCGTCGGGCCGCCCGATGGCTCGTCAAGAACACCACGGGCGAATTGCGGATCGCCGAGCTCCAGGGCTCCCCAGGCGCCTCGTGTGCCACCGACCGCCGCAACGGGTTCCAGGACGTCATCAAGGATCATCCGCGAATGAAGATCATCCTGTCCCAGGACGGCGATTTTCAGCGTGCCAAGGGGCGCAAGGTGATGGATACATGGCTGGCGGGGCCCGAAGGCAAGAAGATCAACTGCCTCTACGCCCACAACGACGACATGGCCCTTGGTGCGATTCAGGCTATGAAGAAGGCGGGCATCAAGCCGGGCAAGGACGTGATTATCGTTTCCATCGATGCCGTCAAGGCGGCCTTCAACGCCATGATCGACGGCGAGTTGAATTGCACCGTCGAGTGCAACCCCCTGCTGGGACCCAAGCTGTTTGACGTCATCGAGGCCGTGCGCGCCAAGCAGGCCATCATCAAGCAGGTCGAGGCATTGGCCAAGCAAAAGGGCAGCGTCGTCACGGCCGAGAAGATCCAGCAGCTTCTCGATCTGGCCAACGGCTTGGTGCCCGATCGCTTCGAAGTCAAAGAGGAAGTCTTCGACCAGTCGACGGCCAAAGACGTCATCGACAGCCGCAAATATTGATGGTCGAATTGCCGGATAACTCGCTTCTGGAGATGCGCGGCATCTCCAAGGCCTTTCCCGGTGTCCAGGCTCTCAGCGAGGTGGACTTCACCGTTCGCCGCAGTCAGATTCACGCGCTGATGGGCGAGAACGGGGCGGGCAAGAGCACGCTGATCAAGATCCTCACGGGCGTCTACCGGCGCGATGCGGGCACCGTCGGATTCGGGGGCAAGGCGATAGACCCGCACAGCCCGATGGCCGCCGAGGCCCTGGGCATCAGCACCGTCTACCAGGAAGTGAACCTCATCCCTCACCTGTCGGTGGCTGAGAACATCTGCCTCGGCCGCCAAGCGACGCGGCTGGGCATGATCCGCTGGCGTGCGATCCGCCGCCGAAGCGAGAGGGCGCTGGCAAGGCTTGGGCTGACCATTGACGTCACGAGGGAAGTCGCGTCTTACTCCATTGCGATCCAGCAGATGGTAGCCATTGCGCGGGCGCTCGATATCGACGCCAGCCTGCTCGTGCTCGACGAGCCGACGTCCAGCCTGGACGAGCGCGAAGTTGATGAACTCTTCACCGTAATGCGCCGTCTCCGCGACGGTGGGCTGGGCATTGTCTTCATCACGCACTTCATCGACCAGGTCTACGCCGTTTCGGACCGCATTACCGTGCTGCGCGACGGGCGACTCGTGGGCGAATACGAGACTGCGGGGCTGGCCAAGCTCGAACTCGTCGGCAAGATGATCGGCAAGGATCCCCAGGCCGTGGCCGCCATGACGCGCGAGTCGGGCCCGCGGGGCCAAGGCGACGTCGAGCCCCTGGTCGAGGTCCGCGGCCTGGCCCGTCGCGGCTCGATAGCGCCGATGGAGATGACAATCGGCAAGGGTCAGATCGTGGGCCTGGCCGGCCTGCTTGGCTCGGGACGCAGCGAGGTGGCTCGCCTGCTGTTCGGCGTCGACAGGCCCGACGCCGGGCAGGTGCTCGTCGACGGACAGCCGTTGGATCGCCAGTCAGGGCGGATCTACTGGTGGCTGACGTCGGCGGCGATGTTCCTCGCCCGGAAGCTGCCCCGCCCCCTGGCCTTCCTGCCGTGGACCCTCCGCCTGGTCGCCAGGGCGTTTCAGCGGTCCGGCATCGAGACGGCCATTCGTGTTGGGTTCGCCTTTACGCCCGAGGACCGCAAGGTTGCGGGCATCGTGCCGAACCTGTCGGTGCGCGAGAACATCATGCTCGCCCTGCAGGCCAGGGGCGGGTACTTCGGCGCCCTGTCTCACAGGAAACAAAGCGACGTTGCGGCCAAGTTCATCGATCTCCTGGGAATCAAGACACCGGGTATGGAACAGGCGGCAGGCAATCTCAGTGGGGGCAACCAGCAGAGGGTTCTGCTTGCCCGCTGGCTTGCGATGGAGCCGCGACTGCTGATCCTCGACGAGCCGACGCGAGGCATTGACGTGGGGGCCAAGGCGGAAATCGAAAAGCTGATGGGCACGCTGTGTGACGACGGCATGTCTGTCGTGTTCATCAGTTCCGAACTGGAGGAGGTCGTCCGCGACAGTCACCGCGTTGTCGTGCTTCGCGACCACAAGAAGGTCGGGGAACTTGCCGCAGAGCAGATCGACCTCGCCGCGGTGATGGCCCTGATTGCGGGGCACGAGAATGAGTAACACCGGCGCCAGTCCATTCCGGCACCGCGGATTGGGCAGGCTGACCTGGCCGCTGGTGGCCCTTGCGCTGCTGCTGCTGTTCAATGCCGTGTTCACCGAGGGGTTCTTCAACGTGCGGTGGCAGGACGGGAACCTCTACGGCACGCCGGTCAACATCGTTCGCGACGCGTCACTGATCGTTCTGGTGGCGCTGGGAATGACGCTGGTGATCGCCACCGGCGGGATAGACCTGTCGGTCGGCGCGGTCATGGCTATCTCCGGTGCGATTTCAGTGGTCATGATCGAGCGGGGGGGGTACTCATGCACGACGGCCGTCTGCGCCGCACTGGGTATATCGCTCCTGGCCGGGATGTGGAACGGCCTGCTGGTCGCCGTCTTTCGCATCCAGCCCCTGGTGGCCACACTCGTGCTGATGGTGGCCGGACGGGGAATCGCCCAATTGGTCGCCGGGGGCGATATCGTGACGCTCACCGACCATGCCGATGCCCACGAGCAGTTGCAGTTCATCCAGATTGCCGGCGGATTCCTGTTTTACATGCCCGCGACGATCACCATCGCAATGGTCGTGCTGGCCCTGACGCTGTTGGCCACACGGAAGACGACAGCGGGGCTGTTCATCGAGTCGATTGGCGACAACGACACGGCGAGCAAGTATTCCGGAGTCAACGCGACCACTATTCGGATAGGCGTTTATGCATTCTCCGGCCTGTGTGCGGGCATTGCGGGGCTGATTTTTGCCTCGGAAGACGTCAGTGCCAACGCTCACAAGGCGGGGCTGTACATGGAGCTCGACGCGATCATGGCCGTGGTGATCGGGGGCACGGCGCTTACCGGGGGGCGGTTTAACCTGCTGGGCAGCACCATCGGCGTTCTGCTTATCCAGACGCTCTTGGAGACGACCAAGGCCCAGGATGTTAGCACCGAACGGGCGCTGGTGCCCAAGGCGCTGGTTGTGGTGGCCGTCTGTCTGCTGCAGTCGCCCCAGTTCCGCCAGGCGATTGGCAGGCTCAAGACCAGGCTGATCCCGCAGGCCGGGAGGCGCACGCCATGAAGCTCCGACTGGACAAGAAGTACGTCCCCCTGCTGGCGACGGCCCTGGTGATGGGTGGGCTCTATGCGTTCGGGTGCGCGTACTTTGCGGACAAGAACTTCGGGTCACTGCGGGTGGTGACGGACTTGTTTCGCAATAACGCGTCTCTTGGCGTGGCGGCCATCGGGGCGACCTTCGTGATCCTTTCGGGTGGGATCGATCTGTCGGTGGGATCGGTGGTCGCCTGCACGAGTATCCTCACGGCCATGCTCGTCGAACGGTGGGGCGTCTCGTGTGCACTGGCCATTCCGATAGCCCTGGCCGCCGGCGCGGTTTTCGGCACGGCCATGGGGGCGCTGATCCACTTCTTCAAACTGCCTCCCTTCCTGGTGACCCTGGGGGGACTGTTCTTCGCTCGTGGCGTGGCGTTTTACATCTGTCCCCAGCCGCCGGAGAATCCCTCGCTGAATATCACGCATCCGTTCTTCGCCGAAACCGTCACCGACACGCTCGTCATCCCGCTGACGGAGTCTGTCAGCCTGCCGTTTGCGGTCATGTGCTTTGCGGCGGTCTTCCTCATGGCCCTTTACGTGCTGCATTTCACGAGGTTCGGACGAAATGTCTACGCCATCGGAGGCAGCGAGAAATCCGCCGTGCTCATGGGCCTGCCCGTGGCGCGCACGAGGATTCTGGTTTACACGGTGGGTGGGCTGTGCTCTGCCGCCGCGGGCGTCGTCTACACCTTCAGCGCCACCGCCGGCGACCCGGCGGCATTCGTGGGGCTGGAACTCGACGCCATCGCCGCGACGGTCATAGGCGGCACGCTGTTGTCCGGCGGGGTGGGCTTCCTGATAGGGACGCTGATGGGCGTGCTCATTCGCGGACTGATCAATACCCTGATCACCAATGCCTCGCTGAACTCGTGGTGGACGTGGATAGCCGTCGGGGCGCTGCTGCTGGTGTTCATCCTGCTGCAGAACTTCGTGACGGCCGCGTCCCGCAGAAAGGGCCAGGGCCAGTAGCCGCGCCACCCGTCAGCTCTTGAGGCCCTTCAGCTTGCCGTCGAGCTTGGTCTTGGCCTTCATTATGCTGTCCCAGGTTACCACCTCGCCTTTGTAGGCTGCGGTGCGTCCGAGGATGGTCACCAGGTTGCTGCGGACGCTGGCCGGGGCGGTGGCGTTGGTGTAGTCGCCCGCCAGGATGCTCTTGTGGAAGGCGGCGATGTTTGCCACGGCGCCGTCCTTGTAGATGCCCGGCGAGCGTCCGCCGCGGTAGAAGTTCTTGCCGCGGATGAGGATCTGACCGCCGTACTTGGTCTCCAGGACGCCGTCGGAGCCGAACATGCGGTTGCGGATTCCATCGGGCTGGGTGCCGTGGGCGTTGAACTGCCGGGAGCTGAAGGCGATGCCGACGTTGTCGGGGTACTGGAAAGTCACGCTGAAGGTGTCCCAGCACGTGCCGAAGTTGCGGACCTTCTGCTCGCCGGTGCCGAACGCGCAGACCGGCTCGGAGTCCATGATCCAGCTTGCCACGTCCAGGGTGTGGATGTTCTGCTCGGTGATGATGTCGCCGGAGAGGACCTTGTCGAGTCCCCACGCCCGCAGCCGCGCCTCGGGGTTGCCGGCCGCCTGCTTGGCGAACTTGATCTGTCCGCCCCAAGGGATGCCGGCGTGGTAGGTCGACTCGCCGAAGGCGAAGCGGCCGATGGCCCCGGCGCGGACCCGCTTCAGGGCCTCGCAGTAGAAGGGGTCGGCGCGGGTCTGGAAATCGACGAGGAAAACGAGCTTCTTGCCGGTCGCCTTCTTGCCCGCCTCGCCGATTGTCAGGCAGCCGGGCACGTCAACGGCGATCGGCTTGGCGACGTAAGCATGTTTGCCGGCGTCAATGGCGGCGGCCGCCTGCTCGGGGTGAAAGTACGGTGGGCTAATAATGGCCACCGCGTCCAACTTGCCTTCGAGAAGCTTCTTGTAGCCGGAAAGAGTTGTGTGGCACCTGGCGGCGGGAATCTTGTGCGCCTTTGCGACGGCCTCGGCACGCTCGGGGAAATAGTCCGCACAGGCCACCAACTTGTACCCGCCGTGCTTCTGGAATAAACCCGCGATCCACCCACCCCGTCCGCCGCAGCCGATAAGGCCCAACTCCACGGTCGAATTGGCCTTCGCGCCGCGGACCAACTCCGGCTTGATGATGGTGACGGCCGTTGCCATCGCGCCGGTCAGGAAGCTCCGGCGACCTATGCCGCTTCGGTCGGTTTTCTCCGCCATGATGCGTCTCCTCACGATTCGTGCAATCGTACGTTGAAGTTCCTGTAACAGTTCAGCCGCCCGTCAACTCTTGAGGCCCTTCAGCTTGCCGTCGAGCTTGGTCTTGGCCTTCATTAGGCTGTCCCAGGTTACCACGTCGCCTTTGTAGGCCGCCTCGCGGCCGAGCACGCACGTCAGGTTGCTCCGGACGGACGGGGCGACCGTCGCATTCGTGTAGTCGCCCACGCTGATATACTTGTGGAAGTCCTTGACGTTGTTGTTCGCGCCCTCGGCGAAGATGCTGCCGGTCTTGCCCTGCATCCGGCTGGCCCCGCGGACCCAGACGTCGCCGCCGTAATGGGTGTCGATCACGCCGCGCGAGCCGTACATGCGGCAGTGGATGTCGCTGAAGCCCTTGAGGAATTGCGTGGAGCTGAAGTCCAGCGACAGGTCCTTGGGGAAGAAGTACGTCACCAGGAAGTGGTCCCAGCAGTCGCCGACGTCCACGCGGACCTTTCGCCCACCCGTGCCGAAGGCCTTCACCGGTTCGGCGTCGATCAGCCACGAGGCTACGTCCAGGGCGTGGATGTTCTGCTCGACGATAATGTCACCGGACAACGCCTTGTCGAACACCCAGTTTCGCAGGCGCCCCTCGGGATCCTTGTCACTGCCCCGCTTTCCGAGGCGCCCGGCGTGATAGTGGGCCTCGCCGCAGACCAGCCGCCCGATGTCGCCGTTGAGCACGCGCTTGGCCGCGTCGCGGTAGACGCTGTTGTTGCGCGTCTGGAAATCCACGTGGAAGACGAGCTTCTTGCCGGTCGCCTTCTTGCCCGCCTCGCCGATTGTCAGGCAGCCGGGCACGTCAACGGCGATCGGCTTGGCAAGGTAAACATGCTTGCCGGCGTCAATGGCGGCGGCCGCCTGCTCGGGGTGAAAGTACGGCGGGCTTATAATGGCCACCGCGTCCAACTTGCCTTCGAGAAGCTTCTTGTAGCCGGAAAGACTCGAGTGGCAGTTGGCGGCGGGAATCTTGTGCGCCTTTGCGATGGCCTCGGCACGCTGGGGGAAATAGTCTGCGCAGGCCACCAACTTGTATCCGCCGTGCTTCCGGAAGAAATTCGAGATCCACCCACCCCGTCCGCCGCAGCCGATAAGGCCCATCTCCACGGTCGAATTGGCCTTCGCGCCGCGGACCAGCTCCGGCTTGATGATGGTGAAGGCCGTTGCCATCGCGCCGGTCAGAAAGCTCCGGCGACCTATGCCGCTTCGGTCGGTTTTATCTGCCATGATGCGTCTCCTCGTGATTGGTGCGATCGTACGTTGAAGGCCATGTGGCCGTTCAGGCATATCGGGATAACGGTTCCCGCCGGGTTTCGCAAGAACGTTTTCCAGGTGCCTCTTGAGCGCAGACTAGCGTTCCAAGAGATCGTTCTGTGCTTTCTCAAACTCGGCCACCGACTCGGTCGTCACATCAATGAAGCCCGTGTCGATCGTGTCGGGCGCCTGGTAAATGCCAAGGGCGGCATCATTCTTGATGCTCGACGTAAAGGCATAGCCCTGATTCTTGATGTCGAAGAGAACCTGGAGCGCGAGAGGCCCGAAGATATTCCTCTTCTGCCCCGAGACGTATTGCGCAGTGCCATCCTTCAGAAACTGGATATGGGTGGTGGTCAAGTCGTTGATCACCACTTTGATAACGCCCTCTTTGCCCAGGCTCTTCACCGCGGGGCAGATCCCGCCGCCCGAGCTGCCATCAAACCCGGCAATCCCGGCAATGTCAGAATGTTTCTGGATAAGGGCATTTGTCTCCCTTTCAGCCACATCGAGTTTCCCCTGGTCATCGGAAATATCAAGCACTTCAACATCGGGGGCGATCTTCGCCATGTGGATCTTGAACATCTTCATTGCCGCCATGATATGGGGCTGGGAGAGATTTCCCAGGCGTCCCACCTTCCCCTTCCTGCCGATCAGCGGAGCCATCGCTTCGGCCAGGCGTACCCCCAGTCGAGGCCAGTCGGTACCAATAAAGGTAATCCGCTTACTGGTTGGCAGATCCGCATCCCAGAGGACCACCGGAATCCCCTGGTCCATCGCCTTGTTAATCAGGCTGATGATGGCCGGGTCGAGACCGTTAATGGCCAGTCCGTCCGGCTTTTGGGCGATGGCCTGTTCAATGGCTTCCACATAGAGCTCCAGGTTGTTGTCGTCCGGGCCGACTGTCATGGTCTGGACCCCGAGCATGCGCCCCTTTTCCTTGAAATAGTACAGGTCCGGTTTGAGCACCGGATGGGCCGAGTACATGGTGGCCATAATGTAAAGCTGGTTGGAATGGGCACCCGTCCCCGGTCCCCCGCTGCCGGGCTCGGACTCGCCCAAGCCTCTGCCTCCCCTGGCGCCTATGTACAACAATGCGGCCACGGTGATGACGAACATGGAAACGGAAAATACTTTATTCATGTAACACCTCGATCATGATTGCCTGCGGGTATTTCCGAGAACCTTGCTGAAGTAGCCCTGCTCCGCAATCACATCCGTGTAGACAGCGACAACCAGGATCGTGCCATTTGCGATCGGCTGCCAGTATGCCGAGATCTCGGACAATCCTATGATGTTAAAGACCAGGGCCATGAAAAAGGCGCCCAATACCCCACTCAGAATCGTTCCCTTGCCGCCCTTGATGCTCGCGCCACCGACGACGACGCCGGCGATGACCCGCAACTCCATCCCCATCCCCGCTTGCCCGGTGGAGGCGCCCAGGCGGGCGCAATAGAGGATTCCGGCAAAACCGGCCAGCAGACTCATGATAACGAACCCACTGAACCAAATCCGATCACCGTCAATCCCGCATAGCCTGGCCGCGTCCTTGTTCCCGCCCACAAAGTAGAACTTGCGAAAGAACTTCAAGTAGCGAAACATGAATATAAAGAGCGATACCGTGATCAGGAAGAGCCATACGGGAGCGGCAAGTCCGAGAATCTGTTCAGTTCCCAGGGCCATGAAGGACTTGGGAAACCCGGCCTGGCCCACGCCGCCCAGCATGATGGCCACTCCTCTGAGAATCCCCATTGTGCCCAAGGTGGCGATCAGAGGGTTGATCTTCATCTTGGTCACCAGAAGGCCGTTCACCGCGCCGCAAAACGCGCACACGGCAAGGGATGCCGCAGCGGCAAGGGGCCACGGCCAATTAAGATTCACTATGAAGTAGGCCACCGTCACCATTCCGATGGCAAAGACAGAGCCGACCGAGAGATCAAAGACGCCGGTGATGAGAAGCGCCATCATCCCCACTGAGATAAAGCCGATTGAGACAAAGCCGATCAACAGGGCTTTGAAGTTGCTGGGGTTGGCAAATCGCTTGCCATAGATCAGGGACGCGCCCAAGAGCATGAACGTCATGATCAGGAGAAGCTGGTCGCTCCTGTCCCTCGTTGGGCGTCCTGTATCACTCACGTACCACCTCGCTGAGTTCCAGAGCGGACTCACCGCCGCCCGGCTGCGCTGCTGTTACCTCTTTCCGCGGCGGTGTCGTGTGGGGCCATCATCACGCGAAACCCAATGTGCTCGGGGGCCCACGTCGGGCGGACGCTGACACGGGCGGCGCTGCGGGCGGGCAGCATATGATAAGCCGGCCGCCAACGCAAGGGGCGCGGGGTGATTTCAGCCTTGTCGTCGTCGTCGGGAGCGTGTATCCTTTTCGCTGGCTCGGTGGGGCCGCTGCACAGTCTGTCTAGACAGGGAGTCGGACAATGATCGCAACAATCGGTGACTGGTGGGCCAACCTGACGGCGGCGAATCAGATGTTCTACGTCGTGGCGGGGTTCTTCAGTGTCATCTTCATCTGGCAGTTCATCGCTTCGATGATAGGGCTGTCAGGTGGGGACCTGGACATTGAGACCGACGCCGACGTGGACTTCGACGTTGATGCCGACGTGGACTTCGACGCGGACGGCATTGAAAGCGTTGCGGCGTTCAGGATGCTGAGCATCCGGGCGATCCTCGCATTCTGTACGCTGTTTTTCTGGGCGGGGTCTCTGTACCTCAACATGGGCAAGGGCATGGCCGTCGCGTTGATGTATTCGTTCGGTTGGGGCCTGGGGGGATGGGTGGTGGTCACGCTTCTGGTGAACTGGTTGCGCCGTCTGGCGGAGACGGGCAATCCGAAGCTGAGCACCTGCGTCGGCTTGTCCGGCGTGGTCTACATGGACATCCCCGCCGGCGGGTCGGGAAAGGTCCGCGTGATGGTCAGCGGGGCGATGTCCATGGTGGGGGCTCGGTCCGCCGACGGTAGTGATCTCAAGGCGGGGACGCGCATCCGCGTCACGCGGCTGCTCGACAGCGCGAGTGTGGAAGTGGAACCCGCCGGATCCCAAGACAAGGGAAAGGAAGGCGAATAATGAACATATTGGGTGGGTTTTTAGGAATTCTGGCGCAGGTGGAAAGGTCCGGGCGGAAGCCGTCGATGGGCGATGAGTTCTCCCCGGAGATCATTCTGGGGATCATCCTGCTTGTCGTTGCGGTCGGGGTGGTGCTGTTCTTTGTCAGCCGCTACCGGCGGTGCCCGTCGAACAAGATCCTGGTGGTCTACGGCAAGACGGGAAGCGGAGCGGCCAAGTGCATACACGGCGGGGCGGCGCTGATCTGGCCGCTCATCCAGGCCTACGACTACCTCGAGCTCGAGCCGTTCGTCGTGCCGATCGACCTGGCGAACGCCCTGTCGCGGGAGAACATCCGCGTGTCGGTGCCCACGACGGTGACCGCAGCGATCTCGAACCAGCCTGGCATCATGCAGAACGCAGCCATCCGGTTGCTGGGGCTGACCCGCGCGCAGATACAGGCCCAAGCGCAGGATATCATCCTCGGGCAGATGCGTGCCGTCATCGCAACCATGGCGATCGAGGAGATCAACCGCGACCGCCAGGCGTTCCTGGGCAAGGTCAACGATGCCGTCTCCCTCGAGCTGGAGAAGATCGGACTGGTGCTGATCAACGTCAACATCCGCGACATCGAGGATGAGTCCGGGTACATCGTGGCCCTGGGCCGAAAGGCCGCCGCCGAGGCGATCAACCAGGCGAACATCGACGTTGCCGAGCAGGAAAAGGCCGGCAAGACCGGTGTGGCCGAACGCCAGCGTGATACGCGCGTCGCCGTCGCCGACGCCAACGCCACCGCCGACATCGGCGAGGCCGGCGCCGACCGGGACAGGCGACAGAAGGTTGCGGGCCTGGAGGCCGAAGCCGTCAGCGCCGAAACCGTAGCGAACGCCAGCAAGGCCGAGTACCGCGCCAACCAGCAGGTGGCCGAGCAGGAGGCCCGCAACCGGTCCGAGTCGTCCGCTCGCAAGGCAGACGGCGCCATCCGCGTGGCGCAGGAGGAGGCGGAAAAGGCCGCCGAAGAGGCCCGCGCCGAACGCGAGGTGGCACGCCTGAACGCCGAGGTGATCGTGCCGGCAAACGCCCAGAAGGAAAAGGTCGTTATCGCCGCCGACGCGCACAAACAGGAGGCCATCCGCATTGCTGAAGGCCAGGCGCAGGCGATCCTCGAGAAAATGACCGCGGAGGGCAAGGGTGTCCAGGCCATCCTCGATGGAAAGGCAGAAGGCTACAACCGGCTCGTCGAGGCGTGCACGACGGCGGAGCAGGCGGCGGCCCTTCTGTTGATCGAGAAGCTCACGGAAGTGGCCGGCATCCAGGCGCAGGCGATCCAGGATCTGCCTATTGAGAAGGTCTTCGTCTGGGACAGCGGGCAGGGCGAAGGTTCAGGGCTGGCGGGTCTGGGACAGCGACTCATGGGCGTCCTGCCCCCCATGCACCAGCTTGCCAAACAGGTTGGGCTGGACCTGCCGGACTTCCTCGGCAAGATCGCCGAGGCTGCCAAGACCGCCGAGCCTGCCAAGGGCGCCGAAGCGGAATCGCCCGCGGTGAAGAAGACCAAGTAGAACCGCATCGCGGGAAGCGAACACAACATGACGGGCCTGCTCGGCGATGTGAGCGGGCCCGTTCAGCTCAGGGGCGCTTGCCCGCTCCGGCGGGCCCGCCCTGCTGAACCGTCGGCTGGCTCCATCACCACGCGAAACCCAATGTGCTCGGGGGCCCACGTCGGGCGGACGCCAACACGGGCGGCGCTGCGGCAGGCCCGGGCAAAATGCAGCCACGACCCGCCCCGGGCCACGCGATCCTTGCCCTGTTTGGCGCCCTTGGGGTCGGTGGCCGCTTTCTTGTCGTGCGGGCCTGCGTACCAGTCGGCGGTCCACTCCATGGCGTTGCCGTGCATGTCGTAGATCCCCCAGGCATTCGGCGCCAGCGCGGCTACGGGGTGGACGCGCTCGCCGCTGTTATCCATGTGCCAGCCCATCTTGTCCGGATTGCCGTTGCCTGCGAAGGCCGCCTTCGAGCCCGCGCGGCACGCGTACTCCCACTCGGCCTCGGTCGGCAGGCGATAGGTCTTGCGATCCTTGGTGCCGAGCTTCTTGCAGAACTCGACCGCCTGCGGCCAGGAGATCCCGTGCACGGGCAGCCCGCCCGGGGGCCCCAGGGGCTTGACGCCCTTGGTCTTGGAAGGGTTGAAGCCCATCACGGCCTGCCATTGGGCCTGGGTTACCTCCGTCACGCCGATGTAGAACGCTCTGGTGATCGTGACGGGGTGGGCGGTTTCGTCGTCGTGCCGGCCCTTCTCGCGGCGGGCGCTGCCCATGATGAACTTACCCGGCGGCACGCTCACGAGAGTCATGCCGACCGAGTTGGTCACCTTTCGGGGCGCCTTGAGCTTGGGTTTGCTTGTGGCCTTGTCCTCAGCGCCCAGCACGTAACCCCCGCAGACGGCAACAGTTGCCGCCGCCGCAGCGCCGCCCATGAACTCACGCCGGGAGATGCCGTTGCTCGCCATTACCGTGCTTCCTGCCCTTTGCGTTACAGCGTCCAGCCCTTGCGGTATTCGCTCTTGAGATGGCGGTCGGCTTCGCTCTTGTTGGTGAAGGTCATCTTCTTGGGGTCCCACTTGAGTTCCTGGCCGGGATAGTACAGAGCAACGTTGCCCAGCAGGACCGCCTCGGTCATCGGCCCGGAGTATCCGAAGTGCGACCCGGCGACTATTCGGCGCCCGTCGCGCTTCTCGCCCTTGCAGGCGGATATCCAGTCGGTGTAATGTCCGCCCGGCCGCGGCAGCGTACGCTTAGGCATTGGGAAGGCCTTCATCGTCTTCTCCGGGATAATCCTGCACACGTACCCGCCGCCCCCGCCGAGCATCTTGCCCTTGTCGCCGACGTACAGCACGCCGTTGCCGCCGAACTTCCGCTCCTGTTCCAGCTCCGGTGGGCGAGGTGGCTTCTTGCCGCCGTCGTACCACACCAGCTTCACCGGCGCGCGGTCACCAACAGCCGGGAACTGGTACTCGATGATCGACCAGTTCGGGAAGCTTACCCCGTTGAACGGCGAGCAGGAGGCCTTGACGCTCGTCGGCGCGGTCAGGCCCAGGACCGTAAACGGGGAGTCCATGGCGTGGCAGGCGATGTCGCCCAGCGCGCCGGTGCCGAAACCGACCCACCCGCGCCACACGAACGGCAGGTACGAGGGATGGTAAGCGCGATGCGGCGCGACGCCCAACCACAGGTCCCACTCGAGCGTCGGCGGAACGGCCACCTTGCCGGTCGGCAGGCCCATGCCCTGCGGCCACCACTTTACCGGGCGGTCCGTCCACACGTGCACCTCACGGACCGTGCCGATGGCGCCCGCCCGCATGTATTCGATGGTGGTCTCGTTTCCGCCCTTGCTGTGCCCCTGGTTACCCATCTGCGTGGCGACCTTGTACTTTGCCGCCGCCTCGGTCATCAGCCGGGCCTCATGCACCGTGCGTGTCAGCGGCTTCTGGCAGTAGACGCCCTTGCCCATCGCCATCGCCTGCAGCGAGATTCTGGCGTGCATGTGATCGGACGTGGAGACGACGACGGCGTCGATGTCCTTGCCCATCTCGTCGAAGAGCCTGCGGAAGTCCTTGTACTTCTTGGCCTTTGGATAGGCCTTCAGCAGCGCTGCTCCCCGTTTGGCGTCCACGTCGCACAGGGCCACGATCCGCCCGCCAGCCTCCTCGGCCAGGCGGCAGTCGCTGTGGCCCTTTCCGCCGCATCCGATCTGGGCGACGTTGACCGTATCGCTCGGCGGGGCGGGCGCTTTGTCCGCGGCTTTCGCGCCCGGCAGTTCCCCCAGCATCGTCGATCCCAGTGCGGCGGCAGCCGTTCCAGCCAGCATCTCACGTCGTGTTACGCGCATGGTGCAGATCTCCGATAGATTTCACGTATTGCGGCTTTGCGAATCGGTCCATTATGAGCAGATGATCGCCCGGGGGCAAGCCACTGGCCCGGCCGGGTGATATAATGCATCATGAGGGGAAAGATGCTGGCGGCAACCCGTCGCCGCTGCAATAATCTCGATTTGCTTCGATTACGGGCATGAACACCATGGACGACAAGCAGCTAGCGGCCGGTGGGCGCGAACGCATGCCGACGGAGGTTCTCTCCGACGCACAGCAGCTCAGCATCGCGGCGGCTGCGAGCATCGCCGGGCTTATCCGCGACAAAGCCGCCCGCGGCGAAACGTGCGTGCTGGGCCTGGCAACGGGGTCCACGTCCGCGGGCATCTACGCCGAGCTGGTGCGCCTGCACCGCGAGGATGGCCTGTCGCTGGCCAACGTCGTCACGTTCAACCTTGACGAGTATTACCCCATGCAGCCGAACGAGCTGCAGAGCTACATGCGGTTCATGAAGGAGCATCTGTTCGACCACGTTGACATCCCCGCGGCTAACGTGCACATCCCTGACGGCGCGCTGGAGATCGAAGAGGTCCAGGCTTCCTGCGACAGGTACGAGCAGGCCATCCGCGACGCCGGCGGCATCGACCTGCAAATCCTGGGCATCGGACGGACGGGGCATATCGGCTTCAACGAGCCCGGGTCCGCCCGCGACAGCCGCACCAGGCTCATCACGCTGGCCCGCCTTACCCGGCGCGACGCCGCGAGCGATTTTTTCGGCGAGGAACACGTCCCTCGCCGCGCGATAACCATGGGCGTCGGCACGATCCTCCAGGCCCGGCGCATCATCCTGATCGCCTTCGGCGAAAACAAGGCGAGCATCATCGCACAGGCCATCGAGGGGCCCGTCACCGAGTCCGTGCCCGCCAGCTTCGGCCAGGACCACGATGGCGTGCAAGTGATGCTGGACGAGGCGGCCGCGGCTGAGCTTACCCGGTTCAAGTCCCCCTGGCTGCTCGGACCGGTAAACTGGGACGAGCAGATGGTCCGCAAGGGCGTCATCTGGCTGGCCCGCAAGCTGGACAAGGCGATCCTGAAGCTCACCGTGGCGGACTATAACGAAAACCACCTGCAGGACCTTCTGGCCGAACAGGGGTCCGCGTATGAGATTAATCTCCGCGTGTTTCGGTCGCTGCAGGCGACTATCACGGGCTGGCCCGGCGGCAAGCCCAAGTCGGCCCGCCTGCCGGGCGACATCTATCGCCCCACCGACCATGTCTTTCCCAAGCGTATTGTGATCTTCAGCCCACACCCGGACGATGACGTGATTTCCATGGGCGGCACGCTTACCCGCCTGGTCTCTCAGGGACACGAGGTGCACGTGGCCTATCAGACCTCGGGCGACCTCGCTGTGTTCGACCACGACGCCACCCGGTTCGCTGATTTCGCCGCGGACTTCAACCGCCTCTACGGCATCGACCACGAGCGAGCGGCCCAGCTCGACGAGCACATCGAGAAGTTCCTCAGGCGCAAGAAACCCGGCCAGGTTGACAGCCACGAGGTCCGGCAGCTCAAGGCGATGATCCGCCGCGGTGAGGCCCGGGCCGCCGGACGGTACTGCGGCCTGCCCGTCGAGAACCTCCACTTCCTGGATATGCCCTTCTACGACACGGGGCGCGTCGTAAAGAAGCCGCTGGCCGACGAGGATATCCGCATCATCGCCGACCTGCTGGCCAAGATTCAGCCGCACCAGATCTACGCCGCCGGGGATCTGTCCGACCCTCACGGTACGCACCGCGTGTGTCTGACCGCCCTCGCGCAGGCCGTCGAGACGATCAACGACCAGCCGTGGTTCGCTGACTGCCAGATATGGCTGTACCGGGGGGCGTGGCAGGAATGGGAGCCGGATCGTATTGAGATGGCCGTGCCGCTCAGCCCCGATGAGCTGCTTCGCAAGCGCAGCGCGATTTTCAAGCACGAGTCGCAGAAGGACAGGGCCCTGTTCCCCGGCGTGGAGACCACGGAGTTCTGGGAGCGGGCCGAGGCACGCAACCGCGGGACGGCGCAACTGTACGACAAGCTCGGCCTGGCGGAATACGAGGCGATAGAGGTCTTCCGGAGATGGACGCCGCAAAGGAATCAGACATGATCGAAGAATGGGACCTGACGGCGACAAATCTGCACCGCATTCGGCAGCGCTCCTACGAGGTAGCCGTCCTGCCCGTCGGGGCGGTCGAGCCGCACAACCTCCACCTGCCCCAGGGCCAGGACTACCGCCACGCCACGTACGTGGCCAGGCGATGCTGCGAACTGGCCTGGGAAAAGTGCCAGAGCGTAATCTGCCTGCCGCCCCTGCCGTACGGCGTGGACTGCAACCTGATGGCCTACCCGATGGCGATTCACGTTTCGCAGGCGTCGCTGGACGCGATGGTCCGGGAGATTATCGCGTCGGTGCAAGCGCACGGCCTGCGGAAGGTGGTCATCCTCAACGGTCACGGCGGCAACAACTTTGTTCCGCTGGTCCGCCAGATTCAATGCGACATGGACGTGTACGTCTTCGTGTGCGACTGGTGGACGGTCGCGCAGGACCGGATGGGCGACATCTTCGACAAGCCAGACGATCACGCCGGCGAGTTTGAGACGTCGGCGGCTCTGGCGCTGTATCCGGACTTGGTCGAGCCGGACGTTGCCGGTGACGGGCGGGTGCGGCCTTTTCGCTTCGAGGCGCTCCGCAAGGGGTGGGTCCGCACCAGCCGCGACTTCGCCAAGCTCAACGACCATTGCGCGGCGGGCGATCCGTCCGGAGCGTCGGCCGAAAAGGGTCGGAAAATCCTCGACGTGGTCTGCGAGCGTATCAGCACGTTCCTGGTTGAGCTGGCCCAGAGCCCCATCGACGAGCTTTTCCCCCACGAGCCTTGACGAACGTCCGCAGGGCGGCGCTGTCAGCGGTACCTGTTGACGATCGCCGCCATCCGGTCGGCATTGTCTTCCATCTCCCGGACCATCGCGAACTGGGTGCGGCAGCGGTCGAGATTCTGCCCCGCCCGATGCGTCCGATAGTACACGTCGCCGGCAAGGTGGTCCGTCAGGAACCGCATTCCAGTCGTGAAGGTGATCAGCCTCGCCGACGGCGCCAGGTGGTCGATTTCCGTCGGCGTGAGGAAGTCCGCGGCGGTCTGGAGGTACCCCCGGGCCAGGCTCTTGAACATCTCGAGGTCAAGATGCACCTTGCCCAGGTCCTGTTCGTCCTCGGCGGCCGTCGCGGCGCCGAGTCTTACCATGTCCCCGAAGTCGTACATCGCCACGCCGGGCATCACAGTGTCCAGGTCGATCACGCAGATGCCTTCGCCGGTCCGGTCGTCGATCAGGACGTTGTTGATCTTGGTGTCGTAGTGGATGATGCGCTCGGGCACGCGGCCTTGGGCCAGCAGGTCGCCCAGGACGGGCGTGATGTCCTCGCGGGCAAGGGCGAAGTCGATTTCGCCGGTGACCGCGGCCGCCCTGCCGGCGGCGTCCTTCTCGACCGCCTCGACAAGCGCATCGAACCGCCTGGCCGAGTCGCCGAAGTGCGGAATTGTCTCGCCAAGCCGCTCGCCGGCCAGGTCGCTGACCATCAGCTGGAACTCCCCGAAGGCCTTCGCGGCGCTGTAGGCGTGGTCCGGGCTCTCGGCCACGTCGCAGGTGTGCGCGCCCTCGACGAACAGGTAGGTCCGCCAGTACTCGCCGTCGTCGGTCCTGTGGAAGCTCCTCCCGTCCAGCGCCGGCACGAGGGCCAGCACCCTGCGCGCCGGATCCTGCCCGGCCGCGATATACTTCTCGCGGATGTGCGCGGTCACCCGTTCGATGTTGGACATCAGCTCTTCGACGCGCTTGAAGATGTCGTGGTTTATCTGCTGATGGACGAAACGCACGTCGCCGTCGCCGGTTTCCACGCGGCTGACAAAGGTCCTGTTGATGTGTCCTTGCCCGCAGGCCGCGGAGTCGATGAAGCGCCCGTCGATGCGGAACCGGGCGGCTATCTCGGCGATGTTGGGTTCCATGAGATCCTCTGTCCCATCACGCCCGGAGGTTCGCGGGGTATCGTCCCCGGCGGACCAGGTCTTTGATCCTGCGCTCCAGCTCGGGCTTATCGGCCCTGTACGTAAGCCCGCTGCACTGCTCGTCGGTGGCAAGGATCCTGACGCGGGCCGTCTGCGACCGGATGAGATTGTCGACCACCGAGGGGAGTAGGTACTCGGCCCGCGGGTCGTCGATGCTGGATGCGAGAAAATCGGAAAAGCCCGACTCGAGGTGCTCGAAGAAGTCGCCCGTGAAGCCCCACATGTTCGTCGAGACGAGGCTGTCGTCGTCGATCGGGACCATGTTAGCTCCGTCGGCGCACTTTATGCCGTCGGGAAACTTCCGAATGCCAAACCGCTCCACGATTGTCGCAAGATACAGGCCGTCGGTCGTCGTGCAGACGCCTCGGGCGACGCCCCCGTGGTCGCTGAGCGTCTCCCGCAGGTGGTAGGCGACGATGCAGTAGTCGCCCCGGCTGCCGGCCGGGACGCTTCTCAGGTGCCCGCCGATCGCCTCGAACGCGCCGGCGCCGTAGAAGTCGTCGGCGTTGATCACCGCGAACGGGGCATCGGCCGCATCCCTTGCACAGAGCAGCGCGTGGCCCGTGCCCCACGGCTTGGTCCGCGCGCGCGGGCAGACCGCGCCGCTGGGCAGGGCGTCGATCTCCTGGAACGCGTACGCCGTCTCGACGCGTTTCTCGACGGCCCGTCCGATCTGGTCGCGGAACGCCTGGGCCATATCCCTGCGGATCACGAAGATGACCTTCGCGAACCCCGCCCGCACCGCGTCGTGGACGCTGTAGTCGATGATGAACTCACCCGACGGGCCGACCGGGTCGGTCTGCTTGGGGCCGCCGTAGCGCTCGCCCATGCCGGCGGCCATCACTACCAGTTGCGGGTCGGGCATGTTGGGACTATTTGGCTTCCATCTTGTGGGCGTGTTCCGCGAACGTCTTCAGCAGGCATATCGTCTGCTCGATGTCGTCCAGATGGCACAACTGGACGGCCGAATGCATGTATCGCGTGGGCGGGCCGATCGTGGTGCACATTGCCCCCAGCCTGGTCTTCTGGATGGCCGAAGCGTCCGTGCCGCCCCCGATGTTGCGCTGGTACTTGATCTTGTGCTCTTCACACAGATCGATCAGGAACTGGACCAGCGCCGGATGCCCGATCGTCAGCCGATCCATGATGTAGATGCCCGTTCCCTTCCCCATGAAACAATGCTTCTCCTTGGCCGATGCATACGGCACGTCCGAGGCTAAGCTGCCGTCTATGGCGATCCCGATGTCCGGCTCCACCGCAAATGCCGCCGACGGAGCCCCCCGAAGCCCCACCTCCTCCTGAACCGTGCCGACCGCGTAAACGTCCACGCGATTGTTCTTGATGCGCTTCATCGCCTCCAGCATGCAGTACACGCCCACGCGATCGTCGAAATTCCTGCCCGTCACCACGTTCTCATTCAATTGCCGGAAGTCCTGGTCGATGCTGATCACGTCACCCACCCGCACGAGCTTGGAAACATCCTCGCCCGGCATCCCCGGGTCGACGATCAGGTCCTTGATTTCAACGACCTTCTTCTTGTCGTCCGGGGTCTGGATGCAGCCGGGCTTAGGTGCAATCACGGCGTTGACTTCCTTGCGGCCGTGGACGATCACTCTCCGAGCCAGGAGCAGCCGCGCATCAAAACCGCCAATGGGGACAAAACTGATGAACCCATCGTCGTCGATGTGCTTGACCATGAAGCCGATCTCATCGACATGGGCGGCGAACATGACCTTCAGCGGCTTTTTCCTGGAGCCTTTGACAGCTTTCTTGCGGCCGATGACGTTCCCGACGCGATCGGTGTGCACCTTGTCGCAGCTCTTGTTGAGCTCGCGAAGAACAATGCTCTGGGCTTTGTGCTCAAAGCCGGAAACACCCGGCGTTTCACACAACTGTTTGAGTAACTGCATCATGTAAGGTCTCCAGATTCACCTGGTCGGTTAGGCGATGCCGGCCGCCGCCTGCGGCTTGCTTTGTTGCCGGATACTCTACACGGAGATGCCGCTGACCTCAACGCGCACCAAGGGCCGCCTTGCACATGAACGGTGATCGTTCCCCCTTTATGAGTGCTATGATTTCGCCTTGAGCTTCGCGGCGGCCTTGACCAGCTCCACGAACTCCGCGCGGTAGCCGCCGCGGTCTTTCCCGACGGCCGCCCCGGCAAGCTCCGCCACGGCGTCCAGCGTGTAGCTGCCCTTGTGCTTCGAGTCGCGAAGGATCATGCCGAACGACGCGACGGCCGCCGCGAACTGCAAGTCTCGCGGGGCGTCCGAGATGCTCTCGCCGCCGTCTTTGACCGCCACCTCCATCAGCGTGGACTTCTTGCCGTCGGGCTGCTTGTAGCGGAGCTTGACGGTCAGCAGCTCGTCGCCGGCGGCGGCATCGGTCCCCCTGGCGGGCGTCTGATACTTCAGATCGTCCACTTTGGGCGTGTCGATCTTCTGTCCGGCGGGCACCACCTCGTACAGGGCGGTGACCGTGTGTCCGGCGCCGATCTCGCCGGCGTCCTTCTTGTCGTCGTTAAAGTCTTCCTTGTTGAGGATGCGGTTTTCGTATCCGATCAGGCGGTAGGCCGCCACCTTGGTCGGGTTGAACTCCACCTGGATCTTCACATCCTTGGCGATGGTGATGAGCGTTCCGCACATCTCCTCGACCAGCACCTTCTTCGCCTCGGACTCCGTGTCGATGTAGGCGTAGTTGCCGTTGCCCTTGTCGGCGAGCTTCTCCATGCGGGAGTCCTTGTAGTTACCCATGCCGAACCCCAGGACGCTGAGGAACACTCCGGACTTGGCGTTCTTCTGGATCAGCCGCACCAGCTCGCTGTTGTTGGTCACGCCGACGTTGAAGTCGCCGTCCGTGCAGAGGATCACGCGGTTCGTGCCGCCCTCGATGAAATTGTCGACGGCGACCTTGTAGGCCAGCCTGATCCCCGCGCCGCCGTTCGTGCTGCCGCCGGCCTGAAGGCGGTCCAGCGACTTGATGATCTTCTCCTTCTGGTCGCACGGCGTCGAGTCGAGCACCAGGCCGGACGCGCTGGCGTAAACCGCAATCGCCACGCAGTCGTTCTCGCCCAGTTGCTGCACCAGCATCTTCATGGCCGACCTGACCAGAGGCAGCTTGGCTGGATGCCGCATCGAGCCCGAAACGTCCATAAGGAACACCAGATTGCTGGGCGGGCGCTTGGCCATATCGATCTCGCGCCCCTTCAGGCCGATCCGCACCAGACGACGGCCCGGTTTCCACGGACACGACGCCACCGCAACGTGAGCCGCAAACGGGTGCTCGGAAATGCTGGTGGGGGCCGGGTAGTTGTAGTTGAAGTAGTTTATCATCTCCTCGACGCGGACCGCGCCGACCGGCGGCAGCTGCCCGTGGTTCAGGAAGCGCCGCACGTTCGCGTATGACGCCGTGTCAACGTCGATGGAAAACGTCGACAGCGGGTGGTCGGCAACTGTGCGGAAGGTGTTGTCGATGAAGTGGTTGTAGGTTTCGGTGTTGTGCCCATCGTAGAGCATGTCGCCGGCGGGCTTGGCCTTCGAGCTGGCCGGTGGCGCGGGTTGGGCGTTCGAGATGGGCGGTCGCGTGGCCTCCGTCATCACCATGCTCTTGTGTATCTGGTCCATCTCGGGGCTCTTGTGCATCGGCGCCGCCTCGCGCTTCATGCGTCGGACGCCGGCTTGCTGCGGGACCCCGCACCCCAGGAACACCAGTGCCACCGAAGCGGACGCGATTGCCAGGACGATCGAGATTTTCGCTGCTGTCTTCATGGTGTTGGTCCTTTCGTTTGTCATGCATCTATTAGCCCATACCCGCCCCGGCGCCGATCTGCGCAGAAAAATCGGCATCGGGCGGAAGGAAATGGGAACTGCCCCAATCGTGTTCGGCCGGCGTTTTTGTTCGCACCGGGGGCGAAACATCATAGAATTGCAGGGCAGAGACGGATTGGTCTGCACTGCCCTACAAGCCCGAGGCAATCGGGAAGGAGAAGGCACCGTGAGAAGAATTGCGTTAGCCCTTGCGTGCGGCGTCCTGGTGGGCATGGGCCTGCTGGGGGCGCTTGCGAGTCGTGAGCCGGCCGCTTGCCCGGAGCCGGTAGTCAGCGAGGCATGCAGTTCGCCCCCGGCCCCTGCATGCGCTGAGGCTGCGACGGCCGCCGCCGGCAACCCGTGCGCCGCCGACGATTCGCCCATCGATGACGCCGCCGCCCAGCGGAAGTTCGCCGCGGGCCTGTCCGCCATGATGAAGCAGAACAAGACGGTCAAGATGAGCACGCTGGTCGGGCAGTTGACCAGGACCAGGCATCGCCTGGCCTTGCCCGCCGTGGCCAAGGCGCCGCTGAAGGTGCCGGATCTGTACAAGCGGTGCAGGCGCAGCGTGCTGCTGGTCGGCTCGCTGTACAAGTGCAAGAAACACGACCACTGGCACACAGGCGTGGCCGCGGGGTTCGCCATCGCGCCAAAGGGTATTATCGTCACCAACTACCACGTGATGGACAAGCCCACGAGTGCGACCGCGGGGGCGATGACGTTTGATGGGAAGGTCTACGCGGTTGGGGAGATCCTGGCCGCCAGCAAGGACGACGACGTGGCGATTCTGAAGCTCAAGGGTGCGGACCTGCCGCCGCTGACGTTGCGGGCGGCGGCGCCCGTCGGCACGGACGTCTACGTGATCAGCCATCCCGACCAGAAGCTCTACACACTGACTGAGGGGATTCTGTCGCGGCGGTTCTTCCGCATGGCGCACGGCAAGAGGATCGCGGCCTTGTCGATCACCGCCGACTACGCCAAGGGCTCCAGCGGCGCGCCCGTGATGGACGCCGCCGGCGCCGTCATCGGAATGGTCTCTACCACCCACTCCGTCTACTACAAGCGTGAGAAGGGTGTGGACAAGAGCCTCCAGATGGTCATCCGCACGTGTGTGCCCGCCGGGGCCATCCTGAAGTGCCTGGGCAAGTAGCCGGGCGATTTTGCGGCTCTTACCGGAGCACGATGCTGGCTGCGGGGTCGGCTTGGATTTCCAGCGTGATCCGGCCGCCGGCGGAGGTGGTCTTCAGCAGCCGCCCGCTGACAGCCTTGGGCTGCGCGATCCCGCCAAGTCGCCCCACGGCGAGCGTAACACTAACCGGCTGGGGCTTGTAGGGCTTCCGGGCCGCGTGGCGATCCACCACGTGCAGCACGTGCCCGTCGGCCACGCGGGTCAGCACAACCAGGTAACGGTCCGATTGCCCGCATTGCACAGTGGGCTCGCCGAGCGCCAGCTTCCTCAGGGCGATCCAGAACGCGCGGTTGTTGCGCAGCGACGACTCCGCCGCCGCGACCAGAATGGCCTGGCCCTTGCCGAAGCGGTTGCGCAGCACGGCCGGCCATTGGCCCGGCGCATCCAGCTTTGCCAGCACCTCGGCTTCGGTCGGCTCCAGGCGGACGACCGCCGGTGAGATCCCCACCCCGCCGGCCAGGGCCTTCTTGGCTTCCTTGGTCGTCGCCGTCAGTGGCACCGAGGCGCGGTTGGTCGCCCGCTCGCGGCCGGTCTTGTCGTAGATCCGCACGGCCTCCACGTCGGCGTACTGGCGGTCCTTGCCCTGGTAGAGCTCCTTGAGGATGCGGATGCGAACGCGGCGGGTGCGTACCGGAGAATCGAATGCTGCGGAAATCAGCCGCTTGGGGGCGTTGCGAACCTTCTTGAGGAGCTTCCACGACTTCCCATCGTGGGCCTCGAAATCGACGTCCGTCACGCGGTACGGGCCCTGCCGGCTGACCAACTCGACCCGCGCCACGTCGACCGCCTCGCCCAGGATGATCTCCGCCCAGTGCGGCATGGGTGTTCCCCCCGAGGCCCACGCCGTCGGCAGGCCGTCAACAAGGTTCGCGGCGCGGAACTCGCGGGAGTATTCGGAATCGACCTTCACCACGGTCATGGCCCCATGGCGTCCTGCAACGGCCGCGCCCTTGTACCGCGCGCCGAAGACGTCGCCCAGCGCGTAGTCCTTTCGCTTGCGGCCGAGTCCGTCCAGCATCGACGCGTGCCCCAGCGCGATCAGCCGCCCGCCCTGCCGCACATACTGCCGCAGGCGATCCACCTGGGCGTCGTCGAGGCGGGCGCACTGGGGCAGGAGCACGGCCGGGAGCCGGCCTAGCGATTCGGCCCGCCCGTCGGCCAGCACTCGCGCGGCCGCGCCGGCGCCCGTCAGGGCGTTCTGGAGGGCGAGGGCCTCCTCGGCAGCCGCGCCGCCTTCCCGCGAGCCGAGCAGGATGCCCACGTCGGCATACGGGCGAGCGCCGCGGAGGACCGGCTCGACGGTGCGGAACCACGCCCCGACGGCCTTGGCCACCTTCAGGTCCTCGCCGAAGACGCCCCCGTGGCCGGGCGTCAGGGCCAGGTACACGCTCGCTCCCTGGCAGACGGCGACGGCCGTCGCCGCAATCGCCTGGTGCGGCGTCATGCACGCAGGCGGCGCGGCCTCGCCAAGCGGCGTGAACCACGAGCTGTTCAGCAGCAGCCCGATCTCAACCGGCTTGGGACTGGCCCACGCCAGACGCGCCACCCGCTCGTTCTTGGCAAGGCTGTGGCCTTCGACGCTGAGATAGTCCAGCCGCGGGCCGACCCACTTGGCCCACGCGCCGCCGGCCGGCATCCGCGCCGCCGAGCCGTTGGCCGTCCACACCATTTGCGGCTGGTGCTTGTCGGCCAGGGCGCGCACCTCGTCGAGGTAGCCCGCCAGTGTGCGCGCGTTGAACTCCGCCAGCGACGCGCCGGAGGCCTTGGTGAAATCCCGGCCGTACATTTTCTGATAACCCTTTGCGACCCACGTGCTGTTGGTGTTGAGCCGCTCGCCGAAGATGTCCAGCCACACCCCGTCGATTTTCCCGTATCCGGTCAGCAGCTCGCGGACCTGCTCGACGGAGACCTTCCGGAAGGGCGAGTGCAGGGTCTGATACGGGGTCGGCCAGCGCTGGCTGAAGACGATCGGCCGGCCGCGGCGGTCGCGCACGGCCCAGCGGGCGAACTGCGGGTTGCCGTCCGAGAGGGCATTGAAGTAGATCACCAGACGCAGGCCGCGGCGCCGGCACGCCGGGGCCAGGTCCTTCAGGAAATCGCGCTTGGTCTTGTAGCTGGTGGTCTTGGTGTCGTGGAAGACCAGACCGTCGATCCACTTGTCGTAGAAGATCAGATAGTCCGCCCCGGCTTCCTTGAAGTCCTTCGCCCAGCGGTCGGCATCCATCTTCTGGCCCAGGCCGTCGAGCCATTTGTCCAGCGTGTGGCTGCTCTTGGGCTCATAGATGTAGCCGGTCATTATCGACAGGCTCGGCGAGCGGTACCATGTCTTCTGGCCGGCCGATGCGCCGCAGCTCAGAAGCAGAAGCATTGCCGCCGCGACACAACCGCCTGCCCGCGGTGACTTGTCGTTATGGTGAGTTTTCATCATTTGAGCGATCGGGCGCCGGCTCAATAGATGCGGGACACTTCAATTCCCGCCAGCTTGGCAAATTGCCTGAACGCCCGCTCCAGGTTGCCGAGGATGAACAGCTGGTGAAAGCCCTTCACGTCGCGCGTATCGCTGCAGCCGTCCACGGTGATATCGAACGCGGTGCGGCAGCAGCCGGACGGGGGCTGAGGGATGTTGGAGACCACGCGGCCGGTGCCGATCATCAACGTCTTCTTGGGCCAGCCGAACTGGAGCAGCGTAACCTCCTTGCCCTTCGGCCACAGGACCTGTATCGAGGCGCCCTGGCGCGAGTGATAGTTGCGAATCATGTAGGGCGCGCGGTACGGCTTGTCCAGGCCCTCCAGCTTGACGGGCGAGGTGCAGTGCGAGCCGATCAGCGTATTGTCGATCGTGTTGGGCGACGGGTCCTGTATGAAAGTGGGGCGGTTGAAAAGCAGGAACGTCAGCAGCTCCCCGAGGGCGCCGTGGTTCACGCCCTCGCAGGTGGCTACGATGCCCTCGTCGCGCAGCTTCGACGCCGCCAGGCACGGCGGCTTCGTTATGAGGCACCCCCGCAGCGTGATGCCCTGGCAGTCCTGGTCCGCCATGAGGCGCCGGAGCACGGCGTACTGCCTGGCGGCCTCGATGATGTCATCCTTCGTCGGCTCGACGATCTTCTTGGCGTTCTTCGCGTAGAACTCGCCGATCTTGCGAGATTCATCCGTCTTCTTGTCCTTCGCCTTCTTGATCTCCTGCTGCCAGTCCACCTTGCAGGCTACGATCTTCGTGCCGAGCTCATGCGTCGAGTTGTACTTGCGGTCAGTGGTGAGGATCCGCGTATGCTTCAGCCGCCAGATGGCGTTGAGCATGCGGACGGCCATCTCCAGCCATTCGACGCTCTGCGTGGCGGCCATCAGGACCCCCGGCGTCTCGCGCCCGAGCTGGAGATTTTTCGTGAAGCCGCTCAGGTGGCTGTAGATGATCGTGGGAATTTTCCCTCGGTTCTTCACGATCTGTTGGACCGGTCCCCAGCGAAAGAGGCACATGGCGCCGATAATGAGCCCGTCGGGCGGGGACTTCTTGAGCCGGCCGAGGTAGGTGTTGACCTCGGCCGCCTTGGCCATCGGCTTATCCTGCACCCGGAGGTCCACGTCGAGCTTCTTGGCCGCATCTTTCAGGGTCTTGGTGAACAGGGCCTGCTGGGCCTTTGTGTCGCAGTTGCCCCCGGGCCAGCTCACTATGAGCGGTTTTTCCGGCCGGATGAACACGACGTCAATCACCGGCTTGCCGCCGGGCTTCGTTTCAGCCGCGAACAGTGACGAGGCGAATTCGAAAAGTCCCATCTCGGCGGCGGCCGCTGCCGCGCCGGCCGCGCCGGCACCTGCCAGAAAGCACCGGCGATTCAGCAGCGGGCAGGCACGCGCAGAACAGGTTCTGTTGGTTTGCATGGCGATTTCTCCTTTCAGAGCCGCATGAAGGCGCCCCACATTCTCCCCTCGCCCGTCCCGCCGGTCAAGGCATACAGGTAACCGCTCAGGGGAGTCTTATGCAGAAACTTTCTGTATAATCATTGCTCTCCGGCATGAAGAAACGAAAGGCCATTGTGTGCAGCGAGGTCCGACACGGTACGGATGAGTACAGGCAGACGGTGGCGCTGCGGGATGAGATCCTTCGCAGGCCGCTGGGGCTGACGTTCAGCCCGGAGGAACTGGCCGAAGAGAAGGATTCCTTTCACCTGGTCTGCCGACAGGACGGCAAGCTTGCAGCCTGCCTCGTCCTGGAGCCATTATCCAACCGGGAGGTTCACATGCGCCAGCTCGCGGTTGGGGCAGATTTCCAGCGCGGGGGCCTCGGGACGCAGCTGGTCAGCTACTCGGAGGTCTTTGCGAGGCAGCGCGGGTACAGTGAAATCGTTATGCACGCGCGCGAGACCGCGGTAGGATTCTATGAGAGACTCGGTTACAGGAAAGAGGGCGACCGATTTACCGAAGTGACGATACCGCATTACCGGATGTCGAAGATTCTCGACGCAAGGAAGGATTAGTTATGGCGACAAGGAAAGACAAGCCGGGCCGTCGCGAGTTCCTGAAGAGGACCGTTGCCGCGACCGCAGCAGGCGCGGCCGTGCTGGGTACCGGCCGAAAGGTTCTGGCGGCGGCGGGCTTGCCCGCCGTAGCCTTGGCGGAGGCGGGAGCTAAGACGCCAAAGCCGTCGAAAAGCGCGCCCGGCGGCATGCCGATGGGCAAGATCGGCAATCTCAAGATCAGCAGGATGATCAGCGGCAGCAATCTGATCAGCATGAACATGCACGCAAGGGACCTGAAATACGTAAACGCCCTGGCGACCCGTTACAACACCGAGGAAAGGATCCTGAAGACGCTGAAGCTCTGTGAGGAGCAGGGGATCAATGCGATCGTCCTCAAGAATCACAACTTCAAACGCTTCAGATTGAAGAAGCACTGGGATGAACGGGGCGGAAAGATGCTGTGGATCGCCGACGTGATCACCAGGGACATCAAGCAGTACGAGAGGCTGCTGGTTGAGCACCTGAAGCTCGGCGCCTCGGCCGTCTACTTATGGGGCGGCGCGACCGACACGTGGTACCACCAGAAGAAGCAGGGCAACATCGTCAAGGCCTTTGAGATCATGAAGAAGTACGACGTTCCCGTGGGGATATGTGCGCACAGGTTGGAGCCCATCGCATTCTGTGAAAAGGAAGGCCTGAAGCCCGACTTCTACATGCTTACGTTCCATCACGACCGGTATTGGTCCGCCCATCCGAAAGAGAACAGACGGTTCATTGAGATGTTCGATCGCAACTCGCCGGACCACGCACACTACCACGACAACATGTTCTGTCACAAGTCGGAGGAAACCGCGGCGTTCATGCGGGACGTGAAGGTCCCCTGGATAGCGTTCAAGGTGATGGCCGCCGGCGCCATAAGCCCCACGTCCGGCTTCAAGTATGCCCTCGAGAACGGCGCGGACTTCATGTGTGTCGGCATGTTCGACTTTCAGGTGGCCGAAGATGTCAAGATCATGAAAGGGCTGTTCGCCAGGGGCATAAAGAGACAGCGTCCCTGGATAGGCTGAAGTCCAGGAGCAAAAGGGCGGACGTCCCGTTCTTGCATCGCCTATTTTGGGTGCCGCGACTCGACAAACCCACTGACCTTGTTCCTCATGTCAATATGCCATTGGCGGTGGCTCTGAGAACAGGCTCTGGGCGATGCTGCACCAGCGTTCTGAAGAAGAGGATGGGTTCGGAATATCGAATCCTTCTCTCCGTTTGTCAACGGGAGCGAATCGGGCGCAACCTCAGTAGGGCCGGGCGGGTGGCCCGAAGGACCAAACCAGGACGAGAGTCGCTCACGAATGCGCCAAGACCATGTGTGGCGCGGACTTGTCTGCTCCTTCAGGGCCCGGACGAAGTACAAAGCCACTTTCTTCTTGGCGCTCCACAGCCAGCAGCGCGTCACGCCCTCTTGTTCGCGTGCCTGGAGAATTTCCGCGATGTATCGGGCTCCCGATTCATCCATTTCTTACGCACCCTGCATGTATTATACGCCGAAACGCCACATATGGCGCCGTGGGCCTCAGGCTTCGGCCGTGAGCTCTCGTCTCGGCGAGGGCCCGAGCCGTAGCCGGGCAGCCGAACGGTGGTCATCGTGCGCAAGGGGCTATCAGTAAAGGAGTTAGAAAACCTGCTCGGTTCTTGTCTGCATGGACAAGAACCAGCGCGCGGGCGTGTTACTTCTGCGGCTTCAGGAGGACGTAGTCCAGGGGGAACATGTACTTCTTGACCGCCTTCTCGTTGATCCCGACGATCTCAACGGTCAGCTTGTGCCGGCCCTTGGTAAGCTCGTGCACGCCGAGCGCCAGCTCCTTCGTCGGGATCACGCCGTCGTTGGCGTTTTGTGTGGAACGTCTCAATTGGTTGTCGTACCATGAAATGGGAAAGGATCGCCATGAAAGACGAGCAACTACTCAAGCGGATCGTTCTGGACCCCAAGATCATGGTGGGCAAGCCGGTTATCAAGGGAACTCGCCTGACCGTTGACTATATCCTCAATCTGCTGGCGCACGGGATGACCGTGGCGGAGGTTCTCCAGGAGTACAATGGGTTGACGGGCGAAGACATTCAGGCGTGTTTCCTGTTCGCCACCAAATCGCTGGGGGATACAGCCTTCATGCCGCTGGCGCCAGAGAGTGCGTGAATGCGCTTCCTTGTGGATGAGTGTACCGGCCCTGCCATTGCGCGATGGCTGCGAGGGAAGGGGCATGACGTCTTCTCGGTATTTGAAGAAGCGCGGGGGATGCATGACGACGAGGTCGTCGCAAAGGCGTTCGCAGAGAACCGGATTCTGATAACGAACGACAAGGACTTCGGGGAAAAGGTTTACCGGCAGCGGCGCCCACATACCGGCGTTGTGCTGCTCCGGCTGGATGACGAACGGGGTGTGAACAAGATCAACGTCATGCAGCGATTGCTTGCCGGTTATGGCGATCAGTTAGGTCAGTGCTTCGTCGTCGCCACGGAAAGGCGGGTACGCCTTGTCCACACGTAGCGGAGCAGAAAACCCGTCAGGACAACCACCAGCAACATCCGCATGAGATCACTTCCGTTCACGCCTGGGTGACCTATTCAGTCCCGGCGATTACCGGCCGCCTGCCTGCCCCCGCTGGGCAGGGGGGCTACTCCTGCGGCTTGAGGAGGACGTAGTCCAGGCCGAACATGTACTTCTTGGCCGCCTTCTCGTTGATGCCGACGATCTCAACGGTCAGCTTGTGCCGGCCCTTGGTAAGCTCGTGCACGCCGAGCGCCAGTTCATCCGTCGGGATCACGCCGTCGTTGAACAGATCGATAGGCTCGCCGACCTTCTTGTCATCCAGGTAAAGCTGCACGATGCCGTAGTCGATGGCTTTTGTCAGCCGCGCCTTCAGCTCGTACTTTCCGGCCTTCTCGACCGGCAGGGCCAGCACCAGCTTGTCGCCCACCTTCCCGTCGCGCCACCACAACTGCGAGACGCCGCTCCACTTGCCGAGGTTGAAGTTGCCCATGTCCTGCGCCTGCGATTGCCCGCCGGTGCGCTCGAGGATCTTCAGCCGCTCGCCCTCGACGGCGCCCTTCACGCGGTGGATCTTGGGCCCGACGCAGTAGCCCCAACGCTCGTCAACGGGCACGGCCGGGTAGGGGTCCTTCCCGCCCGGGGCCTGGTACCAGTAGGCGGTGGCGGCGTACAGAGTGGGCTTGGTGTTCGGGTAGTACTTCTCGATTGTCGCCTCGAACGATTTCTGGAACGGGACGTTATCGGCCACGTGCCAGCGATTCAGTGAGATGTGCCCGCGGTTGCCCTGGCTGATCGTTTGGTTGTGATAGGCCCTGGCGAACAGCGTCGGGTTGCACCAGGCGTATCCGAAGTAATCCTCGCTGCCGGTGCCGAAGGTTGATGGGAACTTCTCGCCGTCGACGAAGAACTTCTCATCGCCCTCTCCCCACCATCCGCCCCTTGGATTCCATACGTGCAGCATCACGCCGACGAACCGCCCGCGCCCGGTCGTGGTCAGCATGGTCCAGTCGATGGCGCGTTCCTTCTCCTTGGGCAGAAACGCATCGCGATGCCACTTGGCGTGGAAACGCCCGAGCTTCTCGATCGGGCGAGTCAGCGGCGCGTGGGTGAAAGTGCATTCCACGGTCCGGTCTTCCTTTCCATCGTTAATCAATTCGACCTTGGCACGCTTTGCGAACGGCATGTACCAGAAGCAGTATGGCTCTCCCTCCCCCTGGATCATGCCCATCGGCAGCGACTTGTACTTGTTCACGCCCGGGGCCGTGCCGAAGAAGTCCCCTACCGGGCACCACACCGCCGGCGTCTTCTCGTCATCCCAGGTGATCCGCAACACCAGCTCGCGGAGCGCCGCACGTTGCTCCTCCAGACCCAGCGGCTTCATCCCGTCGCGCTTCGACGTGATCGGCGGGATGTCCAGCTGAATCCCCGTAATGGCCCTCGGACCCTTGAGATCCAGTACCGTCATGGCCTTGCCGGGAGGGGCGCTGAAAACTCCGCCCTCGGTTTTCTGGCCCGAACGCTTGCCCGCCGGGTCCGTGCCGAACTTGTTGGTCAGAAAGTCATCCGCCGCTTTCAGGGCGTCGGTCTCCGCCTCAGAAAGCTTCATGCTGAACGTCGGCACCTGCGTGCCCTTCGGGAACAGGCTGTACGTGAAGTGGTAGTACCTGCCCCAGTTCTTCTCGGCCACGATCTTGCACGACTTGGCGAACGGGATCGGCACGTAGGAGTTCAGCCCGCGGGCGGCCGTGTAGCACAGCGACGGGTACACGAACGGCTCGGCCGTGCGGTCGAAGTATTGGATGAACGGCAGGTCGACGGCCGGTTCCTCCGCGCCGTCCAGGTAGATCTTGACGTGCCCGGCTGTTGCCCTGGCCGACCAGATCCGCCAGATGCAGCCGGGGCCCTTCATCTCGGCCATGACGATGCGGTCGCCTTCTTTTTTCAGCTCGACAACACCATCAACGGAGGTCGGGCGGCGGGCAAGATCCTCGCGGATGATGCCGGTGCCGTCGCCGTTTGCGCCCCAGTTAACGTACTTGCCGGTCTTGGCGTCGTACTTGCTTCGCCTGTCCCAGCTGGCCCACTGGAGGCACTTCTCACCGGGCTGGGGCAGCGTGGCCAGGCGCTCCAGGTCGGTCAGGCGCTTGACCAGGTCCACGTACGTGAGCTTGTCCTGGGCGGCGGCGGTGCTGGTCAGCAGCGAGATCACGCACGTCAGGGTCAGCATGCGCATGGTGGTATCCTTTCAACGTGAGTGTCCGGCGGAACGCACCGCGATGGGGTATAGGATGTCCGACAGGCGGCGCAAACGCAAGCCCACATCGGGCCTGGTCTGGCTCATCAGACGTGTCAAGCTTGGTGCAGAAACCGGCCGACCCGACGGCAGTTCGCCCCGGCCTCGGCTTCGGCCGCGGGGCCGAGGCGCACCCCGCGGCGCGTGGCTTCGTTGTGAGACTACTTCTCCGGCTTTATCATCCGGCCCATGAACAGGACGCTGCCGGTGTTGATGTCCTGGATGAGGAACAGGAACGGGCGGTCGGCCTTGAACGTCGGCGTGAAAGGCACGGTTATCCGGGCGGACACCGCAACCGCCATCATCACCGCCGTAGCGGCTGCGGCCTCGGTGCCTTTCTCGTTGACCTCCACGAACGCCTTGTGCAGGACCTTGGTGATGTACAGCCGCAGCCGCGGGTCCGCCGAGGCGCACATGCCCGTGAAGTCGGCGCCCTTCTGGGGATCGCGGGGGTCCGTGAACGCCCGCACCATGCCCATGGCCTTCAGTGAATCGCCGAGCTTGTAGTCCGTTTCCATCTTGAACTTCGGCAGGAAGACGTGGACCTTCCGCTTCTGGAGCTTGCCGACCCACGCGGCGAGCTTGCCCGCATCCAGCTTCTTCTCGATCGCCGCCAGGCCGCGGGGTGAGTTGGGCGCGATCAGGACCATCGACAGGTCGTCACCCTTGTAAGGCAGCTCCAGCAGTGCAAAGCCGTCCTTGCCGGGATACAGGGCGGTCTTCTGCCCGCGCCGGATCTGCCGGGGCGTCTTGAACAGCGCCCCATCCTCGTTGAAGGCCCCGTACCGCCCGACCTCCAGGCTCTGGGCGTTCATGATCGGCGTTTGCATCTTGTCGCCACCGGCCAGCGTGAAGTCCCGCGGCTTGGTATTGGCTTCCTTGAACGGCACGGACCACTCGCCCTTGAAGTAGATCGCGTTGGTCAGGATGAGTCGCACCAGCCGGGCCTCGTCGGGCGGGAGTTTGGGGATGATGTCCTTGATGCGGTTATTGGTCTGCTCCTCGACCCACTCGTTGATCCGCTTGCGCTCCGCGGGGAAGTTGTTCTTGAAATCCGACGGGAAAATGCCGCCGGTCTTGTAGTGCTTCTTGATCGTGTTGGTGAACGTGTCCAGGAACGGATACGTCTTCTCGCCCCACAAAGCGTTGGCGACCCGCAGCTCGTACTGGTCCACCTCTGACGCGGCCTTGTTGAGCTTCGCGGCCGCCTTCTTCTCGGCGTCGATGGCGCTGCGATACTCCTTCCACTTCCTGTCCTTGCGGAGTTGCGCGACCTTCGCCTTGGCGGCCTCGAAGGCCTTGCGTGATTCAGCGATCTGGGCCCGGGCGGCTTCCAGGGCGTCCTTGTCCTTTCCGCCCGTGAGGCGGTCGTTCAGATCGGCCATGCCCGTGTGGATCAGCGACATCCGCCACGGGATGAGCTGCGCGTCGGCTCCGACGCGACGCGTCGCCTTGGGGAAGCGCAGGACCTTGCCCATCTCCACCGCCGTGGCGCCGCGGGCGCCCTCGGCCGTCATCGCCAACGCGGACGAGATCGAGTACGGCGAGAAGAACAGGTTCTTCCCCGCGTTCTCCTTCGACAGTTGCTGATACATGTCGAAGGCGAAGTCGCTGTTGGCCTGCACGGCGTGCTTGGCGGGCGCCGCGTCCGCTTCGGCCGCCAGCAGGCCGTTCGCCCCGCCCGTCACCGTGCCCAGGGGGTTGGCCAGCGTGACCAGCCCCGCCACTACCAGGATTCGTGTCATTCGTGTCATCGGTGTGCCTTTCTTCTGTGGTGTCTCTGTGTGTGTCCGAATATGGAACTTCGTTCCGGTCGCCGTCGCGACGCCGGCCGGGGTCTCAATCCTCTGTTCAGGACGCGGCGCTTCGCTCGCCCCGCCTGGAACGGACTCGACGGGCGATTCGCCGCAGTCATGCGATCCGGATCATCAACCGTTCTCACCCAGATTAGATGCGCGAACCTTGAGATTCCAACAGGAATCTCCCCACTTTTTCAACAGAATGGCCCGGGTGGAACACGGCTGGGCAAGCCAGCCGTGCCACCGGCAGCAAATCGTCAATCGACAATCGTCAATCGTAAATCGTCAGTCTGTTTCCTGTTGTATCAGCGTGCCGAAGCGCTGGGCGATGGCAAGGGCCGGGTCGAGAGGCACCTCAACCGGCTTGCAGTCCGCCGGGATGCTGATCGTCGGCGTCGGGCGGATGGTCTTGCCCTCGAATGCGGGCAGCCACTGGCGCTGGGCCTCGAGCATCTCGGTGCACATGTCGCGGGCTTCCTTGAGGGTGCAGACGGCCCCGGCCAGCGGGTCCATGGCCACGGCGTGGACGATGGCCTCGGTGTCGGCATCGAGGGCTGCCCCGGCGGTCAGGATCTGCGAGTTGATATTGGTCATGCAGGCGGCGGCGCACTGCGGGGGCAGCTCGCCGATGTTCGTCGGGTGCAGGCCGCTGTCGTCGGCGAAGGTCAGCACCTCCACGCAGCAGCCGTCCGGAAGGTTGGTGATGTAGCCGTCGTTTCGGACGTTGCCCATGAAGCCGAACGGCCTTGCGGTGGTGACGGCTTCCATGATGTAGGAGCAGTACTCGGCGCTGCGGGATTCGATTTTGGCGGTCTCGTATTCGAGCGGGTCGTGCTCGGCGTACTTTTCGGCCAGGGCCTTGCAGTAGTTGTAGTAGGCGCCGCTTTCGCCGCCGAAGGCGGGCTCGTCGCAGTACAGGTCGAGGGCCTTCTTGTTCTTGCGGAACCATGGCAGGTACTCGCTGAGGTGTCCGGTCGATTCGGTCATGAAGTATCCGAAGTGGCGGAGGACCTCGCCGCGGACCTTCTCGTTCTTGTAGTGCTCGGCCTTCTCGAACAGCTCGCGGAACTTGGGGTACAGGTCGCGGCCCTTGTGCTCGAGCGTCAGGAACCAGTCCATGTGGTTGATCCCGCCGCACGTGTAGGTGATCTCGTCCTTGGGCACCTCGCAGTAGCCGGCGATCAGGTCCAGCGTGGTCTGGACGCCGTGGCAGAGGCCGACGAACGGCGCGTCGGTGATCATGCCGAGGGCCAGGCAGTTGGCCGCCATCGGGTTGGCGTATTGCAGCATGATCGCGCCGGGCTTGGACAGCTCTTCCATGTCGCCGATCATGTCGGCCAGCACGGGGATGGTCCGCAGGCCGCGGAACACGCCGCCCGGGCCGAGCGAGTCGGCGATGCACTGGTCCACGCCGTACTTCAGCGGGACCTTGTAGTCGATCTCGAAGGCGTCGAGCCCGCCGACCTGGATCATGACGACGACGAAGTCCGCGTCCTTCATGGCCTCGCTTCGGTCGGTGGTGCCGGAGACCTTGGCGGCGAGGCCGTTCTCGTCGACCATGCGCTTGGCGAAGGCTTCCATGCGGCGCAGCCTCGGCTCGTCGGGGTCCACGAGCGCGAACTCGCTGTCGGACAGCGCTTCGGTGGCCATTATGTCGCTCAGCAGCGTCTTGCAGAACACCACGCTGCCGGCGCCGATCATTGCGATTTTCTTAGGCATGATTGGGTAGTCCTTCACATTAGGTGTTTGGATATCCGGCCTGCGAGTGGCCCGTGGGAAGCTTATCCTCCGCGCGGCGGGCATGCCAGCGATTTCCCGGCTCGGTGAGGTGATCTGAAACTGAGAGACTCGACGGCGGGGCTGGTTACGGGCTGATTGGTTTTCCGGCCGGGCGGGCCTTTCGGAATCTCTTCCTCTCTCGCAGGTGACCGATCAGGTCCAGGCCGATCTTCAGCACCACCAGAATGGCCAGCGCCGCGACACGCGTCCCCGCGGCGCCCACCGCCCAAGCCCCCAGCAGGATCGTCACGTGCATTATGACGATCCGCCCGTATAGGTGCATCACCAGATCGTTCGTCGTGACCCGCTTGTACTCCGCCCGCCCCAGAAAGTTCTTCCAGTAGGAAACCCCGTGGCTGGCGAACAGGCCAAGCAAGGCCAAGCCGATGCCAGCCCAGTCTTCCTTGACAAGCCTGAAGAACCCGGGGTGAACGGAGCCCCATGTGGTCTCCACCATCTCCGTTGGGCCGCTTCCCGCTTCGGGGCCCGAGAAGACCACGCCGAAGATGATCACCACGAACAGCAGGTGGCCGAGCACAAACCCACCGTAGTGCATGCAGAAGAACACGATCAGGCCGTGCTTGTTGTGGATGCCCGTGCTGGTCTGGCGCAGCTTGGCCAGGTCGCAGGAGCTCTTGCGCATGCGGAGCACGTTGTAGAAGCCGATGACGATGTTCTCCAGGCTGAAAAGCAGCAGGATCGGAAACGTCCCCCACCCGGCCAGGAGCACTCCGCCAAGGGGCACGAGATTCGAGGCGACCAGCGAGACCGTGGCCAGCCGGGAAAACCCTGACGCACCGGTCGGCCGGCTTTCGTTCGTCGGGCCGTTCATCAGGTTGCTCATCAACGGTATTCTCGATCTGCGATCCTGACGTGGCCGCAGCCCCGATGTACATCGGGGCGAAGTCCGCCGGCCGCCCGGCGGCGTTGCCGTCTGCCGGCTCTACTTGGGCAGCGTCTTCTTCCAATCGAGGAGCTGCTTGGTGAGCCGCTTGGCCACGTCGGGATGCTGCTTGATCAGGTTCTTTCGTTCCTGTGGATCGGCGGGTATGTCGTAGAGCTGCGCGCCGGTGCCGTCCGGATTTACAAACAGCTTCCACTTGCCGTCGCGGATGGCCAGGGCAGGCGGGCGGTACGCTTTCTCCCCGGCCACGCCGTAGCGCCACTCCCACATGATCGGTTTCTTTCGCGCCCGTGACTTGCCCATGAGCATGTCGCTCACGTCTTCGCCGTCGGGCTTGATGTCGGGCACCTTGACCCCCGCGATGCCGCACATGGTGGGCAGCCAGTCGACTCCGGTCATGACGGATGTCTCATCGACCCGGCCGGGGGGTATCTTTCCCGGCCATCTTGCGATGCATGGCATTCGCAGGCCGCCCTCGAACATGCTGCGCTTGCGTCCGCGGAACGGCCCCGGCGAGCCGAGGCCCGCGTTGCGGGCATTGCCGATGTGATAGTCCTCCGGGCCGTTGTCGCTGGTGAAGAAGACGAGCGTATTGTCTGAAACGCCCAGCTTGTCCAGCGCCGCCATAAGCCGCCCGATCGCCTTATCCATCCCGGTGACCGAAGCGCAGTAGGCCTTCATCTGCTTGTTCAGGTCCGGGGCCTGTGCGACGTATTCTCGCATATAGGACTGGAAGTCCTTCTTGTCGGCCTTGAGGTCTTCATAGACCTTCAGCTCGTCGGCCGTCGGCTTGAGCGTGGCATGGGGGACGAGGGTCCACAGGTTCACGTAGAAGGGCTTGTTCCTGTTGGCCTTGATAAAGCGAATGGTCTCGTCAACGAACAGGCCGGTGGAGTCCGCCCGAAAGTGCGTGTGCTCCTTCTGGTCCCAGGACGGTGCGCCGCCGGTGAGGGTGCGATGGTCGTCAATGCCGTATGCGGACGGCTGCGGGGCGCCTTGGCCGCCGCCGAGGTGCCACTTGCCGAAGTGGCCCGTGGCATAGCCGGCCTGCTTCAGCAGATCGGTGACGGTGGTGACGTCCGGGTCGAGCCAGTTGGGCATGCGGCGTGCCTTGTTCTGCTGCGGCTTGGCGAAGTGCCCGTGCACGCGATGCCGCGCCGGGTAATGGCCCGTCATGAACGCGGTGCGGCTGGGCGAGCAGACGCCCGAGTTGACGTAGAACTGGCTGAACCGCGTTCCCTGCTTCGCGAGCTTGTCGAGGTTGGGCGTCTTCATGTACGGATGCCCGTAGCAGCCCAGATCGCCCCAGCCGAGGTCATCCGTAAAGATAAAGATGATGTTGGGTTTCGCCTTAGTGGGCTTGTCCGCGGCGGGCAATCGTCCCGGCATCGCCAAAGCCGCGGCGCCGCCACCCGCGGCCCTCAGAAAATCGCGTCTGCTGCACTTGGGTGTGCTCATGTTTCTTTCCTTGCTCCGGCCCCTGGTTGTGCTACCGGCCGGTAAAGCACAGAACCTTGCCGTCTTTCGTCACGAGGTACAGCCGCCCGTTGGCCGCGGCCATGCCGTCGAAGACCGGCAGGGAATCGAGCTTGTACTCGGCGAGCTTCTTTCCATCCGCGGTCGACACGGCCCACAGCAGCGAGCCCTTCTTGCCTTCAAGTGAGGCGTCCTGCTCGGCGAGCTTCGCTTTGACCTCCTTCTCGTTGAGACGCCGGTGCACCTGGTCCTCATCGACGAGGTCCGGCGGCCCGGCGATGAACAGTGTCTCCCTTGCAATGACCATCGCGCGGACCCAGAACGGAATGTCGTGTGCCCATCGGTGCTTGAGGGCGGGCTGGGCGCGGCGGGGTTGCCGCCGACCCCCACCCGACTTGCCCGGGCCGCTGAACTTCATGGCGCCGCCGAACTTGCCCTTGCCGGCCTTGATGCTCTTGAACGTCCCGTGGTTCTTGTTGCCGGAAGCATCCGCGGCGTCGCCCTTGTCGAACGTCAGGCACAGGACAAGCTTGGCGTCCTTGGCGGCGGCCTTGCCGGCCGTGGTGCTGTGCTTGGCGATCTCGGCGTCCGTCACCGTGCCGTAGAAGATGCGCACCTCGTCGATCAGGCCCGTGAAGACAAACGGGGAGGTGTACTCGCCCACGGCGCCCTCATCGTCGGCGCCGATCTGCAACGCCTGGACGGGCTCAGCCGTGATCAGGCTGTGCGCTTTGCCGGTTGCGGCGAGCTTGCCATCCACGAAGATCTTGAGCTTCTTGTCGGCCGTCAGCACGCCGGCCAGGTGAACCCACCCGCCTGCGACCTTTCCCTTGGCGGTAACGAAGGCGACCTTATTCTCCGCGCGGACCGCGAACCGCGGCTGCCCGCCTGTGAGGACAAGGGCATATCCGTGTGCGGGTCCGCCCCGGGCCAGGACAACGCCGTTGGGCTTGTCGGCCTTGACCCATGCCTCCACGGCCAGCGGCTTGCCTATTGGGCTGAGGCTCGGGGAATTGGCGATGGAGATCCACGGCCCTGCGGCGGGGGCGGGCTTTGCCTTCCCGCCTCCGGACTTGCCGCTGCGCGACTTGCCCTTCTCATCGGCGAACAGGTGGTGTTCGAGTGGCGTTGTCCAGCGGTAGTACTTGGCCTTGCGGCCGAAGCCGTATACGGTCGCATCGTCAAACGCCAGGATACGCCCCGCGGGCGCGTACCTGCCCGCCACGTGGTAGCCGCTGTGCCCGCCGTCAAAGCCGCGCCCGTAAACCCAGTAGTTGCGGTGCCAGTAGTCATCGTCGAGGAAACCGCTGGGGCAGAACAGGTGCATGCCCTCGCCGACCTGTGCGGTGGCCGACCGGTGGGGGATTCCCTGGCGCTTGCCCTTCAGGTCGAACACCTGCGACCGCATGTAGACGCTCTTGCCGTCGCTGGAGAGGATGTCCGGCAGCGCCACAGGCATGTTCAGGACCTTGATGTGAGTCTGCAGGTCCTTGCCCGTTTGCGGGTCGCGGTCGTCCAGAACGGTTTCCGACAGCTTCTTGCCCGTCTTCGGATCGAGCCGCAAGAAGCGCATGCCGCCGTCCAGGAACATGCTCCTGCCGGCGACAAGGTAGACCACGTCGTCCTGCACGAGCACGCTGCCGTGGACCGGCCAGACCGATTCCACCTGCTCGTACGATGTCAGCCGTTTCTCCGCCGGGGCTGCGCGGAAACGCCAAGCCAACTCGCCGTCTGTGGCGCGAAGGCAATAGACCCAGCCGTCGGCCGATCCGAACAGGGCGAGGCCCTTGTAGATCGTGGGTGGCGAATCAACGCGGCCGCCGGTGGTGTAGCTCCAGACGGCCTTGCCCGAATCCGCATCAAGAGCCTGCACGGTGTGTGTGTCCACGGATGCCACGAAGAGCTTGCCTTCGGCGACCACGATGCTGCTGAGCTTGCCGCCCAGATCCTTCTGCCACGTGCGTTTCAGGTCGGTGGGGATGGCTGATTTCGTGAACCCGCTGCGGGCCGGATCGTGGCGATACGTCGGCCAATCGTCCCCGCCGGCCTCGCCGCCGTCGACCTTGCCGTACGCGGGGCCCTTTTCCAGTCGCGGGGCGTTTTCCTTCGGGGCCTTCTTGGCGGCGGAGGGCGCGACGGCGTTGAATCCGTTCAGCTTCGCCTCGGGGTAGCAGGCGCAGGGATGCTGCGGCGCATAGATCAGGCCGTTGCAGGGCATTATCCCGTAAAGGCACGCGCCGCGAATCCAGTGGTTGATGTCCCACTTCTTCGTGGCAATGTCGATAAACTCGATGCCCGTCCGCGAACTCAGCAGGTACTTGTCGGTTGCCTTGCCGCGATGGCATCGGTGATGGAACCAGTAGGTCTTTACGTCCGGCAGGAACTCGGCCTCGACCTTGCCGGTCTTCAGGTTGTGGCCCGTAACCTTGCCGGTGTAGCCGCCGCTGGTGGTGGCCTGGACCCAGACGCGTCCCTGAGCGACGAACATGTCCTCGGGCGACTGATAGCCCGACGGCGGATGCTCTGCCACCCAGAGGGGGTTGCCGCTTCCGGCGTCCAGCGCCGTCATGGTGTCCTTGCCGCCCCGGTGCGGGACCATCCTCTCCCCGCCCGCGAAGAGCACGATGTCCTTGTACACCAGCAGGGTCGCCGCGAAATGCGACGGAATCTTCGACCATCGGGGCAGCGGCTTGGAGGTCCACACTTTGCTGCCCTTCTTGCGGTCCAGGCAGAGGGCCTTCTCGCCGTCGTGGAAGTACACGCGCTTTGCGTCGGCGGCCAGGGTCATCGGGAGGACCTTGTGCTCCTTTTGCCATACGACCTGGCCCGTGTCGGCCCGAACCGCCAGCAGCCGCCTCTCGGCCACCTCCCAAATGGGTGCGCGTCCGCCGGTGGGTTTGGCGGCGCCTTTTGCCGCGACCTTGTCAGCCACCAGGAAGAGCACGCCGTCCGAGACGATCACTTCCTGGGTGGCCTCGGTGCCCTTATATGTGCGGATGGTCTCGCCCGTGGCGGCGTCGAGCGCGGTAAGCGGGGCGTCTATTCCGAGCGTGACGTAGACGGTCTCGCCCACGGCGACCAGGCGTCGCGGCAGGAGGGCGGGCCCGCTCTTGAGCCGCATCATGTGGGTGTACCACTTTTTGATCGGCCGCTTCCACAGGATGGTGCCGTTGAAAGCATCGCGTGCGATCACGGTCCATTTGGGCGGCAGCAGGATGGAGGCCCTGGATCCCTCGTCGAAAATGTAGAACACCCGCCCGCCGGACGACACAACCGCGCTGACGCTGGACATGTGGTCGTGATGCCGCGACCAGCTCGGGCTGCCGACCCACTGGAGGCGCCGCGGCGGGCCGACAACCGAATCGTGTGCTACCGCGTTGTTGCTTGGGTCGTGCATGTAATGCGTCCACTCGTCGATCTCCTTCGGGCGCGGCTTGACTTGGCCCATCCATTTGTCTTTCGACTTGATATACGCCATGCCGTTGGGGGCCAGCACCCGCATCACCTCATCCTTCGAGATCTTGCCCAGGTCCTCCGATATGACAAGATTCACGAGGTTGTCGACGTAAGGCAGGCGGTCGCCGGATAGCCGATCGACCGACACCTTGCCGTAAAGGCCGATCTTGCGGATGTGCTCGCGGGCCTTTTGGATGTTCTTCGCATCTGTGTCCAGACCGTGGACAAGGTAGCTGTCATTTGCGCGCAGTGCGGCCGTCAGTTTGCCGCGGCCGCAGCCGATGTGCACCACCAGCCCGCCCTTGACGCCCGTGGTCTTAAGGATATTCCGGGCCAAGACCTCCTGGCCTTCCTCCGCGTGCAGGGCGCCCGCTCCCGCGAACAACAATGCCGTTGCCAGAGACAGAAACCCCATGCTTCGTGTTCTTTTTGACACGGTCTTGCTCCTTCGCTTTCGAGGAAACGTTCTTTGTCGTTCTTCGCGTGGCGCGGGCCCACCTTGGCCCCCATTATCGCCAAAGTGCCGGGCGTGGCAAGTTTTCGCAGTTTGCTGTCCGGCGTGCCGTTGGGGCGTTGGCACAATTCTCTTCAGTTGGGCCGTCGAAGCCGTTAATCTTCACGCCGAAAGGGATCCGCCATGAAACATCAGACGAAGTTAACGAGGCTTGTCGCGGCCCTTCTGGTCCTGGGGATTTCGCCCGTGGTTCTTGGGGCCTCTGCCGAAGCGCTTCTCAAGAAGGGCATCGCCGCCGAGCAGGGCAAAGACGGCATTGACCCCGCGATGAAGATCTACAAGCAGATCGTGGATGAAGCTGAGGCCGCCCGCCCCCACATCGCCGAGGCCTATCTGCGACTCGGCGCCTGCCACCTGAAGAAAGGCAACAAGGAGGATGCGCGGAAGGCGTTTGAGAAGGTGGTATGGCAATTTGCGGACCAGGCTGCGACGGCCAAGGCCCGCGAGCAGCTGGCCAAGCTCGCCCCGGCCGGCGGCGTGCCGGTTGTGGTCCGCACCACGCCCGCCTGCTTTGCCGGCGACGTCCCGGCGTCATTGGCCAGCTTGACGGTCACGTTCAATCAGAAAATGGTGGACGGGAACTGGTCGTGGGTGCAGCGTTACAAGGATAAGTTCCCCAAGACGACCGGCAAGGCCAGCTTCGACGCGGCGCAGAAGACGTGCTCCCTGCCGGTAAAGCTGGAACCGGGCAAGGTGTATTGGATTGAGTTCAACTCGCCGCCCTACACGTCGTTCCGGTCGGTGGGCGGCGCTATCGCAAGGCGGCACGCACTGGTCTTCGCCACCAAAAGCGCCGACGGCAAGGCCACAAAGATACCCGATGACCTGGCCGCTGAGGCGAAGAAGATAAACGCGCCTGCCGCCGGGGAATCCCCCGAGGCCGTCAAGGCCGCCATCGCGGTGGCGGGCAAGTGGCTGGCGCTGGTCGACGAAGGCAAATACGCCGAAAGCTGGGGCATCTCCGCCGCCTACGTAAAGCAGGCTGTGACGAAGGAGAAGTGGAACGCCTCGATGAAGGCCGCGCGCATGCCACTCGGCAAGCTCAAGAGCCGCAAGCTCCTGGCGACACACTATCGGACCTCGCTGCCCGGCGCCCCGGACGGGCAGTACGTGGTGATACAGTACAAGACCTCGTTCGAGAAGAAGGCTGAGGCCGTCGAGACCGTCACGCCCATGAAGGAAGAGGACGGCAGTTGGCGCGTGTCGGGGTACTATATTAAGTAAGAGCAAAGGAGCTGACAGTGAAGAAGAAGTACTCGATCTTTCTAACACCGGTGATGTGGTGTTTCGCGCCGTCGTTTTACCGGGACGTCGGGCGGAACTGGAAGGGGGTATGCGCCGGGTATCTGCTGCTGCTGATGATGTTAGCCTGTATCGGGACGGCGATAGTGGCAAACAGGGGATGCTCGAAGTTTCTGCAGAATGAAGGCAAGGCGATAATCGACCAGGTCCCGCCGATCAGCTTCAAAGACGGCGAGATATCCACGCCGGTGGAGCAGCCTTACGTGATAACTTTGCCCGACTCGGACCAGCCGCTGATCGTCATCGACACCACGGGCGAGATCACCTCCCTGGCTGAAGCCGATGCGCCCATACTTATCACGAAAACGGAGATAATCTCTCAAAAGAGTCCGGGCCAAACGCAAACGCAGGACCTGAGCCAGATCCAGGAAGACTTCGAATTTGACAAGGAGGACGTCCAAAGGTGGGCCGGCACCTTCGAGAGATACTTCACCTACCTGATCTATCCAGTCATTCTGATCGGCTTGTACATTTTCCGGCTGCTGCAGATCCTCTTTTACGGTCTGGTGGGGCTGCTCTTCTCAGTGATGTTCAGCTCCAGGTTGAAATACTCGGCCATGGTGAGATTGTCAGCCGTGGCCGTTACACCCATTATCATTGCGGATGCCGTCCTTGTGTTGCTTCCGAACGTGCATACGGGCTGGGAGTGGAAATGGGGCGGAGTCCTCATAGCCATGGTTTTGCTCTTCTTCGGCGCGGCGGTCAACCGGCACGGGCCCGAGCAACTTGGACCCGCACCATTGCCCATGTACGTGCTGCCGGGCCAGGCCGGCGTGCAGCAGCCGCCCGGCCAGGCGAGTGTTCCCCCGCCTCCGCCCCCGCCGCCGAACGTTCCGCCGATGCAGTAGGGGCCTCTCCTGCGGGGCGGTTAGGGCAACGGGAACTTTACGCCGCTTGGTGAGTCGAATATGCTCATGGCGGCGGGGGGGCCGTTGGGAGCACCAGCCATGAGCCAAGACCAAAGCCAGCCGCGGATGCTGGAGATAACGTTGCGGTGGACCGCGCGGGTATTGTCTCTGGGGGTGCTCGGACTGATTCTGATGTTCTGTATTGGTGAGAGAGCCAACCCCGTTACGATACTGGCCGAGACACCGTTCGCGACCATCTTTTTTTTCACATCATGCGTGGGCCTGACCCTGGCCTGGAAATGGGAAGGCCTTGGCGGGCTGCTGGTCGTCGGCGGGATGGCAGCCTGGAAGGCGCGGGTGTTCGATATTTGGAGCTGGGTTCCCACAGGACCGGCCTTTGCGGTGATCGCCGCCCCGGGCGTGATCTTCCTCGCTGCCTGGTGGCTGAAGCGCCCTCGCATGAGGATGCCTGAGGTCGCCTAGCCGACCGGATTTACGGAAGGACGCAACGATGCGACGTTTCTGTATGCTGGGTTTGGTGTTGCTGGCGGCCATAGGGGCCGCGGTGGTGGGCACCGGATGCGGGAAAGCAGCCAAACCCCCACCGCCGGCCCGTCGTCCAACCGCCACTCGGCCCGCGACATCACGGCCAGCCACCCGCCCTGCCAAGGTCCTGGTCGCCGCCGTCCAGTGCTCCAGCCGGTTCGGCGACCCGGAAGCCAATCGCAAGAAACTCGTTCGCCTGGTCCGCCTCGCCGCTTCCAGCGGTGCCAAGATCGTAGTCCTGCCGGAGACGGCCGTCACCGGTTACCTCTCGGCCGATCTGAAGAGGACTTGGCAGACGGGCGGCCGCGCCACCTCGGACGGCCTCAAGGGCGTCGATCCAAAAGATGTGGCCGAGACCGTGCCGGGCACCTCGACCAAGGCGTTTGGCAAGCTCGCCGACGAGCTGAATATCTACCTGACGGTGCCGCTGCTGGAGGTGGACCGCAAGAGGGGGCTCTACTACAACACCTCCGTCTTGATGGGGCCGGACGGACGGATGCTGATTCACTATCGCAAGCGCAATCCCTGGCCGTGGGCGGAGCGCGGCTGGGCAAGTCCGGGCGACCTCGGGAATCCGGTGGTGGAGACACCGTTCGGCCGGCTGGGCCTGCTGATCTGCTACGACATCCACGAACAGGCTGAGGTGATGGGCCGGAAGAAGATCGACACGCTGCTGTATTCGATTGCCTGGGTGGATTCGCGGCGCAGCGACTGGTATGCGGTGCGTCTGCCGGCGATCGCCCGCGCGCGGGGCTTTAACATCATCGCGGCCAACTGGACCGTGCCGAAGGACCCGGCGCCGAAATGGCACGGCTACGGACAGAGCCGCATCATCGCCGCAAACGGTAAGGTGCTGGCCAAGGTCCGCGACGACCTGGCCGACCAGATCGTCTACTCCGAACTGCCCGTGCGCGGGCCCGGCGGGCCGCCCGCGAGGAACTCCGACAAGTAGCCGCCCCGGCTGCAGCAGCCGCGCCCCGGCGAGGCGAGTGCGCTCAAGTATTGCATCGAGGTGGGCCCGCGAATCAGTTACGATTATGACAACGCAGCGAGGGGTTCTACCTCGGCGGAAGTGAGATTGCAGCGCATGGCCGGACCGATCGCCGATAAACCGTGGACCCGCATAGCCGCGACGGCTGCGGCCCTGCTGCTCGTGTGGCCGATGGCACGCGGCGAGAACGGGAGCAATCCCGCCGGAAAGGTCAAGCCGGCCCCGCGCGAAACCTCACTCGGCAAACTGAGGGGCACCACAATTATCCGTAGCGTCGCGGCCAGCCCGTGCAACAGGCACGTAGCCTGGATGGGCAAGCACCGCAAGAAGCTGTGGATCGTCGCGGGCGGGGTAAGGGGCAAGGAATACGACGGGATACTCTCGCCGGGGATCGTCTTCAGCCCGGTTGGCGGGCGCGTGGCCTACGGGGCCATCCGCGGAGACAAGCAGCTGGTGGTCGTGGACGGCACGGCGGGTAAGGAGTTCGAGGCGATCGGCCAGGGGAGCATTGTCTGGAGCGCGAGCGGCAAAGCCGTGGTCTACGCGGGCCGGCGCCAAAACAAATGGCGGGTGGTCGCCGGCGGCGCCGAGGGCAAGGCGTACGACAGTGTCACGGGCCTGGTGATGGGGCCGGACGGCAGGAGGTCGGCTTACGTGGCTGCACGCGGCAAGAAGTGGCTTGCAGTTGTGGACGGCCAGGAGAGCAAGGAATATGACGGCGTCGGGCGGCCCGTCTTCAGCGCGGGCGGCAAGCGTCCCGCTGGGGGCGTCCCTGGGGGACGCGTGGCTTACAGCGCCCAGCTCGGCAAGGGGTACATGGTCGTGGCCGACGGCGCCCTGGGGAAGTTATGCGACGGCATAGGCCGGGACGGGCCGGTCTTCAGCCCCGACGGTAGGCGGCTGGCATATTTCGCCCAGCGCGGGGATAAGCAGCTTGTGGTTGTGGACGGCAAGGAGGGCAAGTCTTACGACGCGATCATGCCGTGGAGCATTGTTTTCAGCCCGGACGGCAAACGTGTGTCTTACGTAGCCGCGATCGGCGAGAAGTGGCTTGCCGTCGTGGATGGCGCCGAGGGCAAGCAATACGACGGGATCGGCGGGGGCCGGATCGTGTTCAGCGCGGACGGCAAGCGCGTTCTCTACGGGGCCATTCTCGGCAAGAGGCAGATGGTGGTGGTCGACGGCGTGGCCGGCAAGGCGTACGACGCGATCGGCAGGACCCGCGGGTTCAGCGGCGACGGCAAACGTGTGGCGTACGCGGCGCGGCGCGGCAAGAAGTGGCTTGCCGTTGTGGACGGGGCTGAGGGCAAGGAATATGACGGCATCGGCGAGGGCACGCCGGTCTTCAGCCCGGACGGCAAACGCGTGGCGTATGCCGCCCAGCGCGGCAAGAAGCACGTGGTGGTCGTGGACGGGGCCGAGGTCGGGGAATATGACGGTATCGGTGGGGGCGTGGTCTTTTGCGGTCGCGGCAACCGCGCGGCGTTCATTGCGGCACGAGGCAAGAAGTGGGTCGTCGTCGTGGACGGTGTGGCGGGCAGGGAATACGACGGCTTTATCCGCGGCAGCCGGCTGATCCGCCGCGGCCCGGCGTCACTGCAGGCGCTGATGCTGCGAGACCTGGAGATCTTCCGCGTTGAGATAAGCATCACCGAGCCGTAGGGCCCGGACACGGAGGCCAGTTGCGGCTATGAAGAATATTCTGATTGCCCTGATGATGATGGGCCTGGCCCTCGGCGGCGCGGGCGATGCCAAGCCCGGCGGCTTCAAGGCGCTGCGCGCGGTTTTCGCCGACGCCAAGACCAAGCCCGTTCGCGTGCTGTTCGTGGGCAACAGCTACACCGGCGCGAATAACCTGCCGAATATGTTTGTGGGCCTGGCCGCATCGGCCAAACCGCCGGTGCGCATTCACCCCGGACAGTTCACGAAGGGCGCATATACCTTCGGGCGCCACGCCAAGGATGACGCTTGCCGCAAGATGATCCGCGACGGCAAGTGGGACGTGGTGGTGCTCCAGGAACAGAGCCAGATGCCTTTTGTCAGGCCGAAGTTGATGCATGCCGGCGCCCGCAAACTGTACGCCGAGGCGCATAAGGCCGGCGCCAAAACCGTGTTCTTCATGACGTGGGCGCGGGCGAACCAGCCTGAGATGATCGAAAAAATCGCCAAGGCCTATAACGGGATCGCGGCTGAGCTGGGCGCCGTGGCCGCGCCTGTGGGGCGGGCGTGGCAGAAGGCCCTGGCCGAAAACCCCAAGCTGAAACTGCACGCCGCCGACAAATCGCACCCAAACGCGCACGGCACGTACCTGGCCGCGTGTGTGTTCTACGCAACGTTCACCGGGCGCGATCCGCGCGGCCTGGCTGGGGGTGCGCCCAAGAGTATCACCGCGGCCGATCGGCGATTTCTCCAGCGCATCGCCTGGGAGACAGTGCGCAAGGCCGAGGCGACGCCGGCTACCGCGCCGGCCAAGGCGCCGGCTGCGGCTTCATCGTGACGGTAGGGGGTGCGTCTTCTCGCCGGGCAGGGCTATGCGCAGATCGAACGGCTTGAGCTCGATGTTGTCGAGCACCTGCACTTCGCTGACCGTCATGGTTCTCTGGGCCGTGATCTTGAATCGCACGTAGCGCGCCCGGACGCCCTTGGGGGGGATCAGCGCGAAGGTGTATCCCTTTGCCGTTTCGTCGTCGGGCATGAGGTGGTTGACGGGGATGTCCTTCCAGCGCAGGCGGAAGTCGAACAGGCCACGGCTTGTGTACGCCTTGCCGTCGAGACTGGTGAGCACCTCGACCTTGTCCTTGACCTCGCCCTTGAGGGCGTCCCACCAGGGCCAGCCCGCGCTGATCTGGATTCGAAAGGCCCCGCACGTTTCGGCCTTGCCCAGGTCGACGACGACCTCAGGGGTTTGCCCCTTGCTCCAGGCCAGGGCGTACTTGGGGGCGCTTCCGCCGGCGTAGGGCGGGCCGACCACGCCGTCCGTGAGCTTCTTGCCGTCGGGGTCGCCCGCCCCCCAGTTGTTCAGTGAGGGCACGGACACGGTGTAGGCCTTGCCCTCGGCCATGTTCCTGCCGTACGTGACCCAGCGGTGGATGAACTTCTTGCCGCCGACGTCCTTGCCGTCCGAGTAGCCCGGCTTGACGCGGCCTGCGGCGCCTTTGGGGTTCACGCGCAGCGAGTTCACGACGGGGTGGTCGCTGCCGGCGACGTTAATCGTGTAGCCAAAGGGGACTTTCTCGATCGACTGCGTGTGGCTGCGCTCGACGAGCGAGTAGTCTTCCTGCCGCTCGCTCCAGTTGAACGTGACCTCGATCGGGCGGAATGTGGCGTCGGCGGGTGAGTGGTTGGCCTCCATCCGCACGGCGTAGATGCTGCACGCGTTCGTGCCCGCATTCGAGCTGCTGAGCAGGTACTTGAACAGGACCGATTTCGTCCCGGCCGGCACGTCGTCCACCGTCTCGTAGTGAATCACGTCCCAGGGCGGGAGAGTCTCAACGAGCGAATAGGTCTTCTTCCAGGTCTTCCCGCCGTCGAGGGAATGGAGCAGGTCGATGTGCGACTTCGGCGCGCGATTGTAGAACCGCCCGCCGTAGCGGATGCGAACGATATCGCGCGGCGCATCGATCCTGAAGACCACGTAGGCGTCCTCATTGGCCTTCGCCGCGTAAAGAACGCCCATGTAGCCGGGATGCTCCTTCTTCGTGATGACGTTCCCGGCCTCGACGACGTATGGCTTGTAGTTCGTCCCTCGCAGGTCCGGCCAGAGGACGATGGACTCGCTCTGCTCGCCGAGGCCCACGTAGACGGTATTCCTGCCCAGCAGGAGCTTGGGCTGGGTCTTGCTGTTGAGCATGGTGATGGTCTTGAAGTCGATACTCGCCAGCCGCGCGTCGCCGGCGGCCGCCTTGCCCATCAGCGTCACCTTCACGAGCACCTCGTATGACCCGCTGACCTGCTCGACGAGCTTCAGCGATGCGGGCGTCCGGGCGGTCTTGTCGCCCTTCCACACCTCCCGCCAGGTGAGGCCGTTGTTCGTGCTGACCGCGATAGCACAGAGGTCGGCGCTGCTCTTGCGCTCGAAGACGGCGTCGATCGCAAGGCTGGTGATGACATTGGCGCCCTCGATCTTGAAGACCACCTCGCCGGGCTGGCCCGGGCGAACGGGCTCGACGCCGGCGGGCTTGACCGGGCGAACGTTTGACATGCTGTGGGCCGTCTTGGGCAGCGAGGCGGCTGCGAGGCCCGGCCGGAACGTCCGAACGCCGTTGCCGCGAATACGGTAGCGGGTGTTTACGCTCTCGGGGTCCTTTCCGCGGTTGGGCACGTAGTAATCCCTGGACGTCCCCAGGGGCTTGTAGTGGCGGGTGTAGACCTCGTTGTCTCGCAGGTTGAGGATGTAGCGGTGTCCCCGGTCCCAGTCGTGGTAGTAGTAGCGGTACTTCAGGCCCTTCGGATTGAAGCAGCCGTACTCCGATTCGAGGCTGCGCGGGCAGTCGGCCCCCGTCAGGAAGCCCCTCTTGCTCGTTGCGTTGAGGCAGTGATAGCGGGCGATGTGCCCGGGCTCGGACCTGCCGCCGGAGACCTCGCAGGCGCCCTTCCTGCCGATGTCCTCGACGCCCGCGATGGTCTTTCCGTCGCACAGCGTGTATATGGCCGACATGCTGTTGTCGTACATGTGCCATCGGCCATCATAGAAAACCTCGGGAACGGTGTGCCGCGTGATGTCCCAATACTTCATCTTCAGGCCCATGGCGTCCCAGATCGAGCAGTTGATCCCCGCGATGGTGCTGCACATGGCGTAGCCGTAGTCGTTGAACTGCCGGATCGGATCGCCCAACGCCAGGCCGTGCAGCATCATCGGGCTCGTCTGGCGGCGGGCCAGGTGGTTCCAGTAGAACATGGCCCAGCACTTCTGGGCGGGCGTGGCCCACTTGCCCGTTATGCTGCGGATCATGCTGTCCATGTCGTAGTAGTCGGGTGAGGCGTCGGTGACCACCTTGACGTTACATACCTGGCCCGCGGCCGGCGCGGCAAGCAGCGCCCACACAAGAAGCATCGTGATCGGGCTCAGTCTCATTTCCATCCCGCTGACAATTCGTCCCAGGATCATACCGGCTGGCGGGAAAGCTCGCACTGGGAACTTCAGTGGGGAATCTCTCAGAGCCGCTTTGGCCTGTGGCGGATTATTGCTGGCATCAGAAAGCAGCGGGGGGTATAAGGGGCGCCAGGAATCCCGATCTGCATCGGGATTGCAGCCTCGGCTGCACGTTATCGCGAACGGCTTTATTGAGGAGAAGACGAAATGGCAAGGAAAATAGTTATTGGCGTGCTCTTGATGTCGGCCTTGGCAGTGATGGGCGGCTGCTTTGATGCCACCACGGAACTGTACGTAACCAAGAACGGCGGCGGGACGATAACAAGCACAATCTATCTGAGCCAGACCATGATGGCAATGATTGGTGATATGGGTGCAGCCATGGGCGGCATGGACGGGCCCAAGGAAGAGGGCGGGACCGACAAGGCCACCCCCAAGCCGGCTAAGAAAGGCCCGCTTGCCCAGATGATGGATAAGGAAGAGCTGGCTAAGAAGGCCGCCGAGATGGGAGAGGGTGTAACCTTCAAGTCCGTCAAGGAGCTGAAGCACAAGGACGGGCGTGTGGGATTCGAGGCTGTTTATGAATTCAAGGATGTGACCAAGCTGGCTCTGTCTATGAGCATGGAGGGCCCGAAGGGCAAGATGGGCGGGCCCCCAAAGGGCGCGGGCGATGGTGGAGGCAAGGCGGCCGATCCCGAGAAGAAGAAGGATGATCGCATAAGGTTCAAGTTTCAGAAGGGCCAGACAGCTAAGCTGACGATTCTCCTGCCGGAGATGATCAAGCCGGAAGGTGGCGCCGAGGCCGGCAAGGCGACCACAAAACCCGCCCAAGACCCAGCGGCCAAACAAATGATGCAGATGATGATGAAGGACTTGCGCTTCTGTGTCCGGGTGAAGGTCGAAGGCAAGATCACAAAGACCAACGCGGCGTATGTGAACAAGGCCCGCAACGGCCTAACGATGATCATGATGGACATCGGGGGGATCCTGAATGACGAGAAACTGGCCAAGGAGCTCGATGCCCTGGAGGGCATCAAGGACATGGATGCGTTAAGGGCGAAGCTGAACAAGCCGGAACTGAAAAAGTTCGTGCAGGTCGAGCTTGGGCCGAAGGTCGAGGTGGAGTTCCGGTAAGCCCGCGTGGTGACCAGTACGCCCTTGCCGGTTTCCGACCGGCGTGCCCGCTGTTATGTTCCCTGGGAGGTCGCCATGAATCGTCTACATCTGGTCGTACTGTTACTGGCTGCGGCCTTTTCGTTCGCGGCTGACGCTCCGACAACTGTCCCAACGGCCAGCCAAGAGACCCTGGCGAAACTGGAAGCAATCGAGGCCCACGTTGAGCGCGGCTCGGGCGGCGAAATCGTCGGGGTGAATCTGGCCGGCTCGAAGGTCACCGACAACGACCTGGGCGCCCTGAAAGGGGTGTCTTCGCTCCGCTGGCTGCAACTGCCCAACACAAGCATCACCGACGGGGGGCTGGTCCACCTGAAAGGCCTTACGTCGCTTGAGACGCTGAACCTGGGCCGCACGCGCATCACCAACAACGGCCTGGCACACCTGGCGGCCCTGACCAAGCTCAAATACCTCGGCCTGGCCGGACTCGAGCTCAACGACGTGGGCCTGAGTCATTTGAAGGGCCTGACCAAGCTCGAAGCCCTGTCCCCGCGGATTACCGATGCGGGTATGCCGCACCTGGCCGGTATGCGTGAGCTGAAGGCGCTTGACCTGGGCCACTCAAACATTTCGGACAACGGTCTTGGGCACATCGCGGGCCTGACGAATCTGCAGCACCTGATCTTGAGGAGCACGAAGATCACAGACAACGGCCTGGCACGCCTGGCGGGGCTCAAGAACCTCGAGAAGCTGCATCTGGAGTTCATGAACATCAGCGACGGGGGCCTGCCGCGCCTCGCGGGGCTGAAAGGTCTCAAAGAGCTGTATCTCCTGGGCACGATAGTCACGGCCGAAGGGGTAAAGAAGTTGCAGGCGTCGCTGCCGAAAACGGAGATATTTCCCAAGACGATTCAAGTCACAAAGGTGCACCTGGGCGGCACGCGGGTTACCGACGAGGACGTGCGGCATCTGGGGAACCTCAAGCAGCTGCGCGAGCTGAGTCTCAACTGGACACGGGTAACGGATGCCGGCCTGGTCCACCTGAAAACACATACGTCGCTCGAGACGCTTAACCTCGCGCGAACGAAGATCACCGACGCGGGGATCGCTCATCTTGCGCCGCTGACCAAGCTGCGGTGGCTGAGCCTGTACGACACAAAGATCAGCGACAAGGGCCTGGCCCAGGTGGCCAAGTTGCCCCGGATGGAATCGCTCTTCCTGTACCGCACGACGATTACCAACCAGGGCCTGCTGGTGCTCAGGGCATTGCCTCACCTGAAGAACCTCGACATCGCCGGTACGAAGATCACCGACGAGGGCCTTGCGAATCTGGCGAGGGTCAGCGACCTGAAGCATCTCAATATCGCGAACACGTCGATCAGCGATGCGGGACTCGTCCACCTCGCGAAGCACAAGCGCCTCAACTCGCTCAGCCTCTACGAGACGCGCATCACCGATGAGGGGCTCAAGCACTTGGTCGCGCTGCCGGAGCTTCAGTTTCTCTATCTCTACAAGACCCGGGTGACCGATGCCGGTCTTGCGCATCTGACGCGCCTCGTGAAGCTCAAACGGCTGGAGCTGTCCGGTACCAGGGTGACCGACGTGGGCTTGAGGCATCTGAAGCAGCTCAAGAATCTCGAGGAACTGATGTTGCACGGGACGCAGGTCACCGCGGCCGGTGTAGGGCGGCTGCAAAAGGCCCTGCCGCGAACGCGGATTCAGCTCTAGGCCGGATTTGCCGCCGCAGTCGCCGACGCTCCATAGCTATGGCGACGGAGCGAGAACGCAGAGGCTGATGGAAGCTCGCAATCGAAGGTTCAGCGTTATCGCTGTCATTGCAGGCGTGTTTGCAGCGGCCGCGGCACCAGCCGGCCAGAAGACGATGCTGTCCGCCCGTGCCGCGCAGAGCAGTGGAGGAAAGGTCCTTTATGTTGCCCCCGGCGGCTCAGACTCCGGCGCGGGTACGAAGGGCCGGCCGCTGGCGACGTTGGCCGCTGCCCGCCGCGCGATCCGCAAGCTCAAGGTGGCTGGGCCTCTCCCAGCCGGCGGCGTCACTGTCGAGCTGGCCGGCGGGACGTATGAGCAGACGGCTACGCTGGCCCTGACGGCTGGGGACTCCGGCACGGCCGCTGCGCCGATCGTCTACCGCGCTGCCGGAGGCGCCGAGGTCCGGCTGACCGGCGGGAAGCCCGTGACGAACTTCCGGCCGGTGACCGACAAGGCCATCCTGGCCCGCCTGGATGTGAAAGCGCGGCCCAAGGTCGTCCGGGCGGACCTCAAGGCGCTGGGGATAACCGACTACGGACACGCCGGCGGGGGAGGGTTGGAGCTGTTCTTCAATGACCGCCCGATGACCCTGGCCCGCTGGCCGAACGAGGGGTTCGTGAAGATCACGGGCCTGGTCGGCGGCAAGCCGGTCAACGTCCGCGGCACAAAGGGGGACAAGATCGGCAAGTTCACTTACGCCGGGGATCGACCCAAGCGATGGACCGGCGAGAAGGACGTATGGGTCCACGGGTACTGGTTCTGGGACTGGTCAGACCAGCGGCACAAGGTGGATTCCATCGACACGGGAAAGCGGATCATCGCCGTCAAGCCACCATATCACGGCTACGGCTATCGCACGGGGCAGTGGTTCTACGCGTTCAACGTCCTTGTTGAGTTGGACCGGCCGGGGGAATGGTACTTGGACCGCGCGAGCGGCATGCTGTACTTCTGGCCGCCGGGCGACCTCGAGAAGGGCCGCCCCGTCGTCTCGATCACGGGGGGACTGGTGAGTATGCAGGGGACCTCGCACGTGGCGTTGGAGGGGCTGACGTTCGAGGCGGCCCGGGGCACGGCCGTCACGATCGCCGGGGGAAAGGCCAACCGCGTGACGGACTGTGTGCTGCGGAATCTCGGCGCCTGGGCCGTGCGCGTCTCCGGCGGCAGCGGCGCTGCCGTGACCGGCTGCGAGATATATCACACCGGCGAGGGGGGCATCGCCCTGTCGGGCGGGAACCGCAAGACGCTCGCGCCCGCCGCCCACCAGGCCGTCAGCAACCATATCCACCACTACAGCCGGTGGCATAGGATGTATAGGCCGGCGATTTCGCTTTCCGGGGTGGGGCTTCGGGCGGCGCACAACCTGATCCACGATGCCCCGCACATGGCCGTCTCGTTCGGGGGGAACGACCACGTGATCGAGCTGAACGAGATCCACCGCGTCTGCCAGGAGTCCAACGACGCCGGCGCGATCTACGCGGGGCGGAACTGGACGATGCGCGGCACGGTGATCCGGCACAACTACCTGCACCATATCAACGGCCTGGGCGGGCGCGGATGCGTGGGGGTGTACCTCGACGACATGTTCTGCGGGACGCAGATCGTGGGCAATGTGTTCTATCAGGTCACGCGGGCGGCCTTCATCGGCGGTGGGCGCGACTGCACGGTGGCCAACAACATCTTCGTCGATTGCAAGCCGGCACTGCATATCGACGCCCGCGCCATGGGTTGGGCAAGCTACCACGTCAAGACCACGATGACCACTCGCCTCAAGGCCATGCCGTACCAGAACGAGCTGTGGCGGAAGCGATATCCGAAGCTGCCCGGCATCCTGGGCGACGACCCGGCGGCGCCGAAGGGCAACGTGGTGGCCCGCAACGTCAGCGTCGGCGGCCGGTGGGACGGCGTGTACGGTTCAGCCCGGAAGTACGTAACGTTCCGGGACAACCTGATCGACAAGGACCCGCACTTCGTGGACCGCGCCAAGGGCAACTTCCAATTGCGCGACGACTCCCCCGCGTATAAGCTGGGGTTCAAGCGGATCCCCATCGAGAAGATCGGGCTGTTGAAGGACCGGCGGCGAACGCGGATTCGGCGCTAGGCCGAGGGCCGCGTGGTGATCGCCGGCTTCATGATGGCTTCGCCGGTTGGGGGCTTACCACTGTTCCTTGATGCGGCTCTCGTCGTTGACGGACGTCTCGTAGTAGTAGTGGCTGCACCGGATGAAGTTGTTCTTCTCGACGGTCTCGCCCTTCAAATGCTTGATGAACGCCTCCACCGTGCCCTTGGCCATCTTGCGGGGGAACTGCTGGGGCGAGTCGAACAGCTTCTTTTCAAAGACGGCCTGCTTGCCCGCCGGGGAGGCGTCGAACGCCACAACGGTGATCCGGTCGGTCTTGCCGTCTTTCTTCACGGCGGCATGCGCCCCGAGCCCCGACGGGTCGTTGATCGCGAAGATGCCGACGATGTCCCCGTGCTTCGTCAGGATGTCCGTGGCCACGGTGAACCCGTCGTTGCGGTTGCCCTTGCCGGACAGCTCTGTCACGACCTCCAGCTTGCTGTTGTTCTCCTTGAGGTATTCCTTGAATCCCTCGACGCGGAGAATGCAGGAGGTGACCTCCGGGTAGGTGATGATCGCGATCTTCCCCTGGTCCCCCGTCGCCTTCATCATGCTCTCGCCGGCCAGCCTCCCGCCCTGGTGGTTGTCGCTGCCAATGTGGGAGACGATCATCTCGGCCGCCTCGGCGTCGGTGACCTGGACGTCGAAGGTGAACACGGGGATGCCGGCCGCATGGGCCTTCTTCACGCCTTGTCCCGCCGCCTTGGAGTCGACGGGGTTCAGGAAGATCGCGTCGAAGCCCTGTGCAACGAAGTCGGACAGTTGGTTGTTCTGCTTCGCGGGTTCGTTGTTCGCGCCCAGGCTGACGACTTCATAGCCGTGCTTTGCGGCCTCTTCCGTCATCACGTTCGAGATGAGCTTGAAGAAGGGATTGGTCAGGTCCATGCACGTGATACCAATCTTGCCCTTCATTTTCGGTTTCGCGGGGCCCTTGTCGCTCGAATCCTTGTTGCAGGATCCCACCAGGCACAGGGCGATCACGGCCAGGCCCAACCCAATCGTTCGCATCATGGTTCTCATCATACGCTCCTTTCGTGTCTCTTGCCCCGTCGGCCACCGAGCTGCTTGGTCAGAAGCTCGCCCAGCTCGCCGCCGCACAGTTTGTCCAACAGAACGGCGCCGAGAATCACGGCGCCCAGCACCACCATCTGCTTCTCGAATTTCATGTCCAGCAGGTTCATACCGTTCTTGATCACGGAGATGATGAACGCCCCAATCAGCGTGCCGAACATGCGCCCCGAGCCGCCGGCCAGGCTCGTGCCCCCCACTACCACGGCCGCAATGACCTCGAGTTCGAACATCATCCCCATGTTCGGGGTTCCTGTGTTCAGTTGGGACGCCTGGATGCATCCGCCGAGTCCGGCGGCCAGGCCGCTGACGACGTAAACGAACACGAGCACGGACTTCACCGGCACGCCCGACAGGCGCGCCGCCTGTTCGTTGCCGCCGACGGCATAGATGTACCGGCCCAGGCGCGTGTACGACATGAAGATGTGCGCAACCACATAGACCACGACCAGAAGGAGTACCGTGTTCGGAATCCCCAGCGACCGACCCTGTCCGAGCCAGGGCAGCGCCTTGGGAACCTGGTAGATGGAGAACCCCCCGGTAATCATGAACGCCAGCCCGCGGGCCATTAGCATGATGCTGAGGCCGGTGATGAACGGGGGAACCTTGAAATGGGCCACGACGACTCCCCCGAAGCCGCCCACCAGGCCGCACGCCAGTATGCCCGCAGCGAACCCCACCGGCACCACCCACGCCGGCGCCTGCAGCCCGCCCAGGTGCTTCATCACCACCGTGCCGATCACCGCGGACACGGCAATCAGGCTGCCCACCGACAGGTCGATCCCGGCGGTGATAATCACCATCGTCATGCCGATGGCGATCACGGCGATCACCACGATCCGGTCCACAACGGCCAGCAGGTTCTTGCGTTTGAGGAAATTCGGCCAGAGATAGGACTTCGGGACAAGCAGTTTGTACCCCGCCAGCGATGGGTGTGTCTCGGGAATCAGCTTGAGAACCTCCCACTTTTCGGCCACATCCTTGACCGTAACGACGGCGGCCAGGGCCTGACCGTTCGCCACGAGATCGTCAAGGGCCTGGCGGACGTCTCGGGGCAACCCCACCACCGTGCGGGCGTTAGCGAACCCCGCAGCCTTCAGCTTCGGCCCCAGGAGCTCGGCCAGGTCGGCCGATTCCGTCTTTCTCGCCCCGACAACGAGAATTGTGTCCGCCTTGCCGCAGTCCCTCGCGACGTGCTGCATCAGCTCCTCGGCCGCCGTCTCAGGGCTCGGCGTCTGGGGCTCAATGGTCAGCAAACTGAACAGTATGCACAGGGCGATCAGCACCAAGACCATCGCGTAGTCGCTGCTGAGGATTCGCCCAATCATGTTCGCTATTAGTCCTTCGGGCCTGGAATCACGAACCGCACCAGGCGGGGCGTGGGGGAGTTCACTGTCCGTGGTCCGCCATCGTACCGTCCGCGATGGCCATTGCCAGGATATCCTCTTGCCGGGCGCCGGCGACGTCGGTGATCTCGCCTTTGATCCGGCCCTCGTGCATAACGATGACCCGGTCGCTCATGCCGAGGATCTCGGGCAGTTCGCTGCTGACCATGACGATGGCTTTCCCTTCCGCCGCCAACCGGTTCATGAGCTGATAGAACTCGTACTTGGCGCCCACGTCGATGCCGCGCGTCGGCTCGTCCATGATGATGACGTCCGCATGACGCGCCAGCCACTTGGCGAGCACCACCTTCTGCTGGTTGCCGCCGGAGAGGTCCTCCGCCGGCCGCTCCTGGCTCGAGACCTTGATCTTGAGCATCTCGACGTAGCCGGCGAACGCTTGGCGCTCCCGGCGCCGATCGATGAACGGGCCCCACAGAAAGCGCTCCAGGTTCGGCAGGCCGAAGTTCTCGCGGACGGAGTGCTTCAGCACCAGGCCCTCGCCCTTGCGGTCCTCGGACAGCAGGCAGATCCGATTACGCATGGCGTCCCGCGGGCTTCGGATTCTCACTTCGGTCCCGTCCACGAAGATCCGGCCCTCCTGGGGCCGATCCGCACCGAACACGATCCGCATCGTCTCGGTGCGGCCGGCGCCGACGAGCCCGGCAAAGCCGAGGACCTCGCCGGCTCGAACGCTGAAACTCACGTTCTGCACCGCCTTCCCCCGGCGAAGCCCCTCCACCCGCAGACGCTCGGGCCCGAGGGCGGCCGCACGCTTGGGAAACTCCGCCTCGAGCGGCCGACCCACCATCAACTCGATCAGCGATTCCCGAGAAACGTCTCCGATGGCGTGCGTGCCGACGTGGGCCCCGTCGCGGAGCACCATGACCCGATCCGCCACCTCGAATATCTCATCGAGCCGGTGGCTGATGTAGATCACGCCGATTCCGTGCGCCTTGAGGTCGCGGATGATCGCGAAGAGATGCTCGACCTCCTGCGAGGTCAGGGAGGCCGTGGGCTCGTCCATCACGATGATCCGGGCGCTGACGGACAGGGCCTTGGCGATCTCGACGGTCTGTTGCTGGGCGACGCTCAGGTCCCTGCAGCGTGTGGTGGGATCGAGCACCATCCCGATCTTTTCGAACAGGCGCTCGGCTTCCCGGCGTTCTTCCGCGGCCCGGATGAACCCATACCGCACGCGTTCGCGCCCCAGGAAGATGTTCTCTCGCACCGTCAGGTCCGGGATGAGGTTGAACTCCTGATAGATGATCGAGACGCCCGCCGCCTGCGCCACGGTGGGGGAGGACATGTGCTGCACGTGCCCGTCCAGCAGGATCTCGCCTCGGTCCGGCCGGTAGACGCCGCTCAGGATTTTGACCAGCGTGCTCTTGCCCGCCCCGTTCTCCCCGACGAGGGCCAACACCTCCCCGGCACGGAGGCCCAGGGACACGTCCCGCAGCGCATGGACGCCGGGGAACGACTTGTCGATCCCGTTCATGCGAAGCAACGTCGCGCCGTTCGCCTTGTCGCACTCGTTCATGTTCATGCGTGCGCCAGAGAAGGCGATTGCTTCCTTGCCTGAGTTGTGGCCGAGTAGGGAACAGGCGACGCTCACTTCTTCACGCGACGAAACATGCCGCTTCACCACCTCGGCAGATACCAGCCCCATGTTGCCTGCCGCTGACATGAACGGCATTCTGCGCAGGCATTCGACCACGGGCAAGGAATAAATCAGCCGGGCGTGTCGGACACGAGGTCGTCGGCGCTGCGCTCCGGAGCGGCCGCCCTGGGCGCGGGGCAGGAGCTGAACGTGATCGCGGCGGTGGTGGTCCAACGACGACCAGGCGGTCCTGGAATGAAAGTCAACGGCGGCTGATTCCGTATGCCGGCCCGGCGGGCCTCAGGAAGTGGGATCCTCTCTTAGCGATGCTCGAACGGCCTGGGGCTCAGCAGGAGCGGGCGGCGCTGCCCGACGTTGACCAGCAGGCCCAGTGCGGCACAGTTAACCACGAGCGACGATCCGCCGTAGCTGACCAGCGGAAGCGTCATGCCGGTAATGGGGGTCAGGCCCATCGTCATGCCCACGTTGATGACGACCTGCGACAGGAGCAGGCCCAGAACACCGACGGCAAGCAGCCGCCCGAAAGGATCGTACGTTATTGTGGCGATTTCGATGCCGAACAGGAATATCACGGCGTAGAAGAACAGCACGAGCGAGCAGCCGAGCAGGCCCCAATGCCCCCCGATAATGGAGAAAATGAAGTCGGTGTGGCTGTCCGGCAGGTTCTTATAGAACGAATTCGCGTCGTTGAAGTTGTCGCCTCCGGCCAGACGCCCTATTGCCAAAACCATCTTCGAAATCCTCTGCTGGTAGCCCTTGTCCTTGGCAATCTCAGGGTCGCCCTGGCGCAGCCATCCGTCGATCCGCCTCAACTGGTGGGCCTCCATCATCGCCAGCGGGGCGGCCAGGACGATATACTTATCCCCGCCCCTGTCGAACGTTCCATAGGCCCACGCTCTTCGATCAGCCAGCTCCGCAGGGCGCATCTTGACGGTGACCCTGCGCGGGATGGGGATCAGCAGGAGCAACGTGGCCGCCGCGATTATGCCCAGCAGATGCCGCAGCTTGGCCCCGGCCATGAACAGCATGAAGTACAACGTCGGCAGGAACAGCAGGCTCGTGCCCAGGTCCGGCTGCTTGAGGATGAGGATCATGGGCACGAACGTCAGGACGAACGGTACGATGAGGCCCTTGAGCTTTCGGTAGTGGTCGCCGTGGCGCAGGTACCACGCCAGGAGGATGATGAAGGTAAGCTTGGCGATCTCGGACGGCTGCATCTTTATGAACCCGAGATTGATCCAACGATGTGTGCCGCGGGTGTCGGGGATGAGCCACTTGACGGCCGGGTGGGACCCGTACAAGTACGGCAGGGCCAGCAGCAACACCAGAACAACCAGCGTGAGGCCGAACAGCGCGTAGGCATACCTGCCCAGCTTCTGGTAGGGCACGACGGTTGCGGCGACGAACGCAAGAAGCGCAACCACGCCGAGGACCGCCTGCTTGGACGCAAAGCCGCTGGCGCTTGGGTCCGACCGCTCGTACACATGGATGGCCAGGATGCCGAAAACCATCAACGCCAGCATGGCCAGAATGATGGGCCAGCTCGTGTAGCGTAAGTACGTCTTGAGCGTGTAACGTGTCTCGGGCATGTTCCTGGCATCACTCGATGTAGCCGCGGCGCTTGCAGATACGGATTGCTTCGCGGGCAAGGGGCGCGGCGTTGGCTCCGCCGCCGCCCTGGACATACTCCACGACCACGGCCAGCGCTATCTGCGGCTTCTTGCGCGGTGCAAAGCCGGCGAACCAGGCCATGTCGCCGCGGCGAACTACCATGCCGCCTACTCTCTGCGGCGGAACCGCTGCCGTGCCCGTCTTGCCGCATATCTCCACGCCGACACCGCCGTCGGCAAGAGACCCGTGGAAGTACTTGTAAGCCGTTCCCTCGCGGTCGTTCACAACCTTGTACATGCCCTCGTGAACCGCATCAATCTGTGCTTCGGTAACGGGAATCTTGCGCTGGATGCGCACCGGCCCGCCCTCCAGAGTAACCTGCGGCGAGGTGAATACCCCCCTGCGCGCGATGGTGGCCATCATAGTTGCCACGTGAAGCGGGGTGGCCGCTATGGGGCCCTGGCCTATCGCCATCATTCTTGCCGGGCCGGCACCGTAGCGCCGCAGCGAGTCGGCGCTTGGCAGCTTGCCGGGGCGCTCTTCGGGCAGACCCGTGCCGGGCTTTCGTGACAGGCCGAACATGTTGTGCCACTCGACCAGCGCGGGAGCCCCTATCATGTTCGCAATCTCGTAAAAGTAAATGTTGCAACTGTGCGTTATGCCGCCGACCAGGTCCAGTTCGCCGTGACCGGTCTTGCTGGCCTTCCATTTCCAGCATCTGAACGCCTCGGGCGTGTAGAGGTAGCCCTTGCAGACGAATGTTGTCTTTGGAGTGATCGCGCCCGCGCCCATACCCGCCAGGGCCGTTACCGGCTTGATCGAGGAGCCCGGAGGATACAGACCCGCAACCGCCCGGTGGAGCAGGGGAGTATTGAGCTCGTCCCGCACCAGCCGCCTGAAATCGAGGCGGTATCTGTTCAGATCGTAGGTCGGCACCGAGACCATCGCCAGCACTTGAGCTCGTCCCGCGCCGCTCGGCACCGAAAGCACCACCATGCTGCCGTTCTTGTACCTCTGGCGAAAGAGCTTTGTGAGATCGCTCTGCAGTTTTATGTCGATGGTCAGGTGGACGTCCCGGCCATGCACCGCGGGGGCCTCGGCCAGAGTCCTGTCCGTGCGCCTTTCGAACCGGCGGAATCCCCGCACGCCCCGCAGGAGCTTCTCGCACATCTTCTCGACGCCGCTCTTGCCTATCATGTCTCCCCCGTGGTAATTCATCTGCATGCGCGTGAGCAGGTCCGCCTTATCCTTACGCAGGTTCCAACGCTTCTGCTCGCTGCGGTTGACCTGACCCGTCAGCCCTATCACGTGGCAGGCCTGGTGGCCGAAAGGGTAGTAGCGTCTCAGGCTGGACCTGGCTTCGGCCCCCACGGTTTCCAGCGTGCTGACAGGCTCCGCCAGGCCGGGGATCACCGCGTGCGCCTCGTACTGCTCTTCCACCGGGCCGCCAACCTGGGCGCGAATCAGGCTCACCCGGCGCCTGATCCGCTCAATGTTTGCGTCCTTGTCGATGCCGGTCCGCCCCGCGAGCCATTCGACCAGCCGCCAGGTATTTGCCTCTCGCCGGCGAAAGATTTCCACCGCCCGGTCGCGGCTTACGTGCTCCTGGCGGGCGATGTCTCTGGCCTTTTGGCGAGCCCATACCGCATATTCCCGTCGATCCTCCGTCAGCATGCCATAGTCCATGCAGAAGTCCCAGCAGGGGAGGTTGTCGGCCAGTATCTCCGCGTTGCGGTCGAGTATGCGGCCCCTGCCGGCAGGGAGGATCTTGAAGGTCCTGAGCATCTGCTCGGCCTGGCGGCGGTAGTCATCAGCCTCGATAACCTGGAGGTCTACCAGCCGGGCCGTTATCACCCCGACGGCCACGATAGCCAGGGCCAGGAACACTTTTATGCGGAACTTGTACACGCGCTTCCCTGTGTCCTCATTATCAGAGTGTCAGGTTTGTAGTGCGCTGCCGCCGGCGCCGGCGGCCGGTCGGCACGGGTGTGAGCCACTTCCTGATCCGCCTCAGGCCGATATATGCCGGCGGCATGAGGACGGCGGTGTAAACCGCCAGCGCTGCAGCCTGGAGCAGCATGCGGCGATAGCCGGCCCAGGACACTCCCCCGAAGGTCAGACCAGCCTGAAGCGTAACCCAGATTCCGTGGGCCACCAGGCAGAACATGAGCGTCAGGAAGATCTGGGGTGCCATTCTCTCGTGGAAGAACGCCTCGCGGATCTGGAAGACCACCGCGGCGGCAATGGCATAGGCAATTGGCATGGGCCCGACGGCGGTTACCCCGCCGATGGCGGAGACGGTGGTCAGATCGACTGCGAGTCCCAGGACCCAGCCGGCAAGGGCGGCGTGAGAGCTGCTGCGAACGTGCAGTGCCATGAACACCGCCACAAGGGCCGTCAGGTCGGGCCCGACAATGCCGATAGCCTGGACGGAAAAGGCGAATACCCCTCCTACCGTGCACTGGGCCAGCATCACAAGGTAGGTCAGGATGATGAACGGCACCCACTTCATCAGCGTTTGCCCTCGGTTGCGGCGGGGATGGACTTGCCGCGATGGACAACGATGAAAACTTCGCGAAGTGCAGCCAGGTCCGCATCCGGCTTTACCACCAGCTTGGAGAAGCCGGGCCTGTCCGGATCCGGCTCGACCACCACAACCTTGCCGATTCCTATCTCCGCGGGCAGGAATCTCTCGTCCGCCCGGCTGACCAGGGTGTCACCTGGGCGGATGCCATGCGCTTCGGGGACGGTGACGATGAGAGATTCCTTTCCGTCCCCCGTGACCGGCGTTACGTTGAACGGTCGCCCGTCTCGCTTTCGGCGAATTACGGCGTTCATGCTGAAGCCGGCATCGGTCACAAGCTGAAGGCTGGCGGTGTACTCGCCGGCCTGGGATATCCTTCCGACCAGCCTGGCGGACGTTACCGTCATCAGGTTCTGCGGCCAGGCTATGCCAGCGGATCCTTTCAGCAGAGCCTTTGGCCGGTCGATCTGCAACCCTCGGGTGGTCACCGGCGCGCCGTCCACGGCGCCCTTGGACCTTCCCGTACCGAGCACCCTGCCGGTACCGTAAGGCAGGGAATCGACGGCGACCACGCGCGCCGGTATCAGGTCATATGGAAAATCCGTCGCGCCCCCGAAGCGGGCGCGCACCCCTTCCACGATTGTGGCGCGACGCCTCCATTTGTCGCGATCCTTCGCGACGCCATATATCATCTGGCAAAGTACCTCGTTCTCTTTCTGCAGGCGCTGGATCTGCTTGGGTGTCAAGTCGGTGCCCGTGGGCTTGCCACCCTCCTTGAACTGAGTCGCCAGGTACATCGCGCCGTCACCGGGCGGAACGAGCACGAGGCGGATAGCGCTGCGCAGCGGGTTAGCCGCGCGCTGCCCAAGCAGGGCTGTCAACATGGAGAAGAGCATCAGGATTGCCAGAATCATCGGCCTGGAGGGTCTGGGTATGCGTTTCATGTCACAAGCTCACGGTCGCACAAGCACGGCGTCCTGCTTGCCTATGATAACCCCCCGCCCGGTGGCACGGCAAGACATGATGTGGCTCGCCCGGGGCGAAGCGGTGATTGAGTCTTCCGGCCGGCAGGGGTATTCTGGAGGGATGATTCGCATCACGCGGACAATCGCCATTGACGAAAGTGAGCTTAAGGAGCGGTTCGTGCGCAGCCGCGGGCCCGGGGGGCAGAATGTCAACAAGGTGGCCACGGCGGTACAGCTCCGCTTCGACGTATCCCGCTCGGTGAGTTTGCCGGATGCTGTCCGCGAGCGGCTGGCGCGCCTGGCCGGACGCAGGATGACGGATGACGGCCTGCTGATTATCGAGGCCCGGCGCTTTCGCACACGACAGCGCAACCGCCAGGACGCGATGGATCGCCTGACCCGGCTGATCAGCAGGGCGGCCGAACGCCCCAAGCCCCGCCGCAAGACCAAACCCACCCTCGCATCGAAGCGGCGCCGCCTCGAATCCAAGCACCGCCGCAGCCGTGCCAAGCGCCTCCGCCGGGCTGTCTCGCCCGACGACGATTAGCCCGTCGCACATCCATCGCCGGCGCAAAAGACAGCGCGGCGGGCCGTTATTGCATCGACCCACCGCGCACTTGGCTTCCTGCCTGCTGTCCGCTGCGTACTAGCCGGCCTAGTACATATCGTCCATGCCTCCGCCTCCGCCGCCGGCTGCGGGCTTCTTCTTCTCCGGGATCTCGCTTACTATCGCATCGGTGGTCAGCAGCAGTCCGGCTATCGACGCGGCGTTCTGCAGCGCGCATCGCTCCACCTTGGTCGGCACGATGATACCGGCCTTGACCAGGTCGCAATACTTGCCCGTCATCGCGTCGTAGCCAAAGTTGACCTGTTCGCTCTCCATGACCTTGGCGGCTACGATGCTGCCTTCAAGCCCGGAGTTTGCGGCAATCTGCTTGATCGGCGACACCAGGGCACGACGCACAATGTCAACGCCGGTCTTCTCGTCGTCGCTGTCGCACGCGACCTTGTCCAGCTTGTCGAGGGTGGCCAGGGCGGCCACGCCGCCGCCCGGAAGGATGCCTTCTTCCACGGCTGCACGGCAGGCGTGAAGGGCGTCTTCCACGCGGGCCTTCTTCTCCTTCATCTCCACCTCGGTCGCGGCGCCTACGTTGATCTGCGCCACGCCTCCGGCAAGCTTGGCCAGACGCTCTTCCAGCTTCTCTCTGTCGTACTCGCTGTCGATAGTCTCGATCTCGTTCTTGATCTGCTCGATCCGCCCGGTGATGTCGCCGGACTTCCCGCCGCCTTCGATGATGGTGGTGGCGTCCTTGTCGACTCGGACGGACTTGGCCGTGCCCAGGTCGGCCATCTCGATGTTCTCGAGACTGATGCCCATATCTTCCATGATGGCCTTTCCGCCGACCAGGATGGCGATGTCCCGCAGCATGTCCTTGCGGCGATCGCCGAAGCCGGGGGCCTTGACGGCCACCACCTGAAGCGTGCCCCGAAGCCTGTTGACCACCAGCGTTGCCAGGGCCTCGCCCTCAATGTCCTCGGCGATGACGACAAGCGGCCGCCCCGCCTGGGAAACCTTCTCCAGCAGGGGCACCATGTCCTTGACGACCGACAGCTTCTTCTCGTGAATGAGGATGAGAGGCTTTTCCAGAATCACTTCCATCGTCTCAATCTTATTGACGAAGTGGGGCGAGATGTATCCCTTGTCGAACTGCATTCCTTCGACCAGTTCGACGTCCGTCTCCAGGCTATTGCCTTCCTCGACCGTAATCACTCCGTCCTTGCCGACCTTGTCCATGGCCTTGGCGATCATCTGGCCGATCTCCGCATCCTGGTTGGCTGCGCAGGTGCCCACCTGGGCGATTTCCTTGGAGCTCTTCACGGGCTTGGAAAGCTTGTGGAGCTCTGTGACGACGGCGTCAACGCCCTTTTCAATGCCGCGTTTGAGCTGCATTGCCTTGGCCCCGGCCGCCACGTTCTTGAGGCCCTCCTCGAACAGGGCCTCGGCGTAGATCGTTGCCGTGGTCGTCCCGTCGCCGGCTACGTTCGACGTCTTCGAGGCGACCTCTTTGACCATCTGTGCGCCGATATTTTCAGCCGCATCTTCCAGCTCGATTTCCTTGGCGACTGTAACGCCGTCTTTTGTGACCATTGGCGCGCCGAAAGATCTTTCGAGGACGACGACCCTGCCGGTCGGTCCGAGCGTGACCTTTACGGCAGAGGCGAGCTGCCTGACCCCGCGGCGAATGCTTTCGCGGGCATCGGTGTCAAACGTAATCTTCTTCTTGGCCATTTCTCGTTGCTCCTGTTAGTAGGCGACCTTTAGGCAATGATCGCCAGTATGTCGGACTCGTCCATCAGCATCAGCTCTTCGCCTTCGATCTTGATCTCGGTTCCGGCGTAGCTGGTGAAAAGGACCTGATTGCCCTTGGCGACCTGGAACTTGGCACGCGTGCCGTCGTCCATCAGCTTGCCGTCGCCCAGGGCCAGAACCTCGCCACGCTGAGGCTTTTCCTTGGCTGTGTCCGGCAGAACAATGCCGCCCCTGGTCTTCTCTTCCGCCTCCAGGCGCCTGATCAGGACCTTCCCGCCCAGTGGACGAAGCTTCGGTGTGCATTTCTTTGCAGGTTTCTTTGCAGGTTTCTTAGATTTCTTAGCCATTTGGGGCTCCTTCTATCAATTCGAATTTCTCAATTCTCGCCCCCCTGGGGGCAGGCTGTTGCTTTCCACGCCGGAAAGGCTCGGCAGTCAGCCACGAGGCGGCGATCGGTCTTCTCGAAGCGCCCTGTCTATCCGCTCCATCATCCGCTGAATCTGCCTGAGCAGCTCTTCCAGCGCAAGGGGGCGCACAACCACGCTGAATACCGCCAGGCGGAGAGCATCTTCCAGCCAACGCCGTTCGCGATGCTCGGTCACAATCACCACCGGCAGCATCGCGTCCAGGCGGCGAATCATTCGCAACAATTCCAGCACGTCGAGCGACCAGTCCGCGGCGTCGTCCAGCACGGCCGCATCGGCAACGCCCGCGTCTATCACTTCCAGCAGTTCGTTGTCGCTGTTGACCTTGTGGGCCACCAGCAAATTGGAACCGACGATCTGCTCCAGCGCCGGCAGCCATGTCTCAGCCTCTCCGCTAACAACCAGGCCAAAGGGCTCTTTTCGCCGTCTCGACGTCGTAACCATGTCAATCGCCCGCCGCCGGCATGCTCGGTGGCCTGCCCGCGGACGGAGCCTCCCTGCAGCAACACCGAATGAATTATTGCAACGCTGGTGCCACGATCTGTAGCTCCTGTATTTGCAAGGACTTGCACGATTATGCCCTCCTTGTAAGCCCTCATATTCTCTGCCTTGGTTGTCGCTGGGCCCGGCGGCGACTGCTTTATTGGCAGGCTTCCTGTTGCCAGTTGTTTGCGGCACTGCCTATACTGTCCGCCGTGAAGCTCGCCACCTGGAACGTTAATTCGATACGGGCGCGGCTGGAGCGGCTGCTCGCGTGGCTCGAAAAACACCAGCCGGATGTGCTGTGCCTGCAGGAGCTTAAGGCCACCGACGAAGACTTCCCCGGCGAGGCCATAGCCGAGGCCGGCTACCACGCCGCCGTCCACGGACAGAAGGCCTACAATGGCGTGGCGATTCTGAGCAAGACCGAGCCGGCGAAGGTCGAGTGCGGCATCAAGGACCGCGTGAAGGACCCCCAGGCCAGGTTGATCTCGGCGGACGTCGGCGGCATGCGCGTGATGAGCGCATACGTGCCCAACGGCGCGGAGGTCGGCTCCGAGAAGTACGCCTACAAGCTCGACTGGATGCGGCGGCTGCGAAAACATCTTGACGGGCATTATTCTCCGACGGATCGGGTCGTGCTCTGCGGCGACTTCAACGTGGCCGTGGACGACAAGGACGTTGCCCGGCCGGAAGAATGGCAAGACACCGTCCTGTGCCATTCGGACGTGCGCGACGCCCTTGAGAAGGTCCGCGGTTGGGGCTTCACGGATGTGTTCCGCAAGCATCATCCTGAAGGCGGGATATACTCCTGGTGGGACTACCGCATGCTGGCGTTCCCGCGGAACGACGGGCTGCGTCTGGATCACATATTTGCGACCGAGCCTCTGGCCGAGCGCTGCAGCCTGGCGGAGGTCGACCGGGACGAACGCAAGGGCAAGAAGCCCTCGGACCACGCCCCGGTCGTCGCGGTGTTTGACGATTGAGCGAGGATGGGCGAGTAGATGATCTACCGGCGCTTCGGACGAACGGAACTGGAACTGTCGGTCGTGACGTGCGGCGCGATGAGGTTCCAGCACGGATGGAAGGATATTCCCGAGAAGGAAATCCCCGCCGAGAGCCAGGCCAACGTTGAGGCCACCGTCCGGCGGGCGATTGAGCTGGGCATCAACCACGTGGAGACCGCGCGCGGCTACGGCACTTCGGAGCGCCAGCTCGGGCGAATCCTGCCGACCCTGCCCCGCGATGAGATTATCGTTCAGACCAAGGTCGGTCCCACCGACGACCCCAAGCAGTTCACGAGCGATTTTCATGACTCGCTGGGGCGGCTGAAGCTTGGCTACGTTGACATGCTCGGCATTCACGGCCTGAACGATGAGACGACGCTCCGCAGCGCCATACGCCCCGGCGGGTGTCTGGCCGCGGCGCGAAAGCTTCAGGCCGACGGCAAGGTCAGGCACGTGGGGTTTTCCTCGCACGGCCCCACCGACGTGATCTGCCAGGCCGTTGCCCACGAGGGCGACGGCGGGTTCGACTACGTAAACCTTCACTGGTTCTATATCTTCCAGAAGCACCGGCCCGCGATAGATCTGGCGGCCAAGCGCGACATGGGCGTGTTGATCATCAGCCCCAACAACAAGGGCGGCAAACTCAACGAGCCGCCGCAAAAGCTCGTTGACCTGTGCAAGCCCCTGCACCCGATCACCTTCAACGCCCTCTTCTGCCTCTCGCATCCCGAGGTCCGCACCATCAGCGTCGGGGCGGCCAAGCCCGGAGATTACGATCTGAGCGTCCGGGCCGTTGAGCTTCTGAAAGAGGCGGGCCGGATCCTCCCGCCGATCGTCGGCCGCCTGGATGCGGAGCTTATCGAGGCCGTCGGCAAGGACCTGGCCGATCCGTTCTCGCTGCACCTTCCCGTCTGGCACGACACGCCGGGCGATATCAATATCCCGCAGATCCTCTGGCTGCGCAACCTGGGTGTCGCGTACGATATGGTGGAGTACGGCAAGATGAGATATAATCTTCTGGGCAGCGGCGGGCACTGGTTCCCGGGTAACACCGCCGAGAAGCTCGAGGAGGTCGATCTGTCGGGCGCGCTGGCCGATTGCCCGCTGGCCGATCGCGTGGGGGATCTTCTGCGTGAGGCACACGAGATGTTCAAGAGCGAGCCGGTCAAGCGCCTGAGCGAGGGTGGATGAAGGACAATCGGCATGGCCGGCCGAGGATTTATGCGATGCAGGGACCCCTTATTGACTGTTAGAATAGACGTGGAGGTTGGGATGATCTTGAGAATTGCTTTTGCAGCCGTTCTTCTAGTGGCGCCTCTCA